>Ga0265297_10000176_pt1 | contig 213344 bp, 172 predicted proteins | sample Munlanlwell13791_FD_192502 | JGI IMG/M metagenome (GOLD analysis project Ga0265297, IMG submission 192502) | Leachate microbial communities from a municipal landfill in Southern Ontario, Canada - Leachate well 137-91 | ecosystem: Engineered > Solid waste > Landfill > Unclassified | place... | reverse complement strand
GACTTGTTATAATAGGAGTTGTCAACGGAATTTTAATTTGCACCACTTTTGGAACTTTAAAGTGTACCACTCACTATCTCAGTTGAAGTTCTCAGACGGAGCTTTGGAGCGTAGTCGAAAAGAGCCGACGGCAGCAGAGACTGAACTTTGTTGGACATTATCACTCCTTTCACTATTACCTTCTGATCTTTCCATCAAGAGGCAGTTTTGTTCATCCTTAAAGTTGTTCAATTTATAGTTCCATTGCTTGTGCACTTTTAAATTCCGCCGACACCTTTTCAGAAAAGCAGAATTCCTTTGCCTTTTTTACCTTATTTCATACATCGCTGAACCCCTCCAAATTGTTAATCAATAAATTCCGCTTCTCTCCGCAGATACCCGCATTGAGTTGGTTAAGAATCGATAGGAATTATATTGCTATTGACAATGAGAACCTTGCATAAATATTTGCATAACACAGTAAATAACAGTTTGAAGGGAGAGTGAATGCAACAGTATGACAAGGTTCTAAGCTACATCGACTTCTTCTCCGCTGCCGGAGAGGATGTGGGAACCTGGGTGCACAACCCTCCTTATTTCCCTTATGTGAACTACTCAAAGGAGATGTCATTTTTTATTCACGAAGTCAATGAAACTAATCTCATGGACACAGAATACCTGCCTTATTTGGGAAAGCCATCACCCTTATGAAGCAAACTATGCTTATCACATAGATACTGCCGATTTCCGACTACTCAGAGCCATTTTGACATACTATATGAGGCAAGAAAGATTCCAGGATGGTTTGTGTTTGGTTGCGGTTCAGAATGGTAGCTTCAGTAAAGTTCTACATAGATTAATGACATTGCTATGTTAAAGCTGTCTACAGAGTAGTATTTTTTCAAAAGCTTTAAGATGCAGATGAGTAGATAAATATATGGGTGATATTTATGAATGATATCAGCAATAGATTTGTTCGTGGCAGATACCAATACTATGTGGAGAATATTCAAGTAACTAATGAGAGTCCTTTGATAAGGTTTTGGTTAGCATTACCTATGAGTCGTCTGGGGCAACAAATATCGGTATTATCTATCAATCCCCCACCTCAAGAGATAATTGAGGATGATATTAACGGTAATATAATTATCTTCTGGGATATAACACCGTCCACAAATAGCTTGATTTTCCAATATGACTTTGAGGTCATTGCCACCGATATAGAATTTGAAATAGATCCTTGCACTATCAAACCCTACAATATGGAATCGGATCAATATCGGTATTACACAAAATCCGAACCTTGGATCGAGATTAGCCCAGAGATCATACAAAAAGCAAAGGATATCATAGGCACAGAGACAAATCCCTATCTATGTGCAAAGCTGTTCTATAACTGGGTTATTGAAAACATGGTGTATATATACCCCAAGGTTGAAGATAGAGGGGCACAGAAATCATTTACCCGTCTGTCTGGTGATTGTGGAGAGTTTAGCTACGTATTCATAGCTCTCTGTCGATCTGTAGGGATTCCATCCCGTTCCATAACAGCAATATGGCCTACTGAATCCGGTCATGCTTGGGCAGAGTTTTATATAGAACCATACGGCTGGTTACCCGTGGACTGCACAATTGCTCAAGTGTTAAATATGGATTTACAGCATACAATCAAGTCCAAAAGCATGGAAAGAGACTATTTTTTCGGGAACCTGTATCCTAATAGACTTATTGTATTTGTCGGCTGCAATGTTGAGGTCTGTACAAAAAAGGAAAGACTGAAGAGGACATTTTCTTTTTTACAGCCTGGCGGAGGGTGTTCATACCCAACCAGTATAGAATTTTCCGGGATATCAGACAATGTATTGCATGCCGGGTTTTATTTATTTGATGAAGAGATTGATGATCCAGAGTTTATCCAATCTAAAAAAGACAAGGAGTTTGCCACCAGCTATTATCAATCTGATAATTACCTCCGCTCTGAACTGGATCTGCTAAATCTCACGAGGACAAATCCTGATGCACTTGTTTGTTGGTTTTATCTTGGTCAAGTTTATCTGAATTTAAAGAAATGGGATGAAGCTATTACTTGCTTCCGGAACTCTCTTGAAAATGAGCGAGTGCAGCTTCAGCCAGAAGCGAAGGTGTGGGCTTTTAATCTGCTGGGCACTTGCTTGTTAAAAGCTAACAATCCATCTGAAGCTATGAACAAATTTCAATCAGCTCTTGCACTCGAATGCGATTATCAAAATGCTAAAAGTTATGCACTTAATGGCATATCAAGAACGAAACTGAAGTAACATGAAGTGAAGAAAAATTCAGAAGTTAACCAAGTAGCTATTTCTTGATCTTGAGTATGCAAATATCGTGTCATAATTTGCAATTTTCAATGATCGGATTTGCAGATATCCTATCACAAACCATTCAAAATGGTCTAGTTAAGGATTTCCTATGATGCATAAAGATGCAATAGTTTGCAGATTTCGCTGCACAATTTTCAGTTTTCGTTGTCATGTTGTTGAGTGGTAACCCATTAAAGTATACAGGGTCGTTTATGCTAAGATAGTTTTTTCTGAAGTTATCGCAAAGGATAGGTGGAATGATGAAGTTAGTAGGTTTTAACTCCTTGTTATCTTGGCAGATAATGTCTGCAGGAGTCTGGTTATTCCGGTTCCTGTTTTTCCTGAATATGTTGAAGTAGATGTTATACAGAAAGGCTTTACTCATGAAGTCCGGGAAGCTGTCAAAGTCTTCAAGTTTGAGAAGCTCATTCTCAACTCTGCCATGGAATGATTCTACATCGCTGTTGTATCTAGGCGAGGCTGGAGGAATGATTATATGTTCTACCTGCCCACTGAGAATATCCTGGAAGAAGGTTCTGTGGTATCTAAGCCGATCCACAAATTCTGTACCGTTATCAGTTTGAAAGCTGACCTCTGACAAGTCCACGCCAGCGGATTCAAGGTTGTGGATCAGGTATTGGGCATAGATACCTGTGGCAATGGGATCAAGTTTATTAGAGAAAGCCAGGAATAACCATCCAGATTTATAATCCCTGGCAGAGATCATGAACTTGGGAATATCGCCCTTACAATAAGCAGGATAGCATTCAGGCACATCATTCAGGAACTTAACGTCTATCTGGATCTTCTGGAAGGGCTTATACTGAGCCCTGATCTTACTCATATCCCATCTTTTCTTCCATTTGGTAGGTCGGGGCTTGATCATTCCGTTCTGCTTGAGGATTTTATTCACCGTCTTGGCAGAGCACTTCAAGCCCAGTAAGTTGATTATCGGTCTGGCTCCCAGTTGATTTTTGGTCTTCTGGCGGAAGGCAATGATTCTTTGCCTGGTCTCTTCCGGTATCTTTTGGGGATGATTCTGTCCAACTCTGGATTTATTTTTCAGGCTCTCCACACCTATCTGGGCATCATAGCTGCGCACCCAGTGCTGGACAGTCCTTCTGGTGGTGTTGTATTGACGGGCACAGGCTGAGATTCCATACGTCAAAGCATACACGACCAGTGAATACCGAAAAGAAGTTCTTGACTTAGAATCGGGTATCGTTTTCATTATATCTCTATATGTAATCATGTGTGCCAGTATTTTCACTATGTGGTTTTCTGGCACGCTTTTTTTTTGATATCTCAGGCATAGTTGGTGTGTTTTTATGCGTAAAGGGAGGATCGGCATAGTTTTTTTTGCATTTAAGCCAAACTCCCCTACATAGAAACCCACCGCAAAACTGGGTTGGCTGGGTACAAAGCTGATGTACCAGGACGCAAGAGCCAAAAAAAAGACATACATCCTGAATAGTGATCTTCATTTGTAATAACTTACTACTCTCAATGATCATTTGGTTCTCCATCTTTATGCGGTTGATTCTGCCAACGTTCGCGTAAGTTGCTTTGGCGAAAATCCTTCACTTCCTGGGCTGAAAACTCTATCTCCTTGATACCATAGGCCGGAATCGCTATGTTCCTGTATATCAGCAGCTTTTCCATCGTTCTCCGCGAAACTATTTTTAAAGGTTCTACCTGTATACTTAAAAGGGTGACTCTCCAGATTATAATGAAAGTAACTGTAAAAGAAGGAATAAAGGGATTTTCAGGCAAACTAGATGGTGCTATATATTATTATCATCCCCGCTTGAAAAGAACTCTAATGCGGCGAGCTCCCCAAATGCCAATCCAGGAAAAGAACCTGGAATATTCTGCCATCGCCAAACAAATTAAAGCCATCAACCCTTCGGAAGCATATCGTAGCGATTTTAAAAATTACCTGAACCTATTGAGAGATAGGGATGATAGTGTGCGAGTGCCCTCATGGTATTGCCTTTTTGTAAAAATGCTGTGGGCAATGCAAGCCAAATATCCCGAACAGGTAAACCTGAAAACCATAACCAAAACCCAAATTCTGGAACAACAGTTACCCTGCCATTCAGTCAAAACAGCGGTGGAAGATGGCTTATTAACGAAAGTTCCTGGCTATCAATATCTGGATAAAGAGATTTGATACTAAGGTTGAGAGAGTTGAGAGAGTTGAGATAGTGAGATGGCGAGATGGTGAGATGGTAAGAATGCTCCAGTGAAAAAATATGGGAATGCCAACAGAAAAAATAGATTGACAGTTTCAGGGAATTTTTGCCTAATGCTATAATATATAATATATAGAATAATATAGGAGTTACATAATGAACTACTTTTTAACAGAAGAACAATTGGAAATGCAGGAAATAGCACGCAGGATTGCAGAAGAAAAAATCAGACCTGTTTCTGAAAAGTATGATGAAGAGGGTATTTTCCCTTGGGATATTGTAGAAGTGATGAAGCAAAGCGATCTTTTCGCTATTTTGATCCCTGAAGAATATGGCGGGATTAGTGGCAAAGTTGCTGATTTGGCAGTAGTTACAGAAGAGCTTTGTGCTGTGGATGTCGGTATTTCCTTAGCATTTGGAGCAACCGGTTTAGGGATGTATCCTATTTTAATTGCGGGAAGTGAAGAGCAGAAACAGAAATATCTGGCACAAATTGCAGCCGGAGAACAACTTGCTGCTTTTGCTTTAACAGAGGCAAATGCAGGTAGTGATGCGGGGGCGATTGAAACCACTGCTAAAAAGGAAGGTGATTATTATCTTTTAAATGGCACAAAACAATGGATAACTAATGGGGGAGAAGCAGGAATTTACTGTGTTTTTGCAATGACGGATAAAACCAAAGGAGCGCGTGGTTGTTCCTGTTTTTTAGTGGAAAAAGGCACTCCCGGTTTTAATTTTGGTAAAAAAGAAAACAAAATGGGTATTCGTGCCTCCGCTACAAGAGAGCTGATTTTTGAGGATTGTAAAGTTCCGGCAGAAAATTTGATTGGGCGTGAAGGGACTGGTTTTATTACGGCAATGAAGGTTTTTGATAAATCGCGTCCGATGGTTGGAGCTCAATCTGTAGGAGTTGCTCGCGGTGCATTTGAAGCGGCAATAAAATATTCCAGGGAAAGACAGCAATTTGGCAAACCGATTTCCAGCTTTCAAGGTATTCAATTTATGCTGGCAGATATGGCAACTCAAATTGAAGCGGCAAGGGCTTTAGTGATGCAAACGGCAAGAATGATTGATAGCGGAGCCAAAAATTACTCCAAAGAAAGTGCAATGTGTAAATATTTTGCTTCCGATGTAGCAATGAAGGTTACAACCGATGCAGTGCAAATTTTAGGCGGTTATGGTTATATGAAAGAATATCCTGTGGAAAAGATGATGCGCGATGCTAAAATTTTACAAATATATGAAGGCACTAATCAAATTCAGAGAAATATAGTTGCCGCTAATTTGCTGAAGGAATACTGATAAAATCAAGATCTTAGGGTGAGAAAAAGAAAACTGATAATAAATTTGCCGAAGAATAGAGTTAATTATGCTAAAACCAAAAATTTTACTGCATTGTTGTTGCGCACCCTGTTTGATAGCTCCTTATTATAAGCTGAGAGCTGAGGGCAAAGAGCTTAGTGCATTTTGGTTTAATCCTAATATTCATCCGCTTTTAGAATATCAAAAAAGGCGTGATACCTTGCGGGACTTTACTGCCAAAGAAAATATAGACCTGATTGAAGAGGATGAATACGGTCTGGTAAATTTCTTGCAGGCAACCTTAAAAAATATTGAAAACCGCTGTTTATATTGCTATGAAACCCGTTTAAATGCTGTTGCCAAAACAGCAAAAGAACTTGGTTACGAAGCATTCAGCACTACAATGCTTTACAGTAAATATCAAAAACACGAACTGATTGTGGATATTGCGTTAAAAATGAGCGCGAAATACGGCGTTGAATTTTACTATGAGGACTGGAGACCTTTGTGGTGGGAAGGTAGAAAATTAGCAAAAGAAGCCGGACTTTATCGTCAACAATACTGCGGTTGTATATTTAGTGAAGAGGAACGCTACCGTGAGCAAATACAAAGAAATAGACCTACAGAAAATTAAGACCTATCCTATTGACCAACGCTATAGCAAAATAAATATAAATGCCTTTGCCCAAAAGGGAAAAGTGATTGTTTCGGAGTTTCTGAATTGCCTTCCCGATATCCTTGCGGCTAAAAACTTGAAAGAGCTTATTGCTACTTGTAAAAATGCCAAAGCAAACCATAAGCCGGTTATAATTGGACTGGGAGGTCATATTATCAAATGCGGATTAACACCTTTGCTGATTGAAATGATAGAAGAAGGTTTTATTTCTGCGTTTGTGTGTAACGGCGCGGTAGTTATTCATGATTATGAAATTGCCTGCTTTGGCAAGACCTCAGAAGATGTGTCTTCCGCTTTATCAGACGGCTCTTTTGGAATGGCAGAAGAGACAGCAAAGGGAATTAACAGCGCTATCAATAAAGGTTTTAATGAGGGTTTGGGTTTGGGAGAAGCAATTGGTAAAGAATTATGTGCAATAGCAAAAAACAAAGAACTCTCCTTGCTTGCTTCCGCTTACCGCTTAGAAGTTCCTGTTTGTGTGCAAGTTGCTATCGGAACAGATATAATACATCAAAGTCCTTATGCCGAAGGAAAAGCAATTGGTGATTGTTCAATGCGGGATTTTAGGATTTTTGCAGAAATAGTTTCTAAACTTAATGGGGGAGGGGTGTTTTTAAATTTGGGCTCAGCGGTGATTATTCCGGAGGTCTTTTTGAAGGCATTAACGGTTGCCAGAAATATCTATGGCGAAGTTCAGGATTTTACAACTGCCGTTTTTGATTTTAATGTGCACTATAGAGCAAAGGTAAATGTAGCAGAAAGACCTGTAGAAAATGGGGGGAAAGGATATTATTTTGTAGGACATAACGAAATAATGGTACCGTTGTTGTTGAAAGGGATTTTGGAATAACACGCAGATTATAAAGATTACGCAGATTTTTAATAATAATAGGTCTGGCATAAACAGGATTTTAAGAAATTTTTTAGATTGAAGAAAAAATATTTTGGGATGAAAATTTAGAAGGAATTTAAGCAAAAATCGGGGAAGTTTAAAGGGTTGAGAGGGTTGAGTTTTAAACCCTAAATGCTACACAATGATCGCGATGGTGGCGTAAGCCCCTCGGATAATGAAAACACCGAGTTATTATTCCCTTTTCTCTCTTTTTACCTTGCAGATACCTAAAAAAACTGGATTACGGGAAGGTTGACATCCCTGTCAACTACCTCTCACGCTAAATTTTCTTATAAAAAAATGCGATAACGAAACACCCGGGTTTCGCTTATTAACTCGTTTACTTCTTAATCCGATTATTCTTGCGGCAACCATTCATCCTTTATAGTAGGTTTTTTCTCGGGTTTAGGATCATCTACAGTGAAACTTTTATCGGAAAGATTGTAGATAACTTTAACTCCTGCTTTTCCGAAAGAAGGTTGAGTAGTTGCTGTGATAGTATAAGTATCAGAGGAATATTCAAATATAAAATCGCTTGTATTGATATCACCCAGGTTCAGTTCTTCCATAAAGGCAGGATAATCTCCAAATTCATCTGCTTTACGGTAATTTTCCATTGCCTCAATGATTTTTTTGAAAGTGGGGATTATATTTTCAAATTTTTGTTGGGCGATTGCCTCATTAGCTTTATCAATTTGGAGTTGTTTCATTCCAAAATAAAAAACAAAAACCAAGCCCACTAGCATTAAAATCATAATCAGTTCTACCAGGGAAATCCTTGTAGAAAAATCAGCCATAGTTGAAGTTTTTTTGGTTTTCACAGCACTTTCATTTTTAACTGTATCCGGCATTATCTCCTCCCGGGAATTTTATCTTTTTACCCTTATTTTTGGTTTGTGCTTTTTGTCAAAGGATTTTATTAAAAAGTCGCTTATAGATTTCCCAGAGAACACTGATAAAAGAAGATGTATTGAATATTTGGGATTTTAGGAACTGAGGATTTTTGTAATTCATTTTTTTTACACCGAGGACATCGGAAACACTGAGAACTCTGAGATTATTTTAGATATTTCCAAGCAACCACACATTCTCAATTTTTCCTTCCTCAATCTTTATAGTCCCCAAAAACGGAATGATTTGGATAGCATTATTTCGTGGCTGGTTTTTTTCTCTTGGGCTTCATACTTTAAAGTATAGGCAACCCGGTAATTCCGGGGTAAAATAAAACGGATTGATGCTTCATTGGAAACCAAAATTCGGGTGCGTTTCTGCAGGTTTGTTGCTTCTTGCAATTCCAGCATATAATCCAGAAAAATGCTGCTTCCCAAATATTTGCTCATTGAAATGGATAAGTTATTCAGTAAAATAGAAGAACTGAATTTGGCAATATCGGAACTAAGCTGATTCATATCTGTATATTCAGCAAATTGTTGAGGATTATTAGTATACTGGGTGTAAAGGTTCTGAATAAAACCGGCATTAATAGTAAAGCTATCCAGATGTAATGTGCGGCGAATATAATTTTCTATAGGTGATAAAAATGGAGTAAAAAGCGAAGCATCAAGGTTTCCGGAAATTAAACCCAATGCTTCATCCTGCAATAATTCACCTTGTGTTTGATCGGGTGTATCGGTTCCTGTATAATGCAGGCGGGCAAGAATTTGGCTGATATTTTTATCTTCAGGATTATCGCTGGTTAAGCTTAATTGCAAGCGTTCCATAAAACTCTTTGTATAATCGGAAGAAGTTATTGCTGAAAGAGTTATCATAGAACCGTCAGGAGCCCGTTTATAAAAGATGCCTTCCAGACCTAATAGATTTTGGGAGTCCACTAAGGTTAAATTTGCTTTTTCCACCTGAAAGATAGTGCCGAAAATATCTACAGTTCCCTGTTCCGAAGAGAAAGATGCTTCTTTAACGCTAAAAGATAAACCATCATAAGCTAAATGTAAATAGCCACCAGGAACAATTCTCAATTCTGCAGGATAGGTTACATACTTAACATTCTCTCCTACAATGAGTTTAACATCTAAAATAAAGGGCAGTGGATTGGGTTCGGAAGTCCTTTTTTTACCGGAACCGCGAACTGAAGATGCCATAGTAAGTAAATTTTCAGTATCGGGAGGATAAAGAACATTGGTGTTGGAAACAACTGCTTCTCCGCTTATTTTCATTTGGTCAAAGGGACCCCGGATGGTAGCATAGCGGCTGTTTTGACCTCTTAAAATAACTTTAGTTAAAGAACGGGGAGTTGTAAATTTAGGTATGTTGATAAGTATTCCCGGTTCTTCACACATCGTTCTGAAAATTCCCAAATCCAGGAAAGCAAGCATAAAATGGTTGCTGTTATCAGCTTCAAAAATATTGTTAAAAACTAATTTGCCTTCTCCCATTTGAATCTGCCCATTTTCAATAATCAACCGATTTTTATCAAAACCGCCTTTGATATTGATGTTGGAAAGGGGTTCAGTTTGGTCTTTAAGACGAATAAATCCATTGTTAATGTCAATTTTTCCCCCGGAAACCCAAAATTGATCTTCGCTGGTGCCAATATTTACACTTAAAGAGGATTTTCCTTTTGCTTCCAAAATATAGGAAGTGAGATTCTTGAGCCAGCTGAATAGTTCAACTTCCACATTAAGATTCAGCTGTTCCGGTCCCTCAAAATATTCGTTGTAAAGTGCATTATAATTAATAGCGCCTGAGCCGTTAAGCTTAAACAGACCTGTGGATTGAACTAACAAACTGTCTACAATGAGTTTGCGAGGTGTTTGTTGACCTTTAATAATAGCTGTATTAATAGTGTAATCTTCTATAGTCAGGTTTTCCGAAAGAAGGTCTGCTCTCAATTCAATTTCCGGTTTTTGTTTTTCAATTTTATGCCAGGTGATTCCTGCTCCTCCATTTAATTTTCCTGTTACAGGAGAATTGATGAGAACATCTTGGATGGTGAGGTCTTTAAAAGAGGCATCCAAACTAATATTCGGCTCCGGTTTAAAACCAACAAAACCGCTTAAATTCAGAATGTTTTGTTCCGTATTGTGAATATTGCCTGAAACCTGAATGCTGTCTACAGGTCCGTTTAATCCTAACTTCAGAGAAAAAGGAGTAACTGCTAAAAGATCAATGTAAGATAAATAAACATTAGCATTCAGAACTCCCGAATTCTGGCGATTGTATTCAGCAAAAACATTCAGTCCGTAAAATTCAGGTAGATTGATATCCAGCTGAGGAAAATAGTGCACAATATCCAAATAACCGATGTTATTGAGGTTTAAAGCAAAATTCAGATCCTGATAGTCGGAAAGATTAATTGCTCCGCTTAAACTGATTAAGTCGTTAAACTTAAAGCCCTGAACGGTAAGCAAGTTATCTTTCAGCATAGCAGATAATTCCAAATTCAGAGGTTGATAATTCACCATTCCGTTCTCACTTAAAAGATGTAAAGATCCTTCCCTGGTTTTATAATTAAAAGTTCCCAAGGCATCTAAAGGAGTATTTACAGGCACCGGTTTATCCATTTTTACTCCTAAAAGGGTCTGTAATACTATATTTTCACCTGTAATGATTGCCTTTATGTCTCCATTCACATAAGGTTTCAGTTCAATAATTTCGGGTTGAGAGTAGAGTTCCGCTACTTCCATATTATCAAACTTTGCATCTAATAGAAGATTACGACTTAGAATATCACCTATAACCTTAATATTATAACCGTTATCTCCTGATATATTGGCATCTAAATATAGATTATCCGGGCTGAAAAGAGGTAAAAATTTTATCTTACCGCTTATACCTTGTAGCGTTACCAGGTTATAATTAAAATCCAGTTGGTGGATAGTAGCATCAACATAAGGATATTTATCCCATAATTCTGCATAAACATCTAAATTAGCAGTTACCAGATAGGGTTGGGACTTTACGCTTATCGGTAATGTTTCCAGATGTGTATTAATTGTTCTGTAAAAAGGATTTATATTACCTGAACAGTTAATTATTTGATTCTCAAAAACGAGCCCGGGTAAATTAAAAGAAAGCTCATCATTATTGTAGATTCCGGATAAATTAAGATTGCGGACAGTATATTTCAGGTATTTTGCTTGTTCAGAAACAATATTTAGTTCCAATTCGGGTTTGTCAATAGTGCCTTGTCCTTTTGCTTTTACCTTTACATAGCCCTGAAGGTCTTTATTAAGCATACCCAAATCAATATTAGCAGCGACAGTAGCATTATCCAACTTCATCTTTTGGTCTAAATTGCTTATTTTTACATTTCCTTCAATTTCACTGCTGCCAATATTGCTGTGCGAAAGGTATAAATTAAGATTTCTGCCATCTGTTTTTACCCAAAAATAAGGAATTAAAACAGGATAATTTCCGGCAAAAAGTGTTTCAGTTCCCCAAATATGAGCTTCGGCTTCATATTTAAGAGGAGCTTTTAGCGTATCTTGCGTCAAAGAGCCAACCAGAGAAATTTCCGTTTGCAGATTTTGTAAATCGGGATGAGAAACAGAAAGAGGTCGGAAAGAAGCAATTTCAGCATCCAATTTAGCTAAACGTCCTTTGTCTAATAAGCCCTTAGCGGTTAATTTTCCCCCTTTTGCACTAACCGCATTTAAGGTTACATCAGAAGTGGACTTATTGATAGTGGTAAGATTTATTTCCTGAAAGCTGTCTGATATGCTTAAGTATCCTTCCTGCAAAATTTTAACAGGTATTTTAGCAGAAATAACAGCTGTTCCTTCAATTAATTGCAAACGCTTAAAATAATGGGCAAAATCAGGAAGGGTAAAAGGTTTTTTAGCTTTTGGAGGTTTGGGTTTATATATATAGCTGTAATGCACCTTGGGCTTATATATCTCTATGTCACTGATTAACTTACTGGTTTTGAAACCGGAAAAAATGTAACGCGTAAGATTGTATTGAACACTTAAGCGATTAATATTTACAGCAATACTGCTGTCAGCCGAAGTATAAGTAATATCCTGTGCCAATAATTGACGGTCACTGATATGCAACTCATCAATAGTGACCTCACCTTTAGTCAATTTTCCCAAATAGCCGGCAACCAGATTTTTGCAGAAATTCCTTAAACCAAAAGCATACCAGGCAAGAAAGAAGCCCGTGTTTATCAACAACAAAATCAGCACAAAAATCAGGAACTTTTTTGCTTTTGGCATATCGGTATAACCAATTTATCTTTTTTCCAGTTTACCTTCACTTAAGTTATAAGTTACCTGTGCCTTAGATGCATTGGCAACATCGTGAGTTACGATTACGAAGGTTTGACCCCGTTCTTGATTGAGCTTTAAAATCATATCCCAAATCTCATTGCTGTGTTCGGGGTCAAGATTCCCTGTCGGTTCATCTGCCAGAATGATTTTAGGGTTATTAATCAAAGCTCTGGCAAGGGCAACCCGTTGCTGTTCACCTCCACTTAATTGATTGGGATAGTGAGTTATGCGTTCAGCCAAATCAAGGTCATTTAGAAGGGAAACAGCATTAGCAATTGCTTTGGAATAACTTACACCGGATATTATCATCGGTAAAGCTACATTTTCCTGTGCTGTGAGGTCATCTATCAGATAATGAAACTGGAAAACAAATCCCAGCTTTAAATTGCGTATGGAAGCTGCTTCCGGCAAGGTGGATTGAACAACATTTCCGTTGATCATTATTTTTCCGGAATCAGGGGAATCCAGTAACCCCAAAAGATGGAGAAGGGTACTTTTTCCGGAGCCGGATTTTCCTGTTATACAGACAAGTTCAGATTCCTGCACTTCAAGGGTAGCTTGGCGTAAAACATTGATGGTCTGATTGCTATCGGTGTAACTTTTGCAGAGGTCGTATCCGGCTAAACAAATCATATTAAACTCCTTATTAAAGAGAAAATTAGCTTCTTCATAATATAATCCTTTATGGATTGCGCAGCAATTCTATAATTTCCAGCTTATCTATTTGCTTAAGAGGAAAATAAATACAGATAAATATTAGAGCGGAGGTAACAATAAAAATGATGATTTGATTTACAGGATCAATGCTCGTATTTAAGCTGTCAATAAAATAGACATCACCTTTCAGTTGATAAAAATTCTGCTTTTCTATACCCCAGGAGAGAAGTGCTCCCAAAATCTGACCTGCTATAATAGCCAACAAAGCAGACAGCCCTACTTGCAGACACAATATTTTTTTAATGGAGGTAGGATCGGCTCCAAGGGTTTTGAGGACGGCAATTTCGTTCTTTTTATCCAGAATAATGGTTGCTACGGCAGAAATAACATTTATACCGGCAATTAAGACCAAAAAACAGAAGATAATAAAAATCAACCATTTTTCCATTTCTACCAGATGTAATAAACCTGCACTGAAGGTCTGCCAAGGGTAAACTGAATATTCCGGACCGGTAATTTTTTGAAGCTGTTGAGCAATTTCCGGAGCTTTTTCTATGTCCCCGGGTTTTAAGTGTATTTCCAGTTTGCTAAAGCCGGTTTTTGCATTCAGCATATATTCGGCATCAGCAATATCGGTAAGGATTAAAGAGCGGTCTGTTTCATAAAATCCGCTGCTGTAAATGCCTGCTATTGATAAATAATATTCTGAAGGGAAAATGCCTAAAGCGGAAATATTATCTAAACGGGTAAAAACTACTTTCAAAGTATCTCCTATATCTTTACCCAATTCTTTAGCCAAATATTTTCCGATAATAACTTCTTCCCGGGCAGGTATTTTTTTACCTTTTTGAATGTATCTTGCCTGGGGAAAGGGTTGTTTAGCGGTAAAATCATAAGCATTGAGAATTGCTCCCCGCACTTTTTCTTTTCCGGCTGTCATAACAGGATAACTAAGCAGAGAAGTAATTTGCTGAATTTCATTTCTCTCAGATAATTCAGTTATCAGCGAATCAGCTTCGTCGGAAGATATATTTTCCAGATTTGACCTGGTTAAAGTAATGTGAGGAAAAGTTCCCAAAAGAACATCTTTCAAAGTCCTTTCATAACCTTCAAACAGATTCAAGCCAGCACTTAAAATACCCACGGAGAGGATAATACCTAAAATCATAAACACAAAACTGAACCGTAATAAATTACGCTTGGGAGCTTTGAGATAGCGGGTTAGAAAAAAAACTGAAAGATTATCCATAGCTTAGCAATAAAATAGTGAGATGGCGAGAGGGAAAAACGATGTCCTCGTCATTTCTTATCTCCTGAATTTACAGAAGATGGATCGGATTCTAACAAAGGAGCGGAGGACTCAATATTCAGGCAATGAGTGATAGAAACAGGTGTTTTCTTTCCTTGGCGGAAGCGATTAACTATTAATTCTGAAATCAAGCCCATAGAAATAAACTGTAAACCACCCAGAATAAGCAAAATACCTAAAAACAAAAGAGGACGATTGGAAAGAGGTTGACCATAAAACAATTTCAAAACAGCAAGATAAATACTGATAACAAATCCCATAAATGTGGAAGCGATACCGATGCGACCAAATAGATACAAAGGACTTTTACTGTATTGAGTAATCATCTTCACCGTTAAAAGATCAAAAAAACCACGCAAATAGCGCTCTTTGCCATATTTGCTTTTTCCGTATTTACGCGGGCGATGAGCAACTGGAATTTCGCCAACTTTATAACCAAGGGAATGAGCCAAAACAGGTATATAACGATGCATTTCACCGTATAGAACAAGTTCTTTTTCCAGAGGATGACGATATGCCTTAAATCCGCAATTATAGTCCCTTAGTTTCAAGTGGAAGGTTTTGGTGGTAACGAAGTTGAACAATTTGGAAGGAAGGGTTTTATATAATGGATCCCTGCGTTTATGTTTCCAGCCGGAAACCAAATCGTAGCCCTCGTCAAGCTTAGCAATAAAATTGGGGATTTCCACAGGATTATCCTGTAAATCGCCATCCAGAGTAAAAATAATATCCCCTTCGGCAAGATTAAAACCAATCTGTAGTGCTGTAGCTTTACCAAAATTGCGTCTGAACTTAACAACTTTAACTTTTTCATCGTTAACAGCCAATTCCTGCATAACAGCAAAGCTATTGTCAACAGAGCCATCATCAATGAAGATTATTTCATATTCATAGCCCTGGCAGTTTTGCACAATTTCAGAGTAAAGTTCTCTTAAGGATTCTTGTTCATTCAATACCGGAATTATAAAGGATAATTTCATAGCTACCTTATCTTTAAATTACGATGCTCAACAAAGTCATAACTATTGCTGAAGTAATTGGAATCTTGATATTATCGTCAAGAGGAATATTGCATAATTCTGCTATAGTAGCAGATAAAGCACCTAAAATAGCCAGAGGAGGATTATCTAACCACAAGATGCCGAAAATGGAACAGCTGACAAAACAAGCTAAACTACCTTCCAAACTTTTTTTCCCGTTATTAAACCAGCGTTTACCGAAATTGATGCCTACCAAAGCAGCAAAAGTATCGCCTATCGTTAAAAAAGCCATAGCACAGGAAGCAATAAGCGGACTGAAAAAAGCAACACAAATCACTGCTGAAAAAAGCATATAAGTAGCACCCGTAAAATCTTTTCGTTCGTGCTTTCTAAGCAGGATACCGAAAATGCGGTAAAAGGTCTTATGGAAGTCCTTCTGCCAAAAACGGTAAAATTCAATTACCAAACTAAGAGTGAAGGCAATCAGCAACAGCGAAAAACCCCAGGCACGATTGAAAGACAGCAGATAGCGATAACCCAAGGGGATTATTAAACTACTGATATGTATTGCTTTTCTTAAGGTTTCACCGGGCTCAATCAACTGCAGCTGCCTCCAGTAAATTTATTCATTGCTTTTTTGTTGCCAGGATAATACTTTAACCAGATTGGGAGCTTTCCATAAAACCAAAACATCACCTTTACCCTTACCTGGTAAATCCATTCCACTGTTATCCAAAGATACATAACGGGTAATTTCAGCTCTGGAAGTGTTACGAATTAAAAATGCAGGTTCCGTATTTAGCTGTCCCCAGGGTAACAAAATTTCCAGCTTTTTCCAATTATCCCGGTTCAGGTCTTTGGGTTTAACCTCTGCATCGTAGCTTATTATTTCCCGTTTAGAAGGATGATAATTCTTCTCCAGAAAGCTGTTGAAGCATTCCAGAAAAGCATCATAATGCTCAGGATTCATTGTAAAACCAGCTGCTCGCGGATGTCCTCCAAATTGCTTTAAATGCATATTACAATGAGTAAAAGCATCCATTATGTTAAAATCCTCTCCACATCTTCCTTCGCAAACAGTAGCACCATTATGATTTTTCAGGATAATAGCTGGAATATGAAGTTTGCCTACAACATAAGTTGCCGCAGTTCCTAAAAGTGTGTAAGGTATCACATCTTCATCATCATAATACACAAACCAGTTTCCTACGAAGTCGGTTACCAGAGTATCCATAATTTTGAATATCCGATTTATTTCACTTTCCCAGATATTTTTTTGGCATTCCAAATCCTCAAAAAGTTTGGCTTTAGCTTCTGAGAGTTGCAGGATAAAACGCATTGCAGTATGTTGACCATTAGCTTCACGACCATTAGCTATTAAGTGAGATGTATATTGCAGAAAGTTGAATATATCACTCATTGTATTGATACGGTTATAATTACGCAGGAGGAAAGTTACTGTTTCATCTTGAACCTCATCAAAATGTTCTAAAACATAGCGGACCAAAATCCTGTTCAAACCAACCATAGGAACCTTATCAGCAATTGAGCCAACAGCAGTCCAAAAGTAACTTGCAGGGTCAACAGGGTGATTCCAAAGACGTCCCAAATATCTAATCAGCATTAAAACAACACCTACTCCGGCAAGCTGTTTAAAAGGATATTGGCATTCCGGCAGTTGAGGATTCATTATTGTAAAAGCGGGAGGTAACATTTCCGGTTGCACAATATGATGATCAGTTATTATTACTTCACAACCTATTGCATTAAGCTTTTTTACTCCTTCCCTGGAAACAATACCATTATCCACCGTAACTATTAAACGATAACCATTTTCCCTTACAAATTCAATAAAACTTTCTTGAATGCCATGGGGCTCCAGATTGCGGTTAGGAATATAATAACAATGTTTTTGATATCCGCAGGTATTTAAGAAGTTATACAAAATGTAGGCACTGGTTATACCATCAGGATCATCATGCCCAAAAATCACCATTGGTTCATTCTCAAAAAGGGCAGTCCGCATTCTATTTTCCACTTTGTCAATATTGGCAAAAAGCTTCTCATCGGGAAGCATTTCAAGATTAGTTTGTAAGTTCTGAAGAGTGAGGTTACGGGATTTAAGAATCTGGTATAATAAATCATTAGATTCACTTATATTACTATTGGATTCATCCTGCTTCATTCAATATCCTCTTTTTCAGGTATATTACGCGGAGCAGTTTTATCTTTTCCTTTTGAAATAATATCATATCCGGTAAATCCAATCATCAGCATCATTGAAGTATCGCTAAGATTATTAGTAGAAAGATCACCCCGTTGTAAATATTGAAAACCCAAATCAATTCTATCTACTTCATTCTTCAGGGGAAGGGTAAGTCCACAACTGACTGTATACTCGTTAATATCCTTACCGTTTTTATCATAAAAAGGCAACTGACGCATAGAACCACCTACCCTCACAGGCAATTTCAGGAAAATATGTTTATGAGTTTCAGTATCCGGTTCATAAGCAAATCCGATTCCTGCCTTATAACAATCCCGATAATTAGAGGAAATTGATTCCCAGGGTTCAAAGCTGATATCTGTAGTTATCTTAAATTGTTCTAATGGTTTAACGGTAGAGCTTACACAATAAAGTTCCGGCAGTTTATATTCATAGTCCACAGCAGGTTCAGTATTGTGAATGCAGCTGCGAATCAGTTCACCCTTCATCGTTACTGGAGCATTGTAATGTGCACCGATACTGTATTTATCAAATATTTTAATGGCTCCGATTGTAACGCTGGGATTCTTAAAATCCATCAGCAGGGATTCATAAGTATCAAAATTGGCATAGTTTCCTGTCTGTGAAAAATAACGCTTGTCATGACCGAAATAATAGTTTACACTTATTCCCAGGTTTACTTCTTTAAAACTGTAGCTGTAAATCAGATCAGCTTTATAGAGATATTTATCTGTAGTTTGTTTTTCCAATGAGCCGTCCTGAAGGGTTTGCTCATTAGTAACTAATCCTGAAGAAAGGGAATTAAACTGAATTCCTAAGCGGTGTCTGTTTACAGGAATGCTGATATTGAAATAGGGAAAATCCAGAGAATCATCTCTATAACTATGTTTCACACCATTATAACGGGATTGGTATTTAGTATAACCTGAAATCATTCCCGTAGAAAATAAAGTGTAGTTATTCCTATTGTGCATTGCCGGATTAGCATAACCTGTATTGAGACGAAAAACATCACTGGCGCCTGTATCTCCCATACCTAAGCTGTAAATATCTCTGCCATAATTCCGCACAGGGAATCCATAAAAAGAGAAAATGGAATTTCCTGCCCAAAGTGATATACTTAATACTATGCCACAGATAACGATAACTATTTTTTTCATTATATATCCTTTTACTTTAAAATCATAATATCTTGCCGGCTAATTAGTTAACCTGTATATAACATTAAGTTTTCTTATGGCTGGCTTTTTTATGTGATATTTTTACAGGGTCAGGAGGAACACGGAAAAAACGATAAGCATTCGCAAAAGAGAGTTCGGCAATTTCATTGGGACTGATTCCTTTCACTTCTGCTATTTTTTCTACAACCAAAGGCAGAAAAAGAGGTGAATTTCTTTTTCCTCGGTGTAAATAGGGAGGCAGATAGGGACAATCCGTTTCCACCATAAATCTGTCTAAAGGTACTAAACGAATAACATCATCCAGTTTGGAATTAGCATAAGTGATATTAGCTGTAAAAGAAATCATCCAGCCCTCATCCAAAACCTGTTGAGCAAAAATAATATCACCGGTAAAACAGTGAAACACAGCTTCTTGAACTTTATTTTTTTTCAAAATATTATAGCATTCCTGATGAGCATCCCTATCGTGAACAATTACCGGCAAATCATAATCAACAGCCAAATGTGCCTGATTATTAAAAACCTCTCGTTGAACTGTAAAAGGAGATAAATTCCGAAAAAAATCCAGTCCGATTTCCCCAATAGCCAAGACCTTTTTTTCGCGTGCCAGTTTTTTTACCACTTCTGCATCAAAATCCACAGCATCATGAGGATGAAAGCCAACGGTAGAAAAGATATGTAAATACTTTTTAGCCAGCTCTAAAGAACTGTATGCGGTTTCTTTATTAAAAGCAACATTGATAATATAATCAATTCCGCTGCTGAAGCATTTATTAATTATGGTTTCTCTGTCAGCATCAAAATCAGGATGATCCAGATGGGCGTGTGTTTCAAATAATTTCATTTTTCAATTATTAAACCTCATTTATAATCTAAATACAATTCAAAATAAATAGCGTTTTTTTGTCAAGCACATCAACAACCCGGATTTTTTTACACCGAGGACATTAAGAATACCGAGAGCACTGAACGAATGTATCAATGTGTGATGTATGTTGTAAAATTAGAATGCAGGTTTTTATATCTGAAAACAATTAAACTCACCAACTCCAGCACTCCAGCACTCCAACACTCCAGCACTCTAACTGTTCTCTTTTTGCCTTTTTTATTTTGTGCATTTCTTTCAATTCAGATAGAGCCAAAGAACTTGCACATAGAGTGATACCGGTACAGAGTAAGCACCATAAATTGTTGAAGATAGTGCATTTTTAATTCCTGCGCGTAATTCAAAATAATTACTAATATCAAAACCAGCCCAAGCATCCAGAATTGTTGATGCCTCAATTAAAGAAGGGTTTGCGGCGTTGGCAACATAATATCCGGAGTGACCATAGATACCGCAACCGGCAACTACCGAATTATTGTAAGGTAAATGGTATTTTATTTGTTGAACACTCTGAAATCGGTATTCGGGACTTTCGGTCAAGTTTTGATAGTATTTGCTTAAAACCCATTCCGGTCTGGCAGTTAATTGCCAATTTTTCCAGGTGAAATTAGCATCCATTGTCAGGCGTAAGAAGGGTTGTTGTTTATCTAAATTAAACCAGGTGCTGTCTGCTTTTTGCTTAATTTCTTTGCTGCCCAAAGCGATTAAGGGTTTAATATTCCAAAAGTTATAGCTGAATTGAATTGATGCTTCCCGGGGAATGGATATATCTATCAATTCCAGTTCTCCTGAAGAATTAAAAATATCTTTAACCTTCAGGGGAGAAGGATTTTTACCTAAAAGTTGTTTGCAGGTTACTCCTATTCCGAAGTTTTTACGGGAATATGCAAGATCAGCAAATATCCTTCCTCGTTTCCAGTCAAGCCAGTCGCCACTTAAATCAATTTCCAGCGGACTATTTATTTTACAACTGAGGGCAAGTTTATCTTTATATTCTTCTTTATCATAGAATCCGCAGAAGTATTTATCGTCTTTATTCCAGTTATGTTCATACATTGTTTGATATTGTCCAAAACCGAATTTATGTTCCGAGTTAATCTGAAACCGAGTGGACTTGCGCTTGTATGTTTCATAAAATTCTCTGGCAGAAGCGGTTTCAGTTTCTTTTAGCAGTTTCAGTTTTAGCCAGGGGATTCCCAATTCCGCATAAATCTGCTGTAATTCATAATCAATTTTGAAGTTTGTGAGTTGCCAGTAAACAGGAAGCAATTCATTCATCGCGACATCTTTTTTCCAGCTTGCATATTCAATTTCCCCGTTAAATAATTTTCCCTGCCAGGATAGACGATGTTTCATTGCCGTTTCTGCCGCGGTTATATCAGACCAGAAACCATTTTGAGCAAGTAAATCTCCCTGATATTCCAATTCGGAATAAGAAAATAACTCATTTTTAACAAAATTTATTCTGGCATAGTGATGATCATAATCACCCAGTCCTGCATCCACAGAAGTTAGAACAGGAGCAAAAGGATAAGTTCTATTAGTATAATTTATTGTTCTTTGATATTTTTTAACCGGATACAGGGAATTAAATGAACCGTGATACAAAGCCGGGGAAAATATTCCGGAAAAGGTCTCAAAACCGTTTCTTTCCGGCATCAGTAAATTGGTTCTCCCTAAATAGAAATAACAATTATGATACAGGTCACCCAGGTCTAATTGAAGAGGAGCAGTACTGAAAACAGATTCACGAGTATCCATTCTGTTCTTTTTTATCCAATCCTCAATTTCTGTTTTAGATACTTCCCGGAATGTATAACTTATTGTATCTGTTTCAGATATATTTTCATCCAACAATATTTCTTCAGCAACCAAAGGAAGGAACAGCAACCCAAATATTATAGCCAACCCAATGCGCGGTAACACTTTGCGGTATCCTTAATATTTTTTTCCAAATTGGCTATGGATTGCCAGCCAAGAATATTTCGGGCTTTAGAGATATCTGCCAGCCAGGCATCTGCCAGAATTTCCTTCATTTTTTCCTTATTAACTACCACTTCTTTGTGGAAAAGATGTCCGTACAGGTCTCCACCATAAAAAACAGCTTTGGCAAAACTTTCCGGAACTGTTATTTTTAGCGGATGTTTATTCAAAGCTTTAGCTATAGCTGATAATATATCGCTTTGTTTGTAAACCTGTCCATCGGTCGCAAAAAAGGTCTGATAATAGGCAGAAGGGTTATTTACACAAAGTTCAATAAACCGGCATAATTCGGAAACATAAATCATATTCAGCAGTTTATCTTTGCGCCCTATTTGAAAACTTAAACCTCTATTTACTAATTTAAAAAGCTGTAAAAAGTCCTTATCTCCACAACCATATATAGAACAAGGACGAATAATAGTATAATATTTTTTACATTTTTGCTTAATTGCTTCTTCTGCAGAAAGTTTGCTTTTACCATAACAAGTTACAGGCGCACCGGGTTCATCTTCTTTTACAGGGATATTATTAACGCTGGGACGCGATGCTGCCTGCGAACTGAGATTGATAATCTGCCGCAGTTCCGAAATTTTATTGCTTGCTGCAATTATTTTTTCCGTTATACCCACATTGGCTTTAAACATCTGTTCCGCATTTATTGCCTTTGTTTTTCCGGCATTATGGATTACTATATCTATACCGGAAAAAGCAGAAAGGAGTGAAGGAACATCTTGATAATCAACCCTTACGATATGTGCCTTAGAGGGGATAAAGGCAGTGGTAGCATTAGCCCGGATTATTGCTACAACTTCATAGCCCGCAGAAAGAAAGTGTTTAACCAAATTACTGCCTACAAATCCGTTGGCTCCCGTGATTGCTATTTTCATACCTCACCACTTATTGCCTTTATCTATTCTAAAGCTATAAAACAAAAATGGTGGGCGCTAAGGGACTCGAACCCCCGACCACATGCGTGTAAAGCATGTGCTCTCCCAACTGAGCTAAGCGCCCAAGCCACAATATTTTATACTGGTCGGGGTGAGAGGATTTGAACCTCCGACTCCCTGCTCCCAAAGCAGGTGCGCTAACCGGGCTGCGCTACACCCCGTATATTTATAATCCAAAACCTGAACGGGGTAAATTTTGTCAATAACTTTCGCTTTTTCCCCGGCTATGTTTTTCTTTATTTCTGCCTATTATCAATCCAACCTAAAGGATGAGTTGATCATAGGTGGTTAATAAGAATTAATATAGTTTTCCCGGTTAAAAGGCAGAAATATTTTCCTGTCTGATGTGAACTTCTGCGAAAACAGCAAAGCGGAGATTTCTATGCAATACAAATGCGACCCCTTAAAAAGAAAAAATGTTAATAAAGAAAAGAAGTTGACGAAGAAAGAATGTGCACTAACCTTTTTTCCCTATTTCATATTCATAATTTATAGTGTCCAAAATTAAGAATTTATTCTATGTTGCCATAACTTATCTTGCAATTGGCGCAACTTTTACCTGTTTTTAGAAAGCGTATTATTTCTTGCCAAGTTGATTCTTTAGTGCTGCTTTAACACTTCCTTAACGATTCCCTAACGGCCGTTAAGGAAGTGTTACGGAAGTGTTACGGCAGCGTTACGGGATCGTTAAATAAGTGACTAATCACCAGGCAGTTAGACAAAGTCCACAAAGTAATTTTATAAATCAAGATAATGACCGGAGCATAGCTTCTGTCTTGTAATTTCATTCAGGAAAAAACTGCTGCTATCATAGTTCTACGAACTACTGGACTATCGGTTAAAGTATCTATTGCTCTCTCAATTTTTGCTAATATCTGAGCAACAAAACATTACTTTCATTGTTCTAAAGTATTCCTCCTGTTTTTTTATTGTCACCGGATGATATAACCATTAATTATGGCTTGTCCCTAAAAATGTTGTATAAGAGGGGGAAAATATATTTTCCAACAAATCTTCTGGCAGGATGTTATAAGATATCATCAGAGAAATTTTGCAGTTTCTGCTTGACAGAATTCTGCCCTTTTTCTAAAAGGACTCTAAATAATGTGAATTTCTCATTGGGGCATTAGCTCAGCCGGGAGAGCGCATGACTGGCAGTCATGAGGTCAGCGGTTCGATCCCGCTATGCTCCACCATTTTTTATTCCCCTTCAGCAAATAAAAATTGGTGAAGGGGATAAACTTTTTTGTAAAGGGAAAATTTAACCTGAGGATAACAAATGAAAACCGATAATCAGGAAATGATTAACAAAATTATGATAGAGGCAAAAGCAGCCAGGAAAGCAATTTTAACAATGACAACTCTTGCCGGTTCGGGTCATCCTGGCGGATCAATGTCTTCTATTGACCTTCTTCTTTGCGTGTATAATACTATAAAACATAATCCTGCTCAACCTCAAATGCCGGATAGAGATAGAGTAATTATCAGCAATGGACATATTTCTCCTGCCGTTTTCAGTGCTCTTGGACTTCTGGGCTATTTTGATCTGGACGATGCTATTGCCCAATATCGTCTTACGGGAAGCATTTTTGAAGGACATACCGAACGCAGTGTTCCGGGTGTGGAATGGAGTAGTGGCAATTTAGGACAAGGTTTATCTGCCGGAACCGGTTTTGCACTTGCTTCCCGAATAAACAAAATTCCCTATAATGTTTATGTTTTTATGGGTGATGGAGAACAGCAAAAAGGTCAGATAAGTGAGGCAAGACGATTTGCCGTTAAATATTGCCTGGATAATATTATTGCTATTGTTGACTACAATCAATTGCAGATAAGCGGTTCCATCCATAATGTGATGCCACAAAATATCCGTAAAAACTGGGAATCAGATGGCTGGAAAGTGATTGAAGTTGACGGTCATAATATTTCTCTTATTCTTACTGCTCTTCATAATGCTCGCAGTTTTAAACAACCGACAATGATTCTGGCACATACTGTAATGGGTAAAGGTGTGTCCTTTATGGAAAATAATCCTCAATATCACGGTTCTGTTTTATCCGAGACCCAATTGGAAAATGCCTTAGAGGAATTGGGAACAGAGATTGAGCTGAAAAAATACCGCAAACTGCGCTCGGAATTTAAACCGGAAAATAACCCGCAGCTTAATTCTGCGTTGAATACTGATTTTAATATAGGTAAGCCCGTTCTCTATGAGAAAGATTGTGATTGCAGAAGTGCCTGGGGAAAAGCCATTGCTGATTTAGCCAAAGTAAATACTAATGCCAAAACACCAATTGTGGTTTTGGATTGCGATTTGGCTACAAGTGTAAAGACCGAAGAATTTGCCCAAATTAGTCCCCAAAACTTTTTTGAGTGCGGAATTATGGAACAGCATACTTGCGTGATGGGGGGAGCTCTTTCTGTTTGTGGAATTCAGACCTTCTGGAGTGATTTCGGGGTTTTTGGCATTGCAGAGGTCTATAATAATCAACGTCTTAACGATATTAATCAAACCAATTTGAAAACAATTCTTACGCATACAGGCATAGATGTTGGTGCAGACGGAAAAACCCATCAGTGTATTGACTATATATCTTTAACCAGAAACCTCTTTGGCTTTAAACTTATTTTTCCTGCAGATGCCAATCAAACCGATAGAATTATCCGCTGGCTAATCAATAAACCGGGAAATTATCTGGTAACAATGGGTCGTTCCAAAATGCCTGTTCTGAAAAAATTGGACGGAACATTGCAATATGATTTTGATTATAGCTTTGTTTACGGGAAAGCAGATGTTCTTAGAGACGGAAATGACGGCAGTATGTGGGTTTGCGGAACTCCTGTTACTAAAGCTGTTAAAGCTGTTGATACTTTGCGCGAGGAAGGTATTTTTCTTGAACTGCTATATGTTTCTTCACCTTTGCATCTGGATTTGGCTCAATTGAAATCATCTGCCGGTAAAGGTATAATTTTCAGTGTGGAAGATCATTCCGTGAATGGTGGCTTGGGAACCTCCATTGCTGATGCTCTTGCAGTCAATTCCCTTAGTGCTAAACTCGTAAAAACAGGGGTTACACAATACCCGATATCCGGAGAAGCAAATGATCTTTACCATTGGGCTGGTTTAGATACTGCTTCGCTTATTGCTACAGTAAAAAAATATCTGGCATAAAAATTGAAGAAACTATTGACAGTAACAGCCAGTCCTGAAAATAAGCATCATTTAAAATAGGAGTAATAAATGCAAAGCGGGATAAAAATAATAATAGTGTGTTTATTTTGGACTTTTGTTTGGTCAATTCAGGGGGAAACAACATTTCCTGTCTCCTCAGCAAATAATACTTATGAAGTGAGAGCTGATTTTGGACTGGAGACCTTGCAGTATAAATATTTTTCTCTTTGGGAAAACAATTCTGCTGTTTATCATCCACAAAGTATTCAAGCGGAGTTGGATTATAACAGTTATTCCAGTTTTCCCGAATGGAGTAAAAATGTCACTTTTCATTCTGCTCAGGAATTCTTGTATATAGATGTGGCAAAGAGTGAGGGGAATATTCAAGAATTTAATTCTTTCAATACGCTTGGAGTAAAATACAAATTAGCAGGAGTGGAACTTTTTTATAACCTGATGAATAACTGGAACGATAAAAATACTAAGGCATCAAGTTATTATTTCAACCAGTATGGAATAGGTGCCGGCTTTCCTGATTCAGAATCGTTACGACTTTTTGGCTGGTTAATACATACAGATTTAAGTGATGTTTATCCTGAAATTGATTTTTCATGCTTTAAAGCTCAATTAGCAAAAAGTTTTAGCAGTAAAAGACAGATAGCGGAACTGGGAATAGAATATGAATATAATGAAATACCGGATACAGTATCCGATGAAGAGCTATTAACAATATCTGAATATTTTCCGGAGGACTATCTGGACTGGACTCCTGATACAAGATTTAGTGCCTATGTTTATGCTTCCAGTATAAAGAATTTTTATCTGGAACCCTTTTTCTTGAATGGTCATGCTCCTGTTTGGAGTCCTTTATTATTAGCCAATAAATCTGCCGGTAGTGTGTTATGCAGGTTTACATCAGAGGATAGGGAAAATGCTGCTGTGGATAACCGTCAAATTGTTTTAGACGGCATTCTTTCCTTAAATTTCGGAAACTATTTCGGGCTTGATTTTCGGTATGATTCAGAAACGAAAGATGATAACAAAAACAATACTAAGGAAGATACTTTCAATGTTACCGGAAATATGCGGTTTATTTTTATCGGAAGGGAATCATATCGGCTAATCGGTATTTTAGAGTATTTATATCATAAAACCAAAGATGAAGATGCTTCTGAAAATCTTAATTTCGGATTATATGGAATATTACGCCTGAAAAATCATTTGAATTTAATCGCTTACCTTAAACTGGATAATGAATGGCAGAGAAAGGATGATTTTTTGGAGTTTGATCATATAGATAATAAGCTCGGAACTGTCCTTTCCCTAAGATTATAGTTGACATAATATTTCCAGATTTGGATATGGAATTATTAAAGATTAAGGGGATTTGTTGTTATGAAAATGCTCAAGACCTTTCCCGATAAATGCATTACCTGCCATAATTGCGAAAGCGCTTGTTCCAAACTCTATTTTAAAGAGGATAATGCAAAAAAGTCGTGTGTAGTAATTAACGAAGAGATATATCCTCCGGAAATGATTGTCTGCAATCAGTGTGGAACTTGTGTTGATGTATGCCCTACTTTAGCTTTAACAATCAATACTCAAGGTGTAGTTATTTTGAATAAATCTCTTTGTATTGGCTGTTTGATGTGTGTAGCTGCCTGCCCGATAAATTCAATGCGCTTTACTGAAAATGTATATAATCCTTTTAAATGTATTGCCTGTGGGATTTGTACCAGAACCTGTCCTGCAGAAGCAATAGAAATAGTAACTGCATAAGGAGAAAAAAATGAACCGTAAACTAATTGCTGAATTCAAATATGCTCCGGCACCTGTTATTCGTGGCTATAATAAACGCTCTTTGTATATAAATTTGAGCACTGGGGAGATAAAGGAAAAGCCGGTTACCGAGTTGATGATAGATAAATTTGTTGGCGGAAAAGGTTTTGATTTATATCTGATGTGGCACGCAATTAAAGATGAGACAAAATGGGATAGCCCAGAAAATGAAATTTGTATTTCTTTCGGTCCTCTTTGCGGAAATACCAGTTATCCCGGTAGCGGAAAATCAATTGTAACAACTATTTCTCCTTTAACAGGAATTCCCGTTGATTGTAATGTTGGAGGTCATTTTGGTCCTTATACCAAATTTTCCGGTTGGGATGCAATTGAACTTCAAGGCATAGCAAAGGAAGAAGTGATAGTTTATATTGATGGTGATAAAGGAGTTGTGCAGATACTTTCTGCTCCCGATGAAGAAATCAATAGTCATATTTTTGCTGAAGAATTGATTAAAGAATTTGCTGACAGCGAAGATAAATATCAGTTTGTTTCTGTTGTTTCCAGTGGAAAGGCAGCGGAAAATGTTTTAATCACCTGCTTGAATTTTTCCTTTTGGGATAAACGGAGAAAGGTTGCCCGTTTGAAACAGGCAGGAAGAGGTGGTACAGGCAGTGTCTTCAGACATAAAAAAATTAAAGCCTTAGTGGTTAAATATTCCGGTCTGAAAGTAGATTCCAATAATCCGGTGGATGTAGAAACACTTAGAAAGAGGGGTTTGAAATTACATCAAGAAATAGAAGCAGGCGATTCTACCCAAAATAGAATGAGGCAGGTAGGAACAGCTCATCTAATGGAAATTATGAATGATTATGACCTTCTGCCGATTCGGAATTTTAAATATGGTCAAATGCCGGAAGCGGAAGGATTGCATTCCCGTGAATTTAAAAAACTTTTTACTCAGGGTATGCCTGATGGATGCTGGTTTGGCTGTTCTCTTTCCTGTTGTAAAGCTGTGGATAATTTTGAACCTAGAACAGGACCTTATAAAGGGAAAAAGGTCTGTGTGGACGGTCCTGAATATGAAACTGCTGCCGGTTGCGGAAGTAATATCGGTGTTTTTAATGCGAGGGATGTAGTGGAAATAAATTTTTACTGCGATACTTATGGAGTGGATACGATTTCTTTTGGAACCAGTACTGCTTTTGCAATGGAATGTTATGAAAACGGAATATTGAATAAAGAACGCACTGGCGGACTTGAACTTACCTGGGGAAATGCAGATGCCGCTTTGGAACTTTTGCATCAAATGGCACGAGGAGATGGTTTTGGAGTTATAGTAGGACAAGGTGTTCGGAAAATGAAACAAATTTTTGCTGAAAAATATGGTGCCGATCCCGATTTCCTGCAAGATATAGGTATGGAGGCAAAGGGCTTGGAATATTCTCAATATATGAGTAAAGAATCACTTGCGCAACAGGGTGGCTATACTCTCGCCTTAAAAGGACCTCAACATGATGAAGCATGGCTGATCTTTATGGATATGGTCAATAACCAGATTCCCACTTTTAAGGATAAAGCTGAGGCATTGCACTATTTTCCGATGTTTAGAACCTGGTTTGGGCTGCAGGGATTATGTAAACTTCCCTGGAATGATATTGAACCGGCTAATAATGCCGAAACAGATGAACCGGCAAAAGTTCCGGAACATGTTCAAAATTATGTGGATATCTATACTGCCATCACAGGAAAGCCACTGAATAAAAAAACCCTGATTGAACAATCCGAACGGGTCTATAACTTCCAAAAGGTCTTCTGTTTGCGAATGGGAAAGGGGAGAAGAATTGATGATGTTCCACCTTATAGAGCTGTGGGTCCTGTAACGGAAGAAGAATATCTTTCCCGTCAGGATAGATACGACAAGCAGTTGAAAGAAAAGTTAAATATTGATCCTGAAGGGAAAAGCACTACAGAAAAGATGGATATTTTAAGAAAATATAGGGAAGATCAATATCAGCAATTGATTGATGCGGTTTATGAAAGAAAAGGTTGGAATGCTCAAGGTGTTCCTAAAATTGAACATTTACAAAAAATTGGAATGGATTTGCCGGAGGTTATTGAAGTAGTTAAACGCTTTTTGTAATATATTCTCTCACAGATTACATAGATTACACAGATTTGATTTTTGAGTGGTCTACAGTGCCGTCATGAGTCATATGTGCCCCAAAAGTTATTTCACAGGTGATAATTATGAAGGCACAAATGACTCCTGACTTACATTCTTCATTAGTCGTCATGAGTCATATGTGCCCCAAAAGTTATTTCACAGGTGATAGTTATGAAGGCACAAATGACTCCTGACTTACATTCTCAATTCTCCATTCTCAATATAATCTCTTTTTCTCTTTCTCTCTTTGTAAAAAAAATCCATCTCGCCATCTCGCCATCTCGCTATCTCACCATCTCGCTATTTTCATTATTTCAAAGCAGTATATAGTGCTTTAATATCTTTTATTTTAACAAGTTTCGGATTGGCTTTCACTTTAGCATAGCTGGAAATAAATATTTTCTCATATCCCAGTTTCAGAGTTTGGCTGATATGTTTATCCAATTGTGAAACAGGACGAACTTCTCCATTTAAGCCAACTTCACCGATAAAAACAGCTTTTTCAGTTAACGGTTTATCTTTCAAACTGGAAATAAGAGCTGCCAAAATAGCCAAATCCAGTGAGGGATCGGTACTGCGTATACCACCTGTCAAATTAACAAATACATCACTATTACGAAGATAGAGAGAAAGGTTTTTTTCCAGAATAGCTAAAAGCATAGCCAGTTTTTTTTGGTCAAGTCCAACTGCTACTCTTTGGGGAGTTCCATAATTGGAAGCATTAACCAGGGTTTGGACTTCCACAATAAAACTGCGGCTGCCTTCCATTATGCAGCTGATAGCAGTTCCCATATCACTTTGTTCGTGGCTGAGGAAAATACTATTGGGATTAGTCACTTCTAATAAACCCAGATGGGTCATTTCAAATAAGCCAATCTCATTAGTAGAACCAAAACGGTTTTTTACTGCGCGCAGGATTTTATATTGACTACGCTGTTCTCCTTCAAAATAAAGAACGGTATCTACCATATGTTCAATAATTTTTGGTCCTGCTACTAAACCTTCTTTGGTTACATGACCTACTAAAAATAGAGGGATGCCCAAATTTTTAACTGTTCTTAAAAGGCGGCTGGTAGTTTCCCGTAATTGAGTGACAGTTCCAGGAAGAGCATCCAGGGAAGGTATACTTACTGATTGAATAGAATCTACGATTGCCAGATCAGGTTTATTTTCCTCTATTGCTTCTATAATCTGTTCAGCATTGTTAGTGCAAAGCAGATAAATATTTTCACTTATAACCTTCAGGCGTTTACTGCGGAGGCGAATTTGTTCGGCACTTTCTTCTCCTGAGCAATAGAGTGTTTTTTTATTCTGTTTACCCATCCATTCCGAAAGTTGCAGCATCAATGTGGATTTGCCAATTCCGGGTTCACCTCCAATCAAAATCAGCATTCCTTTTACAATGCCTCCTCCCAGAACCAGATCAAATTCTTTTATTCCGGTCATCAAGCGAGAAAATTCATCATATTCCAAATCAATTATTCGTTCTGGTTTATTTTGGACTAATATCTCACTGGGTTTATTATTTTTTCCCGTTACGCGAGTGGATTCCTTTAAAGTACCCCAAGCACCGCAGGCAGGGCATTTTCCACTCCATTTGCTAGTTTCAAAACCGCAATCAGTGCAGAAGAAAATAGTTGTCATAAAATCAACCTCAAATTTTTTGCCATAATAATCTACTGTTATTTTATGGCAAGAAAATTAACCATCTTGCAGGATAGTTATCTATCATAGCATTATAGGGATTCATTTTTAGTAAGGTGGTTTCCCGCATAATTTTACACTGTAAAAAATATTATTTGCTTTGGGGAAATTTTGCGCTATTATATGAACAGAGGATAAAAAAAATGGCTGCGAAAGTGATTGTTTTTTCCACTCCTTCTTGTATCTGGTGCAAGAAAGTTAAGGAGTATCTGAAATCTATAAACCAGAATTTTACGGATATTGATGTATCCAAAGATATTGCGGCTCGTAAAGATATGATCCGCAAAAGCGGACAGGAAGCGGTTCCGCAATTATGGATAAATAATATCCCGGTTGTCGGTTTTGAGCGCGAGAAGATCAAGCGTTTATTAAACTTAAATAATACTAAAAAAGGAGAATCAGATGGCTGATTATGCAAAAAAATTCCACGATCTTATCACCCGCCTGCAAATGGTTTTGAGTGAAATTGACTACGCTCAGAAAGCATGCTTACAAGCAGGGCGAATGGAGTGTATGTTACTTAACTACCTTTATAAGGTAAACTGTCCTGTCAATATGAACGAGTTGGCTAAAGAACTGAATGTTTCCCATAGCCGGATTACCAGAATAATGGATAACCTTGTTGCCAAACAACTGGTTATTCGTGAACCATCGGAAGAAGACCGGCGTTGCTGGTTTGCTATGATTACCGAAAAAGGAAAAAAACTGGCAGCTAATAGCTTGCAAACAGTTTTAGACCAGCAGGCAAAGATTCTGAAGAAAATCCCGGAAAAAGATGTGGAGGCGGTCTATAAAGCCCTTCAACTCTATGTGGAAAAATATGAAGAGATATTGAAAGAGACAATAGCAGGATAATAATGGCTACTCGCGTTAAAACAGTTTGGTCTGGTGGTATGACCTTTACAGCCGAAGTAAATGGACATCAGCTGATTATGGATGCCGATCCCTATTTTGGGGGAACTGATCAAGGTCCGAGACCAAAACCTTTATTACTGGCTGCCTTATGTGGCTGTAGTGGAATGGATGTGGTTTCCATTCTGGACAAAATGGGAATAAAGGATTATACTTTGGAAATGGATGCTCAGGGCGAATCCGCTGCTGAGCATCCTATTATTTATCATACGATAACCATAACTTACAACTTTCAAGGCAATAACCTTCCAGCTGATAAAATCGCTAAAGCAGTAAATCTTTCCCTGGAAAAATACTGCGCAGTGAATGCTATGCTGAAAAAAGCCGCGAAAATAATTCCTGAAGTTTATATTAACAATTTGGAGGTTCAATTATGAAATGGATTTTAATTCTACTGCTTACTTTGTCAGTGGTTGTTTTGGGCTGCAATCCTAATAGGTCACCTGTTGAAAGAACCAAAGAAGAGCAAGAACGATTGGATAGTTCTGAAAAGAAGCTTGGTGTATGGCTTACTGACTGGAATGAGGCAATGAAAATGTCCCAATCTTATGCTCGTCCCGTTGTGGTTGATTTTACCGGTTCTGACTGGTGTATCTGGTGTCAAAAATTGGAAGAAGAGGTCTTCAGTAAAGACGAATTTATGGAATATGCGAAAAACAACTTCATCTTGCTGAAAGTTGATTTTCCCCAGGGGATAGAACAAAGCGACGAGTTGAAAGCATTTAATCAACAAAAATTAAAAGAATACAAGGTTGAGGGCTTTCCCACTATTGTTATAATAAATGAAAAAAGCCAGGAAATTGCTCGCACAGGTTATAGACCCGGTGGAGCTGAGAAATATATAAAACATTTGGAGGAATTACTTAATCCACCCAACCCACAAGAATAAGTCATTACTACATAAAAAACCTGCTATAGTATTATCTCTTTCAATATTTGGCGGGGGCTGAAAATATTCGTGTGAGGGTTAACTCCGACCTTTAAGCACAGGGAAAAAAGATGCCCTCGCCATCTCACCATCTCACCATCTCGCCATCTCACCATCTCACTATCTAACCATCTCGCTTTATTAATTGCTTGTTTCCTATTCAACTGTTTAACGACCCTTTAACACTTCCTTAACTTCGTTAAAGGATTGTTAATTAGTTGTTACTTCAGTATTAAACATTCAACCAAGGAAGAACTTATTTTGGGTAGATGGAGGACGCGGTTCATCTGCTTTTTTTCTCTCACAGATAACACAGATAACACAGATTTGATTTTAGATGGGTCTATAGGGTCGTTGTTTCACGCAGATTTCGCAGATTTGATTTTAGAAACGAGGATTTAATAGGTCCTGGGTGAACAGGATTAAAGGGATTTTAGGGATTTAATAGGTCTGGGATGAACAGGATTAAAGGGATTTAATAGGTCTGGGATGAACAGGATTAAAGGGATTTTAGGGATTTTTCCATCTAAGAAATTCCCGAAACCTAAAAACTTTTTATAAATTCCTACATTGCTATTTTCATTCTCAATTCAACGAACATTCTTAATTCACCGTTCATTCTCATTTCTCAATTCTCAATTTAATCTCTTTTTCTCTTTCTCTCTTTGTAAAAAAAATCTATCTCGCCATCTCGCTATCTCACCATTTGCTAAATTCATTCTCAATTTAATCTCTTTTTCTCTTTCTCTCTTTGTAAAAAAAATTTATCTCGCCATCTCGCTATCTCACCATTCGTTAAATTCATTCTTCAAGCTTGACAAATATAGCCATTTCGCTTTCACTGCATAGACAAAATGAGAAGAGAGGAATAACGATGAATAGATACATCTTAACAGGTGGCACAATACTTACTTTTGATAGAGATAAACCACTGTTGGAACAGCAAGCAATCTTAATTGATGATGGTTATATAGTAAAAATCGGTGCTGATGACTGTTTTCAGGATGAGGTTTGTGAACGCATAGATGTTGAAGGCAAAATCATTATGCCCGGGCTTATAAATGCGCATCATCATTTTTATTCTACTTTTGTAACCGGTTTGGGAAAATCAGCTCCAGCTAAAAATTTTAATGCTGTGCTGGAAAATTTGTGGTGGCGTTTAGATAAAAAGCTGCTCCCGGAAGATAATTATTATAGTGCTTTAATTTCAATTCTAGCTTCCATCCGGAAAGGGACAACTACCATAATTGATCATCATTCTTCTCCTTATGCTGTAGAAAATTCTCTTTCTCAAATTGCTAAGGCGGTTCGGGAAACAGGGATTAAAGCATCACTATGCTATGAGGTTTCAGATAGAGATGGAGCTAAAATTGCCAAGGAAGGAATTGAGGAAAACTATCACTGGATAAAAAACTGCCAAAATAATCCCAATCCATTTTTGAAAGGACTTTTTGGTCTGCACGCCGCTTTTACGCTTTCGGATAAAACCTTAGCCAATATTGCTGATAAAGTTGCAGAACTTAATTGCGGTATCCATATTCATACTGCTGAAGCGGAAACAGACGAAAAATATAATGTGGAACATTTCGGCAGAAGAGTAGTGGAACGCTTAAACGCTTTTAATTTGTTAAATAGTAAAAGCATTCTGGCGCATGGCGTTTATTTGAATGCCAGGGAACTTATTTTGGCGGAGGAAAAAGGAGCTGCCATAGTTACCAATCCTCAATCCAATTTGAATAATGCTGTGGGCATTGCCGATGTTTGTAAAATGATGGAATTGGGAATAACAGTTGGACTTGGCACTGATGCAATGACTAATAATATGCTGGAAGAAGTTAGAGTTGGTGTTTGGGCTCAACATCTGAAGCAAAATGATCCTTCCCGTGGCTTTATGGAAATTGCCTCTGCCCTGGTTTTCAATAATCCTATTATAGCGCAAAAATATTGGGGTGAAAAACACGGAACTATAAAAGCAGGCAGTCCGGCAGATATTATTGTAGTTGACTATATTCCGTATACTCCTTTTAATGAAGAGACCTGGATGGGACATCTGGTTTATGGAATTTCCCAGGCAAATATTGATGCAACTATCTGCCAGGGCAAAATTCTGTTGTGGAATGGGGAATTGCTGCTGGATATTGATGAACAGGAAGTTAAAGCCAAGGCAAGAGAATTGGCAAAAAAACTGTGGGAAAGGTTTTGAAAGAGCGAGATGGTGAGATGGTGAGATAGTGAGATGGCGAGATAGATTTTTTAGCAAAGAGAGAAAGAGGAAAAGAGATTAAATTGAGAATGAACGGTGGATGGATAAGTTAGGATGAAGAATTATAATAGCAAGGCGGGAATTGATATAAGGTTTTTGGGTTTCGGGATGTTTCAAGATAGCAAAATCCCGAAAATTCCTTTAATCCTGTTCACCCAGGACCTATTAAGTCCTTGTTAATCTTGTTCATCCCAGGCATATTAAGTGCTTGTTAATCTAGTTCATCATTGACATATTAAGTCCTTGTTAATCTTGTTCACACCGGAGCTATTTATTTATCAGAATTGGCGTAAATTATTTTTGCTTTAAAGACATAAGGAGAATGAAAAATGTATAAAGACATTTTAGAAAAAGCAAAGCACTATGAAGATATTAGCACCCGTTTTTTAATGGACATCGTAAAAATACCCTCTTTTTCTACAAAGGAAAAAGAAGTGGGAGAATGCATCTTGAAAGAAATGCAGGAAATAGGAATGGATGAGGCATATATTGACCCTTTGGGAAATGTGATTGGACGCTTGGGTTTTGGGGAAAAAGTAATTGCTTTTGATGCACATATTGATACTGTTTACCCTGGAGACCTTTCGCTTTGGGATTTTGACCCTTTTGCCGCTCACCTCAAAGACGGCAAGGTTTGGGGTAGAGGAACTGTTGATCAGAAAAGTGGAATGGCAAGTATGTTGACTGCTGCACGCATAATAAAGGATTTGAATTTGAGCAGGGACTTAAGCATTTATTTTACAGGGACGGTTATGGAAGAGGATTGCGATGGTTTATGCTGGCAGTATATTCTAAACGAAGAGGAAATTAAGCCCGAACTCGTGGTTATTACAGAACCCACGAATTTGAATATTTACCGGGGACATAGAGGTAGGATGGAAATGGAAGTTAGCGTGAAAGGACTTTCCTGTCATGGTTCTGCTCCTGAACGTGGAGATAATGCAATCTATAAAATTTCCCGCATTGCTTTGGAAATAGAGAAATTACATCAGTATTTGCGTTCTGATGATTTTCTGGGAAAAGGCAGTATTTGCGTTACCCAGGTCTTTTTTACAGGACCCAGCCAATGTGCTGTTCCAGATAGTGCACGCCTTCATTTAGACCGGCGTTTGACCTTTGGCGAAAATAAAGAAAGTGCACTTGCCGAAGTTCAGGATGCCTGTATAAAAGCCGGTTATCCTGAAGCTACGATAGAAATTTTAACTTATAAGGAAACTGCCTACACAGGACTGGTTTATCCTACAGAAAAATATTATCCTACTTGGGTTACTCCTTTGGATTCAGTATATGTTCAAAAGGCATCCGATGTATATTCAAAAACCTTAGGAACAGAACCAGTTATTGATAAATGGACTTTTTCCACAAATGGAGTTGCTATCGCTGGAATGAAAAAAATTCCCTGTATCGGTTTGGGACCCGGTAATGAAATATATGCTCATGCCCCCAATGAGGCGTGTCCGATTGAACATTTAACCAAAGCGGCGGCTTTTTATGCTGCGCTGGTTTATAACCTTGCGCAGAAATAGGGAGAAAAGTGCAACCCGGAATGCAAAATGAAGAGTTATTTGCTTAAATACTGTTGTATTGAATGCGGGAAGGAATTTAACTCCAAGGAACTGCATTATCTTTGTGATGAATGTGGCAGGGATTATGTGCCGGGAATACCGCTAAAAGGCGTTTTGGAAGCGGTTTTTGATTATGAAGAAATTGGTAGAAGATGGAAGCAAAAACCTGATCCTCTTCTATTCAGTGCAGTGAATCCCAAGTTTTATCCCCCTTTACCGGTAGGGAATACACCTTTTTTTAGAGTTAGGATTCCTGGCTTAAAAAGGGGAGGAACAGCGTCCTCCGACTACCCAATGGGGATAAAATTTGATGGTTTAAATCCCAGTGGAAGTTATAAAGACCGTGCTTCTCAGCTTGTAGTAGCTGACGCTTTACAAAAAGAGATTACAGAAATTGTAACTGCCAGCACAGGAAATGCTGCTTGTTCGCTTGCCTGTTTAGGTGCTTCGGCTGGTTTAAAAGTTGTTATTTTTGCCCCTCAAAATGCTCCACCGGCTAAACTGATTCAAATTCAAGTGCATAATGCAGAACTGCATAAAGTTGATGGCAGTTATGATGATGCCTTCAAAGCTGCTTTGGAATATACAAAAATGCATAATTGTATGTGTAGAAATACGGGTTATCATCCTTTAACGATAGACGGGAAAAAGAGCGCTGGAATTGAGATTTATATTCAAAACGGATATAAAGTTCCGGATTGGATTGTAATTCCGGTTGGCGATGGAGTTATTTTAACTGGTATCTATAAAGCATTTTTGGATTTGCAAAGAGCAGGGATAACAAAAAACTTGCCTCATCTGTTATGCGTTCAGGCAGAAAGCAGTGACGCCATAACTTCTTATTGGGAAACAGGAAATTATCACGATGCTGAAAACCCAGTAACTATAGCAGATTCTATAAAAGTGAAAACACCGGCATTAGCACATTGGTCTGTTAAAGCACTTATAGAAACAGACGGAAAAGGCATCAGAGTAAGCGATGCAGAAATTCAGGAAGCGCAACTAGAACTGGCTAAATATACCGGTGTCTTTGCAGAACCCTCTTCTTCCGCAACTTTGGCTGGACTAAAAAAAGCAGTAAATAAAAGATGGTTAAAAACAGATAATGATATTGTATTATTGATAACCGGTCACGGCTTGAAAGACCCCGGAGCTGTAAAACTATGAAAGCAAGCGGAATTTACGATTTCCATGTGCATATTGGTGAAACCATTGGCGGACACCTTTTAGCAGATAGCTGGAAGAGTTTCAATCTTCTTTATGAACATAACGGTTTGGAAGGAATTGGTGCATTTGTAACCGAAAGTCCGAATGAACCACTTTCTTCCAAACTGGCAAGAATGCGAAAAGCATCCCTTAGCTTTTCAGGAAAGGTCTTTTGGCATTTAACCCCCAGGCAGTTGGATATGCGTAAATTGGAAAGAATTCTGAAAGAAGATACCGATTTAAAGCTCTATACCACTTATCGGGAAGCAGGGCTATATCAAAGCTATGAAAGCATTGAACGCTTTATGGAAGAAATGCCTACTCCCCAAAAAAGATTACTGGTGCATTGTGAAGAGGATGAAATAATTAGCGAATACAGTGAACGCTATCCTTTTCATAAGCCATCAGACCACTGTTTACGCCGTCCTGAAAAAGCGGAAATTACTGCAGTGGAGAAGTTGCTTAATCTATCTATAAAGCATCATTATCCTCTGCATATAGTCCATATTTCTTCTCCTCAGGCAGCGCTTTTAGTTCAGCAGGCAAAAAAGGAGGCGGATTATATAACTTGTGAAACTGCACCTCACTATTTGCTTTTGAATGAGGATGTCTTGAATGAACCGGAAGGTCATCGCTGGCTTTGTTCTCCTCCTATACGCAGTGAAAGCAGTAGAGGTCTTTTACTGGAACTTTTACAGGATGGTGTTTTTGATATTATTGCCAGTGATCATTGTGCTTTTAGTTCCGAAACCAAAGACATAGGAATTTTGTATCCTGCTAAAACCCCGATGGGTATTGCTGGAAGCGGAGCTCTTTTTACTTTGCTGGCAGAACATCTGGTAGAAAAAGGCAAACTGACTATGGAGCAACTTTTTAATTTGATAAGTTATACACCTGCCAAGATGATGGATTTCACGGTAGAAGAGGATACGCTTAGTTATGAACGCCTGGGAGCTCCAATTCCTGTTATTCCCAGTTGGGCAAATACACCTAATCCGTGGATTGACTTTTGGAGCTATTATGAATTGAGGAGGCATAATAATAATGTTTACTGATGCTTTTCGTAATGACGCAGCTGCTAAAGTTACCGGCAAAGCAAAATACACCGATGATTATAAATTGCCTGATATGCTATATGCAGTTCCTGTGCATTCCAAAGTTGCAAGCGCTATTATTAAAACCATAAACTACTCTAAAGCGCTTAACCAAAAAGGAGTTGTAGCTGTTTATACAGCGAAGGATATTCCTGGAAATATCAAATTTGGACAGATTATTAAGGATTGTCCTACTTTAGTTAACAGGAGAATTCGTTCTGCGGGAGATGTTATTGCTTTAATTGTAGCAGAAACTCGGGAGATAGCTCTTTCCGCATTACCTTTCGTGGAAGTTGAACTGGAAGAAATTCCGGGTGTTTATAATCCCGAAGAAGCAATGCAAGGGACAAGTCCCCTGGTTAATCCTGATTTTGGCAGTAATATCTGTAATTATCATAAAGTGCGCACCGGAAATATGGAACAGGGCGAAAAAGAAGCAGAACTTATTATTGAACAGGAGTTTAATACTTCCCGCGTTGAGCATTGTTATCTGGAACCGGAAACAGCACTTTGTTATTTACGCCCCGATGGTGTTATGGAAGTGCTGGGCAGTATGCAGCATCCTTTTTCTACTAGAAGATTTGTTGCTTCCACTTTGGGCTGCAAGTTGAGCGCAGTGGAAGTGAAGAATATTCCTATGGGCGGAGGTTTTGGAGGAAAGGATGATACGGCTGCCTTAGTTTGTGCCCGGGCAGCTTTATGTGCCTATCTTACCAGGAAACCGGTAAAATTAATTTACAGCAGAGAAATGAGTATGCGGGAAAGCTATAAACGTCATCCTTACAAACTGCAATATAGAATGGGGCTTAAGAAGAACGGAAAAATTGTTTTTATTAAAGCTCGGATTGTTGCAGACGGGGGTGCCTACTGCAGTGTAACACCTTGGGTTACTTGGCGTTCCACAGTTCAAAGTTGTGGTTGCTATGAAGTTCCCAATGTTCAAAGTGATGTTTACGGCGTTTATACCAATAACATTTTCTCGGGGGCTTTCCGTGGTTTCGGTTCTCCTCAGGTAAATTTTGCCATTGAACAGCTGATAGAAATGGCAGCGGAAAAATTAAATATGGATGCAACGGAATTCCGCAAAATGAATATGGTTCATCAAGGCAGCAAGACAATTACGGAACAGAAACTGGATAATCATACCGTTTCCCTGCAGCAGGTTATGGATAGTGTTTTGCAAGAAATTGATTACGAAAACAAAGTGCAGCAATGTAGTTTCGGCAACCCTGATGTAGAGGAATGGTATGGAATTGGATATGCAATTGCTTACCGGGGAGTTAGTTTAGGAGCAGAAGGAACCGATATGAACAGTGCTATCATTAATATTCAACCCGATGGCAGTGTTTTACTGGAAACCGGGGTGCACGAAAACGGACAGGGAGCCCAAAGTGCGATGATTTTGATTGCCGCCAAAGAACTTGGCATCCCTAAAGAGCTAATTCGTTATCGTTTACCTTCCACTTCCAATATTCCAGATGGAGGTTCTACAGTTGCTTCCAGGGGAACTATTATGGGTGGAGGAGCTGTTGTTAATGCTGCCAAAATAATTAAACAACGTCTCTGTGAAGGAGTGGAAAAAGCACTTGGAATAAATGGTTGCAGCTACAAGAATGGCAATATTTATTCTGCTCAAGGAGAAAAAGTGGCTGATTTCTTTGCCGCAGTGCGTTGGTGTTATGACCATCAAATTTATCCTTTCGCTTTTGGGGTATTTAAAGCACCACAAATTAGCTGGGATGAAGAAACAGGGCATGGAAACGCTTATTTTAGTTGGGTTTACAGTTGCCAGGCAGCGGAACTGAAAGTGAATTGTAAAACCGGGAAAATTACTTTACTGAACTTAGTTGCTGCTCATGATATTGGCAAAGCTATAAATCCGGCTTTACTGACAGGTCAGATTTACGGAGGTATGGCTATGGGAGCAGGTTATGCTTTATATGAAAATTTTCCGCTGGTAAAAGGTGAACCACAGATTACTAATTATAACGGCTATAGAGTGATGCGGAGCACGGACTTACCGGAAATGACAGCTATCCTGATTGAAAATGCAGACCCCAATTCTCCTTCTAATGCAAAAGGAATTGGAGAACCGGCTTTGGAAATTACCGCTCCGGCAATTTCCACTGCCCTATACAGAGCTACCGGAAAAAGATTTACAGACCTGCCAATTGCCCCCCAGGTGAGGGAATATGTTAAAGGGAAAAAGCAATGAAAATAACCGTTAATAATACCGAATATTCTGTTTCCGAAGAACTTGCGGAACTGAAACTTTCTACTTACCTGCGAGAAAATCTGGGTTTGACAGGAACCAAAATTGGCTGCGATATTGGCGTTTGTGGAAGCTGCACTGTGCTGGTTAATAATAAACCCGGGCGTTCTTGCTTGTTGAAATTGAAAGATGTTGTAAATAAAGAGGTCTTAACGATTGAAGGTCTTGCTTCTTCCAGTGGAACTTTGCATCCTATTCAGCAGGCATTTATTGATGCCGGGGCTATTCAATGCGGTTTTTGCACTCCAGGAATGGTATTAACTGCTTATGCTTTTTTGCTGGAAAATAAACAGCCCTCAAGAGAAGAAGCCAGAGAAGCGATTAAAGGAAATATTTGCAGGTGTACCGGTTACCAGCAAATTATTGATGCTATCCTATTGGCTGCGCAGCGAATGTGGAACAATGAGGATAAGAGATTTGATTGAGAATGAATTAAGCGAGATAGTGGGATGGCGAGATAGCGAGACGGAATGAGAGAGATAGCGAGATAGATTAGTTTACAAAGAGAGAAAGAGAAAAAGAGGTTAGTTTTACAAAGAGAGAAAGAGAAAAAGAGATTTGTTTTACAAAGAGAGAAAGAGAAAAAGAGATTAGTTTTACAAAGAGAGAAAGAGATTATAATTGGCAAGAGATATAAACTTATAATTAAAGGAGAAATTGATGAACCAGGAAATAACAAAAGGAGAAATTGATAAGCTTTGCAGTAGAATTATCGGTGCTTGTATAGAGGTTCATAAAGCATTAGGACCCGGTTTGCTGTTTTGCTATTAGAACATTCAAACAATACCCTATCATTCTCTCTTTTTCTCTTTTTCTCTTTGTAAATAAAAAATAGAGGTATGCTATGGACAAGATTAATACACTGCTTAGTGAACTGGAGACCTTAAAACCGGATTTGTGGGGTAAGGATTTCCTTTTAACCTGGGAAAACAGTTTAGACACACTGAAAGCCGTGATGCTTACAGCGGAAATACTGCAAGGTCTGCATTGGCAGAAAAAACCCTGGCGGATTTTTGATTATGGTTTAGCGATATCTATTTTCAGGGATAACAGCACTCGTACCCGTTTCAGTTTTGCTTCGGCTGTAAATAGTTTGGGCTTGGCTTTATCCGAACTGGATGAAGTAAAAAGCCAAATTGCGCATGGGGAAACAGTGCGAGAAACAGCAAATATGATTTCTTTTTTAACGGAAGTAATAGGCATTCGGGATGATATGTATCCCGGAGAAGGGCACACCTATATGTTAGAAGTTGCCAATGCCGTTGACGAAGGTTATCGTGAAGGAATTTTAGCGCAAAGACCTACTGTTGTAAATTTACAATGTGATTTAGACCATCCTACGCAAGTTCTTTCCGACCTTTTGAAACTGAAGGATTATTTTGGTGGATGGAAAAACTTGAAAGGCAAAAAAATAGCTATGAGCTGGGCTTATTCTCCTTCCTATGGAAAACCCCTTTCTGTGCCGCAGGGCGTAATAAATCTGATGACCCGTTTCGGGATGAATGTTGTTCTGGCTCATCCCGAGGGCTATGATTTACTGCCGGAGACCTTGCAAACTGCCTCTGCTTTTGCCAATGAGAGCGGAGGTTCATTTAGTAAGACCACTTTAATGGAAGAAGCATTTCACGATGCTGATATCGTTTATCCTAAAAGTTGGGCACCGATGTCGGTGATGCAACAAAGAACCAAACTACTTAAAGCCGGGGATAAACAGGGCTTGAAAGAACTTGAACTGCAGTGTTTAGCTCAAAATGAAAAGTTTATTGACTGGGAATGCGATGAAGAGATGATGAAAAAAACCAAAAACGGAAATGCTCTTTACGAACACTGTTTGCCTGCAGATATCAGTGATGTAAGTTGTGCAAATGGGGAAGTGGCAAAAACCGTGTTTGAAAGATATCGTCTGCATACCTATCAGGAAGCAGGGTATAAGCCCTTTGTGATTGCAGCTATGATTTTTATGAGCAAAGTGAATAAACCGGTGGATAAGCTGAGGAGTTTTTGGGAATATAGAGGTTTTTAACAAAGAGGGAAAAAGAAAAAGAGATTAATTTTACAAAGAGAAAAAGAGAGAAAAGAGATTAAATTGAGAATGAACGGTGAATGCAGAATGAAGAATGGAAGTCAGGAGTCATTTGTGCCTTGATAACTTTCTCCTTTGAAATAACTTTTGAGGCACATATAACTCATAATGGCTATAGTAAAGAATGGAAAACATTGCTATTGAAACGATAAATGATCGTCAAGATTATCGTTGGGAAGAGCGTTAGGTATGAAATGGATTGAATCTCCGGCTGCATAATATGAAGAATCGGGGATTGCTCGAACATTGATAGTAAAAACTGAATCTATAACAGCATTTGATCCAGCCGATACCCATTTATGATATACTGAATCTGCTGGTAAAGACGGATCTACAAACTCACTATTGATAACGAATGCATATGAAATCGAGCAAGAAATTGTAACTACTAAGATGCATAGTACTGCTTTAATTGAAATCATGAATACCTCCCTACTTCTCAGCAATATCTGCGTAGAAATACATTTTTGAGCCATCCCAAGTAGGGGCTAACATGATAACACTTAACACGTCAACTTCCTCATTAGGTCCAATAACAGTGCTTTTTTGATGTGTGTTTAGATCGTACTTGTAAATCCGCTGATCATCAAAATAGAATACGAGGTTTGCTTCTTTGCAGACCTTTATTGGACTTCTTGAGTAATACTCATTGACATAGCCAAGCTCATAGCATGTGTAATCTTGAAGATCTATGGCTATAGCGTATGACTTGGTAGATTGAACATATTTGGTAATTAGATAGCTTTGGTCTGTGCTTGTCTCAAACATGTTTTTATAGCTTGCCAAATATGGTAGATGGAGTGTGTATGTTGAGTCCTGCAAGTTTACGCTAGCAAAACCATCTCTGTTCTCAAGTATCAATTTATTCACACTAGTCATAAGCATGGTTTTATACGATGCTGGAAACCACATATCTGAATATATGTAGTTTAGAACGTTATCTCGTAGATCTATGTATGCACCAACAATTCTTTGTTCTTTCCCATTATATGAATATGTCCTCATAGTAATACATAGCTCATCATCAGATAGAAGCGGTTCTGCATATGTGTAATCAACTGGTGTATCTGTAATCTTGAACGCTTCGTAGGTAGCTAAATCAAGCTTGTATATGTCCCTGCTTGCTGCAAAATAAGCTGTGCCCCCATCTCTCATGAACTCAAGTTGTGGAAAATCGAACAAAACAAGATTACTCGGAGTTAACTGCCCAATCCTGATCGTATCTGTATCCGAGATCCACATCTTTTCCCCATAGAAGATGATCCGATTATCTTTCGTCATGTAGATATCCACCAATCCGGGGGTGTTGAAAGGGGATTTCTTTATCTTTCTGAATCCTGTTCCATCGGCATTGATACTGCAAAGCCAGGGCTCAGGACGCGGATAAACCGGTTCGGTCAAACAAGAATTTAACAATAACATCAGACCCAGTAATATCGCTAAGTATATATATCTTTTCATGCCTTTCTCCCTACTTCTCAGCAATATCTGCATAGAAGTATACTTTAGAACCATCCCATGTAGGAGCAATATTGTAAATTGTTGCTATTATATTATCTTGTAGTAATTGCATATCAATTCCAGTATCAAGATTATATGCCTTTAACTTGTCAGGGTACTCTGGTTCAGCATAATACACAATATTCGCATCTTTGCATATTTTTGCTATGTAACCATGATCAAGTGAGGCCTTAATGGGGAACCGTACACTGTTACCTGTTTGCTTATCATGACACTTGAGGTCAAGAGTTGGATACTCATCCCAAACATGTATTATATAACGATTATCTGATGAAACGCCAAATGTAGAATATGGATACATACTGCCACCAGTAGAGACAAGCGAAAGCTCACTACCATCCAGTCGTGAACGTTTTATATTTATTCCTTCATAATAAACGAAATCTTCACTTTCTGAGTAGAAAGCATTAACACAAATGCTATCTATTGTGGGAATCGTACCGATATCTCCTGAACTCAGATTCACCCAATATAAGAATTCGGTAAATCTGGAAGGCGGTCCGTATCCACGAGATGTATAAGTAATAAAGTTTCCCAAATCCGAAACAATCGGGTTTCTCAGTGTTCTTACACTCTCTGTTGTAAGTTGCCTGGATAGCATCGTATTCAAATCAAGCTCATGAATGTTCTTGTCTCTTGAGGCAAAATATAGCTTGCTGCCATCGGGAGATTGAGACAATCGGGCTGGATTGTCCTGAAGAGTATAAATATTATCGGTTATGCTAACCGGACGGATCGTATCCGTCTCCGATATCCACAGCTTTTCCCCATAGAAGATGATCCGATTGTCCTTGGTCATGTAGATATCACAGAATCCGGTGGTGTTGAAAGGGGATTTCTTTATCTTTCTGAATCCTGTTCCATCGGCATTGATACTGCAAAGCCAGGGCTCAGGACGCGGATAAACCGGTTCGGTCAACCAACATGATCCCAATAAAAGAGCCAGACCCAATAACCCCGCAAAGTATATATATCTTTTCATCTCTTCCTCCTATCTATCTGATCTGTGGAAATCATTGATTTGGTATTTACTTTGTTTTACCAGTCCTGCATTACCGTCAAAAACTTCAGGATTATCCAGATACGCTGCCATCAGCTTAGCTGGCAATAGCTTTGGCACCGCTTCCGAGAAATAGACCTTGGTTAGTTCTTGAACAGCTTGTCTGAAATCGGGAGTTATGTCTTCAACAACCGGAACATCAATAGCTCTCACAAGGCAATTCAAGCTTGATCTTCCCAGCGAGAAGTTCTCTCTTTGAGCTAAACTCGAAAACACAGGCTTAGCTATGCCTTCCGGTAAATTGGGATTACTTGATTTGCCGTTTTGACTTTTCATATTCAGCATTCTTGATTCCACTTCAGAAGAAGAAAGCAGTAATGGTCTTTGCTCTATCCCGTCCTCATCATATCCCCAATACTCGAGCAGGGTATTACTCTGAAGATCAATTCGGTAATAGAGGATGTTCCCTTCGAATTCTTCCTTGATTGTAGCGACATTGGCAATGCGCTCTGTAACCTCCAGGCTGCATAGTTCCGGCTCTTCCCTTTGGGAATGGTGATCCGCAATCTCATAACGGACATAATCTCCCGCTTGCAGATCAATACCAAATCGATGTGGGAAAGTTGATTGCACATAAGCCAGCATATCATTTTGAGCCTCTTACTCCACTTGGAAGTCATCTTCAAAAGAGGTTGCCTACGCTATCGAGCAACATAGCATCATAACAAACCATGTGACAAGCAACATATTACGGTATTTACCCATCTCTCTACTCCTACTTATACCCTTTACTAGCCATTCTTTTAAATTTTTTAGAATAAAATCTAGTTCAGATATAGTAGATATCTTTTTCATATCAGCTTCGAATTGGTAATTTACGAAACTATCAAAATCGGTTTCTTTATTACCTACGGTTTCGAAAAGTTTCTGTAAATCAAATTCATACGGTTTCTTAATGCGATCATCCATTATAACCTCCTTAGGTTTTAGGATATTATCTGTTGAGTCCCAAATGTTGGTGTCCATTCCAACTCCTTGTTTCTCAGGTTCTTTGAGGGTATTTAATATCCCTCGTTACTCACAATCTATGTAAGGTCAAACAACCTTTTGTATTATTTTCATCTCTTTAATCCAAGTCAAGTTCTTTTTCATAAAAAGCTACTTTGCTAAGAAGGCGCATATCAAATAAATTGCCGGGGCTTGTTTTTAAACAGTTAAAAATTTCTTTCATCGCACATTGAGTGGTAAAGTTAAAAAGTATCCCCCCTTAGTATCCTTCCCAATCAGCTGCATATATTTGTCAACCAAAATTGGAGGAATCACGGTTGCATTACCTCTACCTGTCTCAATAACTCCCATTTATGTATTTTTTTATTTTTCCTTTTACCAGTTTTTGCTTAGTGACATTTATAATCTTTGGTAGGAGGGTATTTATACCCTTTACTAGCCAAAAAAGTGCCAGATGTTTAACAGGAAAAACAATTGACAAGGCAGAGCAGAAAAAAAACAAGGTAATAAAGTAAATTAGAATATAAACGGAGTTAAGAAATGAAAAACATTCTGGTTATTGGAGCGGCAGGTCAAATTGGTTCGGAACTTGTTCCTTATTTGCGTAAGCTTTATGGCTCAAATGCAGTTGTAGCTGCCTATCGCAGCACACCTTTAATACCGGAAATTCGGGAAGGGGGTCCCTGTGAAAATATGGATGCTATGGAAGCGGACAAGATGTTTGAGGTAGTCAAAAAATACAGAATTGATACTATTATCAATCTGGTAGCTGTTCTTTCCGCCAAAGGTGAAGCTAATCCCGTAATGGCTTGGAACATCAATATGGGCAGTTTGATAAATTCCCTGGAAGTGATGCGGGAAGTTCAAGGTGCTGTTTTTACACCTTCATCTATTGGTGCTTTTGGTCCTTCTACGCCTTTGGACAATACTCCGCAGGATACAATTATGCGTCCTACTACCATTTATGGCATCTCCAAAGTTGCTGCTGAGCTTTGGAGTGACTATTATTTCTTAAAATATCGGGTAGATGCCCGAGGAGTTCGTTATCCGGGAATTATTTCCAATGTAACTCTTCCTGGAGGTGGCACAACGGATTATGCGGTTGAGATTTATTATGAAGCCATTAAAAATAAACATTATACTTGTTATTTGAAACCCGGTACTTATTTGGATATGATGTATATGCCGGATGCCTTACGTGCCTGTGTGGAGCTTATGGAAGCAGACCCCGGGAAGTTAAAACACCGCAATTGTTTTAATGTTACGGCAATGAGTATTGAGCCCGAAATGATTGCTGACGAAATTAGAAAACATATCCCCGAATTTACAATTGATTATCAAATTGACCCTGTAAGACAATCCATCGCAGAAAGCTGGCCCAATTCTATGAACCAAACGGCAGCAATGGAAGAATGGGGTTGGAAACCTGTCTATGACCTTGCTGCAATGACAACCGATATGTTGCAGGTTCTTTCTCAAAGATATAAGAAATGATAAAAGTTGGCGTTGTTGGAGTTGGCCATTTGGGTCAACATCATACTCAAAAGTTTAAAAACATTGAGGACGCTGAATTAGTAGGCATTTATGATATTAATAAACAGCGTGCGAAGGAAATATCAAAGCAGATAAACACTGTGTCTTTTAACAGCTTTTTTGAACTGTTATCTGCCTGCGAAGCAATAGATATTGCAGCAACGACCACCGCTCATTATGAACTGGCTAAGGCTGCCTTACTTGCGGGAAAGCATATTTTTATAGAAAAACCGATTACCAGTGAGTTGACTCAAGCAAAGGACTTGCTGAAACTTGCTTCCGAAAAGAATCTTATTCTTCAGGTAGGGCATATAGAAAGATTCAATCCTGTTATCCTGAAAATAGAAAATGAAATCAATAATCCGCTGTTTGTTGAATCACAAAGGATTTCCACTTTTCAGCCACGAGGAACGGATGTTCCGGTAGTGCTGGATTTAATGATTCACGATATAGACCTGATATTGAGCTTTGTGCATAGTCCCGTTACTGATATTAAAGCCAGCGGAGTGGGTATTTTTACTCCTACTATAGATATTGCCAATGCGCGTATTGAATTTGCCAATGGTGCTGTTGCCAATGTAACTTCATCTCGGGTTTCGCTTAAGCAGGAACGGATTTTAAGATTTTTCCAGCGAGATGCTTATATGAAAATGGATTTTTTAACCAAGCAGGTGCAGGTTATTAAAAAGAGAGCTAACATCCAAGCAGTTCTATATCAAATTTTGGAAGGGGCAAATAATATTAAGCCAGAACAGCTGGTGGATATTCAAAACTATGATGTCAGCGAGTTGGGTAAGGATGCTTTAACTTTGGAACTGGAGTCATTTATTGATTGTATTAAAAATAACAAAAAGCCGATTGTAGATGGAGAAGCAGGAACCAGAGCTTTGGAAATAGCTACTATGATTATAAACCAAATTCAAACACAAAATTCCAAAATAAACCTATGATACAGGAAAAAGAGTATGCAGGATGTATTTATTAAAGATATAGAAAAGTATATAGGACAGGAAGTTCGCCTTAAGGGCTGGGTGCGTAATATTCGTCATAGCGGAAAACTGCTGTTCATAATTTTAAGGGATGGGACAGGAGAAGTTCAAACAGTTGCTTTTCAACCGGATTTGGGTGAAGAGGCATTTGAGACAGCAAAACATCTTACCCTGGAGTCATCCGTAATAATTTGCGGGATACCTAAACCCCATCCCAAGCAAGAAGGAGTTTTTGAACTGCAGGTTACTAAAATTGAGCCCATTCAAATTGCGGATGAATATCCTATAGGTAAGAAAGAACACGGACCCGATTTTTTATTATCCAACAGGCATCTTTGGATTCGTTCTCAAAAGCAATGGGCTGTTTTACGCATTCGGCATACCGTCTATTATGCTATTTGCAACTATTTGAACGAGCATAATTTCATCCGTTTTGATTCGCCTATTCTTACACCCAATGCGTGTGAAGGAACAACAACCCTCTTTGAGCTGGAATATTTTGACGAAGGCAAAGCATATCTTTCCCAATCGGGTCAGCTATATCTGGAAACAGGAATTATGAGTTTTGGCAGGGTTTATGATTTTGGTCCCGTTTTTAGAGCTGAGCGTTCCAAAACCCGTAAACATTTAACCGAGTTTTGGATGATGGATGCTGAAGCAGCTTTTGTGGAGCACGAAGAAAATATGCAAATTCAGGAAGAACTTATTCGTTATGTTATCCGAACAGTTCTTGCTCAGTGTGCCCTGGAACTGCAAATTCTGGAACGAAACACGGAAGCATTAAAATCGGCAGATGCTACCTTTAAGCGGATGACTCATTATGAGGCAGTAGAATTATTACGCCAAAAAGGCAGTGATATAACGCATAGTAAAGATTTGGGTGCCCAGGATGAGGTTTTGTTAACAGAAGATTCTGCAGTTCCTGTTTTTGTAGAACGCTGGCCCAAAGAAATTAAAGCATTTTATATGAAACGCGATCCCTTGAATCCAAATTTGGTTTTAGGGGATGATTTAATAGCTCCAGAAGGTTTTGGAGAATTGATTGGGGGAAGTCAGCGTGAGGACAATTACGAGCTTTTACTTTCCAGAATGCAAGCGGAAAAGATGCCTTTGGAAGATTACCAATGGTTTCTGGACTTGCGTAAATATGGTTCTGTCCCTCACAGTGGTTTTGGAATTGGTTTGGAACGACTTGTTACCTGGCTGAGTGGAACTCCTCATATTAGAGAAACGATACCTTTTCCCCGAATGATTTATAGAATTTATCCCTAAACATATCGGAATTCTGTTTCATTGATGAAAGCTGTTGCTTGATTCCTGTTATTTCGGTTCTTAGGTTCTAACTAAAATAAAAATAAAAATATAAGGATAGAAGAATGATTACGAATTACTTTTCGGAGACAACGAAAACAATGAAATCGTCGCTCATCAGAGAACTGGTAGCAACTACCAAAAATGTTCCGGATTTAATATCTTTTGCGGGAGGTTTTCCTTCACCAGCAACTTTTCCTACGGAGATTTTGAGCAAATTATTTCAGGAAATAGTTTTCCGGCAGGGCAGAGAGGTTCTTCAATATGGTAATAGTGAAGGTGATGATCAACTGAAAGAGGAGATCTTAAAATGGGAGAATTATCCTAATCTGAATAAGGATAATATGATGATCACCGTAGGAGCCACTAATGCTATCTATTATATGAGTCGGACTTTACTTAACGAAGGAGATGTTGTTCTTTGTGAAGCACCCAGTTTTTTGGGTTCCCTTGTTGCCTTTGAAGCTGTTGGAGCAGAGGTTCACAGTGTTTCTATGGATAATGAAGGAATTGATCTTAACCTTTTTGCAGAGAAAGTAAAACGCTTGAGGGATGCCAATAAGAAAATTAAGTTTCTTTACACTATTCCCGATTTTCAAAATCCTACAGGTATCACAATGAGCTATAAACGCCGCTATGAATTGCTAAAGTTCTGTGAAACAGAGGGTATCCTTATTATGGAAGATAATCCTTATTCCCGTTTAAATTTTAGTGAAGAAGAACAGCCCACATTATTACGCATTGCCCGAACGGAATTGAACAATCCTTATCTGGTAACTGAAATTGTCTCTTTTTCCAAAATATTGGGTCCGGGAATGCGAGTTGCCTACGCTATCGGAGCTCCGGAATTGATTGCTAAAATGGTTTCCTGGCAGCAAAAAGTTACCATCAGTCCCGATTGCACAACCGAAAGAGTTGTAGCCGGATTTTTAGCTGAGGGTTATATGGAACCGCATATTAAAAACCTTTGTGAGTTCTATAAACCATATCTGGATAAGATGTTAGCTTGCCTTTCTGCTGAGATGCCTGTTTATGTGCAATGGACAAAACCCAAGGGTGGAATTTATATCTGGCTGTGGCTTCCTGAAGATATTAATGCTGATACCCTTTTTTATAAAGCCAAAGACCATTTGGTAACCTTTATTCCCGGCAGTAAGTTCTATCCTGAAGGGCAGGAAAGATTTAACTGTTTGCGTCTGAATTATACCTATTCCAGTATGGAACAAATTGAAATTGGCATTAAACGCCTCGGTGAACTCATAAAATCAATTTATGTTTGACATCGGTATAATTTTTGCTTATAATATCTACAGAGCATTTTAAGCGCTAAGGAGAAAAAAATGAGAAAGGTATTCCTGATTACTATGCTGTTACTAATTCTGTTACCGCTAACAGCTCAAAGTAACATTCCGCGTCCAAATTTCAGTCCTTTTAACAATAACGGTTCTTCGCTATTAAATTGGAATAAACTTTCACTGAGCCATTCCCTGGGTTTTCAGGCAGGAACCGCTTCTACAGGTGAGGGCTATTATCTTTCTCTTTATACCAATCATCTTAAATATAAATTCAATCCCAAACTGGAAATGAATCTGGACTTAAATTTTGTAAACTATGGCGGTTTTAATACCGGTAGTAAACTGGAATTGGATAATGCTAATTACAGCCGTATTATTCCTGAATTTTCTCTGCGTTACACCCCTCGGGATAACATTCAAATTCAGTTTCAAATGATTAGTGGTTCTATCTTGAATCCCTATAAAAATAGCTATCTGCAAAATTGGTAAGGAGTATTATCTGCTAACCTTTGTAATTATCATCATTGTTGTTTTGGGTTGTGCTTTAGGGAGTTTTTTCAATGTTTTAATTTACCGCATTCCTAAAAAGCAATCCATAATATTCCCCGGTTCCCATTGTGAGAACTGTAAAAAACACATTCCCTTCTATCAAAATATTCCTATTATCAGTTATATTTTATTAAGAGGGAAATGTTCCCAATGCGGAGCTAAGATTCACTGGCATCATATAGTAGTGGAAATTATTACTCCACTTTTGTTTTTAGCATTGTTTTTCCGTTATGGCTTGCACGATTTCCGTTTCTATAAATATATCCTCCTTTTTTCTTTTCTCATACCTGTCTTTTTTATAGATGCCCTGCATCAAATAATACCCAATGTTTTATCCATTCCGTTATTGATTACAGGTATCATTTTTGTTTTTATTCCCGGAACTGATGTCGGTATCATAAATGGCTTGGTTACCGGAGCTGTGGTTTTCTGTTTGCTTTTATTTTTAGCTTGGGCTTATCAGAAAATACGCGGAACTGAAGGACTAGGTGGAGGAGATATTTGGCTGCTTACAGCTTTGGCAACTTATTTTGGTTTAACAGGTATACCTTACATCTTTTTGCTTTCTGCGCTGATGGGCATTATCTATTTCCTTATTTTTATAAGAGATAAAAGCAAACCCTTTGCTTTTGGCACCTTTATTGTTCTGGCAGCGGTTTTATGGTCTGTGATAGGAGAAGAAACAATTTTCCAGCTGCTACCTGTTATTTAAACGCATAGCTGGTTTCTCTCATAGATTTCGCAGATTTCACAGATTTCGGAAATTTGTTTATATATAAATTGGAAGCTAATGAAGGTTGAGAGGGTGGAGAAAGTTTAGAGGGTTTAGAAGGTTGAGAAAATTGGGAGGGTTAAGATACATTAAAGCCCTTTAAGCCGAAACAATAATAGCGGCAGATGCGTAAGCCCCTCGGTGAAAAAATCACGATTTAAACGATGGAAAGTTGTAACTAACAATTTTCACCTTCCTTCAATGTAACCATACTCCACACTCTTTTGCCTATATAGCCACTCTACAACTGGTCTACAAACCGAAAAAGTGTAAGTCAAAACAAAATAACCTTTTTTTCCTCTTGCCTGTTCATAATTTATAGTGTTTAAAATAAAATATTTATTTTAGGTTGTAATAACTTAGCCTGTAATTGGTGAGACCTTTACCTGTTTTTGGACAGTGCATTATTTCCTCCCAAGTTGAATCTTTTATGCTGCATTAACATTTCTTTAACGACTCCTTAACAAAGTTAAAGAAGTGTTACAGGATCGTTACGGCAGTGTTACGGGATCGCTAAATAAGTGATTAAGCACCAGGTAGTTATACTAAGTCCCCAAAGTAATTTTATAAATCAAAATTATGAACGGAGCATAGATTCTGTCTTGAAATTTCCTTCAGGAAAAAGCTGCTGCTATCACAGGTCTGAGAACTACGGAACTATCGGGTAAAGTATCCATTGCCAGCTCAATTTTTTCTCATATCTGAGCAACAAAACATTACTTTCTTTGTCCTATAGTATTCATCCTGTTTTTTTATTATCATAGGATGATATCATCATTATTTATGGCTTGTCCATAAAAATGTTGTTCAATACAATATACAAGGCATTCCCATAAAAAAACGCTGTGGATAAGTTATAACATACTGTTGTATTGTTAGATATGTGGTGTAAATGGCAAAGGTTATAATTTTGTTATTTAGTGAGAAAGTGGATTTTTCCTCAAATTTTTTCGTAACCAAAATTAGCAATCAAGAATTTTATGCCATTTAAAGCCCATAATACTTTCCCATTAAAAAATCAAATATGGTTGAGATTAGTTTGGTTGTATCTAAGATTTTTAGAAAAGGTTTTCAAAGGAGAAACGACTTTTATCTTTTATGTGATTTTGCCAGCCAGGATATGCTTGCTTTGGAGCTGGTTGCGAAAGCAATAGCTATTTATAAGAAGCGTTGGGCAATTGAAGAAGTTCATCGCCAAATGCAGCAAAACATGAAATGGGAAAATATGAGATTGGGTAGCTATCAAGGTCCGAAAAATCTTAATGCTTTAATGGCTTTAGCATTGTTCTTCATCTATATGTCTAAAAAGTATATTGCAAAATTCGCCGCCAAGTTCCTAAAATAATAAACTACAAAAAAGAAGATTTATCTATACCTAAAGAATTCATATCCTACAGAATAGCTGAAGTTATTACGGTATGCTTTAACTTTATTATTCAGTATAAACGGAAACTAAGCTTAGCAGAACTTATCGACCGGCATCAAATGAAAATAAGGCTCCGGTGAAAAAATATGGGAATGCCAACAACTTTTTGCTTGGCAAGATATTCTTATTATTATTAATAGTGGTATCAGTAGTTGGAGAATCTATATGTTAAAGAGTGTAATGTGCGATGAAAAAAATTTTTAACTGTTCAAAAACAAGCCCGGAAGTTTATTTGATATGCGCCGTCGTAGCAATGTAGCATTTGATGAAAAAAAAAGGACTTGACTTGGATTAAAGAGATGAAAATAATGCAATTGGTCTTTAGACATTATATAGATTGTGAGTAACGAGGGATAGCAGATGCCCTTAAATAACCTGAGAAACAATGAGTTGGAATGGACACCAACATTTGGGACTCAACACAAATTTATCCTCTGAAAATGAGGGTCTGAGAAAGAACTTAAGTATATAGGAGAAAAACAATGAACAAGAGTTTTATGATTATTCTACTGGGCATTATTATTTCGGTTTTATCAATAGCCCAGATTTACGCGTGTGCAATGACAGCGGTAGTGTGTCAAAGTAGTTATACCTTACAAAGCGGAATGGTTGATTTCGGTGATGGCTCTACCGGAGGTGGAGAATCAAACTGGCTCTACAATATGAGTAATATTAATAACGACGGACATGGAATGGTGTATTATCATAGAGAGGGATATGGAGGACACGGCTACAAGGTACTACAAAACAACAACTCTATTGATACCTTTCCATATGGAAGCAACAACCACCTTTATCGACATAGCGGACAATTAAGTAGTGCACCTTATTCAAGCTACTATAATAATTTCGTAAGTGCTGCGAAATCCAAGCAGGGAAAGATATTCTTGGGTCATGTAAGAAAGAGAAGTGATGGACCTTGGGGAGCCTTTGCACCTTTCGTATATCGTCATATAGGTTATGTAAATGGAGTTCCGGACACTACAGACTACAGCTTTGTCCACCATGGCACAGTAGATAAAAATTCAATGTACGATATCCAGAGCTTTCAAAACTGGCTGTCAGACTACGATATTCAGAATGCACTGAATGGTCATCCAACCTACTATTCGATCGAAGATAGTCTTGATATCTATGTTGATTCTGATTATCTTTTTTTATGGTTAGTAAAGTTCATTGAAGAAAACGACGGTGATGTGAGAAGTGGCTTAGTTGAAGGGTTAACAGCACTAAAGAATAATAATATCAATGGTCAGGTAAACATAATCTTTTCAGATGGAACAGGTGTTTATGCCTATTCAAACCATAACGATACGGCACACAGGATGTCGTATAAATCTCAACAAACAATATATCATTACGTTCGTAGTTATACAACTGTACCCCCTGGTTGGAATTCCTTAGAATTGCACCACTTGTATTATTTTCCCACCCAGGGACAAATGGATATTACCTATAATGCTGATGAATCAGTTCCAGCAAGTTTTGCACTTAAGCAAGGCTTGAATTGGATTGGGTTCCCTGTTTTAGAAGGCACATATGGACTTGATCCCGACTATACACTTAGAGATGTTAATCCATATGTTAATAAAATGCAAACCAAAAACGGTACTATTCTAGAGGATCCTTGGGTTTACAGTGACGAAACCAATTCATGGCCGAGTGATGCAGTTTTATCCAGAACCAACGGTTATATTCTCAATATTGACAGCACATATGTGAATTATCAATACCGGACCTTTGGTCAAAGAACTCCGTATAGCACGGCACTAACTTTGTATCAAAACAATGAAAACTGGGTGCCTTATTTCGTTCAACCTTCACATGAACCAGCATTTGCTTTTGGAGGTAATTTCTCACATGTAACGGCTATATATGCTCAAGACTGGTATATCTACAAATTCAAGGGTCAATGGTACGGCTACATTCAGCCAGGTGCAACGGGAACTTTGGATTATGGGAAAATGTATAAGGTTTACGTAGATTCGACTATTACAAATTTCACATGGTCTGCTTTTGGGCAGTCACAGAGCTTTGCAAAAGAGGCGACCGAGTATTTCGAGTATGAAGAACAACCCGAATATCAAGCTATAGTAATCGAATCTATACCTGACAGCCCAATCTTTGATGAAATTGGTGTCTTAAAAGATGGCTTATGTGTGGGAGCGCTTAAGTTCAGTGGTTATCCGATTAATTTACAGGTCTATGATAATTCATCGCCTGATGAGTTTGAGTATGTTCTCTACTCAGCGTCTAAGAATAACGGCTATCAAGAAAAAAAATATACTTCAGCCTTATTAGACGTTAGTTGTAGAGTTGTAGAGAACGGCAAGTATAAGTTCTCAATTGTAGGTCTCGATGGTGGACAAGAAAGGGAATCTGTAGTATCCTCTGCCCTGTCGGCTATGATCTACCCAAACCCAATGCGTAGTAACACAATCATCGAAATCAATGCATCTGCTAAGAGTGTTGTTGAGATCAGTATTTATAACCTTAAGGGTCAGTTGGTTAAAACAATAAGCTCCACCGAAATCTCAAAGGGTAACACTTCCTTTATATGGAATGGTAAAACTGACGATGGAAGACAAGTAGCCCAAGGTTTATATTTCTGTAGGATCAAGTCACCAAACAATCTATTGACAAAGAAACTCATTGTTTTGGAGTAACAAAAGCTCCAATCTAGGATATCGGGCGGGGGACAATCCCGCCTGATAATGATAATAAGAATGACTACGGTTAAAAAAAAGACGCTCGCGTAGATATCATAAAGTCGTGATACGATGAATAGAGGTATGATATGAAAAAGTCAGCAGTTATAACACTGATGTCTTTGATACTATGGGTCGGTGGCTTACAGGCAGCGATGATCATCGTAGCTGCAGATGGGTCGGGTGATGCAACGACCATCCAGGTAGGAATCAATATGGCAGCTGTTAGTGATACGGTACTTATCTCTCCAGGTATTTGGACGGGTGTTGTGGTCATCGATAACAAACCTATAACAATTGGCAGTTACTATATTATTGATGGCGATACAACCCATATCAGCCAGACGATCATAGATGGCGAAGACATACGTACGGGAATTATCATCAAAAACTGTAGTGGGGTTGTTGATACTTTAAAAGTGATTGGGCTTACTATAAGAAATTGCAGGAGTAATCACTATCCACTAGCAGATTATACATCTGGTGGTGGTATTGGGGTTATGCGAAGTGTCGCAGAGATATCAAAATGCGTAATACAACGGTGTCGAGCATATTATGGAGGTGGAATTAGTGCAATCTACTCGACTGTTTTTCTTAAGGGAAACGAAATATTTGGTAATGTGGCAGAACGTTCAGGCGGAGGGGTCAGTGCTATTAAACTTGGGACAGGAATCATCTTCGATCAGGACGATCAAAACAGCATTTATTTGAACTACAGTAGCACTGGCTGTGATATTTCGTATGCCGTCACATGCAATCTTACTGTTATCTATTTGGATAGGGGCTCAGTTACCACTAACGATCCCTACTTCTATTTTTGCCCAGGTCAGACGCCGATCTTCATCAATCAGGGAATTATTAGCCAAGTCAACTATGATCTTTGGGTCAGTCCTAATGGAGATAATGATAATGACGGAGTAACCCCCCAAACGCCATTAAAAAATATCTCATATGCCTTATCGAAGATCCAGTCATCCAGCTATGCTACTCGCACAGTTAATGTGATGCCGGGGGTATATTCTTGGAGTCAAACAGGTGAAGCTCTACCTCTTCAACCAAAGAGCCATGTCAATATTATTGGAGAGCAAATGGAAAGCGTAATCCTCGATGGTGAACAATACAGCCCGTTTGTTATTGGCAGATGGGCACAAGATTATTTGACTATCAAAAATTTTACATTGATTAATGGGTATGCCACAATGGATTATCTATTCACTTTATATGATACAGTAAACGGAATAACTAACAGCATTGTGGTGGAAAACATACATATTAGAAATTCATGGGCATTAGGTGATGCCTTTAGAATCATGTCTTGCCACAATCTCACCGTAAACAATCTCATCATAGAAGACTCGCAGGTAGGAAATGGGTTTAATATATATGCTTATGAGACAGGTAATTTCTCCAATTTCCGGGTGCAGAGACTAAGCTCTACCAACTATGACATATACAATTCTTCCTGTACAGGAGGTGGAATAGGAAAACCACTTAGTGCTGCAGCATTGCAGACCACCATAAACATATCAAATTTCCTGATCACCGATATTGTGGATACTTCGCAGTTCTGGCAGAACATGCCAAGTGGTTTGTCGATAGGCGTGGAAGGCGGTAACTGTGATCTGACGATAAGTAACTGCACGATAGCCAATAACAGTTCTGTAACTCAAAGTGGGGGTTTGAACATCACTTTGGAAAACTGCAACATGCAGGTGAATAACACGATTGTTTCGGGAAATACTCCTTATGAAGTGGCGATGTTTGCCTTTAACGAATCAACTTTTGCTGATGTCTCATTTAACAACTGCCTTATAACCGGAGGAAGCGACAGCTTCTTTATACTGGGTGGGGATATCACTCATACATGGGTGGATGGCAACCAGTTTGGATATCCGTCTTTTCTGGGGGGGGATACTAACGATCCTTTGTACTATAGTCTGGCATCAAACTCACCCTGTATTGATTCCGGTACTCTGGATACATCCGGGCTTGATCTCCCTCCTTATGATCTGGCAGGCAACTGGCGCATCTGGAATAACAGGATAGACATTGGTTGTTATGAATACGGTTCTGAACCTTGGGTAAGCAATGATGATCCGGTGGCGCCGGAGATTCCTTCAATAAAACTTGTTGCATATCCTAATCCCTTCCAGAAAACAACTACAATCAAGATGTCTATTCCAGTTGAATATGCTAACAGAATGACTGGCAATAATAATGCATGTTTAGATATATATAATATCAAAGGGCAGAAAGTGAAAATGATATCTGTTGATATTACAAGTTCCTTCGAGCAGGTCACTGTTTGGGATGGTAGGGATAATAATGGGAATAATTGCGCTACGGGTTTATATTTCCTAAATCTCAAACTAGATGGCAAGCAGGTAGTGAGTAGAAAAGTAACACTAATAAAGTAGCAAAGTGTATTTGACAACGCTTCATCATAAACGAGGCTGATTGGCATAGAAGGTATTGATATCAGTCTCAGAAAAGGTACCTATTCCGATATTAACATTGTCGGCTATGAATACTTCCAACGAGGCATTGAAGTGCATATCCGTCTCGGTCATGGGAGCAGGATAAGTAGGCTGTTGAATGGGCTGAGGCATCAGATCACTCCCTTGATGGCTTTACCGATTGAGAACAGCTATTTGCGGTTATGTAACACATATTCGATGGCTCCTCTGATGGTGCTGAAGACCTTGATATGACATTGGTCTGTTTGGCCAGGAGGGACTTGGTAGCCCGCTCCACAGCCAACTGTTTCTTGGCATAGTCATCCAGGTCCTTGGTGGCAGGATTGATCTTGATGTCCAGGATGATAGCCAGAGCCGAATTGACCTTGGCTTTGTCAATCAGCTTCCCTGTGGTTCTGGAGATGATCCAGACCACCAGAGCCGAGATCAGACCCAGGATAAACTCCTGATTTGCGTAGATGAAGTCCCTATATACTCCTTTATCTGGTTATTTCTTAGGTGGTGCGTTTGAACACTTTCACGAAGCCGGTGTCGGCGGAATTTAAAAGTGCACCAGAAACAGAACTATAGATTGCACCACTCGAAGTACTAACTAAACTATCTTCCAGGCATTCCCATAAAAAAACGCTGTGGATAAGTTATAACATACTGTTGTATAGTTAGATATGTGGTGTAAATGGCAAAGGTTATAATTTTGTTATTTAGTGAGAAAGTGGATTTTTCCTCAAATTTTTTCGTAACCAAAATTAGCAATCAAGAATTTTATACCATTTAAAGCCCATAATACTTTAATAGAAGCATTTTCTTGGGGGTGAGACGAACTTTGTGTCTAAATTTTGAAAATAGTTCAAATAACGCTGGATTAACCCTGTGGATAAGTCAATTATTAGACAGAAAACTATTATAATAATTTATAATTTAAAGTTTTACAAAAATGGCGGTCTCACAATTATGGAAGCAATTAAAAATAAGGAGACCACTATGATAGTAATACAGAATGAAACCACCGATGACCATCCCAGTAAAAAATCAAATACAGTAGAGGTTAGTTTGGTTGTATGGCGTATCTTTAGAAAAGGTTTTCAAAGGAGAAACGACTTTTATCTATTATATGATTTTGCCAGCCAGAATATGCTTGATTTGGAGCTGGCTGAAAAAGCAATAGCTGTTTATAAAAAGCGCTGGGAAATTGAAGAAGTTCATCGCCAAATGCAGCAAAACATAAAATGGGAAAATATGAGATTGGGTAGCTATCAAGGTCCAAAAAATCTTAATGCTTTAATGGCTTTAGCACTGTTCTTCATCTATATGTCTAAAAAGTATATTGCAAAATTCGCCGCCAAGTTCCCTAAAATAATAAACTACAAAAAAGAAGATTTAGCTATACCTAAAGAATGCATATCCTACAGAATAGCTGAAGTTATTTCAGAGAGCGTTAACTTTATTATTCAGTATAAACGGAAACTAAGCTTAGCAAAACTTATCGACCGGCATCAAATGAAAATAAGGCTCCGGTGAAAAAATATGGGAATGCCAACATTTTTGTGCTTGACAAGTTTTATTGTGTGATTAATTTGTTATTATTGTAAGCTGTGTTTTCTTATATAACAAAATAAACCTATAGGAGGACTAATGAAAACAACAATGCTAACCTGTATCCTGTTTATTTTTGTAACCGGGCTGCTAGCTCTCAGCGGCTATGATACCTCAGCTCCGGTTATCAACGACACTGTCGATCCCACTCTTTCTATTCTTACACCTAATGGTGGTGAGGCCTGGTATATCGGTGATACCAATGATATCACCTGGACTGCGTCCGATACCAATCTATCTCCCAACAGCATCTATCTTTGGTGCAGCTTGAATGGAGGAACTGACTATCTTCCCCTGGCTGAAGGTATTGCCAATGACGGCACCGAGTCCTGGTTGATACCATCCCCCCAAAGCTATAATGCCAAAGTGCAGATCAAGGTCAGCGACAGCTTTGGTAACTTCACTCAAAAAGCCAGTGCCAGTCCATTCACGATTACCTATGTTCCGCTCCTGGCACCCACAGGCATTACGGTGGATATTTCCAATGGTGTAGATGCGGTGATTTCCTGGCAGGAGGTGACTGAGACTATCTATCATACTCCGCTTACTCCCGATGGCTACATTGTGCTCTACAATGAAACCCCCTATGAGGATGATCAATTCTATAACTTTCTGGCTTCGGTCACTGGGCTTTCCCACACTCATTATAATGTAGCGCAGTCCTGGGATCAGATGTTTTACAAGGTAATAGCATACAAGGATTATGATGGCAGAATGGCTGAAGTTCTGGCAAGAGCAAAAGCCAACCCCGAGCTCAAGTTCAGTTTGGCAGACATCAAACAAGCTCTTGTTTCCGCATCTATTGGAGGTGAGAAATGAGACCGGTAATTTTGCCTTTTGGGCTAATTGCATTTGCTATGCTGCTCAGCTTTCCCCTCTTATCTGAAACCCTTGTCCTGCAGAGCTTAGAAAACCAGACTACCGACACCCGGAGCCACATTGCCAACCGCAATACAGCTCCTATAGTTTCCAATGTCTCAGCCAGCCAACGCACCGATGGCAGCAAGATCGTGGATGTTTACTATGACCTCTATGATGCCGATGACGAGCTCTGCGATATCACTTTCAAGCTAAGTGCTAATGGCGGTGCCAGCTTTAACATTATCCCCAGTCCTGCCAATCTGAGCGGTGATTTTGGCGATGATCTATCCGGTGGTATAAGCAAACACATTGTCTGGAATGCCGGAGCGGAAAGCTATACTCTTGATGCGAGTTACTTGTATCGCGTTTATGCCGATGATGGCAGCACACCTATGCCGGAAAACTTTGTCCTGCTAGAGGGTAGCACCTTCAATAACGGCACATCAGATGTAACTATCAGCAGCTTCTACATAGATAAATATGAGACGACTCAAGCAGGATTCCAAGCGGTGATGGGTTATAACCCTTCCCATTGGTTTGGCGTTGAGAATAATCTTCCTGTTTATTATTTAACCTGGTTCGCTGATGTTGAGTATTGCAACCGCAGGAGTATTCAGGAAGGGCTTACTCCTTGCTATAGCTATAGTAGTTATGGCACCAATCCGGACAACTGGCCTGCGGAATGGACCGCTCACCACACGTATGTCTCCTGTAACTGGAGTGCCGATGGCTAACGCTTACCCACGGAGATGGAATGGATGTTTGCAGCTATGGGAGGTAATCAGAGTCAGGGTTACTACTATAGTGGCAGTAATAACTTGAGTGAAGTTGGCTGGTATTATGATAACTCGGGATATTGGTATTTAAATTTTAACCCGGTAGGTACACTAGCTCCCAATGAGCTTGGCCTCTATGATATGAGTGGCAATGTATTTGAGTGGTGTTGGGACATATATGACCTTTACTATCCCAGTGGGCCTCAGACCGATCCACATGGGCCTAACACCGGGCAAAACGGCTCAGCTTACCGTGTGATCCGCGGCGGTTACACTAGTTCTCAATGGTACGAATGCTCCGTTTACTGTCGGCATTTTGTCGATCCGGGCAATATCAACTCCAGCAATACAGGTTTCCGCTGCGTTAGGGTTATCCCTTGATTGTACAGGCGGACGCCGTTCCGCCTATTTTTTACAGCGGCGCTACAGCGAGCTCCTGTAATTACAGCTGACAGATATATTACATCATGGCAGAAGATTGGAGTATGAAGAAAGATGGCGATGAATGGATTTCTGATGGGTTTTCTCGTCCTCATTTGAAATACGGTGATTCTATCATGATACGAACGGTTAGAGATTGCGAATTTGTTTGGAACAATCCACTCACTACACCAATAATTGTAGACCCGCGTAAACCTTCTTACTTCAAGTATGAAGAAAAACCAAACTATGAAACTATTATGATTGCATCAATCGAGGGCAATCCGGAGTTTACTGAGATAGGAGTTTTCCAAGATGATGTGTGTATCGGAGCCAGAGTCAATGAAGCATATCCCATCCAGATACTGGCCTATTCTACTCCTGAGGATGAAGGTGGGGGAGCTTTAAGCTTTATGTTATATTCTGAAAGCAAGGGTACAATTTCTTCAAGCCCAGCTACAATACAACCCGGCAATTACATCGCTAATGAGCCAACTATTGAGCCTGAACTATATGGCTTTCGTGTGTTAACATTAAAAACCAACAACCAACCGATGCCCTCAGTACTGGCGCTGCATTCAAATTACCCAAACCCGTTTAATCCTTCAACTACTATCAATTTCTCTTTGCCAAAAACAGCACCCGTCAGACTGGTCATTTACAATATCAGAGGTCAAAAGGTTAAAGACCTCTTGAACGAGTCATTAGAGTGTGGTAACCACAGCGTAGTATGGAATGGTCGGGATGATGGCAATCGATCAGTTGCATCTGGTGTATACTTTGCTCGATTAGAGCAAAGTGGAGTAACCATAATTAGTAAAATGATGCTTATAAAATAGTATCGAAAGACAGTGCATAGAAAGGCTGCCTAAAAAAATTTGCAGCCTTTCCTTTTTAATCAACAGTGCATCTCTTATAACTGAAACCGCTTATAGGATTATCCTTAAGAACAAGGATGCCTATGCCGCTACTATAATAGATATAGCTGACGATAACGTTACCAGCTTTAGCAGCAAGCGGTGTAATCAGGAGAAACCCGATATTAAGACCATCGATCAACTCAGTAAATATACTTTCACTCCCCAGTCCAAGATACTCATTTGGCATAAGATTTATACTATAACCGAACTGGAGCGGAACTAAATCGAAGATGAACCTTCTAAACCTTTTTCCCAGAGCGGAATTTACTACTTCATTATATTTTATTAAGTTATAATAGCATCAAGGTCTGCCAGCCAATTACGGTTAGCGGTTTGGACATCTATTGGCTGTTTACCAGATAGTTTTCCGAAAATTTTCCGGCGGTTATCAAACAAGCGTATATTTTCCTGCAGAGAATTATGCCAGCGTGCACTATCCAATTGCCGGATGGACAGATAGATATTAATAAAGATTAAAGTTGAGCTTCGTAAAAGGGCATAAGGAAAATCGGCAGCCCAAAACAGCAAAAGATGGGTAATATCCACTTCCGGAAAGGTAAATATACTTTTAGCAAAGTCAATAAAATAATACCTACCCGAGCAGAAGAGGATATTTTTAGGCGCATTATCTATATGGCACAGGCACTTATTTTCTATATAAGTAGCAAGATGAAAGTTGGCAATTGTTTCTGCCAGCAGCTCGGGTTTAAAATTATTTAAATCATCAAGATAGGGGATACCCCAAATTCTTTCCATTTTTATCCAGTTCGGTTCTGCATAATCCAGTAGTTTTGGCAACATAGGCAAAGTTAATTGATAAGCATAAAGTTCCGCTTGAAAGTGTTTAGGGTTAGTGAAATATTTAATAACACAATCAGAAAGAACAGAAACAGAGCCGGATTTATTCTTATTCAAGCTGAAGACGGATAATTTGATTGTCGCTGAAAAGAGGAACAAGTAATTGATTTTCAGGCAAATAATAAAAAATATCCGCAGCATCTTTAACGCCTTTGAAAGTAGGTAGATAGCGATTTTGTTCCTGGGGAATCTCAAAAATCATATCCTGACCCCAGCTGCTGATAAAAATTCTGCCCAAATCATCAATAGCAATACCGTCCAGATCATTATAAATAGTATCCTTAAAAATACTGATGCTGTTATCTAAAATACTGACAGATAGAATGGGACTTTTTTCCCTAAAACAAACCACAAACATCTGATCTCTAGGCATATCATAAACGATACCGTTGGGTTTTTGCAGCAGAGGGGAAGTCAACTTTTGCATATTATCAGCTACAGGATCAATCACATACACACAATTTCCAGCAGTATCGGTAACATAAATAATTCCTGTTTTCGTAAAAGCGATGTCATTTAACATAGCGGCTCCGGGGATCTTAATGGTATCAATGATTGCTGCCTTTTCCAAATCAATAATTTTTATAGCGGTTTTATCTGCCACATATAATTTTTCGGAATAAATGATTATGCCTCGTGGTTGTTCCAGTCCTTTGTCCAAAAAAGGAGTATATTGTTCATTCAAATTCAGGGCAACGATATTTTTACCCAAAGTATTGGAGATGAGAAAGCGTTTTCCAACTTCATCAAAAGTAATGCTTTCGGGTCCGTTTAACGGGGCTTTCCTGCTGAGTAAAATAAGAGTGATAATAGCAATTACCAAAACCAGCAGGATAAGAATAAGATATAGGGTTTTAGCTTTCATTTTTTCTCCTTTAAAGTCCATTTAACCCCTTCGGGAGTGTCCTTAATTTCAATTCCTAATTGAGCAAGGTCATTCCTGATTTTATCCGCAAGAGCCCAATCTTTTTTATTTCTTGCTTCCATACGATAAGATAATATAAGAGAAATAAGGTCTTTAGACAAATCCGGTAACATCTTGCTTAATTTTAGTTCCAGGTTTTGAAAAAAACCTAAAACAGAACCTAATTCCACCATTTTTACGGCAGCGGAAATTCGGTCTGCTATAGTTGCAAAGGCATTTTTCACCTTCCGGTTCAGTTCAAATAAGAGGGATATGGCTTTAGCAGTATTAAAATCATCGTCCATAGCCAAAATAAATTTCTGCTCTAATTTATCCAGTTCTTCCGCTAGTCCGCAAACAGTTGGACGCCTGTTTCCCGCATTTTCTGGATAATTTATTTCGGCAAGTGAACTATAAAAATTGGCAACAGCGCGCTGTGATTCTTCCATCAATTCACGGCTAAAATCAATGGGACTGCGATAATGTTTGGAAAGAAAGAAAAACCTGATGGTTTCGGCATCGTATTCTGCTAAAATATCATGCGCAGTAAAAAAATTTTTTAAGCTCTTACTCATTTTCTCACCGTCCACATTTAGAAAACCGTTATGCAACCAATAATGGGCTAAGGGCTTTCCGCTAGAGGCAATTGCCTGAGCAAGTTCGTTTTCGTGATGGGGGAAAATGAGGTCTATTCCACCGCAATGAATGTCAAAGGTCTCTCCCAGATATTTTTGGCTCATAACTACACATTCTGTATGCCAGCCGGGACGTCCCTTACCCCAGGGACTTTCCCAAACCGGTTCTCCGGGTTTACTTTTTTTCCACAGAGTGAAATCTGCAGGATGGCGTTTATTATAATTTTCTATAACTCTTGCTCCTGGCAGCTGTTCTTCCGTTTTTTTACCCGAAAGACAGCCGTAGGAAGGCAAATTTTCCGTAGCGAAATAAACATCACCTTCTATTTCATAAGCATAACCCTTCTTCTCTAAATCTGCAATAAAAGCAATAATTTCATCTATTACTTCCGTAGCTCTGGGCTGAAAAGTTGGCGGTTTAATTCCTAAGGCAGAAGTATCTTCCAGAAAAGCACGGGTATATTTTTCGGCAACTAAAGTAAAATTGATATTTTCTTCATTTGCCTGAGCTATAATTTTATCGTCTATATCCGTTATATTTTGGACATAAGTAACTTCATAATTGCGATATTCAAAATAGCGACGAACAACATCAAAAAAAATAAAAGCCCGCGCATTACCAATATGAAAATAATTATAAACAGTAGGACCACAGGCATAAATGCCTACTTTTCCAGGAGTTATGGGTTGGAATTCTTCTTTTTTACGGGTTTGGGTGTTGTAAAGTAACATTTTTGTTATACCTATTTAAAGATTACCATTTTTTCGGTTTTTTCCACTTTCTTTCCGTTATAGGAACGAGCTTGAACTTTTACAAAATAGGTATTATTGGCTAAAGCATCACCTTTATCGTCACGACCATTAAAATAGACCTTATTAAATCCCTGTTTGCCATATATGTTGAGATTGGTAATGCGTTTACCGCGAATAGTGTATATTCCTATATTTACTTCAGCATCCGAGGAAAGCATAAAGGTTATATAACCATCTTTGGAAATAGGATTAGGATAGATCAGTAAATTTTCCATTGCCAGTTCGGAACTCTTTTTAGCTACAAAGTTGGTAGTTGTCACAGCAGGTATATTGAAATTATCAAAAGCAATCACCTGAATTGTATGTATTCCTTCGCTCAGGTTTTTCAGGGGATAAATCAAGCTTCCATTAGTGCAGGAATTTTTATCATAATAAAAATAATTGGTAATAGCGAGGGGTTGCAGTGAATTATCAATTACTAAAAGAATATTATGACCAGAAGAACCGGTTATATTAATGCCGTTAGAATCATAAATATCAGCATACAATGTAGTATTAGTGCCAACTGTATCCCCGGGACGAAAATCCTTTGAACCAAGATAGATATTTATTTGAGGAATATCAGGATTGGCAGCATCCACTGCTTCATCGCTTAATTGTAAGGGATAATAGAAATTAGAATAGTCCTGTTTACCGTCTTCATCCCATATATAAGATACAATAAGTCCGGTAGAACCACTGATAATATCATCGGGTACTATGAAAGAAGAATTATAATGAGCAGAGGAAACTTCGCTACTTCCGCGAAAGAATTGATTTCCCATTTTGGAGACATTTGTATTGGGACCCAGAGAATAATACCTTTTAGAATCAAATGCCTTTATTTCAGCAACACCGGAAAGTTGTGGATTAGCAAAAGAACCATAAATTACAGATGTTTCACGCGAATGCAAAATATCTTCATCAGTGGAAGTTACAATCTGCATAGTGCTATCTCGTTCCGGAGGAATAACCCGAATAACAGGATCACCGAAAAGAATATACATTTCATCATTAGTATTACTTCCGGTAAAACGGATTTTTCCATCCATAATACTAAAACCAAGAGGGTTACGTTCATTAGCTAGACTTTGTAACACATAATCAAGCATATCGGCACTATTATCGGCAAAACTTTTACGAGTAGCTGAATAAGAAGCTATAGCACCTTTGTTATTTAGTAAAACTACTTTTTGCGCTAAACAATCAAAACCCCAATAATCAAATTGAGAGACCTCGCAGGCAGCGGCAATAAAGAAAGTCAGTTTACCCTCATTAGCAAATCTAACCATATCGGTTGCTCCGTTCATATAATCCTCCGCTCCCAGTTTATCATAAGAACCATGCCCCGTGTAATGCATAAGCAATCTGCCTTCATTGATGGCTTTGAATAAATCATCCCTGGCTTTGGGTTTGTTTTGGAATTCATCATATTCATATTCCATAGCAAAAATTTTATCTACTAAAATACTAGGATGCACAGCATTGCTGTTTCTTTCAGCAAATTGAGTGAGAACATACTCGTAATTGCTGGGTCCATTAGTGAGGTCATCGGCAATAAAGACCATAGAATTTCGCCACCAGCCAGGAGTTGGATTAAGGGTATAATTAGTAAAATTCTGCAGCATTATATTCAGCTCATTTGTATTTCTAACCGGATATCTGCCTATAGCCAGTTCAGGATAATAACTGGTATTAAACATTCCAAAATAATCATCGGAGGTAATATAACTACCCTGCCAGACAATTAACTTGTTTTTGGAGGCAGAGCTACCGGAAAAATTCCTCCAGTCAATAGTCCCTATACCTAATAAAGTTAAAGAGGTAATACGAGGTGTGGGTAAATTGAAATAATAATACTTTAATGCCAAACGGATAGCTGCAGGGTCTATGTGTCCACCATTAAACTGGTTATAAATATCCTCTGGTAAAATAACTTTACTGCGAATTTGGTATATATCCCAATATTTAGCAGCCAGTTCCTGAGCTTGCTGTAAAAATTCTGCAGGAGCAACTATGATATTATCTGCCTGATTGCTCTCCGCAGTTAAATCATTGGGTTGAATAAATTGGATTAAAGAAGGACTATATGCTTCGCCAGGTTTCAACATAAGGTAAAAAGTTTTGCTGTTACCTTCGGCAATAATACAATTATCAGCAACAGAAATTAAGTCCACACTGTAAAGATTGTTGACCCGAAAAACGAGAGTATTGCTAAGGTCTCCACTCAAATTGAACTGACAGGTAGTAGGAAGCATAGAGTTATTATGGAAGAATTGCTTTTGCGTATTGCCTTTATTTAAATTTTGCTGATAGCCATAGCGGTAATAATCAAAAAAAAGGTTATCCTGGTGATCGCGGACTACGCGTATTTTAAGAGTATTTATACCGTTAACCAGATTACTTACAGGGCGATCTATATAATAATAATTTGTTCCTGTCCAAGTAAAATCACGAATTCCTGCAATAGCATCATTATAAACAGGTACACCATTAACATCTATGCGAATACGATGATGTGTTCCTTCTTCAACGCTTTCCTGGCATAAACGCAGCTGAATTTTTTGATCACTACTCGGAGAAACATCAGAGAGTTCTGTAGTAAGTATATAATCCGTTGAGATATTACCAAAAAAAGTTTCACTAAACCAGGTGAAACCATATTTTTCTCTGCGCTGGGCTTCTGTTTCTATTTGTTTGATAGCGGGAGTGGAAGTTAAAGAAATATCATAACTGCTAGGCGAGGAAACAGTTTGAATTCTTAAAGGAGTTCCACTGAAGCTACCTCCGAAAGTTAGCCAGAAAATTTGATTTTGTGAATATGGATTATAATACAGGGGATCGGATTGAACTTCTACATTCTGCCCATATCCATCCCGGGAACTGCCATAAAATAAAATGTAATCCTGTTCGTCAAAACTGTGGTCTGCTTCTCCGGAAATAAATATAGGAACTTCTTTGAATTCTGCTCCGTTATTATTTATATTACTGCTCAAGACCTTACCGGAAGTGCTGAAAAGGCGAAAAGAAGCAGGATCAATATCTGTTAAAGGAAAACTGCCAAGATCAGAATGGTTGATTCTATAAATGCCATCCCGATTTGTTTCTATCCTAATCCACCAGTTACTTGCACCGAAGGGAGCATAATTTATAACAGGACGGGGATTACTGCGCCAGTTTTTTGCCTGCTGGGAATTGATTATTTGTGCTAAAAGAAGGTCTGTAGCTTTGTCACTTTCTTCTGAACTGCGAAAATTGGTCTGACCTGAAATGTTGATTTTAATAGTAGCTTTAGTTGTTACAGTAAGGGTTTTATTTCCATCGTAAACAAAAGGATGTAGCGTTATTGGCACAAAATGATAACCCCGAAAGTTTGTTACGGGAAGCTGAATTACAAAATCTGCTCTTTGTGGTTGATATGCTTCTGCAGAGATATTATATAAATAATAATCTGCTTCATCGCCGTTTTTTATTTCCGGAACGGGTATAAGTTTGGATTCCAGAATAGTGGTAGTTGTATTACTGCTGAGAACTGAACATTGGACAGAGCCATTGGGAGGAATGCCTACTTTAAATTCAGCATAGGGAATTGAAGGTGTTCCGGGAATGCTGTTGTGTCCCATCTTTTCAGTTATAATACGACTGAATTCACCTTCTGCAGCAATTTTGAAAGGTTCTATCGTATATTCCACCAATAATTCGTTTTCTGAGCTGTGAAGAAGCGTTAAATCAGCATTTAGAAAAGCAAGAGAAAGGACGAGGAGAACTAAAGGGAAAAAGCGTTTCAAGGTTTCTCCTTAGGTCTGAATAAATGCTCCAACGCATATATCAGCAGATAAAACACAGCCATAAAGATAAATATTCCCAGCATTCCTTGAACCATTATTCCCAGCGCAAGCTTCATATTTTCTATAGTAGAAACAAGTAAAGGTAACATTATTTCCTCTTTTATTATTTATGGTAGTTGCGGTTGTTAATTATAGTTAAAGCACGGTAAATCTGTTCACACAAAACAAGACGCACCAACCTATGCGTAAAAGTTAATCTGGAAAGAGTTAAAATACTGTTTGCTCGTTCCCTGATAGATTTATCTACACCAAAAACACCGCCAGTTATAAAAACCACATTCTTTCTATTAGATAAGTTAATTAAAAAATCGGCAAACTCAAGAGAATTTTTTTGTTCCCCCTGTTCGTCCAAAAGAATCACATACTCTTCGGGTCTAATATGTTTCAAGATAGTAGATGCTTCTTTGGCTTTCACGCTTTCTGCATTACCTGAATGCTTGATGCTCTCATCGGGTAATTCTATAATTTCAAATCTAGCAAAGGCAGAAATCCTTTTTCGGTATTCAGATATACCTTCCAGTAACCATTTATCTTTTGTCTTGCCGATTTGCAGAAGAGTTAATTTCACTATTTTTTCAGGACATTGTAGCTAAAGCAAGTGCCATACACAACATTTTTGTTTCGCCTGAATCTGCCCGCGAAGGAATCATTATAGGCACTTTAGTTCCGATAGTTACATGAGCGATTTTATAGTGACAATAGTAGGTGAGCATTTTGCCATGCACATTTCCGGTTTCAATATTGGGGAACACCAAAATATCAGCTGCTCCGGCAACTTCGGAAGTGAGACCTTTTATGCGTGCAGCTTCTTTATCTACTGCATTATCAAAAGCCAGGGGACCTTCTATGATGCAACCTGGAATCTGTCCCCTTTCATTCATTTTAGCAATTAAAGCAGCATCAATAGTAGCAGGCATTTTGGGATTGACTGTTTCTATAGCACAAATCATAGCTACTTTAGGTTTGGGATTTCCTAAAGCGTGAGCAACCTGCACAGCATTTTTAACGATAGCTATTTTCTCATTTAGTTCGGGCAGAATATTAATTCCGCCATCAGTTTGAATCTTTAGTCCTTCAGGATGTTCATAAACAAAAACATCGGAAATAACCTCGCTCACTTTCAAGCCCTTTTCTTTATCCAAGGCAGCTTTCAGGATAACGGAGGATTCCATTTTACCTTTTAATATGAGGTTGCCCTTACCTTCTCGGGCTAAGGCAACAGCAATTTCGGCTGCTTTTTTCAAATCGTTGCCAGTATCAATAATTTCAAAGGTGTTTACCAAGTCGGGAGCTTTCTGTTGTAGCAAACGGATAATTTCAGGTTTATCGCCAACCAGGATACTTTTACATAAGTCCTCTTTTTTTGCCATAACACCTGCTTCTATAGCAGATTCAGTTTGGGCTCCGGCAATAATAGCAGTTCCTTTACGGTTTTGTTTTACATAACTGAGTAGTTCAGCAAAATCTTTAAACATACTGTTGTATCTCCTCTTTTCTAGTTAAAATAAAAAAACTTTGATTTAACAGCAGAAGAAGGGAATAAGTGCTTAATAGTGATATTTTTTCAGAAACCTATCTACAAATTCATCTTCTTCGGGTTTTATTTCCCTCATTATCTTTTTTAATGCTTCCTTCTGAATTTGACGCACTCTTTCCCGTGATAAACCTAATTTATCAGCGATTTGGGCAAAATTTCGGGATTCGTGGGATTCATTCAAACCAAAATAGTTACGAATAATATCCGCTTCCCGGGCATCCAATTTACTGATAGCATTCTGGATTTTTTCCTGCATACGTTCCTGATAGTATAAACTTTGGGGGTCTAAAGTATCTTTATCTTCCAGTAGGTCTTTAGTCGTAAAATCCTGGTTATCAGAAGTAGTAATAATATCATCAAAAGAGCTGGTTTCCGGCAACTTGTTTTGCAGCTGGTCTATGGTCTTTTCAGTAATATTCATTTTTTCGCTTAATTCATCAAGGGTAGCTATTTTTCCTGTTTCCGTAAAATATCTGTCTTGAGTAACTTTAACTTTGTGAGCGGCGCTGGATTTTCCCATTGGAACGCGGATAAGAGAATTTTTTTCACTAACGGCAAGCATTATTCTCTGTTTTATCCACCAGATAGCATAGGAAATAAGCTTAATATCCTTATCGGGATCAAATTTTTCTATAGCTTTAATAAGCCCTATATTGCCTTCACTGATTAGTTCCGAAAGCGATAAACCCCGATTTTGATAGCGCGAAGCAATTTTAACTACAAATTTCAGATTTGCCTGTATCAATTTGTTCATTGCATCTATATCTCCGTTTTTAGCTTTAATAGCAAGGTCATGTTCTTCCTTACGGGAAAGCGTTTTGAACTTGGAAATCTCGTTTAGATAATTCTGCAATGCTTTATCCGTAAAAACACTTTCTTTCTTGCTCATATATTATTCCTTATGGTAAGGGAAGAACTTTACGGGGGTTAATGGCTTTACCTTTCAAACGGTATTCAAAATGTAAATGAGTGCCTTGAGCATTACCAGTAGCACCAACAGTAGCAATTTGCTGACCTTGTTTTACTACATCATTTACATTTACCATATTTTTCTCGTTATGAGCATAAACAGTCATTACAAAATCGGGATGTTCAATAACAATTACATTACCATAAGAACCTTGAATTCCCGCATAAACAACAGTGCCATCTAAAACAGCATAAATTGGTGTACCCGCTTTAGCTCCCAAATCTATACCTTTATGGGGACGACCATTGCGTAAACCATATTCAGAAATAACTTTTCCCTCCACAGGCATAATTAAATCATCTCTAATTTTATCCCGTTTCATTAGTTCTTCTTCCGTTAGAATAGCTGTCGGAGAAGTTAGTGGTTCTGGGCGCGGTTTACCGGAAAGATATAACTTCTGACCTACTTTTAAATCAGGAGAAGTTAAGTTATTCAGTTGCATCAGTTCTTCTACAGTCATTCCATTATTTGTGGCAATTCTATAAAGAGTATCCTTTTTTTGGACAACATAAACCCTTTCAATAAGCACAGTATCATTTTTGGCAGGAACTGTAGCCACAGCAGGATTAGGTTCTGATATTACTTCTTCAGGAACAATTTTGGTTTCGGGTAATTCAGCAGGATTTTTAATCACCAGCTTATCACCCGGGTGAATAGGAATTGAGCTGTTAGCAAAATTATTCCAGGCAAGTAGCTCTTCTAATTTGATATTATGATTTATAGCAATGCGATAGAGGTTATCACCGGCTTTAACTGTGTAATAGTAATCTGCGGGAATTTTTTTTTCAAGAGAAGGCAAAGGAGTAAGTTCCGAACCTGGTAAAGCTGAAATCTGAGGAGCAGAAGGGCTTTCTGTAATTTCCTTTGTTGCAGGTTTAGTAACTGGAACGGGAACAATCGGTTTACTTGGTTTTACATCTTTCTTTACGATTAATTTTTGTCCGATGGAAAGATTGTTATCGGATAAGTTATTAAGCCGCTTCAATTCATCTACTGTAGTACCATAACGCTTACTGAGAGAATACAGTGTATCTCCTTTTTTAATTATATGTATCTGGTCTTCAGCAGATAAACCCAAAGGTAAAATTAGCAATATCTGCATTACCAGCAGCCAGAGTAATCTATCTAATTTCAAAGTCATTATATTTTTCTGCACTATCCAGTTTATAAATTTGCAGTTCTTTCACTGTAGCATATCGGGTTCCTTGCGAAACGATCTGCTGAAATGTCTGCAAAGTGTGTTCTTCTGCCTGGGCAACGATTTTAACCGTACCATTCCACTGGTTTTGAACATAACCATTAATCTTCAGTTCGGAAGCAACTTTCCATATATAATAACGGAATCCTACTCCCTGAACTCTACCGCTTGCATAAAGTTCCCAAGTAGGCATATATCACACCTTTAGATTATTTGTTCTGCATAAATTTTATGCCCGAATTTGTCAAGGATTCGTTTTCTACAATTTTTGAAAAGGTGATATTTTTCCTCATATCAAGCAAAAATATGCTTGACCATATCAACGAGGGCAAAAATATATAAACATTATGGTTAAAAGGAATGTAATAATCAGATGAACTTATTGCAGATCATTAACTTAGTAGGTGGTTTGGCACTTTTTCTTTTCGGCATCAATAAAATGAGTGATAGCTTACAAGCAGTTGCAGGTTCAGAAATGCGTCGGATCTTGAAAGTGCTCATTAATACACCTCTTAAAGGGGTCTTAGTTGGCTTGGGTGTAACTGCCTTAATTCAAAGTAGTTCTGCTACCACCGTTATGATGATTGGTTTGGTCAATACAGGGATTATGACTTTGAATCAAGCAGTGGGTGTAGTTATGGGAGCTAATATTGGAACCACAATTACAGCTCAGTTAATTGCTTTCAATATAGGTCAATATGCTTTTTTATTTGTTATTTTGGGGGTAATTTTACTTTTTATTCGTAAAAACAGAGTAATGGAGCATTGGAGTCAGATTATTATTGGTTTTGGCTTATTATTTGTAGGGTTAAATGTTATGTCTGCCGCTGTTTCGCCGTTACAGGAATCAGTTGTAATGCGTAATTTAATGATCAAGTTAGCAACCAATCCGTTGCTTAGTATTTTAATAGGAACTGCATTTACGATGTTGATTCAAAGTTCCTCTGCTTCCATTGGAATCGTTATTGTCTTAGCATCAACAGGTCTAATACCCTTTGAAGGGGCTTTATATCTTGTTTTTGGAGATAATATAGGAACCACAATAACTGCCTGGCTGGCAGCAATGAGTAGTGGTAATACAGCAAAACGGGTTGCTTTGGTTCATACTCTCTTCAATATATTTGGCACTATCATTTTTGGCACTTTAACCTATTTGGGTATTTATACTATTTTTATAAATTGGATTACGCCGGGAAATGTTTATGCCGGCCAAAATATAGCTCGTCATATTGCAAATGGTCATACGATGTTCAATGTGTTTAATACGCTATTATTTTTGCCTTTTGCCAATCAGTTGGCTAATCTGGCTACCAAAATTATTCCTCCAGATAAAGTAGAAACCATTTCTTTAGGGGAACCCAAGCATTTGAATTATACAATTATCAGCAATTCCGACCTGGCAATAAATCAGTCCATCAAAGAAATGCGCGAAATGCTGCGTTTGGTTAGAATGGAACTAATGCTTGCCTATCAGGCATTTAAGGAAAGGGACTATAAAAAACAGATGAAGGTTTCCAAAATTGAGAAAGCTATTGATAATCTGCAAAGAGAAATAACTCTATATCTGATAGCAGTGAATGAAAAGACCAATGCCGAAGATATTATTCATAAAATTCCGGCACTTTTGCACACTGTAAATGATATTGAAAAAATTGGTGACTTTACAGAAGAAATAAACAAAATCCTGAATGAACAGATAACAGCCCCAAAGCAACGTCTTTCTTCTGAGTTTATAGCTATGATTGACGATTTATATTCCAAGCTGTTATATATGTTGGACTTATCTATTGACTACCTGGTTGAATTGAAAGAGGATTATATCTATAAGATTATTGAAATGGAAGGACGCATCAATGAGACACATCATTACCTGCGTGAGGAAATCCTTACCCAGGTTCAAAATGGAAAATGTAATGCCGCTGGGGGATTAAATACAATTGACTATCTGGATGAAGTGGAAGAAATTGCTGATAAACTGAAAAATTTAGTAAAAGCGGGAACTCATAAATTTGTTTATAATCGTAATTTTGTGAAAGAACCTGAGGAAGAAGCAGAAAAAAAAGAAAACGAAAAAGAATTAATTGATATCTTTTAAATAACGCCGGCTGTAATCAAATCGTGCATATGTAACATTCCTACAGGGATATTATTTTCATTCACTACAGGAATCATCGTTATTTTATAGGTCTCCATCAAATTTAATGCCTCAATAGCCAGGACCTCAGGTTTCAGCGTTTTAGGATTTGCCGTCATACAGTCCTTTGCCGTATAGCTTAAAAGAGAATTACCTTTACTATGCAGTTGTCTTCTTAAATCACCATCGGTTATCATTCCGGTCAATTTCCCATCTTTATTGGTAACTGCAGTACAGCCAAGTTTCTTAGAAGTCATTTCCATTATTGCTTCGGACATATTTGCTGTTTCTTCAATAACCGGAAGTTCTTTTCCACTATGCATTAAATCGCATACTTTTAAAAGCAGTTTTTTACCGATTGTGCCGCCAGGGTGGAACTTTGCCAAATCCTGCAGCTGAAAATTCTTATGTTTCAATAAAGCAATAGCCAAAGCATCACCTACAGCAAGAGCTACAGTTGTAGAAGCAGTAGGGACTAATCCTAAGGGTTCCAGTTCTTTAGGAAGATAACAATTGAGCACTACATCAGAATTTTTTGCTAGTTGCGATTTTGGCTCTCCGGTTATAGCTATTATAGGAATATGATTGAATTTGAGGAAAGGAATCAAATTTATTAGTTCCTGTGTATTTCCGCTATTGGAAACAGCGATTACTACATCACCGGCATCAATCATACCTAAATCGCCATGAATTCCTTCTGCGGCGTGTAAAAAAATGGATGTTGTTCCAGTGGAAGCTAAAGTAGCACTTATTTTACGGGCAATAATACCGGTTTTTCCCATTCCAGTTAAGACCACTTTTCCTTTACAATTGCAGAGTAGGTCAAATGCTTTTTCCAGAGAGTCCTTACTAAGTTGTTTTGCTACTTTTTGAATAGCAGATGCTTCTTTGGCAAGTTCTTCCTGCACTGTTTCGTAAATATTCATAGTTCCTTTCTCAAAATAGCGATTGCTTCTTCCCAATTCATAGCACCCAGATCGCCAACAGTATGTTGACGCAAGGTAATTTGATTATTAGCTGCTTCATTTTTTCCGAGAATACACATAAAAGGAATTTTGTTCTTTTCCGCAGAACGGATTTTGTAACCCATTTTTTCACTGCGGGAATCCAATTCACAACGAAAACCCTGTTCTAGTAACTGTTCTTCAATTTTGCGGGCATAGTTTATTTGAGCATCGGTTATAGGAATCAGCATTATTTGGACAGGAGCAAGCCAAAGGGGTAAATTACCGCTGTGATATTCCAGTAAAGTAGCAAAAAATCGCTCTACAGAACCCAAAACAGCTCTGTGAATCATATAAGGTCTATGAGCAGAATTATCTCCACCGATATAAATCATATCAAATCTTTCGGGTTCATTAAAATCAAATTGAATAGTAGTGCATTGCCAGGCTCTGCCTAAGGCATCTTTAATTTTAATATCTATTTTGGGACCGTAAAATGCACCTCCACCTGAATCTACTTTGTATTCCAGACCAAGTTTTTGTAAGGAATTCGCCAAAGAAGCGGTTGCTTTATCCCAATCCTCTTTTTCTCCAACACAATCTTCTGGTTTAGTGGCAAGATAAATTAAAAATTCCTTAAAACCGAATGCTTTCAGCATATCCAGAGAGAAAACAATCAATTTATCTACTTCCCTATCCATCTGTTCGGGAGTGCAAATTATATGTGCATCATCTTGAGTGAAACCACGCACTCTCATTAAACCATGTAAAACACCACTTCGCTCATATCTGTAAACAGTTCCCAGTTCTGCCAGGCGGATAGGAAGTTCTCTATAGCTGTGTAAGCTGGAATTATAAATGCTGATATGAAAAGGACAATTCATTGGTTTGATGTAATAATCCTGTCCATCAATATCCATTTTGCTATACATATTTTCTTTATAGAAATTTAAGTGACCGCTGGTTTCCCACAAATTGGCTCGTCCCAAATGAGGAGTATAAACAAGTTGATACCCCTTTTTCAAGTGTTCTTCTTTCCAGTATGTCTCAATTAAATGACGCACCATAGCACCCTTAGGATGCCATAAAACCAAACCTGGTCCAACTTCATCGTTTATTGAAAAAAGGTCCAGGTCTTTTCCCAGTTTTCTATGATCGCGTTTACTTGCCTCTTCCAGGAAGTGAAGATAGTCAGCAAGTTCTTTTTCTGTAGGGAAACTGATTCCATAAATCCGTTTCAGCATTTTGTTTTTTTCATCGCCACGCCAATATGCACCTGAAGTTCTTAATAATTTTATGGCTTTAATTTTTCCCGTATCCGGAAGATGAGGTCCGCGACACAGGTCAATAAAATCACCTTGACGGTATGAACTGATAATTTCATTTTCGGGAATATCTTCCAGAAGTTCCAGTTTGTAAGTTTCATCCATCTTGCTAAAAAGCTCTATTGCTTCTGCTTTACTTAATTCAGTTCTATAATAGGGAAGGGCTTTTGCGCTTAATTCTTTCATTCTTGTTTCAATTTTTTGTAAGTCCTCTTCCGTAAATGGTTCGTCTCTATCAAAATCATAATAAAAACCCTGTTCAATAGCAGGACCGATAGCAATTTTAACATCTGGAAAAAGTTGTTTAACTGCCTGAGCCATTAAATGAGCCGTGCTATGCCAATAGACCTCTTTTCCTTTGTCATTTTTAAAGGTATGAATAACTACTGTGCTATCTGTATCTATGGGATAGTTCAAATCTACTGGCTTGTTATTTACTTCTGCACAAATTGCTTCTTCTGCAAGTTCGGGACTAATATCTTCAGCAACTTTTAAAGCTGTTACAGAACTATTATATTCTCGTCCACTACCATCTGGTAAGGTAATCTTGATCATTTATATCTCCATCACATAATTCTTTGCATAAAAATAACCTATTTTTCCATAAATAATATTCTGTCAAGCCGAGAATGCTCAATTTTAAGAAATTGGTCTTTTTTAAATTCACACTCAGATTTCACTGATAACTTAGCTTTTATTTCCAAATAAGCAAAGGATGAAAAGTATTAAAGCGTCTCAGGTGATTTTTTTTAACAACGAGAAAAAAAGAAGTTTGGAATGAACAATGAAAAATGAAAGATATGAGTACTCCTGAATTAATCCCGGATGAACGATGTCCCCGTCGTTCACAAATCCAGGATGAACGACGTCCCCGTCGTTCACAAATTCCGGATGAACGACGTCCCCGTCGTTCACAAATTCCGGATGAACGATGTCACCGTCGTTCACAAATCCCGGATGAACGACGTCCTCGTCGTTCAATTGTCAAAAATCAATGCTTTAATGTTGCTTTTTTTTATGGTTGATGGTGACATCAACCTTCCGGATGAACGACGTCCCCGTCGTTCACAAATCCCGGATGAACGACATCCCCGTCGTTCACAAATCCCGGATGAACGATGTCCTCGTCGTTCAATTGTCAAAAATCAATGCTTTAATGTTGCTTTTTTTTGGGTTGATGGGTACATCAACCTTCCGGTTTTTTTGGTTGACCAGGAGGTCAACCTTCCGGTTTTTTTGGTTGACGGGGACATCAACCTTCCGGTTTTTTGGGTTGACCAGGAGGTCAACCTTCCGGATGAACGACATCCCTGTCGTTCCCTTTTTACTCAATTATTTTATTAATGATAACTTCTTTCATCTGCTGAAAAAGGAATTTAGTGATTGACGGGGACATCAACCTTCCGGTTTTTTGGGTTGACCAGGAGGTCAACCTTCCGGTTTTTTTGGTTGACCAGGAGGTCAACCTTCCGGTTTTTTTGGTTGACCAGGAGGTCAACCTTCCGGGTGTTTCATTATTCTCAAGGAATTGAAAATAACCAGTAAAGTAACACCTACATCGGCAATTACAGCTTCCCAAAGCTGAGCCAAACCGGCAACTCCCAAAATCATAACCAGCATTTTAATGCTTAAAGCCAGGAAAATATTCTGCCAAACAATTTTATTGGTTTGTTTAGAAATGCCGAAAGCACTTTTTAATTGTTCGGGTTTATCGTTCAGTAAAACCACATCAGCTGTTTCAATAGATGCCTGAGCGCCAATTTTTCCCATAGCGATTCCTACATCTGCTCTGGCTAAAACAGGAGCATCATTTAATCCATCTCCGCAATAAGCAACCTTATCTTTACTGGAATTTATTATTTCTTCCAGTTTAGTTAATTTGCTTTCGGGGGTTAAGGAAGCATAAAAACTATCCAAATCCAATTCTTTAGCAACTTTTTCAACTTTAGGAATGCGGTCTCCGGATAAAACGCTTAAGTGTTTTATACCCATTTGTTTAAGTGTTTTTACCACTTCTTTCATTCCCGGTTTCAATTCATCAACAAAACTGATACAACCCAGATAAATATCATTTTTAACTGTATGAACAACACTGTAATCGCCCGCATCAAGCAAATTTATAAAACCGAATGACTGTAAAAAAATTTCACTCCCGCAAAGATAACGGTCTTTGTTATAAACCAGTAGAATTCCTTTTCCAGGAAATTCGGAAAAAGCATCTACCTTGGAGGGCTCAAATTTGTAAGAAAATGCTTTTTTAATTGCTTTCGCAAAAGGATGGGATGATGTCCATTCGCAAAGCCAGGTGCTTAGTTGCAATTCATTCTGGTCAATATCAGGAGCAGTTTTTGTTTCGGCAATATGCAATTCACCGGTAGTTAAAGTTCCTGTTTTATCAAAAATCAGGGTCTTAACCCTGTTCAGTAAATCAAGATAAATACTCCCTTTGAAAATGATACCCGTTTTAGCGGATTTTCCTATCCCGATATAATAAGTTAAAGGTATGGAAATTACCAGGGCACAAGGACAAGAAACAACCAAAAAAATAAGAGCACGCTGCAACCAGATAGTGTAATTGTAACCTAATATCATAGGAATAACAAAAACTAAAACTGCTGCTAAAACAACTGCTGGTGTATAATATCTGGCAAAACGGGTCATAAACTTTTCGGTATCTGACTTTTTAGAACTGGCATTTTCAATGAGTTTTATGATGCGGGAAACCATACTTTCCGCTTCAGTATTTTGGGCTTGAATTTCCAGAATTCCACCACCATTCAAAAATCCGGCAAAAACTGTGGACTTTGGTTCTACAAAAACAGGAATTGCTTCTCCCGTTAAAGAAGAAGTATCAACAGTTGATTCTCCTTTTATAACAACTCCATCCAGAGGAATTCGTTCACCTGCATAAACCAGGATAATCTGGTCTTTTTGGATTGTATTCAATTTCTGGTCCTCTATGCCTGATTCTGTTTTCAGATGTGCTTTTTCGGGTTTTAACATAAGAAGCGATTGCAAATTTTTACGGCTTTTGGCAATAGCTCTACTTTCCCCATATAATCCTATTTCATATAGAATCATAACTGCCGATGCTTCAATCAGTTCACCTAAATATAAAGCTCCCAGTGTAGCCAAAGTCATCAAAAAATTCTCAGTAAATATTTGGCGAGATGCTATTTCTTTCAATGCCTTTTTAATAACTTTATGACCGGCAATAAGATAAGCAATAATACCTAAAATAGATGAAAACGGAGCGCTTAAGAATAAACTGAAAGTCAACAGCAAAATAGCTAAAATAATAAACCAGGGTTTATTTTCTGACTGTCCTTCTTCCCAACCTGCCAGAGTAAATTGAATATCAGGATCAATCTTGCTCGCTATAGCATTTAAGCGTTTCAGAGGATTATCCACTTTTTCAATGTATTCAATGGTAAGGCGTTTATTGATAAAATCCAAATTAGCACTTTCCACTTCCTCCAGATTGTTTATCTCCGCTTCTATTTTAGCTCCGCAATCGGGACAATCAAGATTGTGAACATCATATTCTTCAATAACCATTTACTGCTCCTGTAAATGCTCCAGCGCTACTTTAAAAATACTGTTAATATGTTCATCATCCAATGAATAGTAAGTTGTTGTGCTTTCCTTGCGATATTTTACCAGACGATGTAAACGCAATAACATAAGCTGATGCGAAATTGCTGATTGCTGCATATTAACTAAAAGTGCTAAATCCGCCACACACAATTCGTGTCTGGAAAGATAATACAATATTTTCAGACGGGTTCCATCTCCGAAAAGCTTGAAGAAATCAGCCATTACTTGTATAGTTTTATCTTCGGGTATATGCGTCTTTATGTCTTCCATTTCTTCCGGAGAAATGTTTTTGCATAAACAGTTTTGTTTTTTCATTTCGGCTCCTATATGAGTATATGTTCATATATTGATAAACACGATTTCCCGTCAAGAAAAATCTTTGCTGAATCCAGTCCAATTCATTTGAATTATTTTGTAGCGTTATGGAACTATTGGGTTACTGAATTCCGCTTAGGTAAACAGGATATATAATATAGTTTTCACATTGAAAAGGCATAAATATTTTCCTGTCTGATGTAGATTTCTGCGAAAGTAACAATCCTGAGATTTTTATGCAATATATCTACCATCCCGTAAAGGGGAAAAATGTCAGCAGCGAAAAGGAATTGACGCAGAAAGAATTTGCCTTAACCTTTTTTCCCTATTGCCTGTTCATAATTTATAGTGTTCAAAATATAAAATTTATTCTCTATTACAATAACTTAGCTTGCAATTTGGGCAACTTTTACCTGTTTTTAGACAGTGCCTTATTTCCTGCCAAGTTGCATCTTTTATGCTGCATTAACACTTCTTTAACGACTCCTTAACAAAGTTAAAGAATCGTTAAAGAGTCGTTAAAGAGTCATTAAAGAAATGACCAGGCAACAGGTAGAAAATAAGAGAGCAGCTATAAGGATTATAACAGTTTGATATTTAAGTATTTTTTAAGTAGTAATTTATATCTCTCACAGATTACACAGATAACACAGATTTTTAATTTTTAATTTTTCTTTTCTAATTCTCAATTTTCCATTTTCCCTTCTCCATTTTATTTCTCCTTTTTCATTTATCCTTCTTCATTTTTAACTAAGTCCTTGATAATAATAGCTCCTGCGATTGAATAGATTATGCTCAAAGCAATAATTGTGAAAAACCCAGAAAACAAATCTTGACAAAATAAGGAATTATTAACATAAAGAACAAAATGGTTTTGAGACGCTATGAAATGAAGTTAATTTGCTTAACTGTAAACAGTTGCACTAACAGGAAGAAAATGCATTTATTAAACCTAACCGTTATTTGCACTTTAACCCTGTTTAGTTTTGCTTGTGCCAATATACCCGAAAGCAGAACGGGAGAAGAAAAAAGCATTATTTTTTTAGAACCGAAAACTTCTGCAAACAGTAGAGCAGCGGAAGAATTGGAATCTTTTTCTTTTAATGCGGTGGAGTGTATTCAAGCGTTTTTAACAGGTGGCAAGTTTACCAGTTTGGGAAAAAATCGTAGCTCTCTTATTTTTCTATGTCCTCCGGAAACAGAACCTTCTTTACAGAAACAGGGTGAAAATATTAACGCGTCATATCGTACTAACTTACTGCAAACAAAGGCAGTTAATCTCGTTTTAGGGGATTCAGTTTTTACTTTATCGGAAAATCCGGAAGAAATATTGCAATTGGTAAAACAAAGTGGTGCAGATTTCTTTTTACAGAGTAAAATTATAGGGGAAGAAGAAAAAACTCTAGGGAAATTGAATCTCTATAAAATTCAGGATTTAGCCATTGTCTATAGTGATACCCGCAGATTATTAGTAATAAAGAAATAAAGGATAAAAAACTATGCAAATCAGTAAACTTGACCAAATGTTCGATGTTTTAGCTACCAGACCTAAAAAACGTTTAGTAGCTGCCTGGGGTGTTGATTCCCATACTATTTTAGCCGCCTATATGGCAGTAGAAATGGGTCTGGTTGATGCAACCTTAGTTGGCGATGAAAAATTGATACTTTCCGTATGTCGGGAGCACAATCTTGATTGTTCACAATTTAACATTGTCCATTGCCCAACCGATGTTAAGTCCGCTGCCTTAGCTGTAGAGATGATTAACAAAGGTGAAGGCGATTTTTTAATGAAAGGTCTTCTTTCTACAGACCGCTATATGAAAGCAATTTTGAATAAGGAATGTGGATTGATGGATCCGGGAGCTATTCTTTCTCATGTAACAGTTACCGAACCGAAGAATTATCATAAATTGTTGATTGTTGGTGATGTAGCTGTAATTCCCCTGCCCGATTTAAATCAGAAAATTGCCATCACCAATTATTTGATTAAAACGGCTCATATTTTAGGCATAGAAAATCCGAAAGTAGGAATTCTTTCTGCCAGCGAACAAGTCCTTCCCAAAATTCCTTCTTCGGTAGAAGCAGCTTTAATTGCCAAAATGGCTCATCGCGGTCAAATTAAAGGAGCTATTGTAGAAGGTCCTTTGGGATTTGATATGATTATTGACAGGGAAAGTGCACTTATTAAAGGTGTGGATAGTCCTGTTTGTGGAGATGCTGATTGTATTCTCTTTCCCAATATTGAAGCTGGTAACACTTTTTATAAAACAGTTATTAGGCTATTGAAAAGTGAACTGGGAGCAATAGTTATGGGAGCAAGAGTTCCCTGTGTGTTAACTTCCAGGGGTGATGGAGAACGCAGTAAATTGTATTCTATAACTTTAGCAGCAATGTTGGCATAAAAATGATTACTAAACTTAAAGAACTTGCAGAAAAAGCAAAAAACAGCGGCAAAAAAACGCGCATTGCTGTTGCTGTTGCCGAAGATAGTAATACAATTAATGCTATTTTACAAGCTATTAAAGATGACTTTATTTATCCTGTTTTGATTGGTAACGAAACTAAAATTAAAGAGCTGCTGACCTCTGATATTGTTTCTAATCAAGTTGAAATAAAGAATATAACGGAACCAGCCCAAGCTGTAAAAGAAGCAGTTAGAATGGTTCGTAATGAAGAAGCGGATGTTTTAATGAAAGGACTTGTAGGAACAGATACTTTCTTAAAGGCAGTTCTGGATAAAGAACAGGGACTTTTACCCCCAAAAGCAGTGATGAGTTATACCTGTGCTTTGGAAATCCCAAAATACCATAAACTGCTTTTTGTTAGCGATACAGCTGTCTTAATTAACCCGGATTTAGACCAGAAAATAGCGATGATCAATTACAGTGTGACTATGGCAAGACGATTTGGTATTGAAAAACCGAGAGTGGCATTAATATCTGCTACCGAAAAAGTTAGTCCTTCAATGCCAGAGACCCTGGATTATGCTCTTCTATGCAAAATGGCAGAAAGAGGTCAAATAAAAAACTGCATTATAGATGGACCTTTGGATATTTTTCTTGCCTGTGATCCTGGCTCCCTTGCAATTAAAGGAATTCCAAGTCCCTTAGAAGGAGATGCGGATATTTTAATTTTTCCCAATCTGGAAAGTGCTAATAGTTTTTATAAAGGACTAATGCTTTTTGGAGACGCAGAATTGGCAGGTTTAATTTGCGGAACGACAAAACCTGTTATTGTTATGAGCCGTAGTGAAAGTGAAAAGTCCAAATATTACTGTATTGCACTATCTTGTTTAATGGCGGAGGAAAAATGAAAATAGCAATTGGTTCTGACCATGCTGGTTTTGAAATGAAAGAAGCCATAAAAAGTGCCTTTCCTGAAATAGAATTTGTAGATTTTGGCACAAACAGTACAGAAAGTATGGATTATCCCGATACCGGTTATCCTGCAGCTAAAGCAGTTGCAGAAGGAAAATGTGATAAGGGTATCTTAATTTGCGGCAGTGGAATAGGAATGAGTATAACTGCCAATAAAGTTCCTGGAATCAGAGCAGCTTTATGCGGAAATACAGATATAGCTCGCCTATCAAGATTGCATAACGATTCTAATATTTTGGTCCTGGCAGGAAGATTTACAGCCATTCCTTATGCCATAGATATTACTAATGTCTGGCTGAACACCTCTTTTGAGGGTAAAAGGCATTTAAACAGAATTAATAAAATACATCAAGGAGAAAGGTAATGAACCACATTCAAAAAACCGATCCCGAAATTTACGCTGCCATTATGAATGAACTGAAAAGAGAGCGGGAAAATCTGGAACTGATTGCCAGTGAGAATTTTACTTCCCTGGCTGTTTTGGAAGCTCAAGGTTGTGTGATGACCAATAAATATGCTGAGGGCTATCCCTACCGTTGGAGTAAAAAAACCGGCGCTATTAATTACAACCTTTATGGTAGATATTATGGCGGCTGTGAATTTATCAACGATGCTGAACGCTTAGCCATTGAGCGGGCAAAACAAATTTTTGGAGCTGACCATATAAATGTTCAACCCCATAGCGGTTCCCAGGCAAATATGGCTGCTTATTTTACACTTGTTAAACCAGGGGATACAGTTATGGCTTTGGAACTTTCTCATGGGGGTCATTTAACCCATGGTCATCCTCTTTCTTTCAGCGGTCAGCTATATAATATTGTTCCTTACACTGTAAATAAAGAGACGGAACAATTGGATTATGATGAACTGGAAGCATTAGCTTTGGAACATAAACCACAAATGATTTTAGCTGGAGCTTCTGCCTATCCCCGGAAATTGGATTTTGCCAGATTTCGCGAAATTGCTGATAAAGTTGGAGCTAAGCTTATGGTTGATATGGCTCATATTGCAGGACTTGTTGCTGTTGGTTTACATCAAAGCCCGGTTCCTTATGCTGATATTGTTACTTCCACAACTCATAAGACCTTACGAGGACCGCGTGCCGGGCTTATTTTATGCAAAGAAGAATTTGCTAAAGAGGTAGATAGTAAGGTTTTTCCCGGTGTGCAAGGAGGTCCTCTAATGCATATTATTGCCGCTAAAGCAGTTGCTTTTCAGGAAGCACTGCAGCCGGAATTTAAAATCTATCAGCAAAAAGTTATAGAAAATGCTGAGACCTTATCTAATGCTTTAATTAAAAACGGCTTTAAACTTGTTTCCGGAGGAACCGATACTCACCTGCTGCTGATTGATTTAGGACCCGAAATAAATGGCAGCCCCAGTGGCAAAAAAATGGAAGAAGCACTTGATAAAGCAGGAATTACTGCTAATAAAAATACTGTTCCTTTTGATACCAGAAGTCCTTTTGTTGCTTCCGGAATTCGTTTAGGAACTCCTGCTGTAACTACTCGCGGAATGGGAAAAGCGGAAATGGAACTGATTGCTGATTATATTAAAAGGGTTTACGAGCATATTGATAATGAGGAATACCTGCAAGAAATGAAAACAGAAGTTCATTCTTTAACGGATAAGTTTCCTCTCTATCCTGAACTGTAATCGGAGGACACTGTCCTCCTACTACAAGATAGCTAAGGACTTTCTACGCTTTATTTCATACAGATTTCGCAGATAGCGCAGATTTTATGGAATACAGGATTGTCAAAATGAACCCGGGGAAATTTATGCAAGCAGCAAAGAAAAACTGTTTTAACGGATTGCCACTTCACTTGTTAACCTGTTAACCCGTTAACCCGTTAACCTTATGCAAATAGCGGCTATAGATTGTGGTTCCAATTCCCTCAAATGTCTGATTGCAGAAAAGAGGGGAGAGGACTTTATTTGCCTGAAAGACCTAAGATTTCAAACCCGTCTTGCTTCTGCTTTAAATAAAAAAGATTTCCTCTCCTCAACAGCTCAGGATAGGACGATCGCTATTTTAAAAAATTTGCAGGAGAATGTATTTTCTACTTACAAAATTGAAGAAATACGCGCTGTCGGCACAGAAGCGATCCGCAAAGCTGTTAATAAACAGGAATTTGTAGACCGCATTGTTAAAGAAACAGGAATTAAATTAACTGTTATTGATGAAGCACAGGAAGCATTTTTGGAATGGAAAGGCGTGCTGAGCGGTGCTAAAAAACCCTTACAACCAATAACTATTTTTGACAGTGGAGGAGCCAGCACAGAAATCATCAACGGGAACAAAGGACTTATCCATAAAGCAACCTGTTTTCCTGTGGGGGCTGTGAATTTTACTAAAAGATATATTCACAGTGATCCCATTTCACAAGCTGACTTTGATGAATTAGTTAAGAATGTTTACCAAAATTTACCCCAATCTTTTATGGTTCAGGATACTTTTATCGGTGCTGGGGGAGGGGTTTATGTCTGTGCCTGTGTTGCTTCCGGAGGTAAAATTGCTTCTCCGGAAGAGGCAGACGGCTATGAAATAACCTTAAAGGAATTGGAAAGACAAATTAACCTCTATATACAGACAACCATTAAACAGCGTAAACAAATTCCCGGAATGGAAAGTGAACGTGCCGATATTATGCTGGCTGCTGTCTTGATTTATTGGACTTTACTGAAAGCCAGTGGAAAAGAAAAGTTTATTGTTTCTACCCGCGGTATCAGACATGGCTTAGTTATAATTTGAAGCACGCAGAATTCGCAACTTTATAAATATCACATCGCTATGCTATTTTGTTATTTATTTCTTATCCGGTTTTTTATTTACAATCAGCTTGTATATTTCAAACCAGGCAACACTTAAATTGCCTAAAACTAAGCAGGTAAATAGCTCCATAAAAGTCATTGACTCCAAGTGAAAAATATTGGTGACAGAAGGCACTTTAATCATCAATAGAACTATGGCAAAAACACCTAAGAACAAAAAAGTCATACCTTTATTGGGAGTACGGAGAATCTGAAAAAGGTTCTTTTGCCAACTACGGTTTGTAGTAATCAACATCAGATTGGAAAAAACTAAAGTAGTAAAGATATGCGCTCTTAAATGATTATCCCCCATTCCGTTATTAATTCCCCAAAAATACATAAGAACTAATAATATCAACACCCCCAAACCTTGCAGAGAACCAATTATTAACCTTTTTGTACCAAATAAACTTTCATCTACAGAACGAGGAGGCCTTTCCATAATATTTTCCTCTTCCTTCTCCATTTCAAAAACTATGGAGCACGCAGGGTCAATTATCAACTCCAGAAAAGCGATATGAACCGGAAAATAAATAATCGGATAATTAGCAAACGCTGCTGGAATCATTGCCATTCCGGCAATAGGGATATGTAAAGAAAATACATAAGTGAAGGACTTACGCAGGTTATCATATATCCTTCTACCCATTCTTACTGCACTTACAATAGAAGAAAAATCGTCATCCGTTAAAACAATAGCCGATGCTTCACGCGCTACATCCGTCCCTCTTAAACCCATAGAAATACCTATATTGGCAGCTTTTAAAGCCGGAGCATCATTCACTCCATCTCCTGTCATAGCTACAATTTCTCCATTTGCTTTAAGTGCTTGCACAATTCTTAGTTTTTGGTAGGGTACTACTCGGGCAAAAATAGATACCTGTTTACATCTTTCTGCCAATTCTTTATCAGAAATATGGTCTAATTCACTACCCGATATAACATTATCAACATTTTTCAACCCTATCTGTTTACCAATTGCCTTTGCTGTTCCAATATAATCACCAGTAATCATAATGATTCTGATTCCTGCTTTGTAACATATTTTAACTGCTCCCGGAACTGTTTCTCTAATTGGATCAGCCAGTCCAATTAAACCTGAATAGTGGAAAGATAAGTCAGTCAGCTTTTCCGGTAAAATATCTGCTTTATATTCACAAGAGGCAATTGCTAAAACCCTAAGCCCTTCTTCTGCCAAATCTGAAACTTGATTCATTATAGTTTTAATTTCTTCCGAATTTATTTTGCAGAGTGTAACAACTGCTTCAGGAGAACCTTTTAACGCAATTGTGTAATTAGGGTTACCAGGAATTTTCCATACCTTTGCCATAGCTCGGAGCTCATCTGTTAAAGGATATTCTCTTATTTCCTGATATTTTTGCAGCTCCGTATAAGCGGAGGAATCTATATCTATTAAAGCCTTATGAATTGCCTTTTCCATTGGATCAAAGGGCTCTCTCATACTGCCTAACACACTGTAAACGAGAGTATTATGAATTGCCTCAGAAATAGTTGCGGTTCGGTTTAAAGCTATGTTCTCGTTGTTGTTGACTATTTTTTGCAGGGTCATTTTGTTGTAGGTTATTGTTCCTGTTTTATCAGTGCATAAAACTGTAGCTGAGCCCAAACTTTCAATTGCCTGTAACCTTCTAACCAGCACATTTTTTCTGGACATTCTCCATGCGCCCAAAGCCATAAAAACAGTTAGAACTACAGGAAATTCTTCCGGTAATACAGACATTGCTAAAGTGATACCTGTTAATAGGGCATTAATTAAATGCTTTCTGGTGATATAAAAAACAATAACTACTACAGCACAGATAAGCAAAGCATAAGTGGCAAAATATTTAACTAATTTAGCTGTCTCTTTACTTAACCGGGTCTCTTCCTCTTCAATCGTTTCCAGCGATTTACCAATTTTACCAAGTTCGGTTCTTTCTCCTGTGGCAAAAACTTGTGCTATACCTCTGCCACTTACAACTAAGGTTCCGGAATAAACAAAAGGTAAATCATCACCTCCAGGATTAGTTGGTTTTTCTTTCTTATCCCAAATCTGTTTTCTAACCGGAACAGATTCCCCTGTTAAAAGAGATTCATCAATGCTAAGTAAATTATTTTCCAGGATATAAGCATCAGCAGGAATTCTATCCCCTTCAGCTAAAATAATTAAATCATCAGTTACTACTTCTCTGCCGGGAATTCTGATTTGTTCTCCATTCCGAATAACTAAGGCACGCGGACTGGAAAGATTCTTCAGTGCTTCCAGCGCTTTTTCCGTTTTATGTTCCTGAAAAAGTTCTATAGATATAACAATTACGACGGAAGCAGTTAAAACAATTGCCTCTTGCAAATCCCCTAAAAAGAAATAAATAACAGCACAGGAAACTAACAGTATGAACATTGGCTCACTTATTACATCCCAAATCAATTTACACCAATTACGAGATTTTGAACCTGGTAGTTCATTATACCCTTCCTGTCTTAATTTATCTTCCACTTCCTTTGTGGTCAGACCCTGTTTCAAATTACTATATTCCTTCATTTTATCTCCTCTAACGAAAAAAAATCTTACTATCAGCAATAATGTTTTTAGTCAAGGAAAACTGGTTCGTGTTGGGAAATAAAGAAGAAACAGGAAATATATTTTTTAGCACTCTCAATTTTAGATTGACAATTTTCCAAAGTTGATTAAATTGTCTTTAGATTAGCAGTTTACTCATTGGACTGCTAAGAAAAAAAACGGTGGAGACAATGAAAAAGAATCAGCTACGACTAAACGAGACCCTTAAAGCACTGGTAGATGAATACATCATCTGTTGCGAACCGGTGTCTTCCAGGATACTGAACGAGAAATATCTATGTAATGTATCCTCAGCTACCTTGCGTTTGGACTTGCTGAAGTTGGAAAAAGTGAATCTGATTTCCCAGCCACATACATCAGCAGGAAGAGTTCCTACAATAAAAGGTTACAGGGAATATTTAAGATTGATTGAACCGGAAATAGAAAAGATCAGATATGAAGGAATGGATTTTTTGAGAGAGATTTTGGTCCGCAACTATAAAGATACACCCAGAGCTCTGTATTATATTATGGAGAATTTAGCTAAGGAAACAGACCAGCTTTCATTTGTTGCTGAGCCGGAGGTCTCCAGTGGTTATCTAGCAAAGCTGGATGTATTTTCTATAGGAGAAAATAAGCTGATATTTGTAATGAGCTTAGATTCCGGCTTGGATAAGACGGTTATCTTAAAATGCGAAAATGAATTAACCGAATTGCAGTTAAAGAAATTAGTGCGTTATTTAAATGATGAACTAGCTGGTTTACAGATTTATGACATAGCTAACCGGGTTTTAGTGGAAATGCAGGAAAATGCTGATGATGGTATGATTAGCTGGTTTCTGGCTGAATTGCATAAAGCATTTATGGAAATAAGTGATTTCTTTATTCATTATGACGGCAGCATTAATTTTCTGGAACAAAAGGAATTTGATGATAAAGAGAATATATTGAAATTTATGAGTTTATTGCAAAGTCAGGATTTTCTCTTAAATACGATGCGTAAACATCAAAGTGAAAAAGAAGTTAATATAGTTTTAGGTGAGGACTTTGCTAAGAGTACCTGGCTGGATTTTGCTCTTATTTTTGCTAAATATGAGGTGTTTGGTATACCTGGATATTTAGGTGTTTTAGCACCTGTCAGAACAGAATATCGTAAGCTGATTCCTCTTATCAGGGATGTAGCAAAAACTATAACAAATACAACAAGGCGCGGAATGATCGTGCCTCAGGAGAAAAAGGGATGAATAAAAAAGTACCCAAAGAACCAGAATTGGGAAAAGATGAACTAATTACAACGGAAGTTTCAGAAGAACCGAAAGCGAACAAGATAGAAGAATTGGAAAAAGAAATAGCGGAATGGGAAGATAAATACCTGCGCTGTATGGCTGAATTTGAGAACTTCCGCAAACGAACCCTATCCGAAAAAGCGGATTGGATTAAATTAGCTACGCAGAAGTTTGCTTTAGAAATCTGCGATGTGTTAGATAATTTTGAACGGGCTATCCAGCAGGGAAGTGAAGAAGAAAAATCAACTCCCTTCGGAAAAGGAGTCCTAATGATTGAACAGCAACTCCGTAAAGCCCTAGAAAAAGAAGGTGTAAAAAAAATAGAAGCACTGGGAGAACCCTTCAATCCAGAGTTTCATGAAGCCCTGGCTCATATTCCTAGTGATCAAGAAGAAAATACCGTTACTGCCATCATCCAAAATGGTTACACAATGCACGGTAAAGTATTGCGACCGGTTAGGGTGGTGGTTTCTAATGGTTTAAAAATAAATAAAGAATCCCAGGAGGAATAAATGGGAAAAATAATTGGAATTGATCTCGGAACAACAAACTCCTGTGTTGCCGTTGTAGAAGGCGGCAAACCGGTAGTTATAACTAATGCCGAAGGAAGCAGAACAACTCCTTCAGTAGTTGGTTTTACAAAGGATGGTCAACGTCTGGTCGGTCAATTGGCAAAACGCCAGGCAATAACTAATCCCCAAAATACTGTCTTCTCCATAAAAAGGTTTATGGGAAGAGGTTACGATGAAGTAACACAAGAAATTCAGCAGGTGCCCTTTAAGGTTGTTCGTGGCTTAAAGAATCAGGCAGTTGTGCACATTGATGTAGAAAATAAGGATTATGCTCCACAGGAAATATCAGCGATGATTCTCACCAAAATGAAAGAAACTGCCGAAGCATATTTAGGGCAAAAAGTAACGGAAGCAGTAATTACTGTTCCTGCCTATTTCAATGACGATCAGCGGCAGGCAACAAAAGATGCAGGACGCATAGCCGGTCTGGATGTAAAAAGAATTATTAACGAGCCCACAGCTGCTGCTCTTGCTTATGGAATGGAAAATAAAAAGGAACAGAAAGTAGCTGTTTATGACTTGGGTGGTGGAACCTTTGATATCAGCATTCTGGATATTTCCGAAGGCGTTGTAGAAGTTCTATCTACCAATGGTGATACTCACTTAGGTGGTGATGATTTTGACAAGCGGGTTATTGACTGGATTCTGGAACAATTTAAGAAACAGGAAGGAATGGATTTATCTCGTGACCCGATGGCTATGCAACGCTTAAGAGAAGCGGCAGAAAAAGCTAAAATTGAGCTTTCCGGAACATTAACGACAAATATAAACCTGCCTTTTATTACGGCTGATGCTACAGGACCTAAACATTTGAACCTGGATTTAACCAGAGTTGAATTTAACCGTTTAACTTCTGATTTAGTTGATCGGACTTTAGGTCCCTGCCAAAGAGCCTTAGATGATGCTAAACTGAAACCTGCTGATATTCAGGAAGTCCTTTTGGTTGGAGGCAGCACACGTATTCCTGCAGTTTTGGAAGCCGTGGAAAAGTTCTTTGGTAAAAAGCCCAATCGCAGTTTGAACCCAGATGAAGTAGTAGCAATTGGAGCTGCTATACAAGGTGCTATTCTTTCCGGTGACGAGAAAGTAAGCGATGTTCTGCTTTTAGATGTAACTCCTCTATCTTTAGGTATTGAAACCTTAGGTGGAGTTATGACTAAACTGATTGAGCGTAATACAACTATTCCGACGAAGAAGAGTGAAGTTTTTTCTACAGCAGCGGATAATCAAACTGCGGTTACTATTCATGTTCTTCAAGGTGAGCGACCTATGGCTGCAGATAATAAATCCTTAGGGCGTTTTGACCTGGTTGGCATTCCGGCTGCTCCCAGAGGAGTTCCTCAAATTGAAGTTACCTTTGATATTGATGCTAATGGCATTCTCCATGTTTCTGCTAAAGATAAGGGAACCGGTAAAGAACAGTCCATAAGAATTGATAGGGCTGGAAGCATCAGTAAGGAAGATATAGACAGAATGATTAAAGATGCGGAATTGCATTCAGAAGAGGATAAAAAACGCCAGGAATTCGTTGCTACCAAGAATGAACTGGATTCCTTAATCTTCAGCACGGAAAAGAGTTTGAGCGAATATGGAGATAAACTTTCCGACAGCGAAAGAAGCGAACTGGAAGAGGAAATAAAGAATGCTAAAGAACAAATGGAAAGAGCAACTGAGGCAGCAGAACTAAACAGGATAAAAGAAAATCTTGCCAAAAAAGCGCAACATTTAGGTGAGGTTATATATGCCAATATGCAACAGCAACAAAGTACCGGTGGAGAAGGATTCAATCCCAATGCAAGTGGATTTAATTCTGAAGGTTTTACTGAACAAGGACCTCAGGAAGAAAAACCCAAACAGGAAGGTCCTATAGATGCCGACTTTGAAGTTGTTGATGATAAATAATTAAAAAAACGGATTAGACCGATTTTAGAGGATTAACGCAGTTTAAATATTTTAAACCGTGTTAATCCGTCTAATCCTTAAAATAAGTAGAAGGATAGAATATAAGAGTTTTAATTAGTAGTTTTTATTTTATCAGTTAAATCAGTAACATCTGTGAGAGGTTTATTAATGGCAAAACGAGATTATTACGAAATTCTTGGCGTAGATAGAAATGCCGACGATGCGACTATAAAAAAGGCATACCGAAAACTGGCAATGCAGTTTCATCCGGATAAAAACCCGAATAATAAAGAAGCCGAAGAAAAATTCAAAGAAGCAAGTGAAGCTTATGAAGTTCTATCGGATAAGGAAAAAAGGAAGATATATGATCAATACGGTCATTCCGGATTAGAGAATCAATTTGGAGGTACAGGATTCTCTTGGGAAGAATTTATGCACCGTAGCGATCTAAATGATATTTTTGGCGATGGACTAGGCAGTATTTTTGAAACAATTTTCGGAGGTGGTTTCGGAAGTAGAACTCAACGCAGTTCAAGCAGTTCCAATAAAGGGGAAGACCTGCAAATTGAACTATCTCTGTCACTTCAGGAAATTGCTAAGGGAGTGGAGAAGACCATTAAAATTGGCATTAAAGAACCCTGTGATAAATGTGGAGGAAGCGGAAGTGCTGAAGGAAAAACAGAGACCTGTCCTAATTGTAAAGGAACAGGGCAAGTTCGTCAAATTCGGCAGTCACTTTTCGGACGGATGCAAACTATATCAGAATGCCCTACTTGTAATGGAGAAGGACATATCATTAAAAATAAATGCAACAAGTGTTACGGTGAAGGACGCATTGGAACGGTTAAGGAAATACCGATAAAGATTCCGCCGGGAGTTGAAGACGGTCAATATATTCGGTTCAGAGGACAAGGCAATGTAGGAACCCGAGGAGGCAGCAGAGGAGACCTTCTTGTTCTTATTCATCAAAAAAAGGATGATCTCTTTGAACGTGAAGGAAATAACATTATTCTGGAATATCCCATTACTGTATCTCAAGCTGTGTTAGGCGATGAAATTATTGTGCCTACTTTAACCGGTTCTGTTAAAATGAAAGTTCCACCCGGAACACAAAGCGGTAGATTATTTCGTTTGAAAGGTCAAGGAATTCAAGGTCATAGCAGTTATTCCAGAGGGGATCAAATAGTGAAAACGATTGTAGTTATTCCTACAAAACTCTCTCGCGAAGAAGCAGAACTCTATAACCGCTTAAGAGAATTTGACCGAAAAAGAGACCTGAAACCAGGGAAAAACTTTGCTTCCAAATTGAAGAGTTACTTCTCCTAAATTATCAGGTGTTGTCAGCTGCATTATTTTAAGTATTATATGGATAAGGAATATTTATGCTGACTATAAGTATATTTTATAGAATAATAACGAGAATGTTCTGTAGGAACAAAACAAGAAGGTTTTTCGTTAAGCTATGCCGTCTATATATCTCCCTGAATTAAGCTCTGATAAGAAGAATGTTATCATTGAAGGACAGGAATTCCATCATTTGATTAATGTTAGGAGAACAGGAATTGGAGACATAGTTAAACTGAATAGTGGGAGCGGATTAATTGCAGAGGGAAAGCTGACTGAGGTTGATAAAGACCTTGCGGTTATTGAAATTTTCAAAATAGAAAAATTTCCTTTCCCGGAAAGACCTTTTGCTATTGCTTTTGCCCTTCTGAAAAACAGGAATGATGAATTAGTGATTGAAAAGTGTACTGAATTAGGAGTTACTGCATTCTATCCTTTATTAACTGATTATAGTGTGCGAGCTCCTTCTAAAAATACTGTTTCCCGTTTTGAACGCATTGCCCTATCTGCCATAAAACAATGCGATAATCCCTGGTTACCGAGAATTAATGAACCACTTCCTTTAAAAGAAGCTGTAAAAACGATTCTTGCAGAGGACTGGAAACCTGTTTTATGCTCTGAACAAAGACCTGCCCAAAGAATATCAGATTTACCAAAGAGTATTAAACCCTGTTTTATTATAGGTCCTGAAGGTGGCTTCAGTGAAGAAGAATTCTCTTTCTTTGCACAACAGGATATTTTTTCAATCTCTGTTTGCAGAAATGTAACCCGAGCAGAAACGGCAGCCATAGCTGTGTCTGCTCAATTTCAAATTTATTAAACAAAGCGATATTAAGAGAAAAAAGAGATGGATGGAAAATAGGGAAGGGAAACTGATAGCTTGCCTCAGGATTAGAGCAAATGCTATTATTGTTTCACTGTCACTCCATATCGCTATTTTAATATTTCGCAATATGCTATTTCTTTCCAGTGAATTCAAGTTGCCAGAAAGTGAATTTGCAATATAATATTTATAAAAGGAGTGTGAAATGAATAACAAAAAGCTAAAGATACTTAATCCTATTATGTTCGTTGTTCTTGTTATTGCTGTTGCAGGGATAATAACCTACAAGATTTCCGAATTGTTCAACTATGATGCATACGGATTTAAAGAAATTCATGAGATTTTCGGGTTTCTCTTTGCTGTTTTAGCTATTTTTCACATTGCTTATAACTGGCAATGGATTAAAAGTCAGATTTTTGGCATAAAACCAAAGAAAAAATAATATTGATTGGTTAAATAGAGAATCCATTATCTTTGCTGTTTAAGTCAGGAGTTATCATTTTTGAAATAACTTTTATATTGCCTCTGAATTTATTTGGCAGTGAGAGCTGGTTATCACAATTTTACCTCTCACAGATTACACAGATAACACAGATTTCACTTTGTAAGTTCTTCCAGTGTTACGAGTCATATCACAGCGTAAAGAACAGAATTGTGAAAGAGCAAATACCGGAAGAACGACATCCTTGTCGTTCCACTTACAACTGAGCTATTTACATACCGTGAACTTTTCAGTAACGAAAAAGAAGGAAAAGTGGTTGACGAGGATGTCAACATTGCGGTTTTTTGGTTGACGAGGACGTCAACAATCCGGTTTTGGTTGACGGGGACAACAGCAATCGGGGAAATTACTATTTAATATAACTTAGTACCTGGTTGAGAAATTTATCTTCTTGTTCAAAGCTATATATTAGTTCCAGAGCTAGCAAACGGTTTTTTAAGAGCTCAAATTTTGCCAGTTTCATAATATCCTTTTGAGTACAGAGAATATAGTCCGGGTTTAGCTCCAGCAATTTTTTCGGCAGAGATGCGTCTTGAAAAGCGTAATGATCTTGAAAGGCATAGTGTTTCATAAAGGACAAACCCAAAGAATGAACGCTCTGTTCAAAGGAAGCAGGATTGGCAATAGCAGAGGAAAGGACTATCTTTTTATCGTTTAAATAGGTAAGAGGAAAGGTATTGTTATCTGAATTCCTGAAACAAGAAGGCGAGCCGAAACAATGAAATACAAGCAATCCTTTACGGATAATTTTTTCCAGCCAGGGAAGTTGTTTTTGTTGTTCATTTTTATGGTTAATAATAGCGATGCTTTGGGAGGGAATATTGGCAAGAGGTTCTCTTAAATAACCTGCAGGAATCACAAAGCCATTGCCAAGACCAAGAGAGGCATCAAAACTGATAATATCCAGGTCTCTATAGACATAATAGTGTTGCAAAGCATCATCTAAAATAATTATCTCCAGGTCAGGATATTTTTGCAATAAGATCTGAATTGCTGCTTTGCGTTTTCTGCCAACCGCTACAGGAACTTCAGGTAGGGAGGAAGCAATTAAATATGCCTCATCACCTGTTTGTTGAACATCATAGAGCAGACCCGAATCATCTGCTATGATATGAGGATTATTTTCAAAAGCACTTTTATAGCCGCGATGGGAGACAGCAACTTTTAGCCCTTTCTTTTGCAGCAAATTAGCCAAGGTAATTGTGAGAGGTGTTTTTCCTGAACCGCCGCTAACGATATTTCCGATGCTGATTATTTTGCAAGGTGCCTTATAAGCTTTTCTTTGATAATAAGTTCTGCGTTGGTTTTGCCAGCAGCCATAAATCAAACTTAGAGGATAAAGGGCATAAGATAAAAGGGAGCGTTTTAAAAGGTGGTTTTGGATTAACTTGTTAGAATCCATTTATTTCAGGTGGGCTTCAATTATATCCACCAGTTTTTCTGTTTCAAAGGGTTTATAAAGAACATCCTTCAAGCCATCAACTTTAGCGCGCACGAGCACATGATTGGGGTCATAACCAAAACCGGTCATCATAATCACAGGGATATTTTCATCGTAATCCTTAATTCTCCAAAACAATTCATAACCATCCATATCGGGCATAGCGATATCTGTAACCACGAGGTCTACATTGCCTTTCACGATTTCCTGGATAGCTTTCATACCTTCACTGAAGGTAAGAATTTTCCAGTCCGGTTTTATAGCTTCCAGTTCAATTTTCAGGTTTTCTACCAGTTCTTCTTCGTCATCTACGATGCAGATAATTTTTTTTGTTTTCACAATTCTTTACCGGTGATAATTTTAAGAATAGTTAAATATTTTTGTCTGGTTTGTTCAATCACTTCTTCAGGCAAGGGAGGTGGAGGGGACTGTTTATCCCAACCGCTATTTTCCAGATAATCCCGAATAAATTGTTTATCATAACTTTTAGGACTTTTGCCGATTTCGTAATCCTCCAAAGACCAGAAGCGGGAAGAATCTGGAGTAAACAATTCATCAATCAGCAGGACTTCCGAGCCGATAGTGCCAAATTCAAATTTGGTGTCAGCCAGAATGACACCTTTTTTTAGGAGCACATTATGAGCATAGGAATAGAGTTCCAAAGCTTTGTCTTTAATATAAACAGCAAGGGATTCATCCATCCGACTCATAAATTCGCGGTAGCTGATATTTTCATCGTGACCACTTTCTGCCTTTGTACTGGGAGTAAAAAGGGGATGAGGAAATTTTTGGCTTTCCTGCATTTCTTCTGCAATCAGCATTCCCCCAATGGTATTACTTTTTTTATATTCTTTCCAGGCAGAACCGCTAAGATAACCCCGCACAATACATTCAAAGGGGATTACGCGTGTTTTTTTCACCAGCATACTGCACCCATCCAGATATTTGCCAAAGGACTGTAGCTCCACAGGATATTCAGAAATGTTAGCAGAAATAAAATGATTGGGAATAATATCTGAAGTAGCTTGAAAAAAATAAACAGAAATGGCATTTAATATTTTCCCTTTATCAGGGATGAGGGTGGGGAAGACCACATCAAATGCAGAAATGCGGTCTGTGCTAACTATTAAAAGTGTTTCACCCAAATCGTATATATCGCGCACTTTACCTTTACGACTTTGTTTAACAATCGCCAATTTGCTAATCTCATTGAACATTAAAACTCCTTACTTCTTTTGCAAAAAATCGTAGATTACCTTGCTTTCATCAACACTATCCAGATTAAGAGAAAGTGTCTCGTTAATACGAAATTCTGTTGTGTCAACAGGAAAATGATAATCTTTGTTTTGTAAGCGACAATAGGTGATTTTGCCTTTTTGTATTATCAGCTCGTCACTTTCATATTCCAAATGTTTAGCGGAAATAAGAAATTTCAACCATTCGCGGTATTTTTTTAAAATATCTATTTCTTCATCCAGTAAGTATGCCTTGTTAAAATCCAGTTCATTAAAGTATTTATTTCTTTCCTGTTGAAGAAGTTCCAAAATGCCGTTTTCAGGCACCAGAAATGCTTCTTTTAAAAGCAATTCCAATTTATCCAGAGCATTATCCGCTTGGTTTTCAGAATTATCATCAAGAGCCAAACACCAGCCCCGGCATAAATTTTTTTCCTTTTTGTTACAGAGATATTCACCTTCCTCACAGGCAGGTAATTTTAATATTCGCGCATAGATATCAAGCACATCAGCCAGGAAAAAACGACTGCGAAAAGGACCCAAATATAACCAATCATCATTAGTATGTTCCTGAATTGTTATAAAAGGAAAACGATGAGAATCCAAAGCTAAATAAACATATTCTGCCCAAGGATGAATCTGATATTGATAGAGAGGTGAATTTTCTGTTAGATAACATTTATAATGAATTAATGCGAATATTGCCTGAGGGTAAGTTACCCAGCTCAATTTTTCCGCCAGGTTCAATAATTCCTGATAAATACCACCTTCTTGTGCTTTACAATAAAGGTTGTTCATCTTTGCCTTCAAATTGGCTGAATAACCTGCATATAAATTTTCTCCTGCACCGGAAATAAGATAAAAAACCCAGCCCTTAGGCAGTGTATCAAATTCATTTTTTATATTCTTATCAATTTTAATTTCGTTCATATAACAACTATTCTTCAGTTATAGTTTATGTCAAATTAAATCCTCCAAAAGCACCAAGAGGAAACACCGGAAGGTTGACCTCCTGGTCAACCAACAAATCCGAAAGGTTGACCTCCTGGTCAACCAACAAATCCGAAAGGTTGACCTCCTGGTCAACCAACAAATCCGGAAGGTTGACCTCCTGGTCAACCAACAAATCCGGAAGGTTATCTCCGGTCATCATCTTGATTTATGTAATTACTTTATGGACTTAGTTTAACTACCTGTTACATAGTCATTTCTTTAATGACTCTTTAACGACTCTTTAACGATGCCTTAACTTTGTTAAGGAATCGTTAAAGAAATGTTAATGCAGCATAAAAGATTCAACTTGGCAGGAAATAATACACAGCAAAAAAACAAGTTATGGTCTCACCAATTGCAAGCTAAGTTATGGCAACAGAGAATAAATTTTTTATTTGGGACACTATAAATTATGAACAGGCAAGAGGAAAAAAGGGAAAGTAAATTCTTTCTTCGCCAACTCCTTTTCTCTACTGACATTGTTTCCTTTTGGTATGGAAGTTATATTGCGTAGACATCTCCGGACTTCTGCTTTCTCAGGAATCCACATCAGCCAGGAAAATATTTATGCATTATCAATATGAAAACAATATTAGGGCTTATTGGCATCAATATCTTGAATAAAATATGATTAAATCCCCGAAATCCTTTTAATTCTGTTTATCCTGCGCTTGTATTAGCTTTTTTTGTTACAGGGAAGAAATTACGATTTTCCGAATGCGTTTTGTGGTAACTACTAACAGTAAAGTTAAGCCAATCATAATTGTGGAAAGGGAATTGATAGTAGTAATAGTTCCCCTTCTAATTGCCCCTTCCACATAAATTGGTAGGGTGTCAAACCCGCGTCCGGAAGTGAAAAAAGTGATAATAAAATCATCTATGGAAAGGGTAAAAGCCAAAAGTGCCGCAGCAATAATTCCCGGCATAATAAGAGGAAATTTTATTTTCCAAAAAATAGTTGCAGGTTTTGCTCCCAAATCCATAGCCGCTTCCACAAGAGAATAATCAAATCCTTCCAAACGACTGCGAATAACAATAATCGTATAAGAAACGCAGAAAGTAATATGAGCGATTAACACAGTCAGCATTCCTGTATTAACCCTAGTAAAATTAAATAACAAAGCCAGTGATACACCCATTAAAATATCCGGAATTACGAGAGGAACATAGATTAAAGCAGAAAATAATTTGCGTCCGTTGAATTTATGATATTCCAGTCCCAAAGCTCCTAACACACCTAAAATTGTAGATATAAGTGTGGAGAGTCCGGCAATAAGCATTGTGTTTCTAAATGCTTCCAGAATGGTTTTATTTTCCAGAAGCAAAATATAATACTTGAAAGTAAAGCCCTTCCAGCCGGTAATAATTTTGGCATCGTTGAAACTGAAGATAATCAAAATTAAAATAGGAATATAAAGAAAAACCATCACCAAAGTGAAGACAGTTAAATTCATACCCTTAAAAAACCTGCCTAAAGAACAGTGTTTCATACTTGCTTCCTGAATTTGCCTCTGCGGTAAAGAAAGTATATTAACAATAAAAACAAAGCGACAATTAATAATAGAGTTAATGACAAAGCTGAAGCCATAGGCCAATTGCGGGGAATATTCTTTACTTTATAAGTGATTACCTGTCCTAAATAGAGCGAACGCTGATTTCCTACTAACTGAGGAATTAAATAGGAACCTAAGGCAGGAATAAAAACAAGCAGTCCACCAGCAAAAATACCCTCTTTTGACAAGGGTAAGGTTATGCGGAAAAACGATTTAACTTCATTGGCTCCCAAATCCATTGCGGCATTCAGCAAAGTCCAATCCAATTTTTCCAAAACACTGTATAAAGGCAAAATCATATAGGGTAAATAAACATAGACCATAACTAAGATGACTGCAAGGTCTGTTCTCATAATTTCCAGGGGTTTGGAAATCAGACCTAAACCTAAAAGAAGATTATTCAGCACTCCGTTATAGGCAAGAAATATACGCCAGGAAAAGATGCGAATGATCAGATTTGTCCAGAAAGGAATGATAATAAAAATAAGAAGATTATTTTTTACCTTATCCTTTGCCCGCGCTATGTAATAGGCAACAGGAAAACCAAGCAGCAAACATAAGAGAGTTGTTAACAGAGCAAGTCGGAACGATAAATAAAAAGTATGCATATAAGCAGGCGTAAAACTCTGACGATATGCATCCAGAGTGAATTCAAACTTTACATCATAAATATCTGCAGTCAGAAAACTATAGATAATTACAATCAGATAGGGAACCAGAAAAAAGAAAATTAACCATAACAAAGCCGGTGCAGTCAAAATCCAGGAAGTGAAATTCTTCCTGCGTTCGGTTGCCAGTTGTAAAGCGTAATTGGGATTCGCAGAAGGAAGATTTTTCACTTTATTGCCGGTCTTTTAATAGAACGCTGATAATGATTTATTCCGCCTTCTGAGATTTCATCAACAGTTAACACATTTTCGGGAATTTCATTGATCAGCCAGCTATCGGTATCATGCCAGAAAAGCCAAACCGGTTCTTCCCAATCAAGTGCTGTATCGTCAAAATAAACTCGTTTATGCTGACTGAAAACCCTGATTTTTAGAGCTCCAACATTTACGATATATTGTGTATGTGAACCGAGATATAAAATATCTTCTATTACCCCGCGTAAAATATTTATATCGTCCTGATAACGGGGTTTATTACGAGAAATAGCTATTTTTTCAGGACGCAGGGAAACGGTTAATTCCTGTCCTAGAGTTGGTTGAATATGAAAAGTGCTGTCTATGTTAAAACTGCTACCGGCGCCATCTGGACATCTTATTTGCACATAGTCATCTTCAATACCGATAACTTCTCCACTAATTAAATTGGTTTCCCCGATAAAATATGCCGAAAAAACGCTATTGGGTCGCTCATATATATCATCCGGAGGTCCTTCTTGAATTATATTGCCATAATTCATAACCGCTACACGGTCTGAAATACTCATCGCTTCACCTTGGTCATGAGTTACATAAATAAAAGTGATTCCCACTGCATCGTGAATATTCATCAGTTCAATCAGCATATGTTGACGCAATTTCAGGTCTAATGCTGCCAACGGTTCATCCAAAAGTAAAACTTTGGGCTGGTTGATTAAAGCGCGAGCAATAGCTACACGCTGTTTTTGTCCACCTGAAATCTGTTCGGGAAATTTGTTTGCCTGGTCTTCCATTTTAACCAGAGAAAGCATTTCACGAACTCTTTTTGTAATCTCATTTTTAGGGCTTTTCCGAATCCTCAAACCGAAAGCAACATTGTCAAAAACCGTCATATGTGGAAAAAGGGAATAATTCTGAAAAATAGTATTAACCTGTCTTTTATAAGGAGGTAAATCGGTTATATCAGTATTGCCGATTAAAATTCTGCCTGTGCTGGGAATTTCAAAACCGGCTATCATTCGTAACAGCGTTGTTTTTCCACAACCACTGGGACCGAGGAAAGAAAATAATTCTCCACTTTGAATAGATAATGATACATTTTCTACGGCAACAAAACCGTCAAAGTCCTTGCTTAAGCACTCCAAACGGATTTCTTCCAACTTTGTCTATACCCCCTTTATCAGCTGTTTTAAAAAGCTGCAGAAAAATGTAACTTGTTTCATTTATTTCTCCTTATTGATAAAGCGGCAAAAAAATACAGTGGGGAATGCCGGGCGGCATCCCCACTGCTCGGAGGGCATTCTATGTAGGGTCTGTAGGCTTGAGTTACTTCTAAATGCATACAGAATCTTGTCAAGTAAAAAATGTAGAATTTATTCATATTTTAAGTTGAAATAAGTCAACATAGTTCTATTTTACTATTATTAGCTTGCTTTTGTGGCTTTTTGAGCCCTGTAAAATTTCTATCAGATATATTCCGTTCGGAGCTAATTTTCCTTTTTTATCCAGTCCATTCCAGCTAATTTCCTGAATGCCTTTTCCTTTCGGGAATAGCGTTTCAGTATAAATTATCTGACCTTTCAGATTGTAAACCCTGAAAGAGAAAGGTATGTTCCCGGGGGAAAAGTATTTCAACCGGATAAGTTCACTGCCTGCGGGATTAAAAGGATTAGGGTAAACGCTGATAATACCTTCTGGAAGGGTTGGAATTTGGACTTCATCATTCAAGGAAACAATTAAAATAGGCACTTCATACCATAAATCCTGTCCGGGAAGAACACTTGTATTGTGAGGATTAGCCCCATCATAAGCCACAAAACTGTAATAGAAAATGTGATCTTCAGTAGTAAATTCAGGATAATACTGGAAAATATAGCTATCCTCAGTTAAAGGGTCCATTGGATAAGAAAAAACTTCCGAATCATCTATTTTGTACCGGAAAAGCACTTGACTAATGCCACTTTCGTCATTGGCAGAAACAATAAAACTTATGGGCTCACTTTGATTAGTGATAGATGTAATAGGATTATGTGTTAAAACAGGAGGTTTTAAATCTGGTTGAATTACAAAAAGATGAGGGTCTAAATAAGCAAAAACTGGATGGTCAATACTTCTTCCGGATTGATCTGCGGCGTGAATAAAATAACGAATAGTATCTCCATAAGCAAATCCGCTTATAGCAGTAGTATAATTATTGCGGGCAAGAGGTTGCAGATAACTTCTTTGCCAGATACCGGAATTTACTTTATAACAAACAAACAGAGAATCTAAATAAAGGGACTGACCACTATGCGCAATTATTTCCGTGTTGATAACAATATCAGTTTCCAGCGGAACAATGCTGTGCCAGGGAGTATGAACAATATTCAGCATATTTTTATCCGGAATTTCATGCGTTCTACAATGTAAGGCATCAGTAGATTCCCACGGGGCAGAACCGGTTTGAGAAACACCTATAACTTCATAACCAGGCAGTGCTTCACGATAAACTTGCAGAGCAGGATTATCATTACTGCCTCCTACAATAGGGACAAAGACCTTTTTATTCAAAATAAGAGAATTGGTGTAGGGCTCATTGGATGGAGTATAAACCCTATAAACACGATAAGGATAACCCCAGGCACAATTGTGTGTAGCAAAATAATTAGCCGCATTTTCTATGGCATTATATTGAGAATGACTTGCAGGAACGCTACGAATAATTATTTTATCGGGAGACAGAAACTTTGCCCAACAGTCAATATGCTCAATATAAGTGTTATTAGGGTCTTCCAGCACTAGATAATTTGTAATGCCTAAATACTGTTGCATTTTGGTATTTACATTGGCTTGATTGTTGCCATTTTCGGTATAAACCAAAGTTGTTTGCGCAGCAGTATTAATTCCATCGCACATATAATTTCCCCCTGATTGCTGTAAATTCATTCCAAAATAATTCAAAGCTAATTGATTGGCGAAAACCTGGGGAATTAAATTATCGTTGGGACGAGGACGATTATACACAAAATCTACTACTCCATAATCACCATTACCGTCAAAAATGAACCAGGGTCCGTAATCCCTTGTCCAATAAGAATCCGTTGCCGCATTTAGAAAACTAACCCGTTCCATATTTACTCCAGCATTGGTAAAAGCAGAAACGGCAGATGATTGTTGCGAATTGCTTACGATACAAATAACATTTGCCGTATTTGCCAGTTGTGCTACCAGCGAAACAGGTATCCCTAAAGGATAACGAATTAAAACATCGGAAGCAGGTTCAAATTCGGCAATAGGACGAACTGGAGCCACAGGGGGATTGGTTTCCGTAAAACGGAAGTTCCCCTTCCCTTTATCATCAGGTAAATTGTGATGTGCAAAGGCAGTAGAACTCAAAATACAGAGTACACTGCTTAATAATAATATGGGTAAAATACGCTGTTTTCTCATCAGCGTTCACTCCTTATTGTAATATATGAGCTTATAAATAAAACAATTTTTATACCGAAACTCCATATTTTTCTCTTATTTCATCCTCCTGCACTACTTTCAAAATCAATTTATCTGTGTCATAATCTAAGAATTACAGTGTAACTATAATATAATCTATTCTTCTGATTTAACAAATTCCTTTTGTAATGAATAATTCCCAGGGTTTTTTCAAGTTATAAGCCATAACTTCTCTTTTTTTACCACCTAAATTATCCGGAACGATTTTTTCATATTTGCTTAATACAAGATAGGTTTCAAAAGGGAGTCCTGAAAGTTTTGCTGCTTTATCTACTATTTTGATTCCAGTTAGCACAATTTCTGCTGTTGTTTCTTCCATTAGGTTGGTGTTACACACAATTTCCGTTATTTTTAAGCGCGATGTAGTTTCCAGCGCTTCTTTCATTGATATTATTTCTTCCGGAGTTGAAGTAAAAGGACGCATAGTATTTACAATATAAAGCATATTGTAACCCCGTGTTTTTATGGGTTCTTCAAAACGCCCTAAAGTTCTACATCCGGCAGGGTCACCACCTACATCTAGAATAACAGTTTTCGCTTTATTTTGAATTGCTCCTTTCACCCGGGGAGAAATCATCGGCAAATCACTATGCTTATATTCACCTTCCGGAGCAATAATATCAATGCCTTCTTGCATAAAATCCTCCTGCATTTCCCGTGAACGAAAATAGGGATTTACAACATCCAAATCAGCTAAAACCACATCCTTACCTTGAGCTTTAAAACAACGCGCAAGATGCAGGGAAAATTCACTTTTTCCGCTTCCGTAGGCACCAATGATGATATACAAGTGTGAGGGCATAATTCCAATCCTTTAGTTTAATTGAAGAGGAAGATTATTTTTGGAGGAAGGTCTAACTTCAAAGACATTAAAGTTTATTTCCAGGTGTGGAAAAGGTCTTCCGTCAGGGACTTAAAATCTAAATAAAAAGCATCTACCAGCTCTTTTATCAGTAAATGCTGGTCAGAACTATCTTCATCATAAATGGCAAAAACGGTCATCCCTGCGGATTTTCCTGCCTGGACACCGGTTAAAGTATCTTCAATCACCAGGCAATTTTCCGGTTTTTCCTGTAAGCGTTCTGCAGCTAAAATATAAATATCCGGATAGGGCTTCCCTTTCAAATTTATATCTCCCGTAACAGCACACTGAAAATAGTGCCATACAGAATTCCGAAGGAGCACTTTTTTTGCCAGTTCCAGGGAATTGCTTGTTCCCAACCCTATTTTTAACCCTTTTTGGTGTAGTATGGAAAGCAATTCAATAGCGCCAGGTTTCAATTCAATATCCGTTTCATAATGCTTACTGACCATTTTTGTCCATTCCTGCATAATGCTTTCCGGGCTATCAGGTAAACCAAATCTATCCTTAAAATACTGTGCTGTTTGAATAAAACTGTTTCCCTGAGGAAGCTCTGCAAAAAGATCAGGAGGAACTTTAAGACCACGGGAATGTAAAAAATCCTTATCTACATTTCGCCAGAGCTGCATTGAATCAATTAAAGTTCCATCCATATCAAAGATTACGGCTTTGAAAGAATTCATCTATGGAAGTATCCTTTATGGTATAGCGGAATAATAAAACTGGAGCGGGAAACGGGATTTGAACCCGCGACATCAACCTTGGCAAGGTTGCGCTCTGCCAACTGAGCTATTCCCGCTTTGGTACCAGAGGCCGGACTTGAACCGGCACGAGCCAAAGCTCGAGGGATTTTAAGTCCCTTGTGTCTACCAATTCCACCACTCCGGCAAGATAATGAACTGGAGGCGACACCCGGATTTGAACCGGGGATAAAGGTTTTGCAGACCTCTGCCTTACCACTTGGCTATGTCGCCAAAAAAAAATAACTGGAGCGGGAAACGGGGTTTGAACCCGCGACATCAACCTTGGCAAGGTTGCGCTCTGCCAACTGAGCTATTCCCGCAAAAATTCCATTCAGCAATGACCAAAAAATAAATGACCCTTTTTCTGTCAATCAAAATGTATCTGCTTCGCTGAAGACATCAGCAGTAAAACGATATACAACACTGGCAGGATCAAGATAAGCAGTAGGAGGCAATCCGGCTTTACGACAAACCTCTCGCAGAAAGGTTTCAGGTTGCCAATTGTATTCTACAGCTACTTGAGGTAAAAGTAATCCACTACCATAAGGATGTTGAATATAAAGTCCGTCTCTGCCAATTACCGGTAATTCATTTTTTTGCAAGGGAATAAGCTCTCCTAAAATAGATATTTCAAGAGTTACTTTTTCCAGTTCCTTTTCTGTTAAAGGAGGAAAACGTGGGTCTTGAAAAGCAGCCGCTTCTGCCATTTCTTTCACGCTTTCAGCAATTGATTTATAGCCCTTAATATAGCCGATACAACCTCGAAAATTTCCATTAATATGCAAACTTACAAAGACACCGCGTTGGAAATGGAAAGCAGGGTCTTCAGGCAAAGTAACGGTTTGATGTTTAAAATGAGCACTAATGGCATTTCGGGCAAGGGAGAGCAATTCTTTTTTCTGTTCCAAAGTAAGCATTATTCCTCCTTATTCATTTTAAATGTAAAGCTTGGCAGAAAGATAACCCACTACCTGAGAATCATTTCCGGATATTTTTCCCGAATGGGTATACTGAATAACTTTCATTTTGGCATTTGTGTAACACTGTGCATAATATAGCAAACAGAGGATTCCCCCGATACCGCATGCTTCACAATTATTATGTAAAATTCCCTGCCAGAGGTGTTCAGGATCAATAGCAATCACATTTTTTATTAATTCGCTGTCCATTTCTTCAGCTATCCGGGCACGATGGTAATGAGATAAATCTGAAGAACAGAGGATAACAATACGCTTTGTAGAACTGTAAATTGTTTCATAGAGAATTTCTGCTAGGCGTTTTGCCACTGCAGGAATTTGATTTCCAAACATAATAGGCAGAATTTTTGCTTTAGGGAAGAAGTAATTCAATATTGGTAGTTGAATTTCCATAGAGTGTTCTTCCTGATGTAAGATGAGGGGTATATTTTGATCTGCTGCAGGAGCTATTTTATTGTAGAGCTCCATATCAAAATCCAAAGTGCCTAAAGGATTTACATATTGTTGATAGGGAGAAACACTAAAATCAAAATAGTTTGCCTGATGGCTGGGATGAAGGATTATGAAACTATCAATATTTTCGTGGGAAATACTGTATAAACCCAAAGTAGCACATTCCCCAGAATACATATAACCAGCATGAGGAAGAATAACTCCTAAAGCTCGTTCCGAAGATAGAGGAGTTACAGCATTGCTTATCCAACCCTCTATCTGCCGTTTGATTTGCTGTTCAAAACGGGGATAGAAGGTTCCGGCGTGCATAGGATTACGAATCATTGTTCACCTCCTTGAATAGGAAGAAATATTATATAAGTTCCTGCATTTTTCTCTTCAGCAGTTAGATTTGCTGTTTGCCAATTTTCACTGTAGGAAGGACTGATAACTGCAATTTTCTTTTTAGGCAGTATTTCTTGAACCCTGCTTACAGTTCCGGAAAAATAACGGCTATGAAAATCACCGTTAAAATGGAGAACTCGGGCTTTGGGTTTCATTTTTAAAGCATTTACAATACTTTCTGCCATTGTTTCATCTTTCAGGCATTGAGCTTGATATAGCCAATCGGGGTTATTATTCATCATCGGTGAATGCATATTTTCCAAAGTTTCCAGAAATGCCTTTTTATAGCTGTCATCGGGATAGCTTATTTTATTAGGCAACCACTTTTTATCTTCTTCCGGCAAGGTATCAGTAAAATCGGGTCCTGTTCTTGCCATTTTTCCAGCTATAGAACGAGGTATATTAGCAGCTATAACAGTTAGTTTTTTCTGTTTGGCATATTCAATCAGGGGACGATAGTCATCTTTGTAATTACTCCAGGGGCGGCTTTTAGCCAAAAATTCATCCTCTGTAAGCCAACCTTCTATATAGGCATCCAAATCACTTTGAACATCGCGTTCAAACATTTCCAGAGAAAGTATCAGTTCCCTTTTTGTATCCAGTAGCGGCACCAGTTCTCTTTCCAGCTTATGGAGCGTAGCATTATCGTGATCTTCTCCGAAAAAGATAAGATCATACTTTTTCAGTTCGTTAGCCATTTGCTGTAAAGAAAGGGTTTTACCTGTTCGGGAATCTACAATGCGATATTCCTCTGCAGATAATATAGCTAAGTTCATTATTATAATCAGGATTACTATGATATACTTCATTCTTCCTTCCTTAATAGTTCTACTAATAATTTAAGCGGATTTTGTGTTTATTGCCATCTATAATTTTCAGAAATTCTTGTTCCTGTTCAGCCGGGAGGTTTAATATAAAGTTAACTTCTTCAGACCATATTACTTGCTTTATTTCTCCTCCGATTGTTTGAAAAGAATGTTTCAGTCCTTCAAAAGAAGCATAATCACAAACAAGGGGAAAAGAAATTAATTGCTTTGCTATTCTTAGATTGCCTTGTAAAATTGTTTGTTCAACCGCTTTAGAATAAGCTGAAATCAATCCTTTTACACCTAATTTTATTCCTCCAAAATAACGGGAAACAATAGCCAGAACATTTGTCAGGTCATTACGCAAAAGAGTATTCAGAATTGGTTTTCCGGCTGTTCCGGTAGGTTCTCCGGCATCAGAAGAATACATAATTTCTCTGTTCAAACCGTAAATATAAGCATAGCAATTATGAGTAGCATCAGAAAAAAGCCCATAATGCGCGTTCAAAATATCTCTAATTTCTTCTGTATGCAGCAGAGGATATAAAACTGCAACAAATCTGGAGCGCTTTATTTTTATTTCACTTTCTATCTTTTTTTCAATTGTATACAGCATTTTTTTTACTCCCGCACTTCAGCACTTTGAATTCCTGCACTTCAGCACTTTGAACTCCCACACTTCAGCACTTTGAATTCCTGCACTTCAGCACTTTGGACTCCCGCACTTTATTTCACCTTTGGAAGGTCATTCCAGTGGGTTGTATATTGGGGTGAAAGTTTAGCTCGCTTCATTTTCCAGTCCTTTTTTATTCCACTGCTGGCATAAAAAAGAGTGTCCTGACCGAAAGTTTTGTTCAGTTTATCTATTGCCTCCATCAGTTTTTTGCGTTTATCATCCAGATAATTTGTGTCCATAAAGCTTAAGGGAACATCCTTTTCTGCAATAATATCAGCCAGCATTACTCCAGCTTTTTTAAATTCAAAACCTGGTAAATATAACTCTTCCAGCAAGTTAAGTGCTGTTTTTATCAATTCTGGAGTGTAAGCAGTAGGCGGAAACAGAGTTGCAGAAAGAGAATTATTATATTGAGGACCTTCTTTAAAACGATTTGTAGAAAGAAAAACCATCAGCAGTCCTGCTACACTTTTTTGTTTTCGCAATTTTTCTGCAGCCCGGGTAACATATTCAGAGACCGCTTCCTGCAATTCTCTTAGGGAGGAAACTTGTTTGCCGAAAGAGCGAGAAGTTACAATACTTTTTTTAGCAGCGGGTGCTTCATCTAAATCAATACAGGCATAGCCACGCAATTCCCAAACGGTTTTTAAGCCCACACTGGTTAAATAGTGCTCTATAAATTTATCATCTGCATCCCGTAATTGAAGTGCTGTTTCAATTTTATGCTGTCTTAAAAATTTATTATATTGGCGTCCAATTCCCCAAATATCATAAACGGGGGTTTTTGACAGTGCTTTTTCTATGCGTTCATCTTCCAGCAAACAAAGAGAACCCTGAAAAGCAGAAAAGCGTTTGGCAAAATGATTGGCAACTTTAGCCAGGGTTTTGGTTTTGGAAATTCCTACTGAAACAGGTATTCCTGTCCATTGAAAAACCGTTCTTTTAATCTTTCTGCCATAACTTTCCAGGTCTCTATTCTTAAATCCGTTTAGCCCTAAAAATGCTTCATCAATACTGTATATTTCAACTTCAGGTGAAAACATAGATAGAACTTCCATCACTCTTGCACTCATATCTGCATAAAGAGCATAGTTGGAAGATAATAATGTTCCGCCATTTTTTTTAATCAATCCCTCATACTTAAATCCGGGTGCTCCCATTGGAATTTTCAGGTCTTTAATTTCCTGAGAGCGAGAAACAATACAACCGTCATTATTAGAAAGCACAGCTACCGGTTTATTATTCAGTTTAGGATTGAAAACTCGTTCACAAGATACATAAAAATTGTTGCAATCCACCAGTGCAACTATATTATCGTTTTTTTTCCCGGCAGTATTCATTATCTTTCTTTTCCTCAATTTTCTTTTTCTATTGGTGACTTTATTCGCTATTGCCAATTATTGTCAAGAAGTGTTGTTAGTCAAGAGGTCGAGAGGTCAAGAGGTCAAGAGGTCTTGATGTCTGCGGGACAAGAGTTTGTAAAATATCTATTTAATCGGGATTGATACAGGAAAAACGACTTCCCAGTCGTTATAATAATATCCCTTCAAAATTGAAAATACACAACAAAAAAATCATAATGAATTTTCAGATTAGTAACTATGTAATTCTTTATCAGAATTTTTAAAAAGCAAGAAGGGATTTATGGTAGCTAAACTCTCTAAACATTCTCAACCTTATAAACCTTATTTCCCGAGGGTATTACGCCACCTTCGCTATAATTATGTCGCCCTCCGGGTTATTATCAATTGTTTGATTGATAGCATAATTCCCAAAATAATGTAATCCAATGCAATTTTAAATATAATTGCTTGTCGGATAGGCGATTAAGTAACGACCCCGTAACACTTCCGTAACACTTCCGTTGTCTCGTTACGGGGTTGTTACAGAATTGTTAATTGGTCATTAAATGGTCTATTAGCTGAGAATATAGTTTTGTTTGTCTTTCTGGAAATGATGATAAATAGCGCTATCATAAAGATAATTTTTTGAAAGAAATGGAATGGATAATCAATTTCAGTAATATTGATTAGTCAGTTTATCATCTTATATCAATTTTGATTATAACAGGTTTTTCCAAAATAAATTGTAATAACAGGAAATAGCTGGAAACTTATTTGGGATGCAAAAAAAAGAAAAGGAAAAGAAATGATCAATAAAAATAGATTGTTTCTTATTCTTGATAAAATGATTTCCAATAGGATAGAATATAACATTTTTGCGGATAAGCCATAAATAATGATTGTATCATCCTAGGATATAAAAAAATATTAAACTGCTATTCCTAAGTGTGATCATTTCAGTCCTTTATGATTTATGAAGAGAAAAAAGTTATTGTTTCTCTTTCTCGCTTTTCCAGTTTGTGAAAGAAAAAAAACCGTCAGCGGGGGTTGCTGACGGTTAGTGAGCTTTGGACTTTTGTTTCACATAAACAAGGAGGAGTTTATGATGAAGCGTGTTTTATTTTTAATCAAGGGCTTTAAGGAAAGAAGGTACATCTGTTCTTAAGGGAGGAATGCGTGTCGGCTCATTGACAGATGGTTTTGTTTCTTCTTTAGTGGTTGTTTGATTAATATTTAAACGGGCAAATATATCTTCAATTTCGGCATCGGTATCTTTAGATTGGGTGTTAGCAGTGGCTGATTTTTCTCCGAATTCAGGCAATCCGGGGAAGTCAATGGTATGCTCTTTTTCTTCTTTTTCCAAGCCGGTAGCAATAATAGTAACCTGTATTCTGCCTGCCATAGTATCATCCAGAATGATGCCCATAATGATATTTGCGGCTTTGCCGGTTTCACTTACAATAACATTGGAGACCTCATCAAATTCACTCATTAAAATGTCATGACCGGCTGTGATATTTAACAATAATGACTGACAACCCTGTAAGCTGATATGGGATAAAAGAGGATTATCAATTGCAGCTCTGGCTGAGTTTACAGCTCTATTTTCACCTTCAGCAATTCCGCTCCCGATAAGCGCATAACCCATATTTTGCATAATAGCTTTCACATCGGCAAAATCTACATTAATAAGACCTGTAACATTGATAATGTCACTAACGGCTCTAGCTGCTTCATAAAGAACATTTTCTGCCTTTTTAAATGCTTCCTTTAAAGTCAAGTTAGCATAAATTTCACAGAGTTTTTCATTGGGAATAACCAGTAAAGTATCCACAAATTCACGAAGATGTTTAATTCCGTAAATTGCATTTTCTGCTCTTTTTTTACCCTCAAAGGGGAAAGGAGAAGTTACAATCCCAAAGGTTAAAATTCCCATTTCACGGGCAATTTTTGCGATAATAGGTGAGGCACCTGTTCCTGTTCCACCTCCCATTCCGGCAGCAATAAAAACCATATCTGCACCGTCCAGATGACTTTTGATATCCTCTTTGGATTCTTCAGCACTTCTGGAACCAAGTTCAGGATTGGCTCCGGTTCCTAATCCACGGGTAAGTTTCTTTCCCAGTTGCAATTTCATATTGGCTTGATTTTTATTAAGATCGCGAAGATCAGTATTAGCTGCGATAAATTCTACACCAAATAAGTTATTCTCAATCATAGTATTGAGTGCATTTCCGCCTGCGCCACCTACGCCGATAATTTTAATGTTGGTTCCGATTTGGGCTGGCTTTTCGTCAAATTCAATCATCTTATCCCCCTTTAGGTAAAGTCCTTTAATATTTTTTTTACTTTATCTAAGATTTTTGTTCCTTTTATGTTTGGCAAAGTAAAGCCCTTACTAACGGGCTCGTTATTTTTACCTGCTGCATAGTATAAAATTCCAACAACAGTGGCAAAAGCAGGGTCTTCTAAACGGCTAATCATTCCGTTTAAATGAGAAAGATCAGGTGTAGCAATTTTAACATGGAGATTGAATGCTTCAGATAGCACGATCTCAATATTTTTTAGTTTGGCTGTTCCCCCGCAAAGAATGATACCTGAAGTTACTAGTTCTGGTGTGTAAAATTCTTTTGCTTTATTGTAACAAAGAGAAAGCATTTCTTCAACCCGGTGCTGAATAACATGGCTAACTAAAAATTTGGACTTGCGACTGGCAGAACGTCCGCTAATTCCTTCCACATCAATTTCTTCTGTCTGGTCAACACTGCTGGCAAGAGCATTTCCATATTCTACCTTGATATATTCGGCATTACCGATGGTGGTTTTAAGTCCAATTGCCAGGTCTTCTGTGATATTTTTTCCTGCCATTGGCAAAACCAAAATTTTTTCCAGGGAACCACGATTATAAATAGCTAGATCACAGGTTCCTCCTCCAATATCAAGAACTAAAGCTCCCAGCCGTCGCTCATCTTCACTTAATACAGATTCGGAAATGGCAATATGATTTAAAACAAAATTCTCCGGGTTAATTTCATAACCTGCCAGCTGAATACACTTGCTTAAATTGCGTAAAGGAGTAAGCTCTGCCAAAATGGTGTAGACCTTGGCAATTAAATGAAAGCCATTCATATTTATCGGATTGTGAATATCATCCTGATTATCAATTACAAAGTTATGCGGAATTCCGTGCAAAATGCGAAAACGCTCCAGACCTTTTTGAATCTTAACACTGTTTTTAGCATCATTGATAACCTGCTCTATATGTTCCTGAGTAATTTCTCCCGGTTCATTCGGTGTTTCAGAAGGAATGGAAATACGCCCGTCTCCAATTTGAGTGCGAATATGTTCTCCGGTAATGTTGCAATAAATATTATGAGCAGAGGTCTTTCCTTCTTTTTCTGCTGTAGAAATTGCTTTTCCTACACAACCGGAAAGTGCCTGAATATCTTTAACGATGCCACCTTCAATACCTTCGGAGGGATATTCACCTATACCTAAAATTTCCAGACGTCCATCTCCAACTTCATTGGCGATGATGCAACGAACATTGGAAGAACCGATGTCTAAAGCAGTTATGATTGATTGTTTCATTTATTTCCTGCCTTCACTACAACCTGATTTTTATAGCGCAAGTCAACCACGCTGTTTTTATTAATATTGCCATTTTCCTGCACAAACTGATAACGGGAAAGCTGTTTTGCCAGGTCCTCCTGAGCAGGAATAATGCGCGTTCCTGTTTTTGCATCAATGATATTAACTGTTTTATCTATTAAATAATATTCTGAAATTTGGGGAAGAAAGTCCGGAGCTTCTTTAGTAATGCGTTGATGCAAATGTAAGACCTTTTGCAGTCCTGCATTTTTCAGTTTATGCCCCGGTTTGATTTGATGATTACTTAAATATGTACTGTAAATTGGTATATCTTCTTTATAAATAGGGGAATACTTCATCAAGACCACAGCTTCGGAATCAATAGGATGCAAATCACCTTCAATTGTTTTCAGATAGATTGCTGCACGGCGTTCATTGATTTCCAGTTTGAGGGTTGCAGGTAAGCGTTTATATAGCTTAACATCTTTTACGCGGGAAAGATGCATAATCTTATTTTTGATATCATCTGCAGGAATTGCCAGTAAATTCATCCCCAGATAGGGTTTGGTAATATTGTAAATTAAACTGTCAGGAATTGCCTCATTACCGGCGACAGTAATTTTTTGCAAAGTAAAAAGGTTAATATGTGTAAGACCAAACCAGATACCGGTTCCTAAAAGTGCTACACCTGTTAAGGCAATAAAGAAGAACAGGTAATAACGACTATTACCGCGACGCTTACGAGTACCTTTGTTTAGTTCCATAAGTTTATATATCAAAGTCCTTTAGCTGATAAACAGGAGAATTTGAAAAACTGCTTTCAGCTTTACAAGTTACTAATATTTTATTGATTATGATTTGTGTCAACATAATTCTTCAATTGCCTTAAAATTTCTTCTCCATACTGCCAAATATTTCCTGCTCCCATAGTTATTAAAATGTCTCCTTCTTTAAGCAGGGCAAGAGTTTGGCTCACTATTTCGGAATTGGATTCAATTAAATGGACATTATGATGTCCACTTTGAATTGCGGCATCAGCAATCAGTTTGGAACTAACTCCTGGGATAGGTTGTTCCCGGGCAGGATAAACAGGAGCTAAAATCAGGCAGTCACAGGAAAAGAAGGATTTTCCGAATTCCTTATAAAAATCCCTTGTCCGGGAGAATAAATGGGGTTGAAATAGGGTTACAATTCTCCTTTTGGCGCTATCTTTAAAGCCCTCTAAGGTTGCCATAATTTCTGTAGGATGATGAGCATAATCATCATAGACAGTAATTCCACCTGCTTCACCTTTCAAATCAAATCTTCTGTAAACACCGCTGAATTTACTTAAGCCATCTTGAATGGCAGGAAAAGGGATATCCAATTCCAGACCGATGGAGGCAGCCAGTAACGAATTCTGAATATTATGTTTACCTGTAACTTTCAAAGAAATGCGTCCCAGTTTATAATCCTTAAATAAAAGATCGTAAGAAGAACCAAATCCCTGCATATCTATATCCCTGGCTTGCACATCTGCTTGCCTGGAAAAACCGTAGGTAACTATTTTTTTATGAATAAAAGGTAAGATTGCCTGCACACCAGAATCATCCAAACAGGCAATAACACTGCCAAAGAAAGGAACTTTATTTGCAAATTCAATAAACGAGCTTTTAATTTCATCAAGATTACGGTAACAATCAAGATGGTCTGCATCAACATTGGTAATACCTGCAATACAGGGAGTTAGCGTTAAAAATGAATGATCATATTCATCTGCCTCTACAACGATATATTTTCCGCTGCCCATTACATTGTTACTCCCAAAATTTTTAACTTTTCCTCCAACGATGATAGTTGGTTCCAAGCCAGCACTTTCCAGAACTGAACCCGCCATAGAAGTGGAAGTGGTTTTACCATGAGTTCCGGCAATTCCGATAGAAAAACTCATTCTTGTAATTTCAGCCAGCATTTCTGCCCTGCGGATAACCGGGATTTTCTTTTCATTGGCAGATACAATTTCTGGATTATCATCATTTATTGCGCTGGATTTTACTACTACATCTGCATCGCTAATGTTTTCGGGTTTATGGCCTTCAAAGATCTTTATACCTAACGCTTCCAGATGAGAGGTAACATCTGTCTTTTTAAGGTCGGAACCGGTAATTTCTAAGCCCTGATTATGTAAAAATTCTGCAATACCGCTCATTCCTATGCCGCCAATGCCTACAAAGTGTATTTTTCTGGTTCGTCCCAGCATTATTTCTCCTCTTTATTATTCATATAGTTAAGAATGTAATCAACTATTTTTTGAGCTGCTTCATTGGGTGGAAGCGCAGCTAACTTATTCCGATAAATTTCCAAATTTTCAGATATTTTTTTTATGCTTTCCACAAGTGAATAGGGAGTTAATTTACTTTGTTCTAAAAGTATTGCAACTCCTTTTTCCTGTTGAGCTAGGGCATTATAATACTGATGATTTTCGGCTGCTGTAGGAAGAGGAATAAGAATAGCCGGAAGGTGATTCGCTTCCAATTCTGCAATAGTCATAGCTCCTGCTCTGGTAATAGCTAAACAGCAGTGGGAAAACATTTTGGGCAGGTCTGGCGAAAAGGCAAAAATATAAATACCTTCTTTTCCTTTATGTTGGGCAGAAAAACGCGCGTAACTCATTTTTCCGGTTTGCCAGATAATTTGATACCCTAAAGATAATATATCCGAAATTGCCTGATTGACAACTGTGTTTATGGCAACAGAACCCTGGCTACCTCCGCTAACTAAAATTATCGGTTTATCGTTTTTTAAGCCCCAAGAGCCAATGTCCAAAGGTTTCTGCTGGTCATTTTTTGCTGCCTGCCTGAGAGGTATTCCATAGTTTACTAATTTTGAACAGGTTAAATATTTTCTAGTGTTTTCAAACGAAATGAAAATAGTGTTAATCCATTTTGCCATTTTGCGAGTTACCAAGCCAGGATAACTATTACTTTCATGGAAGAACAAAGGAATTCTTAAGAGGGCAGCAGATATGGCTACAGGACCTGCTACAAAACCACCGGTACAAATAACTGCCTGCGGTTTTTCCTTCTTCATAATGTTTACAGCGGTAATAACACTTCCCAATAAGTAAAAGGGAACCAGCAGGTTTTCCGGTTTTAAGGAACGATGCAATTTCTGCACTTTAATCTTCTGAAAGGGATAACCAGAAATAGCACAAAGAGATTCTTCAATACTTTTGGCGTTACCTAAAAAAAGGACATTATGCTTATGTTTTATCAATTCATCAGCAAGCGCCAATGCAGGAGTAATGTGACCTCCTGTTCCACCAGCACCAAAAATGAATTTCATACATATCTCCGCTGGGCACTGATATTTAAAAGTATTCCAACAGCGATGGAATCAATAAGTAAGGCAGAACCACCATAACTGATAAAAGGTAAAGTATTTCCGGTTGGCGGCAAAATGGACATTGCAACCCCCGTATTGACCAGAACATTACAAAAAATATTCATTGCTAAACCCACCCCTAAAAACCTTAAAAATCTGTTTTCTTGAGAATTTGACATCTTAAGACAACGGAAAAAAAGAAAACAATGTAAACCAAAAACAATAAGAGCTCCAATAAAACCCCATTCTTCACCAATTACAGTATAAATATAATCCGTTCTAGCTTCTGGAAGATAATAATGTTTTGCTCTACCTCTTGCCATACCTGTTCCGATAAAACCTCCTCTGGAAAGAGCTGTTAAACTTTCTTTCACCTGATAATCACTGTCCTCAATTTTGATTTCACCTTTGGGTCTTAAGAATAAACTGAACTTCTTGTAAGTAGTTAAACGTCCTTTTCTATAATCCGCTCCATTAGCTAAAATCAATGTGCCAGCTATGATACCTATTAGAGCTATTGTGATCAGAACCCGTTTCTTAGCTCCTGCATAAATAAGCATTCCATATAGGGTTAATCCACCTATAATCAGTGTACTTAAATGATGTTCCATAATAATAAGGAGGAAAGTTATACCTGTAATTACAATTAAAGCGAAGAAATTAGTAACAAACTTTAGCGGTGAAGAAGATAAAAGTTCTTCGTTCTTTTTATCTAATATATGGGCAAAATAGAAGACCAATGCCAAACGTGCCAAAACACTTGGCTGGAAATTAATAAAGCCCAAATTGAGTTGACGAGTAGCACCCTTAACAGTGTTCCCTTTTAGCAGAACAATAATTAACAGGATGATGGTGAGATAAACAATATAAGGGGAAAGAACTCTTAGTTTCTCCAGATTAAATGTGTAGAGAATTACGATTACTGTAATAATTGATAAAATCAGAAAGAAGAGCTGACGATAGAAGTATTTCAATGAACTCTGAACAGAAGAAATATCTAGCAATGTTATTAATCCTACCAGACAGAGTAAGCAATAAGTGATTAAAATAATCTTATCAAAACTGACTATGTAACTTGTTGTTTTATTTCTTCTCATTTTCTTTGCCTATTCGGGCTACAATTTCTTTGAAGAAATTGCCCCGTTCCTCATAATTTTTAAATCTATCAAAACTGGCACAGGCAGGAGAAAGAACAATTATATCTCCTGCACTGGAATCAGAAAAGGCCTTCTTAATCGCTAATTCTAAATCAGGAATGCATTCCAAAGGGATTTTACCGGAGAAGGTCTGACACATTTTTTTTAGGGTTTCACCTGTCAGATATGCTTTTTTTACTTTTTTTTGTAAATCGGCAGTAAGCACATTATAGTTTTCTCCTTTATCAGAACCACCCATAATAATACGAATCGGTTTATCAAAACTGTGTAATGCACTGCGCACAGCATCGGTGTTTGTAGCTTTGGAATCATTATAAAAAGAAACACCCTTTACTGTGTCTACATATTCCAAACGATGAGGGAGCGATTTAAAACCTGTTACCGCTTCCGCAATTTTAGCAGGTTCAGGAAGCAAAGCATAAACTGCCAACATTGCAGACATAGCATTGGCATAATTATGCGGTCCTTTAATTTCCAAATAAGAAAGGGGAACTTTGGTTTCAGCACCCAACTGAATGTAGTTATTTGCCAGATAAGCAAATGCCTTTTCATTTGGAGATAAAGAAAAATATAGTTTTTTTGCTTTAATATCCCTAGTAAAATGTCTCACTTCAGGTGAATCCCAAAACAGGACTGCGGTGTCAGTAGTTTCTTGATTTTTGAATATATTTACCTTACTTAAGGCATAATCCTCAAAGGAATGATACCGGTCTATATGGTCAGGAGTAATATTCAACAGCACAGCTACATCAGGTTTGAAACTGTCAATCAGGTCTAACTGAAAACTGCTGATTTCCAAAACAATATAGTCAATGCCTGGTTTCTCAATATCATATCCGCACAAAGCATCGCCAATATTTCCTGCCAGTAGGGAATTTTTGCCTAATCCTGTAAGAATATGATGAATTAAACTAACAGTTGTGCTTTTTCCATTAGAGCCGGTTACAGCGATAATTTTGGAGTCCCTTGCTTTTATTCTGTAACCAAGTTCAATTTCACTGATGAGTTCAATATTTTTTTCTTTTGCCTTTTGGAGAATAAATGTATTTAAAGGAATACCAGGGCTAACTATCAGGCAATCACATTCCAGCAGTTTTTTAGTATGACCTCCAAATTCACAGGGAAAGTCCTTTTCCAGTTTTTCTGCAGCTGGAATTTCCTGTGCTGGACTCAATTCACTTAAGAAAGGGATAACACCCAGTTCTTTCAACTTATAGGCAGAAGCAATTCCGCTGCGGGCTAAACCCACAATTCCGTATTTTTTACTTTTATCAATCATTCTTTAGAACCTTTTAGCGCAGCTTGATGGTTGATAAACCAACAGCAGTAAGCAAGGCAGCTACAATATAAAACCGCATAACTATTTTAGATTCGTGGATACCTTTTAGCTCATAATGATGATGAACCGGAGCACAAAGAAAAACTCTGTGTCCCTGACCATATTTACGCTTTGTATATTTAAACCAGGAACGCTGAATAATAACACTAAGTGCTTCATATACAAAAATGAAACCAAGAATAAGAAAGAAAATTTCCTCTTTCAGCAGAATAGAAATTACAGCTGCAATACCACCTAATGTTAAAGAACCTGTATCTCCCATAAAAACCTGTGCCGGATAGCTATTGAACCAGAGAAAACCTATTAAAGTTCCCATTATAGCACTGATGAAAACAGTCAGTTCTCCTGCACTGGAAATGAATTCCAGATTCAAATAATCCGCTACGATATAGTTTCCTTTCAAATAACTCATCACTCCCAAACCCAGAAAGGAAAAGGTTAAAGTTCCTGCTGCCAGTCCATCCAAGCCATCAGTTAAATTTACGGCATTGGAAGTTCCGGTTATAAACAGAACCGCAAAAGGAATGAAAACCCAGCCCAAGGGAATTATCAGGTTCTTGAAAAAAGGTATCTGCAAAGCCGTAATATTTTCTGAAACGGAACTGCTGTAATAAATTGCCAAGGTAAGAATTAAGCCGACTGAAAGCTGACCTAAAAGTTTATAACGGGGAATAAGTCCTTTTTTAGCTTTCACGAAATTTTTCAAATAATCATCCAAAAAGCCCAAAATGCCTAACCAAACGGTAGTTAATATGATCATTAAAATTGCCGGATTGGTTAATACATTCCATAAAAGGGAAGAAATCAACAAAGAAACCAGGATAATTATTCCTCCCATTGTTGGAGTTCCCTGCTTCAAACGATGTCTTTCCGGAAGGTCTTCATCTATTGTCTCTATGGCAGACATTTTTTTCAGCATCCTGATAAAGATAGGACCTAAGAATAGAGAAATTAACAGAGAAGTTATAAAAGCTCCTATGGAACGAAAAGTTACATAGCGAAAAACATTAAAAACAATGCTATACTTTGCCAGAGGATATAGAAGATGATAAAACATCAGTTCTCTCCTTTCAAAATAGGGATAATACGCTCTAACTGAATTGCGTGTGAACCCTTAACTAATATAACTGCATTTTCAGGAAGGGAATTTAATTTTCGGTTAGCAATCAATTCTTCCACTGTGTTATAGTGTAGAATAGGGCTTTCATTTTCAGGATGAAATATACGGGAATAATTTCCGACCGTAATTAACTGCTCATAATGCATTTCTGAAAGCATGGCAGAAATCATCTGGTGATACATAATAGAACTTTCTCCCAGTTCTAGCATATCACCCAAAATAGCATAATGTGGTAGTTCCGGATTTAGTTCCTGCCAATATTCCAGTGCTTTTTGCATAGAATAAGGATTAGCATTATAACAATCCAGAATTAAAAGTCCCGTTCCTCTTTTTTCTACCTGATTTCTCAGTTCCAGCTGGATGGGTTCATTTAGTGCTGTTTGGATCTTTTCTTTTTTAATTCCCAGTTTCAATCCCAGGACAATAGCAAAAGCAGAATTTAGTGCAAAATGAGGGGCTCCGTAAGGTAAAACCCATAAGTCCTCATTTAAGTAAAAAGATTGATTTTCGCTATAACATTTATGCTGAGTAATTCTATAATCACAATTCTCATTGTAACCGATGCTTATTCCTTCATTGGCAAAGCATTTAAAACGATAATCATCTCCAGGATATAAACGCAAAGCAAGTGGTCTTTTAAAAAGAGTAATTTTTTCTCTAAAAACACCTTCCTCATCCCCAAAATATTCCAGATGAGAGGGTCCAATATTCAAAATAATACCAATATCAGGATTAGCAACTTCAGCAAGAGCGGCAATTTCTCCAAAGTGATTAGTTCCCAGTTCAAAGATTGCATATTGCTGTTCCGGCTTGATTCTTATAATAGTTTTACATAAGCCAATTATATTATTTTCGTTTGCCAAGGTTTTTAAAACGGGAGCTGAGCTTTGCAGAACTTGAGCCATTAATTCTTTACAGGTAGTTTTACCCGTGCTTCCTGTGAGGGCAATTTTCTTAGCTGGAAACAGCTGTAAATATTTTCTGCTGATAAGTCCCATTGCCTTCAGGCAATTATCCACTTGATAATATCTATTTTTCTCTGAGGATTGATTAAGCGGATAAGGTATTTCCCCGATTGCACAGTTCTCTTTAATTTTCAGGATATCTTCCAGATAGCTGTGTCCATCATATCTTTCTCCTTTAATGGCTATAAACACACTTCCCGGTTTTATAGAACGAGAATCAGTAGAAAGAAAATAATAAGAAGATGGCTCTCTATATCCCTTAGGTTCCGGTTCCCAATTTGGTGTTAGCAATAATTTCAACAGGGTCTGATCAATCGGCAAAATCAATTCGTCATCATCTTTATTTATTGCTTCTCGTTCGGAAAGAGCTTTCAGGGTCTCTTCCCGATCATTAAAATGATGACGGATGCCTTCAATTTCTTGATAATCCTCACTTCCTTTTCCGCAGATAAGAACTATGTCCTCTTTTTGGGCAAGACGAATTATGGAAGTAATTGCCTGTTGCCGATTTCTGATAATCCACCAGGGCAAAAAGATATCTGCAGAGGAGACAATATCTTTAATAATGGCTTCCGGATTTTCACTGCGAGGGTTATCGTCACTGATAATTACAACATCACTATGATTTAAAGCTGATTTCAGCATTAAAGGACGCTTACCCTTATCTCTATCACCTCCAGTTCCCATAAGAGTAAGAATTCTCTTATGCGGCAAATCTTCCACTGCTTTTAAAACATTCTCTATTGCTTCAGGTGTATGGGCATAGTCAATAAAAATACCAATTTTACAGTTATTTTCCACTCTTTCCAATCTGCCTTTTACTGGAGGAATGTCCTGCAGAGAATGGTGTATTTCTTCAGGACTAAAGCCCAAAGCATATAAGGTTAAAGCAGCCAAACCCAAATTTTGAATATTAAAACTGCCTATTAAACGGCTGGTAACTGAGATTTCACAATTTTCTGCAACAAGCTTAAAACTGCTTTTGCTAATATCTGTTTTTATATCTAAGTATTGAAATTCAGCATCATTACTCCCAAGGGAATAAACTTTTGCCTTTTTTTCTTTCAACATATCCCTTATCTGAACTCCAAAAGAATCAGCCGTATTGATAACAGATATACTGCCATCTTTTGCCCCCTGTTCAAAAAAGCTCATCTTTGCTTTACCGTAATTTTCCAGGGTCTGATGAAAATCCAAATGGTCATAGCCCAGATTGCTGAACAGACAGTAGTCAAACTTAACTCCGTAAATCCTATCCAGAGAAAGGGAATGAGAAGAGACCTCCATTACCACATAATCCACTTTTGCTTTTATCATTTGAGCAAAAATCTCATTCAGTTCAATTATATCAGGAGTTGTTCTTTCGGAGGGGAATTTTTTACCTTCAATATAGTAACCCAAAGTTCCAATCCATCCGCAACGAAACCCCAGGTTTCTTAAAGCTTCATACAAAATCAACGAAGTAGTAGTTTTTCCGTTTGTTCCGGTTATACCTATTAATGTATAAGTAATTTTTTCCGGCAGCATTACAGTTCTAGCAATTACAGCAGCTGCTTTACGACTATCTTTCACTTTAATATAGGGGATATCTTTTTTATTGATTTCCCGGCAGACAATAAGTGCTGCACCTTTTTCCAAAGCAGAATTGATGAAGTTATGTCCATCAAAATTAGCACCTTGAATGCAGACGAAAATGTCTCCGGGCTTTATTTTTCTGTTATCTGTCTGCACTTTTCCCTGCCAGTTTTCCAGCTTTTTCAAATTTGCTGTTTCTACAAGCAGAGAATGCTCTTTAAGGGCATCCAGGATTCTGTAAATCACAGAGACGCCTCCAGATAGCATTTACTGCCTTTCAGAATTCTACTTCCTGGAAGTACTGATTGTGAACGAACAATACCGGAACCGCGAATATTAACTGCCAGCCCTTGAACTGATGCCTGTTTTAAGGCATCCCGCAAACTTAGTCCTATTAAATTGGGCATCGTTCCTGTTTCATAAACGGGAGCTTTTTTATCGGCATTAAGCCCTATTTTTAAGGTTATAGGATAATGGGGGTCTACAGTTACTCCAGCTTTAGGATATTGATCTATAACAATTGAAGCAGAATCAGGTCCTTCTACTTTATATTGAAATCCATAGCGGTTTAGAGTGCTTTCTGCTTGAAAAAGATGAATCCCTATTAGATTCGGCATAGTCAGCGTTGTTTGCATCAAGCGTTCATTATAGGGTAAAATCTGACAATCGGGCATAAAAAGTATATTTTCTACAATCTTTTTAAAGGTAGGAGCGCTGCTGGTGCTGCCATAATGAAAACCTGGAGCCGGCTCATCAAAAAAGACCACAACTACCATCTGGGGTTTTTCAATGGGAAACATACCTATAAATACGGAACTATATTTTCCCTGGCTGTAACCTTTAGTACCGGTTATATTTTTTTGAGCGGTTCCTGTTTTACCGCCAACCTGAATATAATCCATTTTTATGTGTCTGGCTGTTCCGGAATCTACCACTCCCTGCAGATAAGATTTAATTGTATCTGTAGCAGCAGATGAAGCAACATTTCGCAAGACAGAGGGTTCAAACTGTTCAATGATTTTGCCTTCGTCATCTTTTATACTCTCCACAATTAGTGGTTTCATCAATTTTCCACCGTTAGCAATAGCACTATAAGCAGTGGCAAGTTGTAAAGCAGTGGTTGAAATTCCTTGTCCGAAGGCAATGGAATGTAAAGTATAGCCATCCCAGTTTTGCAGCTTGGCAAACATTCCGCTGGATTCACCTGACAAATTAAGAGCAGTTTTTTGGCCAAATCCCAAAGCAATGAAATTTTCATAAAGCCGTGTAGGTCCAATTCTTTCAGCTATTTTAGCAATACCGACATTGCTGGATTTGGTAATAATTTCCCGGGGAGTTAATTCTCCATATTGATGGGTATCGGAAATAACTCTTCGCCCTACTTGATATCTGCCACACAGAAATTTTTCAGTTGGTTTAACAAGTTTATGTTCAATTGCCGGCAGCATAGTTAAAGGTTTCATTGTAGAACCTGGTTCAAACATAAAACTAACAGGTATATTGGATTTTACCCTCACGAAATTAGGATCTTCGGTTTTATCTTCTCCGGAAACACCTGCCATAGCTAAAATTTTACCTGTATTAGGGTCCATAACAATAGCACCGGCATTTTTGGCTAAATATTGTTCCATTCCTTCATAAAGGGCATTTTCCACAATTTCCTGAATCTTGGAATCTATGGTTAAATATAAATTAAGCCCGTTTTCGGGTTTCCTGGAATGTAAATTGGGATAGGGAACCGGCTGATGATTAGCATCTAAAACAACTTCTTTCCAACCATAATTTCCGGAAAGATATTTATCGTAAGTAGATTCAATTCCGCAGACCCCTGCCAGTTTATAGAGGGATTTACTGTTCGTAGCAGGATCATAGCCATTGGAAACTTCGCGCACAGAACCCAGAACTCTGGCAGCTAAAATGTCCTTAGAATAAATTCTTTTCATTGAGGCAAAGCTATGAATCAAACCAGGCATCTTCTTTGCTTTCAATTCCTTGATTAATTTGTCCAGTTCCACTTCGCTTATTTTATTACTTATCTGAATAGAACTGATTTTATTGCCATAATTTAAGCGCTTTAATACATCTTCTTTAGTTAAAGATGTTTGAGCGGAAATAATCTCAGCATACATCTCAAAAGCTTTTGCTAATGGCATTTTTTCTTCTTTTGCCCAGGAAGCAACAGAATTACGGTCAATATCTATTTGATAGTAGATTACGGAGCTTACTAAAAGATTACCCTGGGTATCTAAAATTGAACCCCTACGCGGAATCAGGATTTCTTTTTGGGGTGTATAACGCATTCTTCTTGCCCCTGCCAGATTAAAAGGGTCTAAAATCTGAATGCAGAATAAATATACAGTCCAGACAGCAACTGCCAGACCAAAAATAACAACTAAAAAGTAGAAACGGGATTTCATATTAGTCCAGCAAAATTTTTACATTTTTAGCTTCTGCTTTTTTAGACAGCAGGTCTATGATGCAATAGGTTTTCTTTTCCTGTTTGGGAGAGGGCTCGTGCACATAAATAATTTTGCCTGCCTGTTGTTCAGGAATGAAATTGCTCAATTCTACTCTTACTAAAGAAGCAATATGCCTTCCACTGCGCAAGTCATCAAGTTCTACCAGTAATTCAGTATTGATAATCTTTTCCGCATAATAGGTTTTTTCCAGAGCTGATATTTGTCTGGTATAATTCACAATGCGGTTGTTGTTATAGAAATTGAGAAAAAATACAATTGCGAATAGGGACACGAGAATCAGGATTTTTCCCCTCATTTTTCCTCCTGTGTATTTTGTCGGCTTGGTTTCCGACTGTTTTTTATTTCTCTATTTTCCCTTTGCACTTTTTCTCCCGCCCGCAATTTTGCACTGCGTGAACGGGGATTAACTAAAATTTCTTCTTCCGTAGCTGTTACGGGTTTTTTGGTTAAAATAATTAACTGCCGATGGTAGTTATTATTACTGTTATACCGAACTGGCTGTTTTTCATTATCCTGTTCCGCTTTTTTAAATGTTTGTTTCACAATTCTATCTTCCAGAGAATGATAGCTGAGAACAACTATTCTACCTTGGGGATTTAACAAATTGATAGCATCTTGTAAAGCCAGAGAAAGGAATTCCAATTCTTTATTTACATAAATCCTCAATGCCTGAAAAATTCTTACTTTGGTTTTTAATGATGTTTTTGTTCCTTTTCCTGCAACGCTTTCTACTATTTTTGCCAGTTCACTTGTGGTCTTTATCGGTTTGGGGCTTTTTTCAATGGCTTTAGCTATACGATATGCATTTTGTTCTTCTCCATAGTCCCTGAATATTCTGGTTAGTGTTTTAGCATCTAATTCGTTAACAGCATTATAGGCATTGTAATTCAGGTTTTTATCCATCCGCATATCCAAAGGAGCATCTTTTTCAAAACTAAAACCCCGTTCCGCACTTTCCAACTGATGAGAAGAAACACCCAAATCAAATAGTATGCCATCAATTCCTTTCACTTTACGATAGGCAAGTTCTGTGCGTAATTGCTTAAAATTAGAATGAATCAGTTCTACATTTTGAGAGTTATTTAGTTTTTTTCCTGCTTCTTCTAGTGCCTCAATATCCTGGTCAAAACAATATAATTTAATTTCGGGTTGAGCATTAAGCATAGCTAAACTGTGTCCTCCACCTCCGGTTGTAGCATCTACATAAATATGTCCTGCTCTCAGATTTAAATAGGAGAGGCATTCTTGCACCATCACCGGAGTGTGAAAAGTCATAATTGATAATCCTCAGAACTGAATTGTTTGCGATGTTGATTGAGTTTACTGGCACGCACTTCATTATAGACCTTGGGATTCCAAAGTGAAATATAATGACCTTCACCTTTGATTACAACACTATCTGTAATATTAACTTCATTCAACAGCATTTCATGAATCCGCACCCTTCCAGGTCCTTCCAATTCCTGCTCCGTCATTGCAAAATCAATCAATTGAGTGCGTAGTTTATGACTGTGTTCATCACCGTTTTTTAATCGTTCCAGTGTTGCTTTCCAGCAGTCCAAAGGATAAATAGCAATCGTATCATTGGGACCTAAAGTAACGATAACTTTTTTTTCCGCTTCCTCCGAAAATTTCTTCTTGAAAGCCGCCGGAATTATTACCCTCTGTTTATGCACAGCATTTTCAAAGATACCAAGAAATTCACCAGACATAGCTGACATCCTTTTTTTCGGATTTCCTTAAAAAACCGTTTTTTGCTTTACTGTCCGTGCTTTTTTGTCTCATTTCTGTGAACCACCTTGAGATTTTTTGAGTTTTTCTGAGTTCCTGTGGTTCTTATATGACACTCTGTTTTTCTTGTCAAGTGCAAAATGCATTTTTTTTCATATTTCGCTGCTACGCTTTCCTCTATTTTGTATGAAATTTGATTATTTAATTTTCTGCCTTACTTGAAATTATATATATAATCTCATTACCAGGAAAATGGCAATAATAATTGTAACATTCTGTAGAGCAATAAATTAAAAAAAGTTAAAAAAATTTTTTGCTTTAGAGTGGCAGGAAAAGTGTTCAATCCTTTATTTAAAAAGATTCTTGAGGGGTTTGGAATTACAATTTTTTCCTGCTCTATAAATCATCATCATTCCCCAAACTATTACTTGTAAAATGGAAATTATATGGTTTCGGAAGAACGACATCCTTGTTGTTCTTTAGCAACCCTGTATCTTCGTTTCCTTTTGCCTTTCATTAATGAAATAAAACATTAGAGGTGGTTGACCAGGAGGTCAACCTTCCGGCAACCTGGAAATATTTGGGTGCAGGCAAGATAAAAAGAGAAAAAGAAAAAAGAAAAGGGAGCTTACATTTCCCCGAGTGGGCTTACTCACCTGTCGCTATAAATGTATCACCTAAAAGGGCTTTAAAGAATCTCAACCTTCTAAACCTTCTCAACCCTCTCAACCTCTTTTCCCTAGGTGCTTAAGCACCCATCGCTATAATTGTATCACCCTAAAGAGCTTTAAAGAATCTCAACCTTCTAAACCTTCTCAACCTTCTCAACCTCTTTTCCCGAGGGGTTTCTGTCACCGTTGTTATAATTGTATCCCCCTAAAGGGCTTTAAGGAATCTAAACCCTCTAAACCTTCTCAACCCTCTCAACCTCTTTTCCCGATGGACTTCTGCCACCGTCGCTTGCTTTAATTTTTATGAAAATAATTGTATATTTTCTTTGCGGTTTCAGGTCCTATACCTTTTATTTTAGATAATGTTTCTATATTCGCATTAGCAATATTTTCCACACTGCCCAGTTCTTTCAACAGCAAAAATATATTTTTTTCTCCGATGCCGGGAATATTTTCCAGTGTGCTTTCTAAAGTTCTGCGGGAGCGTCTTTTTCTATGTAATGTAATAGCAAAGCGATGTGCTTCATCTCTGATATTGATTAATAATCGTAAAGCGGAAGATGAATGGGGGAGAATGATTGATTGTTCATTTTCCGGGACAAAGACCTCTTCAGCTCTTTTGGCTAAGGCAATAATATTAATATTTTCTTTCCCTGAAGCTCTTAATATTTGTTCACTGGCAGAAAGCTGTCCTTTACCTCCATCAATAACAATGAGGTCGGGTTTCATTTGGGGTTCTTTTTCGGTTTCCGCTAAAAAACGAGCCATTGTTTCCTGCATAGCGGCATAATCATTTTGGCTTTCAATACTGCGAATAATGAAATGACGATAAAACTTTTTTTTGCTTTTGCCGTTTTCAAAAAAGACAGCGGAAGAAACAGTATCACTTCCTTGAATGGTGGAAATATCCATACAGACAATTTTGCGGGGAAGTTTGGGTAATTTTAATGCTTCTTTCAGTTCCTGAACAGGAAAAATAGTCCTGTTAGCTTTTCTTAGATGTGCCAGTTTGCTTTCTTCTATGATATTAAAGGCATTGCGTTTTGCCATTGCTATCAGTTTGGTTTTTTCTCCTCTTTGAGGTATTTGCAGTTTATTTCCCAGCCAGGAATTTAGTTTATGCAAGTCCTTCGGAGCAAAGGGTAAAAGGACTTCTTCCGGCAGTTCTTCTTTATCAGTATAATAAAGTTGTAAAAAGCTTGCCAGGATACTATCCGGTTCTTCAAAATCAAAGTTTGTAAGCGGATAATTTTCCTGATGAATAATAGCTCCGTTTTTCATTTTTAGAATTACACAGACGGCTCTTTTTTCTTCTCTATAAAAACCGATAATATCTATATTGCCGCCTTCTACATTGAAGACGGATTGTCTTTTTTGAATGCGTTCAATGGCAATTATGCGGTCACGGAATTTTCCTGCTTCTTCAAAACGGAGTTCTTTAGAGGCATTTTGCATTTCTGCTCTCAGTTCATCTAATAAGTCCGTATAGCGGCCATTGAAAAAGCGTAAAAGTTGATTTACGGTTTTTGTATAATCACTTTGACTAATATTGCCGATACAGGGAGCAGGACATTTACCCAGTTGAAAATTCATACAGGGCTGTTTATATTTAATTTTCGGAATATTTCTATTACAGCTACGCAAAGGAAATATCCATTCCAAATCGCGTAAAGTATTTCGCAGATAACGAACTTCCGTGTAAGGACCAAAATATTTGGCATTATCTTTCAGTAATTCCCGGGTGATAAAAATTCGGGGAAAGGGTTCATTAACCGTTATTTTTACAAAAGGATAGCGTTTATCGTCTTTCAGCATAATATTATATTTGGGACGGTAACGCTTAATTAAGGTAGCTTCCAAAATAAAGGCATCGGCTTCGCTATTGGTAATAATGTAATCCAAATCGGTAATATTCTTTATCAAATGCTCTGTCTTAAGGTCTTTACCTGTAGGATTCAAATAATTTTTGATGCGATGTTTCAAGTTTAATGCCTTGCCTATATAGATAATAGTTCCGTCCTTATCTTTCCACAGATAGACCCCAGGTTGTTCAGGAAGCAATGCAAGTTTTGTTTTTATTTCTGGAGAAAACGCTGGCATAATTTCTTGCCTGTCTGACTGATATAATCAATTTTTATAAGAATACCTGTTATGTAAAAAAGAATTAGAACAATTGCGGAAAATATTGCATCCCTTATTAGTAAAGCAATTCTGCCACTTACCGGACAAAGTTTACAGCTTATATAGAGAAGCAAGTATAAAAAAGCACAAATTAACAAGGATTTGAGGATATTTATGGCTATCCGGGAAAACGATATTTCCGGCATCTTTTTGCGGATAAGGTAAAGTAACAAAAAGAAATTTACACAGGCAGTTATAGAAGTTGAAAGAGCTAAACCCCGATGAGCCATAAACTGCATCAAAATAAAGTTCAGGGTGATATTTAATGCTGCCATACACGCAGCAATTTTAACAGGTGTTTTAGTATCCTTATAAGCATAAAATACAGGAGTAATTGTTTGATTCAAGCTATAAAAAATTAAGCCCAGAGAATAAAAAATCAGCGCCCGGGAAGTCATCCAAACCGCTCTTTCCTGAAAAGCTCCACTTTGAAAAAGGATGCGAACAAAATCCTCACCCAAAGCTAAAATAATTGTCGTTACAGGAAGCATAATATAGGCAAGATTTAAACCTGTAAAACGGATACTTTCTGAAAGCTCTTCATAATTTTCAGTAGAAACACAGCGCGAATAAAAAGGGAGCACAGCTGTTCCTGTAGAAATACCGAAAATCCCTAAGGGTAATTGCATTAAACGGTTGCCAAAACTTAATGCAGTAATTGAACCAATCGGTAAAAAGGATGCCATCAGCGAATCAGCAATCAAATTAATTTCCCGAATACCAATTCCTATCATACTGGGAATGAAACGTTTCCAGAGTAGAGACAAAGATTCTGAACCAAACTTAAGATAAATTGCCCAACGGTAACCAATCTTTTTTAAATAGGGGAAATTAATCACCGTTTGTAGAAAACCGCCAACTATAACTCCCCAACCAGCCCAAATAATTAAATCCTCTCCCCTTACTTTTAACACAAAATAGGGAATAACAACTGAAGCAATCATTCCCACATTGAGTAAAGCAGAAGAAAGCCCGGTCATAAAAAAATAGTTATGCGAGTTCAAAATGGCAATGAAAGTGGAAGATAAACCAATAAAAAACAGGTAAGGGAAAATAATCCGCGTAAGCTTAATAGCCAGTATTGCAGTATGGGGTGCCAAACCGGGATAGAGACATTTCACAATCAAAGGGGCAAGTGCTATTCCTAAAATTGTTAAAAGACAAAGAATAAGAGTTAAAACACTCAGCAGGTTCAGGGCAAAATCTATCTGTTTTTCCTTGCCCTGCTTAATTTTAATATCATTATAGAGAGGAACAAAAGCTGTAGAAAGTGCTCCTTCCCCAAACAAACGTCTTAATAGATTGGGAATATTATATCCCACGTTGAAGGCATCATTCAAATAGGTTGTGCCAAAGAAAAAAGCCATTACCTGGTCTCTAATCAGACCTATTATGCGGCTAATAAATACACTTATGGACATCGTACTGATGTTCTTTGCCAAAGTCCGATGTGTGCTCTTTTCTTCCATTTATGGTTTTAGCAAAAGTTTGCAGTTTAGATAGAGGTTGATAAGCACCAAATTCAGGTTGGCATAACCCTCAACTTTACGATTTAGTTCTTCCAGAAAAAGGAGGAAATCATAAAGCCGGTCATCTATTTTAGGATTTGCTTCTGCCATAGGTTTCAAGAAATCTATTTTATCTATATTGGTAATTTCGCTTTCCGGATTAGTTATCAAAGAGCCTAAGTCACTGGCAATAATTCTTATGTACTTTAATAAATCAATTACCTGGTCTATTGTCTGATTTTTTTTATACTTTTCTGCCAAATCCAAATAGCCCAAATCGTCTTCTTTAGCAGCCAGAGAAAAGATTTCAAAAGCCCAGTTACTGGAAAGAGATTCACTTTCTGAAGCAATTCTAATAGCAGTTTTCAAATTACCGGCACAAATTCGGGAAGCTGATCTGGCAAAAGCAGAATTAATTTCAAATTCATTGATCAGGATTTCTTCAATTACACTGCGGGTTAACGGCTTAAAATAAACAGGTTGAGTGCGGGAAAGGATAGTAGGTAAAATTAATGGCAACCGTTCAGTTATGAGAATAATAATAGTTCTTTCCGGAGGTTCTTCCAGGGTTTTTAAAAAAGCATTGGCAGTAGCATTATTCATCATATCTGCATCTTCAATAATCACTATTCTATATTTAGCTTCGTGAATGGATAGTTCCAACCGTTTGTTCAATAGGGCAATGCTTTCTTTACGGATTTCTGTTGATTCTTTGAAAAAAAAGTCCTTCCAGGGTGTATTTATTTTATTCTGCAGATATGCTTCATAAGATTTTTGGGCTTCCGTATTCTTAATTTCCCCTTCCGCGCTAAGATTCAAATTGGGAGTAGGGAAAAGATATACGAAATCGGGATGCTCTAATTGCAGGAATTTATGACAGGCATCACATTTTCCACAGGGTTTTAATTCACTGGTAGCTAAACAATTAACTGCCATTCCGAAATTGAGAGCAGCAGTAAATTTACCAACACCATCACTACCGTAAAATAAATATGCCTGAGCAATACGGTCATTTTCAATTGCCTTATTTAATAACTCTAAGGCGTTTTCCTGTCCTTTTATTTTTTGTAACATTTAGACAATGCTTATTTTACTGCGACCTGCTTCATCACTAATGCTATAATTAAAGACCTTTTTCACATAAGGACTGGTGAATTCACTTGCCAGTATATCGTAAATACAAACATTATGATATTGTCCTGAAACAAATATAAATTCTCTATGCTCTCCAACTTTTTTGAACCCTATTTTTTCATAACAACGAATAGCCCGTTTATTATAGGACATCACTGAAAGATAAACATTATGCAGATTTAATATATTGAAAGCAAAATCAAGCAGCAAACCTGTTGCTTCTGTTCCGATACCCTGATTCCAAAAGGTCTTTTCCCCTATAAAAATTCCCAGAGAAGCATTTCTGTGAACTTGTGAAACCTGATGAATTCCACAATTTCCGATAACTTTGTTAGTATCTTTTTCTACAATGGCAAAGATATAATTTCCTTCCATCAATTTACGCAGCAGTTCAGTTTCTTTTTCCATATCCAGAACTATGTGAGCAAGTGTAACAAATTGCCCAATTTCCAGATCATTCAACCACTCAGTGTATTTTTCCACATCATCCATAGAGACGGGGGAAAGATAACACTTATCGCCAACCAGTTTACGAAAATATTTCATTTTTTCTCCCTGTTTTTATTTTATTCAGGTAAGTTAATACCCTTTGGTTTCTATTTCCAAACCTAAGCAAAGTGTCAAGAAGTTTCCCGCAGATTATGTATTTACTTTTAAAGATTTCACGGATAACTCTGATATAATTTTATGTAGATTTATATGTTTTTCACATTTAAAAGGCAGAAATATTTCCCTGTCTGATGTGGATTTCTGCGAAAACAGCAATTAGCAGATGTCTGTGCAATATAACTACCATCCCATAAAAAAAAACAATGTCAGCAGAGAAAAGAAATTGGCGAAACAGGACTTTACATTAACCTTTTTTCCCCTATTTCATATTCATAATTTATAGCGTTCAAAATCAAATATTTATCCTATGTTGTAATAATTTAGCTTGCAATTGGCGAGACCTTTACCTGTTTTTAGACAGCGCATTATTCCCTGCCAAGTTGATTCTTTAGTGCTGCTTAAACACTTCTTAAACGATTCCTAAACGAAGTTAAGGTATTGTTTAAGGATCGTTAAAGAGACATTAAAGAAACGACTAGGCAACAGGTAGTTAACTTACATCCACAAGGTAAGTTAATAAATCAAGATAATGACCGGAGCATAGATACTGTCTTGTAATTTCATTCTTCAGAGTTTGTTTTATATAAGGGAAAAACCCTTCAGGATGATAGCTTTTAGTTCACTTATGCTTTCCGTATGATTTATTTGATTTCTCAGTTCAGCTCCTCCCAAAATGCCTTTTGTATAAAAACAAAGATGCGCACGGATTTCGCGTATTACAACATATTCTGATTTATATAGTAATGCCTTATCCAGATGTGCAAAAATGGTCTTCACGATTTCTTTTTGGGTTACAGGATGATAAGTTCCCGTAGAAATCAATTCACTACATTGAGCAAAAAGCCAGGGTTTCCCTAAGGCACCTCTACCAATCATTATTCCGTCACAATTGGTTTCTGTTATCATTCTTTGTGCATCTTCCGGAGTTTTAATATCACCATTACCAATAACCGGAATTTGCACATTTTGTTTCAGGATTTTTATTTGTTCCCATTTGCTGGAGCCCGAAAACATCTGACTTGAAGTTCTGGGATGCAAACAGAGAAAATCAGCTCCGTTTTCCTGTAACCTTAAACCAAATTCCAGGTAGTTCTGATTCTGGAAGTTCCAGCCACTGCGAAATTTAACGCTTAAAGGTATAATACCCTGTAAGGCGTTTTTAACTTCTTTAACGATTTTTTCTGCCAAAGAGGGTGTCTGCATTAAAGCTGAACCAGCTCCTTTGCGGACAACTTTTTTCACCGGGCAGCCCATATTGAGGTCTATAAAATCAGGTTTCAGGGGTAACAATAAGGTTGCTGCTTTTGCCATTGTAAGTGGATTACAACCAAAAATCTGAATGCCGAAAGGGTGCTCAGATTCATCAAAATGGACATATTGCAAGGTTTTAACGGAATTCCTTATCAACCCCTCAGCACTAACCATTTCGCTTTCTAAAACTTCAGCTCCCCAATTTTTACAAATTTGACGAAATGCAGAATCGGTATAGCCAGCTAAGGGCGCTAAAAAAAGAAGCGGTTTATTCCCCAAAGGAAAAGTCATTGATTAGAGTATTTTGACTTTATGGAATCAATATCTACATCATCAATATAATCCTTTTTCATAAAGCGTTCAGCATATTCTTTATAAAGTCCGCTATCCAGAAAGAAATCAACCAGGTCTTTATCCAAATGACCATCCTTAACCATAAAGCCCATAATAGTTAATGACTCACTTAAGGTCTTAGCTGGTTTATAGGGTCTATCGGCAGCGGTCAATGCTTCAAAAATATCTGCCACGGCTAAAATACGGGATTGCAAAGGTAAGTTTTCGGCTTTATAGCCATTAGGATAGCCCTTTCCATTGAGCGCTTCATGATGGGTAGCAGCATAGAAAGCTACATTTTCATACTTTTTGGGGAAAGAGAGTTTGGAAAGCATTTCCCAGGTGATGGCAACATGGTCTTGCATAATTTTCATTTCTTCAGGAGTAAATGTTCCCCTGCCGCTAATTAGCATATTCTTTTTTTCGTCTTCCGTAAAAATGAAATAGTGCTTACCTTCATATTCAAAATCTATCTTTCCCAGCTTTTCTATTTTTTCCAAATCGGCTTTATCAACAAATTCTTTGCCTACATTCACATTGATCAGGAAGTTGGTTATATTGGTAAAATAATTAGGAAAGTCCTTCGGTTCCAGTTCAGAATCAATGTGTTGATGAATGAAATCGGCAAATTCATTTTCGTTTAGCTTTGTCTGCAACCAGGTTAGCAAGAGTTCCAGTTTTTCCAAACGCAATTTTACCAGTTCTATGCGGTCGCAAATTGTTTCCAGTTTTGTGCTTTTATCCATAATTGCTTCGGGAGTAACAATTTTACCTACATCGTGCATCCAGCCAGCCATAGAGAGTTCTTTTAGTTCATTTTCGCTGAATTTGCGACCCGGAAAATATTTTTCTCCCTTATCATTTATTTTATTAGCTATCATTTCCGTCAGCAGAGCTACCCGGGTAATATGATTGGAAGAATATTTGGACTTCCTTTCAATAGCACCGGCAATGGAACGGATAAACTGATTCAGCAATTCTTCCAAATTTTCAATCAGTTTTTTATTGGAAAGAGCAATTGCTGCTTGCGAAGCAAGTGAAGAAAGCATTGCTTTATGCTCATCGGTAAAAGAAATAATATTGCCTTCTTCATCCATAGCATTGATAAATTGAATTACACCTAAAACAGTATCTTCATGGTTTTTTAAGGGTATGGTTAGCATTGATTTACAACGGTAATTATTTTCTCTATCGGTCTTGATTGTACCACTTACATCGTAACCTTCTGCCTTGTATACATCAACAAAACATAAACTGTGCTTATGGTGATAGACATTAGTTACGATTTTATTATCTACCGGATTGCCATTTTCATCGTAAAGGTCAATGCTTTTCCAGTTTACAGGTTCCCGGGTTCCTCCTTTGCGTAAATTTAAGGTTGCATTATAAACAATTTCAAACTGAAGTTTGGTGGCATCCTGATTAACCGTATAAATAGTAGCAGCATCAGCTCGGGTAAAGGAAATTCCCTCGTCCAGAATCATATCAAATATTTTATCCAATTCGGTTTCTGAAGAAAGTGATTCGCCAATACGCGTTAAGCTGTGAATATGTAATAATTGTTCTTCTGCCAAATTAGTTATGCTTTCCACTACATTATTGAGCATTTTGTTGATTTGATAATTGGTACTGAAATTATTATTCATATGTGTTTACTCCTAAATTCGTTTAAATAACATATATTGCGGATCAAAACCTTGTCGCTTTTGTTCGGATTCATACCAGGTAATAATGTGTTCATCAAAAGGGGATTGCTTAAGTAAAAGTTCCTCATAAACGGATATAAAACTGGGATGAGCTAAAAATTCATCCAAAATCCAGGAAGCATAATCACTATTATCAGTAGTAATTTGAACCTGAGCCAGCGGTTTTAAAATTATAGCCAGCGAACTTAAAAAATCCTTTTGAATCAGACGACGGCGATGATGTTTCCGTTTGGGCCAGGGATCAGGATATTGAATAAAGACCCCGGAAACCGATTCTGCAGGAAAAAGCTGGCAGATTGAATCATCAACATACAAACGCATAAGACGAACATTGGGATTTTGTTCCGGTGTCAATTTCTTGAGTGTGTTGTTGATTCTTTTTTCTGCGGATTCCAAACCGATATAATTGTATTCAGGGTGGATAATGGAATAATGGGAAATAAATTCACCTTTACCACAACCAATTTCCAGATACAAAGGATTGGAATCGGGAAATATATCAACCGGATTCAAGCATAAAAATTTGCCCTGTTCATTTATTCGCGGTTTGATTACAAAAAAATCCCGATCAGAAATCATCGTCTTCTTCATCCTCCTTCGCGGTCTTGCTTTCTTCCCTAATTTCTTTGCGGGTAATAATTAAAATAGCCAGAGAAATGCCAACACCGATAAAAATAAATAAAACCAACGCATTAAGAAAATAATCCCTAAAAGTATTTGCTCCTTTTGCTTGTTTTAAAAGCGACATTAAGAGCTTAAAATATACGCTTAAAACCAAAGCTGAAACAAGAGAAAATATTAAAGTCCGCACCCTGATTAGAGTCCTAGAAAAATAAGTATAACGTAAAATAAGCCACAACAAAAAACCGCAAACCAGATTGAGAATAAAAAGCAAAAATAAGCTAAGCTCCATTTTAAAGCGGAGTAGCATTAAAAGACCATATAAAAGTGGTATAAAAATTTGCACACCTAATAATGCTTTTTTAGGGAGACAGCTGTAACCGAAAGCCAAAGAACCAATAAAAAAACTGAGGGCAAAATATAATTCTGCCTGACTGATACCTCTGCCATCCCAATTATTAGTAAATTCAATAAAACTTCCCGAAAAAAGCAACCCCCCCAAAATAGCTGCTATTATCGGGGAAAAGAGCAGTAATAAATGCCTGGGCAATATTTTTGTGCGTTCCATTCAAAACCTTCGTTTTTTTTCTGAACTGTATTCAGAACAGGGCTGAAACAAATTTATATTGACTTCTAACCCCTAAATGCAAATTTAACGCAGTTGCTTAAAATGTCAATAATAATTATTGCATAGGGAGATAAAAAAGTGCTAAACATAGTTAAAAACCTGAAAGAGAAACTCTCAAAGACCAATAGCAGTTTTATGGGAAAAATAAACGAAACCGTTAAAAAACGCAAAGTGGTTGATGAAGATATGCTTACTGAAATTGAAGAAATCCTGCTCAGCTGCGATACCGGAATAGAAATGACAGATATTATTATTACCCGCTTTAAGGAACAATTGAAAAAGGATAAGGTTACTGACCCGGAAATTGCTCAGATATATCTGACAGATGTAATGAGAGATATCCTGCTTGCTGAAAATGAAGATATGCACGATTTTTTTGCTGAACCGAAAGTAAAACCTTATGTTATCGTCTTTGTGGGTGTAAATGGTACAGGTAAAACTACTACCATTGGAAAAGTCGCTTATAAATTCACCCAAACGGGAAAGAAAGTTTTAATCGTTGCTGGAGATACATTCCGGGCTGCCGCAATTGAACAAATTGCTGTTTGGGCTGAACTTGCAGGAGTAGCAATTGTTCGTTCTCAACCGGATAGTGATCCTGCTGCTATTATTTATGATGGTGTAAAATCAGCTCTATCGCGTAGCTATGATGTTGTTTTAATTGATACTGCGGGCAGACAGCATACAAAAGAGAATTTGATGAAAGAACTGAGCAAAATTGAACGCTCTATCAAAAAACTTATTCCTGATGCACCACATGAAGTTATTTTAGTTGTAGATGCAACAACAGGACAAAATGCTGTTTCCCAAGCTCATAATTTTGACAAAGCAATGAAATTAACCGGAATTGCTCTTACTAAATATGACGGAACTTCCAAAGGGGGAATTATTTTTAACCTGAAACATAATTTGCAATTACCGGTTAAACTGTTAGGTGTAGGTGAGGGAATTGAGGACTTACTGCCGTTCAAACCTGTCCCCTTTGTAAAAGCATTCTTTGAGGAGTAAAGCTTTTTTTACAAAGAGAAAAAGCAATTAAAGGTGAATTGAGAATAAACAGTGAAGGGTGACAAGTTGAGTCGCCCAGCAAAAAGTGAAATAATAAATCCCTGTAAATCCTTAAAAAATCCTTTAAATTTGTGTTGCCAGCAAATTCGGGAAGTATAGCACTTATGAGTCATAAGCATAGTTAAAATTATCATCCAGAACATATTTATCAAAGTACTAATGACTCCTGACTTACATAGAGGACGGAAATGACGAGGAAGTCATTTATTCCGGAAAAATATGATAACTCTAATTGTTTTGCTATCTTCGCCCTCGTTCTCTTCTGCCTTGCAAGCTCCATCCTGATTTCTTCACTTGTTATAATTTATTGACTTGACATCATCTTCTCCTTTATTTTTACTTTTATTAACAAAGTCCTTCCATTTTCATTTTGCTTCTCTATCATCTTATATTATTATATTGTTACCTCTTATTAATGTCCATTTTATTTTTGCTAAACCTTTTGTCACCCCATAAGTACATTTTCTATTCGGATATAATTTAGAAGAAGAAAACAGCGCAGAAGATGAAGACAAGGAAAATGCGGAGAAAAAAGAGTTGGCAAGAAGATAAAAAAGATTATAATATCAATGTGAAACATCTGGAGCGCCTGCCCGCGGGGAAAGATGTGAACTGGTCAAATAGCAGGCAATATTGATGATCAGCCCAATAATAAGAGCTACGCAAGTAGCTCTTATTTATTGTATGCTCCTATGCCTTGCCTAATATCGTTAATATCATTTAAGCGTTGAATTAAGATATTATCAGAGTATATTTCGGCAATAATCATAAGGATTTGGCAATTTTTTGACAAATGTTATGGCAACTGATAACAGTCTCCATTTCATAAATTTTGTCTTGACGATTATATACTGTTTGACTGTTATGGGTCAGTTGTTCAGTTATAAAGCTGTAACATACAGATAGACAATAAAATATAAGGAAGGAGAATGAGTGTTGCAACGAACAAAAAAAAGTTGATACTGGATATAGCTACTCAGCTATTTACCCGTTTCGGCTTTGCCAAGACCTCCCTGGATGAAATTGCTGCTGCTGCTCAGATAGCTAAGGGAACAGTATATTATTACTTTCCCAGCAAGGAAGACCTCTTTATTGCTTCAGTGGAAGCCAAGACAAGAGAGTATTTCACAATTCTGAGACAGCATATCAATTCTACTTCAGGTTTTGAAGAGAAGCTGACGGAATTTTTAAGTTTTCCTATCAAACTGATTTACGAAAATATGCCTATCCTGATTGAGTGTTTAATTAATATACCTCATAGTTATCAGGAACAATTGATTCAGTTCCGGATTAAAAGCAGGGAAGTGATGATGCAGATTCTTTCTGAAATAATCCAACAAGGAAAACAGGAAGATTTAATTGATGAGCGCTTCCCGGAAGACCGTCTTTGTGAGGTAATTATGGATTGGTTTATGGTTGGTGAACCGAGTTTGAAAATAGTAGATGTTCCCCGCTTATTGACAATGATTGAGCGGGATAATGATTTTATTATTAAGATGCTACTCTATGGAATTGTTAAACGAGGATAAAAAATGAGAAAGACATTAACTTTATTCGGACTGCTAACACTTTTAACAAGCTGTGTATTCGCCATTGACTTGGAAAATAGCATCTCCAAAGCTAAACAGAATAACAAGGAACTGCTGATGGCAATGGAAGAAATCAAGAAAGCGGATGAGTCATATAAACAGGTTCGTGGCACTGCTTATCCACAATTGAATTTACAGGGTGCTTACGGTTTAAGTAAGACCTATTATCCTGATTCAGCTATACCTGCTAAGATGGATATTAGTTCCGGTTTGGATGATACCGCAAGCGATAATGATGAATATTTAGCGGCTGTAATTGGGAATATGGTCAATTCAATGATTCCGGAGTCACCTGCAGAAGCTGGTTCCTTTGCTTTACAGTTAAAATTGGAACAGATTGTTTATTCCGGAGGTAAACTAGGAAGTGGAATTAAAGCTGGAAATTATTACCGCCAAATTCAACGACTGAACTACAAAGTTAAAGAACAGGATGTGGTTTTGAAGACCACAGAACTCTTTTATCAGTGCTTACTGGCAAAAAAGCTGTGGGATGTCCAAGAAGAGGGATTAGAGATAGCTAGAAGGCATCTGCACAGAGTGGAACTGTTCAATCAGGAAGGTCAGGTTTCCGAATTTGACCTGTTACAAGCAAGATTAGGTGTAGCTAAACTGGAACCCCAGGTACTGAAGGCAAAAAATGATTACGATTTGGCTGTTTCGGCTTTTCGTAAACAAATTGGAGAAGAAGAAAGCGATATAGTTCCCGAAGGTGAATTTGTACTTCCGGACAAAATGGAGCTCTCGCTGGAAGAGGCAACCACACAGGGCTTGAAACAAAGAAATGAAGTTGAATTGATTAAGTTAAGTACACAACTGAAAGAACTGCAATATAAGGTGGAAAAAGTGAACTACCTACCTAATGTTGCCTTGAGTGCTGATTATTCACTTTACACATCTGCAGATGAATATGCAATCCAAAATGATGATTTCGGGCATAAATACGGAATCAGTTTGGGCTTTCAGATGCCTTTGTTTACCGGATTAACGAATACTGCCAAGCGAAATTATGCACGCTACGATTATCAAAAAGCCAAACTGCAACAAAGAGACACTGAAGAACTTATCGCTCTGCAAATTAAGCAGGACTATCAAAAGTATTACCATTCCTGGGAAAATCATAATGTACAAAGTGAAAACATTCGCCTCGCAGAACGTGGTTTACAACTTGCCCAAGTGCGTTATGAAAATCAGGTTGGTATTCAGCTTGAGGTCTTTGACGCTCAATTAACCTTGCAAACCATTAAACTTCAATATTATCAGTCAATTTATGACATTATTTCTGCAGATAGAAACTTTAAAAAATCAATCGGCATTGCCCTATAATGGAGATGATATATATGAAAAAATACTTAATTATTCTAACCGCCCTGATACTCATACTTATCTCTGCCTGTGGTAAAAAACAGGAAGAGGGAAAGAGTATGGAACAAATATACAGTGAAGAAGGAGTTCCCGTGCGCCAAATTATTGTGGAACCAACTACCTTCCGTCAAAACCTGCTTTATAATGCCACTTTGAGTGGAATAGAAGAAACAACTGTTCAGGCAATGGTTTCAGAAGTAATAACTAAAATTAATGCCAAGGTAGGGGATAGGGTTGCAAAAGATCAGATCATTATAAGTTTTCCCCAAAACACACCTTCGGCTCAATATGAACAAGCATTAACAGCATTTAACAGTATTAAAACAACTTATGAAAGAATGCAACGGCTTTTTGCTCAAGGTGCTATTAGTCAGCAAGATTTGGATAATGTAGAAACCCAGTATAAGGTCTCTAAAGCAAATCTGGAAATGAGTGATAAAATGATCAATGTGCGTGCTCCGATAAGTGGCATTATTACTGCAATGTATGTAAATCCCAGTGAGAAGGTTTTTCCCGGCAAAGATCTGTTTACTGTTGCTTCTACCAATGGTTATAAAGCTGTAATTATGGTTCCTGATACAGAAATAAACAAGATTAAAAAAGGAACTAAAGCAACTGCAACTTGGCTGGAGACCACGATATCTGGAAGAGTAACAGAAATTCCTTTGGCTATGGATAATGCTACTAAAGCATTTAGAGTAGAAGTAACTTTCCCTGGAATGAATAAGAAAATTAACTATGGTGTAACTGCTGAAATTTCTCTTGAAGTTTTCAGTAAGCCCAATGTGATTGTGGTTGAGCGTCATCAAATCGTTAGTGAAAATGGAACCAAATATGTTTGGCTGAATCAGGATGGTAAAGCCGTGAAAAGAGAAATTACTACCGGTTTGGATAATACCCTGACTTATGAAGTTACCAGCGGTTTAAATCCGGGTGATGTGCTTATCACTGAAGGCATCAATATGTTAACTGAAGGCGCTAAATTGCGCGTTATTGAGTAAGGGAATAGGAACTATGTTTTTAACAGATTTGTCTATCAACAGGCCTGTTTTGGTCACGATGGCAATAATGGTGTTTATTGTTTTCGGTGTGCTTGCCTACTTTAGCTTACCGATAAACTTGATGCCAGATTTGAAGTTGCCTTATGTAGTTGTTCAAACCGTATATTCAGGAGCAGGTCCCAGAGAAATTGAATCTCAGGTTACCGAGCCGATTGAAGAAGCAGTTGCTACTGTTAGCCAGATTGACTTTATACAATCCTACTCAATGGAGAATGTTTCTCTTGTAATGGTTGCTTTCAAATTAGGTAAGAACATAGATGTTGCCAATCAGGAAGTGAAAGATAAGGTAGATGCTGTTATTCGCAATTTACCTGATGGCACAGACAGACCTATAGTTTTGAAAATGGATATAACAGCTTTTCCGATTATGGATTTGGTACTATCGGGAAATATATCTCCTAAGGATTTGTATGAACTTGCAGATGGAGAAGTAAAAGACCGTTTATCACAAATTCCAGGTGTAGCAAGGGTTTCGTTAATTGGAGGAGCTAAAAGGCAAATAGATGTCCGGCTTACCGATAAGGTTGTGTTTGAAAACAAAATTTCTCTATCACAATTAAGTGGAATTCTTGCAGCTGGCAATCTGGATATGCCTGCGGGTAATTTCTCACAAGGAACTCAGGAATATTCAGTCCGGTTAAAAGGTGAATTTCAGGATGTGGAAAGAATTAAAAATACCGATATACCTACCGCCTTTGGAGTGAAAAAACTTTCGCAGATTGCAAGGGTTGAAGATGCTACGGAAGAAGTTCGCTCCAAAGCAATTTATTTCAATGTCCCGGAAAACCTGAAAGATGATAATATTGTTCGGTTATCTATAACTAATGCGTCAGATGGAAATGTAGTAACTATCGCAGAAGAAATAACCAAACAAATTCCTGCACTAAATAAAGAACTCCCTGAAGGTGTGAAACTGGAAATTATGCGAGATGATAGTGTATTTACTAAAGATACTATTAATTCTACTTTACAAAATATTCTATTGGGTATTCTCTTTACTGGACTTATTCTATTCATCTTTTTACACGATTTTCGTTCTACCCTTATTGTAGCAATATCAATGCCTTATTGCATAATTTCTACTTTTGTGTTTATGCAAATATTCGGTTATAGTTTCAATATTATGACAATGATGGGTCTCTCTACTTCCATAGGTATTTTGGTTTCCAACTCTGTTGTTGTTTTGGAGAATATTTTCCGACATAAGGATATGGGTAATACCAGAAAACAAGCATCTCAAATAGGCACTAATGAAATAGGAACTGCCGTTTTGGCATCTACTTTAACCAATATAGTTGTATTCCTGCCTATTGCTACAATGACTTCAATGGTGGGACGCTTCTTTAAAGAATTTGCTGTAACAGTTACAATAGCTACATTATTTTCACTATTAACTGCATTTACGATTACACCTATGCTTGCTTCCAAAATTATTCCGAAAGAGAAACGCGTGAGCAAATGGGGAAAGAAATTTGATAATGTCTTTGATAAATTTGGTAATATATATGCCAAATTCTTAAGTTATACTCTGCGTTCCAAAAAAACCAGCGTGAGTATATTACTCTTCACTCTTTTAGCTTTGCTGATTAGCTGTGGGCTTGCTTTCTTTGTGGGTATAGAAATGATACCTCCTGTGGATCAACGCAATCTTTCTATTTCAGTGGAGATGCCTCAAGGAACTAATTTGGAAGAGACAGCCAAAACAATGGATCTAATTCAAAACCGGGTAGCGAAACATAAAGAAGTAGTACATATTCTTACAAATCTTGGCTCTGGTGGTTTTATTGATACCGGAACTAATTTAGCTAGTTCAGATATTAAACTGGTAGATAGAAAAGAACGCAAATATAGTGCCAATCAACTAGTAGATATTTTAACTAAAGAACTTGCTGATATACCTAACGCTAAAATTAAAGTTGCGGGTTCTACAATGGGTATGGGAGGTGGAGGTAATTCTGCTGTGCAATTTATGTTGGAAGGCCAGGATAATGCCCGTTTGGAACAAATAAAAAATGAAGTAGTTAAATCCATTGAAAATATACCAGGACTAATCAATCTGGATACTTCAAGTCGTTACGGCAGGTATGAACTTACGCTTTATCCCAAACGCGATAAACTTGCAGCGGCGGGAGCTACTGTTTATGATTTGGCATTGGCTTTGCGCGCAAATGTAGAAGGTTTGGTCTCTACCCAATATCGGGAGAGCGGAAATCAATATGATATAAAAATATCTCTTGAAGATGAAGTAGTTGATTCGCCTGATAAAATTAAAAATCTCAGCGTAGTAGTAATGGGTAAGTCCTATTTAGTTTCCCAACTTGCAGATGTAGAATTTGCTACAGGTGTTAATAGATTAACTCACTACGACCGCTATAAAACTATTATGGTTACCGGTGATATAGCAAGCGGATATCATTTAAGTGATATAACTTCTCAGATTGAAGAAAGAATGAATAAAATTAACTTCCCAACCGGTTATCGTTTTGAATGGGGCGGACAGGCAAAAATGATGAATGAAACCATTGTGGATATGGTTAGAACTTTTATTCTTGCTGTGATTTTAACATATATGCTACTGGCTGCTATATTGGAAAGTTTTGCTCAACCCATTCTAATTTTGGCAACTGTGCCTCTGGCGTTGATCGGTGTCATTCTTTCCTTATTAATTACAGGATATACATTTAACATCGTTTCTATGATGGCGATAATAATGTTAGTTGGCATTGTTGTAAATAACGCTATATTATTAATGGACTATGTAAATATTAAACGCAGAGAGGGCTATAGTGTCCACGATGCGTTGATGGAAGCGGGAAAAATGAAATTAAAACCGATAGTAATGTCCACTTTAGCTATCATAGTGGGTATGTTACCAATGGCTATAGGGATTGGTAGTACGGGAGCTGAAATGACTCGCCCAATGGGTATTGTTTCCATTGGAGGGTTAATTGTTTCTACTTTCTTAACGCTGATTATTATTCCCGCTTTCTATTTCCTGACTACTAAGAATATCCATGCTAAAAAGGAATCCCAATAAAAAAGGAGAATAAAAATGAAGAAAATCACTCGTCTCGTATCTATCGCATTATTAGCGGTATTTATCGTTGTTGGCGTCTTCGGATGTTATGGAAATATGTCACTTACTAAAAAAGTGTATCACTTTAATGGAAGTGTCGGTAACAAATATGTCCAAAGCATTGTTAACTGGGCTTTTTGGATTTGTCCGGTTTATGAAATTGCAATGTTTCTGGATATTGTCTTTTTTAACACAATTGAATTTTGGACAGGCAATAATCCTTTAGCTATGAAAGAAGGAGAAAATGTTATCAAATATGCAGAAGGTCCTAATGGTAATTATAAATTAGAAATCAGTCAAAACAAGATTGTCATTACTCAACAGGAAAATAGAGATAACAACCAAAATATTGAACTCAACTATGACCCCGTTAGCGAATCCTGGTTTATGAAAACCAACGGAACCAACCAAAAAATTGGTTATATGGATGGACAGCAATTAAAATTGCTTTCTCCTTCAGGTGAAGAGCTTTCAATTAACCTTGCCCGATAAGGACGAAAAATGATCGCAAAAGAAAAGATTGAAAGTATATTAGAAAAAGTTCGCCCTTCAATTCAAGCAGATGGCGGGGATGTTGAACTTATCAAGATCCGCGAAGATAATGTTATTGAAGTGCGACTTAAAGGAACTTGTAATGGTTGCCCTATGGCAACATTAACTCTGAAAGCAGGTATTGAACGACTTATAAAAGATGAAATCCCTGAAGTGAAAGAAGTTATCGCTGTTTAACCTCTTCCGAAAGGAAAGTCAGGAGTCATTTGCGCCTTGATAACTTTTTGGTTGTGAGATAACTTTTTAGCGCATATGACTCCTGACGACACTGTAGACCAAGCAAAAATAAAATTTGTGTTATCTATGTAATCTGTGAGAGATAGTCGTCACGAGTCCTCACTGCCAAACAAATTTGTGGGGTGCGTAAAAGTTATTTCGGCAGTGACGACTCCTGACTTACTTAAGTCAGGAGTCATTTGCGCCTTGATAACTTTTTGGCTGTGAGATAACTTTTTGGCGCATATGACTCATGACGACAGACCAAAATTAAATTATTAACAAATGTAATTCTTGGAAGGAAAGATTGATGAGATTGAAGAAAGAACAATTCCAGCAAGGTTCATTTTACCATTTTTATAATCATTCTGCCAAAGGACAAATTCTATTTCCTGATGAATCAGATTATGAATATTGTATTCAGCTGATAAATAAATATTTGCCTTCAGAGTATTTTATGTTAGGCGCATACTGTCTAATGCCCAATCATTATCATTTTTTAATTCAACAATTATCCTGTGAAAATCCCAGTATGATGTTCTATAAGATATGGAATCATTATTCTCGCTATTATAATAAAAAGTATCAGGGATTTGGTTCTATTTTCTGTGGAAAATTACAGCATGTTTATGTTTCCAACGAAAAATATCTTATTCGCCTTGTTTGTTATATTCATTTAAATCCAGTATCCACTGGTTTGATTCAGAATATTAATGATTGGAAATGGTCTGATTATCTTGATTGGATTGACAAACGAAGATTAGAAAATTTTGATTCCAGATTAAGAGATATGATAACAACTCCTGGGAATTATAAAGAAATACTTAGTGAAATGGCATTAGTAAAACAAGAAGGAAGGTTGTTTATTGATGATAAATATTGAAACATAAGTCAGGAGTCATTTGCGCCTTGAGAACTTTCACTTGAGATATAACTTTTTGGCGCATATGACTCATGACGGCACTTCAGACCCATCAAAAATCAAACCTGTGTAATCTGTGAGAGATAGTCGTCATGAGTCCTCACTGCCAAACGAATTAGTGCATAGCGTGAAAGTCATTTCGGCAGTGACGACTCCTGACTTACTTAAGTCAGGAGTCATTTGCGCCTTGAGAACTTTAACTTGAGATATAACTTTTTGGCGCATATGACTCATGACGGCACTTCAGACCCATCAAAAATCAAACCTGTGTAATCTGTGAGTAGTCGTCATGAGTCCTCACTGCCAAACGAATTAGTGCCTAGTGTAAAAGTTATTTCGGCAGTGACGACTCCTGACTTACTTAAGTCAGGAGTCATTTGCGCCTTGAGAACTTTCACTTGAGATATAACTTTTTGGCGCATATGACTCATGACGGCACTTCAGACCCATCAAAAATCAAACCTGTGTAATCTGTGAGAGATAGTCGTCATGAGTCCTCACTGCCAAACGAATTAGTGCATAGCGTGAAAGTCATTTCGGCAGTGACGACTCCTGACTTACATTGCCAAACGAATTAGTGCCTAGTGTAAAAGTTGTTTCGGCAGTGACGACTCCTGACTTACATTGCCAAACGAATTAGTGCCTAGTGTAAAAGTTATTTCGGCAGTGACGACTCCTGACTTACTTAAGTCAGGAGTCATTTGCGCCTTGAGAACTTTCACTTGAGATATAACTTTTTGGCGCATATGACTCATGACGGCACTTCAGTGTAAAAGTTATTTCGGCAGTGACGACTCCTGACTTACATTGCCAAACGAATTAGTGCATAGTGTAAAAGTTATTTCGGCAGTGACGACTCCTGACTTACATTGCCAAACGAATTAGTGCATAGCGTAAAAGTTATTTCGGCAGTGACGACTCCTGACTTAACTAGGGGTATTGAAATATATCTTGACTTTTTTATTATCAATTATAAAAGGTAAAAAAATAAGTTATACTTAGCTAAAGCCCAAAATAAGGCGTTAGTAAACAAAAAAGGAGAAACAATGAAGTCCCTAGTTAAATTTCTAATCCTGTTGTTACCATTCCTGTTTTGCTCTGTGGCGGCAGCGCAAACGAAGAGTGATAGTATATCTGTTTTATTGAGTGCACAGGACTTTCCTGTTGCCAGTGTAGATAATATGTTCATTCCAATCAGCAATCCTTCTTTGTTGGGAACTGGCTCTGCCTCAGGTGTTGGTTTAGCTTATCTCAATGATGAAAAAGAATGGCAGAATCACTATTGGATTTTTTTAAACACTGATTTTCTCAGCTATATTTATGAATTTGACTATAGTGAAAAATATCATACTTTGGCTTTGGGCACAGAACTTTTTCCTGCTCATATTTTACCTAACTTATATGCAGGAACGAATTATCGTTGGCAGGAAAGCGGTTTTGAAGATGGTTCATTTCGTAGTGGAGTAACATATCGTCCGCATAATTCTACTTCCATAGCTTTTACCTGGGATAATCCCAAACATCAATCACCCTATTACCGTTTGGGATTGGCAGTGCGTCCTTTTGTTTTTTTTGATACCATTGCAGATTACCGTCTGGAGCTTTCTGTAGATGCTAATTATGCACACAGTGAAAAAGATAAGGACTACGAAATTAATAAGCCGATTATTGGCATTCAGACCCAAATTTTGGATGGAGTAAAAATCGGAGCCACTTATAATTTGGAGAATGAAGCCGCTTTAATTAATTTCAGTTTATGTCCTAGAAATCTGGAAGCTGGGGGCTTGTTGCACAGCAAGAAAAATGACAATTACGGAATTGCCTGGGCTCAGGTTACCGATTTGAATTATAAACCATTTTTGGGATATACAAAACCCTCCTGGTATAAAATGGATTTGAAAGGGAATATTGTAACTTACTCTGCTCCGAAATATAAAATTGGCAAAATCACTATATATGATACCGGTGATAAATCCATAGAGTCCATCATTGATAACATTAAACAAGCAAAAGACGATCCTGAAATAGAGGGAATTCTACTTAAAAATCCTTCTTTTTCAACATCTTTGGCTTTACAGGAAGAATTAGTTGATACCTTTAACGATTTTAAGAGTAGTGGCAAGAAAGTTAGTTTTTACTATGATAACATTAGTAACGGTGGTTACATCTTTGCTTCATCCATTGCCGATAAAATTTACTTAAATCCTATGGGTTCTGTTGATTTAAGGGGTTTAAGTATCAGCAGTCCATACCTGAAAAATATGCTTGCCAGTTTGGGTATTGAAGTGCTTAATTTCCGTAGCCATGAATATAAAGATGCGGGTAATATGTTTTCCGAAGAAAGAATGACAGCTGCCGAAAGAGAGGCCTATGAATCCCTCTTGCAATCCCTATATGACCAAATTTTACAGCGTATGGAAAAGGGGCGAAAGGATAAATTAGTTGCTTCTGCTAACGAAATTATCAATGACGGACCCTATTTTATTGCCAATGACGCTTTGGAAAAAGGATTAGTAGATGCTATTATTTATGAAGACCAACTAAATAAGCAATTAAAGAAAGATTTTAAGTTCTCCAGTCAGCAGAAAGAATTAACCGAATATCGCGAATATGCTTGGGCAAAACCCAAAGAAAATTTGGTTGCTGTTATTTATGCCAGCGGGAATATTGTTTCAGGAAAAGGAACTCCAGGACAGAAAATTGCTCAGGAAACAACGGTAAACCTTATTCGCAAAGCAAGAAAAGATAAACAATACAAAGGGATAATCTTAAGAGTAGATAGCGGGGGAGGAAGTGCTCAAGCCAGTGATATTATTTTAAGAGAATTGGAACTGGCAAAAACTGAAAACAAAAAACCAATCGTTGTTTCTATGGCAGGAGCTGCTGCCAGCGGGGGATATTACATTTCCTGTAATGCCGATAAAATTGTTGCTGAACCCTCAACTTTAACCGGTTCTATCGGAGTTTTAGGACTGGCATTCAATAGCACTGAGATGTTTCATAAAATAAAAGTTAATTGGGATACCGTTAAAAAAGGTGAACATTCTGATATGGGTTCTCTGTATCGTCCCTGGACTGAAGAAGAAAAACAAATAGTAACTCGCAGTATAGAAAATTGTTATGATATATTTGTGGAGAAAGTGGATAATGGACGTCCAAATATAACCTTAGAACAAGTTAAACAATATGCCCAAGGCAGAATTTGGACAGGTGAACAAGCACAAAATATTGGACTTGTTGATGAACTTGGTGGATTGGAAAAAGCCAAAGAAAATATGAGTGAGCTTATAGATAAGAAAGGAAAGATAACTCTCGTTGATGCTACTACTAAAAAAGAGGGATTAAAAATAAGCATCAATATTAGTGAATTGAATGCTTTTGCACCTGTTAAAGCATTAAATGCTGTTAATTCAGATTATATCAAACTCTATGAATTATGGAATGATTTTGGACAGGATAAAGCGCTTATGTTGTGCCCGATATTACCTGAAACATTGCAATTCTAAAATAATAATAACTATAAAGCCAAGGGTCATATATGTTTTTTAAGTCAAGAGTCGTCACTGCCGAAATAACTTTTACGCTATGCACAAATTCGTTTGGCAGTGAGGACTCGTGACGACTATCTCTCACAGATTACACAGATTACATAGATTTGATTTTTGATTAGCATATTTATGGTGTCCCCAATTAAAAATTTACATTAGTTTGCAATAATTTAGCTGACAATTGAGGAGACCTTTACCTGTTTTTAGACAGTGCCTTATTCCCTGCCAAGTTGAATCTTTTATGCTGCCTTAACACTTCTTTAACGACTCCTTAACAAAGTTAAAGAATTGTTAAAGAGTCGTTAAAGAGGCGTTAAAGAAGTGACTAAGCAACAGGTAGTTAAACTTAATCCGCAAAGTAAGTTAATAAATCAAGATGATGATAGGAGCATAGTTTCTGTCTTGTAATTTCATTCAGGAAAAAGCTGCGTCTATTATATGTCTACGAACTACGAAACCATCAGGTAAAAGATCTATTGCCAGCTCAATTTTTTCTCATATCTAAGTATCAAAACATTACTTTCTTTGTCCTATAGTAGCTCTCCTAATTTTTATTATCAACGGAGGATATAATCATTATTTATGGTTTGTCTATAAAAATGTTGTCTAAATCGGTTTCCTAATCCAGTCCGTTTCAGGGTTTTTGGGCTACAATTAAAATTCCTGTTCCCATTTTATTATCTGTTTTCATATCCAAACGCATTAAGATTTCGGCTAAGGGATAAACAAGAAGATAATAGAAAGGCAGAAGGGGGTAAAATTTTTCAGCAATAAGTTGTAAGGGTATTTTGATTAGTAACTTCCAGGATAAGGCACCGTAAGTTCCATAAGTATAGGAACTTTTAACAATATGAAAACCAATCTGCTGCAGTTTATTTTCCAGTTCCTTTTTATTATAACCGGCACGAATATGTTCGGAAGTAAATTTTGCTGCATCCTTCAGGTTTGAAGGAGTAGAAAGAATCAAATATCCTTTCTTTTCAAGGGCATTATACAAATTTTTCAAAGCAGAAACATCATCTTCAATATGTTCCATAATATCAATTGCCAGAGCTAAATTGAACTTTTGTTTAGGGGTATAAATTTGTAAATCAGCTGTCTTATAGTTAAACCTATCCGGATAATAAATATCTGCATAAGCGGAAAAGGATTTCAGATAATCTGTTTTCAGGTCTGTTGCAAAAGCAGTTGCCTGCTGCCAATGTGATAAAATAAAATCCGTATATTGACAAAAACCGGCTCCGGCATCATACAAATTTATTTTATCGGTTTCTCTGAACAAATTGCGAATTTCCTTAAGAACATAACGTTGGCGAAGAAAAATGATGTTAAAAGCAATATAAACAAATTTGCGTAAAGCAGGAAACATATTTATAGCTTTTGCCAGACGGTTTTTTAAGGGATCGTATTCCATTTCTTATACTCCTGCACAAAAAATACATTGACTATTTTCAGGAGGGCTAAAATAAGTCAATCAGGAAAATTGAATTATGATAGTAAAAGAAATAAAAAACATTCAGCGGGTTAATCTACATTTACATACTAATGTGTCTGATGGAAACATAAGTCCTAAGGAACTAATAAAACGCGCTCGGGAAATTGGTTTGGATTTAATTTCCATAACTGACCACGATATAGCAGATGCCTATACCCAAATTCCGGAAAATATTGCACCCCTAAAAATTCTACCAGGAATGGAAATAAGCTCTTTTTATGAAGGAGATGATGTGCATATTTTGGCTTATGGTTGTGATTTTAATAATTCAGCATTAAGAGCGATGACAGAGATGTATTTGATAGGTAGAAAAGAACGCGCCCAAAAAATGATTAAACTTTTAGCCGAAATGGGAATGCCAATATCTTTAACAGAAGTAATTGCCATTGCGGGAAGCAGAGAATTAATCGTGCGTCCTCATATTGCTCAGGTTTTGGTTAATAATAAGTTTTGCCAAACTAAAAATGAGGCATTTGAAAAATTCATAGGGGATAATAAACCTGCTTATGTTCCTAAACCGGAGGTCTCTGTTGTTGATGTTATTTCTATTATTCATCAGGCAGATGGTTTTGCGGTTATTGCTCATCCGGGAAAACTTACAAAATTATCTTATTTGCAAGATATTATTAAAATTGGCATTGACGGTTTGGAGGTTTGGCATCCTGACCACTATCAATGGGAAATAGACAATTTTATTGATATCGCAACCGAAAATGGACTATATATGACAGGAGGAAGTGATTATCACGGCGAACAAGATAAATATAATCTTTTTGATATTATTCCCCTGCCTGAAGTTGTTCTGGACAGCATAAAAAAACTTTGGAAGGAATACCAATGCCGCGTGAAATTAAGGTAAAATCAATCCGTAACGAATTGCCAGCTACTTATCGTTATTCTCCCTGGATGCGATTTATTATGTTATTTGTTGCTTTGACAATATGTATTTATGCCATCTTTTTCTTTGTAAAATTCGTTTCTGGAACTACGCCACTATTTTTTAAGGTCCTACCCTTGATAATTCTCTTTATAGCTCTGGATTCAGCATTCAAACAACTTACTTCTCTCTATAAAGTAACATTTTATGAGAATAGAATTTGCTTCGGATTTTTAGGTAAGCCCAAACTCATTATTCCTTATGAAAATATAACTTCTATTGATTTAACGAAACAAATATCCTTCGCTATTGTTTTGAAATACAGGGATAATAATAGAGAAAAGATATTCAAGACATCAGCTTCTTTTCCTAAAATCCTGGAAATTTTGCTTAACCTGGCTGATTTTGCTCCCCACGCTCAATTAAATGAATTATTAGGTAAAGTGGTTAACCATTTAAGAAATCTAACAGAAGAAAATGAAACAAAGCCGGTTTGACGAAATAATAGACCGTCGTAATAGCGGTTGCTATAAATACGATGCCCTGAAAATGCTGTTTGGCAAAAGTGAGCTTATACCTTTATGGGTTGCAGATATGGATTTTTCAGTTTCTGATGAGATTATTTCTGCTTTATCCAACCGTATAAAGCATCCTGTCTTTGGCTATAACTTGCACCTGAATGATTTTTATGAAGCAATTATCTCCTGGCAGCAAAGACGCTTTGACTGGGCAGTGCGAAAGGATTGGATAATTGCTGTTCCTGGTTTGGTTCCTGCGCTCTCTTTAGCTGTTCTTTCTTTAACAGAACAAGGTGATGGAGTTCTTATTCAGACCCCGGTTTATCGTCCTTTTTATGATGCTGTTATTGACCATAAAAGAAAACTTATAACCTCTCCTCTGGTAAATTCAAACGGGGTTTATAACATTGACTGGCAGGATTTTGAAGAGAAATTGAAAAAGGCGAAATTATTTATCTTTTGCAGTCCGCATAATCCCGTTTGCAGGGTTTGGACACAAGATGAATTAACAAAAATAGGCAATTTATGCGCTAAATATAAAGTCCCTATCTTTTCCGATGAAATTCACGCGGATATTGTTTATCCCGGATACAGACATATTCCTTTAGCTTCTTTGAAAGATTTTTCCAATATTTGTATAACAGGTGTTTCTCCTTCTAAAAGTTTTAATATTGCCGGCTTAGCGACGGCTGTTGTAATTGTTTCCAATGCAGAAATAAGGAATAAGTTTAATGAGCTTAATACCAAACTTCATCTCTATATGGGTAATACCTTTGGAATAAGAGCTTTAATAGCTGCTTATAATGAATCTGAGGGCTGGCTGGAAGAATTACTTTGTTACTTGAATAAGAGTAGAATATATATCACTGAATTCGTCCATAACGAATTATCTAAAGTAATTTTAAGCCCGATAGAAGGAACTTTTTTAGCTTGGCTGGATTTTAGAAACTGGGATTTGCCAGATGCGGAATTACAGGAAATTATGATTAATAAGGCGGGACTGGCTCTTGAGCCTGGCACTGAATTTGGCAAAGACGGTGAGGGCTTTATGCGTTTAAATTTTGGTTGTCCGCAGAGTATATTGAAGCTTGCTTTAAAACGGTTACAGATATTAGCAAAGGAATATGAATGAAACAGGAAATAATTGAACTTTATAATAATCCCCCCAAAAGATGGACAGCAGAACATAAAGGTCTGTTTACAGCTTTTGTTGATGCTTTAAACAAAGGAGAAATCCGTTCCTGTGAAAAAGAAAACGGAATCTGGATAGTTAATGAATGGGTTAAAATGGGAATTCTTTTAGGTTTTCGGATGGGGGAATTAACTATGTATCAGTGGAGTGAAACGAAACCTTTTTTTGATAAAGATACATTGCCGGAAAAGCAATTCACTTTGTCAGATAGAATCAGAATTGTTCCTGGAGGTAGTTCTGCCAGAAATGGTTGCTATATTTCCACCGGAGTAACAATTATGCCTCCTGCCTATATCAATATAGGGGCTTATATAGATAGCGGAACTCTTATTGATTCTCATTCTCTAGTTGGCTCTTGCGCCCGGATAGGAAAAAATGTGCATCTTTCAGCTGGAGCAATTATTGGTGGCGTTCTGGAACCTGTTGGTGCGCGTCCGGTTATTATTGAAGATGATGTTTTTGTAGGAGGAAACACAGGTATCTATGAAGGAATCATTGTTCAAAGAAGGGCAGTGATAGCTTCCGGAACTGTTATAACTGCCTCTACTCCTGTCTATGACAGTGTTCGGGAAAAATATTTAGAGCGTGATAGCGGTAATAGTTTTACAATTCCTTCTGCAGCTGTAATAGTTCCCGGCTCCCGACGACTCAAAAGTAACCCTGAATTTCAAATTGCCTGCCCGATTATTATTAAATATAGAGATAACAAAACCGATAAAGCAGTAGAATTGGAACAAGCTCTAAGAATATAATAACAGAACTGGGATGAACAGAATTTAAGGGATATTTTTACAAAGAGAAAAGAGAAAAAATGAAAATGAACGGTAAATAATGATAGTGAGAAGTGCTTTTCAGGAATAAATGACTTCTCAATTATTTCCCGTTTTCAAACTACAGATAAAGTGAAGAAGATGAGATTTTCTCAGTATTGGACACTATGGATTTTACAAATTTTCATATTCATTTTCACATCTTTTTCACTTCACATTTTGACTCGTTAACCTGTTCACTTGTTAATAGCAGGTTTACATTAGAGATAAGAAAATGAAGGAATATATATTTACTAATGGCTTTGTTCTGAATACAAAGCAAAAGGAATTTACAGAGCAATCAGTTTTAGTTCGGAAAGATAGAATTACCAGTATTGGAACATTGCAGGATTGCAAAATACAGGCAAAATCTTCTTATGAGATTATAGACCTGAAAAAACGCTTACTATTACCGGCTTTTATTGATGCTCATACTCATTTTGTGGAATATGCCAAGGGAAGAATCCTGGTTAATTTGGCTAGTTGCCATACTATAGAAGAGATATGTAACTATCTTATTAACTATAGAGAGAAACTTTCCTACAAACCGCTGTGGATATTAGGTGGCGGCTGGAATCGTAATTGCTTGAATAATCCTCAAGAGCTTTCTTGTAACTTATTAGATGCCATTTTTCCTGATATTCCCGTTGCTTTGATGAGTAAGGATTATCACAGTAAATTATGCAATTCTCTGGCGCTAAAGATAGCTGGAATAAATAAAAATACAGATAATCCCAAAAGTGGTTTAATTGAACACGATAAGGAGGGTAATCTTACAGGAGTCCTGTATGAAACAGCTGGTGAACTTATAAACTCATATATAATTTATCCTGAAGAAAAAGTGTTTATCCAAGCTATTTCCGAAACAGTGGAGTCAATTTATCCGCTGGGGTTAGTTGGTTTTAATAGTATGGAAAGCATTTTAAGTAGAGACCTGATGCTGAAAACTCAAGAACGAGGTAAAAAATTCCGTTTCTGCTGGCATTTTTACCCTGAGGATTATGAAAAAGTGTTGCAGGAAGGGAAAAAGAGCTATGAGGGAGATGAATTTTATAAACTGGGTGGATTAAAACTATTCGGAGATGGCAGTTTAGGTTCACAAACAGCTGCTATGTTTGAAAATTATCCTGCTGGAGGAAACGGCATTTTACGCTATACAGATGAAGAGCTCTATAATACAATGCTTTCCGCTGCTGAAAATGGTTTTGCTGCTACTATTCATGCTATCGGAAACCGCTGTGTAAAACAAGTAATTGATTGTGCGTTGCGGCTAAAGTCAAGCGGGAAATTTAATATGTTATTTAACCGCATTGAGCATATTCAAGCAATTCGGAAGGAAGATATTCCCTTGTTAAAAAAAGCAGAACTATTTGCCTCCTTGCAACCAATTCATATTGCTAATGATGTTCTGATGATAGAAAAACACTGGAAGGATGTTATTGAACAGGCATATTCTATAAAAAGTATAATTACTGAAGGGATTTCTTATGCCTTCGGTTCTGATGTGCCGATTGAAACCATTAATCCTTTTCAGGGAATTTATAGTGCTCTAGAAAGGCATCCGGACAATAATCCTGCTTTACCTCAATTTAGACCAGAACAGTCAATAAGTGCAATGGAAGCAATTTTGGGCTATACAATTGGGGCAGCAAAGTCCTCTAAAAGCGAAAAAGAACGCGGCTCCATAGAAACAGGAAAATTAGCGGACTTGATTGTAATTGAGGACTATCGGAAATTTCCTTCTACATTTTGGCTAACTGCAAAAAGTGAATTAACAATGCTAAACGGGGAAATTGTTTTTCCGGAAGGTTGACCTCCCGGTCAACCACAAAACGACAAGGATGTCGTTTTTCCGGAAGGTTGACCTCCCGGTCAACCATAGACCAGCAAGATTATTCTGGACAAAAATATCTGTTTTTTCCAATATGACATAAAAAGAAATAGCATAAGGAGTTTAACGATGAACAGCTTCGGTTTTAAGTTTCCTGTTCAGGAACGGAAAACAGCCCTTTACAACTTGGAAGAAGATTGGTATCTTCCTCTATTATCAAAACTTCGTGGCGTTCCGATGCAAAGCATCAAACGTAGTAATTTCGGTCAGTATTCTATGGCAGTAAATTATTTAACTTCTGTGTTGGAAGAAGCTTCTGCAATCAATAAAGTAGCCGTTTATAATATTGATCATATGGCACAATTACTCTTTTCCGGAGCCGATGTGGTAGCTCTTTTGAATAGGGCTTTAACTGGTAACTTTACTGAAATGAAAGTGGGGCAGTGTAAATATACTTTACTATTAAATGAACAAGGTGGAGTGCAAGATGATATGATTCTGATGAGAGTTACTGAGACAAGTTTTATTTTGGTTATTAACGCGGGTCATGATATTACAGATACAATTGAGGTTGAAGGAGTTAAGAAGGAATATATTGCCGATATAGACAGAATTATGGCTTGCAAAAAAGATGGGGAAGAGGTTTGGGCAAAAGATATTTCCGATACATTGTTAAAAATAGATGTTCAAGGTCCGCTTGCCTTCAAACTGCTAAAAGAGGTCTATGGCGAAAATGTGTTGAAAAACAGGTATAATCCCGAAAAGAATATGAATTTCTTTACTTTTAACCAGTTTGAACGCAATGGCCAGCATTACTATTTATCCAGAACAGGGTATACCAATAGATGGGGTTGGGAACTTTATATTCCAGTTGCTGTTGCCGAAGAAGATGCCAAAATAATTATATCCAAAGCATTGGACTTCGGAGGACTATTAGTTGGTTTAGGTGGCAGGGATGAAAACAGAATTTCTGCAGGACCATTCGGTTTACCACTTATGGGGCAGGAATATGACCCTTATCATACACCTGTAAACGCTCCCCTTTTTGAAACAGCAGTAGATATGAACAAGGAATACTTTGTAGGGAAAGAGGGATTAGTTAAAGAAATAGCGGAAGGAGTGCAAAAGCGTCTCTATATATTTGTTTCTGAAGGTATTGTAACAAACCGGGGTATTTATAAAGAAGGCAAACGCCTGGGAACTGTTACCAGCAGTATAAATTCCCCGAATGTTTCTCTGGAAATGCGTTTGGCAATTGGTTCCAAGCGAAAAAATGTGAATGAAGAAAAGGGAACTGCTGCCATCGGTATGGGTTGGTTTTATTTTCCCTTGTTTGAAAAAGATGCAGAAGGAAAAGAGTTAGCAGAAATTGACGGGAAGCCAATTCGTATTCCAGTTGAATTTTATCGCGAAGATGAAAAGCGGAATCCAATTGGAAGTCCTGTTTTGGGCTATGTTACCTTGGAAGGAATTACACCAGCTACAGCGCATAGACCTTTGAAGAATATAGAAAACTTATAAAATGTGAGATATTGAAGCAGCGAGATGACGAAATATAAATTTTGTATCGGAGGAACGACATCTTGTCGTTCCACTTGCAACCGCGTCTTTTCGTTACCGCTTTGCATTTCGGTAAAGAAATAAATCGCAAGAGGTGGGTTGACCAGGAGGTCAACCTTCCGGAGGAACGACATCCTCTGCCTACACAGCATCTTACTTGTAATTTATTTCTCTAATGTAGTTGGAGGAGAAGTAGCAGGGTAATTTTCATAAACATTCAAGGAATCTTTATCAACCATTAAAATCCTGTTTTCCATCTTTCTATCTATATGAACTGTAGTGAAAGGGGGATTTATTTTTTCCACGCTAAGAGAGTAGGTTACAATCAAGCCAGAAAAGACAATAGAAATCATACTCATCAGTTTAACCAGAATATTGATGCAAGGACCTGCTGTATCTTTAAATGGGTCACCAACTGTATCACCTACAATACTGGCTTTATGAATTTCAGTGCCTTTAGCTTTCTTTTCGGTCTCTATATACTTTTTGGCATTATCCCAGGCGCCACCTGCATTATTCATCATCACAGCTAACACAAAACCGGTAGAAAGAGCTCCGGTAAGAATTCCTAAAACTCCGGGAACACCAAAAATCAAGCCCGTAAAAATAGGAGACAAAAGACCTACTAAAGCAGGCATCAGCATTTCTCTCTGAGCTGCCTGAGTGGAAATTTTAATACATTTGGCATATTCAGGTTTTCCTGTTCCTTCCATAATTCCTGGAATTTCTCTAAACTGACGGCGCACTTCTTTTACCATTTTACCGGCAGCACGTCCTACAGCTTTAATAGTGAGTGAGGAAAATACAAAGGCAACCATAGCCCCAATGAAAACACCCAGTAAAAACTTGGGATTGAGGATATGAATTTGGAAGAATTGAATAAAATCTGCAATTGATGCCTTTGCTAAAGGAATATTTTCAGTGAATTTGGTATTATAGTTAGTATGCAAAAAGACAGCTTTACCTGCTTTATTACCTACTAATTGTAAAGCTCCACGAACTTCTTCCAGATAGGCAGCAAGCAAAGCCATAGCAGTTAAAGCAGCACTTCCGATAGCAAACCCTTTTCCTGTAGCAGCAGTAGTATTGCCAACCGAATCCAGGTTATCCGTCATCAATCTTACATCTTCAGGCAAATTACACATTTGAGCATTTCCACCCGCATTATCAGCTATAGGTCCAAAAGCATCCATTGCTAAAGTTACACCTAAAGTAGCAAGCATTCCAACTGCTCCAAAACCAATTCCGTATAAACCCATTTCTATAGAGGAAAAACCGTGACTGCAAATAAAAGCAGATAAAATGCCTATAACGATTATTAAAACCGGAGCCGCAGTAGAACGCATTCCTACAGACATCCCTTCAAGGATAACTGTTGCAGGACCGTAATCTGCCTGATTAGCTATTTCCTGTGTCGGTTTGTAACTATGAGAAGTGAATAGTTCAGTAAAAAGACCAATCAATATACCGGCTGCCAATCCAATTACAGTAGAAATAAATACACCAAAATAATAATCAGGCGGAAGCAAAGCTTTGGTTACAAAAAAAGCACAAATAGCAATTAATATAGAGCTGGAATAGACACTTTTATTTAAGGCAAACATCAGTTCTTTAGGACCGGCATTTTCTTTGGTGCTGACAGTAAAAATGCCTATAATAGAAAGGAGAATCCCCAAACCAGCTAAAATCATTGGAGCTACAACAAAATTTACTGCCATATTTGCATATTGTGCACCTAACATTGTAACAGCGCTCATTCCTAAAGCAGCTGTAGCCAGAATTGAACCAGCATAACTTTCATATAAATCGGCTCCCATACCTGCAACATCACCAACATTATCACCAACATTATCTGCTATGGTAGCAGGATTACGGGGGTCATCTTCCGGAATATTAGCTTCCACTTTGCCTACAAGATCGGCACCTACATCTGCAGCTTTAGTAAAAATTCCTCCTCCCAACCGAGCGAAAAGTGCCTGTGTAGAAGCACCCATTCCAAAAGAAAGCATTATAACGGTAATTTGATGCAGAGGGAATTTTAGCAGATTAAGGATAAAAAACCAAGCAGAAATATCAATTAAAGCTAAACCAACCACCGTTAATCCCATTACACTACCAGCTCTAAAGGCAATGCGCAGACCTTTATTAAGCCCTTTAGTACAAGCCTGAGTAGTTCTATTGGAAGCAAGGGTAGCCATATTCATACCGATATAGCCAGCTAAACCACTGAAAAAACCGCCGGTTAAAAAAGCCCAGGGGATTAACCAGTGCAAAACACCCAAGCCCCAAGCCATTATTTGAAATACGATGAAAGCAATAATAAAGAATATACCTACGCCTTTGTATTGTTGCTTTAAATAGGCAAAAGCACCTTCCCTAACATAACCTGCAATTTCCTGCATTTTAGCATCACCGGGGTCTTGCTTTTTTACCTGCCGAAAGAAAATTGCTGCAAAAATTAAAGCTAGAATAGCACCTAAGGGTGCAATAATCCACAGGACAGGGATATTAATCATATACAACCTCTAACTTCTTATTTTCAAAAATACTGTGTAAAATTTATGCTGCTTAAAACATTTTGGTTATACTCATAAAAATTGTCAATGGAAAAAATTTGTCCCGATTCATTGAAAATTATACCTGAGTGCTTTAATTGACCGTAACCAGGGCATAACCAGAAACTGTTCCCGATTTACTAATTTGCTGCTGTCCATTTTAATCCTCTGCCAGCGTGTATAGGGTAATCTGTTATCGCCAAGACCATAGCTGATACCAAAAGTAGCCAAGAGCTGAAAATTTTTAATTAATTTTGTTTCTATATCTTTTTGCGCAGGGCGTCCATAAGGATAGGCAAAATAACGCTTAAAAGATAAAGATAATTCTTCATTTTGGGTAAAGCATAAATCAAGCTCGGTATAAGCTTCAGAATAATTTAAACGCCCAAAATCAGGATGAGACCAGCTGTGAATGCCAAAGTCAACACCCGCCTTTTGTAAACTCTGTATCTGGGTAAGCGAAAGAAAAGGTTTATGTTTTTGGAGATAATTGCTCTGAGAAAAAGGCATAACTTCATTCCAGATTGCATCAGTAATTTCATCTTTTTCAGACATTTCAATGCGGGAAAACAAAGTAGATATTGTTGCTCCGGGAACATATTTATTTATTTCAGCAGAAAGCTTCGCCAGCGAACAATAGCGTTTCATTAAAAGCAGTTTATGATTCCATGCCATTTCTTTATTATCAACGCATTTACCAATTAAAAACACAGTCGGTTTAATATTATATTCTTTACATAAATATATAAGAACAGGATAGTTAGCTGAAAAACCATCATCAAAACTCAGAGCCAGGTCTTTATCGTTAAATCTTTTTGGATTTGCCAGAATTTCACTTAACGACCGAAATTTGTATCTCCGGCGTTTTAGTTGTCCCAGTTGCTTAAAAAAATTGGAGACACTAATACCATAGGGATAAATTTCCGGGAATTTATCAGCTACAATGTGATAGTAAAGCACTCGGGGAGTAGTATTTAACTTCATATATTCATTCCAGCTACATTCTTATTTTCCTTTTAATGAATATTACTTAACTGTCAAGGAACATTTTTATCCGGAATCCAAGAATAACTTTGCTAGATAGAAAGCATTGCTTACACATTGCTCACCCATTACGGATGCCATCCGTAATGAGTAGGCAATGAGTCCGTAATGCAATTAAGGAAGAAAAGAAAAATAAGGATAAGAGATTGTAATAAAAACAAATATATAGTAAAATCCTAAAACTGCAGTTGAAGATCAGCGGGATAAGGGAAAATATCGTGATAATACAATTTCCATATTGAAAATACCTGCAACGCAAAGTCGCAGTGAAATACCAGTTTATTAACGATAGAATTTAAGGAATGACTTTTGAAAAATGAATTATGGGATTGTAGCAGAGATTAAAGAGCGAAGGGCAAAGGGTTTATCAGCCATTTTTTCCGAGGTGCTTATGCACCCGTCGCTGTAATTGTTTCGTCCTGACGGGCTTTAATATATCTCAACCCTCTAAACCTTCTCAACCTTCTCAACCTTTTTTATGCATATTGAAAATAGAGGAAACAAGGCGGATTTTTAATCATAGAAGCAAAAGTTCTTGCTTGACAGAAAAAGACACTGACAAGTTTAGTTCAAAACAAAGATCGGGATGTAGCGCAGACCGGTTAGCGCGCTCGGTTCGGGACCGAGAAGTCGGAGGTTCAAATCCTCTCATCCCGACCATTTTTTTGAATAAATCCCCCAAAAAAGAAACAGTAAAAAGGTGCAAAAAGTGGCTGAAAACAAGCAGACATTCACATATTATCTGAAGCTCCTCTTTCCTTTTGTGAAGAAGGATTTGGGACTGCTATTCTTTGGACTTTTTGCAATGCTGATTACATCCGGTTTACGGTTGCTCAATCCTCTTATTTTAGCACAAATTATAGATCACAGCATTCCGGAAAAGAATATGGCACAGATGTTTCAATATGGCTTCTATTTTATTGCTGTAGTTATGCTATCGGGTGTGCTCTCCTATCTGCAGATTTTGTTGCTTTCCCGTTTAGGGATAAAAATTATCACTAAGTTTAAGGGCAATGTGTTCAGTCATTTATTGAAGTTACCTGTTTCCTGGTTTAATAAACAGCCGGTGGGTGAACTTATTGCCCGTGTGGAAAGTGACAGTGAAAGGGTTAAAGTTCTCTTTTCAGATTTGTCTATTACGATAATTGGCAATATATTGTTTTTCATTGGTGGTTTTGTTGTTCTTTTCATTCTGCAGTGGCAAATAACGATTTATATTTTGCCGGCGATAATTCTTTGTGGAATCGGCTACTGGTTTTTGTTTAAGTATTTGAACAAATTCTTTCTTCTGATTCGGGAACGCTATGCTGTAATTACTGCTAAAATAACGGATTATGTGCAAGGCATTCAGATGATTCAGGCATTAAATCAGGAAAAAAGAGCTCTGAAAGATGTGGAAAAGGCATCCTTAGCAAAGAAAAAAGTGGAAGTTCATACTCAGATAATTGAATACAGTTCTCAAAGTATCTTCAGTTTTATGATCAATGTGGTCTTTATCATCATTGTGATTCTGGTTTCTGCTCCCAAAATTATTGCCGGAACGCTAACGGTTGGAATTCTGATTGTATTTATTCAATATATTTATCAGCTGGTATGGCCGCTGATGCAAATTTCCGAAAATGTGATGCAGATTCAGCGTTCCTTTGCTTCTCTGAAAAGGATTTTGGAATTAACGGAACTGCCTACTGAAGATGATATCTTTACCGGAACGGGGTTACCTGTTTTTGAACAGGAAATCAAGTTTGAAAATGTTTGGTTTGCCTATAAAGAGAATGAATGGATATTGAAGGATATATCTTTCACTATTCCCAAAGGGAAGAAAATAGCTTTAGTAGGTCCTTCCGGCAGCGGTAAAACAACTACTGTAAGTTTGTTGTGCGGTTTTTATCCTGTGGAAAAAGGGAGAATATTAATTGATGGTGTTCCTTTAAGCGAAATGAACTTCAGGGAATGGCGAAAAAAGATTGGACTTATTTTGCAGGATGTTTATCTTTTTCCTGGCAGTATTTTAGAAAATGTGCGGGTTTACAACGACCAGATTGGCGAAGATAAGGTTCAAAAAGCAATTTCTATTGTCCAATTGGATGAATTTATCCGGAAATTGCCCGAAGGAATTAATGCGGAATTGGCAGAACGGGGACAAAATATTTCCCAAGGTGAAAAACAGCTGATTAGTTTTGCCCGCGCTCTTGCTTTTGCCGCGGAAATAATTATTATGGACGAAGCAACGGCTTCTATAGACCCTCAGACCGAGGCAAAAATCCAACGCTCAATGGAAAAATTATTAGCCGGCAAAACTGCTTTGATTGTAGCACACCGTCTTACTTCCGTTTTAGATGCCGATGAAATATTATATTTCAGTAATGGAAGAATAACTGCTCGGGGTAAGCATAACGAGCTGTTGCAGAAATCGCCTGAATATCAAAAGCTGGTGGAATTGCAAATGTTGAAGGTGCAGGATGAATAAACACCTAAAATGGATTTTGGAACAGTATAAAACACAGAAATGGTTTGTGCTGATTATGGTAGTGCTCACTCTGCTGTCATCCGTTGTGTCTATTGCTTTTCCTTATGTTTTTAAAGAAATGTTGGACTTGCTGAAAGATATATTACAATTTCCGGCAAAATATCCTGAACCGATGCAAGCGGTTTATAGAATTATAAAAATTCTGTTTGCCATCGGTTTGGCTCAGTTGATTACAGGCCTTTATCCCGGGATTAGGGGCTGGGTAAATATGCGCTTTGAACATTCTCTGCGGATTATGTATTTTAAGCATATTTTGAACAAGGATTATAACTTTTTTCAGAAATTCAGAACAGGAGATATTGTTACCCGTTTAACAGATGACCTTTCCGATTTTCCCAGGGTTAGCTGGTTTTTGTGTTCAGGCATTTTTCGGGCTTTCAATTCATTCAGTATGATTTTGTTTGCGTTAGTTGTAATGTTCAGTATTAATGTGAAACTAACCTTACTTTCCATAGCTCCTCTACCATTTATGATGCTGATTTTCTATTTCACCTCCGATAAAGTGTATACCAATTATAATCGTAATCAGCAGGCAATTTCCGCTATCAATAATCAATTGGAAATGAGTTTTTCAGGAATCAGGATTGTTAAAAGCTTTGTAAGCGAAGAAAAGTATAACCGTTTCTTTGATATAGCTCTTGCCAAACGGTTCAAAACCGAAATGAGTATGGTGAAATTGAATGCCATTCTTTCTTTAATCTGGCAATACATTGATTACATTGCCCAAATTGGAGTTATTCTTTTTGGCGGATACCTTGCCGTGAAGGGAGAAATAACGGTTGGCACTTTTTTCCTGTTTTACACCTATCTATCAATGATGATTTATCCGCTGATTGACTTGCCCCAGCTCTTTGTTTCCGGTAAACAGGCATTCGTAAATATAGACCGTTTGGAAGAAATGAAATCCTATCCTACTTTAAATGATGAACTTAACGGTCAGCATAAAGTAAAGGAATTCTCCACTTTATCCTTTGAAAATGTATCTTTCCAGTATCCTGATAAGCCCTCTCCCGTGCTGAAAAATGTTAGTTTTGAACTTGGCAGAGGAGAAAAAATGCTGATTTTGGGAGCTACAGGCAGAGGAAAAACCACTATTGCCAATCTGTTATTAGGACTGCTGAAAGCTAATAGCGGCATAATTAAAATCAATGGAAAACCCATAAATGAAATAGATATTAAGTCCTTACGGAATATTGTTGCCTATGTTCCTCAGGAGCCGCTTCTTTTTGGTGGTTCTGTGAAAGATAATATCCTTTTTGCAGTGGAAAAAGCAACAGATAGGGACTACCAAATTGCCGTTAAAACATCTCAATTAGAAGATGAAATTGCTTTCTTTCCGGAAAGAGATAATACCTTTGTGGGAAATAGAGGACTTAGCGTTTCCGGGGGGCAAAAACAGCGTTTAACTATTGCCCGCGCTTTAGTTAAAAAACCGCAATTGCTCATTTTAGATGATATTACTGCCTCATTGGATGCTGAAAATGAAGAAAAACTCTGGCAAGCACTGCAGGAAAATTATCCTGATATTTCTGCTATCGTGATTTCTCATCGGCTTTCTACTCTGCATTATGTGGACAGTGTGCTTTTTATTGATTCTCAGGGTTCTGCTTATAAAGGTTCTCACGATTATCTGGTTTTTAATAATCAGGAATATCACGATTTTTTAAGAGAGCATCTGAAAGAAGAAAAAGAAAAATAGAGTTGACACTAATAAGACGCCTGAAAATTCTGACGGTGAGATTTATTAGTGGAGAAAACAATGCCTCATAAATGGCTGATACTTTTGCTATGTGTTTTTTTCACAGTTTGTTATGCTGATGAACTGGAAGATAAAATGCAGCAGTTGAGAGAAATGCAAAGGCAACTGGAAAGCACAGAAAAAAAAGTGAAACAAACCCAAACCAAAAAACAGCAAACCGAAAATGAGATTAAACGAACCGCTTCTCTGAAACAAAGAACGGAAAAAAACCTGCAAAAGCTGAAAACAGAAGAAAAAATTGTGCAAGATTCGCTTAAATCAGTGGAGCAAAGAATTGCTGTTACAGAAATGCGTTTACAGGATATGCACAGAGAACAAAATGCAGAATTGGATTTGCTATTGCGAGTGGATAAGTCCTATAAAAAATTAAATATAAATCATCGTGATCAGCGTTTATTGAAGGATTTTATTCAAGGAACCAGACAAAAAATAGATATTCTTTCCGGCTATAAAATAACCCTCTCTCAAGTGCAGGAACTGCACCGGGAACATGCTACTAAGGTTTCTCATACTTTGAAAAAAGAAAGCAAAAAAAAATCCAGCTACGAAAAACAAATAAAGACCCTCTCTACACAAAGTAAAAAATTGACAGAAGAGCAGAAAAAACTGCAGGCACAAGTAGAAAAGCTGAAAAAAGACAGTGCTGAACTGGAGAGTTTAATTGCCCAATTGATGAAACAACAAGGCAAAGAACCAGCCAGTTACCAATTTACAGGTAAAAAAATCTCCTGGCCCCTTAAAGGAAAAATAATTCGTAACTTTGGACAAGAAACCAGAAGTTACGGAACCAGTGTAGTTAGCAATGGAATTGATATTGCCGCCAAAGAAGGAACTAAAGTAGTTGCTGCTGATGATGGAGAAGTAATTTTTGCTGATCGCTACGGAGGACAGGGTAAACTTATTATTATTGACCATAAAAATGGCTTTTTTACTCTTTATGCTTATAACAGTGAATTACTTGTAAGCCGAGGAGCAAAAGTTAAGAAAGGTCAGACCATTGCTAAAAGTGGAATGACTGGCTCGGCAAGTGAACCCTCTTTACATTTTGAACTGCGTAAAGACGGAAAAGCAATCAATCCGTTTCCCTATTTGGAATGAGGAGGAAGAAATTATGCTTATTTTGAAAGACCCCGGCTTACGCAAGCTGGAAAAATTTATTGCTAGTAATCCTTTGGAAAATGCTACAATTTTACATTGGACGGGTTCAATGTGGGGAATCGGTTGTCGGCTTTCTTCCCCAGAAACAATTGCGCACATTAAAGAACTGAAACAAAGACCCGATAAAGATGGTTTTATTGCTCTGATACCTGATATTAGTGTTTTGGAACAAGATAAAATACCTACTGCTTTACTCCCTTTAATGCATCAATACTGGCCCGGAAACTTAACCCTGGTTTTTAACTATGAGGATTCCACCCTTGCTCAAATAGCAAAGGGGAATAAAGTTGCTTTAAGAGTTCCTTCCGATCCTGCTTTACGAGCTTTAATTTATTTAATGGGAGAACCACTTATCAGTACCAGTGTTAATGTTTCAGGTATGATGGCGGAAAATAATTATGAACGAATTATGCGTAATTATGCTTCCTGGTTTGATTTTGCTTTACTGCCTTCTTCAAGGGAACTGAAAAGACCATCTGAACCCTCTACCATTGTAGAATATATAAGTTCTGCAGAAAGCGGTAGTAATGATAAAATAAAATGCTTACGCGAAGGTTCTATTCCTTTTTATGAAATAAAACAGGTATTTCAATTGCCGGTAGTAATGTTTGTCTGTACAGCCAATATTTGTCGTTCTCCAATGGCGGAAAATCTGTTCCGGAAAATGATCAGAGAGAACAATTTGGCACTGGCAACTGATTCCTGCGGTTTGAGGTCGGGAGGGCAGATGATATCCTTAAATGCACTCCAATTGCTTTTGGAAAAAGGTATTATTGATGCTCAACAACATATCTCCAAACAGTTTACTCCCCAATTGATTTCTTCCAGCTGGTTAATTTTAACGATGGAAGAAGGGCAGCGAGATTTATTGCGTAACATTTATCCTAATAATGCACGGCGGATTTGGACTTTGAATGAATTTGTTGGAGAGCAGGGTGATATTGATGATCCTTTCGGCAGCAATCCGGAAAGCTATAAAAAGACCTTTGAAATTATTGAAGACCGTTTGCAGCGATTAACGGAAAAGCTGAAAAATAATGAATTGAGGATGTAGAAAAGAACTTTATGAAAAAGGTTGAAATAACACCCGAACTTGTTGCTGAACATAACTTAAGCCCGGAAGAATATAAGCGCATTTTAGATATTCTGAAACGGGAACCGACTTTTGTAGAACTGGGTATTTTTTCCGTTATGTGGAGTGAGCATACCAGTTATAAAAACTCCGTTTTATTATTAAAAACCCTTCCTAAAGAGGGCTCCTTTATTTTAGCCAAAGCAGGAGAAGAAAATGCCGGCTTAATTGATATTGGACAGGGCTGGGCAATATGTTTCAAAATTGAAAGTCATAATCATCCTTCTGCCCTGGAACCCTATTATGGTGCTGCTACAGGTGTGGGAGGTATTTTAAGAGATATTTTTACGATGGGTGCTAAACCCATTGCGGTTCTGGATTCACTGCGTTTTGGCAAACCCGAAAATCCTAAAGTTCAACATTTACTGAAAGAAGTTGTTAGCGGAATAGCTGATTACGGAAATTGTTTCGGAGTTCCAACTGTTGGAGGAGAGGTCTATTTTGAAGATAGTTATGAAGGCAATCCTTTAGTTAATGCAATGGCTGTAGGAGTAGTTAAACATAATAAAATAGCGCGTTCTGCCGCTTCCGGAATCGGGAATGTAGTCCTTATTGTAGGTGCAAAAACAGGACGAGATGGAATTCATGGAGCTACTTTTGCCTCTGTGGATTTAAGCGAAAAATCCGAAGAACAAAGAACCGCTGTCCAAGTTGGAGACCCTTTTCTGGAAAAACTTTTACTGGAAGCAACTTTGGAAGCAATTGAGGAAGGGCTTGTTATTGCTATTCAAGATATGGGTGCTGCAGGTTTAACTTGTTCCAGTTCAGAAATGGCAGGTAAAGGAAATGTCGGTATGGAAATTGATGTTTCTCTTGTTCCTCAAAGAGAAACAGGGATGACTCCTTATGAAATTATGCTTTCGGAATCGCAGGAAAGGATGTTGGTTATTGTGCAACCGGAAAACCTAAAACGCATTACATCTATTTTTGCCAAATGGGATTTAGATGCAGTTCAAATTGGTAAAGTTACCGATGATAAGATGCTCAGGGTTTTTTACGGGAAAGAAAAAGTAGCTGAAATACCGACGGAGACACTAATTTTAGGTGGTTCGGCTCCTGTTTATAAACGCATAACTAAATATCCTGAATATCTTCATACATTACAAGATTTTGATCCTGATAAAATTCACGAGCCCTCAAATTATTCAGCAGTCCTATTTAAGCTTATTTCTTCTCCTAATCTTTGCAGTCGCCAGCAAATATATCAGCAATATGATTTTATGGTGCAAATTGGAACTGTTGTAGAACCTGGTTCGGATTCTGCAGTTGTGAGAATTTCAGATACAGATATTGCTATTGCCTTAAGCACTGACTGTAATGGCAGATATTGTTTTTTAGACCCTTATGCAGGAACAGTTGCTGCGGTTGCAGAGGCAGCAAGAAATGTTGCTTGTAGTGGAGCTAAACCAATTGCGATTACTAATTGCCTTAATTTTGGCAATCCTTATAAACCTGAGGTCTATTATTGTTTCAGTGAGGCGATCAGGGGAATGGCAGATGCCTGTAAAATTTTAGGTACACCCGTTACCGGTGGTAATGTATCTTTTTATAACGAAAATCCGGAAGGAGCAATTTATCCTACACCTGTTATCGGAATGCTTGGTTTGATGTCCGATTTTCGTAAGGCAACAACTCAGTTTTTTAAACGCACCAATGATAGAATTATCCTTTTAGGTTCCTTGAAAGCGAACTTGGGGGGTAGTGAATATCTTAAAATTCAATTTAATAAAGTAGCCGGCAAACCACCAAAAACAGATTTGGAAGAAGAATTGCGCCTGCAGAATTTAATTTTGGAACTAATTGATAAGGGCTTAGTTAATAGCGCTCACGATGTTTCCGATGGCGGATTATTAGTTGCTGTTTTGGAGTGCTGTTTTGCTCCAAATCAGATTTGGGGAGCGATGCTGAATTTTGATCTTCCGCAGAGCCCGAGTAGTGTATATTTTGGAGAAGGAGGTGGTAGAATTGTAATTAGTGTCGAGGAAAAAAACTGCCAGGTAATAAAAGAAACAGCCCAAAAATATAATATTGAGTATATTGAACTGGGTTATGTTTCAGATAAGGCAAACTTTATTGTAAATAAACATATAATAGAAAATATAGAGGTTCTTTACTCTGCCTGGAGGCAGGGATTAAAAATATAATTAAAAGGATAAGGAAATGAAAATGGATTTTATATTCAGCAATTTCTTTTGGGGCATACTGTTAATCCTTTTAGGATTATCTATTTTTTTAAAGGGATTTAACATTCATCTGCCTTTGGTGAGAGTGTTTATTGCTGTTATTATTATTATGCTGGGCATTAAACTGCTCTTTGGTATTAAAACACATAAATATAATAAGCCAAAACATTATTCCAGAGAAAGTTCTATTAACTACAGCAGTTCCCGGAACGAATATAATATTGTCTTTTCCTCGGGTATAATTGACCTTACTGATCTTCCGGCAGACGCAAAAGAAATAGAAATAAATGTGGTTTTTGGTTCAGGAACAGTTATTTTACCTGATAGTATCACCTTTCATATTAATCCTACCTCTGTTTTTGGAACTACTGTTTTACCTCCCAAAATGCCTGTAACTCAGGGAACACCTGTTGATATAGAGTCAACGGTAGTTTTTGGACGAATGGAATATAAGTATGCTCAACCTGAAAACGCAGCAGATACAAAATCTGATTCCCGAGAAGGTACTTTTTAATTTTCAGTCGGCTACAATGAAAAAACTATATGTTCTGCTGATGCTCTTCTTTTTTATCAATATTTTAGCGGGTGAAAAACTTGGCTATGCCTTAAGTGGTGGTGGGGCAAGAGGTTTTGCTCATATCGGGGTTTTAAAGGTTTTGGAAGAGGAAGGTATTCATCCGGATTATATTGCAGGAACCAGTATTGGAGCTGTTATTGGAGGCCTTTATGCGATGGGTTATTCAGCAACTGAATTAGAGGATATGTGTCTTAAACTGAATTGGAATGAATTAACGCGGGATACACATCAAAGGAAAGACCTTTATATCGGACAAAAACGCTGGACACCTTATGGCAATGCTGTTTTTGAATTAAATGAATCCTGGGTTCCGCAACTTCCTTCTTCGGTATTTGTAGGTAATAATCTTAATCTAGAATTGTTTAAATTAACAGCCTCCGCTTCTCAGATTCAGAATTTTAATGAATTGCCGGTTCCTTTTATCTGTAATGCTACAGATTTACTTACTGGGGAAGGAGTTACTTTTACGGAGGGCTCATTAATGCAAGCAGTGCGCGCTTCAATATCCATTCCCAGTTTGTTTGAACCTTTTGAATTGAATGGTCACTATTATATAGATGGTGGTGTTTCGCAAAATATGCCTATTGACCTTTTACACAAAATGGGAGCGGATAAAGTTCTGGGTATAAAAGTTAATTCTACTTTACGCGATATGGACAGAGTTAATAACCTGGTAGAAATATTAGACCAGACCATCAATATCGGTATAACTCGCAATCTGAAAGAACATTTAGATGAATGCGAGCTTTTAATTGAGCCGGAACTTACTCAATTCGTTTCTACTGATTATCAGCATTTGCAGGATATTATTGCTGCCGGAGAGGAATCTGCCAGGAAAACGATTGATCAAATCAGGGCTTTTAAGAATGAATTTTATCGCTCCAGTCCCCCCCAAAACACATTCAATAAAGGTCTGAATAGTTTTTACATAACCCAAATCAGAGTTCAGGGAAATAAAAATATCAGTCCTTCCAAAGTAAGAGAATATCTGGGTTTGGAGGTAGGGAAAACCTATAGCAGTGAAGAAATTGCCAATGCTTGTATTAATGCCTGGAATTCTCAAGTATTCAAAATTATTTACCCTGTGCTGGAAAAAACAGAAGAAGACCGCTATAACCTAATTATCTATATTAAGGAACGCGAGCGTAAACACCTTGCTGTAAATATGGTTTACAATAATGAAGATAAGCTTATGGCTGGACTTGTTCTTTCCTTAAATAACTATCTGCTTAAAAATTCCCGTCTGCTCGCAGAACTGAAACTGGGTGGAAGAAATGAGTTAAATGTTGATTATGTGAAAAACTTCGGTGAGCAGTGGGGTGCTTATTATCGTCTTTTCCCTTATGTAGGAGAAAAAACCATCTATAATTATAGCGATCACCATAAAACCAACAGCTTTAAATCTACCGAATTTGGTATCAATTCGGGAGTTGGTGTTTTTGCCAAAGACCTGGCAATTGCCGAATTTTTTGTTTATACGGATCAAACGAATCTGCATAGCGATATTTCCCTAACGCCGTTATTACCTGAAAGTTCTATAGTAAGCGGTTTTGGAATAAAGGGTTATCATGAAAGCTTGGATGATTTTGTTTTTCCGACCTCCGGTGCTAGGGTTTTCGGAAAGTTCAATTTTGCTCGCTATAGTGAAATTAGTGATTTTATTTATAGTTGTTTTCAGGGTAAGGCAGAGTTTTATGTTCCTGTCAGAAATATTTTCAGTGTCCATTCCTCAATCTCTTATGGCAGTTATTTAAATTCTACGGAACACGATATACTTGATCCTTTTGTAATCAGTGGTATAGATGGTTTTAGGGGATATTCCAGATATGAAATTAGTGCTCCACACTATCAAATTTTATCCTTCGGATTTTCTTCTCTGTTGAAAAACCGCTATTTTATTGATGCCGGAATGCAAAGTATGCGTTGCTCAGAAAAGGATGTTTGGGGTAATGCTGAGAATTGGGAATATTGCGGATATTTAGGATTGGGCTATAAGAGTTCTATTTTACCTGCCAAACTATATGTTTCCCTGAATGAGAATAATACTATACATAGTTTTTTAAGCATTGGCTATGATTTTGATATTTTCTTCTTCTCCCGCAGGTAGATTTTAGCTCTCACAGATTACACAGATTTCACAGATATTGATTAACAATACGAATTGAACCAATTGTATGGATTTAATTCGTAAATGGGATTATTCTTCAAGCTATTCTCTCACAGATTACACAGATTTCACAGATATTTTTACATTTTGAATACATAGGGCATTTCATCTATTTTTCAATCTGCATTTTTATTTTTTCATACTATATTTATTTCTCCGAGCATTTTTTTTACTTCTTCACAAATTTTCCGGGATTTTTCCGGTGTATCGCTTTCTACATAAATACGAATTATAGGTTCGGTTCCTGATTTGCGAATATGGATAAAGTGTTTATCGCCAATTGCTTTAATGCCATCCTGAGTATCCAGTTCATAGTTTTTAAAATAAGAAGAAGCTTTATTCATCAATGTCTCCATTAGAGAGGCATTAACCGTGATTTTATCCTTGGCAAAATAATACTTTGGCAGGGTTTCTATAATAGCTGACAGGGGTTTATCTGTTTCGGAAAGCAAACCTAAAATCAAAGCCATTCCAGCAATAGCATCACGTGTGTAATGAACATCGGGGCATATAATTCCGCCATTTCCTTCACCCCCGATGGGAGATTTTATTTCCTGCATTTTTTTCCCTACATTTATTTCGCCGACTTTTGTCCGCTGAACTTGAACACCAAAGCTTTTGGCAATATCATCTGAAATCATTGAACTGCTAAGATTTACTACAATATCGCCTTTCTTTTTCGGCAGTACAAAGAGTTCGGCTAAGGCAACACTCAATTCTTCTCCGATACATTTTCCTTTTTCGGAAACAAGGGAAAGACGATCAACATCAGGGTCTGTAGCAAAACCAAGGTCTGCACCGTAAAATTTTACTGCCTCTTCCAACTGACCTAAATTTTCCTTCAAGGGTTCTGCTATGTGGGCAAAAATACCATTGGGCTCGCTATTTATTTCATAAACAGTGCAGCCCAGCTCTTTTAGTAAAAGAGGAGAAATTAAGCCACCGGCACCATTAACTGAATCAAGAACTACTTTAAATTGACGCGAGCGGATTTGTTCAAGGTTTAAATAAGGGATGTTCAAAATTTTGGTTAGGTGTTGTTGGATAGCGCTATTATCAATATTTACTGCTCCAATTGTTGTCCACTTTGCCCAGGGAATTTCTTCTTCCACTGAATACAGTAATTTTTCCGCTTTTTCAGGAGTTAAGAACATTCCATCAGCATCCACAAATTTCATTGCATTCCACTCCGGTGGATTATGTGATGCAGTGATAGCTATGCCTCCAATGGCATCTGATTCCTGAACTTTCAACAGCAGAGTAGGAGTGGAAACAATACCCAAATCCGTTGCATCGCAACCCACACTGATTAAAGCAGAAATTATACTGTGCAACATTGCTTTTCCTGTTGTGCGACTATCTCTACCTACAATAATTAAAGGTTGCCTATCAGGATAACTTTGCTTCTGCAGAAAAGCAAAGTGTGCTGCATATTTAATAGCTGTAATAGGGTTAAGGGTGTCCGCAAAGACACCCCTAACTCCACTAACACCGGTCATTAATTTGGTCATTTATATCATTCCGTATTTTGCCCGGTTATCAATTATTTTAGCTTGTTTTTTCATTTGGTCATACCAACGATTCCAGGCAGCATCTTCCAATGTTTTGCGAATTTGTTCCTGTTTTTCCTTATCTTTGGCGAAAGCATTGAAATCGGGCTTAATCCTTTCCGTGCAACTGATTATAAAACTACCTTCTTTAGTATGAATCAGTCCGCTGGTTTGTCCTGCTTCCAAAGCTAAAGCGGCATTGGTAAATTCCTCACAAAGACCTACATTAGGAACATTTAAACCTCTTTTATGATTATCCAATTCAATTATTTGCCAGCCCTCTTTGGCGGCTGCGGTAAAATATTCATCGGAAGGATATTTAGCTACGAATTCCTCTGCTTTTTTCTTTACATTGGCTACTTTCTTTTCTTTCTCCAGCTGGTATTTGATGCGGAGCTTAACTTTATCAAAATCTTCATAATAGACCTTTTTGTTATCAGTTAGCAAAGCGACAATTTTACGGTTTTGTTGATCGGATATTACATCCGATATTGCCTTTTCTTTGCCTTTACGCATAAATTGGAGAAGAGCTCCATTATTGCCAATTCCGGGAATATATTCCTGGTCGTGAGGCACCCAATCCGTTTCCTGAACTTCAACTCCCAACTCCTTAGCGGCGGCATCAATACCCTTTTTCTTAATTAATGCTTTTGCTGATTCTGCTTTATCTAAAATAGCATTTTTGGTTTCATCGGAGGGCTCAACTTTTAATAAAATATGGCTCGCTTTAATTTGAGGATTATCTTTACTAATTGAAGCTATACTGTCACAGCGAATAATATGCCAGCCAAAACTTGTTTTAACCGGTTTGCTGATTTCTCCAACTCTTAAAGCAAAAGCTGCCTGTTCAAATTCCGGAACCATTTGCCCTTTACCAAAAACACCTAATGAACCGCCATTATCTTTTGAACCCGGGTCATCTGAATTATCTTTGGCGAGGGTAGCAAAATCCTCTCCTTTAAGAACACGGTTATAAAGCTCATCAGCCAAAAGTTTAACTGCGGCATAATCCTTATCTGAGGGCTTTTCTTCAAAAGCAAGATATTTAATCCTGGAAGCGGGACCTTTTTTGAATTCAGTTTCTTTATTTTTATCATAATATGCCTTTATTTCTGCATCAGTAACGGTTACGGGGTCGGACTTATTAGGTTCAAACCAAATAAATTTTCCGGAAACGCTATCGGTTTCTTTGGCATATTGCGCTTTTAAACTGTCTATTGTGATTCCTGCTTGTGCCTTAATTTTTTCCTGCAGTTTTTGACGAGGAAGATATCCTCGGACATATTCTTCCATTGCAGCAAAGAATTGAGGATTATTTTTTAGGGCAGAAAGATATTTGGATTTATCAAATCTGCCGTTGGTTTGTAAGGATTCGTTTTGCATCAATTCTTGTGGCGGATTATTTTGCATTTCAGTTAAAACTTCATCTTCCGTAATTTTAATTTTGTGTTTCTTAATCTGCTGCTGCCAAAGAATATCGTTGACCAATGTTTCCCATGCTTGATTTTCAATACTTTTACGAGTATTTTCATCTATGGGCTGATCTTTATACATTTCAGCATAGCGTTCATACATTTCTTGTATCTTTTTCTGATACATCTCGTAGGTTATTTTGGTGCCATTCACTTTTCCCAGATATGGTTTCGGAGATAACAATTCTCCAATTCCAACACCAGCCATACCCAGAATAAATACGATAGCTACAATATAAATAACTATCTTCTGTTTCTTTCTCAGCTGATCCAGCATTCTAAAACTCCTTATAGAGATTAAATTACTCTTATAAAAAGCCACTTTTTTATAGCTTCATTTTTTAACAAGGATTTTTTTTCCGGAAGGTTGACCTCCTGGTCAACCAATCTAAACGATGAGGACATCGTTTTTCCGGAAGGTTGACGTCCCCGTCAACCAATATAAACGATGAGGACATCGTTTTTCCGGAAGCTTGACCTCCTGGTCAACCATAAAAGTCAGGAGTCATTTGCGCCTTGATAACTTTCTCCTGAGAGATAACTTTTAAGGCGCATATGACTTATGACGACTATCTCTCACAGATTACACAGATAACACAGATTTGATTTTAGAAACAAGGATTGAATAGGTCTGGGATGAACAGGAGTAAAGGAATTTTAGGGATTATTAAATAGTAAGAATAATTAGGGATGTTTTGACTCACAATTTTCACCTGCTTTCAATGTAACCACAAACCACAATGTTTTTCACTTACAACTGCTCTATAACCGCTTTACGAGCCAACAAATTGTGAACAAAGCAGAAAGTAGAATGAATATCGTTACCAGAGAGAGCCCAAAATTTTCTCATTAACAATCCGATATGAATCCCTTATCATTCCCATATCGGATATGGGAATGACAAGGGAATCTTATACGCTGCATAGTGCAAAAAAGGAGGAATAATTACACAACTATTTTTGGGGGCAAAAAAGAATTTTTTGAGGATAGTGTTTTATCGCTTTGCGGGGTTGTGCATTGTTACCGTGAATAAATAGGGGGATTGGTTGTTGGGTTGTATGGGTTTGTGCTTTTGTTTTAACTTACAATTTTTCGGTTGGCAGACCATTTGTAGATTGGTTGTAAGGGAAAAGAGTTTGAGGTGTGTGGTTACATTGAAGGCAAGTATAAATTGGGAGTCAAAACCTCCTAAGCGCAAACATTTCTCTTGACGAATAAGAGCTAATCAAAGTTTTGGGTCAGAGTATAAAACTGTTATATAATATAGAAATGCAAAAGGGAGCATAAGCAAATGAAAAAGTTTTCCTGGCGAGGCCTATTCATAATCATCTTTTTCTGCGTAACAGCATTTTTTTTGGCTCCTATGGTAATTCCCAATCTGCCAAGTTGGTGGTCAAAACATCATTTGAAGCTTGGTTTGGACCTCAGAGGTGGAATGCAGATACTTTTGGAAGTTGATACTTCTGAGCTTTCCACTACGGATGCCCGAAATGCTGTAGAACAGAATATTAAAATTATTCGTGAACGAATTGACCAGTTTGGTGTAGCTGAGCCCTCAATTCAAAAATTAGGTGAAAACAGGATAATGGTTCAATTACCTGGTGTAACGGATTATAAAGCAGCTGAAAATTTAATTAAACAAACTGCTATGCTGGAGTTTAAACTAGTTGCTCCACAAGATGAAGCAAAACGGGTAATAGAAACAATTGATAGAAATATCAGCAGTAATCTGGATAAATTTCCGGTTTTAGCAGAAATGGCGAAGAAGGATAAGAGCATTATGGCTGATACTACATCTACAGATAGTTTGAAAGCCGGGGAAGGGATTTTCAGCTCTTTAATCCGTCCTGGAGAAATGGACTATGAAGTTCAATACAGTGATGTGCGTTTGATTCAGGATTTGCTGGTTGATACTCTTTTTGCACAAATGGTACCAATGGGTTATCAGCTTGCTCTAGATAAAGCAGATACAGAAAATCCCCGGGCTGATAGAGCCCTTTATGTTCTTTCTTCTTCAGCGCAGCTTACCGGTGGTGACCTAGCTAAAGCCAAAGTTGAATATGGTTCTGCTACTTCAACCGACCCCAGAATAGCCAATAAACCTTATATATCTATAGAAATGAAAAGAGAAGGAGCTCGTAAATTTGAACGCGTAACTGCTGATAATGTAGGAAAGCGTTTAGCTATCGTTCTGGATGGAGTTGTATATTCTGCTCCTAATATTCAGGAAAGGATTGCCGGAGGCAGAGCTCAAATTACAGGTAGATTCACTGCTACAGAGGCAAACGAACTGGCAATCGTGCTCAATACAGGAAATCTGATTGCTCCTATTAAACCGGTTTCTACTTCCATAATTGGCGCTACTTTAGGTGCAGATAGCATTCGTAAGGGAACTACGGCTGGTTTAATTGGTTTGATAATTGTTGTCCTATTTATGGTTATCTATTACAAGTTATGCGGTTTTATTGCTGATATTGCTCTGGTTTTAAATGTGGGCTTTATTTTAGCTATGCTAACGGCTTTTGGTGCTACACTCACTCTGCCTGGAATTGCTGGTATTATTCTTACTATCGGTATGGCTGTTGATGCTAATGTGTTAATCTATGAACGTATAAGAGAAGAATTGGATTTGGGAAAAACGCCTCGCAGTGCAGTTGATGCCGGCTTCAAAAGAGCTCTGGTAACTGTTTGGGATTCCAATCTGACTACTGTTATTGCTGGTATAATTCTTTATTATCTTGGCACTGGTCCTATTCGTGGTTTTGCTGTAACTTTGGTGATTGGTATTATGGGTTCTATGTTCTCTGCTATAGTAATTGTGCGCTCTATTCTGGATAACATTGTTTTAAGCGGCAAAATGACAAAACTGAGTGTGTAAGGAGAAAAAATGAGAATACTACAGCATACTAATATCCAATTCGTTAAGTATCGTTACTGGTTTTATGGTATCTCCATTGCTTTGTTACTAATCGGCTTAGGGGGAATAATTTTTAGAGGTTTAAATTGGAGCATTGATTTCACAAGTGGAATAGCTGCAACCGTGAATCTGAAGGCCTTAGACCCCAAAATCCAACCTCTTCCTATTGAGGACTTACGCTCAGTTCTTACTAAAAACGGTTTTCCGGAAGCCGAAATTACTTATATCGGTAATCCCGATAAATCTACTTTCCAGATTAAAATAAAGAGCGTGGGCAAAGGAACTGACCTTTCTACCGAAACCCGTAACAAGCTTTTGGAAATTATTCAGGATAATTTTCCCCAATATGTTCAAGGACGAGACCTGAACAAAGAAGTAATAGAAGAAATTTATGAAGTTGGACCTAAAGTAGGCGGTGAACTACGCTCTCAAGCATTTTGGGCGGTTATGCTTGCTTTAATTGCGATGATTATCTATATTTGGTTTCGCTTTGAATTAACTTTCGGGTTAATGGCAATTCTGGCTCTCTTCCACGATGTTTTGATGATTGTAGGTATTTTTGCCCTTACAGGGAAAGAAATTACAATGCAAATTATAGCTGCGCTATTAACTATCGTGGGTTACAGCATCAATGATACAATTGTTATTTTTGACCGAATCCGCGAAGATATGAAGAAAAACCGCAAAGACCCTATCCAGGAGGTCTTCAATCGTTCTATCAACGATACGCTTTCTAGAACTGTTATTACTGGTGGAACAACTTTTCTTACTTCTGCCTGCCTTTATTTTTGGGGTGGAAGTGTAATTCACGATTTTGCTTTTGCTATCTGCCTGGGTATCTTCTTTGGTACCTATTCCTCTATCTTTGTTGCCAGCAATTTGGTTATAGACCTGAATTTGATTACCCACAAAGAAAAGAAGACAATGCAACACTTAACCAAGAAAAAATTGTAAAACAATACTGCATATATACATAAAACCGCTCAAATTCCGGGCGGTTTTTTTTAGCCACTGAAAACACCGAAACCTCCGAAGAAAGTAAGAATAGGCAGATTGAGCAGATAAAAGAATAGAACATTGAGTTATATATTTTTTAGATAAATTATAAATGGTTACCTCTAAACTTTTTTGAGCTTTCGGATAACCCTTTTCAGAATCAGCATGTTAGATTTAGAATGGGGGTTATATCTCTCTTCTTCCGAGGGGATTATGCACTCATCACTATCATTGTTTCACCCTAAAGGGCTTTAATGTATCTCAACTCTCTAAACCTTCTTAACCCTCTAAACCCTCTAAACCTTATTTTACTTTCCTGTCAGCTTTTTCAGGATGCCTCACTTTTTACATTCTTCATTCCAGATGCGAGTGTTCCAGTCGTTCTTTGAAGAGATAAAGGACAGGGGAATAATTGGAAATATATTTTTTAGCAGTATCCAGTGTTTTCTTAGCGTTTTTGTAGTCGTTTTTTTTGATATACAAACGAATCAGTTCTTCATAAACAGCATTGGTATAAGGATTTATTTCCTGAGCTCTTTGTAAAAGTTCAATAGCGCGGTCGTCCATACCAATATTTACAGCAGCATTGGCATAGGACAAAAGGTGGTCGGGATTGGTTATTTCTCCTAAGGACTCATATTCCACAAAGCAGTGATATGATTTCAGCCAGATACCTTTTTTGCCGTAAACCAAAGCAGAAAGCAACAACAATTGTCTATGTTTACCAAATTTCTTTTCAGCAGTTAAAATAATGTCATAAGCACAGTCGTAGTTTTGGATGCGGATATATTGTTCAATTAAAAGAAAATATATGAAGGGATTATCATCCATAACCTTCAAGATTTTATTAATGATATCAATACTTTCCTGATATGAACCTAAAAAAGCATAGGATAAGGCAATATTATAAAGGATTTCCGGGGGTGGGTCGGGAATCCGATTATAATAGCTATTGGCAATTCTATATTCTCCTAAGGAAAAATAACAAGTGCCAATTAGAAACAGCAACTGCGGATTATCGGGTAGCAGGGAAATTGCCTTATGATAATAGCTGAGTGCTTTTTCACAGAGGTGGCGTTCCAGATAAATATCTCCAAGGTTAACAAGCAGGGAAAGATTTTCGGGTTCTTCTTTCAAAGCATCTTGAAGGATAGAAACTGCCTGCAACCAGTTTGTTTTTACTAGGGCATTAGCTCTTTGAATAAGATTATTTATCTCATTTAAGTTCATAATTTACTTTATCTCTTTCATCAGTTCTTGAACGGCACGAATGAGTTGAGGGTCTCGTTCCCTAATAATATCTGCAGGTAAATTTTCCACTAGGATATCGGGTTGAACTCCTGTTCCTTCCATATTTGTGCCATCCAGTTTATACCATCCTGTTCCCGGCATCCTCATTGAAGAGCCATCCTGAAGATAATAATGCCAGGTTCCGATAACGGCTCCACTGGAAGGAGTTCCAACTACTTTTCCCAGTTTTAATTCCTGGTAAACAGCAGGAAAAATTTCTCCATCGCTGAAAGAGTCCTCATTAACCAAAACGATGCTTGGTTTATCCCAAACATTATATGGTTCGGAACGCTTAACGCGATTGTATCTCCGGTTGGTTGTGTAAGCATACTTCTTTTTCTGGAGCAGGGTAATAATTTTGTCGTGAATATGTCCGCCATAGTTTCCACGCACATCAATTACTAGTGCTTCTTTAGCGAAATTATCAACCATAAAATCACGAGAGAATTTTTGCCAATCATCTTCACCCATTGCAGGAATATGGATATAACCCAGTTTTCCGGCAGAAAGTTCATCCACCATTTTTTTGTTTTTAGCAATCTGGTAATCATATTTCAATTCTGACATTTGAGAATAGCTTAAGCCCGTAATTACGGCTTCGGTAATATTTCCTTCCTGCTGAAAAGTCACTTTTATCTTTTTCCCTATTTTCCCTGCCAGCAATGAATCCAGGGATGTGTATGCCGTAATTTTAACACCATCTATATGAGTTAAAACACAACCATCCTTAAGATGATAAACAAAGCTTAAACGGGAATTTGGATAAACTCTTTGGAGGCGTATTCCTTCTTCCAAAATAATATTATAATCCAAATCAGCTCCCAGCCAAGCAGCAGGATTAGTAAAGGGTTCATATTCCTGCCTGGGATAAAATCCAGTATGAGAAGCATTTACATCTCCTATCATCTCTTCAATTATGAAGGCAACATCATAGATATTTTTTGCTTTTTCTACATAAGGACGGTAAAGCTGAAACAGTTCTTTCCAGGGCACATTGTGCATATCGGGGTCATAAAAGTTATTGCCAAAAGCGTACCATACTTCTTCAAATACACGCAGATTCAAGAGTGCCTTATCATATTTGTAATCATATTTAAATTTTATATCTTTACGGGATGATGTTTTCAGATTGTAGGATTTTAGTTCTCCTTCAACCAAATAATAGATAGTATTCTTTACTTTAGAATATTGTTGCGGATTCTTACCGAAATTAAACACATCTTTCTGATTCTTTCCATAGATATTGGTTTTTTTGAGGATTGAGTTCTTATCCTGCTGCTTGTTATCTTCAATATAATAGAAAGTGCTGTCATTTATTATATCCAATACGAAATTGTAGTTATCTTTTGCGGTAATAACAGGGTAGAAGCGTTTTTCCAATCCTTCCCAGACAATTTCTAATGGCTTGGTCTTTTTTTCTATTTTCTCTTCCAAAGTGATGTCAAATTCCTGAATATCCTCTTCTTCATTTTGCAATTCTTCATTTGTGCTATCCGGTTTACTTTTTTCGGGATGCAGGATTTCATTCCAGGGGTCTGTATCCAGTTCAAATTCATCCCTGGGAACCAAATCTAAGCGGTATATATTATTATTATAGGTTAAAAGGATGGATTTATTATCAGGTGTCCAGAAAAGATTTTGCCACCAACCATTATCAGCTAACAGGCGTTTACTGGTATCTGCCTGAACATCATAAAGATATAATTCTTTTATATAATTATCCTCCCGTATCGTGCCATACACAGCATAACTGCCGTCAGCGTTAAAAGCAAAATTGGTAGTAACTGCCCAAGGTGTATTTATCGGACGGATATTCAGAAAGCCGGAATCAGCTATAGCAATTTTTTGATGTCTGTAATAATCATCATATTTGAAATACCAGCGTCCGTGTTTATCTTTATATAGTTCTGTAACGCTTAAACTATCAGCTCCAAACCACTGCACGGGAGAAAAAGTGATAATGGAATCCGCTGTTGCTGTAAAAAGCTTAACAACTCCGTTATCCAGCTTGTTAAACACCATCTTTCTTTTATCTAAAAATTGCAGATTGAATATTGAACCGTGGTCAAAACTAATCTGCTTTGTCTCTCCACCTTTCACTGGAGCAAAAAAACTATCGTAATTATGTGTAAAACCAACCAGTAATTCATCCGTAGAGATAGTATAATCGTCAATAGCAGTATTTTCATAGCTGCGGACAATGTTTTCTTGCCATTCATCTCCGGAAAGGTCTATGAACAGAGGGCTTACTTTCTCCCCTGTCTTAAGGGTAGGGTCATATTTATAAATAGTATTGAAATATTCAAAAACCAAGCGGTCATTATCTCTTGCTAAACATATTTGCCGAGCGCTAAAGGTTTTTAAATTGGTTATTTTTTCGGGTTTGCGGAAGGACAGTTTATGCACTTTATTAATCTGCAAGCTTTTACCATCAGAGGCACAATAATATAGAGCCCCTGTTTGTGAAAATCGGGGATACAATTCCGAAAGTTCAGTATTTGTAAGCTTAGTATATTTTTTCGTAGCAATATCAATTAACCAAAGTTCACCATTACCGCTTCCCCGATATGCTTCTCTTCTGGAATAACCACCTTTTTGAAATACGATTTGTTTATTGTCCGGACTCAATGTAGCAAGGGAACTACCAATTTCAGCAAGCATCATTGGACGCGAACCATCAATCGGAACTTTATAGAAAGATAACCCCCAACGCGGCGAATATTTGGTACATAAAAGATTTCGGGAATCACTAAACCACTCTGAAATCCCTAATGATTCATAGTTTACAGCTTTTGCTTCTCCTCCTGTAGAGGGCATTATATAAATCAGATTTTGCCCTGAGCGGTCGGAAGAAAAAGCAAGCATTTTGCCATCAGGACTAAACTGGGGATTCCATTCATAAGAAGTAGTATTAGTAATTTTGCGAGGAACTCCTCCGGTAAAAGGAACCAGCCAAAGGTCATTATTATATACATAACAGACTACTTCTCCGTCCGGTGATATGGCGGGGTCACTCGTAAAAAATGCCTGCTGAGCAACCAGAGGACAAGCACAAATCAGCAGGGATAATAAACCTAAAATTCTTGTAAGGTAGGAAACATTCATTTTCTTCAGTCCTTTTCTTCAAATTCCAACCCTTTTTCCGGTTTGGTAACTTCATAGCTATGTTTTAAGATGCGAAAAACAATAGGGGGTCGGGATACATCGTGTACACTTATTTTTTTCAGTTTCTGTTTTTCACTTTTCAGAATTTGATTTAGTTTCTCGTCCAGGGCTCTTTCATATATTTCAATGCGGTTTTCCAGTTCTGCAATTGCTGTAGCATTTAATTCTTTATCTTCCTTCAGGTGAATAAGTTCTCTGGTTAAAAGCAAAAGCATATTACGATAAAAGGGGGAAAGCGCAATTTCTATTTCGGTTTTGCTCTGGTCATAAGAACCAGCTTGAAAAACAGTAATTGCAACCCCTGCCTGTGTTAAACCTCCGCAGATGGCACTATTATTCCAGTCACCTGTTATTTCTCCGTCACAAACCACGGTGGAATTTTCAATATTATCAGTAAAATGTATGTCATTCCGGCAAAGAACACAGGAATTATGAATACTACGGCATTCCAGATTTCCCCAAACGATAATTCCTTTCTTGTTAGAAGAAATTATATCTCCCGTAATGAACAAATCTTTTACACAGTTTATAGTGGAGGACTGCACATCGCCCTGAACGCTTATGTCTGCTTCACAATGAATATCGGCATAAATTACATTTCCTTCAATAATCATATTGATAGGGCATTTAACTTGTATCTCTGGAGGGATTTCATTTCCGTTAAGGGAGACCTTATCCAGCAAACAGATACATCCCTGTTCATCCAGATAGGGAAAACCGTCTTTAATAGCAATAAATTGTCTGTTTTGAATATCATAAGCAATATTATCGCCTGCCAGCGCTTTTGCCTGTTCCGTATCTACCGAACCGGAATCAATTAAGTTTCCGAAAATATCATAAATACTGCCACTTTGTGTAAAAATGTTACAAGAATATTCGGCAACAATATCTCCCGAACGAAAGACCTTCAATTTCTCCAGGGTTTTAATATTGATGCCATTTTCGGGATAGGAGAGTATATCCGGATTGAAGTTATAATGCAGTATACTGGTGACTTCCTGTTTATTGCACATAGCTACGGGAAAGGGAACATCAAATTCTTTTTCCAGTGAATGAAGACGCATATAATTCACAGCTTCATCAAATCCACATTTAATTCCTGCGTCTTCCAGAAGGGCAAGAATTTCATTTTCGCCTATAATTTTGCCCGTTTTTTTTATTGTCAACCAGGCAGATAGAGGTTCCTCGCGGATTTCCAAAATCAGATTTCCTTCATTATTGACATAGGTTTTAGCCATAAAGGATACCTACAATATTTATTTGGCGGTTTCGGGTTTTTTCTCTGCGGTAGGAATGGTAATCGGAGCTTTCAAAAGTGCATTCGTTAATATTTTCAATATTGATTTCCGGAATTCCTTCCTTAACAAGCTGTATATTGAGAATTTTCCTGAGGTCAAGATACCTGTTTTTCGTTAAATCAAGTTCCAGTCCCATTTTTTTGAGAGCTTTATGGAAATCATCAAAGAGTTCCTGGTTTACTTCATAATGTTTATAACAGATACCAGCACCTACAATGGCTATGATATCGGTTAGCTGGCAATAAAAATGACTTTTCATCTTTTTTATTGCTTCTCCAACTATATTTTTCTTTATTCCTTCTCTGCCGCAATGAAGACCTGCAACTACATTTCGGCGATTATCCATTAATAAAACCGGGTAGCAATCGGCAGTGCGAATAAGTAAATATTGATAGGGTATATTAGTAATTAAACCATCTGCTAGGGGAATTTGGGGCTTATTACCGATGCCTGCTCCACAATCAATTTCCCGGCAAATGTGTATTTCTTTGGAATGTGTTTGTTCAGCAATAACCAGACGCGAAACAGGAATTTTTATCCCTTCCAAACTAAAATCCTTTTGAAAGTGCATCAAAGTGCGGTAATCAGGTTCTCTTTTCCCTAAATAATAGAATAATTTCATCTTGCTGAAATCTCCGGTGCTAAAACTCTTTGCCTGTAAACATCTGTATTGTCACTAATAACTAACATTCTTAAAACACCTCGCAAAAATTTCGGAACTATCCTCAAGCCGTTTAATGACCACAATAATAATACTGAACCACATACAATCAAAGTTAAACGTGCTCCAATTTTGCTGGATAGAGTTCCCATCAGCAAACTTCCCAAAGGAGACATACTGGCTGATGCCATTGTATAAAGAGAAATAACTCTACCGCGCATTTCCAGAGAAGAAATACTTTGAATCAAGGTATTTGTAGTAGCCATTGTCATCATTCCCGCTAAACCTAAAAATACCATAAAGAACATACTAAGCGGAATTGACCCTGAAAGCGAAAACAAAATACAGGCAATACTGAAGGTTAAACAAAGATAAATTAAACGAGTTGGCATTCCTCTAATACTTTTACGCGAAGCCAGAAAAAAAGAACCGCACAAAGCTCCTATTCCCATTGAAGACATTAGCAAACCCTGCGTTGCCGAAGTGCCGTGTAAAATATCTTTAGCAAAAATTGGCATCAAAGTGGAAAAAGACATCCCGAAAACAGTGTAAACTGCCAAGTTACTAAGCAAAAAACGAATAGGCATATTTTCCCAGGAATATTTCCAGCCCGAGAATATTTTCTTTAGTATCGGTTCTTTTTGAGGTGGAATTGGAGGATAGGTTATCTTTATGAAACACAACGAGATAATAACAGGTATGTAAGAAATTGCATTAATAGCAAAACAAACACCCTCACTGAACATAATTATCAGAAAACCGCCAATAGCAGGACCAATCAAGCGCGCTCCATTAAACATTGCGGAATTAGTTGCTATAGCATTAGGTAATAATGTTCTTGATGAAACAAGGTCCATTACAAAATTCTGGCGAATAGGAGCATCCACAGCATCAATAATTCCCTGCAGAAAAGATAATACGAGAATAGGATACCAAACCTGGTTATTGATTACTCCAGTTAAAACCAAAATTGCCAGAATCCCTGTTTGCAAACAAAAAGCAATTTGAGTATAAATCATTGTCCGATGACGGTTTAAGCGGTCTGCCCAAGCACCGGCAAAAGGGCTTACAAAAACGGAAGGAATCATTGAGAGGAAACTTACAATACCAAGCAAAAAAGGAGAACCGGTTAAGCGGTAAACAAACCAGCCCATAGTTGTTCGCTGTATCCAGGTTCCGATTAAAGAAATCCCCTGTCCCACAAAAAAAATGCGGTAGTTACGGATAGTTAATGAAACAAAGATATTTTTTATTTTATTGATTACCATCGCTATAGGATAAATCGGGAAAGGTCTTCACTTTCAATTACCGGACTCAGGTGTTGAGTTACCATTTTCTTTGTGATTTTAACACTTTTCAGGGTTTCTGAAGGCATTTCAAACAGAAAATCATCTAATAGTTTATTCATTACTGTATGCAAACGCCGAGCTCCAATATCTTCCATTCTTTCATTAGCTAAAGCAGCAAAACGAGCTATTTCCCGAATCGCTTCCGGCATAAATTTCAGTTCCACACCTTCACTTCGGAAAATTGCCTGATACTGTTTAGTTAAAGAATTTTCCGGTTCGGTTAAAATGAGTTCAAAGTCCTCCTGGGTTAAGCTGTTCAATTCCACCCGGATAGGAAACCTGCCTTGTAATTCCGGAATCAGGTCTGAGGGCTTAGCTGTATTAAAAGCGCCTGCTGCAATGAACAAGATATGGGAAGTATCAATCATTCCATACTTGGTTGGAACTTTACTGCCTTCAACAATAGGAAGCAGGTCTCTTTGAACACCGCTACGCGAAACATCAATTCCTACCTGCTTATCTGCATTGGCTATTTTATCAATTTCGTCAATGAAGATGATGCCGTTTTCTTCTACAGCGGTCTTGGCTATTTCAATAAGTTTATCTTTACTTATCAGACGGTTAATTTCGCTTTCCACATAGCGTTTCCAGGCAGTATGAACTGTGGTTTTAATTTTCCGGGGTGTTCCTTTACCCTGGAAAATATTGGAAATCATTTCGCTAATATCAAAATCCAGTAATTCCAGTCCAGGTCCGGGAAAAATTTCAAAATTAGGAAGGTTATCCGTTTCAGGTTCAACCTCAATTTCTTTATCATCCAAGCTGCCGGAAAGCAGTTTTTTACGCATTTTTTCCCGACTGCGCAAATAGCGTTCATATTCCGGTGTTTCAGTGTTATTGGGATTTTGCTTCATTTTTTTACTGCGCGGAAGCAATATATCCAAAATTATTTCCGTAGCATTATATTCCGCTTCAGGACGCACTTCTTCTATCATTGCTTCGCGCACTTGGCTAACTGCATAGTTCATTAGTTCACGAACCATTGATTCTACATCCCGTCCCACATAACCCACTTCCGTAAATTTGGATGCTTCCACTTTAATGAAGGGAGCATTTGTTAAACGGGAAATTCTTCTGGCAATTTCTGTTTTACCTATACCGGTTGGTCCTATCAGGATGATATTATTAGGCATAATTTCACCTTTGATGTCACCTGAAACTTGCTGACGCCGCCAACGATTACGCAAAGCAATTGCTACACAGCGTTTTGCCTGGTCTTGTCCAATAATATATTTATCCAGCTCCTCAACAATCCGTTTAGGAGTTAAGTATTCATTAATTAACAAATTATATTTCCTCTACAAGATAGTTATTATTAGTATAAATGCAAATTCCGGCAGCAATATTCAGCGCCTCAACGGCAATTTCGCTTGCTCCGAGTTTGGTTTTATGTGCTAAAGCGCGAGCTGCTGCTAAAGCATAATTTCCGCCACTACCAATGGCTATTATATTATCATCGGGTTCCAAAACATCGCCTACTCCATTAATGAGAAGTATAGAATCTTTGTCTCCTGCAATAAGCATTGCTTCCAAGCGTCTCAAGATTTTATCCTGACGCCAGTCCTTGGCTAATTCAATAGCCGCTTTTTTCAAGTTACCCTTATTGGTTTTCAGTTTTTCTTCAAATCGTTCCAACAAACTGAAAGCATCGGCAGTAGCGCCGGCAAAACCTACAATTACTTTGCCGTCAAATATTTTGCGTATCTTCTGGGCTTTTCCTTTTACAATTGCTTCACCCATAGTAACCTGTCCGTCACCGCAAATAGCTGTCTTTCCGTTGCGGTGAATTCCTATAATAGTAGTTCCATGCATTATCATTTATGCTGTTTCCTCTGGTTTATTTTCCTGGTTATCATTGGTTTCGGGTGGTTGGGTAGCTGTTTTTTCACTGTGTTCAAAGCGTAGCTCCAATGCTTTTTTATATTTCTCTTCTGCCAATTCCCGTTCTTCTTCGGAGCAATTTTCCAAAATTAAATTAAAAATTTCATCTGTACCTAGGGTTTCTCTTTCTTGCAGTTCTTTTGCCATAATTTCCATCAATTCCCGGTGTTCGTTTAATAGAGTTATTGCCTGAGAATAAGCATTATTGACGATATCGCGTATTTCCCGGTCAACCAGTTGAGATGTCTCTTCACTAAATACATCATGTGCAACCAATTCTTTGCCTAAGAAAATTTCTCCCTGCTCTTTGCCAATTGTTATAGGTCCAATCTTATCGCTCATACCCCAGGAACATACCATTTTTTTTGCTATATCAGTACAGCGTTCCAGGTCGTTACCAGCTCCTGTTGTATATTCTTGAAAAACAACTTCTTCAGCCGCTCGTCCTCCTAAAAGTGTTACCAGCATTTGCAATAAGTAACTCTTGGAATAGTTGGTTTTATCAGTCATCAAATAATGTGTAGCGCCACCTGTAAAGCCCCTTGGAATAATAGAGACCTTATGGACGGGCTCAACCTTATCCAGATACACGGAGGTAAGCACATGGCCTATTTCATGATAGGCTGTAAGCCGTTTATCTTCGTCAGGAATAACTCTGCTTTTCTTTTCCTTACCCAAAAGAAGCTTATCTTTTGCTTCTTCAAAGTCCTCCATTTGGATTTCCGTTTTATTTTTACTGGCTGCAATCAGAGCTGCTTCATTCACTAAATTAGCTAAATCCGCACCACTAAAACCGGGAGTTCCTCTAGCTATCAATTCCAAGTGGACATCGTTTGCCAAAGGTACTTTAGCCGTATGCACCTTCAAAATTTCTGTTCTACCTCTAATATCGGGTAAATCAACTACTACTCTTCTGTCAAACCTTCCAGGACGGAGCAAAGCCGGGTCAAGAATATCAGGACGGTTTGTAGCTGCAATAATGATTACTGCTTCGTTCGGTTCAAAACCATCCATTTCCACTAAAAGCTGATTTAAGGTCTGTTCGCGTTCATCATGTCCACCCCCTAAACCGCTTCCCCGATGTCTGCCAACAGCATCAATTTCATCAATAAATGTAATGCAAGGTGCATTTTTCTTAGCTTGGTCAAAGAGGTCTCGCACTCTGGCTGCTCCAACTCCCACAAACATTTCCACAAAGTCCGAACCGCTGATTGAAAAGAAGGGAACTCCTGCTTCTCCGGAAACGGCTTTTGCAAGCAGCGTCTTTCCTGTTCCCGGCTGTCCTACAAGTAAAACTCCACGCGGTATTCTTCCTCCTAAACGTTGGAACTTTTTCGGGTCTTTCAAAAATTCTACAATTTCCTGTAGCTCTTCTTTTGCTTCATCTACTCCGGCTACATCTTTAAAAGTAATTCCTGTTTTACTGGCTTCATATAAACGAGCTTTGCTTTTTCCAAAAGAGAATGCTTTAGCATTTTGAGCATTCATTCCCCGCAGAAAAAACACCCATAATAAAATCAACAAAAGAAATGGCAGGAGGTAAGATATAATTCCAGCCCAACGAGAAGGTTTCGTAGCGCTTACTTTAATTCCTAAAGCAACCAGTGAATCTACGAGTTGCGGATTTTCATAGGGCATAGTAGTAGAGTATTTTTTATTCGCGATATCAGTATAAAAGATGTCCTTTTCCGCAAATTGCACTTGCGTAATCTGACCATTGGCAACACGCGTCATAAAATTGCTGTAACTCTCTTTGGTGATTGCAGTTCCACTGCTGTTATAAGTATGAAATATAATCACTATCAAGAAAATTAACATTATAATCAATGGCAGAGAGAAAGGTGATTTCTTAACAGGCGCATTTTTCGGGCTTTGCGGATTGCGTAAATTTGGATTGGGCCTATCTTTGTTATTATTAGTTCTTCTTTTCATTATTATCATCCTGATAATACTGATTACCGATATTAACAGCAGAGCCAAAATAAACCAGTTCATCAGCGTAGAAAATTGCATAATCGCTTTTCCCGTTTCTGGAATTGTTTGTTGAGGACCGATTAAAGTATCTGCAGGATTAGCGTTAAGTGCGCTTAATGCTACCCAGACCAGGGCGATAAGTATAATTTTCAGCATTTATAAAGCTCTTCTTTCAAAATTCCGATATAGGGTAAGTTACGGTATTTTTCCGCAAAATCAAGTCCATAACCAACCACAAATTCATTTTTAATGGAATAACCGATATAATCAAAGGTAACATCTATCTTATGTGCTTCCGGTTTATCCAAAAGGACGCAGGTTTTCAAGCTAGCGGGTTTATGTTGCCAAATATAATCCTTGATATATGCCAAAGAAAGACCAGTATCCACTATGTCTTCAACCACAATTACATCCCTACCTGTAATATCAATATCTATGTCCTTCCGGATTTTTACTACTCCACTGCTGCTGGTTTTGGTTCCATAACTGGAAATTGCCAAAAAATCTACTTCTACAGGGATAGTTATACTACGCACCAAATCAGCCAAAAAGATAAAACCTCCCTTTAAAATGCCTATCATTACGGGTGTGCTGTCTTTATAGCTGTTGGAAATCTCCAAGCCCAATTTGCGAATACGGGTTTGAATTTTGTATTCATCAAAAAGGACAGCGGATATATCACAATTCATCTGATTCATCGTTGCCTCTTTTCTTTTTCAGGATTGCCTTTCGGGATTTTACCGTAATATTCGTCGCCTTTATTTGTAAATAGTGGGTTGTGCTTTCATCATAGCGCACCCGATTATCCAAACGGTATCCTGCAATCCAAAATAACTTTTCCCCGTCGTCAAAAACGGGAATTAAATCCCTCTCATATTTAGGGACTTTTTCGTCAATAAAAAATTCTTTCAAGCGTTTTAATTGTGTCATTCCTAAGGGAATAAACCTGTCACCCGGTTGGCGAAAACGAATAACAAAAGGAATATTTATTTTATCCGCATCCAGAATAACCCGGCTTTCACCTTCTTCCGTTGTTTGTTCTTTGGGCAACACCCGCAAGTATTTGAAATTAAAGCGATAATTTCCATAAACTGCCATAGTGCGGTCTGTATCAATAACCAATGGTTCCGCTCCTTTTATTTCTTTTTCCGTCTCTATTTGCACTATAACATCCTCATATTGTTTGATAACTATTATCTTATGTGGCAAATTCAGCCATTTACTGCCTTTCGCATTCAAGATGTTCTCAATTAACTGAAAGTGCACCGCGAAAAAATCATTTTCACTTCCGCAAACATAGCGAAATGCATTGCGAAATAAATAATACCTTTCAATTGGGCTCAGTTTCAACAAAGGGGATAGTTCAAAAACCACCTTTCCTGGTTGAATATCTATACATAAGCGTCTGAATTGAGTTTTGCTCCTCTGCTTAAAAATTGTCTCTGCTTGAGCGAATTGTTCCGCTAAAAAAAAGAGATGTGCTTTTAATTCAGGATTGAATTCTTTTTCTAATTGCGGTATAATCCTATTGCGTAAAAGGTTTCTGCGATATTTTGTCTCCAGATTGCTGGAATCCGTTCGCCAGGATATTCCTGCTTGAAAAAGTATTTCTTCTAATTCTTTTCTGCTGAAACATAATAATGGATGCACAACTTTTCCTGCTATTCCTTTAATTCCAGCCATTCCGCTTATTCCTGTTCCCCGTAAAAGATTTAGCATAACGGTTTCTGCCTGGTCTTCTTTTTGATGTGCAAGCAGAATTTTATCAAAATTGTAACTCTCCAAAATTTTCTCAAAAACTTCAAATCGCAATTTTCTTGCCTGATTTTCCAGATTTCCTGTTTTCGGAATTACTACTTTCCGAATAATCACCGGAATATTTAATTTTTGACAGAGTTGCTTCACAAAATTTTCATCCGCATCGCTTTCCGCACCCCGTATTTGATGATTTATATGGATAACTAATAAAGTTAAATTCAATGAAATGCGTAGTTGTGAAAAAAGATAAAGCATAGCATTGGAGTCAGCACCCCCAGAACATCCCAGTAAAAGCTTATCTCCGTGATGAATAAGCTCCTTATCTTGGATGTTTTTCTCCAACCGTTTTAATGCTTCGGCAATCGTCATTGCTTATTTTTTCTCCCCTCATTTATTTATTTAACTATACTTTTTAATCTTGCTTTCAATGTCAACTGCTTTTTTTAAGCCCTAATTTTCAAAAGAAAACGAAATTAAAGTGCAGAATGCAGAAAGAATTAAAGTGTATAGTTGAGAAGGTTGAGAGGGTTGAGAGGGTTGAGAAGGTTGAGAGAGTTGAGAAGGTTGAGAGAGTTGAGAAGGTTGAAAGGGTTGAAAAAGTGAGGTAGATTTTTTACAAAGAGAAAAAGAGAGAAAGAGTTATAGTTAGAATGTATTTAGTGAGATGGCGAGATAGTGAAATGGCTAGATGGGAACTTTCCGGAAAAACGACATCCCTGTCGTTTTATGGTTGACGGGGACATCAACCTTCCGGAAAAACGACATCCCTGTCGTTTTCTATCCTCAATTTAAGTCAGGAGTAATAATAGTGTAGCCGGAGGACCCCGTTCCTCTTTTTTTCCGGAAAAACGACATCCTTGTCGTTTCCTACCCTCAATGTAAGTCAGGAGTCATTTGTGCCTTGATAACTTTCACTTGTGAAATAACTTTTGAGTTACTGATAGCTTAAGTTTTTTTTACAATATTATAATCTCTAAAATCCCTTTTATCCTGTTCATCCCAGACCTATTAAATCCTCTTAATCCTTTTTATCCTGTTCATCCCAGACCTATTCAATAATCAAATCTGCGTAATCTGCGAAATCTGCGTGAAACAACGACCCTGACTTGTGTAGCTGGACGATACAGTTCCTTCCCTACTGGAATGTTTAGTGCCTATTATTAGTTTATGAAAGAGTTCTCAAACTTAGTTTTAGTATTTATAAACAGACATTTTTGTGGCATTTGAGTGGGTAGTAGGGAAGGAGAGGATTGCCAAGTTGTAATGCTGATAAATATAAGAAGATGTAATTTTACACCGAGAACACTGAAAAAAAGAGAAAACAATTTTTTTGTTTATGGTTTCACAATTTTTCATTATCTCTATATCTTTTTGTTTCTATCTTACTTATTTGTTCCTTATTTTTAGTTTGAGGACAGGAAATCACGATGACCTTGTTTTTCAAAATAAAACTGAGAACTCCGTTCCTCCGTCTACACAAGTTATCCCAAAGCTATTAAATCCCTTAAAATCTCTATCATCCTGTTCATCCCCTACCTATTAAATCCTTGTTTCTAAAATAAAATCTGTGTTATCTGTGTAATCTGTGAGAAAAAAAAAGCGAAGGAACGGTATCCCCCCTTCTTTATTTCAATAGGACTGCTTTCTTGATATAAATCTCCTTTCCTGCCTGCATTCTAATGTAATAAATACCCGTACTGCAGAGACAGCCATTATTATCCTTGCCTTCCCAAGTTAATTTATAGCTACCCTGCTCTTTATATCCCAATATAAAATTGCGCACTAATTGACCCCGATTATTGTAGACCTCAATTTTCACATCTGCGGGCATACTTATTTCATAGTCAATAGTCGTAAGGGGATTAAACGGATTAGGATAGATAGAACGGATGCCACTAAAGGATATAATTTCAGGTAAACTTATACTATTTACTTCTCCTAATTTTGCAACAAAAATGTCATAATAACCACTGCTGGTTAAGGTAGTAGTGCCGAAGGTAGCACTTTCTTCAAAATAACCTGTAACATAGCTATTTCCGTTAGCATCAACAACAATGCCAGAACCAAAATCATAACTTGTTCCACCGACTTGCTTAGCCCAAAGCCAGTTACCATTGCTATCCAGCTTAGCAACAAAGATATCACTAAATCCATAACTGGTTAATGTTGTAGTTCCAAAGGTTGCTATATCTCTAAAATAACCGGTAACATAGCTGTTTCCATTGTCATCAACAGCAATGCTATAACCTTCATCCCAACCTGTTCCCCCAGCTTGCTTTGCCCAGAGCCAGTTACCATTGCTATCCAGCTTGGCAACAAAGATGTCTAAATCACCACTACTGGTCAATGTAGTAGTGCCGAAGGTAGCACTTTCACTAAAATAACCTGTAACATAGCTATTTCCATTGTCATTAACAGCAATGCTATAGCCACCATCATCACTTGTTCCCCCGGCTTTCTTTGCCCAGAGCCAGTTACCGTTACTATCCAGCTTGGCAACATAAATGTCAGAACCACCACTACTGGTTAATATAGTAGTTCCGAAGGTTGCACTTTCTTCAAAACCACCTGTAATATAGCTATTACCATTGGAATCAACAGCAATCCCATAGCCAAAATCATAATCTGTTCCACCGGCTTGCTTAGCCCACATCCAGTTACCGTTGCTGTCCATCTTGGCAACAAAGATGTCTTCATATCCACTACTGTTTAGGGTAATAGTGCCAAAGGAACAACTACTGCTTTTAAAATAACCGGTAACATAGCTGTTACCGTAGGCATCAACAGCAATGCTATAGCCATCATCATGACTAGTTCCCCCGGCTTGCTTAGCCCAGAGCCAATTACCGTTAATGTCCAGCTTGGCAACAAAGATGTCTTCATAATAACCACTGCTGGTTAATGTTGTAGTGCCGAAGGTTGCACTTTCTCTAAAATAACCTGTAATATAGATATTTCCATTGGCATCAACAGCAATGCTATAGCCATCATCATAATCTTTTCCCCCGGCTTGTTTAGCCCAGAGCCAGTTCCCATTAATGTCCATCTTGGCAACAAAGATGTCACTACCATAATCACTACTACTGGTCAAGGTAGTAGTGCCGAATGTAGCACTTTCTCTAAAATAACCTGTAATATAGCTGTTACCGTATGCATCAACAGCAATGCTATAACCTTTATCACCACTTATTCCCCCGGCTTGCTTAGCCCAGAGCCAATCCTCATTTTGGGCAAAGAGTGCTACGGAGCAGAGAGCCAAGATAAAGAGTAGAAATGTCTTTTTCATAATATCCTCCAAGATATTTTTTGCTTTTGAGTAATAATCTTAAAATACAGGGTTAAAGTAGGTATATTTATATTATGAAGATAGAGAAACAGTAATCTGCTTTGCTTTATTAAGATAGATAGGTTAATGTTTGGTAAATATGGTAATGGGGTTTGCTTTGTTAAGACAATGCTATTTGAACTATGTAAATACTGTAGTTTGGCTTGCTCTTTGAATATCAACATATCCTCTTAATCTCCTTAAAATTTATACACAATTCCCTATATAAATTTGATAAAAAATCTGTCAAGCTTTTTTCTCTCACAGATTACACAGATTACACAGATATGATTATTGAATAGGTATGGGATGAACAGGATTTAAGGGATTTTGGGGATTATTATATTGTAAAATAAATTAAGCTATACGGAACTTAAAAGTTATATCTCAGGGGAGAGTTCTCAAAGCACAAATACAAGTCAGGAGTCGTCACTGCCGAAATAACTTTTAAGCTATGAACTAATTCGTTTGGCAGTGAGGACTCATAACGACCATCTCTCACAGATTACACAGATAACACAGATATGATTTTTTGATTGGTCTTAAGTGTCGTCATGAGTCATATGTGCCACAAAAGTTATCTCCCAGGTTAAAATTCTCAAGGCACAAATGACTCCTGACTTACATTGAGGACAGGAAACGACGAGGACGTCGTTTTTCCGGGGAAAAAAAACGGAGGAACAGCGTCCTCCGTCTATACAATTTATCTCAGAGTTATTAAATCCCTTTAATCACTTTAATCCTGTTCATCCCATACCTATTAAATTCCATAAATCCTTCCAATCCTGTTCATCCCATACCTATTAAATCCCATAAATCCTTCCAATCCTGTTTATCCCATACCTATTAAATCCCATAAATCCTTCTAATCCTGTTTATCCCATACCTATTAAATCCCATAAATCCTTCCAATCCTGTTCATCCTATACCTATTCCATAATCAAATCTGCGTAATCAGCGAAATCTGCGTGAAATCTGTGTAATCTGCGGGAAAAAACCTCCTATTTTTTAGGTAAAGTGGCAAGATTAACTTTAGAGTATGCATTATTGGGTTTAATACTCCAACCCTTTTTGCTGTCATAATGCAGGGTAGTTACAGTCCATAAATCTCCGGTATCAGCTAAATAACCATAATAGTTTACAGGTGTAAGTTCTGCTTGACGCACAACTACTACACAATTGGTTCCGATAGCATTTTCATAATCGTGGTCGCTATAATAATGAACCTGCACGGTGTAGTTACCGGGAATTACGCTTGCAGAAGTGATATTTTCAGGACCATAGCCATTAGTATCATCTACATCAAGAGCTAAACCGCTGGCTGTTTGTCTATGAGCGTAATAGCATTTTTCTTTGTTGGGGTCGGTAATCCAGAAATCAACATCCGTTCCTGAAGTATCCCAGGTGAGAGTACAATGCAAAGACACTAGGGGTACCAGAGAAGTAAAAGTCATTGTATCTTCAGCGGTTAAACCTCCGGAAACGGCAATCACATAAACCGTATGTGAAACTTCTGCTGTTGAACCATTCAGAACCACTGCCTGGGAAAAATTTCCGTTATTCAAATTCATTTCAATGGAATGTTCACTATCGTTATCCAATATCAATAGTGCGGTAGTTAAGCTGGGATTTGCTATTTTTCCTGTAATATTCACAATACGGTCAGTTACTACATCACTAATTTCATCTATCGTCACATAAAAATCTACTGGTAGTTCTACAGAATCACTAATCAGGACGGTGTTATGGTTTTGATTCTCAGTTGTAAATTGATACTGCAGAGTTATTTCCTCCATACTCATTTCACTATTAATTTTAAGAGGGACATATATAGCTATCGTTGTTCCCGCAGATATATTAACAGCAGATGAATTAAATAAAGAGGTAAAACCGTTTCCGGAGGGAATATTATGATAACCGCTAAGGTCAGTTGTTCCTGTATTAGTAACAAAAAGCTCAATAGTTATGTCTTCGCCAGGATTCAGCTTATTATCTTGGAAATCTTCACTACCAATTTCCCAATCGTCAATAGCTAACATTCCCCCTAAGGAGGCAAGGGAAACACTTCTTGTTTTATGATTATTGAGATTATCCGAAACATCTACCGAAATCGTATATTCCTTTTCTTCAGTAGGGGTAAAAGTTAGTTCTGTTCCAATAGGATTAAACCCTGTATAAGAACCTCCGGAAACAGTCCAAGTAAAAGAAAGCTCTTGCCCGATTGTGCTTACGCAGGATAGATGTGAATGAACAGGTTGATTTACCGTTATACAACCTTCTTGAACAGTTAAATCCTCAATGATAATGGGGTTTTCTGCTAAATTTAATAATTCTGCTGTAAGATTGGTAACTGAAGTTTTGACAATTTGCAGATTTTCATACACACCCCGTATAAAACCTTCCGCTAAAGCAATAATATGATATTCACCGGGAGGTAATTGCTGTTCCAGATTTTGGGGAGCATTCATTATAACTGTAATTCGGGGGTCATCATCAGGCATATTAGCTTTGGAAATAATAAGTGTTTTACTTGCCGTAACAGGAATATCAATATCCATAGTGCCGCAGTCATCAGCTGTTTCATCTTCATCCAGCATTTGGTTCACAATTTCATTTGTCCATTCACCATAAGGTCCTCCATAAGCATCACCAACAGCTTTTACACCCGTTTCGCCAAGTTTTTTGGCTGTTTCGGCAGTAGCTTGGCGTTCGTCATCACTCCAAAGCATAACATCTCTTCGCATTCCCATTTTTACAGGGTCTTCGTCACTCATATTCAAATAGGCGTTTGCTTTTTCTTGAGGAGTAGAACCAGGTAAATCATCATAAGGAATGGTATTATTACAATCTGCAGGAGAAGTTACAGGATTCCAATTTTCAATCATATTCCGAATTTCTGCATCCCGAGCACTATTTCGTTTCTGGATGGTTGCTGCCCATCCTGAAATTAAGGGTATACCGGAATCAGGGTCATTTAATACCTGACGCATACTTTGTTTACCGCTCAAAACCCGCCAACCGGAACGAACCATCTTTCCACCTGAGACAACGGTATCCTTCGCCTTGTTATAGACACCTTTAGCAATATCGGTTAATAAGTTTTTACTCCCGCCATAAGGAACTATAGCATTTTCCGCTTGAACCAAAACATCAAATTTTCCAGCTATAGCATTACTCTGGCTAACATAATCCTCTACCATAGCGTCTATTTGGGTAAAGGCATCACGACTTTTCTTTTTACTTCCCAGGTTGAGAATGGCATTTTGCATCTCATCCATTGTGCCATCATGCGCCTCCATAAGGGAAGTAAGGTCTGTTTGATACTGCCAGTAATTATTCAAGGCAACTGTGATTTCCGTATTAACAGGGGGTTTATTATTATCATCTTTGTCACAGGCAGTGAATAAAAATAGAAGCAGGATGGCGACGAAAGTAAAAGTAATCTTAGTTTTCATTTTTTCTCCTTTTTATTAGGTAAAAAGCATTCAGGTGTATAAAAATTTATTAAATAGACCATCTGCTTTTTCTCCTTGCTTATAGATAATTATATTGTTTTCAATTAAGATGACTGTTTCTTCCTTAAACATATCTACACCTTTGTATACAAAATACAATCCTTTCATAATCTAATCATTATCCTAACTGGGTTTCTGTCAAGTAAAAAATATCTGTTGGAGGATTGACGGGAAAATCTGCATCCGAAATGAAGAATGAATTAAAGTAAAAAGATTGAAGGCACCTCGCCCTCTCGACCTCAAGACCTCTCGACCCCTTGACCTCTCGCCCTCTCTCATTCATCATTTTTTATAGTCAATCACCAGAATAGTAATATCATCTTTTTGGGGTGTATTTTGAGCAAAGCTATGTACTTTTTGCAAAATTTGGACAGCGGTTTGTTCAGGGTTCGTTGAATTCAGTTCTGTGATAATATTTTCCAGACCTTTTAATTCTAGAAAATCCTCTGCAGGATTCATTGTTTCCGTAATGCCATCGGTGAAAAGGATTATTTCATCACCTTTTTCCAGGGTAATAGCGGCAGAGCCAATAACCATATTTGCAAAAACCCCTAAGGGACTGGAATGTGTTTCGGAAATTATCTTATAGTCATTATCAATATTTCTAATGATGAGTGGTGTATGTCCTGCATTAGAAAATTCCAGTTTTCCGTTTTTCAGGTTTAATATACCTAAAAGGGCAGTTACGAAATTAGAAGCAGAGGTTTGTTTACAGAGGAAATTATTCAGATTTTGCATTATCTCACCTGTCGTGTAGTGATAGGTAGAAACAGTTCTTAAATAGGTAGAGACCATTGTCATTGTCATTGAGGCAACAATCCCTTTTCCTGTAACATCAGCTATCACAAAAAGGAAATGGGACTTATCAACAGGAAAGAAATCGTATAAATCACCCCCTATATCTCCTGCCGGTTCCAGAATGCCATAACAGCGAAGTTCCTGTATTCCGTAGGGATGAAGAGTATTTTCGGGAATCAATTTGCGTTGAATTTCTGAAGCAATTTTTACTTCCGCTTCAATACGGTTTTTTTCCTCAATCGTTATTTCCAGATTTTGGATATATTCCTTCAGTGATTCCTGCATTGTTTCAAAAGCTAAAATAAGGCGGTCTATTTCATAGCTGTTACCGGTTGATGGCAGTTTTGCATCAAAATCGCCCTGACCAATTTTATTAGCAACTTCCATAAAGAGGCGGATAGGTCTGGAAATGCTTAAAGTTCTATAATAAACAATGAGGGATATAGTTAAAAAGATAATTACCGAGAATAGGGTTTGAATAATCAATAAAAGATTGAGGTCACCGACTATATCTTCGTGAGCTATAACAATTCCTAACGACCAATTATTCGTAATGAGGGGGGCATAATACAGCCAGGAATCACCAAAAACAGCATTATTTTGTAAGTGAACAAAATCAATATCCCCGTTAATCATTTTTTTGCCAATTTGCCTTAATTGCTTGTCATTAGTAGCTTCTGCCAAACTAAAGATACTTTCATTGAAAGTGAGGGAATCAGCAGGATGAGTAATAATTGTGCCAATACTGGAAACTAAAAATGCATAACCGCTATGTTTTAGCTTTAAGGGAGAAACAATTTTCTGCAAAGCCGAGAGTTCGGTATCTAATCTCATAATTCCTATGCATTTACCTTCCGCAAAAAGAGGAATACAATAGGAAATAACAGTTTCTTTAGTAGCGTTGGCATCATACCAGGGTTCCGTCCAATATTTACTTTCCAGTTCAAAAGGTATCTGAAACCAATCCAGATATTGATAATCAGCAGGTTGTAATTCTCGGTAAATTGCCTTGTTTTGAGAGTGAAAAATAGTGCGGGAATAACCTTTCTGATAAGAGGAAGGAGCGTAAGCAATTGTTACTGCTTCCAGAGTTTCAAATTCATAAACCAAATCGTGCAGGAGGGCATCCAGTTTTTTTCTTTCAAAATGATTATTATGGTATAGTATTAAAATTGTGCGAGAGATATCTAAAACCTTCGTTAAGCGATTTTCAATTTGATAAATTGTCTCATTTGCCAGATGGCTTACTGTCTCTTTAGCATTATCCATCATTATATGAGAAAAGAGTATCCTGGTTATTCCAATAAACGCAGCAAAAACAAGTATCAGGGAGATAAAAATGAAAACTATTATCTGATATGCCATTCCGCGTTTTTCTTGTCTTTGTTTCATTGGGGGAAAAAGCCCTTATATGTTTGTCTTGTTGCCGGTAAATTTTGGTCTGTAAGAATTTTTTTTGCTTTATTAAAATCACTTTCCTGCAGAATACCTACTTGATTTTTATATATTGTTATATCCCGACAAAGCTCATTTAGCATCCATTTTTGATGAGGTCTATTTGCCGGTAGATGATGTTGATGCATAACTTCCAAAACAGTAGAGACGGTTTCTTCCTGATTGTTTATGGCATAAATCCAGCCCTGAAGTGTGGCAGCGGCAAAATCACGACATTGTTTCGGGTATTTGCTATAAAATTCACGGGTAGTATAAAGTCCATTATCAGCAATATTTAGCTCTGTATCAGCAAAGGAAATTGTAAATAATTCCTCCGGGTCTATTCCCGCTTGTAAAATTTGGTGATATTCATTGTAACGCATTACATTCATTACATCTATGCCGTCTTTCAGAAAGAGATTGATGGTAATATCCAAATCTACTATATTCATATTCAATTTATTCTGCTGTAAAAATATCAAGGACAGCAAGCGGTCATCCGTTTTCCACAACCCTATCTTTTTTCCTTCAAAATCAGGTATAGAGTTTATTCCGCGGGATTTTTTCCCCACCAGCATTAAAGAAGTGCGCTGTGTAATTTGTGCTAGGTTTATTAAATTACCTTTTTCCGCATCCCTTTTCAACGCTGTTAATAAAGACATTTGAACAATATCACTATAGCCCTGCTGCAAATTTTCGTAGGGAGGATAATTTATTCCACTAGGTTGGATTATTACATTTAAGCCCTTATCATAATAAAAACCCTTCTTTTGTGCCATATAAACACCGGCAAATTCTGCTTGAGCGGTCCAAACCGGACGATAACGAATTGTAAACAGAGAGGTTTTTTTTTCTGGACTATCTGTCTTTTCCGGAGTTATTTCCAGTTGCCCATTCTTTTCTTTCCTGCAACCGGTGAAAAAGAAGACGGCTATCATCAGAGCTATTATCAGATAAATTATTTGCCTGCTATGCATAAACCTACCTTTCGCCTGAAAATTAGCCGTAAAACAATAAATCTCATTTTGTGTAACCTCTTACAATTCGGTTTCTGATGAGGGTTTTGATACATCCAAATCTGGTTTTACTTATATCTCCAATTGCTATTTTTTGTCAATAAGAAACAAACAGAAAAATTGAGTTTATATGTAGATTTATTTCCACTTCTCTTTCTTTTCTTGATTTTTTACCGTTCTTTCCCCTTCTTCTTATACTCCAGTAACAACCCAGTAACAACCCCGTAACGAGACAACGGAACTGTTACGGAAGTGTTACGGGGTCGTTACTGAATTGACTATGTATCAAGCAATTAACTATCAAGATTTAATAGCTCCCGGCGAAATAGAATAAAAAGGAGTTCGGAGATATTTTTACAAAGAGAAAAAGAGAGAAAGAGAAATAGTTAGAATGTATTTAGTTAGGTGGTTAGGTGGTGAAATGGCGATATGGTGAGAGGCCAAGGGGTCGAGAGGTCAAGAGGTCGAGAGGTCGAGAGGTCGAGAGGTCTTGAGGTCAAGGGGTCGAGAGGTCTTGAGGTCGAGATGGGTGACGACTCCTGACTTGCATTTATGCCTTGAGTGCTTTCCCCTGAGATATAACTTTTAAGTTCCGAATAGCTTAAGTTGTTTTTACAATATAATAATCCCCAAAATCCTTCCAATCCTGTTCATCCCAGACCTATTAAATAATCAAATCTGCGTAATCTGCGTAATCTGCGTGAAACAACGACCCTGTAGACCCATCAAAAATCAAATCTGTGAAATCAGTGTAATCTGTGAGAGAAAGTCATCACCATTCACCTGTTAACTCTTTGTTTCTGGTTTAAATCCTACCGGCTTATTATCCTGCTGACCATAAATCTTGATTTCTCCAAACTGGCTTTCGTAAGAATCTATGTTTTTCTCCAAAAGCTGCATTAATTGTTTGGCATGGGATGGAGTCATCAAAACACGAGTATAAATTCTGGCATCCGGAATTCCCGGAAGGACACGTCCACAATCCATTATAAATTCGGAAGGAGAATTCGTAATAACGAAGAAATTGGCGTAAGTGCCTTCTCCGACCTTTTCGTCAATCTTAATCTGAATTTGATTCTGGGGTGGTTGATTGGGCATTTTTATCTCCTGTTGCATATATTTTTATTATTTCCTTTTTTGGGAGGATTGGTATTTTGTCAATCAAAAAAGAAGAATGAGAAAAGTGAGATGGCGAGGTGGTGAGAAGTCAAGGGGTCTTGAGGTCGAGAGGTCTTGAGGTCGAGAGGTCTTGAGGTCAAGATGGTGAGATGGATACTTTCCGGAAAAACGATGTCCTCGTCGTTTTATGGTTGACGGGGACATCAACCTTCCGGAAAAACGATGTCCTCGTCGTTTATTATGGTTAACGGGGACATCAACCTTCCGGAAAAACGATGTCCTCGTCGTTTCCTGTCCTCAATGTAAACCTGGAGTCATTTGTGCCTTGAGAATTTTCACCTAGGAGATAACTTTTGTGGCACATATGACTCATAACGGCACTTAAGAACAATCATAAATCAAATCTGCGTAATCTGCGAAATCTGCGTGAAACAACGACCCTATATACCCATCAAAAATAAAATCTGTGTAATCAGTGTAATCTGTGAGAGAAATTCCTTGACGAATAACCCTATTTTAAGAGATAAATCTCCGTAATAGAAAAGCCCTTTAACAGAAATATCTAAGTGCATATAACTATCTATATAAAAAGGAGATAGAGGAAATGAACAAGATTGCGGATATGCTGGGTGCGGACTTAAAAGGTAAGGTCTGTTTAGTGCGGATGGACCACAATGTAGTTAAAAATGGCAGCATCAAAGATACGATGCGGATTGATGCCACAATTCCAACTTTAATCCATATTTACAGAAAAGGTGGTTTACCTGTTTTGATGACGCATATAGGTAGACCCTTTGATAAGAAGACGGGTATTATTAACATCTCGGAAGGAGATTCTGTTCTGCCTGTAGTTCAATATCTGGAGAATAAATTTCAGTTACGGGGTCTGATTCCCGATTGCAGAGCAGAAGGTAGTAGCGGAATAACAGATTTAAGTCCTATTGGCAAAGCTGTTCAGGCATTAAAAAAAGGGAAAGTAGATTTCGTTTATTTGCCTAATACCCGTTGGTTTAAAGGAGAAGAGGCAAAAGATGAAAGGGCTGATATTTTTGCTCAGGGTTTAGCTGCCTTTGCTGATGTGTATATTAACGATGCCTTCGGTTCTTGGCAAGCGCATAGCAGTACTTATAATATTGCCCAATTTCTTCCCTCTTATGCGGGATTGCTAATGCAGAAAGAAATAGCGAATTTGAACAAGGTCTTTGAACCTAAGCGTCCTTTTTTGGCTATTGTAGCGGGAGCAAAGTTTGATACTAAAATCGGACCTCTTTCTTCTCTAATAAAAATAGCTGATAAATTGATTTTAGGGGGAGTGATATATAATGCTTATCTCTGCAGTAAATATCAGCTGCAAATTGAGGGGGTAACAAACGAAGATATGGAAGCAGCAAATAAGTTTATCAAGGACAGTAAGGATTACCTTGATAAAATAGTGGAATTGCCGATAATTGTGGAGAACACAGGTATAGAAAAAAGACAGGGGACAAGAGAACTGGATATTAAAACTCTTCAGCCGGGAACGAAACTAAATTATGTTCTGGATATGAGTGCTGAAAACTTTGCCCGAGACGAAATCAAAAAGGTGTTTCTGGAAGCAGGAACTATCTTTGTAAATGCTGTTATGGGCTATACAGCTCTCTATCCTGAGGGCTCAATGGCTATGTATTCATTAATTGATAAATGCTCCAATGCAGTTAAACTCTTTGGTGGAGGAGATACAATTCAGGATTTTAAGGAATACCTGCCAGGGATATTTGCCAAGGCACAAAATGACCCGAGCTATTATTTCTTCACCGGAGGGGGAGCAATTCTGGATGCTATTCAACAGGGTTCACCTTATGGGATGAAACCGGTGCAGATGATTATGAGGGCAGAAGGCTGAGGGCAGAGGGCAGAGGGCAGAGGGCAGAGGGCAGAGGGCAGAGGGCAGAGGGCAGAGGGC
>Ga0265297_10000175_pt1 | contig 213550 bp, 213 predicted proteins | sample Munlanlwell13791_FD_192502 | JGI IMG/M metagenome (GOLD analysis project Ga0265297, IMG submission 192502) | Leachate microbial communities from a municipal landfill in Southern Ontario, Canada - Leachate well 137-91 | ecosystem: Engineered > Solid waste > Landfill > Unclassified | place... | reverse complement strand
TCTTTCTATTCTTATCTTGATAAATTGGCAAGGTTCCTCTCTCTCCTGCGGGAAAAACTGAATAAGCTACTAGAAGCGTGCCTGCCAATATTGGCATTGAATAGACAAAAGGAGCAATTCTAAAGAAATCATTTAATTGACTTGCGAATTTAATCCCAATTACTATAGCTCCAAATATAAGCAACCTTACACTAAAATTTATATAAAACTCATACCGCAGTATAGCTTTTCGCATGCGCCCCCCCCTCTCTTATAATGATAATAAAGTTTTACCACATTTCAGCTTTTTTAGTTTTCAAGCTCATTCTCAATCTTATCATCGAGATCATGTAAAAGGTCTAGACCAGTTTCCTTTTATACTTCATTGATAGTAGTAATATAGCCATCAAGTTTATTTGACAAATGCATCAAAAAACTTCCTGCAAATTTACTGCACTTTTAGTCTAATTTTTGCCAATTCTTACTAATTCTTACAACGAGAAAAAAATTTGTAAGTGCTTGATAGCGTTGAAGTTGTTTGATTTTTAAGAGATTTTGCGGATGGCCGTTTTCTAATTAAGAGTGTCCTGCTCTACCAACTGAGCTAATGGCCCGAAAAATACATACTGGTATGCCTAAACCGACTGAAGATTATATCATTTGAAAGTAAAAAAATCTACTATAAAAAGCTTAACGGCACGCAGGAAGGATTTTCTGATTTAATAGCTGAATAGGCGTATTTTTGCTATTCATATCAGTTTAGCATCACGGCTAGATTGATTATCCTTATTTATTATGTTAAAATTAAAATATGTCTATAAAAAAGATTGAAGTCATCTGCAAGCCATGCGATAAGTGCGTGGCACTGATAGAAATGATTACAGAGTCAATTGTATTCATTGAAAAAAAATATAAAATAAAAATTAACTATAAGTTTAAATTTACCAAACATTTACGGGATATTGGAAGATATAGCGTAAATGCATCTAAAGCGCCTCTTCTTATCATTAACGGCTACACGGAAGGCGCGGGAAACATGAAACCTGATGTAGTAAGGGCTACACTGACAAGGATACACGCAGAATAGAATAACAATACTCTTGCCGTATAATTAAAGAATGATATGCCGTGGGTTTAAAGAAATTTCGCTATGAGTCAGTTTCTAAAAATTTTGCGGTTTGGCCTCTGATAGTTTGTTTTACCTTACCGTTCTCAATCACAAACGTTATAGTCTCTCCTGTCTCGCTTTCTTTTAGGTCTGCAAAAGTAAAAAACTCTTCATTGCCTTCTTTGTCATAACTTATAAGTTTATTTTGAGTAAACCCAAGATTTTGCAATTCTTGAGGTATACTTTGGGCCAGTAATTGACAGCAGACAAATAAAGATACACTCAACAGGATAGCGATTAATTGTTTCTTATTCATATATTCCGGGAAAATTCTACCAGTAAAGCCTTTTGAAGCGTTCAGCATAACGTTCTATCCATTCGCGAGATGCCTCTTCAAGGGAAATTTCCCTGCCCAGTTGAATGCTGCGTAAATCGCGGTATTCGGCAATTAGATAAATCTGTTCAACCAATTTTGTCTTAAATGCATCAGTAAACCGATAGAAACTGCTTCCTACATTATAAAGTTTTGTTTCGGGGCTTTTTACGCAGTGCACAACTTTTGACTGAACGTTGAATATCTTATCCTTAAAGGGCAATTTAATTACGATCAAAGAGCCAACTTTTACCGGATGTTTTGTAGAAAACAATAGCCCGCCCATGCTTACATTCGCCGTAACTGCAGGCAGGCCTTTTTCTTTGATTGCATTCTGCGTTTTTTTGACAATCTTATAGCTGATAGGAATACTTAAAGGATGCCTTATGAAGCGCCTGCGTTCATCTGTCGGCAAAGCAATAATATCGGAATTCTTCTTATTCATTGCTTAATACCCTGATTTTCTTCATTCGTCACGACTCCCAGCTCGAAAGCCCTTTTGACATCTTCCCAGCATTTGCGGTATTTTTCTTTTTCCCCATAGACAAGGCCTCTTCTTATATATGCTTCGGCGTATTTGGGGTTAACTTCTATCGCTTTTGAATAATCTTCTATTGCCTTATCATAATCTTTTTTTTCATTATAAGCAAGCGCCCTGTGGTAATAAGCCTGAGCTAAATGCGAATCCAAATAATTGGTTGAATCGTAATCGCCAATCGACTGCCGTCTTTTACCAATTGCATCATTTGCACGCGCTCTTGCATAATAAATTTCTGCATTATCAGGCATAATTTTTATGGCTCTTGTATAATCGCTAACCGCCCTTGGGTATTGCCCCTTTTTACTATACGCAAGGCCCCTGTTGTAATAGCTTTGCGCAAGCTTAGGGTTTATCGCCAAAGCTTTTGTAAAATCTTCTATGGCCTGATCATATTGTGTCTTTTCAAAATAAGCTACACCCCGATTATTATAGATTTCTGCATCATTAGGATCTATTTCTAAAGCGCGGGTGCATTCATGAATAACCCTTTCGTAATCTCTATTTTCTGCTTCTTCGCTTGCGCGTATATAATATGCTTGCTTAAGGTTCGGGCTTATTTTAATTCTGTCGCTGTATTCAACGATTGTCGGGTTACGTTTGTCATAATTTTGAGTTTCCTGGGGAAAAATTGCGCCCAAAAATGCGAATGAACCAATAAAAAATAAAATTAAATAGCTTTTCGACATTAAGCCTCCTTTTTCAATTTATGCATAATCTGATTTATTTTGAAAATTTAGTTCCTTTATTGTCCTGAAATTCTTTTTTTAATCTGCGCCTTCAATCTTTTCGTAAGCATCGATAACCGCTTACTGATTTTTACAGGGTAAATATATTTATTTTCCAGGCGCAGCAATCCTGAAGGTATGGTTTCCATTTTTTTTACTAATATATCTTTCTTTTTCATTATATCTTTTTCTTTATAAAGAAGCACGCCTTTATCCATTATTTTCCGCATGAGCTTTTTGCCTTTTATTTTTTCATCGCAAAGCCCTATTGAATCTGACTGCATAATTCCATTACCGTCGAATACCCTAAACACCTGTTTTTTTGAGGGAAGAGTTAATTTTTCCGGGCTAAACTTCATTGTAGGCATAAACTCCGCACCCCTGCTTTTTATCTCAACTAACTTATATAAAACGTCTGTATACGGCAGATCAGAAGAACAGCCCATATTTGTACCCACGCCAAAAGCGTCAATCGGAGCTTTATCGGCAACTAATTTTTCAATCTTATATTCGTCCAAATTTCCTGAAGCTACAATAATTGTATCAATTAAACCTTCCTGGTCAAGAAGGCTGCGTGCATATTTGGAATCTTCGAGAAAGTTTCCGCTATCAAGCCTTATGCCTAAAAGATTAACGCCTTCATGCTTCATAATCTTTGCTATTTTTATCGCAGACTTAATACCTTTTCTCACTTCGTATGTATCAACTAAAAAAATTGATTTTGTAGGAAAGCTTTGCGCAAATGCCAGGAAACTATCAATTTCTTTTTCGAAACTCATAACATAAGAATGCGCCATCGTGCCTGCTACAGGTATTTTATACAAAAAGCCTGCCAGCATATTGGAAGTGCCCTTTGCCCCTGCCATATATGAATATTTTGCGCAAGCCAAAGATGCCTCTATGCCCTGAGTCCTCCTTAAGGAAAAATCATAAACTGCCTTATCCTTTGCGCAAGTAACGACTCTTGCAGCTTTAGTTGCCAAAGTCGTTGCCAGGTTAATTTTGTTTAGAACAATGCTTTCTATTATTTGCGCTTCTATTATATTTGCGCCTACGCGCATAATGGGTTCCTGCGCAAAAATTATTTCCGGCTCTTCAACGCTAAAAATTTCTCCTTTGAATTTAAATTCTTTGAGGTAATCCAGAAAATCATCATCGAAAAGAGCAAGCTCTCTTAAATAATCTATATCCTCTTTGTTGAATTTTAATTTTTCGATAAAAGAAAGGGCATCATCTATTCCACAGGCAATATAGAATGGCCGTCGGGGAGAACGAATAAAAAGATCAAAAGTAGCAAGCGCATTTTTTTTGCTTTTAAAGTAAGCCTGTGCCGTTGTGAGTTCGTACAAATCCAGGACAAGCGCTTTGCTCATTTTTTGAAAATTCTTTTTACCGTATTTTCATCAAAATGGTAGGAACGATCCAAAACTTTTCCATCGCGCAGAAGGATAAAAGTAGGCACGCCTACGATAGAAAATTTTCCTGCCAGGTTGGCAGACTTATCCATAATAATATTATTTACGATAGACTCTTTGATCTTAAGGGATTTGATTATGTTTTTCACGGCAGATTCTGTTTCGCCGACATTTACGAAAAAACATTTTGAATATTTACAGATATTTTCATTCTTATTCATTTCGCGAAGCTCACCCACACAATAAGGGCAGCGGCTTGTCCAGATAAAAAGCATAGTATCGCCCGAGGCGATATCCAGTTCGTAAGACACCCTGGTGCCATTAAGCGTATAAAACGCTTCAGCCAAAACTGATGTTACCGTGATAGATAAAAGAAAAACAAATAATAATATTATTTTTTTCATAGCTGCTCTCACTTAAATTATCCAATCATCGAAACAAATTTTAGAAAGAAATAAACGCCCATAAAAAGCATACCAAAACCTACAACCTTGTTTATAATTATAATCATTTTACTTTGCTTTGGCAATTTAGCAACTAGGGACGTGAATGTCCCAAGAATTATCAAAACCGAACCATAGCCCAGAGAAAAAATTAAAAGAGCAACTGCCCCATAAGCTACGTCTTTTTGAAGCGATATAAGCGTAAGTATCGAACCTAAAACCGGAAAATTACACGGAATTATGCTAAGCCCGCTTATTAAACCGAGTATAAAAATTGAAGGGTAAGTCGGTTTGTGAGTATAGTTATGAGTGAAGGAAAAAAAGTTTATCTTGATAACCCTAAGTAAAGACAGGCCCATGGCAACAAAAAATAACCCTAAAAAGATATATGTGACGGGATTCATGAAAAATTTTTCGAAAACAACATGAGACAACGCTGCGACAACACCTAAAATCGTATAGATTGTCGCTATGCCCAAAACAAAAACTGTGCTCGTTAAAAAACCTTTGGCGCGGGAGGTAACGGATGTTGCGCCAACTACACCTAAAGTTATGGGAATGAGGGGAAAAATGCAGGGGGAAAAACTTACCAGAATACCGGCCAGGAAACTCACTCCAAGCCCGAGCGCCGGTGAAGAATTAAAAATTTTTTCCAAACTATCAAGAAGATGGTAAAGCATTCGCTTCTTTGTTTAACCAATTGAGGTATTCCCGATTTATGCTATCTATTTTAAAACTTATGATTTCAGGCACCTCGTATGGATGATTATTTTTTATAAAGATTTTTAATCTCTCGAACAATGTTTCTTTTGTTTTAATTATAAGCAGAGACTCCCTGGCTTCGTCCAGTTTATCCTTCCACCAAAATAACGATTTAACTCCGGCTATTATATTTACGCAAGCGCATACGCGTTCTGTCAAAAGTAACCTGGCGAGACGTTCTGCGTCTTTTTCCGGAATCGTAACTAAAACAGCTATAGCCATATTACCCCCAACCAGAATGATTGTTTACGCTAATTTCCTGAGAAGCTCTATAAATCTAAGCGCCATCCTGCGACAATTGTCCTCGCATCTTTTATCTATCTTCCCTATGGCGACCGGGCCATAATGGTCACCTTTAAAATCTCCCTGGATAATCATTCCGTGTATCAAGAGTGCCTGCAGAATCGATATAATCGTAGTTTCATTTCCACCGGCAATGTTAGCAGAAGAAGAGAAAGCCATTCCTATCTTTCCGTCAAGTTTTCCGTGGAAAGCAACGCTATCGTCAATAAACTGTTTTATGGGCCCTGCTAAAGTTCCATAATAGGTGGGTGAACCTATAATTATTCCATCATAATCCAGAAGCTGTTTGGGCTTTACGGATTCAACAGGAAAAATATCTGCTTCAATATTATTATTTTTGATTTCCATATGAATAATTTCAGCCATTTTCTTTGTGGTTCCGGTACGGGTATGATAAATAATAACTATTTTTGCCATAATGCCACCTCCTGTTATCTATACACACTTAAAAGATATATTCTTATGCGCTGACAACTCTGCAGTAATATGTTTTTTATTGCAGGATATCATATATTGGCTGAGCGGCTTTAACAACTCCTCCTCTATGATTTTGTTCATGGTTCTTGCTCCGAATTTAATACTGTGCCCACGATTGACCAAAAAATCCTCTATTGCTTCATCTAATTCAATCGTAAATCCTTTTGCCTCAAGCCTTTTAAGAACCATTTGTATTTTATTCCTTGCAATCTTTTTTAACCACTCATATTTTAAGGGATGAAAATATATTATCTTATCTACAGCGCTAAGAAAACTATCGCTAAGCCTATTATGTATTTCTTTTTCTAAAATATTCTTTACGCAGCGGCACAATTCTTCATATTCCAAATTTTTTAATTCTTCTTCTACCAGCACATCCGCCCCTATATTTGATATCAATATGAATGTTGTATACGAAAAAAATACGTTTTCCCCATCTTGTGTAGTCATTACGCCTTCTTCAAATATGTGGTTAAGCAGCGATAAGACATCCGGGTGAGCCTTTTCTATATCATCCATAACTATTATGGAATTGGGGTTGGAGCGTATGCAGCTTACCAGCCTGCTTTCCTGTTCGTATCCTACATATCCGGGAGAAGCGCCTGTCAGTTTATTTATGCTGGTAGGGTCTTTAAATTCCGTCATGTCAAAAGTAATCATCCGTGTTTCATCTCCCAATAAAGCTTTGCATAAAGATTTCGCAAGCTCTGTCTTTCCTACGCCTGCCGGCCCTACCAAAAGAAGCACGCCTTCAGGCTTATTACTGTCTATAAACATTCCCATCTTTGTCAGGTGTATCATTTCGACAAGATCTTTTACAGCATCATCCTGGCCTATCACGCGGTTTTTGATTCTTTCCGCAAGCAAAGAAAACTCTTCGGTCTTGCCTCCCAATACCTGGGTAATAGGCACCTGCGCAACTTTCGCCACAATGCCTGCTATTTCTTCTGCCGTAACTATTTTATCGCTTTTAGGGTCTATTTTTTCGCGGGCGCAGGCGTGATCCAGCAAATCTATTGCCTTACCGGGAAATTGCTTGTCCTTAATATATTCGCTGGCATATTTTACTGTCGCTTTGACAGCTTCATCGCTTATTTTAACGCCGTGAAATTTCTCAAACCTGCCTTTGCATTTATCCAATATCATACCAGCCTGTTCGGGGGTTGGCTCTTTAATAAAAATTGTTTCAAACCTGCGTTTTAAGGCTTTGTCTTTATTGATAAATTGATTGTTTTCTTTTACGGTGGTAGCGCCAATACAACGTAACAAGCCGCGCGCAAGAGCCGGCTTAAATATATTCGCTGCGTCACTTAAACCTTTTTCCCCGCCGGCGCCGACTATCATATGTATTTCATCAATAAACAAAATTATATGCGGATTTTTTGAACATTCTTCTATCACCTTTTGAATCCTTTCCTCAAATTGACCCCGCAAAGTTGCGCCTGCAACCAATGATGTTATACTAAGTTCAATTATTTGGCTGTCCTTTAAGACTGACGGAATATTCCCGGATATAATACGCTGAGCTATCCCTTCAGCTATGGCTGTTTTTCCAACGCCTGCCTCACCGACTAAGAGAGGATTATTTTGCTGTTTTCTGCACAAAATTTCAATCGCTGTCTCAATTTCCTCATCACGAAAATAAACCGGGTCAATCTTTCCTTCTTTTGCCAATGAATTAAGATTACGGCCAAATTGTGATAACTGAGCATCAGATTGCAAGCCTGTATAATATTGTTCGGTGGTACGTAAAATCTCCTTGGAAGGCGCAGCCGGCTTACCGCTACGCTTCTTTTGTATGATTTGGATTAAATCCGAATAAGAAATCTTATCTAATTCATTGAGCACTTCTTTTGTTGTTATGCCCATACTCTTAAAAAAATTTACGACAGCGTTATCTTTGGTTAAAAATACAGCCTTGAGCAAATGGTACGGCTCAATTAAATTCGAGCCGAATTTTCGTGCTTGTTTATTCGCGCATTCAAAATATTCTTTTTGTTTTTTAAGATTATCTGGATTGTCGGGGGCGTCTGCGTGGGTACTTAAGAGGTAATCTGTTATTGAATTTTCCGTTAAGGCAGTTTCTAATTCAAACTTTGAGCGTAAGATTATCCAAAGCGGGTCTTCTGACCGGAGAAAAGCTAAAAAAATAAGCTCTTCATTTATCACTGGCTCCATTACGCCTATGGAGGCTTCTTCGGCTCTTGCAAATAGCCCTAAAGTTTCTTCGCTAAAATTTGTTATCATTTACGCTGTTTTTATTTCTGCCGCATATAAACTACGTAAAAGAAACGCGCCCGGCAGGAGTTGTATGTGCCCTCAGGCGAAGCCTGAGTTTTTTCAACGGCACACCCAACGTCAATCACCGCAACAAAAATAAACAATCAATAAAGCAATAGCTTGTTGAGCTGTCGCAAAACACGCGCCCGGCAGGAGTTGAACCTGCAACCTTCTGGTCCGTAGCCAGACGATCTATCCAATTGATCTACGGGCGCTATGAATGTGCACTAATATTTATATAGTTTATGTTAAAAGAACAAAAATTTTCGTAACATTTAAATTACTCGGAGAGTACTTTTTTTATCATTTCCAACAGTTTTTCTCTTGTAACCGGCTTCGCCAATACGTGGCGTTTTCCTGTTCTTCCGGCAAAGCCTTCTTCATTTTTTTTAAGGATCCCTGTTAGAAATATAATAGGAATTCTTTCGGTAGCGGAATTCTTTGAAAGAAGAGCAGCGACCTCTCCTCCGTCTATATCAGGAAGGATTACATCCAAAATTATAACATCTGGTTTATTATTTAAAGCAATTTCAGGAACTTCTTTGCCTTTAGTAGTTGAGAGAACTTTGTAGTTTTCCCGCTCCAGGATATGGCAAAGATAAGTCAAAGTAGGCGCTTCATCGTCAACGACAAGTATAGTTTTCTTTAATATTTCCGGCATACAATTTAAAACTCTAAAAATTTCTCAAAACTGGTATCAAAAAACCCGAATCTCGTTAAAAAAACACCCATGGAGGCGGCATTGGCAAACTTCCAGCCAGGCTCATCGCGTTTCCTGCAACGCCTACTGCTGAACCTATCAGCTGCAAAGGCAAAGTAAGCAATTCGCAGCCGCTTAAAAGAATACAAAACAAAAACAAAAAAAACAATGACAATAAGTGATTTTGCTTCATTGAATTTATGATACTATGTTTTTGTTTTTTTTCAACAGAAATATTACGATTTCGGCAAGATAAGCTGTTAAGCTCGCAGTGTGTTATTCGATGAAGCAAACCTGTTTAGAGTTTTTCCGGTTTTGATTTTCTTTCTTGACCTCTTTTACCGCAAAAAACACCTTTGATTTCTTTGACCCCATACTTACCTGCTTGAGCAAAGCCATAGCAATTGTCTCTGCGGTAAGATGCTCGTCAGAGCTACATACTATCTTAAATACTTTTTCCGTCATAGCCTCCTCCATACCTTTGCCACGGAAACCTTAAAACAGCAGTAATTAAAGAGGAAAAAATTATACCTTTAGTAAAAAATATGTCAATCTAAAAATATGTATCTGATTTTTGTAAAAAATACGCAAATAACTATATTCTCAGGTATTTGCGCGAAAGACCGAGTTGGCCGCGGCATACTTATAAAGCAAAGCCGCATATTCATAATCTCCGGCACGTTCAGCTTCCTTTGATGCTTCCTCGTAATACATAGCAGAGTTGTAAAAAGTTTTCTCTCCGCATTTTACACTCCAACTGCTTCCCGCCGCAGCAAGGCAAATGGCAGCTTGTTTATGGTTACCCTTGTTTTTATATATATCTCCGGCTTTTCGAAACAAACCAAAAGCTTCGTCAAATTTCTCCCGATAAAGAAATGTATATGCTTCCTCTTCTAAAACTTTTGGTTCTCTATCCATATAAAATTACCTGTTAACAAAAAAGAGGCGTTTTTTAGAAACAACGTACATTAAAAGGAATGTGGGCAGAATCAACCCTACAACTCCGGAAAATTTAGAAAGAATATTAGGCACCTCAGCATAGCTACCCTGGATGCTGGGAACTATTTCAAAAAAAGTCATTCTTGAAGCAGTAAAAGTGTTAACTATCCCTATGACAATACTTACAATATAAAAAGCCATATAAGTTATCCAGGCATTTTTTCTAAGCCGCAAAAAACCTATGGAGATATATAAATTTATTACGGTTACGGCTAAAAAATAAATCTTTTCGCCAATACCTGAAAGAAATACCCCTCCTATCAACGGAGACTTCGGATATATTGGCATAAAAATAAAAATAGCGCTGATAAAAGCGGTAAAAAAGGTTACTATAGCCAAAAGGGTTATGCCCAGCGGCCTTTTTTTATTTGTAATCTGCGGTTTAGTTACGCCAAATATCGCTTTGACCTTGTTTTTATTAAAGAAAATCATGAAAAATATCGGGATGCAGATAAAAAAGATAAAATTTGCCACGGAAATAAAAAATTCCGGAATGTAACTTGCGGCCTTTGTTTGCGTTTCGTAAACCGATTGGGGAATAAATATAAGAGCAACAGCTGATGATATTCCTATAAATATGGCAAATACCGCCATGACAAAAATAGAATATCTTGCCCAATTTTTTTTAAATATTATACCAAGCCCCGTCACTGCCGGCCATAAAACCAGAAACAACAAATAAACAATGACTGCTTCTAAAAGCGGCGGGTTTTTGGTTAAATTTCCGGATATCAGCACCCCAAAAAACATTGCAATAAACACAATTATACCTATACATACGGTATAGATGCCGGCTAATCTAATGAGTGTTTTTTCCATAATTATATTTTAGATGCTTACCGCAGAAAAGATTGGCTTTGGCCGCTTAGCCCCTAATTCGTTAACGGCCCAATTTCTAGCATAAAACTATAAGCTAAATACGCTTAGGTTTATTTTTTGACAGGCGTTTCGTTATTTTTTACCGAAATTTCGCCAAGGTCAACCTTATTTTCGCCCTCTTTACTGCTTGACTCAACTTCTTTTTTTATACTGCTTAATTTCTCTTTGATAACATTTTGCATCGTTTTATAATTTTCCTGGATGCTCTGTATTTCTTTTTTAAGGCCTTCTATCTTATCATTGATTTCAGCCTTGATTTGGTCTGGCTGGCTCAATTTGCCCGAAAGGTCATTTTTATATTTTTCGTAATCAATTTTAAATTCGTCAAGATTTAATTTAAAGCTTGAGATATTCATTTCGAATTCATTAAGTTTGTCATTCAAAAATTTATACTGCTTATTCAAAAGTTCCAGCTTATCGTTGCTATCCTTATACAACTTAAAATTAAGCGCTGTAGCCGCAGCTATAGCTATAAACAAAACACCTATCAGTATCGTAAATATTTTACCGGACTTCATGAACACCTCCCCTTAATTAACAACTATATAATTTTATATCGGCAATCCAATATAACACCCTTAATATTGGTGTCAATATTGTCTTTAGCTAAAGCGGTTTTCTTTGGATGAATTCACCCAGCTTTTCAAAAACAATTTGTTCCAAATTGGTAAATTCTACCCCCGTTTCATAGATAAGGCCCTTAGCAACTTCTTTTTGCCTCACGACTTTTCCTAGTAAATTTATTCTTTGGGAAAAGAATGGGAAAAAAGTAAGCATTTTAAGGGTTGTTCCTTTGGGAAAAAGTTCGCTGGTTGTAAGAAGAAGCCCGCCCTGGCTTATATTCACCGTCTGAGAAATATTGAAATCAGACTCCGAATACATATTTTTATAACTGACAAGGAAAGCCGCATTCGCCCGTGGGTAACGCCGGCGTTCTATCCCACTATACATACCATCCTCCTTAATTTTTTCTGCTTTTCACAGGAAAAATTAACCCGAAGCGCTTCTGGCGCGAGGGGTGACGATAGAAGCAGATTCTAGCGGTAATCCACTTCTATTCTTAATATTCTACCCGGAAAAAGCAAGATATCCTATAACTAAAAAATTGGCAACCGGCAGCATCATCAAAAGCCCAAGCCATGCCGGTTTATTGCGCCTTTTGGCAACTTCCATCCAAATAATAATTATGCATGCTAGATTTACCAATGGGATTAGCAGAAGAATAAGCCACCAAAATGATTTATTTGCTATCATTAGCATGAGAAATACATTTAGTATGGGCAGCCAAGCAAACCAGCCAAAAGGTGTATTTGTTTTAGCGGCTATTTTCTGTAAACATAATGAATTATAAACATAAAACAGGATTGCCACAATCAGGAGAACAAACATGAATAGATTTTCGTAATGAAAAACAGATATCCGGCTATTAGCGCGGCGCGCTCTTGCAGATACCTGCGAAGAATGAGGGCGATTTATAATTTTCGTTATTTGCGAAGTTTGCTTATAAAGAAATGGCGAGGTAATACAGTTATCTCCTATTCGCTTTTCAAAAGACTGCCCTTTGTACTCGAAAGAAACTGCTGATTCGGAAATTTTTACTACTTTTATTCCATTGATTTCTTCTCCCGGCTTTACAGGCTCGCCGTTAACAACCGCCAAAGAACTTTGAGCGTCATACATAATGCCGCTTACACATACATTAGGCAGTTGAACTCCTGCATCCTCGGGATAAACTACTCCGGTAACAGAGAAAAACGCCAATAAAAAAATGAAAAATATGCGCTTATTGCCCATAAACCTTTTTTCTACATCGTAAACAGCTCACTTTACAGTTATACACAATTATGTTCCATTATATTACAGAATAAAATTTTTGGTAGGGATTTTGATTAGAATTTTTCTTGGCAATATTATTGCAAGAAAGACACAAAAAGAAGACATTGCGGGGACAGGATTTGAACCTGTGACCTCAAGGTTATGAGCCTTGCGAGCTACCTGTCTGCTCCACCCCGCGACGTTATTCATAGGGGCTCCGCCCCTTACATGACGCTCGCCTCGAAGTATTTTCAGAGAAGCCTTTTCTCGACTTGCTGTCACCCCGAAGGAATTTCAAGGAAGCGAAAAACCCATAAAAAACATAATTAGTTAAGAACGGCTTGGAAAGAATTCTATCAACTTATTCTGCTATGTCAACAACTATTTCGTTTTCCCTGGCTACACCGAGATTGTCGCGCGCGATTTTTTCGTAAAGATAGGGGTCTTTACCGACTCTTTTTAATTTTCTCTGCATATCTTTGATCTCTTTAGCCAAACTTTTATTTTTAGCCAAAATTTCCTGGTTCAGCTGGCGCAATTTCTTTAATTTTGCATAATTAGGAAAATAAACGATTACGCCAAATATAAGCACGAGCACGCCTATAAAAATAATTTTAACCGCCTTAAAGTGATTTATATTTAAAAGTTTTTCCAGCATACTCTGCGTTTTTACCAAGCCCCTCTTCAATACGTAAAAGCTCATTATATTTGCAAATCCTGTCTGTCCTCGAGAGAGAACCGGTTTTTATCTGGCCACACCGGGTTCCTACCGCAAGATGGGATATGGTGACATCTTCTGTTTCTCCGGAACGATGGCTCATTACAGCGGTAAAATCGTTTTTAAATGCCAAATCTATCGCGGCAAGCGTCTCCGAAAGGCTGCCGATTTGGTTTACTTTTATCAAAATAGAATTTGCCGCTTTCTCCGCTATACCCCTTTCAAGCCTTTTTGTATTAGTAACGAATAAATCGTCACCGACAATTTGAATCTTCTTGCCTAAATTTGCGGTAAACTTCTTCCAACCACTCCAATCATCCTCGGCTAAACCGTCTTCAATGGAAACAATCGGAAATTTAGAAATAAGCTGCGAATAGAAATTAATCATATAATCTGAATCAACCTTTTGGCCCTCTAACATATAACCGCCATCCTTAAAGAATGAACTGGACGCCGGATCCAAAGCCAAAGCAACTTCTTTGCCGGGTTTATATCCTGCTTTTTCTATCGCCTGGATAATCAATTCTAACGCTTCGCTATTTTTTGTTAAATTAGGGGCAAAACCGCCTTCATCGCCTACGGAGGTAGATAATTTCTTATTTTTCAAAATCGATTTTAAATTATGAAATATTTCTGTCGCTGCCTGCAGTGCCCTTTTGAAGCTATCGAAACCTATCGGCGCAATCATAAATTCCTGAATATCTAAATTGTTATCGGCATGCAAACCGCCGTTTAAAATATTCATCAATGGAACCGGCAAGAGATTACCCTTTGTCCCGCCGATATAGCGGTAAAGCGGCACTTTTTTTGCGGCAGCAGCGGCTTTTGCGACAGCCAGAGATACTCCTAAGATTGCGTTTGCGCCAAGTTTAGATTTATTAGGCGTGCCATCAAGCTTAAGCATAAGCTTATCAATCTTTTTAAAGTTAGGCTCCTCATTTTTTATTTCAGGGAAAATTATCTTATTTACGTTATCGACAGCTTTTGAAACGCCCTTACCCATAAATCTTTTTGGATCTTTGTCTCTAAGTTCAAGGGCCTCGTGCTCTCCGGTGGAAGCTCCGGAAGGAACTGCAGCCCTGCCAAGAATACCGTTGCTTAGAATAACGTCTACCTCAACTGTCGGATTGCCTCTAGAATCAAGAATCTCCCTTGCGTGAACTTGCTTAATCTTTGCCATGCTACTCCTTTATAGTTAGAAGTTGTTAATAATTAAATTTATTGGTGATAGGCATGCGCCTGTCACGCCCAAAAGCGCGGGGTGTAATTTTTATGCCTATTGGCCCCTGCCGGCGTTTATATTCGCTTGAATCAATCATTCCTATTACCTTACGGATTAACTTTCTATTAAACCCTTTTTTGGAAAGTTTTTCAAGTGAAAAATCTTCCTCAACATACATTTTTATGATAGGGTCAAGCACTGAGTAAGGCGGAAGGCTGTCAGTATCCTTCTGGTTTGGCCTCAGCTCTGCAGATGGAGCTCTACGTATGGTAGAAACCGGGATTATTGCTTTTCTATAACTTTTGTTAATGTAATGCGCTATTTTATATACAAGCGTTTTAGGCACATCTTTAAGCAAACCAAAACCGCCGACCATATCTCCGTAAAGCGTGCAATAACCGCAGGAAACTTCGCTTTTATTACCGGTGTTTAACACAAGGTAGCCGAATTCATTCGAATAAGCCATAAGCAGATTGCCTCTTATCCTTGCCTGCAGATTTTCTTCTGTTTTAGTGCCGTCTTTTCTTTTAAACAGCGGCAAAAGTATTTTTAAATAAGTATCGAGTATTCCATCTATATTTATAACTTTATAATCTATGCCTAGATTCTCGCATATTATTTTGGCATCAGCGAAGGTGCCTTTTGACGTATAACACGAAGGCATAATAAGCCCGCAGACATTCTCTTTGCCCAGGCTGGAGGCAGCGAGGGATACAACAACGGCGGAATCAATTCCTCCGCTTACGCCGATTATTACCTTTTTAAACCCATTCTTTTTCACGTAATCATGCAAACCTAACTTAAGCGCACAATACGCTTCCTCCTCCGGCCTTTCCAATATTTGTTTTGCGGGATAACTTTTTTTATGGTCCAATTCAAAAACTAAAAAATCTTCTTCGAATCTTTTTGCCGCAGAAATCATTTTTCCGGAAGGCGAAACCACCATGCTGGTTCCATCGAACACAAGCTCATCCTGGCCTCCGATTAAATCTGTATAGAATACGAAAGCGTTGGTTTTTTTAGCGAGGTCGGAAACAATCTTTTCCCGTGCAGAAATTTTTCCAAGATTAAAAGGAGATGCAGAAATATTAACGACAAAATCCAGTTTTTTTCCGCTCAAGCTCCTGATAAAACCTTCCTTCCATACATCCTCGCATATGCTGACGCAAAATTTATATTCCCCGAATTTATAGAACGACAGGAAACCGCCTGGAGCAAAATATCTTTTTTCGTCAAAAACTCCGTAGTTAGGAAGGTAAATTTTATGATAAACGTCCTGCAATTTGCCGTCTTTTAAAAATGCGCAGGAGTTATATATCTTTTCTTTGAATTTATCCACAAATCCCAAAAGCACGATTATGCCCTTCGATTCTTTTTCTATAATCTTTAAATGGCGCAGATTTTGGTCAATAAAATGGGATTTAAGCAGAAGGTCCTCTGGCGGGTAGCCGGTGAGAGACAACTCGGGAAATATTACGATATCTACCTTTGAATCTTTCGCCTTTTTGATATTGGAGATTATTTTTTTCGTATTATATTCTATATCTCCAACGCACGGATTTATCTGAGCCAATGCAATTTTTATCATATTAATAAATTATACAGTTTTATTACCGAACCGGCAAGCGCCACTTACCCTGTTAATTTTGCGGTATACGCCTGCGTAATCTAAGGTACAGGAAAATACCAAAAACCAAAAAAAACAATGAAATGAACTGCGAAAGAGAAAGAAAAAAAACATTGCCTCTGGGGTCCCCGCGGAAAAACTCTATGACAAACCTGAGTATTGAATAAGCAATTAAATAAAATGCTAAAAGCTGCCCGTTAAATTTTTTATGTTTTTTAAAAAATAACAGAATTAAAAAAAGCAAAAGAAGGAAAAAGGACTCAATCAACTGTGTCGGTATAACGCAAACGCCAAAAGCGCCTGCCGGGGACTCTTTTGGAAATAAAACGCCCAAGAATGAATTTGTCGGCCGTCCGTAGCAGCAGCCATAGAAAAAACACCCTAATCTTCCAAATGCATGAGCCAAAGGAACACCCAAAACTATTATATCAGCTAATTTCAGAAAATTTATTTTGCGCAATCTAGCTAAAATAAAAAGTGCAATTATTCCAAAAATCACTCCTCCGTAAAAAACGAATCCGCTTCTGCTCAATAACATTTCAAAAGGACTCTGTAGGAAATTTTCAAAATCCGTAAATATATAAAAGGCTCGCGCGCCAATAAAGGAAAAAATCAGGGTCCAGAAAATTATATCGGAAAACACGTTTTTATTTATATTTTCACGGCCTGTCTGTTTTAGACAGAAAAAATATGCGAACAAAACACCGACAAAAACGAGGAATCCATATGTATATATGGTGAATGAACCGATTTTAAAAAGTATTGGGTGCATCTTATTAATTAATAATTAAAAATTGCTGATTGTTAATTAGTAATTTAAATTATTCACTGGGTGGTAACGAAACTTATTTTTTGTATGCCTGCGTCTTTGGAAACCTGCCATACTTCAGTAAGCACGCCTACGTTTGAATTATTATCTGCCTTGATAAAAACCGTATCATATTTATTTGTCTTCAAAAGCGTAGCTATATCGTTGATGAATACCGGCTTACCCTGTATATACAAGGCGCCATCAGCTGAAACGCTGATAGCAAGTATTTTGTTTAATTCCTTTGAGGTTACCAGGTCAGGAAGCTTAACATTCATGCCAGGGACGATTGCAAAGCCCGTTGAAAGCATAAGAAAAGCAAAAAATAGCAGTAATATATTTAAAAATGCAATGCTGTTAGCCTGGCTAAAACAAGAAGGTATACTAAGCCGCCTTTTAAATTTCACCTGCGTATCTCCTTTGGGAAAGTGCCTCCAGCAATTCTCCTGAGGCGCGTTCTGCCTCAAGAATATAGAAATTAGCCTTGTGCACAAAGTATTGATAAAACACCGAAGCAACCAACGCAACAGATAGAGCGCTTACTGTCGCAATTAAAGACTGCCATAAGCCGATTGCTATGTCGGCCTGAGCGACTACTCCAATACTCATTGCTTTTTGTGAAATCGCATAGAAGCTCTTAAACAAGCCAATGGCTGTGCCTAAAAGCCCAAGCAGCGGAGTTATGCTTGCAAGCATATTCAGGAAAGTTAAGTTCTTCTCCAATTTTGGCAGCTCATAAAGCGAGGCGGTTTCTATGGCCTCTTTTATGGCTTCTCTTGAATCCTCATAATATACCAGGCCTGATTTTAATATATTTGTCATGTAACAAGGATTTTTTTCGCATATATCAACCGCTTCTGCGATTTTATTGTTACGTACGCGGTCGATTATCTGATTAAGCAAATCCTGGGTGCTCGCCTTAATCTTCGAAAAGAAAAATAAAATACGTTCGATGATAATAGCAGCGGCAAATACCGAACAGAGCATAATAGGCACCATCATTAAACCACCCTTAGATATCCATAGCCACATCAAATCCTCCTTAATTTCTTCACTACAACGAAGAAATTAACTTCCGAGGCGTTCTGGGAAAATTTCCTGTTTTTGGGACAGGGAATTTTTCCAGCACGCAGGCGCCCGGAAGTATATTTTAAATAAAGCCTTTCATAAATCCCCAGCTAAAGGCTGGGGAACAAGCACATATTTCCTCATGGGTACAACAATAAAACGCTATATAAAAGACCAAAATGCAAGGCGCATCATTTGCTCTTATTAAGTTCTTCCAGGCGCATCTTGGCAATTCGTGATTCTTCGGTATCGGCGCTCGCTATCTTTTGATAAAATTCTTTTGCCGCTTCTATTTTGTTTTCTTTCTCGTAAATCTTAGCAACCCTGAAATATGCTTTGGTTCCATAGCCGGAGTTTTCTTCGCTTGCCGCAGAATCTTTTCCCGAAGAAAATAAATAAATTACCTTTAGGTACTCCTCTATCGCTTCTTTATTTTTTTCCATTTTTTCCAGGCATGAAGCCAAAGAAAACCTAACTTCCATGGAATCTACCCCATCGTCAAGCAGTTTGCGGAAAAGCTTGCTCGCCTGCGCATAGTCTCTCGTATCTTTAAGAAGTAATGCCTTCTCAAGCATCGCCGCCTTCGAAACAGCCGGGGACGAACCTATCAAATCATCGTAAAGGCCCAAGGCATCCTTGGTTAAGCCCTTACGCGCATAAATCTTGGCAAGATAGATTTTTGCTTTCAAAGAAACCGGATCGTCCGAAAGCGTTATTTTTTTAAAGTAATCCTCTGCTTTTGGCAGGTCATCCTTCATCATGGCGAGATGCCCCAAGGAAAACATGGCTTCTGCGGCAATTGAAGAATCCTGATAGTTGTCGAGCGTCATCTTATAATACTTCTCTGCTTCCGCGTAATTTTGTTCCTTTTCATATAGCCCTCCAAGATATAATGCGACAGAAGCAGCATACGGGGAGGTCTTAAATTTTACCAGAAACTCTTCCCAGGTTTTTTTTGCCTTGTCAAATTCCGACAGATTAAGGTAGCAATTTCCGATATCGATAGAGCCCAACTCCTGCGTTTGGCTATCTTTAAATTTATCTATCATTTCTTTAAAAAGATCAGCTGCTTTTTGATATTTTCCTTCATTAAAAAAGCATTTACCGTACAAATAATAGGCGCGCGAAAGCAGCTCGTCTTGCGGGAGCTTTTTCATAAAATCCTCCAGAAGCGCTTTTGTCTCCTGATAATTGTCCTGGCTAAAATACCCTACTGCCAGATAATATTGCGCTTGCGGAATAAGTTTGGAGGTCGGAAAGTTTTTTTGCAAGTTTCTAAGCGCAACCAGCGACTCTTCCAGTTTTTTACTTTTTAAAAAAGCCATGCCTATCTGAAATTGTATGTAATCCGTATAAACGGTATTTGGGTTGTTTGCGAGAATTTCATTGTATATATCCAGCGCCTGATTGAAGTTGCCAGCCTCCTGATAAGCATCTGCTATTTGAATTTGCGAGCTCACCATGACAACAGAGTTATTCGTGTATTTTAAAGTATTCTTGAATTCATCGATAGCCTTCTTGAACTCTCCTTTCTTAAGATAACACCACGCAAGGCCATAATGCGCCCTATCGAGTATATCCGAGTATTGGATGTTTTTTCCGCCAGGGGCGGATCCGCCTGCGGAGGAAAAATTATCCAGAATATACCTGTATGCCGAGAGCGAGTCGTTGATTCTGCCCATTTCATACAGTGTATCTGCCTTGGCAAGATAAATATTAGAAACCATTTTGCTTTGCGGGAAATTACGTAGAAATTTTTCAAAAATTTCCAAAGCGCCCTGATAGTCTCCTGTCCGGAAAGAAAATGTCCCCTCGCAAAAAAGCTTAACCTGAGCATCCTTTATTTCAGAAATACTGCTTTTTGCCTCTTCGTTGCTCCCTTTGGCTATCAAAGAAAAAGCCAGCCCTTGATAAATCAAATCATCAAGGTAATCATCGTTGCTTAATTGCAGGGCACGGCGGTAATAGTGGCTGGCGCGTTCGAAATCTTTACGGTCATAGAATGATTCTCCAAGGTAAAAATAAACGGTCGGAACGATTTTACTCTTTGGGTAAGCTTTTAAAAATTTTTCATACTTCTCACCCAGGGAAATAATACGGGAATAGTTTTTTGTCTGAAAGTCGAAATCGAAAAGACTGGAATATGCATTATCGATAATATCGTTGTCTTTGCTCTCTGAAATTGCCTGTTCAAGATAGTCTTCCCCGGCTGCCTCTTCCCCCAATGCAAGAGAATTTAATCCGGCCAGGTAATACGCCTGCCAGAGTAATTTTGACGAAGGATAATCCGAAATAATCTTTTTTGAAGCTGCAAGCGAATTGGCGAAATTTTTTCCTTTTAAATAAACCTGAGAAAGCAAATAGTTTACCTCATCATATATCGATGATGCATCCGGCTTTAAAAGTATCTCGTTTAAAACAGGCAGCGCTGAAGAATAATCTCCTTTATAATACAGGCACTTTGCCATATATAACTTTGCATTGTAAACATTTTTGCTGGCTGGAAAATCTTCCGTAAATTTTTTAAAAAGCGAGAAACTTGCCTCGTAAAAGCCGTCGGAAAAAGCTTTAGCCGCTACGAAAAATTTTTCTTCCTCATTATCCAGAGAAAAAGCTATTTGCGTGCAAAAAAACAACAGAACAATAACCAGCGTAATTTTTTTAATTAGTTTCATATTTTTTTTGCCTTCAATTTTAGTTTCTCTTTTAAGAAAACGCCCGTATGTGAAGACTTATATTTTATAACTTCTTCGGGTGCTCCGCAAGCAACAAGATAGCCGCCTGCCTCTCCGCCTTCCGGGCCCAAATCTATTATGTAATCTGCGCATTTAATAACATCAAGGTTATGTTCAATGACCAGAACGGTATTTTTCTTGTCTACCAGCCGGCTAAGCACGGACAAAAGCTTCTTGGTGTCGTCGAAATGAAGCCCGGTTGTAGGTTCATCCAATATATAGATGGTTTTGCCGGTTGCTTTTTTACGCAGCTGCGAAGCAAGCTTTATCCTTTGGGCTTCTCCTCCGGAAAGAGTTGTTGCCGCCTGGCCTAAAGTGATATAACCAAGCCCCACGTCTTTTACTGTTTTAAGAATATTTCTTATGTGCGGAAAATTTTCAAAAAGTTCGTAAGCCTCCTCGACATTCATCTGCAAACAATCGAATATGCTTTTTCCCTTAAACGTTATTTCTAAAGTCTGCTTGTTGAATCTTTTTCCTTCGCAGACCTCGCAAGGAACATGAACATCAGGCAAGAAATGCATTTCTATTTTTTTTGTTCCATCGCCCTGGCAGGCTTCGCACCTTCCTCCCGAAACATTAAAACTGAACCTGGACGGTTTATAACCTCTTTGCTTTGCTTCGGGAAGCTGGCTAAAGACATCCCGGATGTAGGTAAATACTCCGGTATAGGTTGCCGGATTTGAACGAGGAGTCCTGCCTATGGGAGACTGGTCTACGATTATCACTTTATCAATTGATTCCAGCCCGTCTATTTTCTTATGCGCTCCTGGCTTTTCTCGTGAATCGTAAATTCTTTTAGCTAATACTTTATATAATATATCTTCGACCAGCGTTGATTTGCCGGAACCCGACACGCCGGTCACACATACAAAAACTTCAAGCGGTATCTTTACGTCGATATTTTTCAGGTTATGTTCAGTTGCTTTGCTTACAAGCAAATAAGGCTTATCGTTGTAAGGCCTTCGGTTTAGCGGTATCTCAATCCTCTCTTCTCCTCTTAAATATTTTGCCGTAAGAGTATTTGCCCCTAGGACATCTCTCTTATCTCCGTTATAAACAACATTACCGCCATTACTGCCCGCACCAGGGCCAAGATCGATTACCCAATCGCTGGCATCTATCATCTGCTCGTCGTGTTCCACAACAATGACAGTATTACCCAGAACTTTCAGGTTTCTTAAAGTATTGATAAGTTTTTTATCATCACGCGAATGCAGGCCTATCGTCGGCTCATCAAGTATATAAATTACTCCGGAAAGCGCAGAACCCACCTGCGTAGCCAGCCTTATTCTTTGCGCTTCTCCTCCGGAAAGCGTAGAGCTAAGCCTGTCCAGAGAAAGATAAGAAAGCCCCACATCAACACAGAAACCAAACCGTTTCTTTATTTCCTTTATTATATAATGCGCTATTTTTTCCTCGTAAGAAGACAGTTTAAGCTTAGTAAAAAAATCATAGCAATCACCTATACTCATTTTAATTATATCCCAGATAGATTTTCCACCCAGCCGTACGGCCAGCGCCTCTTTTCTTATTCTTGCGCCGTTGCATTCGGGGCATGGCAGCTTTGACATGTATTTAGCTATTTCCTCTTTCATGTACTCGCTTTCGGTTTTGCTGAACATTCTTTCTAGCCGTTTAAATACCCCTTCATAAGGCTTTCCCCAGACATACACATCATCGCTTCCATGCAAAATAAGATGCCGGGTTGCTTTGGGCAAATCTTCAAACGGAACATTCATCGAAAAATTCGCTTCCCGGGATAACTCACGCAGCAGCGCCTTATGAAACATTACATACCCACGGCTTCCGTGGCGCCAAACCTCAATTGCTCCTTCTTCCAGGCTTTTTTTCTTATCCGGCAAAATCAAATCGGCATCGAATTCCGGCCTCGTTCCAAGCCCATGGCAAGCAGGACAAGCCCCGTAGGGCGTATTAAAACTAAACATCCTGGGCTCAAGCTCTCCCATCGAAATACCACAATGAGGGCAACTCATCTGAGAATTATAAAGAAATTCTTTTTTTTGAGTTTCGTCGTAGACAAGGACCAGGCCGTTTGAGTGTTTAAGGGCAGTTTCTACTGAGTCGCTTATTCTCTTTGCGTAGCCTTGAGAAACCTGGATTCTGTCGACAATAATTTCGATATTATGGATTTTATACTTCGCTAATTTTATGTCTTCAGATAACTCATAGTTATCGCCATCGATGCGCACACGGGAAAATCCCTCCTTGAGCAGCCTGCTGAACAATGCTGAATATTCTCCCTTTTTGCCCCGGATTACCGGAGAAAGAATATACACCTTATTACCCGCAGGAATAGCCAATACTCGCTCTATGATTTCCTGGGAAGTCTGCTTGGTGATTGGCCTTCCGCATTTATAGCAATGCGGCTTGCCAATGCGCGCAAAAAGAAGCCTTAAATAATCGTATACCTCTGTTTGAGTAGCAACAATTGAACGAGGCGAGCCTCCGGCAGTTCTTTGCTCAATTGCGATAGTCGGAGACAAACCTTCGATGTGTTCGATTTCCGGCTTAGGCAATTGTTCTAAAAACTGGCGGGCGTAGCTGGAAAGGCTTTCAACGTAACGGCGCTGACCCTCGGCATAAATGGTATCAAACGCCAAAGAAGATTTTCCGGAACCGGACAATCCGGTTATACAGATAAGTTTATCCTTTGGAATTCTTAAATCTATGTTTTTTAGATTGTGCTCTTTAGCACCCTTGATGATTATGTAATCATTCATGGTTTATTTATTATCACGCAGATAATCGCAGATAGCGAATCACAGATGACCGCAGATATTTTTATCTGTGATCATCCGCTTCAAAATCTGTGCCTATCTGCGTTAAACAGATATTATATAATCAACTGCCGATTTTAAAAGAAGAAAAAATCTTCTTTAGCAGGCACTGCGTGGAAAGAATTGCCAAAGTGCTTGTTTTTGGATTTATTTTTGAAGGAACATTCTCAACGGAAATGTTAACCTTGGCTTCTTCAGTATCTATTTCTATACGATGAATGTTACGTTTTACCTGCGGGTCAGCCTTTATCATAACTTCCACGTCTTTAAACGATGAGGCCAAAAGTAAAATTGCCGCAACATTTATATTCTGCGGAAAATATTTTATTGCTTCTTTCACTCCACCCCTAAATACCACTTTCGCCGTTTTTAAATTATTCAGGTTTATATTTTTCTTTTTCAGATAATCAACACCGGCAAGCCCGCGAGGCGGCTTTGAGGTTGTCAGGGAAATCTTTTTTATTTCTCCAAGGCTTAAGGAGCCCAGCCCGTCCACACCGCATATCGCACCAGACGGAACATAAATATTAATCCCCCGCTCTTCGCATTTTTTTATTATAGTTTTATCATTGATGAATGCGCCTACACTTAGGACTATAACATCTTTTTTAAATTTTATAGCTTCTTTAAGCACGCTCGCAGCTGCGTCAACGGAGGCAGCTTCAATCACCAGGTCTACACTCTTAACCAGCTTATTAATTGTGCTTATTTTAGGAACAACTGAAAGTTTTTCAATCAGGAATTCCGCCTTTTCGCTGTCTTTATCCGCGATAGCCCACAATGTTGCTTTGTCACGTAACTGTTTATCGATAAAAGTTGCAACGCCCTCTCCTATTGCGCCGCAGCCTACTATTCCAATTTTTATTTTATTTTTATTTCTCTGCATAGAACCTCCTTAAATTTAACTACCCGTGCGATGCGCGATTACGTTGTCAATCAACCTTGTTTTACCAATGTAAACGGCTAAAACAATCAATGCCCTTCTTTGTATTTTTTTGATTGCCCGCAGGGTTTGCGTATCGACTATTTCAATGTAATCTATCTTGGCGCTTTTTCTGGAAAGTATAAACTTACGAATTTTGTTTATTACCTTTTTAGCGTCTTTTTCTCCTTTTTTCATAAGTTCTTTGGCAAGCTCCAGGGACTGCGACAAAACCAAAGCGTCTTTTCTCTCTTCGGAACTAAGATAAGCGTTTCTTGAACTCATTGCCAAGCCATCCCGCTCTCGAACCGTAGGGCAAATTTTTATGGCAGTTGAAAAATTTAAATTGCCTGCCATATGTTTTATAATTTGCGCCTGCTGATAATCTTTCTGGCCAAAATAAGCCATGTCAGGCTCTATTATATTGAATAACTTCGCAACAACCGTACACACGCCCCTAAAATGCCCTGGCCGCGAGAGCCCGCAAAGCGGCTTACTTAAATAGGTTTCTTCAACATAAGTAGAAAAGTTTTTTGTATACATTTCGAAAGTTGACGGATAAAAGATTAAATCCACGCCTTCTTTTTGTAACATTCGTTTGTCGTTATTGAATGCTCTGGGGTATTTTCTGAAATCCTCTTTAGGGCCGAACTGAGCAGGATTTACAAAAATGCTCACCACGATAAAATCGCAAGATTTTTTTGCAGCCTTAACGAGCGAAAGATGGCCGTAATGTAAAGCGCCCATCGTAGGAATAAAACCTATGGTTTTACCGGCCGATTTTGCTTTATGAATTTGAACTTTTGCTTTTTTTATTGTCTTGGCTACTATCATAAATTTAGCAGTTTATTTGGCTTTTAAGTTCAATCTCTCCATTATTTGCGGTTCAATTTCCAATAGGGGCCTCATTACGAATTCGCGTTCAAACATTCTTGGGTGAGGCACCTTTAAATCAGGTTCATTTATCATTTTATCATCATACAAAAGCATATCTAAGTCTATCGTTCGTGGCCCGTTTTTTACTGTTCGTATTCTCCCTAATTTATTTTCTATCTTTTGCAAAATACCCAGAAGTGCGCGGGGTGAAATTTCAGTTTTAATCTTAACGACACCGTTTAGGTATTTGCTCTGGCGAGGGCCGCCTATTGGGGTAGTTTCTATGATTGAAGATATTTTTTCAATTGATATACCGGAACTGCCCTTGAGTTCGGCTATGGCGCTTTCTATATTAGCCGGCCTGTTTCCCAGATTTGAACCGATGCCGATATAAGCATACATCTATGTTCCGTTATAATAAATTAATCGCTTCACGAAGAACCTTTGTATCTACCGTTAGCGCAAAACGCATGAAGCCTTCGCCGTATTTTCCGAAACCTACGCCAGGAGTTGCAACTATTCGTTTTTCCTGTATAAGATATTTTGAAAGCTCAATAGACGATTTAAATTTACGGGGCAATTTAGCCCAGACGTAGAACGTGCTATCTGCATAAACATTTTTGAAAATTTTCCTCTTTATATTTTGCACAAAAAAATCCCTTCTTTCTTTAAAAATCTTGCGCATATCTTCCATATAGGCCGTTTCCCTATCCAGGGCCAGCCCTGCAGCATCCTGTATTGCCCCAAAAACTCCAGAGTCAACGTTAGTTTTTACTTTCAAAAGCCCTTTTACCAGATTTTCATTACCGCACGCCCAGCCGACCCTAAAACCTGTCATACAGAACGTTTTAGAAAATGAATGAAACTCTATGGCAATTTCACGCGCTCCGTCAACCTCAAGGATGCTATGCGGTTTCTCATCAAAATAAATTTCGGAATACGCATTATCGTAAGCAAGGATGATTCCGTATTTTGTGCAAAATGAAACCAGCTTTTTAAGAAATTCCAAAGGCGCAAGCACGCTGGTCGGATTGTTCGGATAATTTACGTAGATGATTTTTGCTTTATTTCTGACGTTTTCCGGTATTCTGTCCAAATCAGGCAAAAAATTATTCTTTTCAAGCAGGGGCATCTCATATATTTTTGCACCTGCAAATATCGCGGCTCCACGATATCCCGGGTAACCCGGGCTTGGCACGATTACATAATCTCCCTTATTTACAAATGCCAAAGGAAAATGCACGAGCCCTTCTTTTGAACCGATTAAAGGCAGTATTTCTTTATTTTCATCGAGACTGACGCCAAAACGCTTCACAAACCAGCGGCTAATGCCTGCACGAAGAACTTGTTTTCCCTGATCTAACGCATATTTTTGATTTTCTTTATTTTTGGCAGCCTGATATAAACTGTCTATAACAGCCTCTGGCGCAGACACATCGGGATCACCTATGCTTAAATCAATAAATTTTACTCCTTTATCACGCAGCTCTTTTTTTTGCCTGTCAATTTCTGCAAATAAATAAGGGGGCAGTTTAAGCAGCCTGTCTGACAATTCGAATTTTCTCATAAAATTTTATTTTTTAGCAGCCAATACGTCCCTCATTGAATATAATCCGGTTTTTTTGTCAGCAATCCATTTTGCGGCGACCAGCGCGCCTTTTGCGAATATGTCGCGGGTTTTAGCGTGATGAAACAATTCAATCCTGTCGACTTCACTTTCAAAAACTATTTTATGGTCACCCACGACTTCGCCTTCCCGTGTGGCTTTTATGTCTCCGGTCTTTACGCCAAAGCCTTCCTTATTTACTATCTCTGCCAGGCGCTTTGCCGTTCCAGAAGGAGCATCTTTTTTGCAAACATGATGCACTTCTTCAATTGATACCTTATAACCGCCAAGCGCCTTTGAGGCTGCCTCAACTAAATTAAACAAAAGATTTACGCCTATGCTCATATTCGGAGAAAAAACAATGGCAATTTTTTTTGCGGCTTCTTTTATTCTTTCCTGTTGATTTTCATTTAAGCCTGTCGTACCGATAACTGCACATTTATCGAGCTTTACGATATACGGCAAATTTCCTAAAGTAGCTTCCGCAACCGTAAAATCAATAATACAATCAGAGGCGCTTATCTCTTCCAAATTATCCGTAACGCGGACTCCGTTTATAGTTTTGCCGATGTCAGGATGGCCTTTTCTTTCCAAGCCGATAACTACTTTAAAAATTTTATCTTCTCCGGACAAAGCAAAAATACGCTGGCCCATTTTTCCGCAAAATCCTGCGATTGCTAATTTAATCATAATATTTCTACTTTAATAATCCGTAACTTTTCAATGCTTCTTTCAATTTTTTTTCATTTTCAGGTAACATTTCCGACATTGGAAGCCGTAGAGTTTTCTCGCAAAGCTTCATTAAACCCATTGCCGTTTTAACGGGTATAGGATTGGTTTCGATAAACATTGCCTTAACTAATGGCGCCAGCCTATAATGAATTTCTCTGGCTTGTTCAACGTTTCCTTTTTGAAATGCACTTACAAGGCTTGCAACATCGCGAGGCACTATATTGGCAACAACCGAAATAACCCCTACTCCGCCTATCGCGAGCACAGGAAGCGTCAGGGCATCATCTCCGGATAATAAATCAAAATTCTTGCCGCATAAAATTTTTACACGCGACATCTGTTCCAAATTGCCTGATGCTTCTTTAACGCCGACAATATTTTTACAATCGCGGGCTAACCTGGCTATTGTTTCCGGTTCAATATTTACTCCGGTGCGGGAAGCAATATTATATAGAATCATAGGCATGCCGACGCTCTCGGCAATTGCCTTAAAATGTTCATATAAACCTTTCTGCGTAGGCTTGTTGTAGTAGGGCGAAACCTGCAAAGATGCACTGGCGCCGGCTTTCGCTGCGTGCCTTGTAAGCATTATGGCTTCCTGCGTTGAATTCGAACCGGTTCCGGCAATTATCGGGATTCTTCCTTCGGCATGTTCAATACATACCTCTATAACTCTTTCATGCTCTTCATAATTCAAAGTTGCAGACTCTCCGGTAGTGCCGCACGGAACTATAGCGCTTGTTCCGTTTTTTATATGAAAATCCACAAGTTTCCTTAATGTTTTTTCATCAACCTGGTCGTTTTTAAACGGGGTAACAATTGCAACAATAGAGCCCTTAAACATAATACCTCCCCTTATAAACAAATTTGGCTTTCCCTTCCAGCCACACATTTTGGAATTTATTATTATTTTTTTCAAAATAAACTTTTAATATTTCTCCGCTCTTGGTTTTAACTTTTATAATCCTGTTTCCTGCCTTCGATAATCTACAGCCGGCAATTATTGCTGAGGCGCTCGAACCGGTACCGCAGGCAAGGGTTTCAGCTTCAACTCCGCGTTCATAGGTGCGTACTTTTATAAAGCCATCATTTATAATTTCAACAAAATTAACATTTGTACCTTTTGGCGCAAATTTGGAGTGATAACGTATAATTCTTCCCAAATTATTAACGTCAATTATATCAAGGCCCTCGACAAAAATAACTGCATGAGGCACGCCTGTATTTACGAAATTTACTTTTAGCGCCCTGTTGTTTACCGCAATAGGGATGTTCAGCTTTATATCTTTTGGGTCAGTGAGTTTAATTCTGACGTTATCATTATTTACTTCTGATTCGATAATTCCGGCTTTAGTTTCTAGCTTAATTACTTTTGTTTTTTCTCCTTTTACGGCAAACGGGGATTTTCTTGCCCATGGATGCGCATACAAAGCGCTGCACCTTGCGCCGTTTCCGCACATTTCAGCCTCTGAACCATCTGCATTGAATATTCTCATTCTGGCGTCAGCTTTTTTTGTTTTTTCAATCAGAAGCATCCCGTCTGCGCCAATGCCGTATTTTCTATCGCAAATCTTTCTTGCTAAATCTGCCAATTCGGCATTTTTAGCCTGCAGCCCGTCTCCAATAACTACAAAATCGTTCCCAGCTGCAACCATTTTGTAAAAATCAATTGTCTTTCTCATCTTTACACAATTATTTCGTTTTGTATTAAATCTGTAAAAGTCTCGCGCTTACGGATAAGCACTGCCCTATTTCCCCGAATAAGCACTTCAGCTGCGCGGCGCCTTGAATTATAATTAGAAGCCATGCTAAAGCCATACGCGCCTGCCCCCATGACAGCGAGGTAATCCCCTGATTTTACGCGTGCCATGCGCCGCTCTTTTGCAAAATAATCAGCGCTCTCGCATATCGGGCCAACTACGTCCACTTTCTCAAGGGGCGCATTATGGATGCTACGCGCAGGAAGCAGCTGATGATAAGCATCGTATAAAGCAGGCCGCACCAAATCATTCATACCGCTGTCTACGATAACAAATTTTTTTAGGGGCGTTGATTTTATATACAATACTTTTGTAAGCAATACCCCGGCATTGCCTACAATAAACCTGCCCGGCTCCATTATAATTTTAAGCCCGGTATTTTTAAGCAGCGGTAAAATTTTCTGCGCAAATTTTTCCGCTGTCTGAGGATTCTCATTATTGTAAATGATACCCAAACCGCCGCCGATATTAAGATATTTAAGCGAAATGCCCTGCGCCTTTAGTTTATTTACAAAAGAAGTCACTTTAAGTATTGCCGCAACATACGGGCTGGGCTCGGTTATCTGCGAACCTATATGTATATGCAATCCACAGATATTTAAATTTGTAAACCTATAGCGCTGAATAATAATTTCATAGGCGCTTTTAAAGTCTATACCGAATTTATTGGTAAGTTTTCCGGTAGTAATAAATTTATGGGTTTTTGGCTCAACATCGGGATTTATTCTTATCGCAATATTAACGGTCTTATTGAAAATCTTGGCAATTCTATTTATGTTCTCCAATTCAGCAATTGACTCAACATTAAAAAACAAAATACCTCTTTTTATGGAGACCCTGATTTCCCCGTCAGTCTTACCGACAGAGGCATAAACTATTTTATTAGCGGGGCAACCCGCTTTTATTGCGCGAAAAAGCTCCCCTCCCGAAACAATATCAAGCCCACAGCCCGCGCCCACTAAAACTTTTAATATCGAAAGATTGGAATTAGCTTTTACCGAATAACATATAAGCGGCGAAATCTCCCTAAAAGCTGTTTTCAGCTTATGGTAATGGTCAAGTAAAGTAGCATGGCTATATACATAAAGGGGCGTGCCAAATTTTTTAGCTAACGCCTCAACAGAAACGCCTTCGCAGTAAAGCCGGTTATTTTTATATTTAAATTCGTGCATACAGGCCTTGGTTAGAAGAACTACTTACTTGCCAGTTCTTTGGATAGATATTTTTGATTCAACCGAAACCTTGGGGTCAAATAATTTGACAATTTCAGCCTTAACAAATTTATCGCAAAATTTCTTTTTTAGAGAATCTTCCGGTATCTTTTTTATGTCGATTGAATTATCAATAGAATATTTTATTAATTTTCCTACAATAGTATGTGCTTCTTTGAAGGCTATTTTTTTGTCTACTAGATAATAAACCAAGTCAGTTGCGTATAGCGATTCATCTTTCAAGTGTTCTTCTATTTTGCTTTTATTAAATTTGAGCGTCTTAATGAGACCAGTTAACACATTTAATTCTTTAGAAACTATCTCAAAAGATTCGAATAACGGCTCTTTATCCAATTGCATGTCCCTATTGTAAGTTAAAGGAAGTCCCTTCATCATAGTTAACACGCTCACTAAATTACCATATAATCTCCCAGTATAACCCCTTATCAATTCCAAAACATCTGGGTTTTTCTTCTGCGGCATAAGTGAGCTACCCGTACAGAATGCTTCGTCTATTTCAATAAAATCAAATTCTTTAGTTGACCAAATAATCAAATCCTCTGACAGACGAGATAAATGCATAGACAAAATCGATATAGCGTTTATTATTTCAATTACAAAATCCCTATCGCTTACAGAATCTAAAGAATTGCGGGTTGCTTTTACATTGAAACTATCTGCCATGTCTGAATCTTTGAGATATTCAGATGCCACTACCGCATATTCATCAGCACTAATAGGTGTACCGGCTAAAGCTCCTGCCCCCATAGTTATACTTATATTTTTTGAAACATATTCTAACCTATCAACATCGCGCGAAAGCATAGCATCATAAGTTCCTAGATAATCTTTCAGATAAACAGGTTGGGCATGTTGCATGTGAGTAAAACCAGGTATAATGATATTTTTGTTTTCATTAATTAATACTAATAATGCGTTTTCGAAATTCAATATACTTTTTATCAATCTCAGGATAGCAATTTTACAATACATCTTTGTAGCAAAAACAACTTGATCATTTCTCGACCGCGCAGTGTGTAATTTCAAGGCTAAATCTTGAACTTTTTTTTGCAATTTGTTTTGAATATCTGTGTGGATGTCTTCACTGTTTCCGTCAATTTCAAAATCACCGTTTCTTATATCGTTGTCAATAGCCTCCAATGCTTCAATCAGACTTTTTGCTTCTTCTGGTTCAAGATATTTTGCTTTCTCTAGCACAACAACATGCAATATTGAACCAAGAACATCATATTCGGCAAGTTTATAATCGTAGTTTGTCGATTTGGTAAATTCCTCAACTAAAGGATCTGTCTTTTTGCTAAATCTTCCGCCCCACAATTTTTTCGCCATTTTTTCTCTCCTATCTCTGATACGGCATTGCCAGTATCTTTATAAAACCCTCGGCCATGGTCCGGTCGAATTTATCGCCCTCTCCATACGTTGCAAATGCTTTTTTGTATAAACTGTTTTTGGATATTCTTTTTGCTATAACGATATTTCCCTTATACAGCTTAAGCACGATTTTACCCGTAACATACTTTTGAGTTTCATCGATAAACGCATCAAACGCCTGCCTTAAAGCAGTAAACCAAAGGCCCTGGTAAACGATTTGCGAATATTTTTGGCCGATTGTTTCCTTGAAAGCTAAAATTTCCTTATCCAAAGTCACGGCTTCCAATTCTTTATGCGCGGTATACAAAATCCATGCCGCCGGCGCTTCGTATATCTCCCTTGATTTTATGCCAACAACCCTGTCTTCAATACAATCGCTTCTGCCAATTCCACAGCTAGCCCCGATTTTGTTCAATTTTTCAACTAAACTAACCAAACCATACGCTTTGCCGTTTAATTTGACAGGTACGCCACAATCAAAATCAAGCTCAACGTAAACTTCCTTATTCAACGCCTTATTGAGCGGCTTAACAAAATAATATGAATTTTGCGGCGGCTCATTCGACAAATCCTCCAAGATTCCACCCTCAACACTCACTCCCCAGATATTCTTATCTATACTATAAACTTTTCCTTTTGTTGTTTTTATGGGGATATTATTTTCTTTTGCGTATTCTATTTCTTCTTCCCGCGAAGAAAGCTCCCATTCCCTTAAGGGCGCAATTGTTTCAATCTGCGGCGCAAGGATAGCGCAAGTTACCTCAAATCTTACCTGGTCATTTCCTTTTCCGGTACAGCCATGCGCAACAAACTGGGCTTTTTCTTTCTTTGCGATATCAACCAGATGTTTTGCAATCAATGGCCTGCCTAAACTTGTGCTTAGAACATATTTTCCTTCATACAAAGCGCCTGCCTTAAGCCATTTTAATATATAATCCTTCGCAAATTCTTCCCTTAAATCTTTTATGTAGATTTTAGAAGCGCCGCTTTTAATTGCCCGTTTTTTTAAATCCGCCGGAGAGAATTCGCTTCCTAAATTTGCAGAAAAACACACAACATCAAAGCCCTTATCTCTAAGCCATTGGATGCAGCAGGACGTATCAAGCCCGCCTGAATATGCTAAAATTATTTTCTTCATATTTACCTCTTTTTGGCTGGTTAATTTCTATTATACTTGCCTGTTAACTTTTACCGAAAACGTAAGTCAAAATTGCCTTGGCAGCGTAAAGCCTGTTTTCTGCCTGCAAAAATACGACTGAATTTTTGCTCTCCATAACGCTGTCGGTTATTTCTTCGCCCCTGTGCGCAGGCAAACAATGCATAACCAGGCAATCTTTCTTTGCAAGCTTAAGAAGCTGGTCATTTATTTGAAACTTCTTAAAAATCTTTTTTCTTTTTGCCCTTTCTTTTTCCTGGCCCATAGAAACCCAGACGTCGGTATATAAAACATCACTCATTTGAGCCGCTTCTTTGACAGAAGCTGTTATGGTAATTTTTGCACCGCTCTTTACGCAATAACTTTTTGTTTTATCCAGCATCCTTTTCTCCGGCTGATAGCCTTTGGGGGCTGCGATATACAGGATTCCTCCCATAATAGCAAAAGCATCCATCAAAGAATTGCAAACATTATTGGCATCGCCGATATAAGCTACTTTTAAATTTTCTATACCGCCTTTTAATTCCCTCATTGTGATTAAATCGCCGAGTATCTGCGAAGGATGCAAAAGGTCGCTTAATGCATTAATAACCGGTATTGCAGAAAAGTCAGCAAACTCTAAAACTTTTTCGTGCGAATAGGTCCTAAGCACCGCAACATCCATAAACTGTGAGGCGGTTCTTGCAACGTCAGCAATTTTTTCACGTAACCCCAGCTGAACCTCATCGGGAGAATAATAAATAGCCTGGCCGCCAAGCTGAAGCGCGCCGATATAAAAAGCAGCTTTTGTCCGCAGGGACGGCTTTTCAAAGAAAAGCCCAACACATTTTCCGGATAAAACCTGGCTGTATTTGGAAGGATTTTTTTTAATATCCAAAGCCAAGTCGATAAGTTTGTTGGTTTCTTCTTTTGAAAAATCTCTTAATGATAAAAAATGTTTAACCATTTTGTCCGCCTATGGCGCTTAAAACTTCCTCTAAAATTTTAAGCCCCCTGTCCAGTTCTTCCTTTTTAACATTAAGCGCCGGCATGATTCTTAGAACTGTCTGATGCGTTGAATTCATAATCAGGCCTTTCTCCATAGCTTTCAAAAATATGGGAAACGAATCAATGCTTAATTCAATCCCCGTCATAAGCCCCACGCCCCGCACTTCTTTAATAAATTCGAATTTATCTTTTAATTTAATCAGTTTTTTAAGTAAATAATCGCCTAACCTCTCTGCATTATTCAGGATTTTTTCTTTTTTTATAACCTTAAAAACTTCAAGCGTTACGCTGGTTATAAGCGGCGAACCTCCGAAGGTTGAAGCATGAAGCCCGGGCTTGAATAAGTCAGCAATTTCATTTTTTACGACAAATGCCGAAACCGGGACCCCTGCTCCAAGGCCTTTGGATAAAACTAAGGCATCGGGAGTAATTCCGTAATTCTGGTAACAAAACAACTTACCAGTCCTTCCCATTCCGGTTTGAACCTCGTCCGCTATAAAAAGTAAATCATGCTCTTTGCAGAATTCTTTTAGTTTCGTAACGTATTCTTTTGAGGCAATATTAACGCCCCCTTCGCCCTGGATAAGCTCCAAAATGACCGCAATGGTTTTTTCATTTACCTGCGATTTAAAACTTTCAAAATCGTTGAACACTGCTTCTTTAAATTCCGGCAATATCGGCCGGAAAGGGTCTTTATATTTAGCCTGGCCCGTTGCAGAAAGCGCGCCAAAAGTTCTTCCATGAAAAGAGTTCTTCATTGTAATTACCTCATAGCGGCCGCTTTTATTTCCGTAAAGCCTGGTTAATTTTATTGCTGCCTCAATTGCTTCTGCACCTGAGTTAGCAAAAAATACTTTTCCCGGAAAGGAATTCTTTATTATTTCCCTGGCTGCCAGGGCCTGCTCTTCCTGAAAAAGGTTATTCGGCAAATGTATAAGTTTTGCCGACTGCTCTTTTATAGCCTTTACAATCTGCGGATGGCAATGCCCCAAAATTGAAACGCCCCATCCGGGAAATAAATCCAGGTATTTCTTTCCTTCATTATCCCAAAGGAAACTGCCTTTGCCTTTCACAAAAACAGGCCCTACTCTTTTGTAAGTATTAAGAGAATAATCGCTAAATAACTTTTTTGTATCTTCTGCCTTCATTTTTTAGTTTTTACCTTATTTTATAATTTCCGTTCCAATTCCTTCGTTGGTAAATATCTCAAGAAGTATGGCGTGAGGTATTTTAGCATCTACTATGTGAGCCTTGCCTACGCCTTCTTCTATGGATTTTACAGCTGCACGCACTTTAGGAACCATTCCTTCGCTGATTACTTTTTTATCGATAAGGTCGTCCGCGTCCTTTACGGAAATTGTTGAAATAAGCGATGCTTCATCCTGCTGATTACGCATAACGCCTAAAGTATTTGTAAGCAAAACGAGCTTTTCCGCTCCAAGCCTTGAAGCAAGAAAAAAAGCTACATCATCGGCATTTATATTAAAAGCAAGCCCCTCTCTGGATATACCCATAGGAGTAATTACCGGAATTGATTTTTCCAGTGCTTGCTCTAATTTGATTTTGTCGTAATCGATAACCTCGCCTACAAAGCCTAAATCTTTTTTTGCGCGCTTCTTCGCGGCAATAAGCAGCTGGTCTTCTTTTTTAAAACTCTGCGCATGTGCGCCATAGGCATTTATTTCTTTAGCTATCAAATCATTGAGCTCATTTAATTCTTCCTCAACTATTTTAAGGGTAAACTCATTTGTCACGCGCATTCCGTCGAAAAACTCTGTTGTGATTTTATGTTCTTTTAATTTTTCCGTAATATTCGGCCCGCCTCCATGGACGAGTATTGGCCTTATTCCGGTATAGCGCAGAAAAACTATATCCTCGAGAACCGATTTACGGACCCTGTCTTCGCTCAATATCGAACCGCCGTATTTAATCACGAATATCTTTTTATGGAACTTTTTTATATACGGCAAAGCTTCTATTAAAACATCTGCTTTTTTTATTGCTTCTTTTACCATTTTACCTTCCTTTTTTGTAGAAGCGGATTATCGCGGATATCTGCTTCTATGATTAACTGTACTCGGCATTTATCTTGATATATTCCGGAGTTAAATCCGAAGTATATACTGTCTGGGCAAACGCACCCCTTTTAAGGTCAACTTCTATGCTGATATTTTTTTTCGTAAGGTCTGACATCTTAATCGGTATCCCCTCGCAGACGCCAATTCCTGCATGGCCCAATGCAGCTATAATTCTACCCCAGTTAGGGTCAGCGCCGTAAACCGCGCATTTAAAAAGGTTCGAATTTGCTATAGAAAGCCCTGCTCTCTTTGCTTCAGCCTTACTTTTTGCTCCGCTTATGGAAATTTTAATGAACTTGCTTGCGCCTTCGCCGTCTTTAACAAGCATAGTTGCCAAATCAAGGCATATCTTCCTGAACTCTTTTGAAAAAGCGTTAATCTCTTTTACGGTTTTTAGGGCGGCTTTTCCGCTTGAAAGCACAAAAACAGTATCATTTGTGCTCATGCAGCCATCTACCGTAACAGAATTAAAACTTCCATCAATTGCTTCCTTGGCTATTTTTTTAAATAAATTTTTTGGCAATACCGCATCAGTTAGTATAAAAACAAGCATAGTCGCAACATTAGGCGCAATCATTCCTGCGCCCTTTGCAAAACCTAATATGCGCGCTTTACCGCTCTGCAGCTTAATTTCAGAGCAAGAAATCTTCTTAAAAGTATCGGTAGTCATGATACTTTGAGAAAACCTTTCCGCATTTTCCCTGCCCATCTCTTCATAAAGCTTCGGGAAAGCTGAAATAATTTTTTCCTTAGGGAGTTTTTTGCCGATAATTCCAGTCGAAGCTATAAGAATATTTTTTTTATCAATCCGTTCGGCTCGCTCAGTACCGCCCTTCGTTTCACATGGACTTACCGATAAATAATCAGCCAGCCTGGAAGTTATAACCTCTGTGTCTTTAAGGCCATTTTTATGCGAAAAACAATTGGCGTTGCCGCTGTTTACGATAACTGCCTTTATCGGATTTGAAATATTCTTTCTGCTTAGAGTAACCGAATAAGAAACATTCTTGTTGGTTGTAAAAAATCCAAGCGCCTGCGCAAACGATTCGCAATAAATAAGCCCCAGGTCGTTTTTATTGTTTTTCTTTAGCCCGCAATTTATACCGGAAAGCAAAAACCCGGCAGGTGTTTTAATCATAAAAGGCCTGTTATTTCATCTAAACCCAGCATTATATTCATATTCTGCACAGCCTGGCCTGCCGCGCCCTTAATAAGATTATCAATACTTGAAGCGATTACGGCATTTTCCTTTTTCTCATCCAGCGCAAAACCTATATCGCAAAAATTTGTGCCAACTACATCTTTTAATTTAGGCAGCCCTGTAAGCAGCCTTACAAACGGGCAACCCTTGTAATACTTGGAGTAAACCGCAGAAATATTCTCTTCAGTTGCGCTCTTTGTAAAAGTTACATAAATTGTCGAATATATTCCGGCCTCAACCCCTATTACATGTGGCGTAAAAAGCGGTTCAATGGTTTTGCCGGTGCTCAACTTTAAAACCTCACTGACCTCCGGGATATGCTGATGAATGAACGGTTTATACGCCCAAAGGTTATTCGAAATATTCGAGTAATGATATTCGATAACTGCTTTTCTGCCGGCTCCGGTAATGGCCGACTTTGAATCTATTATTATCTTTTTCTCAACTAAACCCTCTTTAATCAAAGGGAAAAGCGCAAGTATTATCGAAGTCGGATAGCAGCCGGGATTTGCAATAATGCTGCTTTTTTCTATATCTTTCTTAAAAATTTCGGGCAAACCGTAAACTGCTTTCGGCAGATTATCGCTGTCTTTATGCGCTACCTTGTAATACTTCTGATAAAGGTTTACGTCTTTAAACCGGTAATCCGCAGACAGGTCGATTACTTTTTTCTTTTCGGAAAGTAATTGCGGCACAAAATCCATGGAAACCGTATGCGGCAAAGACAAAAATATAACATCTGCGGCTTTGCAGCATTTTTCAATGTTTAATGCCTCACATTTGAGATTGGTTTTATTCAAAAACCGCGGAAAAAACTTAGAATAAGGAACCGGCACCTCTGTCCGGGAAGAAAGATAAGTAACCTCTGCATCCGGATGAGAAAGCAGAATCTCAACGAGTTTTTCCCCGGTAAAACCAGTAGCTCCCAATATTGCAACTTTCGTTTGTTTTGACATGGAACACCTGCTTAGTATGCCTATATAGTGACATCCGCCGGCTTATCCTCCGAAGCTTTAGCGTAGGAGTAAACCCATAGCAACCATTGCTCTCCAACAAAGTACAAAGGCGGATAGGCGTAAGTTAATATAATAAACGAAAAAGTCGGCTCCGTCAATAGAATTTAGGCGTTTGACAGCTTAAAATCAGGGCAATTTAGCGTTATTCTTCAATAAATTCAAGGGTATCGCCTGGCTCAGTAGCAGTTTCTCCGGCCTTCTTAGCGGGAAGCTCTATGGTAGCTTTGGCACGAATGCAACTCGACATGCGCCAAGGCTTTAGGGAATGTTTAACTTTGAGCACCTTATTATCCTTATCAAGGTATAGGACATCTATAGGAAATCTCATAAAAAGCATGTGTATTGAGTTAACATTATGGAAAATAAGCGCTTCGTCTTTATCGATAGAGGCGCGAAACATAAGCCCTAACAGACGCTCGAAAAATGTCACGGCCTTGCGTCCGTCTAGCGCAACATAGGTGCCTTTTGTCTTGTTTAAAATTTTATATTTCATTTTGAAAGGCCGTTTATCATTTCCTCGCACATGGCGCAGGGCTTAAAGTTTTTATCGATGCAGACAAGAGTAGTTACCGCAGATACAAGAATTTTCCCTTCGCGTTTTATCTCCTGCAGGAAATTAACAGAAACGTTGCGTATTTTATCTATACTGGTTGATATCTCAAGCGTGTCTGCATAGTGCGCAGGCGCTTTATACTCAATATCCACGCGCCTGACTACAAACAAAATTCCCTTTTCGGCAAGGCCGCTTAGATTATAGCCGCGGCTTTCCATATATTCAGTACGTGCCTCTTCGAGATATTTAAGGTAATTGGCGTAGTAAACAACTCCGCCGCAATCCGTATCATGATAATATATGCGTTTAAGCATTATCCTCTCCTTTCTTAGTTAAACAGAATTATATCACTATGCGTCCGTAAATCAAAGAATGCCGATTATTTACATTTTAATCTTTCTTTCGAAATTTTATTAGCTATATCCACATATTGTTTAAGCGAGATATTCTCCGCCCGCATATTGGAATCGATATTCAACGAAGAAAATAAATCCTCTGCCATTATAAATTTAGAAAGCGAATTGGCAATTTTTTTCCGGCACTGGCCAAAAGCTTCACGTATCATCTTAAAAAGCAGATTTTCATCTTGCGCTTTTTCCAGCGGCTTGTCATAGAATTCCAACGTCATAAAAGAAGAATCAACTTTAGGGATCGGCGTAAAAGCGCCCTTGGGAATATCAAAAAATTTTTTTATACCGGCATAATACTGCGCATAGCAGCTTAGAAAGCCGTAATCTTTGCTACCGGGTTTTGCAATCAATTTATTCACAAATTCTTTCTGAAAAGTAAGATAGGCCTTTTTTATAGCTGATCTATTTTCGACGAAATAGCCAATGAGAGAATTACTTATCTGATACGGCACATTCCCAAAAACAACAACCTTACCGCCTAATTTCGAAATGGGAAACTTAAGTATATCGTAGTGTATAATTTTAACGTTATCATTATTTTGGAATTTTGTTTCCAGAATAGTTATGAAACGCGGGTCAAACTCGACGCAATATAAGAACTTACATTTCTCAACAATTTGCGCGCTTATATCGCCCGGACCTGAACCTATTTCAAGGACAACCTCATTATTTACATCCAGGGAATTGATTATTTTACGGACGTAATTTTTATCGGTCAGAAATACCTGACCTAAAGAATGCGACTGTCTCATACTGGAGCCCCACGGGTATGCTCATGGCCCTCTTTCTCTAAACATGCTTCTGTGGGGCGACGTCCCGCTCCGCTATTCACCCACGGATATTCTGGCAATGGGATTGACAGTTTTAAGGCAAGTTTAACAGCCTCAACCATTGAGGATGCAAAAGGCTTTCCTCCCGCGCGCATAATATCAGCTGCTATGCCGTGAGCAGGAGAGGTCCTTATAATTGGAAGACCGGGCGTAAAGTTAACCCCTGTTTTCATTGACAGGAGTTTAAAAGGAATCATTCCCTGGTCATGATAAAGCGCGATTATACAATCATATTGCCTTATGAAGCTTTCTGTAAAAATACTGTCAGAAGGATACGGACCGTAAAAATTACCGCTAAAACTACGGATAACTTTATCAATGATTTTTTCTTCTTTGCCTAAAAAAGTGCTCACGCCTGCGTGAGGGTTTAGCGATGCCACTGCAATTTTCGGGCATTTTATTTTAAAAATACTTTTTAAGGATTTAAGAACCAGACCAAAAGTATCAGTAAGATTATTTTTAGTTATGAAAACCGGCACCTTTTTAAAAGGAATGTGCCGCGTGAATAAAACCGTCCTAATTTTTGGCGAAACCATCATCATTTCTATTTTGCACCTGAAATAATCGGCGAGATATTCGCTGTGGCCGCTAAAATCAGAAAGATTTAGCTGCACTGCCTCTTTCGACAAAGGCGCAGTAACGAGCCGCTTTATGCCGCATTCGCGCATAACTTTAAGGGCAGAATCAAGATAACTTATGCTGGCGCGGCCCGAAAGCTTTGAAACGTAGCCTGGTTTAAGCTTGTCTATGCCGGGGGTAACCAAATCAATTAAAATTATACGTTTATTGATTTTTTTATAAACGTCAAAGCGGCTTAAGATTTTCCTGTCACCGACCACGTAAAACTGAACTCTACAACCACTTAATTTTTCAATTGCTTTAAGGGTAATATACGGCCCACAGCCCGAAGGGTCTCCTGTAGTAATTATTATACGGTTTTGTGGCATAATATTAATGATAAATACTATAAATAACCAATGAATTCCCAAGCACCAACAACCAATAATCAAACAGTCCCGCTGATTTTTTATTAATTATTTGAATCTGATTATTGGTCATTATTTGGTTATTGGAAATTGGAATTTGGTTATTTTAAAGGTAGGTTTTTATAACTGCTTTATCTTTAAGCTGTTTTACCCATTCCTCAAACCTCTGGCGGAATTTATTGTTCCAGATAATATTACGCACGCTTTCCTGAGCTTCTTCAAGGCTAAGATCTCTGGGCGGGAGTATTTTCTCAAGATACACCAAATAATTAACAGCATCCATTGTCTTTACGCTTTGTTCCCCTTCTTTTAATTTTTTGACGGTTTGTGCAATTTCTTCTTTAAGCTCAGTTATGCCGGCATCGAGCTTGACCAGGCTATCGGAATATTCCTTCTCCGCCTCAACTATTCCTTTTTCTTTTATAGCATTGGCAATTGCAACTATTTTGTTTTTATCTTTACTTTGAGCTATCCAAAGGACATACCTCTCCGGGGCTTTCATTTCCGTTTTGTGCTCTTCGTAATATTTATTTACTTCCTGAGGAGAAACAGAAACATAACTGCCTACGTAAATATCTATCACCTGGCGCATCAGAAATTGCCCCAGTATTCTTTCTTTGAGCATAGTTACCGTAAGGCCCCGCTCGATAAGAGAATTTTCGAACTCATCCCTTGAAGAGTACGATTCAATCATCTTATTCATTTGGCCATTCACAAGATAGGAGGAAACTTCCAAATTCTTTTTTTTGGCTTCCTCCAGTATCAGCTTGTCTTCGATTAATTTTACCAAAGCTTCTTTTTTACCATTGGTTTCATCCTGAGCAATACCGGCAGCGCCCGGCACCTTATATGTCAGCACTTTATAGTAATCGTCCAGGTCTTTTGCGGTAATAATCTGGCTGTTAACTTTGGCTACGATTTTTCCAACCTCTTCAGCGGAATATGCGTAAAATACAAACTCAAATGCCAGGATTACAAAAAATATTTTTTTCATTGTTCTTCTCCAAAATGCCTTTTAACCAACTTCCATTCTGAAAGCGTCTTTCAGATATTCTATCTCTTTCTTTAAAATCCGGCAATATAAATCAAAACCAACCATCCAAACAAACCCGTGCTGCTCTCTTCCTAAAATATTTCCCGCGCCGCGTAATTCTAAATCGCTCATCGCTACTTCAAAACCGGCACCCAGATGTGAGTATTGCTCAATCATTTCAAGGCGCTGCCGGCTTTCTGTGGAAATCGAAGAAATATTTGGCACAAGCAAATACGCAAAAGCCTGCACGTTAAACCTGCCTACACGGCCTCTTAGTTGATGCAAATCTGCAAGGCCAAATGTGTGGGCGTCGCTTATAATTATAGTATTTGCGGAAGGAATGTCTATACCGGATTCAACGATTGCAGTTGAAAGAAGACAATCAATCTTTTTTTCGATAAACTCGAACATAACAGACTCAATTTCCCCTGAAGACAACCTGCCGTGTATGACCGACATTTTTATTTCTTCAGGTAATATCTCCCTCAATATCTTTTCCCACCGCGGTATAGTTTCTATGCGGTTGTGGATAAAAAACACCTGGCCGCCCCTTCCTATTTCGCGCACAATTGCGTCCCTTAAAACCTGCCGGTTGCACTGTATTATTTTTGTTTTAACCGCCAATCTATCTTTGGGCGGAGTTTTAATCAAGGAAATATTTCTGATACCTATAAGGCTCATATATAAAGTGCGCGGTATGGGGGTTGCCGTAAGAGTTAACACATCAACGCCTATTTTAAGCTTTTTTATTTTTTCTTTATGCTCCACTCCGAATCTATGCTCTTCATCAATAACCAGAAGCCCGAGGTCGCGAAAACCCACATCATCCGAGGTAAGACGGTGAGTTCCAACTATTACATCGATTTTACCATCGCGCAATTCTTTAATTATCCTTTCCTGCTCGGAGGGTTTACGGAAACGGCTGAGCATTTCTACTCTTACCGGAAAATCTTTCACTCTATCGGACAGATTTTTATAGTGCTGATATGCAAGAATTGTTGTAGGAACCAAAAAAGCTACCTGCTTATTATCCATAACAGCCTTAAAAACTGCGCGCATGGCAACTTCAGTTTTTCCGTAGCCTACATCCCCGCAGACGAGCCTGTCCATGCATCCTGCGCCTTCCATATCGTGCTTGGTTTCGGCTACCGCCTTGCTCTGGTCTTGAGTTTCTTCATAAGGAAAAGTTTTTTCAAATTGCGCCTGCCAGGGAGTATCCGGTGAAAACTTAAATCCTCCGATGAGCTTTCTTTGCGCCTCCATGCGTAAGATGGTCAGAGCAAATTCCTTAATTCCGCGCTCAACCCGCATTTTAGTGCGCACCCATTCCTTAGAACCCAGGCGTGAAAGTTTTGGCGAGCGGATTGAAAAACTTGTGTATTTCTGTATTAAGTGAGCGTCTTCTTTTGAAACATATAATTTATCGTTTTTATCATATACTATTTCGAAATAATAATCTTCTTTTTCCTTTAGTTTAAGTTTTTTTATGCCGATAAATTTTCCTATACCATAGCGCGTGTGCACTACAAAATCGCCTTTTTTAAGGCGCAAAACAGCTTCAAGCGGCAAATCTTCACTTGTATATTTTTTTACTTTCTTAAAATGAGGTATTACGATAAGAAAATCGTAATCAATGATTTTTTTATTGAGCGCTTTATCGAAACTGTAGATTTTTCTGACAACGTCGAATTCCCATTCCAAGCGTAGCGGAAAAGTAAAATTTACCGGAAATATTTCGAGAGTGTCTCCATGAACGGAGAAATCTCCTTCCTCAAGCACCTCATCAACTCTACGATACCCAAGAGTTATGAGCTCCTGATTAATAGCATCCAGGCTAAGCGCTTTATTTGTGTATATTTTGAGGGTATCAAACATGGCATAAACAAGAGGTAGATAAACAGGAACCTGGAGTAAGCCAAGAGTAAAACATCTGGCTTTTTAAATGAAGGTTAAACTTACGCTTTGGCTCCCCGAAAAACAAGAACCAATGCGGAAGCAATATAGATAGTTGAATAAACTCCGGAAATAAAACCGACCAAAAGCACAAAAGAAAAACCCCTTAATGCTTCCCCTCCTAAAAGATACATGGAAAGCGTTACGAAAAACACCGTAAGGGATGTAATTATTGTCCTTGAAAAAGTGTTGTTCAGCGCCCGGTTTAATATCTGATAAACAGAAGCCTTATGCATACGCGGAGCTATTTCTCTTATGCGGTCATATATGACTATGGTGTCATTTATGGAATAACCAGCGATAGTTAAAAGCGCCGTAACTATCAACAGGTCTATTTCGTAACCAAACAAAGCCGCAAAACCAAGGGCCACAATTACATCGTGCAAAAGCGCAATAACTCCGGCAAGGGCAAAATCAAAATGTTTAAACCGGATAAATACATAAGCGAGAATACCTATTAGGGAAAGCGCAATCGCCCAGAGCGCTTTTGTTTTAAGCAACGCGCCGACGGTCGGGCCTACTTTATCCACCCTTAATCCTTCTACTTCTTTGTAATTTTTCTTTAAAACTTCTTCTACTTTATTGGCAACATCTTCTTTGCTTTTTATGTTGATTCCGCCTTTTACATCCTTAAAATCCTGGATAATTAAGCCCGGCAAGCCTGCGTCTTTTAACTGCTGCCTTACATCCTCAATTGACGGCGCAGGGGTCAATTTGTATTCCAAAATCTGCCCGCCCTTAAAATCTATACTATAGACCGCTTCCCCTTTGGATAAAAAAACATACATACTGCCGATAATTAAAACAGTCGAAAGCGCAATACATACATAGCGTGGTTTTAAAAAGTCTATCTTTGAAGCCGGGAAAAACTGAAGCATCGGCAGTTTTTTCAAATTGTTTTTAAGCAAAACCGCAAATATGGTCTTGCCTACGAAAATCGCCGTAAACATGCTTATAAGGATACCTAGAATAAGGGTTGTCGCAAACCCTCGTATAGGCCCTGTACCAAATATAAAAAGAAAAGCTGCCGCTATTATCGTAGTAAGGTTTGAATCAAATATTGTTAAGAATGTTCTGTCAAAACTATTTTTTACAGCTGCGCCTAATGGCTTATTAGCAGCCAGTTCATCGCGTATCCTTTCATAGATTAAAACGTTTGCATCAACTGCCATACCCAAAGCTAAAATCAAACCGGCAATTCCAGGTAAGGTAAGCGTCGCTTTTAATACATTTAGCGCCGCCAAGGTAAACAGTATATTAAGCACAAGGCAGATATCCGCAACAACGCCTCCCATTAAATAATAAAAAACCATAAAAACAAAAACCAGGGCTGCGCCAAGAAGGCAGGCATTTATTCCTTTAGTTATAGAGTCAGAGCCTAAAAGAGGCCCGACTGTACGCTCTTCTTCAACTACGAGCGGAATAGGCAAAGCTCCTGAATTTAACACAGAAACAATTGAACGAGCTTCATCAAGCGAAAAATCTCCTGTAATTTCAGCCTGGCCGCTTAAGATTGCTTCGCGTATTGCAGGCGCACTCATGACCTTTCCATCAAGAATGATTGCTAATTGCTTTCCAACATTTTCTTCGGTTACTTTACCAAACTTTTTTGCGCCTTCTGCAGTAAATTGAAGCCTCACGTTAGGCACGCCATATTGGTCGAAGCCGACAGAACTTTGCGATAAATCCGCACCGGTGAGCGCGGCTTCCTTATGAACGAGAACCGCTCCTTTGTAATCTTTTAATTCATACCCCTCCGGGACGGTTCCTTTAATTGCCTCTTCAATCTTTTCCTTTTCGTCCGAAACAAGCTTAAACTCGAGTTTTCCTACTTCCCTTAATTTATCGATTATTTCTCTGTCTACTACACCCGGAAGCTGAACCAGAATAGAATTATCACCCTGAATTTGTATGGAAGTTTCCTTGACGCCGAAGGAATCTATTCTAGTTCTAACCTTTTCAATTGCTCCGCCCATGGCGTCAGAAACCTGGGATTTAGACACAGAAGAAAGATCGGCACGAAGCAGCACATACATTCCGCCTTTTAAATCAAGCCCTAAATTTATTTTTTTATCGAGCGGATAGATAGCTAATGCGCTAAATATGATAAGCGCTCCGAGTATAATAAACCGTATCTTAAGGTCAGCGTTTCTAATCATTCTTTTTGCCTCGCCTTTGCAACATAAGAAATTGCGTTTTTATCAATTTCTATCTTTACATTGTCGTCGACACGTAAAACAAAGGTTTTTTCTTTTACGTTTATTATTGTGCCGTGGATACCGCCCATGGTAACCACTTCGTCATTTTTATTCAAATTATTCAGCATTTCCTTGTGTTTTTTCTGCTGCTTCTGCTGGGGACGTATTAGCATAAAATAGAAAATTCCGAAAATAACTACCAGAAACAATATATTGGCCATGCCTGCATTTGAATTCGGTTGCATATTTACTCCTTTTTTAAAAATAAAGAACAGAAAAACAGAATATAATTCAAGTCTTTCTCTCTCTGTTTACTTGCTGCTTGCTGTTTCTTTTTTATATCTTTTGTATAACGAGGCTACTGTTTCCGTGGGTATTGCGCCTTTTTTTATCCACTTATCGTATTTTTCGATATCTATCTGCAGAAGCTTTCTGGAAGGATCATAATGACCTAATTGTTCCAGATATTCCGCATCTCTGGCGTTACGTTTTTCAATAGCAACGACCTTAAAATGATACCGCCTTTTTGTAACTTTACCCGGCCTCCTCAGTCTTATTCTAACCATAAACCCTCCTAATGCTTGATTATTTAATCATCGTCATCATCAGATAATATAAACTCGGGATTAACAACTGGCTTGTATGGAGGGATTAAAAACGTTGTTACCTCATAAAGCCCAACCGCTGTCCTTCCAACGAAGAAAGCAAATCCCTTTAATGGCCCCCAGAATACTCCGGCGATATCGCCTTTTGTCTTGTTTACTTTTATCATTTGCCGCGGAATTTCAACCCAGCCCAAAGTAGTATTTACTGCACCGCGCGCAACCTTACGTAAAGGATTCTGATCTGACACGCGCTCGCGAAGCACAACCGTTCCCTGCGCTTCCTCGTCAGGCACGCAGGGCGCTTCTTTATTCATCTCTTCTGCCGGCTCTTCTTTTACTGCGGTTTGTTTAACTTCTTCTTTAGGCGCGGCCTGCGTTTTTGCTTTTTCTTTTTGTTCAGCCGGCGCCGGCACCACTTCTACCTTTTTAATTCCTTTATCCGCCGGAGCTACCGGGGCTGCGCTTGCCGGTTGCGTTGCTGGTTGAGCCTGAGCTGAAGAAGCAGTATTTTGCTCCTCAGCATAAACTAATAACGAAAATGATTGCGCTAAAATTATAAAAAAACAAATTATCTTCTTCATTACCCCTCCTTTATTAGGCTAAGCCCTTTGCCAGCCTAACCGCCAAAACTTGTGCTTTTGCTTTGTTCAATGTTTCCTTATATTCTTTTTCAGGCTTTGAATCCATAACTATGCCTGCGCCAGCCTGGATATAGGCTTTCTTATTCTTAAATACTATAGTTCTTATTATTATACACGTATCCAGGCTGTTTGTGAAGGAAAAATATCCGACACTTCCCGCATATATCCCCCGGCCGTCTCTTTCAAGCTCATTTATTATCTGCATGGCGCGCACCTTCGGCGCACCGCTTAATGTTCCTGCCGGGAAGCAACTGATGAATGCGGAAAATATATCTTTGCCTTTTTTAAGGCTCGCTCTTGCTTCGCTTACAATATGCATAACATGAGAAAAATGTTCTACGGTCATAAATACCGGCACGGTAACGCTTGCGCTTTCAGCAACCCTGCCTAAATCATTTCTTGCCAAATCAACAAGCATTATATGTTCTGCGCGCTCCTTGGGGTCATCTAATAATGACTTCTCAAGCTTTTTCTCCTCAAGTTCATCTTTTCCTCTGGGGCGCGTCCCCGCAATCGGCCGGGTAGTTAAAACGCCCTTCTCGCAGCGAAGCAACATTTCAGGCGATGAACCGGCAACTTTTAAATCGTTAAGATTTAAATAAAACATATACGGTGACGGGTTAAGGATTCTTAAATACCTGTACACATTAAAAGGGTCACCGGAAAAATCGACCGAAAATCTCTGAGAAAGAACTGTTTGTATTATTTCGCCTTCTTTTATGTATTTTCTTGCTTTTTCAACTATAGACATAAAATCTTTCTTGCTCAAATTTGACTTGAGATTAGCCTTGGCGTTAGCCGACATCGACAGAGTTTGCAGCCCTGCAGGCTTGCGCAATTTGGCAAATATTCCTTCCATAATTTTCAATTCTTTAGCGTAGAGATTTTTAAGGTTTTGCTTTTCGTTTATTTTTACGAAAGAAAGTATTTCTATCTGTTTTTTGAGATGGTCAAAAATTATAAGAAATTTTGGAAGTGTCAGGTAAGTATCCGGGGTATTTAGCGGATCCTTTTTACCGGGGCCTATTGGCTCGTAAAATCTTACAAGATCATAGCCAAGATAACCCACAAACCCTCCGAAGAAACGTAAGTTTTCCTTAGGCGCAACTTTGAACTTACGCATAAATTTTCTAAGCTCAAAAAGCGGGTCTTCTTCGGTTTCAAAAGTTACCTGCCTGTCTTCTTTTATAACAATTGAACTGCCTTTGCTTTTAAATACCGCCAGCGGCATAAAACCCATAAAAGAAAACCGGCTTATTTTTTCCTCGCCCTCAACCGACTCGAGAAGAAAACTTTCTTCCTTGAATTGTTTTGACAGGTTATGATAAATAGAAACCGGCGTAAGCGAATCAGAATAAAATTTATGCGATAAAACAATTAAATTATTCCTTTTCGCTAATTTGATAAAATCTCTTTCTAACGGGTGTATTTGCATTTAAATTATTTTCCTATAAAAACAGCTCCATTCTCCGGTATGGCAGGCAACTCCGATTTGCTGGACTTTAATCAAAAGCGCGTCAGAGTCGCAATCATAATAGATTGCTTTTATTTTTTGCACATGGCCGCTGGTTTCTCCTTTTCTCCAGAGTTCTTTCCTTGAGCGAGAATAGAAACAGGTCCGTTTTTCTTTAAGCGTAATTTTTACAGATTCCTTATTCATGTAGGCAATCATCAAAACGTCGCCGCTTTTGTAATCCTGGATAATTGCCGGAATCAATCCTTTCTCGTCGAATTTTAACTCCGGAAGCTTATTTTTTCCTGTCTTTAGCTTTTTCATACTCTCACCCCAATTCCTTTTTTGCGAAGATAGTCTTTTATATTTTTTATCTTAATTTCTCTATAGTGAAATATCGATGCTGCGAGTGCCGCTGTTGCCCGCGTTTTGACGAAAACTTCATGAAAATCTTCCATTTTTCCGGCTCCGCCTGAAGCAATTACCGGTATTTTTACGGCATTTGATATTGCACTTGTTAATTCTATATCAAAACCGTCTTTTGTTCCATCATAATCCATGCTCGTTAGAAGTATTTCTCCTGCACCAAGCTTTTCTGCTTTTTTTGCCCAGCTAACCGCATCCAAACCTGTAGCTGTCCTCCCGCCATTAATATAAACTTCCCATCTTTTGCCTGCAATCTCTTTCTTCGCATCAATCGCAACTATAATACACTGGGCCCCAAAAATCTTGCTTGCCTCAGTAATAATATCAGGGTTGTTAACTGCTGTGGTATTTATAGAAACCTTGTCCGCCCCGGCTAAAAGTATCTCTCGTATGTCTTTGGCGTTACGTATGCCTCCACCCACAGTAAAAGGCATGAAAACGCATTCGGCGACTTTTTTTACCAAATCAAGCGTAGTCTTTCGTTTTTCATGGCTTGCAGTAATATCCAAAAAAATAAGCTCGTCAGCGCCTTCCTTTTCGTAGAATAAAGCGTTTTCTATAGGGTCTCCGGCATCCCTTAAGTTTATAAAATGCACGCCCTTTACAACCCTGCCACGATTAATATCCAGACAAGGAATAATTCTCTTAGCCAACATAGGCTAAAATTATACCATACTCATTGAAAAGTCAAAGGAAAAAGCTCAATCCGCACAGCTTGGAATTTAAAAACCAGGCTTACCATATGAAAACGTTTACATAAACCTGGACCTTTTTGTGGTTTTTAGTTTCGGATTATGGTATCTTTTGTATTGGGTTGTAGAAGGAGGTGCAAAATGAGAAAATCCGTGGTCTTAATTCTATCATGTTTACTATTTCTCACTTATTTACCCGCTAGTTTCGCCCAATATGACGAGTATATAGGAAGAGAAGTAACGCTTAAAAGCTTCAAAGGAAGAATTCCTGTGTATACAGGAAACACTAAACGCTCTTTCAATAGCTTAACCGGAAACCTCATGAGCGCGGAAAAACAGAATTACCTGACAAAGATGCTCGGACACATTGCTTTTGAGGTAGAAAGCGGAACAAAAGCACGTATCTTAGAAGCTAATTTCTGGGAAAAAACAGCAAAGGTAGAAATAACTTCCGGAGGATATGCAGGCTGGACCGGTTGGGTATTAATAAACCAGGCTATCGGATATTAGCCAAAAAGAAAATAACTCCTTTCTGATCCTGTTTGGAGCGCCCCGACGAAAGCCGGGGCTGTTTTATTTTATAGTAGACGCGATATAAATTTTAATCTTATTCATTCATCCAAAACTGCGCAGTAACAGCAGAGGTCAATACTGAGTCATAGATATCGAGATTCATCTGCGATTCATCCAATTCCCTGCTTATTTTTACCCAAGCTAAAAACCCCTCGCTAAAACCTTTTTTCCAGGCTTGCGAAGCCAGACTTACAACTTTTGGAATTTTTTTATAAGGAATGAGATACTGGAATTCGCTTTGTCCTTTAAGAAACCTGGCTTTAAGATTATAGGTTTCTTCTCCTTCCAGAAATTCATTTTTTATATCATATATCCCGTCTTGCGCGCCCGGCTTTAATTCTACAATAAACCTTAAACCTTCTTTTTCTTGGCTAACTGCGGCCTTGATTATTTTATGCACCGCATTTATGCATTTTTGTTTTTTGATCTTTTCCGCTGATTTTTCCTTATTGGTTCTTGTATCAATTGAAATATCCCTGGCAATTTCGGCAAATGACTGCGCAGGCTTGTAATAACTACGAACTGCTTCTTCATTCCTTACTATTGCCGCACATCCTGATTTAAAGCGCGGGAAATCTATATTTAGCTGATAAATGTTAATCTTCGGCTTTTTGTAAATAAGAAAATAAACATCCTCGGCCCTGCATTTACTTTGAACAAAAGAAACCGGCGTTAAATCAAAAACTTCTTTTCGCCCGGGACGCGGCTTTAGATGGATTTCTTTCATCGCCTCTTCTATCGAAGCTGTTTTAACCGGTATAATAAACCCTATGCCTTCTACATCAAATACGGTAAAAGGTATAAATTCAAATTTCACTTTATCTTTTTGAAAACCCTGGAATCCAAAATCAAGCCGCCCCCTTTCGTTTCCCAGGCTCAACAATACATTACAAAAATACTCATACCAGCTCTCATCGAAGTTTCTCTTACGAATCATATACTTAAGCCCGCAAGTTGTGCGCTCTATCGTAGTCCTGTTGTCTTTAAAATCTTTAAGCTGTGTGGGTTCTTGTAACTCATTGCCCCTGGAAAAAACCTGGCTGGTGAATGAAGCAGAAATTACTAGGCTCAATAACACCCCAACAAAAGATTTAATTCTCATGGGATTTTAATTAATCTAAAGCGTTGATTGCGCAAATCATTTTGCAGAGCCTGCCGTAATCGCGCAGGTTAAAATGCATTATCAAGCGTGGTAAATTGAGGTATTCGCCTTTTTGAACTTCCTCATCCATTGGCGTGGAAAGTATTATCTTGCCGCCGGTTAAAATATCTTTAAACTCCCGGTTTAGAGAATCTAGTGCTTTATCCGAAATCTTTCTGTTAATCCTTATTACAGTTAAACCGGACACATACCTTATCGAATGATATATCTTATAAAAATCTTCAATATACTTAATTGCATCATCGGCATTTTTCGCAATTTTAAACAGATAAAAATCTTCTTTCTTGATAAACCCATTATTAGCCAGCTCTCTTTCTATGAAACGTTTCCAGCTGGCCCAATAAGTTGAGCCCTTTGGTTCAATCAAAACTATCGGGCGCGGCTTTGATTTACCTGTCTGGATTAAGGTAAGCGCCTCAAACCCCTCGTCATTTGTGCCAAAACCGCCGGGGAAAAGAACTGTAGCGTCGGTTTCTTTTATAAAAATGAGTTTGCGCGTAAAAAAATATTTAAAGTTGATTACTTTTTCTTTTTCTTCCAAATACGGGTTTGTTTTTTGCTCGAAAGGAAGCCTTATGTTTAGCCCAAAGTCTGCGCCGCGGCTTGCGCCCTTATTGCCTGCTTCCATAACACCTGGCCCGCCGCCGGTTACAATCATATAACCTTTTTCTGTTATTTTTTTTGCAAATTCTTCCGCCATCTTATATTCGGATGATGTTTTCTTTGATCGCGCGGAGCCAAATATCACTACTTTTTTTACATTTCGATACGGAGAAAATATCTTAAAGGAATACCTTAGTTCCTTAAGTGCATTGTTGATAAGCTTAAGGTCCCCCTTATCGCCTGATTCCTGGCCAAGCTTTACAACCGTTGTAAATATTTCACGCAGTAGATAATCAGTTCCGGGATAAGCGCAAAGTCCGGTAAGCTTTTCAATCAAATCATCAATATTTTTTTCTCCAACCCTGTATCCTTTTTCTTGTTTTTTCATATCTTGTCCTTTTGTGCCAATTAAAACTCTACTTTGGGAACTGCTTTTGCTGCTTCTTCTGCCTTAAAATATTCTGTAGCTACTTTAAAGTTAAACATACCAGCAATCACATTGCCAGGAAAACGCCTGACAGTAATATTATAATCTTTTACTGCTTCATTATACCGCATTCTTTCAACTGCAATACGATTTTCTGTGCCGGACAATTCATCCATAAGCTTTAAAAATGTCTGGTCTGCTTTCAGGTTGGGATAATTTTCAACTACCAGAAGCAGCCTGGACAATGCCGAATCCATAGCTCCTGCCGCTTTAACCTTTTCATCAACAGTACCTGCGTTTGCCCATTGCGAACGCGCATTGGTAACCTCTTCGAAAACATTTTTTTCGTGAGCAGCATAACCCTTTACAGTGTTTACTAAATTGGGAATTAAATCATTGCGCCTTTGCAGCTGATTTTCTACCTGCGCCCATTTGGCAGCAATTGTTTCATGTTTCGTAACAATACCGTTATAAGTTGATATAATAGGCATAATAATAAATAACGCAAGTACCGCTATCACTCCCAAAACAATAAGAAAAGTTTTCATGGTTAAACCCCCTTTTTTTATTTCAGACTAGAAACCTCCGCCTGCTCCGCCGCCGCCGCCACCGCCTCCGCCAAAGCCGCCAAAACCACCACCGCCTCCGCCAAAGCCGCCGCTACTGTGACCTCCGCCATAATAACCGCCGCCATGGCCTGCGTAACGGCGATAATCGCTCGTATCAAATACCGGTATCAAAACGAATATCAGAATGAAAAAAAGCAACAAAAGAGCAAATGGTATAGCAACCCTCTTTTCTTTGAGCTCAACTACGTTTTGGCTGCTTAAGGCCGGGCTGTTTAAAGCAGATAAATTTACGTTTCCTTCTCGGGCGATAACGTTCGCTATAGCTTCTACTCCCCGGTATAAACCTGCGCCATAATCGCCGCTTTTAAGATACGGGACCATGTAGGTGCGGCCGATTTCTCCGCAAAGCCCGTCAGGCAAGATTCCTTCTACTCCATAGCCGGTTTCGACGCGCCAACGCCGTTCTTTGATAGCTAAAAGAACCAATACCCCATTATCTTTTCCTTTCTTGCCCGGTTTCCAATTATCAAAAATCAATCTTGCGTATTCTTTTTCATCATGTGGCGCAATTGAATCTATTGTCACCACTGCTATTTCCGCGGTTGTTTTTTGCTCTAACTCCCCTATTAAAGCATTCAATTTTTCTTTATATGATTTATCTATAACATTGGCAAAGTCATTGACCCAATTTGTTGGCTGGGGAATATTCTGCGCGTGGCCGGAAATTGAAAAAAGAAAAAGAATAAATATCAGGTATAGTCTGCGCATTTAATTATAGCCTGTCAGTTATATTAACTATTTTTTCCAGGTCTCTTGCGAAAACAAGGAATAATTTTAAAATTTCCTGCTTGTTCAATCTTATCTGTTTATTTTTTACAGCCAGTATTTTCTGCCAGCTCTCATTATCAATTTTTAATTCTGAAGCAATTTCTTTTATTACATCCTGTTTAAGATATGGGGGCTTTTTCCCTTTAAGCCTTAAAACATTCCTAAGTATATGCAAAATAGAAGTAAAGGACATAAAAAGCAGTCTTTCTAGGGCTCTTTCATTTCCATAAGCTGCTAGATACATCTGCTTTAACTTAACAAGCTTGCCTTTCAACTCCTGTTCGCACTGGAAGCGTAAATTGCGGACATCAACATGAATATCCTTTAAAATATCTTCGCCATGAATAACAAAATAATTATCCTGCATATCCAAAAATTCTACGGGAAAGACATCAGTTGAACTGGCAATATAATCTTTAGTCATAAACAAAACATTAAGCATTTTATATCTGTGTATCAATTTTGATGCTTTTTCCAGAATCTCCAAATCAGTATTTCTTAGCACAACAACCAGGTTTAGATTGGAATGTTTATCTACAAATTCCCCGCTTGCCGCGCTTCCATAGAGCACTATCGAAAGTAATTCATCATGATAAATATCCTGCAGGCCCTGGCTGAAATTTTTAAGGATATTTTTGCATTTTTGCGATATTTTTAAATCATTCATACAACCTCCTGATATTAACTATTGTTTAATCAATTTTATAGTTATAAAAACTGCGTAATAGTAAATTTTAAAATCTTACAGCATTAAACATTTTAATACGGTAATTAGCTATGGACAAATAAAAAATAGCCTAGTAATCTAATTTATTCTTGTTTAGCCAAAATTTCTCTGCCCACAGAGGCTGTTTCATCGCCATACATAGCCCAAATCCCATTTAAAGTTTTTCCATCAAGAGCATAAACAACTTCTCCAAAATCACCGGTATCTAAATTAGCCCAAGCAACTGCAAGTTTTTCACTGTCGACATCATAAAAACCGACTCCAGCGTGGCGTTGATTAGCTATTGTCCAGTTGAGCCGATAAACTTGCCCGCTCTTTTGAATTGTTAAAGTTCCGATATAAGATTCAGTTGTGGTATTAATACCGGGATTCCAGCCTCTTACAGAATACGTACCCTCAAGAGGATCCGCAGCATTTACAGAATTGATTGGACAGAAAAATAACGCTGCAAACAAACACATAAAAGACAGCAATTGCTTAACCATACAATCTCCTCAACCGGCTTTTGTTTCATAAATGAAAAAGCCGATTTTATATATAACTAAAGCCAAAAGCCCATAGAAACTTAACAAAAATAGCCAATAAAAAAACAAATTCCCCTTCTTTAATATTCTGATATCTTCCACATAAATAACCTCACAAGCGCCTGCCCCGCCGTCCTCGCGTGTAGTGCTTGTTTTCCATTCAAATTCCTGCGGGTCAAATGAACCTGTACTCTTTAGAAGAACAGCCTTAACATTTACAAGTTTACCCTTAATATAAACCTGGTCTCCGGCAGAAATACTGTTGACAATCCTTCTGATACGCGCGTCTTTAACTACCAAATGATTATTGGACATTTCATTGAAATCAAACGCGACGTTTCCATACCACTGCACATGGCACCATCGGCAATCCTGGGAAAAATTGACATCTTTATTAATATGCGCTCCATTTTTTACATTACCGCCCCAAATCATGCATAAATCAACAGGAAACACTCCGCCATACTTATAAACATTGAAGATGTCGTAAGTAAACTTGCTTACTACAAGGCCCTTTAAAATGTAATTGTAAAGCGGGGTTATACGGTAAGCATAGCCGTTGGATTTAAATTCAATTATTTCCGGCTGAAGGATCTTGGTTTGGGTAGGATTTTCTAAAACGGCGAGGTCAATATCTTTAATGGTTCGGATATTTTTTTGGCCAAAGAAAGAGATAGCAAAAATAATAAGAAAAATCCAGAATAAATATTTTTTTGCTAAAATTTCCAAATTCAGACTGCCCCTTTTACTTTCTAATGTTTGACTCGCATTTATCCTAATACGGCAATTGAATCTGAGTAAACTAAAATTAACCCGCGCTAAACCTTACGCTGTTTTTTATTCTTCGCCTACCGTAACCTCGATTATACCTTCTTCCAAATCTGCTATTCGGGAAAATGCCGCTTTACTTAAATCAATTATCCTGCCCTGGTCATAAAAACGCTTAGAGGGGCCAAAATTGTTGTGCCTGACTACCACGCATCTGTCGTTAGCCGTATTACAAACTCTGTAGTACTTGCCAAAATCTTTTTTGCGCATAGCGCAGGTTAAATCATTATCGTTGGCCTTCTCGCCTGTTGCAGTAATTTTAGCAGAATACCAGGAAGCCGCCCCTATCTTGGGATATGGCCCGGCTACAGGAGTATTATCCGCGCAAGCAGCCAAAAATAACATTACCGGGATAAGCGATAGCTGCTTCTTGAACATTTTCTGATTGTTGCTTTTTATTATTTACCTTTTTTATTTTTAGCAACTGGTTTTTTCTTTGTGGCAGATTTTTTCTTTTCAATGGCCTGCGGTTTAGCAATAGAGGCTGCGTGAATAGGCGGCGTTTGTCTTGGCCTGCTATTGATATTTGCATTAAATGAATTTCCGGTTGCATTCTTGCGGCGAGAAAAACATTCCTGGCAATATACCGGCCTGTTTCCGCTCGGCTGAAAAGGCACTTCGCATTGTTTCCTGCAATCCGCGCAAATTACTTTATACATAACTCTTTCTCTGAAACGTTCGTTCTGCCTTTGAGCTTGAGCGTGAGCATTAGATTGCAGCTGGAAAGGCTTTTGAGCAGCAAAAGGTTTTACCTCTGCCGGCTTTGGCGCCATAGTCTTAGAAATAAGCATATCTACTTTTTTGTCCAACAAAACAAGCTGTTCGTGTATCTTAGCAATAAATACCAGAATATCCGCTTCGTTTTTCGATTGTTTTTTCATTTTACTCCTTAATGAGCCCCGACATAATGACGGGGCGAATTAACCCCGATGAGCTTGTGGTAAATTTTTCTTGAAAAATTTACCACAGATACAGGCGAACCGGGGCAATATTTGCTGCGTAGCAGCGTGTACATATTTTAATTTAAGCTATTTTCTAATTCTAACCTTATTACACTGTTAAACCAAAATGCACCTAACGCTATGCCTTTTTTGTATCATTACCCCCAAAGTCCATAAATATTTTTGCCTGGATAATAAAACCCAAAATAGCACAAAGTATAAAGATTGCATTGCGCACGCCCTGGCTTACAACCGGCAGCTGCGCAATCATAATAGCGCCGATAAGAGCAGAAAGAACAATAAGCGCCCAATCAAAAGCAAACGAAAACAGAACCGCGCCTAAAATTGCCCCCACAACGAATAATGCCCAGGATGCAGTTTCCTGGAACCCAAATAATACGGCTAAATGAAAGGCTAGATAGCCTCCGCCTATGAACCCGCCAAGAACAATGGCAAAACGCTGCAGAACCATTGTTAACGCTGCCCCTAAAACTCCAAAAAGCAATGCCCAGCCCAATAATGCTATGTTTGTTATTTGCCCAAAGACAGCTAATGAGAAATCAACTCCAAGCGCAAAACCAACAATGCCCAGAAAAAGCCAAAATAATTTGCGGCCAAAAAATAAAAGGCACAAAGCCATTATCCAGGTAAGAAAATAATATGTTGTCATGTTTTTTCCCTTAAATTCACGAAAGCTGCAATTTTGCGCTTAACGGGGAGGTATCGACAAAATATCTTTGTAAATATCAAAGGCGCCGTCTTGTTCAAGATGCAAAAAATGCCCCGCGCCTTTAATAGTTTTAATCTCGCATTGATTAATCTGGGAGGCAAGAAATTTTACGTCGTCCGGGTCAATAATTGTGTCGTTCTCCCCGTGGATTAAAAAAGTTTTTGCCGTAATCTGCGAAAGCTTGATTAAATCTCCGATTTTTTTTGTAGAGATGACGAATAAACCGTGCTCATAAAATGCGCGCAAGTTTTCTTCGCTCATGGCATGGAACTGTTTTACAATTTTATTCTTGATAATTTCGGGAAGATTCTGCCCGAAACTTTCAATCAGCGTATCTGCCATTTTTTGCCTGTCACTTGAATCTATCTGCGAACCTCTCTTGATTGTTTCAACCATCTTATCATTCGCTTTTGTGCCAAGGCTTGCCAGGCACAATCGCTTTACTTCATTATGAAACCGCGAAGCAAATGCAAGCGCAACTATTCCGCCCCACGAAGCAGAACATATCGTAACACCCCTATTAACACCTGTTGCTTTTATAACTTCTCGTAAAATTTCTACCTGTTCATCCAAGGTAACAAAAACAGGGCCTGAAACAACCTTACCCTTGCCCTCATTAGGAAAATCGAAAAGTACTATTCTATAATGCGGGGCATAGCGTAAAATAAATGTATGCCACATTGCCATAGATTGCTGAACGCCATTAAGGCATATAACATGCGGGCCATCGCTCTCATAAATCCGGTAAGGAATCAAAAATCTTCCCGACTCAATTGCTCCTTTTACAATTGCTGCGCCGCCACGCATATATTTAGTAAAATTAGATTTACTAGACATTATTTTTTTAAAGTCTTAAGGTAAGCTTTTCTATCCTGAACCGCCCTTTTAACTCTCATGCCAATTCCAAACCCGCCTAATCCCTCAGCCTCTGCTTTATGGGCTGCGCCGGATGCAATAGCTGCGGCGTCTTTGGCATTATCTCCGTTAGCTATAAGCTCCGCTACCGCGGCCACAGCATTGGTCAATGCCCTGCCGCTTACTTTTTCAACCCACAAATCCATTAAAACAGGTTTTATATCAACTATTGGCGCATTTGACAGAATCATTTTTTTTACGGAACCTTCCGTAACCTTTATAAACTCACTGGACACGCCTTCATTTTTAAGTTCAAGCTTTAATTGCTCAAATGCAGTATTGCTCGGCACGCAATACCCAAAAAAACTAATAGACAAAACGAACATAACAACGATAGCAAATATTGTTTTCATATTATTTAACTATACCTTTTTTGCCGGGGCCTTTTGTGCGGGGAATTTATTTTTCTCTAAGGCCGGCACAAATTTTGTTATTTTATAAAGGAGCAGCTATTTCGGTTATTGTAATACGGGAATTGATAAAGGGCAAGGGGCAAAATAAGTTCTATTTAGTTATTCTTTTGAATTGACTTAAGCAAATTAAGGTGCAAAAATGAATTATGCGATTAATACTGGCGCTTATTATATTCGTTTCCTTTTTGTCCGGCTGCGCTTCTGTCTGGAAGAAAATAACCAACCCATTCAATAAAACTAAGGAATGTAACGATATCTGCGACCCTTACGGCAACTGCGACAGGGTCTGCAAATAACCTGCCTTAAAATCAATTCGCGGTTTCTATCTTTTTCAAAATCTTATCGGCGATTTCCATCATATTTTTTATTTCCGTCATTATTGAATCAAGGTTTTTTTGGCAATCCCAAGCATTAGCAAACATAGTATAAACAATGTCGGTTTCGGGATTGTAATACATAAGCGTCAGATATCCCTCGTGAGCGCCGGCATGCCCAAAACCCGCGTCCGGAGAATATACAATACCAAGGCCATAGGTAGATTCTGTTCCGTCGTCCCGCTTTGACCCCGCCTTCATCATTTCGACAGTTTCTTTTGTAAGCCCGGCTTCAGCCTTAAACAGCTTCCTGCACCAGTTGGCAAGGCTTATCGGAGTTGCAATTATGTTTCCTTCAGCGACATGCGGCGACATATTTGACCTGGTCACTTCTACGCGCTCTCCTGGCATCCAGACATACCCTTTCATAAAAGGCTCGGGCAAAGCCTGGTCCGAACCATTCCATGGAAGGCTTATATCTTTAAGACCGTTTGGCACTAATAATTCATCTTTGATAAAATCGGCGTAAGGCTTCCCGGAAACTCTCTCGATAATTTTTCCAAGCATGGAATACCCTGTATCTGAATAGTGATAAGTTGTTCCCGGTTTAAAAAAAGATAAGTGATTGCGGGCATTAACGCCAACCAGTTCATCAAAAGTAAAAGTGTGATTGGCATCTTTCTTTTCCATATAATCAATGTAACTCTGGTTTACGTAAGGTTGGTTATGTGAAAATTCATTATCCGGGATATTGTTATTTGAAATATCAAATATGCCTGCGCGATGCATAAGAAGCATCCGGATTGTAATGTCTTTTTTATAAGGTACGTCGTAGTCGGCAGTATCGGGCAGATAGGGAATGCCCTTGCCTGGAATATTATCCGTAATTTTATCGTCGATATTAAGCGCGCCTCTTTGATTAAGCAGCATTATTCCCGCAGCAGTGAATGTTTTGGTTACGCTGGCGATACGAAAATGATAAGCATTGGTCATATTGTCGGCCATGTCCGTTGCGATAAAATAATTGCCCCTTGGTGAAAGTATCTGCATGCAAAGCCCGCCAATAAAATTAGGCTTATTGCTTTTATATGCCTGCCATTCGTTTTTCAAAATTTCTGAAAACTCCGGCTTAATAGAACCGGGGGTAATTTCTGCATCTGTAACATGAATCAGGAATGATTCTTCTTTTGCGGGTGGAGTATTTTTTTCCCACGGCCGTATATATTTAAAAGAAATGACTGTCTCCCCGGCTTTAAGCGCTTTAAAAACCCAAACCTGCCTGCCACCTGCGCCAATGCGGTTTAGTTTATCTGCTACATAGCCTGAACTTATCAGCTTAAACCTATTTTCATCCAAAGGCTTCGCTAATTGCCACTCATAGCCAGTAGTGGCATTAGCTTCCAGGGTAATTGTAAAATCCTGCCCTGCTTCTACTTTGATTGTTTTATCCTGCGTTAAATTTTCGGCAATAGAAAATGAAACCAAACAAAGAAATATTAAAACGGAAAGAATGACTTTTTTCATAAATATTTTTCAACCTCTTCTGTAATTATGAATAAGAATAAATCCAAGCCCAAATCATTCTAATACAGGAATTGATTAGAAGCAAAAGATTTATGTTTTTGGATTATTCAATGCATAAAAGCCGATTAACTTTCCGGCTGGTTCCTCCACAAAAACCTTGAGCCGGCTTAGATTCTGCGCTAAACTTAGGTTATGAAAACAGGAAAATCTAATTCGCTTTTCACTATAGGCCATTCAACTCATACCACAGAACAGTTTATTTCCCTGCTTAAAGCGCATGGAATAAAACAGCTTATAGATATCAGAACTATTCCAAAATCGCGTCATAATCCGCAATTCAATAAAGATGAACTTGCAAAATCCATACGTAATTCAGGTATCGGATATAGACATATGAAAAATCTAGGGGGCCTGCGCCGCTCAAAAGCAGATTCAATAAATCTCGGATGGATTAATTTATCTTTTCGCGGATTTGCGGATTATATGGCAACGGAAGAATTTACCCAAGCGCTAAATTCACTGGCAAATCTCGCAAAAAACAAAAGGGCCGCTATCATGTGCGCTGAAGCTCTTCCCTGGCGTTGCCACCGCTCTCTTGTAGCTGATGCATTAACCAAGAAAAAATGGAAAGTCTTTCATATCATGAGCAAAAAAACCGCTTCACTTCATAAAGTAACGCCGTTTCTTCGTATTAAAAAAGGCAGGATTACATACCCGCAGGCTTAGGAATCTTCCGCTTAATCCATTCCATAATCAACGGCACAACAAACGCTATCTCCTTCTCGCTTAATTGTTTATTTTAAGAAACAGGCCAAGGCTTAAAAGATTTTTTTAAAGCCAAATTAAAAGCGACGGCGCCGGAGGAATTCGCTTATTTTAGATAAAATTTTAATAGCGCCTATTCTTTTGCTCCTAAAGCCTTTAGCGTTTTAGCCGCTTTAAAATGTTTGTTTTTTATCGTAAGCATCAAAGCGGTGTTTCCGGAAGCATCTTTAAAATTTACATCAGCGCCTTTCTTAATCAAATCCTCTATAATATCGCTGTCGCCGGAAATTGCGGCAAACATTAAGGCAGTACGTCCTTTATTATCTTTTAAATTTACATCGGCATTCTCTTCAACTAAAACTTCCGACACAAAAACATATCCTTTCTCTGCTGCATACATCAAAGCAGTCATTCCGTTGTTTGCTTGAGCATTAATATTGGCGCCCTTAGACAATAAGTATTTGGCCGCATCAGCGCGGCACTTACGCGCAGCAAGCATAAGGGCGGTAGTACCGTTATCTTTTTTTGCGTTGATGTCAGCGCCTTTCTCAACTAAATATTGAATCATACCAGCGTGCCCGCCCCAAACCGCAATCATCAGAAGTGTCCTGCCCTCGTTATCCCTTATGTTTAAATCAGCATCACTCTTTATAAGGCTCTTTACTACGGGGACATCGCCATCGCCTACGGCAGTAAACAAGTCTTTTTTAAAAGTTTTGGCGAAAACGCAGGGAAAATTAAATAGGCTTAAAAGAAAAACAGCGAGAACAAAAATTTTTACGGTTTTCATGAAGGTTGTTTGTTTTATCGATTTATTATAGCAAAAAATATGGAATAAGTAAGGATTAAGAAATTAAATATGTTATGCTCAGGAGAGACTTGCTAATTTAGCCGAACTTGATTATAGATATTTGCAGAAAATCGAAGGTAAAAATACACTGGCTTTGTAATTATCGTATGCTTTCAGTTTTCAGTGCCTGACCCCTCGTTATCCATTCAATTTCTATATTTCAGGCAAAGATAAAAGCCTCTGTAGAAATGGTCGAGATTATTTAATTATTTAAAAACGGTAATTTTTCGCCAAGTTTATCTCCAAGAAAGCCGATGGTTATTCCTGCAAGCATCGCAGCCGCATAAGAACGAATGTTTACATTAAAACTTTCAAATACCACAAATGCTGCGAGAGTAGCAATGCCAAGCACAAAAAGAAAATAAGTAAAATAATGACGGCATCTTTCTGAATTACCGCCAGTTACTGTTCGACTATTATATAAACCAAGACTTACGCCAATAGCACTCCAGCCAGAACACCATACGACGTCCGAAAAATATCTTTGTATTATATCAAGTAAAGCTGGTTTACGAATAATCAAAAACAAAATAAGCAAAAGAATACCCACAATTAAATAAATCAAAAACCAGCGCATACGAACGCGATTAATGGTGGGCTTACTTTCTTTCTCTTGCGCTAATAAATTTAATGCTTTTTTGAGTAACTCTGAAACTGCAGGAATATTGCTCATTGCCACCCCTTTTTTTATTTCATTCCAAGCCAAAACCTTTTATAATATTTTATCACAAAGGGATAAGAAAAAACAGCCCCAACCGGATTTCGTTTGCCAGACTTCGTCTGGCGCACGGAACCGCTTTTAGGTAGAGCTGTATTCTAGCGGTTAGAACCGGGGCGAGCTACGCTCGTCTGATTCAAATGGAAGGAGACAACCCAAAAAATACCCCGAATGAATCGGGGTATTTTTTTGGCAGCCCCAACCGGATTTGAACCGGTGTGTTCAGCTTGAGAAGCTGACATCCTAGGCCAAGCTAGACGATGGGGCCAAGTCTTTAATTTTTAATCTGCAATATGTGCTTTAAAGCCAGGTTTTCTTTTTGAAATATTGAAGCATGTAGATAGCAATTGTAAGCATCAAAATAACAGCTATAGGAAAGCCCCAGGCTCTTTCAAGACCGGGAATATATCTGAAGTTCATTCCAAATATTCCGGTAACAAAAGTAAGAGGCATAAATATAGTTGCAATAACGGTTAAAACTTTCATTACTTCGTTTAATTTATTACTTAAGCTGGAAAGATAAGCTTCAACCATGCCGGTAAGCATTTCTCGAAACATTTCCATTGAATCCGCAACCTGTATAACGTGGTCGTAAATATCCCTAAAGTAAATTCTTGTCGAATCTTTTATAAGCTGTGAATCAGTCCTTTCAAGGGACCGGAGTAATTCTTTTAGAGGAAAAATGATTTTGCGCAGGAAAATTATTTCCCTCTTTAGGTGGTAAATTTCCTTAAGCACCAGCTGGTCCGGACGGGTTATAATTTCTTCCTCAAGGAATTCTATTTTTTCTCCGAATTCATCAAGTATTTTGTAATAATTATCGACTATAGCATCAACAAGAGCATAGCCGAGATAATCCGCCCCCATTTTTCTTATGCGGCCTTTGGAATTTTTTATGCGGTCTCTTATGGGACCAAATACATCACCGACTGTTTCCTGAAAAGAAATTACGAAATTATGCCCTACGACTAAACTTATCTGCTCTATTTCGATTTCTGCGTTCTCTACATCATAAGAAAGCATTTTTAAAACTACATAAATATAGTTTTCCAAATCTTCCATTTTTGGACGCTGCTCAACGTCGCCTATATCTTCAAGAATAAGCGGATGGAGGTTAAAACAACTTGCAATTTTTTCGAGTATTTCAGGCCGGTGTATGCCTTCAACATTTATCCAGGTGACAGTCGGCTTATCCCTAAATACCTGGCATTCATCGGCAGATGTAACCTCTTTATACTGGTAATGCGACTCATCGTAATCAATTATCGTAATCTTTACAGGCTCTTTGATTACTGCTGCAGCAGGTTTTAGGGTAATGCGCTGAAATCTTTTTCTGTTTAATTTTGACATATGTTTAATAATTTATATTATTATAGCAGAATAAACCAAAAGAATAAAATTGTCAATTATTTAAAGTTCAATCTTCATGCCGTCGTAAGCTAAAGCTATATCCATTTTTAAACTTTCCCGTATTTTTTCTTCAAGGAGATGCGGCTTAGCCTGAAGTAACGTCATTCCAAAATGAGTAAGTATAGCTTTTTTTGGCTTTATTTTTTTGATAATCTCAAGCGCTTCCTCAAGGCACAGATGCTCAATTTCATCGCGCTTTTGATAGAAAACAACATTAAGAATAAGTATGGTTGAATCCTTATACGCGGGTATTAAATCATCGAAGTAGTCGGTATCGGAGACAAATGAAACGATTTCTTTACCTAACTTAAATTTAAGCCCATATGTTTCAACTGGATGCCGGTTTTTTATGGGAACTTCGAATTCTACATCTCCGGCCGTGAAGTTTCCTTTTTTTAGGATAACCCTTTTTTCCGTAAAATCCTTTAAATACGAAAATATTACTCCGTCTTGACCGAGCGCATCCTGCGGCATAAAAAGTATTCCTCTTTTTTTAAAACCGCCTTCAGTCATTGCCTCTATCATTGCGTTTATGTCACCTGCATGGTCAAGATGTTTATGCGTTAAAATTATTGCATCCAGATTTGCGGGGTCGAGTTTTGGACGGCTGCTAGAGCAGCGGACCAAGGCGCCAGGTCCGGGGTCAATAAATACGTTTGTTGATTTATGAGAAATCCATATGCCGGCAGATGAACGCAGTTGGCGTATCATAACAAATCTCGCACCGGCTGTACCTAAAAACTTTATATAACTCATATTTGAAAGCTGATAACCGATAGCATTATTCCTTAAGCCAGATTTTACGAAGCTCATCCGTTATTTCCTTCTGCAACGGATAGCTTATATCTTTCGATCCCTCTCTGACGGTTTCTTTCACCCGCTTTGCAAAATCGACTGCGCGCTCAGATACCGCTCCCTGCTTTTTTGCATAATCGCGTATTTCGCGGTCATCGCTTACGACAATAACCTCGGATAAAGGGTATTTTGAGTTTTTTATCCTATCTATCCTTGCCTTTATCAGCTCATCGGCGCTTAAGTTTCCGCTAAAGACAACTTCAAATTCAGCCTCTCTTTTCGCCTCTATCTGGAAAGCGCCGTCGAATACGATAACAACTTTGTTGTTATGGCTTCCGGTAAGTTTATGGTTTTTTATAAAATGGATAAGCTCAAGCTGCGGAATGTCTGATTTTTTTACTGAAGGTATTTTATGAACGAGATTGAAGCCGTCGATGATATACAGTAACATAGAAAAGCCCTCCAAGCAGGCCTAAAAATATTGTGAAAGCCAGATTTAAAAGCGAAAGGCCTAACCCTATGGTTTTATCGATACCAATTAGTGAAAAAAAGTAAATCGAAGCTGCTTCGCGCGTCCCAGCGCCTGCTATCGTAATTGGTATCAGCGCTATCATCATAATGATAGGTACCAGAATAAAAAAATAAAGCATGCTTACGTGCAATCCAAAAGCTTTTGAGCCTATGTAAAACATAAGCGGGGTTAAAAGCTGAATGGGCAAAGAAAAATACATACTTTTAAGAAACATTGACGGGTTTTTGCGGAAAAAATAAAGATGGTCGTGGAATTCTATTAGTTTATCTTTTAAAGAATGGTTTTTGCCTAAAATCTTAATTAAAAAAGAAAAAACTGTTTTGCTGAAAATTATGCACGAAACAACGCCTATAATCAGGCATAGCAAAAACAGCGACAGCGCCACTTCGGCCTCACGGAAAAATCTTCTGCCAAAAATGTAAGAAAAGAAAGCAACCAGAAGAAGCCCGATTGCGCCGCTAAATCTGTCCATCAGAACGCTGGATGCAACTTTTTTTGCCTCGCCATGATGCGTTGATATGCTAAAACCCCTGAATATATCTCCGGCAACAAAAGACGGGAATATCAGATTAAAAAAGAGCCCTGAAAAACTAGAAGAAAAAGCATCTTTGGCCGAAACTTTCACGCCGAGTGAATGAAGAATAAATTGCCAGCGGAAAACAGAAATCACAAAAATCACGATGTAAATAAGAAAAGATAAATAAATATATAGCTTTTGCGATTTCTTATAAACCTCAATTAATTCTTTGTACGGAACCAGCTTAAAAAGTACAAAAAGGATAGCAACGCTTACGAAAATTTTCAAAAGCAGCGAAACGGTTTTTTTCACCCATTGCCTCCATCTGCAAAATACTGTTTATTATGCACTAATGTAGCCGCCCTTAAGATACTTATAAGCACTTACCGCGGCAATTGCTCCTTCGCTGGATGCCGTTACCAGTTGCCGCAAAGGACGCTTTCTGCAATCACCCGCAGCCCATACAAAATTATAATTCGTTTTCATTTCTTCGTCTGTAGTGATAAAACCAACCTCATCTAAAGATACTGTACCCTTAAAAGCCCGGGTATTCGGATTAACTCCTATGGCTACGAATAAACCGCTTAGTGGAAGCGTATTAGTTTTTCCCGTTACTGTATTTTTCAGGTTTACACCGGTAAGAAAGTCTGTACCATTTAATTCTTCGATAACCGTGTCGAAAATTACTTCGACATTGGTTTTATGCAAAATTTCCTTTTGCAGGTATTCTATTGCGCGCAATTCATTGCGCCTATGTATAAGATACACTTTACTGCAGATATTTGAAAGATAAATTGCTTCCTCAACCGCAGTGTTTCCGCCGCCGACGACAGCAACGGTTTTATTTTTAAAAAAGAACCCGTCGCAGATAGCGCAATAAGAAACTCCTCGTCCGGTAAGCTCCTCTTCTCTGCCGAACCCGAGCTTTTTGAATGACGCGCCCGTTGCAATTACTGCCGCTCGTGCAGTAAATAAATTCTCGGGGGTGTGCAATTTAAGCTCCTTGCCTGATACTTCAAGTTTAGATACCTCTTCAGGTATCACCTCTATTTGCAGCTCTTTTAGAGTGCCGGCAAGCTGCGCGGCAAGGTCTCTTGCCTTTGTACCAAGAGACACACCTGTATAGTTATCAACGGTTTCCATAAGCAACAGCTGGCCGCCTATTACTTTTGGTTCAAAAAGGCAAAAATCCAAGCCTGCCCTTTTTGCATAAACGGAAGCTGACACCCCTGCAATCCCTCCCCCAATTATTGCCAGGTCAATACTTTTCTTCATTTGGAATTTCTCAGTTTAAGAAAATGTTTTATTGAGCGGTCGTATGTTTTTTCTGCATCAGAAGTAAAATAGCAGGCAGGAAGCTCTGAATTTTTACGATGATAACTCAAGCATTCGCAGCAGAAACCCTTTCTCGCGCACGGCCCATAGGAACAATTGCATGCGTTAATGTTTTTTTGCCTGTTTTGACAATTCATTTTTTGTATCTTTTTTGATTTTTCGCAGTTTCGGCGAGATTTTAACTTTTTTCCATAACGATATTTTATCGTTTATGAGCACGCCGTTTAAATGGTCAATTTCGTGCTGGAATACAACCGCAAGTATGCCGTCTAATTCAAGGTCTACGGGCTCGCCCTTTTCATTAGTATATGATACCCAAACTTTCTTCGACCGGTTAATCTCAACTTCCAAGCCGGGGAAACTCAGGCAGCCCTCCAAAAATTTTATTTTTCCTTCTTTCTTTATTATGCAGGGATTTATGATTTTAAAAATCTTATCCTCAAACTCTATAAGCGCTAAGCGTAAATCAAGCCCTACCTGATTTGCGGCAAGGCCGACACCCTTAGCTTCAATCATCAAAAGCCGCATTTCATCGAAAAGCTTTCTTATTTTGTCGTCCACTACCTCAACCCGCCTGCATTTTTTGGACAAAATGCGCTCAGGCCACGTGTATATTCTTAATTTTGTTTGCATCATCAAGCTCCACGTAATTTGCTTTCAATCCCTTAACCTCATTTTCGTTATATAACCCATACGATAATATAACTAACTTATCCCCTTTTATACCTGTCCTTGCCGCAGGGCCGTTTAAACAAATTACCCCGCTGCCGCGTTTACCGGCAATTACATAGGTTTCTATGCGCGAGCCGGTACTCATATTAAGGACTTCGACTTTTTCATGAACCAGCAAATTTGCTTTTTCGATTATATCCTCATCGATAGTAATACTGCCTTTATAATGAAGCTGCGCTTCCGTTACGATTGCGTGATAAATTTTTGATTTAAGCATTGTCCTCATCATGTGTGCCTCCGTAATTTAAACTACTTTTGTTTTTTACCGTTCAATAAACCATTAGTTAAACTTGCAATCATAAGCTCTTCATCTGTCGGAACAACCAAAACTTTTGTTTTGGGTGCGATTTTTTTAATCTCTTTTTTGAATTCCTTTATCATGGCCGGGTTATTCTCGCCTATTCCTGCCGTAAAACAAATTGCATCAGCGCCGCCTAATATCAGGTGGTATGCGCCTATATATTTTTTTATCCTGTGCAAAAACATGCTAATTGCAAGCATCGCAGCCGGATTTTTCTTTTTAGCCTCCGCATTCAGCAATCTTATGTCATTGCTTATGCCGGAAATACCCAATAGGCCGCTTTTTCTGTTTAAGATTTCATCCATCTGGTGAATTGTAAGGCCTTCCTTTTCCATTATATAAAAAACAGCGGCAACATCAATGTCCCCGCAGCGCGTTCCCATAATAAGGCCTTCAAGCGGCGTAAAACCCATGGAAGTTTCTACAACTTTTCCCTTATCAATTGCAGCAACGCTACAGCCATTTCCCAGATGGCAGGTAATTATCTTAAGTTTATTAAGCGGCTTATTCAGAATTTCTGCGCATTTATTCGCAACGAATTGATGAGAAGTACCGTGAAACCCGTATTTTCTAACACCATATTTTTTATAATATTCGGTTGGTATTGCGTAAAAATATGCGCTTTCGGGAATTGTCTGATGATATGCCGTGTCAAATACGGCAACCTGACGGACCCCAGGAAGAACTTCCATGCAACCCAAGATACCTGCAAGATTAGCAGGATTGTGCAATGGAGCAAGGTTACTACAATCTTTAATCTTATCTATCACACGGTTGTCAATTATCGTAGGCTTTTTAAATGTTTCTCCTCCATGAACAACCCTGTGGCCTATAGCAGAAATTTCATTTATATCTTTAAGAATTTTATCTTTGATAAGGAGGGAAAATAATTCTTTTATTCCCTGCGAATGATTCTGTATGGCTGAATTTTTCTCTCCGATTTTTTCAATCAGCCCTTTTGCAATTAATTTGCGCTTGGGAAATTCATAAAGCTTATACTTTATGGAAGAGCTGCCGCAGTTTATTACTAATATTTTCACCCCGCCCTTCCTTTTTTTAAAATTTTTTTTCTATCAAACATTTTATATCCTATTTTTTTCTGGTTTTTGCCCTACCATCAAATACCTTTGGAAGGACCGGGTTCATTTTCAGGCTTGCTTCTGCGCTGCTTTCTGCGCACGTATTACCGTAACGGCAGTGCAATCGATAATATCTTCGACATCGCAGCCGCGGGAAAGGTCGCTGCAAGGCTGCACTGTGCCAAGGATTAGCGGGCCGACTGCGCGGGCATTTGCAAGCCTTTGAGTTATTTTGTAACAAATATTACCTGCGTCAAGGTTTGGAAAAATCAAAACATTGGCGCGACCGGCAACCTTGCTATCGCCAAGTTTTCTTTTGGCAACGTCAGGAACAAGGGCTGCGTCTACCTGAAGCTCTCCGTCTATGGCAAAGCCGCTGTTTCTTGATTTTGCTATTTCAACTGCTTCCTTTATTTTATCCACCCACCTGCCTTCGGCACTCCCCTTTGTCGAGAAGCTCAAGAGGGCCGCACGCGGAGTAAAGTCCAGAATTTCTTCAGCGAAACGCGACGTTGATATGGCAATTGTAGCAAGCTGTTCGCTTGTCGGATAGGGAATTACTCCGCAATCGGCGTAAAGAAAAGCTCCCTGCTCCCCATACTCGCAATTCGGAACAACCATTAAAAAGCAGCTTGAAATAAGTCCGATGCTTCTATCCAGCTCAAGACAGCTAAGGGCTGCTTTTATTACCGAAGAAGACGTAAGTTGGGCTCCTGCGACAAATCCATCAGCATAGCCCTGCTTAACCATCATGGCAGCATAATAAAGCGGGTTTTCCGTAAGCTCCCGCGCTTCCTCGAAGGTTACGCCTTTTGCCTGTTTCCTTTCATAAAAAATGTTGGCAAATTCTTCCTGTTTTTCCGGCTCAAGATTGTCGTGAGTAAGAAGTATTGGTATGGCAATGCGCTCTTTTTCAATATATTTTATTGCCTCAAGCACCCGTTCGTCATTGCTTTCAGGAAATATTATTTTTTTTGGATTTTGCTTTGCGTGATTCCGGATACGTTCAATAATAGTATTCATAGATTCCTCCCCCCTCACAATAAATGCATTGTTAATGTTAAAAGTTGAAAAACTTGTTAATTATACCACCCAAGTACTAAAAATCAACCCATTCGACTCATTCCATTAGCCCGGGGTTAATGCCAAGCGAAGTCGAATGTATTAACCTGTTATTCCGAAGAAAAACTAACAAAAATTCCTTTTCGAATATATGCCGCTAAGCCTTAGTAACCTTGCCGAAAATTTATTAGTTTTATCTTGTCAGGTAAGGTTTATCCCACTTCTCTGAAAAAGCTATTTTCTCCATGCTGAGACGCTCTTTGGGCTGATTTGATTCTTCTTTTGCGTAGCCCAGGCAAAGCAATTCAACAACTTTTATATCTTTTGGTATTTCAAGAATTTTTTTTACTTCCTCTTCGTAAAAAGCGCCGATCCAGCACGTGCCAAGGCCCAAGCCGCAGGCGCTAAGTGTCATGTGGTCTATGGCTATAGCTATATCTATAGGATAACACAGCTGCCCGCAGGTCATTACGTGGTTATCGGTTTCTGCGCAGCAGGCGATAACTATGGGGGCTTCTCCTACGAATACCTGGCCTTTAGCGGCTTTGGAAAGCTGCAGTTTTACTTTCTTATCTTTGACTACGACAAATCTCCACTCCTGCCTGTTGGAAGCAGAAGGCGCAAGCCGGGCAGCTTCGAGAATCTTTAAAATTTTATCTTCCTCAACTTGCTTATCGAGGTAGCTACGAACGCTTTTTCTTTTCTTTATTGACTCAAATACATCCATAATTTTTATAAATTCCAAGTTCCAAATTGCAAGCTCCAAACAAATTCCAATCTTACAAATTCCAACATCCAAAAGGCTTCCGAGTTTGGAATTTCGGTCATTGGGTATTGGAATTTGTTTGTGATTTGGAAATTGGGATTTGGAATTTTATTTTAAAAATAGTATGCTTTCCTTGAGCCGCGTTTGACCACGGTGATGCCTGACGAATCCAGATAGTAATTTTTGCTGTCGTCTTTTTTGTTATAGCCTATACGGCTGTCATTATCGATGATATTGAAGCGGTCGGTTATGACTTTTTTTAGATGAGAATTTCTGTGTATGTGAGTAAAATCCATAACTATTGAATCTTCGATGACGCAACCCTGTTCAACCTTAACTGCCCTGCCTATAATTGAATTTTTTATTTTCGCTCCATATATTTTGGAGCCCTCGCAAATAAGCGAATTTTCTATTTCTGAGCCGATGATACGCGCGGGAGGGCTGTCCAAGTTTGATGCGTAAATAGGCCAAGCCTGATTATCGAGGTCAAGAGCCGGCTCGCGACCCAGCAAATCCATGTTTGCCTGCCAATAACTTGCGATAGTCCCTACGTCTTTCCAGTAAAACGGGCTTTCATATTTATTAAGGGAAGGTATTCTATTTTTCGAAAAATCATAGGCATAAACTTTTGCGTGTTTTTTGGCAAGATGGGGTATTATATCTTTTCCAAAATCGCGGCTGGTATCTCTTTTGGCGTCTTCCTCGAGGACATCTATAAGAAAATCCGTGTCAAAAATATAATTGCCCATTGAGGCGAAGATATTTTTTTTGCCTGAGATTACCGGTTTTTCCTCGAAACTCTTAACCCTACTTTCGTCATCTATGCCGACTATGCCGAATTGGCTGGAATATTTTGACTCCATAGGCATAACTGAAATTGTAAGATGAGCTTTTTTACGCAAATGATAATCTACCATTTCGCTTATATTCATTCTGTAAATATGGTCTCCGGCGAATATAGCAACAAACCTGGGTTTAAAATCATAAACAAGGTTTATGTTCTGATATATGGAGTCAGCTGTTCCTCTGTACCATTCCTGCTTTTTGCGCATTTGCGGAGGAACAACGGTTACAAAATGCTTGGTTAAAACTCCGCCCTTACTCCAGGTGGTTCTTATATGTTCGATAAGAGATTGGGATTTGTACTGCACCAATACGTATATGGAATAAATACCGGAGTTTATAAGGTTGCTTAATGCAAAATCTATTATCCGGTATTTTCCACCGTATGGAACCGATGGCTTTGTGCGTTCAAGCGTTAAAGGATACAGGCGCTCGCCGCGGCCGCCGGCCATAACCATGGAAAGAATTTCTCCAGTTTGGGTTTTCATTATTTCGCTGCCCCGCCTGCTTCATATTTTCTTATTATTTCGATAACTTCATCGCCGGTATTTACAGAAAGCAATTCTCTGCGGAAAGAATTTTCCATAAGAAGCCGGGAAAGTTCCGCAAGAAGCCTTAAATAAAGATTAAGTTCGCTGGGATTTGCGCCCATAAGAAAAATGAGATTTACCTTATCTCCGTCCAGAGCCTTAAAATCGATTCCCTCTTTTGAGCGGCCGAAACCTATGGCAAAGCCGTTTACTACGTCGGTACGCGAATGAGGAATAGCAACTTTGTGACCTATTCCTGTCGACCCCAGGCTTTCACGTTCCAGGATATCAAGTATAAATCTTTCTTTGTCTTTTATTTTTCCGTTTACAGTAAGACAGCTGGCAACTTCCCGTATGGCCTGCTCCTTTGTGGTTGCCTTTAAATCCATTATACAGAATTCCTTTTTAAGATAATCCGATATCTTCATTGCTCAAAACCTCCTTAAATTTTCGACGAAGTCGGAAATTTAACCCCGAAGCGCTTCGATTAAATTTCACGGCGTACTGCTGTGAAATTTAATCGATATACAGGCGCAAGGGGTACATTGTTGTTTTATAAGTAACTTCTACTGCTCTAATTCTCTATACAGCCTATCAACCTCTTCCGGATTTTTAACAACTACTACCGGACAAGTTGATTCCCTAAAAATCCTTTCTCCTTCATCGTAAAATATTTCACGGCGGGAAACTACTTCTTTAAGCTCTCCTATAACAAGCAAATCTGCAGAAACATCCCTTACCGCATTTACCACTTCTTCATGTATTACACCCTTAAGAAGCAGCCCTTCATATTCCACTTTTTTGACTTCAGCCATTTTTTTCACGCGTTCAAGGGTATTCGTTCCCTGATCTTTTAAATCGCGCTCATATTCAACAGCCTCAATTTCTACAAATATCCTGGTCTTTAAGAGTTCATGCAAGCTCCTGGCATCTACCACATATACCGCGAAAAGCTTGGCATTTAACTGCCTTGAAAGGTAAATTGCATATTTTGCGGTGCACAACGACGCTGCGCTTCCGGAAAGAGAAACAACAATGTTTTTTATTGAAGACATTTACCTGCCCAGCCTTTCCTTGATAAGTTTCAGCATCGAGAATGATTCCCGCGCTTCCTCTTCAAGGCTATTATTTATATATTTAAGGGTTTCCCTAAAATATGGCAGATGAATTTTTTCGAGAGCATTTACCTTTCTTATGGTTTTCTGGACTTCCTTTGCGATACGCAGCAGCGCAATTTTCTTCTCGGCAAGCTGGGAAATCAATTTAATAATATCCTTAAATCTCACGATTACCTCATCCACATAGAAACTTACGCCGACCGGGCTGTAGAATGGTTCGTTTTCGGTAACCTTAAAGTCTATTGCCGGAATATTTACGCCCATGACTCTGCGGTTTGAAATGGTAATCGAACTTTTTATATCTATTGCTGCGGTAAGAGCTTCCATCTTCTGCCTTCCCACAACTATTGTAGCACGATCAACTAAAACATAAGCTTTCGCTATCGCCTCATCAAGCTCGCGTTGAAACCTGTCTACAACATGTATTATGGAAGTTAATTCTGTTATTAAAAGCCTTCTTTTTTCATCAAGAAGGTTGTACCCTTCCTCTGTAAGGGCGAGGGTTTTTTTAATCCGTAAAAGATTTGTTTTTGTCGCTGCTATATTTGCCCGCATATTTATTACGCTCCATGGACTTCGTCTCTTTTCTTATAATATTTTTTAACCATCTCCTCGCGAATTCTCACCAGCTCATCAGCGGGTAAAAGCGAAAGCACGTGCCAGCCAAGGTCAAGCCCTTGTTCAAGCGAACGATTTTCGTAATACCCCTGGGTTAAAAACTTTTTTTCGAATTCATCACCGAACTTAAGGTAAAGATTATCCAATGGCGATAATTCTTCTTCTCCTATAATTGAGGCAAGCGCGCGTATATCTTTTACCTTTGCATAACAGGCAAACAACTGCGAGGCGAGCGCTGAATGATCCTCTCTGGTTAAACCTTCTCCAATATTGTCTTTCATAAGACGGGAAAGCGAAGGAAGCCCCGCTATCGGCGGATATATTCCTCTTGCATGCATTTCCCTCTCAAGAACAATCTGGCCCTCGGTAATATAGCCTGTCAAATCCGGTATAGGGTGGGTAATATCATCGTTAGGCATTGTAAGAACAGGCAGTTGCGTTATGGAACCGTTTATGCCTTTAATCATGCCTGCACGTTCATATAAACTTGCAAGGTCACTGTAGAGATATCCGGGATAACCTTTCCTGGCCGGAATTTCTCCTCGTATAGTTGAAAGCTCGCGAAGCGCTTCGCAGTAATTCGACATATCGGTCATTATTACCAATACATGCATATTTTTCTTAAACGCCAGAAACTCGGCGCAGCTTAATGCAAGCTTTGGAGTAAGGAGCCTTTCGATAGACGGGCTGTCTGCAAGGCTTAAAAACATAGTTACACGCTCAAGTACCCCTGAATCTTCGAAACTTTTTATGAAAAACTTTGCAGTATCGTACTTAACGCCCATTGCCACAAAGATAACGCAAAATTTTTCATTTTTAACATGGGCCTGGCGCGCAATTTGGGTGGCGATTAAATCGTGCGGAAGGCCGCTTCCGGAGAATATCGGAAGTTTCTGGCCGCGTATCAGCGTATTCATCACATCTATGGATGATATGCCTGTTTCAATTATGTTTTTAGGATAATCACGCGCAGTCGGGTTTATGGCAAAACCGTTAACGTCAACGTAATCGTCATAAAGCGGCTTGGACATTTTATCAAGCGGATTGCCGAGGCCGTCAAACACTCTGCCCAAAACATCCTCTGAAACCCCAACCATCAGAGGTTTTTCCTTAAATCTTATTCTGCTTGATTTTAGAGCAAGGCCGCTGGTTCCTCCTAATACCTCAACTATCGCATATCCTTTGCCCGCTTCAATAATTATGCCTAAGCGGGTTTTCCCATCCTTATCTACTATATCAACCAGCTCATTGTAACCCACGTTATGGATATTACGGATAACAAAAACCGGCCCGACTATTTCATCCAAACCAAGATATTCTCTCAAATTATATTCTTTCATACTTAAGCCCCTCCTTAGGGGCGATGCACGCTGCGGATTCTACGCACGGACGCAATCTAGCAAAGGGATTAGACACCCAGCCCCATAAAAGATTCGTCGATTTTTTCGGGAAGTTTGGCCAATTTTTCAAGATCATTTTCCGTATAGGTAAGTTTCATGCGCATAATTTCCTTATATATCGGAGTTTCTCTTATTTCCGTAACGTTCACGCCTTTCTTTATAACTTCTTCGCTTTTATGATAAAACAAAAGTATGATTTTTAACATCAGAAATTGTTTACGGGCTGAAGAATAAGTATCTACTTTATCAAAAGCGCTTTGCTGCAAAAACGTATTCTTAAATATGCTGCAAACCTCAAGTATAAGCCGCTGCGTCTGCGGAAGGACGTCAGGCCCAACTAATTTTACAACCTGCAGAAGTCTTTGTTCTTTCTGCAAAAGCTCCATTATTTCGTAACGGAGCGATGACCAACTCTCGTCAATATTTTTATGCCACCATGTTTTTATATCATCAAGATATTCGGAATAACTGTCTATCCAGCCTATTGATGGATAATGCCTTGCATTGGCCAAGTCCCTGTCAAGAGCCCAGAAACACCTGACAAACCTTTTAGTGTGCGATGTAACCGGTTCGGAAAAATCTCCGCCCTGCGGCGATATAGAAGCAATAATTGTAATTGAACCGTCTTCGTTATTTAAAGTTTTTACTTTACCGGCGCGTTCGTAAAATTCCGCAAGCCGTGATGGCAGGTATGCCGGGAAACCTTCTTCAAGCGGCATTTCTTCAAGCCTGCCGGAAAGCTCGCGAAGAGCCTCTGCCCACCGGCTCGTTGAATCTGCCATTAAAGCAACGTTATAACCCATATCCCTGTAATATTCGGCCAATGTTATACCTGTATATATACTTGCTTCACGCGCGGCAACAGGCATGTTCGAAGTATTTGCGATAAAAATTGTCCTCTCGGAAAGAGCGCGGCCGGTGCGCGGGTCAATTAATTTTGGAAAATTTAATAAAACATCGGTCATTTCGTTTCCGCGTTCGCCGCAGCCTACGAATATAACAATGTCAGCGTCACTCCATTTAGCCAGCTGATGCTGTACAACGGTTTTACCGGTTCCAAAGCCTCCGGGAACCGCAACACAGCCGCCTTTGGCAACCGGAAAAAGCGTATCTATCACGCGCTGCCCGGTAATTAAAGGCTCACTTACTGTTTCCCGGTCAAGGTAAGGCCTCGGTTTTCTTACGGGCCAACGCTGATACATGAAAATGTCGGAATCCTGTCCGTTACTTTCTACCACGGCAATTTTTTCCGAAAGCAAATATTCTCCCTCTTTGGCAACCCATTTCAACTTACCCTCTATGGTTGGATAAGACATTATTTTATGTTTTATAAGAGCGGTTTCTACAACTTCTCCAATCACTTCTCCGCCCTTTATTGCGGTGTTTACTTCCTTAACCGGCTTAAAATGCCACTTCTTATTTCTATCTAAAGCCGCTACATGAACTCCCCGTTTTATAAAAATACCTTCTTTCTCCTGAATTGCTTCAAGCGGCCTTTGTATTCCATCGAAAATCTTTCCGATAAGCCCTGGCCCCAATTCTACATATAAAGGATAGCCTTCACTATAAACCGGGTCTCCGGCTTTAATTGAGGTTGTGTCTTCATAAACCTGCACGTAAGCTTTATCTTCCTTAAGGCGCACGACTTCCCCGACAAGATGCTCGTCGCCCACCTCAACCATATCAAGCATACGAAGCGTAGAAACTTCTTCGATTTCTACAACCGGGCCCACAACCCTGAATATACGGCCTGCAATGTTTGCCATTATAACTTCCTCAATAAATCCATATAAATATCATCCCGTACCAAATTAAGCCGCGAAGTAAACCTGGCATCATAAATCAATCTTCCATCCATAGACTGCACGATGAAACCTATGTCCTTAAAGTCGTCTCGTGTGAATTTAAGCACGATTTCCTGATTAAGTTTATTTTTACATAATTTTTTTGCGTCGTCAGCAAAAGCATCATTGATTATTTTTTCATCGAAAGGCGAATAAAGCACTTCCAGGCTCTTAGCATCTATAACGTCTGTTGCTTCCAAAATTACCCTCTTTAAGAATTGAGGATATTCCTGCTCGCGCCTAAACGCAGACGCACAATTACCAAGCTCAATAAATACCTCTTCTATGAATTTGCTTTTCTCCCCCATAATCACTCTTTTTTTCTCAAGATTAAGAGCGGAAAAAATTCTTTCCTTGATTGTGTTTATTTTCTTTTCCAATATGAGGAGTCCGTCTGCTTTATCCTTTTCAGCCTGCTCTCTGGCGTCATTTAGTATATTCGCAGCCATAGTTTTTGCACGGCTTAGGATTTCTTTTGTTTCATAGTCGGTTTCTTCGTGGATTTTTTTGCGGATTTCCTCGGCATTAGCGATATTTTCCTTTAAATAATCCTGGCTTTTTTGTTTCATAGGATAGATTATGCGCTTATACCTATAATTTCCTTTAAAGATTCTGTAACGCTTTTGCGTCTTTTAGCGGGACCCCTTGAAGGAACTTCCACTATCAGCGGGAGCTCCTCGCTATAAAGAAATTGATTAAGCTTCTCCCGCATAAAAGAGGCGGCTTTTTCGGTTACAATTATAATTCCAACGTTTTCTAATGCTAATGCAACGTTAAAAGCCTCCAAAGCTTCAGCTTTAGTTGAAATTTCCCTGGTTTCTATGCCTGAGAATTTAAAACCAAGGCTGCTTTCTTTGTCTGCTATGCAGAAAAAATTCATTTTGCACGTCTTCAGCTTTCAGTTATCAGCTGTCATCTGCCCATCAAGGGCACCCCTTTGGTGGGCTGATAGCTGATGCCTAATATCTGATAGCTTTTAGATTTTACCCAAAATCATAATAGCTATAATCAAGCCATATATGGCAATACCTTCAGCAAGTCCGACATAGATAAGAGCGCGGCCGGCTATTTCCGGTTTCTCGCTCATTGCGCCAACTGCGGCTGCACCAACGTAAGCTACCGCTATTCCTGCGGCAATTGCGCTTAAACCTGTTGCAATTGCTGCGGCAAGAAAACCCCACTGGGCTACAGCCGGGTTAACGTTTGAAGTTTCCGCGGCTGCGAAAACAAAACTAGAAGCGCTTAAGGCAAAATTTGCAATTACCAAAACAAAAATCCATAACATTATTCTTTTAACTTTCATCCGGCACCTCCTTTGATAAAAACCAATAAGTCTAGCTCAAAGCCCACGCGTTGTCAATGGTTTATAAACATGTTTACCGGTTACAAAGAACTTCGAGAAAAATTCATAGTAGTTTAAACGCAGCGACTGTATGCTCACAACCATTCCTTCAAGTAAAACTATAAGAATATTTCCCAAAATTATCACAAGCACCGACAAAGGCAGCCCCCCGACATCCCTTAAGAGCCGCGAGAGTTCAAAGATAGCAAGAAACAATCCGGCGTGTGCAAGGGAAAACGCCGCGATACGTATGAAGGAAACAGTGTTTGCAAGATAGCCCATTATTATTTCTAAAATATCTACCAGGCTTTCCATAAAAGAAACAAATAAGCTTTCTTTCTCTTTTTTCTTCCTAAAAACCACCTCTATAACGGGTTTTAAAAAAATAAGGGTAAGCCCTGCAAAAATTAAAATCAGATAAATTGAAGGAATATTTTTTTCGGCAACAAATAATTTGCTTACCAAAGCAATAGCAAGCCAATAAATTATTCCGGTTATCAATCCTGACTTATCGAATAAAGCCTTAATATAATCTTTATCGCGCAGTGCGTTTATGATATTTACAAATATGCCCAAAGTGATAATTATTACGCCAAACATGACGCTTATTTTGAAAACCTCTAAAATATTTTCCATAGGCCTTATCCATATGGCAGGAATTATCTTTTCAAATCCAAAGACGCTTCCGTAAAGAATGCCAAAAATAGATGAACTTATGCCGCAATAGACAAGAAGGGTTGAGGCCTGTTTAATTTTTATGTTTTTGGCTCTTCTTATCAATAAACCAATGAACGCCAGAGATAACCCCTGGCCTAAGTCTCCAAACATCGCGCCAAACATTATAAGAAAACTGATTGCGACAAATATCGTAGGGTCAATTGTGCCGTAACGGGGAAGACCGTAGGAATTTATGAGAAGCTCAAAAGGCTTAAATATTGCGCTATGCTCAAGATAAACAGGTATATCTTCTTTTGGAATATTCAGCTCTTCCGCTCTTTTTTTCTCAATATATGAAACCCCTGCTATTTTTTTGATTTCGCCCGTTACTTTATCTTTATCCTTACGCAGCACCCAGCCTGAAAGTATAACAGTTTTATCTGTTACGCAAGAAAATCTTTTTGCTTCGATTAACGATTTTTTAAGGCTGATGAATGCGCGTATTTTACTCAAAACGCTTCCGTGTTCTTTTGCGATTTTATTTATACGAAAATCCAATTCTTTTATGCGTTTTTTGTATCCATCTATTTTTTCTTTCAATTTATTTTCAACATCTCCGGACATTTCCTGGTCACCTTCCGGAAACTCTATTTCCTGGAAAGCAACGTCTTTTAAGATTTTTTCAATCACTGCTCTGTCCCGCCTTAACCCTATGGTAAGCGTTATGATTTTTCCGTCCTGTTTTCTAACGGGGTAAAAAAGATGGGGAATTTCACAAAGGCTTCTCTCTAATACCGCCAGATTCTTTTCGTCTACCTTGCCGAGATTAACCTGAAGAAAAGTATAATAAGCCCCGCGTTTAAGCGGGAAGGCAAAATAATCCCTTATCTGCGCAAACATCGATTCTGTCGTCTTGAGTTCGCCTACCAAATCCTGCCTTTCGGATGTTATTGCCGAAAGCTTTTCATCAAGCGATTTAAAAATTTCATTTACGCTTTCGACGGAAAAAGTTTCTATTTCGCGGCTGGGTTCAATTGAAACATTGAGTTTTCTTAAAATTTCCCGGAAGGTTACCTCAAGCGCCTGCAATTCAGTGTTTTCTTTTTCTATTTCAAGCAAAGTAAGGCTGCTTACTTCCTCTTCTATTTTTCTGATATCGACCGGCTGAAAAATGCCAAGCCTGACAAGACGGGAAACAACTTCCTCTATCTTGTCTTTAAAGACAACCATACTCAACATATCCATTGAAGACGAAGTAAACATATTCACCTTTTAAAAATTAATAATGCGAAATTATTAATTAAGAAATTAAAACACTATATGCCAATTAAATGCGATATATCTTCGCTTTTAGCTCCTAAACTTTTGGCATAAATTAGCGAAATAAGGTTTCTGGTTTCCCTGCGCTTTAATATTAAATATCCTATGACGGTTCCTATCGTAAAAGGAAAACCAGCCAATACACGCCTGACTTCCCTTAAAAGAATTTCGTAAAGAAAATTTTCGATAAAATATATATTTGCATCAGCTAATTCTTTTACTTTCGCATACTGGCCGAAAGCAACGCCTTCTACCACCTTGGCAAGCCCATCTGTTGCGTAAAAACTTCTTACACTATCTTTATCTATTTTTTCTCCTCCGGGGATAACCACATCCATCATTGCAGCAATTCCAAGCGAGTAGTATTTTCTAAGTTTTATCAATGAGTTTATATTTTCGATGTCGATTTCTATCCCCAATATTTTCCGGGAAACTTTTTTGTCATACGAGGAAAATTTTTCGCAGGCCGCCAGGAGCCTCTGATAATAATTTATATCCAGGGCGCTTTCAAGATAAAATGTAGAATTTCTTTCCTTAAATTTGTCTTTCGCCTTCAAGAGCGGCTGCTTGTATGGTGTTTCATCGAGCAGAAGTATTATTTCTTCGATATTCTGGCAGGAAATAATTTTTTTAAAATCAATATCAAACGCTACCTCTTCGCCTAAAAGAAAATCGTTTAACTCAATCTCCATTTTTTTATGCCATGCACGAAGCACAAATTTAAGTTCATCTATTTCAAAACGCTGGGACAAAAGCAAAACAAAGTTTTTTTCTGTATTCGTAGGAAGCATTCCGTAAACTTTTTTATAAATATGCAAATCATTTAATACCAGTTCTTTTTCCAGGTGTTCGAGGCTTGTTTCTTCTTTCTTAATTTTTTCGGCAATATTTTTATATGAAGTATTCTTTAAAAAATCCAGCAATTCATAGAGGTCCTGCGCATCGGTAAGCCGCTTTAGATAATTTGCATCGATAAGATACGAAAGCATCGCGCGGATTTTTGCGTTTGCGAAGGAATACTTGGTAAGGTCTAACATTTTATTCTTTTTTACTTATCACCTGCAAAAAAAGATTCTTTGCGATAGCAGGAATATCTTTTTCCCATGATTTTCGTAAGCGGATACTTTCCTCTTCCGTTTCTTTCAGAATCTTTTCTTTCTCGGTAAGAAACTGTTTCTCTACGCGCGCCTGTTCCTGAGTTAAAAAGTGCTTAAGGCCGGCTTCTGCTTCTTCAAGGTAAGATTTAGCTTTATTTTTAGCGTCCGTGACGATTTCCTCGCCTTCAATCCTGGTTTTTTCAATTACCTTCCGGGCAGCATCTTCCTCTTTAAGAATTTCATTGACAACGTCTTTCATTTTTTATACCTCTTTTAATGGCTGCAATATCCAAGATTATAACCGTAATGCCTTACTAGTATTAAATTATTTTACCGACAATAAAAATAAAAGCAAGCCTGATTATGACAGGACAAAGAAGTGCATATTCGTTGTTTTTGTAAGCAGGCAAGCCGGGGGGGGTCTCATGCAATTATCTGCTTAAAGCGCCAAAACCATTGAACCCCAAAGAAACAGGCAGTATTTATTGCGCGCGCAAATTATCATAGGTTGCCAGAGAAAGGCGGGCTATGAATTTCTTTGCTTTACTATAATCCTTCACTCTTTTGGTAAAAACACACACCACGCAATCTCCTTTTGAGGAAAAAATAATACCGGCATCATGCACAACACCTCTCTCAAGGCCGGTTTTGTGGGCAACTTTTATGTTTTTAGGCAGATACCGCGGAATACGGTCATTAATCTTTTGTTTGCTTAAAAAAGAAAGCATCAGTCGGGATGAACCTTTATCTACGAGATCCCCATTGTAAATTTCTTCCAGAAGAAAAACTATGTCGGAAGCACTTGTGTAGTTTTCAACTCCGCGTTTTCTTCTTGAAAAATCCATCATTTTGCGCTTCAGAACAGTTCTTTTTAAACCAAGCTCCCTAAACCCCTTATTCAGATATTGATAGCCCAGAATATCGATAATCTTATTAGTTGCAGTATTGTCGCTGTTTGCAATCATTATTTCGATAATTTCCTCAAGAGTTAAAACCACAGGTGCGGGCATTGTTTTTATTATCCCTGAACCGCTGGTGATATCCTTTGAGGAGATTTTAAATTTTTGGGAAAGCGAAACTTTCCCTTCCTTGGCCGCTTTAAAAGCAACCGCAGCTATGGGTAACTTTATAACGCTGGCCGCAGGAAACATTTTATCTTCATTGCGCGATATTTCACAGAAAGGCTTCTCGATATTTTTAATAATATAGGAATAATCTCCGCTAAACTTCTTTGAGATAATTTTAATCTTATTCTCAAGAGCCGTAAAAGATTTATAGCTCTGCGCACAAGAAGCGGTTTCTGTGTAGATGAAATAAAGGCAGAACGAAGCAATGAAAACTAGCAAAAAAAAAGCAAAAAAGACGCGCTTTTTTTTAAACATTTGCCAAACCTCCCTTGATGCAATTTTGCCATATTATCGCTTAAATAGGCCAATAAAATTAAGGGGTCAAAGGTCTTTATAGGGCTCTTTAAAAGCCCTGTAAATGCAAAAAATCATAAGCCACAATATTGCCCCCCACGAAACTATTAAAAAAATCCAGCCTGCTATTGTCATTCTTTTACTTGAAAATGTTTTTTATGCGCTTTGCGCACCAGTATAGCTATGACTATAAAAAGCATCACGAACCCCAGGCGCGTAGCTAAAATATAAGGGATATTCTCGCGGGCTACACCTTTAAGTAAAAAGGTCGGCACTGCCTGCTGAAAAAGCCAAAATCCCAGCACAAAAATCAAAAATAAAGGCGTAATATATTTTATAATAAATTTATAGAAGCGCGGAATATTAAGTTCTGCTCCGTGATGCATTTCATTCCAGGCTTTGTCTATTCCGAAAATCCAGACAAACAATATACATTCAGCCAAAGCAAAAACTATAAGGAAAAAAGAGCCGGCCCAGAAATCAATTTCATCAACTACTCCACGCGCCAGAAAAAATATCGGAAACTGGCAGATTAAAAAACTAATTACCCCCAAAATAGAAACAGCTTTTTTGCGCGAAATACCCAAGTCATCGCTCAAAAAAGCAACTGCCGGCTCAAGTAGCGATATGCTTGAAGTAAGGCCTGCCAGGAACAAAAGAAAGAACCACATAAAAGAGAATACCATTCCATAATTTATTTTTGTAAAAATAAGCGGCATGGAAACAAACCCTATATTGAAACTTCCGCTTTGAGCTATTTCAGTTGCGCCTGCGCCGCCAAAAAATGCAAATGCAAGAGGTATAATAATTGAACCTCCCAGGATAACTTCGGCAAACTCGTTCAGGGAAGAAGCCGTCAGCCCCGATAAAATTATATCATCGCCCTTAGAAAGGTAACTGGCATATGTTATGATAACGCCTATGCCAACGCTTAAAGTAAAAAGAATCTGCCCGGCAGCAGCAAGCCAAACCTTTGCATTTAAGAGGGCCTTAAAATCAGGATTCCATAAAAAACCAAACCCGTTTGATATGTTCCAGTCGGGGTGTCCGGCAACAGGCGCTCCAAGCGTAATCACTCTTATTGCAATGACAATTGCAAAAATAAAAAGAAGCGGCAGCGCCAGTTTGCACAATCTTTCAATTCCTCCTTTTACACCCTTATAGATAATTGTAAAATTTACAATAAAAGTAAGGACAAAGAAAAGATACGTGACAAGAAAAATATCTTTTGAGCTTATTCCCTGGTATTTATGTAAAAAATCAACTGCACCCGCCTGATTAGAAAGATGCGTGCACGTGCCTTTAAGGGAATAAAAAGCATAACCCAGAAGCCAGCTTTCGATATAAATATAATAGATGAATATTGCAAGTGGGCCAAATACGCCTATTGCGCCGAAATATTTTGAAGCGCGGTGTTTCCAAAGCCGGTTAAAAATCAGAGGTGCTGTACCGTGGCCGAATAATCCGCCGTATCTGCCTATAGCCCATTCAATCCACATAAGCGGTATGCCTAGAAGAAAAAGCGAAACAAAGTATGGTATCATGAATGCGCCGCCGCCATTTTGCGCTGCCTGGGAAGGAAACCTTAAAAAATTTCCAAGGCCGATAGCAGAACCCGCGACAGCAAGAATAATCCCGATTTTAGAAGTCCATTTTTGTCTCATCTTTCAATACGCTAATTACCACGAATTAAAAACAAATGGCTACGAATGGAAACGGATTTATTCGTAATAATTTGTCTCCTGATTAGTTAAAATTCGTGTCTAAAAAAATTATATCAAAAAGCTATTGATTGTAAATAGAAGCAATGATTTTTTTATTAAAAAATTAAAGATAGACAACATCTTCTTTGTGATATACGGAAAGAAACAACAACATATAGTCTCGTAGATGCCGCGTGAGCAGAAAATTATTTTTTATATGCTCCCTGCCATTTTCGCCAAGCCTTTTGGCGTAACGCGGGCTATTTAGAAGCTGTTTTATGGAAAAAGCCGCTCCTTCTATCGAACGGCAAAGAAGCCCTGAATATTTATGCTTTATTTGTAAAGGAATGCCTCCTGTGTGCGAGGCAACAACAGGTTTCGCCTTCCATAATGCCTCAGCAACCGTAAGGCCAAACCCTTCTCTTAAGGATTTTTGCACAATAACCGTTGACGCTCTCTGTAAAGCATTAACTTCGATATCGCTATGAGGGAGCAACAATACATGTATGTCTTTATCGTCCGCAGCGCATTTTCTCACTTCTTCAAGCACTCTCACGCCTTCAGGATCATCCGAGGCAGTACCGCCGGCAAGCACTAAAGTGCAATCTATATATTTTTTTACTAATTTATAAGCTTCAATAACGCCTATGGGGTCTTTGAGCGGGTCAAACCTTGATATTTGGGTAACTATCGGTTTGTCGTCCGGCACATTATATTTTGCCAAAACAGACGTTATAACTTCCTGCGGTAATTCTTTGTTCTTGTCGCTAAGGGGGTCTATAGAAGGCGGAATCAGAAATTGCCGTATAGGCAGCCTGCGGGAGAAATTAGGAGAAGAGAATACGGCAGAATCGTAATTGAGTATAAAATTCATAAGAAAACGCCACACGCGCCTATCAGGGTTAGAAACATCAACATGACAGCGCCACAGCCATTTGTTTTTCTTTCTTTTTTTAACCAAAGCAATCGGCTGGGGATCGTGTATAAAAACAATATCGCCGTAGGTATTCATATTTTTTATATTCCAATTGCTTATGTCCATAAAGAGATTAAAGTCGCGCTTGCTTATTTCCTGCGGCCGCCCATGCAATGCATTATGAAACTTTTTGGTTACTTCAAAGAAAGCTTCTTCTCCCTTTATCTGGTCCCAATGCGTATCTACGCCCAGTTCGCGAAGCAGCGGAACCATTCTGTTTAGTATTTCCGCCACGCCCCCGCCAAGAGATGTTGAATTTACATTCTGTATGACCTTGCCCTTTAAGTGCCCGGCAATTAGCTGTAAATCCTCAATTGTCGACTCCCCTGCTATCGGAATATAATCTTTTATGTTTGCCATGTTAATTTTTATTTCTCACATAATTTTCAATTACATTTATTAATACCTGGCGTAAATCATCCAGCGTATAAGTGTAAGGGTCTAAATTGGCTATCCTGCCTGCCAGTTCTTTTATGCCTAAAGAAGTCTCAATCCAGCAGGAAAAATCATTGGCTGGTTTTTCGAGGCGCAGCCTTGCTTCAAAAATATGAAAATATATCGAATCAATGGTTACCTTCTTAAGTATCTCTGCGAAATCCGATAAATTATAAGCGATATACTTTGTGGGTGAAATAAAGCTCACCGATTTCATAAAATGAAATTCCTCGCCTTCGGAAGAAAATTTAAGCCTTGCGAAAAAATTATTTTTTATATAATATTCTATTGTTTCAATGATTTCTTCGCGCAATGCACGTATCGTATTGAACCGTATGGTATCTATGCTTGCGAGTTCCTCCCCCAAAGCAGCTTCGCCCAAAATTTCGCTGACCCAGTATGCAAAATCATTGGGCGGTTCAGGAGAAAGGTATTGATGCTGCTGAAGAAACCTGTGAGTATGGTGGTAAATGCACGAACCAGGAACCTTCTTTATAAGCTTAAGCAGCTGGCTTAAATTTGAAGCACGCAAGCCGGTTAACTCCGTTAGATGCAACCTTGTATAGAATTTAAACGGCTGGGCGTCCTTCATCAAATCAAGCATATAGCTTTCCTTTTTTTACATCCAGGATAAACCTCAGGAATTTCAAAACTTCGCCCGTATTATTAAGGTAATACTTTGCGTTAGTTTTTTTCTTTTTGCCGACAAAAACAGTAATACCTTTAGATTTTAGCGCCGAAAAGGCATCTTCGTCCGTTTTATCATCGCCGATATAAACAGGTAAAATTGTTTTTTTGCCGCATAGGCGCTTCTTTAGTTTAAGAAGCATTAAAACTGCCTTCCCCTTGTCCCAGGAAATCGCCGGCCTTACGTCAAAAACCATTTTCCCTGGTTTTATCATAATTTTATTTCCGGACAAATACGGTCCGGTAATTCTATTAAAAATAGCCTTTACTGATGGAATCTGCCTTTTATAAACCTGCCTGAAATGCAATGCCACGCCAAAACCCTTATCTTCTATAATAACACCGTTAATTGAAGAAAACTTTCTTTTTAGCTGTCTTCTAACATCCCCTATGGTTTTGCGGGATTCTTTTGGTACAAACATCTTAAATTTAATTTTTGGCCCGGAAATTTCAAGGCCGTGATTTCCGGAATAAATAATATTGCTTAAACTTATTTTGCTTTTAATGTCTGGTAAAGCCCTGCCGCTTATTACTGCCAGTTTTATTTTTCCGTTTTTTGAAATATCATTTAGAAGGTTTTTTGTCCGCAAATTAATAAGTGCTTTCTCTGGAGCTTTCCTGATTCTAGTTATGGTCCCATCGTAATCAAGCAGAAGAAAAATCGTTGAGTTACTAATTATCTTTTCTATTTCGCTCAAGTTGGAAAACAAGTAACGCATTAAAGCTTTATTTATATTATTTTTTAAGGCCGGTCAATTCAATTATGATATTTGCCGCCCAGCGGTAGATATTGTTTTCCTTTATGGTATTACGCATTTTTTCCATGCGTTTATTTTTTTCTTCTCCCGGCATTTCTATCGCAAGCTTTATATTGTCTGCAAACTCTTCAATCGAATAAGGATTTATTTGGATAGCTTCCGGCAATTCCCTGGCAGCGCCTGTAAATTTACTTAAGAGAAGCATTCCGTTAAGCTTGTTTTTTGCTGCAATATATTCCTTAGCCACGAGATTCATTCCATCATGCAAGGAACTAACAATGCAAATATCCGCGAGCTCATAATATGGAGCTATTTCTTCGGGTGAAAAATGCCGCTTAAGGTAAATTATCGGCTGCCAATTTCCATTCGAATATTTCCAGTTTGTCTTTTCTACAAGCTCATCAATTTCTCCCATCAAATCGTGATAGCGTTTTATGTGGGTACGACTTGGCGCGGCTAACTGGATAAAAACAAATTTATTTTTATATTGGGGATATTTTTCAAAAAATCTGTCGATAGCGAGGATTCTTTCAATTATTCCTTTTGTATAGTCTATCCTGTCCACGCCCACAGCAACAATTTTCCCTTCAAGTTCCAATTCTTTCATGATTAAATCCAACTCTTGTGGTCTCGAAAAAAAAGATTTATCCGCTAGTTTTCCGTCAACGCTGATAGGAAAAGACCTTACAAAAGTTTCTCTGCCCAAACGGTTAACGCTGAATTTTTCCGTATCAACACGGGATTCAAGAAGCCTGTTTACGGTATCTAAAAAATTATTGCAATGATTTTGCACATGAAAACCTATCAAATCGCAGCCGAGCATACCATTAAGAATTTCTTTCTGATAAGGACATATAGAAAAAACTTCCGGATTGGGCCAGGGTATATGCCAAAATAACGCGATTGTCGCATCCGGCCGTTTTTCTTTGATCATTCTACCAAGCAACGTAAAATGATAGTCTTGTATAAACACAAAAGGATTTTTGTTGGGCAATTCATCCAATATGCTTTCTGCGAATTTTTGGTTTACTTTTTTATACATTTGCCAATCTGCTTCTCTAAATATAGGGCGTGTATGGGTAGTATGGCAAAGCGGCCATAACCCCTCGTTAGAAAAGCCGTAATAATACCCCTCTTCTTCTTCTTTCGAAAGCCATACTCTTTTAAGTATGTACCTGTTGTCATCAGGCGGAACCCCCAGTTTATTCCTTGAATTTACAAATTTCTTATCAGCGTTAGCGCTTCCATGCGCCACCCATGTCCCGCCGCAGGCGCGCATTATCGGGTCTATTGCGGTAACTACGCCGCTTGCCGGACGGACGCATTTCGTCTCGCCGGTTATCTGGTCAATAACATGCATGTACGGCTCTCTGTTTGAAACAACGAATAAAGCATTCTCGCCTAATTTTGCGCGGACTAAATCTTTAAGTTTGACCTCCGTCCACAATTCCTCCTTTTGGATACGAAGCGACGCCTCTTCCTGAGCTATTTTACGCGCAACCCGTAAGGATAAAGCAACCTGTTCAACTTCACTGGCGAGCTTCCCAAGGTCGCCCTTTTCTTTTATCGGGTGAGCGGTATCTATTTCGCCTTTCTGAAAATGTTGAAACCATTCAGTAAGCTGTTTTACCGGCATAACAAAAATTTGCCTTTGTATTAAAAGCCCTGTTATTATTATGGAAACCAGCAAAATGATAAGAGGCAGGCTTATGCGCTTCCATAAATCTGTAAGCCGCGTAAACGCATAAGAGGTATCATAAACAACCTCAACCAAGCCAAGCGTATTATTTTCTTCATCAAGGACCGGCAAAGCATAGCTATACACTGAATACTCTTCGAGTTTCTCCAGACCCGCAAAAGGCTCTTTGCTTGTTAAGGCTTCTTTTATGTAGGGTTTTTGTACATCCTGCCATTTGGAAATTCTTTCTGTGATAGCCAGGACATTTCCGTCCTTATCGTAAATAACGCATCCCTGCAGGCGCTCGCGTTTTTGAAAACTTTCCACGAGCCGTTTCGCCATTCTTAAATCGTTGTTTGTAAGAATATTTTTTGCGGAGAGCTCAACGCTTTCGGCAACTGCCTTTGCTTTTCTTTTAAGGTCATCCAGAAGCCTTTCCTCTTCAAAACGGACCTGGATTACGCCAAAAAGAACAAAGGCAATTGAAACAATAATTAAAATCGGAAGGATAAACAGTAAAAGCCGTTTCATTTTTTGTCTTCCTGTTCATAATTTACAGCGCGTACAGGATAAGGAATAATTATATTTTCCGCATTGTAACGCTCGTGCAATTTTTTTATAAATTCATGTTTAATTAAATACTGATCAACGAATTCTTTAGCCCGTAAAATAACAGTGAAGTTTATGCTGTAATCCCCAAAGCCGCTATAACGGATAAACGGTTCGAATTCAGGCACTCCTCCATCTGCCTCCTTCATTACTTCTTTTGCCACTTCACAGGTGATACGTTCCACTTTTTTAAGGTCGCTTTTGTAATGTACGCCTAAGTTAATTGTCACAGAAATTTCTTTTTCCGGCAGATAATAGTTTACTATGATTGCCTGCGCTAGTTTTGCATTCGGAACCAAAACTACGTTATTGGCAAGCATCTTTATTTTAGTGGTGCGCCAATTTATATCCGTAACGTGGCCTTCTTCTCCGGTTTCAAGTTTTACGTAATCGCCTATTTTTACCTGCCGGGCCATAAGTACGTGAAAACCTGAAAAAAGATTTGAAAGCGTATCCTGAAGGGCTAACGCGACCGCAAGGCCCCCCACGCCCAAAGTTGCCAATATGGGCGTTATGGAAACGCCAAGCGTATTAAGTATTACCAGTATGCCTATCGCAAGAACAATTATTCTGCATATGTTTTTAGTAAGAGATGTGCCTGGCACAACACCTTCAATCTTACGTGAATAAGCCTGGATAAGGCCAGCTGCAATATTTGCAAGCACCAAGGTTACCGAAAACATTCCAAGTACAAGCAGAACTTTTCCGGAAATATTTGTCACATTTTGGGGCAAATTCGAAACTGCCAGCGCAAAATACATTCCAAACATTATCGACCAGATAATAAAAGGCGCTTTGATAGAATCAAGAATTATGTCGTCAACCTGCGATTTTGTTTTTTGAGCCCATTTTGTTACCTTGATAAATATTATTTTCCTTATGATGTAACCTGCCAGCAAAACAACGATAAAAACAATTATAGGTATTGTTGTTTTTAATAATTGGGGAAGAACATTTGCTATTTTTTCCATATCAACTCCTTGCACAGGAAGTGCACACCGGCCTATCCGATAAGGCCGGGTGTTATTCTGCTTCGCCCTTCATAAAGCAAAACGCTGGCAGGACTTCGCAGATTTTTGCGGAGAAAACAAAAAAACCGCCATCTTAAATTATATTCAAATGGCGGCACGCAATCTATGAAAAACCTGAAAATTATTATCATATTTTAGAGTTTTTTGCGGTTTTAATCCTAAACTGTATTGATATTTTATTATAAAATGACTTGATAAAAATGCAAGTCAATTTACGGGACAATGAAGCCTGCCATAACCCCTCGGGCTTAAAGCCCGAGATTTCAGCAAGGCGAACACCAAGTGGCGTTCATATGTATCCGCGCTCTTAAAGCACTGCGGTTTTTGCGCCGCGAATGAATAAATACAAAGGGAAGGCTTTTGCCGCCTTCCCTTTATGCAGGAACGCTTACCATGCAGGAATATTTACGAAGATTTTTTGGTAAATAGATTCTTAATTGCGCGAATCAATTTTTTTGTCAACACAATGGCAAATACTGCGGCTACGCAAATTATTACCAGCGCCGGCAGCAGGTTTATTGAATTCCTAAGTAAACCCGAAACAAACGCAACAAAGCTTCGTTTTGTTTCCTTAACGCTTTCCTGAATCATCAGCTTCCAGGAAACCTCATAAAGATTAATTGTAATCATGGATACTGAAATGAGATTGTCATATTCGGAAATTTTGTTTCTTATCGCTTCTATGCGTTTTGCGATCGGAGTAAGTTCGGACTCTAATCTTATTGCCTGCTGGATGTCTGTTTTCTTTTCTTTAAGTTTATCTGCAATTTTGTCATAAACCGTTTTAATGGTATTTAGCTCTGAAACTAGGGCATTATAATCCTGCGACACATCCATGCTGCTAATGTCAAACCTTTTTACCTGCCCAAGCTTTCTTACTTCATCAATTGTTTCTTCGAATTTTTCCTTTGGCACGCGCAGTATAATCTGCGCACTGATCCTGCCGTTTGTTGATTCATTAAAATTAGCCGCGGCAAGATAACCATTATTCCCCTTTCCAATCTTTACTATCTCATCATAAACCTTCTGGATATTTTCTACTTCCAATGTTGCCTGGGCATTACGGATTAGTTTATCTTCCTTGCCTGTAGCTGGAAGATACGGCTCAACTATCACGATAGGGCCTCCCTGCGCCGCCCTTTCAATAGCTTCGGGAGAAAGAGGCTTATTGTAACGGCCTCCTTTTTCAGAACCTGACCAGTTGGCAGAATTATAATCTGTTGTTGTTATCCAAGGCTCATCTTTTTCAACCATATTGCGGCTGGTTGCCATATGCTGAACCCCGCTGGTAACTGACGGCACATAAGCGTTTACCCCCTGTTGCCTAACTAAATTTAAATCGGAAATTCTTGTACGCTTATCATAGCCATAAGGCAACCCCGGAGAATATTGTTCGTCTGTCACAACAGTTTTTGCTAATCTTTTCGCGCCAACAGCTGGCTCATATTCGTAACTCTTAATTCTATCTGCTGAATTCTGGAGCCTGCCCCATACTGAATACCATGAATAATGCTGCATATGCCCGACAAACACAAACATCAGAAGGATAGCCAAAGCCCCGGAACTGATACCGACTATCAGTTTTTTGTTCTTCATTTTAGCCACCCCCTTATATTTTTTCCCCAAAAAGTTAGACTTTATACGCTGTTCTAAATCGGGCGATAATTCCTCTTCTTTATATTTGCCTAAAGTAGAAGAAAGTTTTTGTAGACCTTCATAGTACTTCCTGCAGAAAGTACATTTTTTAAGATGTTCTTCTACCAGATTCTTTTCTTTTCCGCTTACTTCATTATCCAGGTAAGCAGAAATTAGTTTTTTTATTCTTGAATGAATAAATATCATCTTAATTCCTCCATATACGGCAAAAGCTCTTTGCGCAAAGCTTCTTTAGCCCTGAAAATAAGGATTTTCACTTTGCTTAGCGAGCAATTTAAAACTGCAGCTATCTGGTCGTAGCTTAAATTATGGTATTGCCGTAAGACGATTGCTTCTTTTAGCTGAAACGGCAACTTATCTACGGCTTTTTTAACATAAGAAGAGATATCATTTTCCTGGGCGCTGCTATCCGGCATAAAACGCGTATCAGGGATATCCAATTCTTCGTAAGAATTTCCGTCTTTATCTTTTTTTTGCCAGAAGAAAAATATTTTCTTTCTTCTTCTAATTCTGTCAATTGCAACGTTATGCGCAATTGTATAAATCCAGGTAGAAAACTTTGCAACCGGCTCGTAGCTGTCTTTACGCGAGGTTAGTATATAAAACACTTCGCCAACTACATCTTCAGCGTCGGCAAAGCTGGCCAAAAGCTTAAAAGCGTAATTTAGTATGGGTTTCTTGTATCTTTGAAAAATTTCCTCAAGCGCGTCAACACTGCCGGCCCTGTATTCCATCATAATTTCCTCATCTTTTCTCATATTTTCCTGCATAGTATTTAACGCGTAAAAGGGGTAAAAAGTTACACTTATTTTTTAAAAAGGTTAAGTAAATTCATTTAACTCAACCTGGCATTAGCTTTTTCCCGATAAAAACGTTTTCATATCTTCGGGCAAATCAATCTCAAATTGAAGTCTTTTGCCGGTTGCGGGGTGGTTAAAACTTAAAAAACAGGCATGTAAGGCAAGCCGTTTGAATTTTACCCTGAAATCTCTGCCAAAAGCATATTTTCTTTCCCCTAATATAGGGTTACCGATATCGGCGAGCTGTATGCGCAGCTGGTTGGTTCTTCCCGTAAAAGGCTCAAGCACCAGCATACTATAATCATTGCGCTCGATTAAAACGCGATACGCAGTTTTTGCTTTTTTCGGTTTTTCGCCGAATCTCGCTCCTTCTTTATCTATAACGTATCCGGAAAATATGCCTTTTTTTTGTTTCAATCTGCCCCTCACGAAAGCAAGGTAATTTTTTTTAATTGTGCCAGCCCTGAATTGATTCATAATTTTTTCCTGGGTTAACCTAGACTTTCCGTAAATTATTAAACCGCTTGTTTCGCGGTCCAGGCGATGACAGGGATACACAGGAATTTTCAGTTTTTCCCCTAAAAGTGCAGTAAGCGTGTATTTTTCTTTTTTGGGCGTAGGCAGGACTAAAATTTTTGCTTGTTTTTCAAGGACAACAATATAATCATCCTCAAAAATAATCCGGAAAGGCTCTTTCATTTTGGTTTATTGGCTAACACAATCAAGCAATGCATATATTTCTGAAACAACTTCCTGTTGTATCGGCAATTTCTTTCTCGTAAAGTTCTTCTCTGGTGAGGACTTGCCCTGTTTTTGTTCCATAACGGTAAATGGTAATTCCTTTTAGCTTTAAATCGTACGCTGCGAGATAAATCTTTTCCACGTCTTCCAGCGTTGCGTTCTCGGAAAGATTTATTGTTTTAGACACTGCATTGTCGGTATGCTGCTGAAATGCTGCCTGAATCTTTAAATGATCCATGGGATTTATGTCAAATGTCGTAACAAAAGTTTTTTTGATTACGGACGGAATACCTTTTATGTTTTTTAAGGTTGATTCTCCCTTTAAATTATCCATCAAGCTTCTTGAGTAAAGGCCTTCCTCTCTTATTACTTCTTCAAGCAAAGGATTAACCTCAAACAGGCGGCTGCCTTCCAAAACATTCCTGCTGAAGCTTAAAGCAAAAATCGGCTCTATGCCTGACGAACAGTTTCCGATTATACTTATTGTGCCTGTAGGAGCTATGCTATTTACCGTTGCATTCCTCAAACGTAAATTCTTCTTTGCGTAAATTGAGTGTTTATAATTTTTAAAAACGCCCCGTTCTCTGGCAAGCTCGCAGGATGCGCCGATTGAATACTTACGGATAAAACGCATAAGGGTTCCCGCAAATTTAACTGCTTCTTTGGAATTGTAGGGTATGCGCAGCTTTATAAGCATATCGGCAAAACCCATGACGCCTAAGCCGATTTTTCTGTTTGCTTTTGTAATTGCCTCTATTTGTTTTAGCGGGTAATTGTTAATTTCAATAACGTCATCGAGAAAATGCACGCCCAGCTTAACGGTTTCTCTTAACGCTTCCCAGTTAACTTTTTTATTTTTTACGAATTTGGAAAGATTTACGGAAGCAAGATTACAGCTCTCATAGGCAAGTAACGGTATCTCTCCGCAGGGATTCGTTGCCTCAATCTCGCCTAAAGTGCTTAGAGGATGCGTTTTGTTTATCCTATCGAGAAATATCAACCCAGGATCGGCATATTTATACGCGCATAAAGCAATTAGAGAAAAAAGAGTTTTTGCTTTTATTTTTTTTTCGCAAAGCCCCGTCCTTGGATTTATAAGGTCCATATAGCCGTTACGCTTTAAAACTCTTATGAAGTTATCGGTTACACCTACCGATATATTGAAATTCTCCAAAACGCCTTCTTTTAATTTCGCTTCAACGAACTCAACTATATCCGGATGGTCCACTTTTAAAATCCCCATATTCGCACCCCTGCGGCGTCCGCCCTGCATAACCACATCAGTTGCTTTATCGAAAATCTGCATAAAGGAAACCGGTCCGGAAGCTTGCCCTTTGGTCGATAAAACCAAATCGCTTTTAGGCCGAATCCGTGAGAAACTAAAACCTGTGCCTCCTCCGGTTTGATGTATCAGCGCCATTGCTTTTAAAGAGTCAAAAATACCATTCATGGAATCATCAATAGGGAGCACGAAGCAGGCTGAAAGCTGGCCCAATTTCGTGCCTGCATTCATAAGGGTAGGCGAATTAGGAAGAAACTCGAGGGACGACATTTTCTCATAGAACTTTTCGGCAAAATAACTTTCTTTTTTCGAGGAAAAATTTCTCTCGGCTTTTGCGACGTGGTTAGCAACTCTCCTAAACATTGCGCCAGGCGTTTCGATAACCCGCCTATTGTCATCACGAAGCAGGTAGCGCTGCCTTAAAACGCTTATGGCATTTAATGATAATTTAAAACCGTCTTTTACGCCTAATTTTTCCTTGGCAACCCTTATGCTGCTACGGTAATTGCGGTAAAGTATATAAGCTTTGGCAACTTGAGGGTAACCTGCTTTCATCAGGGTTTCTTCAACTATATCCTGAATATATTCTATAGGGATAGCCTGCTTTTCGTATTTTTTAATTGCAGCAAGAGTGCGGGGAAGAATTATTTTAACTAAATTTACGGCTTCACTTTCGTTAAGAACTTCCTGGCCGGATTTTAATATGGCATTATGGATTTTAATATAGTTAAATTCTTCAAGCTTACCATCCCGTTTAATTACTCTCATAAATTACCCGTTAAGCCAGCCGCATAAACATTCCGGAAACTGCGCCCAGCGAATTAGCAAGAATATCAAACACTTCAAATGACCTATATGGAAGAAAATACTGAATACATTCAATAGCAAATCCTACGAAAAAACAATACAGAAATACCTTTATGTAGCAGTTTTTTTTAAGGTTTAACCTAAAAGTATTTATCGCCAGAAACGCGAGGGCGGTGTAAATTAAAAAATGCGTTATTTTGTCAAAAAAAGGGATAAAATCAACACTTTTTGTATTTACAGGAATAACAGAAATAACAGCAATAAAAATGGTGTAGGTATATAAGATACGGAACGAAAATAAACTGCGCATTAAACTAAAACGCCTTTTTACGCAGAGATTGTATTTTTGAAAGAAGAAAATTCTCTAAATATTCAGTCATTACAGGCTTGGCAATAAAACCGTCGGCGCCGAGTTTTTTCGCTTCTACGATATTCTCATCATTATCGTAAGCACTTACGATAATAACTGGCAATTTCGGCTGTTCCTGTTTTATTTTCTTAAGCATAGGGAAACTCTTCTCGCCCTTAAGCAGAATATCAAGAAGCACTAAGTTGTAATCGGAAACGTTTTTAGAAAGTGCCGTTGATAAATCGTAAGCCACATCAATTGCATAACCTTTGCGCGTTAAAAATCTCACTATGGCATCCGCGGTTTCCTTTTCGTCTTCCACTAATAAAATTTTATCCATATGCTCCTCCGTTAAAAAATTTGTTTATACCGCCAGGAAATACATTTTACAGCGTAGCGTCTTCCACGGGTTTTATCATACGCTGCCTTATTTCTTCCAACTTATTTATTATTGCCCGTATTCTGGACGGACCGGTTACTGCGCTTATAACTATTTGTTTTGTCCTGTTACCTATGCGGATTTTTAATCTTTCACCGTCTGAATCAATAAAATCTTTATCTGCCACATACTCGTCTTTAAACTGAAAAATGTCCGTCTTTAAGATGAAATCGGCCAAAGTATTAAGTTCAGCCTCTGATAATTTTGCATTATAAACCTTAGGCTTGTCGTAATAATTGTTTTCGGAAACGATAACCTCCCCCCTGTTGGTTATTATAATTTCGTAGTCCTGCGTTAATGAATGTTTTTTTACTGAATAAAATACGCTTATTTCAGGTGTAGGCTCATAGTATGGCTGGTAATGGCCCGAATACACTTTGGGCTCTTTGGACTGTGCGGATAGGTGATGGGTGAAACCAAATATAAAGCACAAAATCAGGCTGTAAAAAATATATTTTTTCGTTATGTTCATCTTTCTATTTATTTTATACGCTAATTAGGCATTGTCAAGTTTCTATCGATTGGCTATTTCATTATTTAATGTTTTTGGCGGGTGCGTCCAGTATTTTCTTATGCAGCCTTCCAGCCTGCAGGCAAAAAGCTTCTATTTTTGCATCCATTAAAAGCGGAAAAGGGTTGCCGTCAACTTCTATCGACAAAAAAGCGAACTCATGATTATCTTCTGAATTTAATCTTGCCTTACCGTCTATTTCCATTTTTGTTTTTAAATTCATATTACTGCCCAATATGGCTTCGATTATTCTTGAAGGTAAACACGCAAAAGGCCCGACATTTATTACTCCGCAGGCAGAATGCATAATTTCCTTTAAGGCTGCGCCTACTACAACTATTGATTCGCCTGTTAATTGTTCGTTTATCAAATGTTTTCCAAAACGAATGATTTCTTCCATCTCGACGCAGTCATCATGATACAATCCGGACATAGATAATATTTCCTTTATGTTTTTTTCGTATTTTCGCTGCAGCCGTTGCTTTACGAAAAATTCAATCCTCCCGCTAACGCTTAAATTAGATTCAATTATTTTTCTTTTGACCAGATAATCAACATAATGCAGCCACTCCAGGACAGGTGCGGTTTTTACTATAAAACCTCTCTCGGCTAAACGTTCAATTATCGCATTACAGCAGAAATCATCACGCCTTACGTATATTTCACCCATCAGAGCAACCACTTTTGCCTCTTTAAGCGGATATTTTAACGGGATGTTTTTTAGCGCATGCGCGGTTTTGTTTAGCTGCTCTTCCAGGCGGATGCCATCGTTCGATAAACAATGCAAAATTTTCTTCCATTCATTGTCAAATATTGCCATCGCCTTGTTTCTGTCTAGAGCCAGCACTTTAAGGGTATTTTTTATATCATACATCGTATCGGAAATTGCCGCTCCCTTTAGGACGAGCTTGCCGAATTTAACTCCTAAACCGGTATAGCCATTTTGGGTATCCATTGACCAGATTGCTAAATTTTTCATTTTTTGTTTCCGGATCAAATTTTTTAAAAACACGCTATATTGGCCAAAGCGGCAGTTACCTCCGGTTGCGGGCATAAAATAAACATAAACATCTCCGTTAAGAGGCTGTTCTTTGAAATACCGTATCAATCCCCCTGCGGTTAAAATAAGCGGCAGGCATTCTTTGCAGGTAGTATTTGCCCTGCCATATTTTAAAGAAACATCGTCGGAGGGTAGCAGCGATACGGAATTTATGCCTATGGATTTAAATACTGCTGCCAGCGCCTGCGGCCCGAGCTCACCCATAGCTGGTATCAGCACTTTTACCCTTGGATCTTTTATCCTGAACCGCTCTCTGCTGCAAGTCGTAATCCATAATTTTTTCCTGAAATTTATACAGCGCGCGGGCTTGAATTTTTCATTTTTTTCTTCAAGCCTATGCGGCATGCTGCGCACGCCTCTTACTATATCTAAAAATGCTTCAATCCTCGTATTGATTCCTGCATCGGCAGTATGATTATCAATTTCCAAAATGAGCATGGGTTTTTTACCCATAATATCCCTGACGTTTCCTACGATAAAAGAATCAGGGCCGCAACTAAAATTTGTAATAAAGGTAGCGAAAAGCTGCGGATGTTTTTTTATGAAACGGCCGGCCTTAAGAATCATTTGACCGGTTGCCCAATACATATGCCGGTCATCGAATTCGTTTTCATAAGACAAGCAGTCGAAAGGTATAACCGTAATTCCGCGGGATGCGAATTTGTCAGGTATGGCCATATTCGCCTCAATGGCAAAAGCATTATAGGCTCTGCCCAGCAAAACCACGGCTATTCTATCGGGATGTTTTTTAAGCTCATCCAGGCACTTTGCGCCTAAACGTTTTGTTTCTTTAACAAATTCATGCTGTTTCTCGCAGGCGTGCCCATACGCTCGTTTTGCAAGCTTTCTTCTAAAACCCATTCGCTTTGCCATCTCCAGGAATTGGCCTCTTGCGCCTCTAAACCCCTTAGATAAATCAAGTACGGGCGCAAGTATTTTGTTCTTGTCTACATCCTTAAAGGAACTGCGAAGGTAATACGATTCCCCCTGTAAAATTACGCATGTAGACTGCTGTTCTTTTCTGTTGCGCCTGGCGCTTTTTGATTTCAATTCTAAAATTTGCGGCAAGAAAATATAATCCGGGGATTGTTCCAGTAAATCGTGGAACAAGCCATGCGCTATTTCTGCCGGATAGCAAAAAGACGCACCCTTTAGCTGCACGCCCTCATCGCAGATTTTATCGGGAATCATAACTTTGCAACCCAAAGAAGTAAAAAAATTGTAATACAGCGGAAACAAAATGTGCGTAAGAAAAGACTTATTAATCCCTACAGTCTTAACCTGCTTATGCGTAAGCGCTTTGCCGGGCTTAGCATCCTGGCTGAATAAATATTCCTGGCGTTTTTTGACTAAGTTTGCTTCTTCACTGTCAACTTTAAGGTCATAACACAAATTGTAATACTTGTTGCAAAGGCCGCCAAAAAGATGAACCTTACCCAGAACTTCTATGCGTGCGATATCACATTTCCTGTCGCACTTCTCAAGTCCGCCGTTACATTTGAAAAATCCCTTATGAGAAACTTTTCTGTTCATAAGCTCTGCGAGATCAAAATTTTTCTCCTTTAGTATACCGGATTTAAGTTTATTTTTGACCTCCAAAGCAACTCCGAATGCCCCCATTAATCCCGGGTCAGGGGGAACGACAATACTTTTTCCAAGAATAGATGCCATGGCCAAAGGAACTGCTTTGTTGTAGCAAACACCGCCTTGCATGAAAATTTTATTACCTACGATTCTGTTTCCTTTGACTCTATTATTATAATTAACGCATATGGAGTAAACCAAGCCCGCTATTATATCTTCTTTTTTAAGCCCGTCCTGACAGGCAGCTTTGATGTCACTGCTTATAAATGCCGCGCACTGGTCGTTAAAGTTCGGAGGGTTATTGCCCCTCAATGCATATTGCTCGATATCTTTTAATCCTACGCCTAAGGTTTCCTTGCAGGACTCCTCAAGAAAAGAACCTGTTCCAGCGGAACATGCTTCATTCATTGCGTAATCCGAGGAAACTCCATTGGTAACGTAAGTATATTTTGCATCCTGTCCGCCTATTTCAAAAATGGTGTCGACATCGGGGTCAAAATATACAGCTGCTCTTGAATGCGCAATAATTTCATTAACGATAGCATCAGAAAAAGCGTGCAAAGCAACTATCTGCCTTCCGGAGCCGGTTACGCCCAATCCTATAATTTTTATTTTTTTATCGACATTGACTGCTAATGCTTTATAGCAATTGAGCGCTGCTTCAATCGGGTTGCCGTTTGTCCTTAAGTAAATGGAATCCAGCACGGCATTGTCCCTTTCTCTTAACATTATTGCTTTGGTGGTAGTTGAGCCGACATCTAAACCTAAGATACAGACATCATCCTCGCTGTAATTCTCTCTTTGCCAATCTGCCTTATAATCAACCAGATGCGAGGCCTTACAAAGAGGCGGCAAAGTATTCGCTTTCAAATAAGAAGTTTTATTTTTAAGTAAACCAGCTTCGTGGCTGATTGCCTTATTCTTTGTCGCCCAAAGGGCTGCGCCAAGAGCCTCAAAATAATGAGCTTCTTTAGGAACGCAAACATTTTTTATATCAGCCTTTAAGAAATTTACGACGTGCGGGTTTAAAGCAACAGCGCCAGTCAGCATAATATTATTTTTAGGCACATTAACCAGAAGTTCCAAAACTTTTCGTGCCATCATTTCAGAGAGCCCGGCTAAAATATCGCCCAGGGCCTGCCCTTTATTTAAAGCATGCGTGCAATCGCTCTTACAAAAAACAGAGCACCTGCTGGAAAGCCTGTATATTTTATCTTTGCTGGTTAACTTTATCGCATCGGGAAGTGCTATATTCATTCTATGCAGCTGCTGCATAAAAAATTCGCCGGTGCCGGAGGCGCATTTATTCAGCGTTCTCACAGAAGAAATGTGCCCTTGTTTATTCAGAAGATAAGCTATAAAAACTTCAGCGCCCATGCTGATAACGGCATCAAATTTATTTTTTTCCTTGTTAACAAATGCAAAAGCCCCCTCCACTGCTTCCGGCTCTGAAATCCAGGGCAAATTTATTGAATCTTTGATTTTTCTGCCGGTAATTGCGATGTGTTTACAGCCTGATTGTTTTATTTTGTCTAATTCCTGTTCCAGGCGGCCAAGAATATTGCCTTCGTGGGATATTTGAAAGGTTTTAACGATATGCGGCTTATCTTCAGAAAGACAAAGCTCAACAAAAGTAAGGTTAGCTGCGCCTACACATATTCCGTAAGATTTAACCATATTTTAATTATCCATTTTAGGAAGTTACCTAAAGGTTGAAAGCCATTATAGCTTTTTACGGAAGTTAATCAAATTGTTTTTCTCGTAACAATCGCTAGCAAGCATTAACTTAGAAGCTTCAATTATTTGTCATCTAGATTGTTTAACGCTAATCCGAGAATCCTCACGACCTCTGCCATAGCCCCATAGTGAAGCGTATTATAGGTATCGCTTTGTCTATGATAATTTTCGTTCCTATAAACAGCTGTGTCGGTAACCATTACAGCAGGATAACCCTCCTCCCAAAATGAACCATTATCAGAGAAATCTATCCCGCCGATAAAACTAAAAGTTACTACCGACTCGAAAGGTAACTGTGTTTTATTCTTGAAACCAGAAACTATCTTTTTAAGCAATTGCCAGGAATTAAAATTTCCCAGGATGCCGACAAAACTACCTTGATTAGGATAAAACAAGCCAAAGAGCGGCGGATAACGCTGCGAAAAATAATCATTCGAATAATAGCCGATCATTTCCAATATTACAACCCCTTTTATATCTTCATTTTTTAATCGTGCGGCTTTGGCATAAACTCTGCTCCCCATATTTTTCGTTTTAAAAAATGGCGGCTCCTCATTGACAAACGCAACAAACCTTATGCTGTCATTGGCGTCATCTTTTGAAACCAGCCGCGCAAGCTCAAGTAAACCCGCCACTCCGCTAGCATTATCGTCAGCCCCGGGATTGAAATAGTTATCGTAATGGGCTCCGACAATAATAAACCTGTCGGGATATTTATTACCTTTCTTGGTTGCAATTATATTATTTACGGTTATCCCACGAACCTTATACGGCTGAAGTTCAATCTCATAACCAAAGGAAGCAAGCTGTTTGGAAATATAATCCGCGGCGGCATTCAAGCGTTTGATATTGTTGATATTGATATCGCCTATTTCATTTGAAAGTTTATATACGTGTAGTTTTAATTTATCTGCAATATCTTTATTTTGCCCTGCGGCAAAAGAAAGCGGCTTGCTCCAGAACCTCCACCCAAAAGTAGTGACCTTACAAATGATAAGCGTAATTACAGCTGCAAGCAATAACCGGAAAAATCTTTTTTTAATGTTCATTTCAATCCCCAAAAAATTAACTGTGTAATTTTAAGCCGCACAATTATGGTTTTTGAAATAAATGCACGGAAAAAATACTATAAGTATCGAGTAAGGTCTTTATGTGCGTAAAACCTGCTTTTTGAGCCCATAACTTTACCTCATTGTCCGGCCTTAGCCGCATTACCCAGTATTCTTTCAGGCGATTTGGCAGCGTACGCGCAATAAGTTCTAGCTGCGGGTGATAAGGCTGATTTGTAAAAATAAAATAATCTCCCTGCTTTAAAACAGAAGCTATATTGTTCATTGATTTTTTGACTATATCGTCATTTGTAAAAAGTTCATACAAGCCGGAAACAATTATAACGTTAGGGGCAGGATTTGCGCTTTTTAAAGCCTCAATACTAAAAGCATCCGCTTTTTCATATTTTATCCCTTTTATCCCCAATTCTCCGGCAAGCTTACACCCAAGGCCCAGGCCATTGTCATCCATATCGCGGCAAATTACCTTAAGGCCGTATTTTTCATATTCACGCATGGTTTCAATAAGATATCTACCCGGGCCGCTAGCCACATCCATAACCACAGTATTTTTATTTTCTTTACGATTAGCTTCTATAACTGTGCTTAAAATCTGCTTTAAATGAATTTTCCTCTGCCGTATGCCTGACCAGCCCGGGCCGTTTAGATATTGCTTATCGATTATTTTTCCTATCAAAAATGAACCTTGCGGATTATTCTCATAAACATAATCAAGCATTGTTCCCGAATCAAAACCGTATCTAAAACCTATACTTATGCCCTTACTTAAACGACCGACAGTGTTAAGCAAAAATCTGACCAGACCCCATTTAAACCATTTATAGGAAAAAATAGTCAGTGGCTTTGAAAGCGCTTCATATGTTGGAACTTTGTTTTTTTGCATATATGCCTCCTTAAAACTATACTAAACTCATAAATGCCTCTTACAATTCTGCATTCGCTGCACACGCATTGATTCCCGGAATTTTAGGCCGTGGTATATAGAGCATATCGATTAACCTGTAATTAGTTTAACCTTTGAAAGTACACTATACCCTATCGGGCCTTCAGTTTTTTTAAGCAGGCCATCTAGGTTAAAAAAATACCCGCAATTGCTATCGGGAATAATCTCAAGTTTGCTTGTTCTAAATACGCAGACGCCAAGCTTCTCTTTGTAACGCTCTAAGTCCCCCTTCCAGGCGTGAATCATTTGTTTGTACGCAGCAACTAAACCTTTATCTTCCATTAAAGTTACCTGAAAATCTCCGCTGGCCAGAGGAATTCCTTTTGCGATAGGAAAATGCCTGCCTAAGTCGCCATTCATAATAATAATGTTCATATATTTTCGAAAAGGAATATCAATATTATCGGCAACTATTCTAAACCGTATATTTTTCCTTCTTATTTTATCAAAATAATGTTTAAATAAAGCAAGGTTAGCGCCCATCAAAAACGGGCCTCTGTCTCCGAATAAATAACCCAGAAATCCTTTGTAATATTTTATAAATCTGCTTTCGGTAAAATACGGGATATCGCCAAATACCCCCACACCTCCAAACCCAATCATGTGATATTTCTGCATTTTATCCTGCGCGTCCTTGGCCTTGACTTCCAGCACATCGCTTTCAATAGTTTTATCGCTTGTTATTCCTTCTGAAATAATTTTCACGGCCGGTTCAAGTTCGTCAGGAATATTTAAAACCTTCCCGATTAAATCTGCCGACCCTTTTCTTAAAAAAGCCAAGCGTAAATCGGAAGGTAACACTTCTGCATTACAACATCCCTCTAACACGCTGTTAAATGTTCCCGCACCCCCCGCAGAAACAATGATTCTTGCGCCTTGTTTTACTAAATTTCTGGTAGTCTCAAATGCGTCTTTATGTGAATCCTCAACAAACACCCTTGAACTTTCGATATAACGCCTGAATTCTGATTCCATAGAATCCAGCTTCTTCCAGTCTTTAATTGACCCGGATATTGTAGTCGCCACAATATTAACCTTAACTACTGGATCACTATTATTTATAATATCCTGGCATCTTTGCGTTACTTCCTCCTCGGTTAAACCATTTGTATCTATTTCTATAATCTTTACCGGAAAATTAGCAGAAAGCAATTTGCAAACGAATGAATAAGCTTCCTGAAGCATTGAAAGAAACTGCGTTTGTTCGTGTACTTGAATCGCTTTGCCTCGTGCCAATATTCTTCGGATAGCCTCATCCGGATTAACCTTCAAAAATATTATTAGGCCAGGAACCTGGAGGCGTGCAGAATATATGCGGTTAATCAGGACAAGTTCCGGTATGCGCTTGGCATAATAAAATGCCTTTAAAAAAGAAATTTTCTTTTTCCCCGTGAGATAATCAATGAGCTCGACATACATTTTTTCATTAAAATACTGCGGATGAAAATATCGCCCCCATCCCAATATATTGACCAGAGCAGAACCATCGGTAATTATGTATTGCAATTTATATCTCCCTGTAATTACATCCTGAATCTTACTCCGCAATACAAGCTCGGAAAGTTTAGAAATCTCGTATAGAAATTTACCGTGGCACATCCTGACGATAATGCCCAAGGTAGATTTCAACTTCACCTGAACAATATCCCGCGGCACAATCAACTCTGCGCCTGAAGCGTTAATTAATACTTTGTCCCCAACGCCTGCTACTTTTTTATCGGTTGATATTTTTAACAATAGCCTTTCATGACAGGAGCTCTTTCCGCTTCCGTCAATGCCGATAATTGCTATATGTAACGGATATTTCACAGTCATGGGTTTATAAATATTTCCATACTATCAGATGAAAAGTAATAGGTATTGTGAAAACCAGGCTGTTTACGCGGTCGATGAGGCCCCCATGCCCAGGCAAAATGTTTCCTGTATCTTTTATGCCGACATCTCTTTTAATCATTGAAAAAACCAAATCGCCCGCAAGCCCCATCAACCCTATGCTTAAACCTAAAACAGCTGCGAAACAATAAGTTATTTTTCCTTTGGTAAATTCAGGCAGGATAGGAACGAATAAAAGAGAAAACCCGCCGATTAAACACGCGGCAATCAGGCCTGCGCCCCAGGTTTTTTTAGGATTGATGTCTTTTGCTATTTTTGAATTTAAAATTTTTAAAAGGAAATTTTGCTGATTTTTTTCATACCACAACCACAATATTTTCCCAATCCAGTAAGCCAATATGTCGCGGGTTTCTGTCAACAAAAAGCAATATGCCAACACGGCAACTCCAAGATTAATCATAAAAAAACCGTGGCCTAGATTAAAAACGAAAAACATAAGGCCGATTGAGATAAAGCCTAACGATTCAATTGTGCCGGATGTCCTGTTTTGTAAAACAAAAGTAATGGGTATAAGCAGGAAAACATATACCGGCACAAGAATGATATATAAACCATACCATTTGATATAAGCAAGAAACGCGCTGATAAATATTGCAAAATAGCAGATAAGCTGCGCGGCGTTACGGGAAACTAATCCTTTTTTTTCTGCGGTTGGCTTAAATTCAGGGATAAGCGAAAAATATTCGCGAAGCGTAAAAAAACAAAGAAAACCCAAAAAACTGAATACGATTAGCCTGTGAGTTGTTGCTGCTATCATAAAAATTGCAACCATCCACCACCAGCTTATGGTCCGCTTTGATATTTCCTCGGCGCTGCTTGATTTATTAAGAATCAAAATTTTAGACAGAATAGTAAAAAATATAAGCAGGCCCAAAACTATGAAGGCAACCGTAAGCCAGGAGTAACTGCTTTTATAAAGCATAATCAAAAATGATATAGAGATTGCAAGAATTGGGATAAGTATTTTTTTCATTTTCCCACCCAGGTATAAGATTCGTATTTTTTTCCGCGGGCGCATGCAAGTATTTTTTTGATTCTCAAAATACAAGTCAGCAGTAAAAGTACGGACAAACCCATAAAATAATAACCGGCATATTTCATAAATTGCGGGCAAAAGAATAAAATAATTGAAAATAATCCCATCCATAGCGCCCTGTCGGGCTTTCCCGAAAGCACATTCTCATAGCGTCGCACGCCTCCCGGCATAGATTTTCCAAGCACCCCAAAAAATTCAGCCGTCCATATCAACATAAGATAAATTATCAGTTCAAGTTTCGGCACCCCATCAACAAAATATAAAATTCCATAGCAAAGCATATCACCAACAACATCAACGCCTTCGTTAAGTAACTCCCCTGAAACCGAAGCTAATTTATATTCGCGTGAAAGCAACCCGTCCAGCGCATTCATCATCATACGCATAAATAAAAAAACCGGAACCAGTAAAAGGCAGAAACGTAAATTAGCATACGTAAACCCCAGATAATAACCAAACGCAGTTAAGACAATAAAAATAATCCCAAAAAACGTTGCCTCGTTCGGCGTCATCCAGCTTCCTGCCACATGGCGGATTATTTTCTGAAAATTTCCTTTTATTAAATAAAGCATATTTTTAGCTTTTTTTAAGCTCCAATATTTCGTTTCGCGCACGATCACAAACCTCTTTATATAATGCATAACCTTTCTGCTCCATGGACTGATAAACGAAAGGTTTCCCTATTTTTATCTTTATTTTATTTGGCCTGATTAAACTTTTCCCTTTTGGAAGCGCTCTTTCCGCCCCTTCAATATAAATCGGAACGATAGGAACATTTAATTCGAAGGACAGCATTCCCACGCCAGGCTTAAACTTCCCTACCTCTGAGCCGCTAATCCTGGTTCCTTCAGGAAAAATAACCAGGCATCTGCCTTGCATAAGTAAATATTTACACACCTTTAAACCATGCATAAAATTCCCAAATCTCTCAAAAGAGAAAGAATTAATGAAACGGTCGGTAAATATCCTGCGTAGTTTATTGCTGTAAAAATAATCGCTTGCCGCAGGAGCTATTACATTCTTAATGCGCGAATATGAAAAAATACTATAAATAAGGGGAAAATCCAGGTGGCTTGAATGGTTTGCGGCAATTATAAACGAGCATGCTTTAGGAAGATTATCTTTATCTAAGACTTCCAGCCGAAAATAGAATTTAAAAAATATCTTCATGAAAAAGGCAGCAAACAGCCTGTACGCATAAAATATTTTTGTTTTTTTATCGATTCTTCTCACCTCATCCGCAGCATCAAATTCAATATCTTTCCTGCCTTCTTTGTACTCTGCAGAAAATTTTACCAGGTCAGCAAAGGTGCGTATTTCATAAGCCATATTTTCGGGGATATGTATGGCTAATTCTTTTTCAATTAAGCAAAGAAGCTCAACCTTACGCAAGGAATCTATTCCCAAGTCTTGATATAAATATGAACTCGGGCGCACTAAAGCCTGCACAATGCCGGCTTCTTTAGAAATAAGCGCTTGTAATGCCCTGGCTAAATCATTATCCTGGAACTCCATGCTTTCCAGGAATCTACCTTTTTCCTCAAATACATTTTCCTTTTCAAGCTTCTCAATCAAGCCCAGGACATCTTTTCGTTTTATTTTTTTGGTTGAAGTCTTGGGCAATTCGTCAAAATAAAGAGAAAAATCCGATATGCGTTTATATTCGGCAAGATTTTCTGAAAGCCTTAAGAGTTCTGAAGATACTTTATTCTTTATTTCATCCTTGTTTTTTCTATCTGCTTCGCTGAATTTATCGAGATTAGGCACGATTACGGCATAAACCTCCTCAGACCCCGCCCTGATTCCTTTTGCCGCACATCTGCCCAAAACACAGATTTCTTTTATATAGGGGCTTTCATTCATTACCTGCTCTACCTCTTCCGGAAAAATCTTTTTTCCTCCGCCAAGAACAATCAAATTTTTGAGCCTTCCTGAAATAAACAGGAAACCTTCCTCATCAAGATAGCCGATATCACCCGTATAAAACCAGCCGCCTCTCAATACTTCTTCTGTTTTTGCCGGATTATTGTAGTAGCCTTTCATAATGTTAGGCCCCTTAACAACTATTTCTCCATCCAAAACAGATTCACTTGCTTTTAATATTTTAACGGCTACCCCCTCTAAGGGCCTGCCGACTGAGCCATAACGCCTTTTTTTAAATGTATTTACGCTTATAACCGGTGAGGTTTCAGTTAAGCCGTAACCCTGAAGTATTGTAAATCCAAGTGCGTTAAAATCTTTTTCAAGCGCAATGTCCAGGGGAGCGCCCCCTGAAACAAAACACTTAAAGTTTTTTCCGAATTTCTTGTAGATATTTTTGAAAATAATTCTGCCCAGGCGAATATTAAACTTAAGGAGAATTCGGCTTACACCGAACAGCATATAAAAAACTTTTTGTTTTAACTTTGCCTGCTTGCCCACTTCTTTAACTATCCCGCCATAAAACATTTTTAAAATCAATGGAACACAAATCATACCCGTTGCTTTCACTTCATTCATGAGGCTTATTATGTGATATGGCTTAAGAGTATCGCAATAAGTAACGGTTGAACCTCCATACAAAGGAGCAACAAGGCCGCCTGTAATTTCAAGAGTGTGGTTAAGCGGAAGTAAGGAAACAAAAGAGTCCTCGGTTGTAAACTGTATTAAGTTATATATAGACATTACCTCAAATAAAAGATTCTTATAGCTTAGCTCAACCCCCTTGGCAAGTCCGGTCGTTCCGGAAGTATAAACAATAATCACGCTATCTTCCGGCTTAACATCCTGGGGACGGTTACCGGGCACCTCATCATTTCTTGTTAAATCATTTAAGAAAAAAACTCCGGTAATTTGCGTCTTGGAAAAACACACAATATACTTTACAAGGGGCAGTTCCTGTTTGTGTTCGCAGACAGTTGCGACGAAATCTTGCGAAACAAATATGCATTCTGATTTTGAATCGTTAAGTATAAAAAGTATTTCACGAAGTGACAGCTTTGCGTCAATCGGCACAGTTACGCAGGCCGCGGAAATTATTCCAAAAAAAGCAATTGCCCATTCGGGGCGGTTTTCCGAAAGAATCGCGATATGCGTGCCTTTTGGTATTTGTTTTTCAATCAGAAAAGTAGAAACCCCTACGGAACGTTCCCGTAAATCGTCATAGCTAACCACCCTAAGCTGGCCGCCTTCCTTTATCTGCAAAGCAGGCTTAGCGTTATATTTCTTGGTAAGGATATAAAGCAGGTCTAAAATCCCGATATTATCCAAATTCACATGTTTTTTCATTGCATGCTGCCTTAAATACTATTCTTCCTTATCGCTATCGTGCCGTTTTCTGATATTTTCTGCCGGCACCCCATACCACATCGAATGAGGTTCGATTTTGGTGTTTTTAAGCAAAACTGCGCCGGCTCCGATAATCGCATTGTCGCCTATTTCGCATCCCGGCATAATGGTTGCATGAGAACCGATAGTTACGTTTTTGCCTATCTTTACTTTCTTTAGTTTTAAAACACCCCGCTCAACTACGTGGCCGATGATAATTGCCCCGCCCCCGACAACAGTATTATCGCCTATCTCAAGAAGCGTTGCATCGAAAATAAATTTTGAATTTATCTGAACGTTTTTTCCGAGGCGCGCCCCCAAGAGCCTCTGCAGAAGATTAGCAAATGGCGTAAGCAGTATAAAATCAATAAATGTAAAATTAATAAGAAGATAAAGCGAGTTTACAAACGCCCACTTAAAGCTTTCTAAAGAAAACATTTTATGCGCGCCTTCCTTAAGCCTTAAGCCAAAAATAGTCCTTACCGCTCCCGCTAAAATAATAAGGCTAAAACCAAATATAAAATAGCCTAAAGCTATCGTAAGCCCGGCTGAAAGACAGCGTAGCCAAAGGCCTGTTTTATCCATCATTACCCATACTTTCAAAAAAATAAAAATTGCCGGAGTAAGCGCTAACCCAAAAAATATTATTCCCAAAGCATACATTATGAGAGCAAAAAGCAATTGGCTAAGCGTCATAAGAAAACTTTTCATGTTTATTTAACCTCCGTTAAAGTTTGTTCAAACCATTTTTTAATTTCATCCACAAATTCTTTTTCGGAATTCTTCATCAGATATTCTGCGTGCGGGCCATTCTTAATTGTAACGAGTTTTTTACTGGAAGCTGTCTTGTCGTAAAGCGCTTTTGAGTGCCACGGGCGTATTACCCAATCTTTTTCTCCGTGAATATATAAAACAGGAATATTAATTTTTTCCACATTATCTATGGGTTTTTCTTTTTCAAGCCAGAAAGGGCCCGGCCTAAACCCCCGGCCCTTTTGGCCTTCTTTGGTAAACAAAGTATAAACTAAATCATCCTTAAAGCTCAGGTTCCAAAATTGGTAATCTATTTTAGAAAAATCCGACGGCGTACTTATGCATACCAGAGAATCCACATCGTGCCGTTTAGCCAATACGTTTATGCTGACGCTACCCCCCAGAGAAAATGCAATCAAGCCGGTTTTTTTGTATTTTCCCTTCAAATGGTCCAATACTGCATTTAAATCCTGGCCCTCTTTACTTATCCAGCTGTATAAGCCGCTGCTTTTTCCATGGCCCCTAAAGTCAAACATAAATACGTCGTAGCCGTCAAAAAAATATTTTGCTAATTTTTCAAGTAATACCGCATCCTTACTGTTGTAAAAGCCATGCGCAATAACAATTACCTTATCTTTGTTATTCTGGTAGTGACGGTAATCGATATTGCAATTATCCGCCGTAAGCAATGTTCCTATTGTTACTATTTCTGCAATCATATCAGTCAAAGCTTATAATATGGCGCACTATGACATTTGGATCTACCTTAAGTAAGCCATCTTCTTCCATGTCTTTCTGGGTTTGCCTTATGTCCTGCATTACTTCTTTGATTAACTCTTCACTATGTTCGTATTCTTTTATGGCCAGCGGCTGCGAAAACCTTATTTCAATAGGATGCCTCTTGGGATGCTTCTTAGGAAGCGGCCAGGCGTAATAAGCCCCTTCTATGGCGAAAGGCACAATTGAAGCGCCGGTCTTAAGCGCGATAACTGCAACTCCTTTTTTCCCTTCATCAAGTTTTCCATCAGAAGCAATATGGCCTTCGGGAAATATTCCAAGAGTATTTCTTCCCTCAAGAATCCTGATAGCTTCCCTAATCGCTTCTTTGTTATTGCTTTCTTTTTTAACCGGAATAAATCCGAAATGCCTGGCAAAAAATCCCCAAAAAGTATGTTTAAACACGCTTTCCGCTGCCATAAAATAAACCTTCCTTGGGTAAGCAGCAGCAACTATTACGCCATCCATAAGGCTCGTATGATTTCCGGCTAAGATTATTTTTGAGCTTGCTGGAATATTCTCTAAACCGCTCACTTTTAAATCAAAAAAAAGCTTAAGTATCAAACGTAAAATCCCCCTGGATATCCGGTAACCCACCTCTCCTTCCGAGATATATATTAAAATGGTAACGATAAGCCCTGCCAGCCAGATAAAACCAAAAATGTGAAAATAGCTTAATTCTGAAAGTAACTTTCCAACCACTATAAGGCTTACCAGAAAAACAAAATTAGTAACTATCCCCCTCGCGCCAAAAACATTTGCCCGCAAGGAATCGGGAGTCGCCCTTTGCAAAAGTGAATCCAGCGTAATCATGATAAGAGACGCCCCCACGCCCGCAAATACAAGTATGGGGATGCAAAGCTTAAAGTCCGGCCTAAACATCATAAGAGCGCTTGAAAATGAAATTATTCCAAAACCTATAAATAATATATTGTTATAATTAAGTTTTCCTATGCGCCGCCCAAGGAAAATCGCCCCGAAGGAAAGGCCTAAACCCAGGAAAGCAAGAAGCACGCCATAGCCTTGCGAAAATACATTTAACTGGACTTTTGAATAATTAAGAATAGTTATATAAAAGAAAGCTGAAAATAACGAAAACACGGCATTTAACTGCACTATTCTTAGTATCAACTGATGCCTGTTGATAAAAGAAAGCCCTGCGCGTATTCCCTTAAAAATATCTTTGATTGAAAGTGAAACCGCAACCTGAGCCTGTATCTCATTTGATGGAATAATTATGTTACTGATCATAATTGCCGAAATAATAAACGTAAAAGCATTTATAAAAAACATAGGGTATGGCCCGAATAATTTTATCAGGTAGCCGGCAATCAATGTACCTACAAGCGTTGAGAACATACCGCTTGAAGCTACAATCGAATTTGCGCTGATTATTTTTTCTTTTTCAATCATATTAGGGATAATTGCCAGCTTAGCAGGGGAAAATAATGCGGATAGCATGCCTACGCTAAACACAATAAGATAAATATAACCTAACGAATTGGTATGGCTGCTGATAAAAGGAATTGATGCAACCAGCAGTGCTCTTAATATATCGGCGAATATCATTATTTTTTTTCTGCTTAACCTGTCCCCGATTACTCCGAAAATCTGTCCGAAAAATAAAAACGGAAGCAGGCTGTAAAAAGTAATCCACGCCATTTTCTCTCCGCTGTCAGAAGAGAGAAGCATCGCAATCGTTAAAAGGCCCATCTGGGTAAACCTGTCGCCAAGCCCGGATATAAATTGGCCCCACCATAGATATGAAAAACTTTTATTTTTAAAAAGCTGCCCGTAGTTATTCATGTTATTTTACCTTCGCCTCCATATCTTTCCTGAAAGCCTGTAATAACTGGTTTAACCTATCTTTGTCAGGAGCTGAAAAACTATCAAAAATTTTATTGATACTTGTAACGTGTTTTGGCCAGATTTCATCAAGCAGCTTAGAGCCTTTCTCGGTAATTTTTACAAGATTAACCCTCCTGTCGTCTGGCAGCGCCATACGCAGGACCAACCCTTCCTTTTCAAGTGCGTCTATTAATTTTGTAATATTTGCTGCGGTGACATAAAGGTTATTTCCAAGCTCCCTCTGAGAAAGGCCTTTGTCTTTTCCAACGTGTTTTATAACCATAAGGAGGTTAAATTTGGCGGGATTAAGGCCGTATTCCTTATACGCTGTATTATAAAGGTAAGAGTCCAAAAGAACATAAAGCCTGCCTACTGCGTAGACAATTAAATCATTGGGATAAGCTGTTTTTAAGGTATTAACCGGCCTCATTTTCACCTCCTATTAGTTAACCAGTTAAATATATACCATATAATTTTAAACTTGTCAACTTATTTTTTTTGTATTTTAGAACACTTAAAATGCTTTATAATTACCGCGATGCTGACGCGTTTATAATGTATTTTTGCCCATTTATCATTTTAAATGGCACGATTGATTTTACAAGAAATATTGCCTTTTTGACATATTTTTTTGCTAACGTATAATATCTAATATGAAAAAATACAAAATTTTTATAAGCACAGCAAGAAATCTTACACCTTATTTAAACCAGGAGCTCCTCTCTTTTGGATTTAAAGAATTATCAATATTAAATACAGGTGTTTTTTTAGAAGCTTCATTCGATGACATAATGCGCCTTAATTTATCGCTCCATAGCGCAAACCATATTTTTTTGCTGGTTAAGGAATTCGTCTGTAACTCACCGGATGAGCTCTACAAGCAGGTCGTAAACATAGAATGGGAAAATCTCATATTTGAGGATGGCTATGTAAGTATTTTTTCAAACGTTTCAAACCCTACAATACGCGACAGCCGTTTTGCAAACTTAAAATGCAAAGACGCCATAGTAGACAGACTGGTAAAAATAAAAGGTAAAAGGCCGGATTCCGGGCCGCTACGCGATAAAACCGTAATCTACTTATACTGGATAGATAAACGCTGCGCAATTTATATTGATACATCCGGAGAATCTCTTTCTAAGAGAGGCTATCGTAAGATACCGCTTAAAGCGCCGCTTCAGGAAACATTAGCCTCGGGAATAATACTTGCAACCAACTGGCAGGGCAAAACGCATTTCGTAAATCCTATGTGCGGAAGCGGAACGCTTGCGATAGAAGCAGCTTTTATGGCATTAAACCGCGCGCCCTCTATACTTAGAAAAAATTTTGGATTCATGCATACAAAATTTTACAATGCTGCAACTTTCGAAGAAATAAAAAAAGAAATCAGGAAAAAAGAAAATAAAAATATCAATCAAAAAATTATGGCAACCGATATAGATAAATATGCCATAGAAGCTGCATATAAAAATGCCTGCCTCGCGCAGGTTGAAAATTATATTGAATTTAAAACATGCGATTTCCGGCAAACACCAATGCCGCGGCCGCCGGGAATAATTGTTATAAATCCGGAATATGGCATACGTTTGGGTGATATAAATGAGCTGGAAAATTTATATAAAGAAATGGGAGATTTTTTGAAACAAAAATGCAGCGGGTTTACTGCTTATATTTTTTCAGGCAATATAAGTCTTTTGAAAAAAGTGGGGCTTAAATCACAAAAAAAAATTATTTTTTATAATGGCGATATCGAATGCAGGCTTTATGAATACTCACTTTACGAAGGAAGTAAAAGGGCTCCAAGGCTTACCACGGAACATCGTCAGGAATAACTATTTTTGCAACAGTTTCAAAGATTGAAATCGCGGTACCGTTATCAGGAAATTTATTTAGAATAACTATTATCGTCGTATCTTTAGCGGGCAGATAATACATGGCACATGAGTAACCCGGTATTTTTCCGCTATAGCCTATAAAATCCCCAAATTTTGAAACACCCAAACCGTATTGAAGATAAGGCTCTCCTGTCGCAATCCAATTAAAGCGCGCTTTACGCATTTTATCCGTTAAAAAACTTCCTTTATAAAGGGCTTTTGCCCATAAAGCAAGGTCCTGAGCATCCGAAATAATTGCACCGGCAGCCCACGTGCAGGAGGGATCAAGCATAGTAATATCCTGCGGGATATGACTATTTTGTTTATCTATATAACCCCTGCTGTAATCACCCTCCATAAACGGAGATACGGCAAAACTTGTATTTTGTAAGCCGATGCTATTAATTATTCTGAGCCTGATTAAATCTTCTATTTTTTCGGAAGTAATTTGTTCGATAATCATCCCCAATAAAATAAAATTAGTGTCGGAAGCGTGCCAACCTTGCCCCGGCTCAAAATAAGGCTTATGTTTAAACGCCATGTTAAGCAATTCAACAGGCTTATATTCCCGAAGGGGATTTTTATAAACTTGAGGGAAGAAATCAGGATCTTCTGTATAGTTAAATATGCCGCTGGTATTATTTGCGAGTTGTTTTATGGTAATACGTTCTCCGTTAGGCACGAACGGAAGGTATTTTTTAACCGGATCTTCCAGATTTATTTTCTTGTCGTCCACAAGAGAAAGCAAAAGCGAAGCCAGGAAAGTTTGGGAAATACTGCCAATTCGTACTTTTTTCATATAATGCATGCTTTCCCCGCTTCCGATATTGGCTTCCCCAAAAGTTTTTACCCATATACCGACATCAGGAGACCACACTCCAACTATCGCGCCTGGTATATTTTTTTCTTTTACTGCATCGCCAATCACTTTATCCAGTACTTGCCTTACTGTCTGAGAATAGGCTAATGGCATAAACGCAATAGTAACCGCCAAGAGGATAACAGCGATAATGACTGCCTTTAAATAGTTATTAGCAATTATTAATTTCATAATTTTTCCTTATCTTATCAATAAGAGACTTGTTCCGTAACAACAGCGTCTTGCTTAACGATACTTATCATATCATGTTTAAAAAACTGGTCTTCTGAATTTGAATAAACCAAAATATATAAGTCAAGGTCGGCAACCTTAACTCCTCCCTCAGGTATTGCTGTGGTACCATACACCTTGGGTGTTTCGCTAAAAGATATATAAATAGTATCTTTGTCTCCCGTAAATTCCTCTTCTCTAAAAAACCTGCGCCGGAGCCCACTCTCTGCGCTTTTTATGCGTATTTTCTTTATCTTGCTATAGTGGGGAGGCAGCTCCATGGTATCACTTAAATTTTGCGGCCCGAAATCTTTTAGTTGCGGATACCTACTGCGAATTCTCCAGATATCATTATATATATTCTTCATAATCTGGTTGGCATATGCCACAACTTCCTCAGGAGCAAGCGATTCTGCGTAAATCTTGGGGAAAATAAAAAAAGAAATAATAGAAATCGCAATAAAATGTTTCATCCAATCTTTTCTTCTCATCTTAAAATATAAACCTCACAATAGATGATATTTCAGGAAAACTACTTTTTGTCGAACCTTTAACCAACTTCCTTTTGAAACCTATTTACTCAAAAGAACTTAACTTATATATATTATAACATATACCTGCTTAGGAAAGTCAAATTTTATTTCTACATCTTTCTTTCTTCTTCAAGCACCTTAAAAGGCTCCTTTGCCTTCATATTAAGCATATTAGCTACAAACACATCAGGTATCTGATTTATTCGTATATTATAAGTATTTACTGAATCATTATAGAACTCTCTTCTGTCTGCGATTTGTCCTTCAAGATAGCCGATACGGCTCTGAAGTTGTAAAAAATTCTGGTTGGCCTTTAGGTCAGGGTAATTCTCCGAAACTGCAAAAAGAGTTTTTTAAGCTATTCATAAGCCCTTCTTCTGCAAGGTAATATTTTACTGCAGGATGGCTTCTGCTCCGGCATGTAACCATTTCTTTTTAAAGTAACGTATTGACATAAGCAGCGCCTGGGCAAAAATTGAAATGTTCATAGCCCACCATATGCCGACTGCGCCAAAACTTAAAGAAATACCAAGGATGAAAGCCAGGGGAATGCGTATTAGCCAAAGAGTGCCGGTGACGATGAACATAACGCTCTTCGTATCTCCTGCACCATTTAATCCTCCGCCAAGTATAATACCCCATGCCATAAACGGCTCGAAAACAAGGCTTATATAAATATATTTCATGCATTCCTCTACAACTATTGGATTGTTTGACAGTAGTACCGCTATATGCTTTGCATTAAGCAGGACTATTAAAGTAAGAAAGATAATAATAAGCACTCCAAGCCCTGCTGTGGCTGCGCCTATGTGAACTGCCTCTTCCTCTTTCTTTTTGCCGAGGAGATTACCCACCAAAACAGCATTAGCCATATTAAAAGCAAAAGCGGGAAGAAATATGGCTGATTCTATTCTTAAACCATTTGTAAACGCAGCCATAACTTCAATATTGTTGTCAGGAAGGGCGTTTATTATTAAAAAAAGCGCCATGACGCCCAATTGCCAGACAATCTGAAGTATTCCCGATGGCCAGCTTATACTTAAAATTTTCTTAATTACGGGCAGAGAAAAATCAAAACTTATCCGTATTATTCTTCTTACATAGGCAATGTTTAAAACCGTCCCTATGAATAAACTTATCACCGTAGCGATAGCTATGCCCTTAAAACCAAGAGGGGTATGCAATGCCAGAGTAAAATCAAGCACCACGTTAAAAGCGCAGGCGATGGCCATTGTCCAAAGCGATTTTTTAATCATTTTACAGGCTCGCAGGGTGCCGTTTGTATTTAGAAGTATATAATCAAAAACAAATCCGCACGAGTATATGGTTAAAAATATCGACGCATAGCTTTTAAGCGCCTGCGGTATACCAAGCAAACCTATGATATGTTTTGAAAACATTATTCCAATCAGCGTAAAACAAATACCGGCGAACCCTGCTGCAAGGAGAGAAGAATTTACGGCATGGCCGAACTCATCTTTTTTTTCGGAAGTAAAAAGCCTTGAGATGACGGAAACCGAGCCAACGCTAAACGCAATTCCTATGATAATGAAAATAAAATACAGCTGAAACGCTATTCCATACGCTGCCTGCACTTCCTTGCCGAACTTGCCGGCTACGTATACGTCGGTGAGCCCTATTAAAAACTGAAAAAACATTATTAGAGTCATCGGCCAGCCTATTGACCAGCTTTCGGCAATAATTGATTTTATGCGATTATTCTGGTTTGAGTTTGGAATGTCCATAGCTTACGCTAAACTTACCGTATATTTTTTAACAATTTTAACCGGATGATATGATGACTTTGCCAATCTTAATCCCTCGATACCCAAGTCCTGTTCTAAATTTATATATTCGAATGCATCTGCCTCATTCAAAATAAAATCATTAAGCATTACCTGATAGAGGCCTTGCATATTTGGGTCAGCTTTTAACACATGCATTACAAGCGTATTGGGATTAAGTTTTTCGCCAATCGCAACCGCACAAATACTTTTCTTTACTTTTATTACCGCGCCGATAAGGTTAAAATAGCCAAAGTTATCTATCATTTCTCTTATTGCCTGCCGCTCTTTGTTTAGCCCTTCTACTTTGTCACAATTTTTTTCCAAACACCAACGTTCTTCAAAGTCCAGGCACGCGGATGCATTCGAAGAATTTAATTTCACGTACTCATACTCATATATGGACTTGAATTTTTTAATAAGGTTTCTTTTGGCATCGTACTTCCTGCCTTTAAGCAAATTTAAATCTTCTACTTTATATAAATAATCGCTGTTATCCCTGTCAAATTCAACTTTAAAAAAGCTCTCATCCTCAAAAACACTCACAAGCTCTTCAGGCAGACGTATAAATGGTTTTTTTGTATCGTTGATTATTTTTTGAATGACTGGCTTTACCTCACCAATACCTAAAGGCGGAAAAAACTGCGTCATGTTGCCTTCGCCTGAACGCAGAATAATAAAATCATCAAGCATTGAAACGGAAAATCTATAAGCTTCCCTCCAACAATATAGATTTGTAAAAGTAAACTCTGAGATAACCGGATTAAGCTTTAAGAAGGCATCGCTGAATAAAGACTTCATTTCTTTATCCAGCGTCTCAAATTCAGGATATGGTTTTATATGCATAGCAAACAGAAAAGTTTAAAATTGAGATGAGAAATGAAGCCGTTGAATAAAGAAAGTATTCTAAATATTATTTAATAAGAAATTTTTTTATTGCCTCTTCGATGCGTTTAAAATCCTTCTTTACGAGCCACTCTTTCCGGAATATGCTTGCGCCGAAAGCGATTGCGCTTGCACCAGACAGAAAATATTCAGACATATTTTCTGCAGTTACTCCTCCGCAGGCAAGAAGCTCTATTTCGCAAAATGGCCCTTTTATTTCTCTAAAATATTTTGGGCCCAGGAAGCCTGCCGGAAATACCTTTACCATTGTTGCTCCTGCCTGCCAACAATCGTATATTTCCTGCGGGCTGAACGCTCCGGGAAAAACCGGGATATGATTTTCGACGCAATAGGCTGTAACATCTTTTATTAAAACCGGCATAACGATAAAACTCGCGCCTGCATCCAATGCCTCCTTAAGCGATTCCATATCAAGAACTGTGCCGGCGCCTACATTCAAACGGCCTTTTGCCTGCTTTACGCATTTTTTTATAAGTAAAGGCGCGCCTTTGGTATTCATAGTAATTTCTATAGTACCAAGGCCGCTTCTTAGAATCGTATCCAGCAAAGGCGAAAGTATTTCTGCTTTTATCCCTCTTAAGATACCGAGTATAGGCTGTTTTTTGAATTTAACTATATCCATCAGTCAAGATCTTCCCCTAATAGGCACTCATAAAACTCTCTATAGTTTTCTTTCTTGTCGCCGTTACGAAGTGCAATTGCAGACTTTGGATGTTCATCAAGCATACCGGTTATAGCGTAAGGGATAATGTAACCCCACTCTATTTTCTCCCTTAAAGGAATAAACTCGTTCGAGATGAGGTCCAGGATAGGCCTTATGTCAAACTTAGGATTCTTCAGGAAGCCGATAAGCAATTCCAGCGGGCAATTTCCGGCTGCGCGGCCAAGGCCATAAACAGTTCCATCTACAAAATTTGCATTATGTATTATTGCTTCTATGGTATTTCCAAAAGCAAGCTGCTGGTTGTTATGGGCATGCATTCCTATTTCTTTTGTTTTAAGGATGCTTTTAAACTTTTTAACCAAAAACTCGGTAGTTTCCTGATAGAGCGCGCCAAAACTATCCACTATATAAATTACCTTGGCTTTGCATTCTTTTTCAAGCTGTTCCAGCGCTTCGGTCAATTCATTATCCAGCGCCCGCGATATCGCCATTATGTTTACCGTAGTTTCATATCCTTTATCGGCGAAATGATTAACCAGATATATTGCCTTATCTATATCTTTAACGTATGAAGCAACGCGAATCATGTCCACCGGGCTTTCTTTCTTTGGTTTAACATCTTCTATATCAACCCTGTCGACATCAACCATTACGGAAATTTTTGTCTTGGATTTAATTCCTGCTTTTATTTTTTCAATATCGGAATCATCGCAAAATTTCCACTTTCCGAAATCTTTGGGTGAAAACAACCTTTTGGAATTCTTGTAACCTATTTCCATGTAGTCTACGCCGGCTGCCGAGAGCGCTTTATATACCTCTCTTACAAATCTGTCATCAAAGTCATGGTTGTTGACAAGCCCGCCGTCTCTTATCGTGCAATCGAATACTTTTATTTTTTCTCTGAACATCTAATCCTCCTTAAATTTTTCGGCGAAGTCGAAAAATTTAACTCCGCAACGCTTCTCGTAAATTTTCTCAGGCCTTGTGCCAGGAAAATTTACGAGATATTCAGGCGCAAGGAGTATATATTGTTTTAGTGAAACACCGGAAGAATATTAAATTTTTAACGGAAATGCACCCTTCCATCTCTACCCCTATCCACTTCTAAATACAAGGATTATATAATACCCTAAGGCAGGAATGTGTCAATTGTAAAATCGTATTTAATCAAGAATCTGAAGAGAATATACTTAAGATTTTAGCTGTTCGTCGGTTACGGCAGGCGGATTACTGATTGATTTTGCTTAAGAAACTGGTAATTTCGTTCCGGCGGTTCTTATTCGTCTCAACAAATTCAAGGCCGCATAAATAATTGTCGGAAGCCCTGACCTCGTTGCACCAGGCAACTTTTGCCGTTAAATCTACAATTTTATCGATTAAGTTTATGCTAACTTTTATTTGTTCGTTTTTAGGAAGGAATTTATTGCTGACTATCCTGACTCCGCCGGTACTTAGGTCTTTGCTTACCGTATAAAAATAATTCTTATGCAATACTTCATCGCATTCAACCGGGAAAGAGATGTCTACTCGTGGGTATTTTCTGCGTTCCTGCATAAAGTTTACGACTTAAGCCATTTGTAAGCGTTTATAGACCCATATAAGCATAAAACTGGATCCGTGGCTTATGCACAAATCCAGTTTTCTACTTAATACATAACATATTTTTAAACAGATTACAAGGAAAACGTTTACATTTTCAAATTTTTTTTAAACTTGCTCCGGACACCTCGCTGGCTGGTTAAACCTCAATAAATTGGGCTATTTTGCCAAGCTTGTCAACGATAAAATCCGCATTATTTAGGAACTCCGCAGGAAGGCTGGTTGAAACAGCAATGCAAAGCATCCTGGCGCGCTTTGCAGATTCTATACCATAAGGTGCATTTTCGATAACTACGCATTCGCTGGGGTTTACTTTAAGCATTTTTGCTGCTTTTAGATACGGCTCGGGATGGGGCTTTCCTTTCTTTACATTGTTACCGGCAATTATACTGTTAAAAATCCGGTATAATTTATTAGGTAAAATCCTTTTAACTTCGTAATCCGGAGTTCCCGTAACAAGAGAAAGCAAATAGCCCCGTTTTTTTAACGCACACAAAACCCTTTCAGCATCCTTAAAGATGAATCTTTTGAAATATTTTTTGAATATCTTCTGCCTGAAAATGAATATTTCTGAAAGTAGTTTACGGCTGGGGGCAATGCCTTCTTTTTTTAAAAAATCCCTAAGTGATTTTGACCAGCGTTCTCCCTCTTTGGCGTAAACATCAAAACAGCTGACCCTTACCCCATAAGGCCTTAGGGCTTCATACCAGGCAAGGAAATGATACGGCATAGAATCAACGATTACCCCATCCATATCAAATATAACCGCTTTAGGTTTTAAGATTTTTTTCACCCGGCCCTTCCTCCTTGCCCAGAGGGGCAATACCCGCGCAATTCTTTTGAGCGCGGGGTATAGATTCCCATTTATTGTTTTTCCCAACCATTGTTTTTATGACTTTATTATGTTCTTACATAAAACTACGTGCCCTGGAAGAGCTGGGTTCATTTAATCCTGACTGTGGCTGGCTGGCTTAAAAATTTTTCCTGATCTTCCTTCGCAGTTTCGAAACACTCCTCTCTGCTTACGCATGGTATAAAACCTAATTTAAAGGTAGCCTTGCCCCTTTTTGCGCTATCGGAAACCTGAAGGTATAATTCTTTTTCAAATCTGTCGAAAGGCTTAAGGGTTACGCAGGATACAATATTCTTCTCACAATTTGCGCCGTAAAACTGTATTTTATTCAAAGGGGCTTGCAATGACCAGTTTTCATCATACGAACAAGTCCAGAAACATAACCTTTGTTCTTTTTGAGTTACATTCATGATACTGGTAGTAACCGTAAATATTTCCCCTCTTTTTACTGTATCTTTTTTCGTGATAATTTCGATATAGAAATCACGCTTTTGAGCCAATGCCGGAAAGATAAATAATTGAAACAAAAAAATCAGCAATAAAATCTTCTTCATATTTTCTCCTAAATGACTTTATACACTACGTCGTTTTCGCGCGCAGGCTCATTTACCTTAATGCCTATCTCAAGGCCTCTTTCGGCAAGAGTGATATCTTTGTGGTTATATTGCATGGAGCTTATAACTTGCATAAAATCCGTATTTTTTCCTTTTATATGGATATGTTCGCTTATTGCAAGAGGCGTTTTAAGCTTAATGATACCCACGGAAATTTTGTCGAAATAATGAGTAATTACGCCAATTTCTTTCTCTTTCGGCAGGTTACGCAGCAGACGTGCATGCTTACTTTTCTTCTTTATCGCTGGCTTAACCTTTTTAACTTTTTTTATTTTTTTAACTTTTTTGCGCTTAAGTTTTTTAGGAGATTTCTTTTTAATGGGTTTCGCCGGCTTTTGTTTAAGTTTTTTTATTTTTTTTCTGCCAATACGACGGACGGGCTTTTTATTTGTTTTTTTCTTTTTGCCGCGGTTAAATAATGACTTAAAAAATCTAAATATCGCCATAATCTGTAGCCCCTCCCGGGGCAACATCCCATTCCTTGATTGTCCACCGGCCTGACAGCCAAAGGCTGGCGTACCGTGGCATTAAGGCAAAGGGGGTTAAATTTTGCGTATACTGAGAAGCCAGGAATTTAATTTTTCAACAAATTCACCGGAAAGCAATTTCTCTTTTTCGGTGTAACGGCTCTTTTGCGCCAATTCATAGCTTAAGCGTTCCTCCAAACTTCCATGAATAATTTCTTCTATTGGTATAACCGCATTTTTTGTGTCGTCTAAACCATTCCACTCTTCGGTTATCGGAAAACCTGCAGTTTTTAATGCTGGGTCATAAGTGGCATCTACCGAAACCCATTTATATTCTATATATGCTTTACAGGCAAGATGATATGAGGTAGGCAACCCCTGCAGCACCTCTTTAAAGCTATCGGGAAAACTTAAAGGCTGATCTTGCCATTTAAAAGGGTAAGAAACGTATCTTATCGGTATGTTCAGCTTATCAAAAAAAGCTGCCAACAAAAAATGCTTTGGCTGGCATGAGCCTTTATTCAAATCTAATATGCCGGACGTGCCCACATCTGGGTCACGAAACTGCGGCACAATAGCATACGGAATATCGCGAATGTGGGTAAAAACAGAAATCCTTGTTTCTTTCGGCTCCAAACCTTTTGTCCATTCTGAGAATTTTTTATCAAGAATTGTTTGGTCCATTAGATTAAATTAATTTTTGTGCCGGCCTTTTTCTTAACGGCAGAATTATAAACAATATTAGCCACTGCAAGGTCCTGAATAGCAAGTCCGGTTGAATCAAAAACAGTAATTTCTCTGTCATTTGCCCTGCCTTTTTTCTTTCCGCAGACTATACTGCCAAGCTCTGCATAAATATCTTTTTTAGTAATTAAGCCTTTGGCGAAAGGCACGTTTATTTCTCCGCTGTGGGACGCCTGCGTAAAATTGTCTACGACAATTTTAGCTTTTTGTAAAATCAAAGGTTCAAGCTCTTCTTTCCCCTTACTGTCAGCGCCTATGGCATTAATATGGCAGCCTTTTTTAAGCCACCTGTATTTAACTATTGGCTTTCTGCTTGGAGTCGTAGTCACAACTATGTCGCTTCCACAAACGCAGTCTTCGATATTTTTATAACGCGATATTTTGATTTTTCCGGTTTTCGTATTATCGATAAAATTCTTTACCGAAAAGTCGTATTTGCTCCACAGCTTCATTTCTTTGATATCAAAAAGCAGCTTCAGGCCTTCCGCCTGTGTCTTTGCCTGTTCTCCGCAGCCGACCATGCTGACTATCTTGGAATCTTTTCGCGCAAGATATTTTGCTGCAACCGCGCCTGCTGCTCCGGTGCGCATATTAGTTACGAATGTCCCATCCATAACGCAAAGAGGAAATCCGTTTTTGGGATCGCTTAAAATAATTATTGCCATAACCGTAGGCAGGCCGATTTTCCTGTTACTCGGGTGGACATTGACCCATTTTAAGACACATTTGTCAAGTTTCTCAACGTAAGCCGGCATAGCGCGAAAGTCACCGGAATATTTATCAAGATGCAGATAAATCTTGGGCGGCATTTGTGTTTTGTTCAAACCGTATTGCCTAAAAACATCTTCTATCGCAGGGATTGCCTCTTCCATTCTTAAAAGGCCTGCAATGTTTTGCCTATTTAGAAGCAAAGTGCAAAGTTTTTTCATGTATAGTAGTAAATGCTATTTAGCTCTTATCGTGTTTTTCTTTAATTTTACTGATAGAGTGTATCATGCCGGCGAGTAAAAAACACGCAACTGCGACAAAAACCGTAAGCCTCTCAAATTGCGGAACAAGCTCAAATGCCATAGCCAACAAAAGCAATACTCCGATAGTCATCAAAACTGTCGAAAATATTTCAACCTTTTCCCTTGTCATGCAGCCCTCCCTTTTAGAATATTAATATTTACCGCCTAAAACATCATTATAAATTATTTTATGCAAAAGTCATTAAGTATTCAAGGATTATAAACAAAGCCTTCCATAAATCCACGGCCTAGCCACCAGGCCGGAAGCCTGTTGGGCTAAAAGGCTAGGTTTAGTGCCGCGGGGAATAAAAAAGCGCCTCGATTAGGAGGCGCTTTTATTTGTTTATAATACAAAGTTTGCTTTATGGCTTTGAAACTTTGAAAGTATTAAAGCTTTGATCGCTTCTTTGCCCGCTATCTGACACTTGCCGCAAAGTCCAGGTATAAACCTGATTATCATCAAACAATTTCGCATCTACCTGTATCGAAGATGCGTTAAACGGCAAAGTTTTTTGGACAACTATAAATCCAAATGGGCCGCCGCCTTTATATAAAGTGAAATCATAGCTCCTTACGCCTCCTGCTGCCCGCCACCATTTAAATTCAAGATAATCGCCGGTTATGGTGACTTCCGGATTGACAGGATAAGCAAGCCTTGGCATGGTTGTCGTATCGGCTGTGTTCGAACCGCACAACGCAATGTTTGTGGCGGCAATTGGGGTAACAAACAATGAAACAAAAACAATCACCGCTAAATACTTTGTTTTAGTTTTCATACTTCTCCTCCTTAAACTTTCCAGCAAAGATGGCTATAGAGAAACTATCCAATTACAAATCAATAGCGGGTAGATTCACACTTTTTTTCCGAAAACTCTCCGTCTTTCATGGTAAAAACTTTAGTGCCGGTAGCATAGCAAGCTTCAGGGCTCGCAATTATAGTATAGCTGTCCGGAGTAAATCTTACCGAATATGTATAGCCGTTAACTGTTTGGCCGTCATAAGATTGGTTTATATATGGCGGATTTGCATAGGCCAGGTCTGAATCTTTCTGAGGGTACCGTCCGCTTTCTGAGCTATAGCTCATAGCTGCAGTTGCTATGGTGCGAATGGTTGCCTGTGCATGCACTTCATTGGCGCTAACTCTTGCCCTTAAAATATTTGGTATCGCTATAGCTGCCAGTAAAGCTATTATAGGAATTATAATTATGCCCAAAACCCCCAGTATAAGCCCGGTAATTGCCAGGCCGTTTCCTTTATAGGCCTGTTTATTGTTTGAAATTGTAACCAATGCAATAATACCGAAAATAATCGCCAGTAAGCTAAAAAGTAACCCGATAAAAGGGATAAGGAAAAGGCACCCCAGCACCAAACTCGCAATCGCCAAACCATGCGTTTTTTGTTTCTGCAATTCTGCCATAATACCTCCTTAATTTTCCGCCGTGGGCGGAAAATTAACCCGAAACGCTTCGGTTAAATTTCTTGGCTTAAGGCCGTGCCTGCGGCCAGGAAATTTAACCGATATGTAGCGCAAGGGATAATTTATTATAAGCTCCTTAAATAGAACGTATTATTTTTCCAAGCTCCCTGCCTGAAAAAATGATTAGCCCAACAGGGCACCCTGCTGGGTAGTCGAATCAACCTGCTTAGTTGCTTTGTCTATAATACCAATCCTACTTCGATTCTTCTTTCCCGCCCAAAATTGATTTTAATATATCTACGGGATTAATGGTTTGGCTTTCCTGCCCCTGCGGGGTATTGTCTTGCGGTGAATCTGATTTTGTCTTTTTCTTTAAAAAATTCTCCAATGCCTTAAAGCCCTGCTCTTGTATTTTTTCGCCTATTTCGCTTAATACCGGCTTAATAAGTTTATCAAGCGATTCCTGAAATCCTTTGAACTCGGGCTTTTCCGGAGTTCCTGTGATATCAAAATTCAAATCTATTGCGCCTAATTTGTTAAGGGCATCACAAACAATACCTATCGGCATAAATCCCTGGCTGATATCGATATTTTCTTTCGGTGAAAGAAAATATTCTTTAAGATGAAGGTCATTCTTCGAATCAAGCCTTTCCGGAGAGATACTGGTTTTTGAGCTGAGGTTAATAACGCCTTTCTCAACTACGACCGGCAAAGAATCCCGATAAATAAATTCTAAAGGCTTTAAATTAACGTCTTTAAGCTGTATATCTAAATTCAGATTTGGCTCATCATGGACATAGCGGCTTATTCCTTTGGCGTATACGCCGCCCAGTTTAAGTTTGTCTTTTGACAAATCAGCGTTAACCGTAAAACTGCCAAGCCGCATTCCAAGGTTAGGGTCGATGCCTAAGTCTCGTAATTGTATTTTTGCCTCAGTTATTTCTATCGTATTTCCTTCTGCCGACTTAAAAGAAATCGTTGCATTATTAAAATCTAAATCGACTATTTCCAAAAGATACTTTGCGCTTTTAAAATGAATGAGTTTACCCCTGGGAAGGTTCTCTACGATTTTGGCTACCTCTTTCTGTTCTTTTCTTTTTTGAGCAGCAGCTTCTACCTGTTTTTTGGAAAACTTCTCTTTTATAACGTTAAAAACTTTGCCGAATACATCTTTATTCTTAAGTGGCTCTATATCCGTAGGTTTTACTGCTGCCGCTTGCGGCTGGGTGCGTTTTACAATATTCTGGATGTTAAAAGAACCATCCTCCCTTCCTTCCAGAGAAATTTCCGGCTTATTCAATACAGCATGCGAAACAACCATGCGTTTTGAAAGAAGGCCAAAGATGCTTAAGCGGAATGAAGCCTGCGGCACGCTTATAATACGCTTGCTTGTGTCGTCAGGGTCAAATATTTTAAGATTAATCAGCTTAACGCTCAGCGTTAAAGGCCAGATTTCGGCTTTATCAAGCGATATTTTTGCAGTGCTATTTTTATTCAACTGGGTTATTACAAAATTTGTTATCGCGGGGGAAATAAACAGGCCCGTTGCAAAATGAAAACTAACCAGCACAACTAAAATAACTGAAATTTTTACAAGATTTAATCGTTTAATCATTCGGTTTTATTCCTGATGTTTTCCATTGTAAGCACTATCCGGTTTATAAAATCATTTCGTGTGATTGCTTTCATAATCTTTGACTGGCGAAAGTTCCTTACAAATTTCTCAACATAAATTGTGTATAATTGCCTTGAAATAAAATATACAAATGGCGATAAAATGAGCGAAAAAACCATTCCTCCGCAAACAAGCGTATTATTAAAATCAAGAAGTGCGATTATTGGCAGAGACGTAAACCAGTTCCAGAAATTAGTAAGATATTTGGCATCAACAAGCAGATACTCGCCTATTTTATCGGTTAGGCTGCTTACAAAAATGATGTAAAGCAATTTAAAAAAAGGAAGGACAAGCAAAGTAGACAGGCGATTTAGGCGTATCGCCATAAAAAGCAAAAGTAAAAATAGCGCCATTACCTTGTTTAAAGGGACAAAACCAAGGAACATTCCAAGGCAGACGCCCAGTGCAACCTCATTGCTGGTAATATTTAAACCCAGAAGAAAACTTAAAAACCGTGCTGGAATTTTTACAAAGGAAAACATAGCATTATTATACAATTAAAACAACAGAAACAAAGAATTTATTGCGAAACCACGCTTAAAAAACCGGCCATTATTTTTTTACTGATAGCATTCTTCAATGAGAAAATAATAATTACCTGTTTTTTTGTTATATAACAACCAATATATCAATGTATATTGCCTGTTACTGTGCGTATTTTTTCTTTCGGCATAAGAAATACAAACTAAGTTTGATATATCTTCCAATATCTTTTTATCATGGGGATACTCCATTAAGAAAAATCTTTGAGGCTTTGAAATATCTGCAGGAGAATACGAAGCTTGGTTTCTTAAAACTATTTTTTCAGCACTTTTAAACTTTATGCAAACCGGGTTATCCAGCCACGCCAGGCCTCCGCTACGTAACTTTTGTATTTTTTCTACGGGAGTTAAAAAATAATACTGATATACACGTTTTGCATCTGGCCTTAAGCTATTCAAAACTAAAATCCGGCAGCTGGAGATTAAAAGAACAAAAATAAGAACCGCGCCAAAAAGGCTCAATGACACAATTTTAACAATCTTTGTATTCATTTTTTTCAAATGCTCAGGCAAAACCTCGTCTGCATTTTGTAAAACAGACGAGATCCAGCCTTACAATTATTATTGCTATTTTTATTTTTCGGAACCAAAAGGGTTCGTGAGCAAACCCTTCATTTTGTCAACTGCCTGCGTTGCTGTTTCGCCTGCTTTGCTTGCTGCTTCGGTTGCCATTTTTTGTGCACCGGCAGTAATATCCCCCACTGACCCCGTTAATCCTTTAAGATCAAAATTGGCAAGTGAGGCAATAGGTGTGCCAATAAGCGCTTTTACCACAATCAAGCTTGCCAGTTTATATGGGTCATCGATATTAGTATAAACTTCATTAAGGTTAATGTTAAATTCTTTTACGCTTGGGGTGCTGCCCTTAGAATAATCCTTATAGATTACCTTGCCTATGTTAAGCGCCAGTTTGTCGATTTTTATCTTGGGAGCTTTTCCGGCCGGCTTTTCTGCGGCTTTGGATTCGCCTTTTTTCTGCGCCTGCACATTTTTTAAAGCATCCAGATTTAGTTCCCCTTTAGAATTTTTCACAACAACAAATTCACGAAGCCCCAGGCGAACTTCTGGAAGATGTATATTGCCTCCGATTATAGCGGGAAGGTCGTAGTGCACGTAAATCTCGGGCATATCAATCATAGTTCTATCCGGAAATCCTGCAGGATTAAACAATCTCAGATTTTTTATAGCGGCTACCGGTTTAAATATGCCGACATTGAGGCTTCCTATATTTAATTTAAGGCCGGTAACAATTTCAACTCCTTTTTCAACCGAAGTTTTAATAATTAAATCTTTAGCCAACAAAAGCACAAAAATTACTACTACCGCGATTAAGAGTATACTTACCAACTTCTTCATACCATACCTCCTTTTCTTTCAACCGCCAGTTTTATACTACCCGGTATTTTAGAAAAACCATCAACAAGCCGACAATGATTTGAACAACAGCGTAAATTCTTAAAATTTTAACCGGCACTTTTTTAAACTGTTCCTGGAGCTTCAGGAATGTTTTTTTCTTTAACCTGAAAAATGCCACGATAACAACTAGCAGGACAAGCAGAATTAAAATACTTAATATCCCGTGGGCTTTGCCTGACAATGAAATTAAAAAAAGCGCCAGGTATATAACTGCTACAACCAGAAATCCTTTAATTATCCCGAAACCCTGGCCCAACATTTTATTACGCGCGCGTTCGGGCCTGATAAGAAAAATAATCCCGGAAATAATCAAAATCCAGCCCAGGATAACAGCAAAAATCTTCATCTTGCCGAACAGAAAATTAGTTAGCTTATAAAACGTATTGCCTATCACTGAAATTAAATATTTCATATAAACCTCGCATCGTTTTTCTAATTTCTAAATCCAGCCATATTATCATTTATCAGAGCATCACCACTTACGCACGATACCCACTACGCCAAGCCCGATAAGCATAAATCCAAATATAAGAGTTACATAGACCCCCGCAACATTGCCGGCTATCAGTATTGACTGGGTATGTTTTTGGGGATTGTAGTAAACCGGTATGTTTTTGCTTACCGGGTAATTTTCGATTATTTTTTGAGCTCTTTTTGCAGAAATTTGCAATCTGTCGCCAAAAGCTAATTGTTCTGATTGCATTTTATTACCGCCAACATAATATTCATAAAGCACGTATGGCTGGTATGAAACTGAGCGGCTGCGCCCACCACTTACTTTTTTGCGGACCTCTGAAACAATAATCTTTCCTGTTGTTAATGGCCAGCTTTTGCTCCGCAGGCCCATTATCGCAACATATAGCATTCCGGAAACCCAGATAATTCCAAAGACTAGGATAAAATAAAACATAAGATTTAAAATTTATAAACTCTTAATACTCTAAGCCTCATGACTACCGAATTTACATCAAATAAAAAAGCGTTGGCTTCCCAACGCTTTGATGCAGCTCCTGATTGTATATTTTTCCTAACGCTTCGGAACTTGTGGGTATTTTACTGCAGAAAAAAAGTGAGGTCAATCATAATCTGTTTTTCAGCTTTCAACTTCTGGCCTTGTTATTCTTTTGAAGTTCTTATATCCTTAACAATCTCATCTATGGCGTGGCGGCTTACATTCTGCATAACAACTATATGCGCTAAATCTCCGCCCAAGCGAGAATCAAATTCCGGGGCAAGCCCGTATTTTTTCATTATATTTTCACCTGGCCTTTTAAAATAAACCGTATTGGAATAATCACCCCGCCAAACCGGCCAGTTAATTTTCTTAAGCCCGCTCTCTAAATATTTAGCATTAAAAAGAATTGCTTTTGCCTGCGCCTTAAACCCTTCCATCCCCGTTTTCTTAACTTTCCACCAGAATTTTAGGGCGGAAAGCGCGTTGCGGGAACAGGTAATCGTAGGCACGGCCTGATTAAGATAGGGCACGTTAAAAGGATTAATCTGATTAAGCGTTTTCTTCGTAGTAATAAAAATACCCATTGGCTCATCGAACCCGAAGAATTTGTGGCCGCTTACTGCAATAGAATCGAAACATACTACTTTACGGTTAACCAGGCCTTTGTTCTCTGTAAATGGCAGATATCCTCCGAATAAAGCCGCATCAACATGCCTGTAAACTGCAATCGGTTTCTTTTTTTGAATCACCCTATCGATAGCCGCCTGGTCATCGATTGCACCCTTAAAGGTGGTTCCCATTGCAATAACCACCAGCGCTGGCTTTGAAGGGTCAAGCGCTTTTTCAAATTCACTTATAATCATCTTTCCGGATTCATCAGCCTTGATTAAACGTAACTCCAGATTTTGCAGATCTGCCAGCTTCTTTATGGAATAATGCGCTTCTTCCGAAACATAGCAAATCGGAAGCATCTTAGTCTGAGCTAAAAGCTGTTTCACTCCGAAATACATCCCATGCATATTCCCATCAGTGCCGCTCATAGTAACTATCCCCCAAGCCTCGTCTTTAGAAAATCCATATAGCGGGGCAAAAAAATCAACTACTTCGTTTTCGAATTCATGGGTATTCATGGCGATGATGCCGGGCTTATTGGGGTCACCAACATTATTCATCGAAACCTCATAGAGCCTGGAGGCAAGATACCATTTATAGAATTCCTTAAGGCCGGTATTTTGATTAACCGGATAACCCACCATTCTTTTCTGCAGCCCGTGCATTTGCTTTGCAAACTTATCCAAACGCTTAAGGGGGATTTCTTCAGAAAAAATTTGGGCAGAACAAAATAAGCTGAAAGTAAATATAAAAACCGCAATTATCGGGGCTGCCTGAATTTTGTTTTTGAAACTTCTCCTCATTTGTTGCCTCCTCTTAATTACGTTACAACATAAACCAAGCTTTTGCCCTTACCAAGCTACGAATGGTTTGGGTTCGCAAAAAAACAAAGCGTTTCCCGCCATAAACGGATAGAGCCTGATTTCGCTATTTTTAATTAGAAGCGTAAAACAGCAAAAAAAATACGAAGTATCTATCGCAAATTAATGGAATGCTATTTTATTTCGGAAACGCAAATCAATTACCAGCTGACAGTCATATCGCCGAAGACTCCCTGCGACCAGCTTCTTGAATATGTTAAATTGCTATCGCTGTCTTTCCATATGCCTGAATTATTCTCAAAAACAGTGGCATGGCCACCGGTAGTTTTATACCAGTTAAATAAATATCCTAACCCGAAAGAAACATGCTCTTTCAAAAACCTTACCTGCGGTATATAGTTTAAACCAACTTCCGCATTTACTCCCTGCCCTACGCCATGGTGTTTATAGGTTATGCCAAAATAATCCTCCCTGCCTTCGGCATGTGAACTCAGATAAGGAATGTAGGTAAGCTTGGTATTAAGAGAAAGCCAGTTGAAAGCAGAATACGCCGCTTTTAAACCTAATTGCGCTCCCCAGAATTGTTCGCTGTATCTGATTTCATTATTATTTAAATATCTAGAAGTGCTAACTCCATATTGCGAAGTCCAATTCGCGCTGTCTGAACGAAAATACTGGCGCTGGCTCTGATAACCTAAGAAAGGCTCTATGCTGAATTTATCCTTATTCAAAAGTTTATAGCTTAAGTTTGCATCCCAGATACTTATCGTCGGCCTTGTATTAAATTCCCATAAATGCCATGGATTATTACGGTTGCCTCCTGCGTCTTCTCTAAGATAGGCTGACTTGCCAGTTAAGGCAGAACCGGTATAAGAGCCATCCAAAGAAAATCTCGGGAGAAAACAAGGCAAAGTTTCAGGAAGAGAATACTCTCCGCTTACCTTATACATACTACCTTTAAGCGGGAAATGGCCCCGTAAATGGCTTCGGTTTGTATCGGCGGCATATTCTGCGCTTACGTCATGCCTGGTGTCGCCGTTAGTAATATAAATATAGCGGCCGCTCATTTTTAAATGGCCGAATTTTCCTTCTTCCTTAAGTTCTTCGGTTTCTTTATCTTTGGATTCTGCAGCTGTATTTATTTTCTCAGCTTCGTTTTTAGGTTCTGCAACCGTAGCTGACCTCTCCGCTCCTTGTGTTTTTTTTGGCTCAACTACGCTAGCGGCTTTATCAGCCTTCTTTGCGTTTTTAGGTTCCAAAACTGTACCTATTGGCTTATCTTGAGCAGCATATAAATAATTGCCAAATAAAAATATCGTCAAGAATATTATTGAAAAAATACTCAATGTCTTTTTCATCTTTTTTCTCCTTTTTTTTCTTTACAGAAAAACCATATATATTAAAAAAGCGTTGGTTTCCCAACGCTTGATGTCAAATTCCCAAATTGTATACAAAATTTCTGCGCCACGTATTTGACGTTTATTTTACTGCGAGAAAAAAGTGCAGTCAAGGCGAAAGTTATAAAAAAATTATCTTTAGCCCGCAGTATAATTTAAAAAACCACATTGTTGTTTGACACTGCTGATTTTATTGTTATGCTACTAATAAAGGTGTTTATTTTTTAATAAAATCAACCCATTCGACATACCACGGGCTAAACCCATGGTTTGCTCAGGGTTGATACTGAGCGGCGCTTGTATATTCCTCACCCTAAAGGGCGAGGTTTTTGCGCCGCCGAACGTATCAAATATTTTTCTTCAACCTAAGAAAAAACAGTGATGTTTAAAAGAAACAACATTGGTGTTATTGTTATACTTTTACTAACAATATTTTGCTTTGCTTTTGGCAATCACGCCTACGCCGGAAATGGAGCAAGAATGCTCGGGTTTAGCGCTAGAGACTCCGCTATGGCAGGAGCAACAACTGCCTCGGCTAAAGACACCTCTTGCTTAGTAAAAAATCCCGCGGGGCTTATCTACGCCGGAAATAGAATTGACGCTGAATACCTCAATATAATATTCCATGATGTAAAAATGGATACCGAAGGCCAGCCGGCAGGCCATGCTTTTTCTCTTTCTGAGGTAGGAAGAAGGCAAAAAAGCACTCAAAACTATCTACCCGGCATGGATGCAGGAATAAGTTATAGGGTGCCGGGAGATAGCGAACACCCAATAGCTGTAGGCTTAGGAATATTTACGATGGCTGGCATGGCAGTTGATTTTCCGGCTTCCAGAGCCAATGAAATAGTTATCCCAAATAGTGCATACGACAGAAAGGTTGACTTAAGAAGCCTAAGAATTGCTCCGGGCGTAGCAACAAAACTTATGGATAACCTAGCTTTTGGCGCAACTCTTAATATCGCTATCCAAGGCTTAAGAACAGACCTGGCAAGGACTGACTTTAAAGAAACAAATGGTTCAAACAAATGGGACACCGGTTACGGAGGCGGGTTGAGCGCCGGGCTTTTATATAAACTTAATGAAAAAATAAATTTAGGCGCCTCTTATGAAAGCCAAACCTGGGGTTTGTATCATCACAAATACAAAGATGTTCTATACCATATGGATCAGCCTTCGGTGGCAAATGTCGGTATATCATTTAAGCCCACAGGAAAATTGGAACTTACTTATGATACCCGCTATATTCGCTGGACAGATGTAAAAACCGCGAGATTAAAACCTGCCGAAGGCGGATTTGGCTGGAGGAACCAATGGGTTTTTGCATTAGGAAGCGAATATTCCTGCAACAAGAGATTAAAACTTCGACTTGGTTATAACTACGGAAGGTCCCCCATACCGGATGATGTTATTTTCGCCAACGCCCTGTTTCCTGTTATTGTTGAACATCATGCAACTATGGGCTTTTCCTATATGCTCAAAGAAAATTTATCCCTGGATTTTTCATGGGAGCACCACTTTCTGGGCGCATCAGCTGACAATGGCAAAGGCGATATCTACAGCCAAAACGGCGTAGGCACCAAAATAACAGGAGCAGCGGATATTGTAGGCATAGGATTAGGATATACGTTTTAAATAATAAAATCTCGCCAATGACTGTGTTTCTCCTTTCAGAGATAAGCATTTCGCCCCAAAAATTACCCGTCATTTACTGTTTACAATTTCCTGGGAAGTTACGGAAGGATTGCGATAACGTTTCCTACCTAAAGTTGATTTTTTATATTGAATTGCCTCAACCGGGCACCACTGAAGGCAAGCCATGCAATGCTGGCAATGAGTAAGCCATTTGGGTTTGCCGGAGACAAGCTCAATATTTTCTACCGGGCAGACCTTGGCGCAAAGCCCGCATTTAATGCAATCTTCAGTTGCCCAAAAATTTTTCCCGCTTAAAGGAATTTGTTTTGTGCCGCTTTTATACAATAATTTATTAAGAAGAAAATTAAACAGGTATGGCTTTTCCTCTATTATTCCGCGCTTTTGCTGTTTTACTGCCTGAACGATTGTGTTTATGCGTAATTTTTCTTTTTTAAATAGTTCTTCCTGCTTTTCCGGCGGTATAGCTCCATACAGCGGAGTATAATTGCCAGGCATAAGCACAGAAAAACCAGCGCTAAGCAAAAGCCCGCGCTGTTTAAGTATTTCTCTGGTTTGTGTATGCGCCAGGCCCGGAAGGCCGCCAAGCGTAGCAACTGTAAAAATATAAGCCTGCTCTTTTACTTTTATTTGTTTTAGAAAATCTCTGACGATGAGCGGAAGGCCAAACATATACACAGGATAAACAATTCCAACAACATCAAAAGGCTGTTCACGCTCATCCTTAAGCGCTTTAGTTATCGGAATGATTTGCGCGCCGTTAAGGCTCTTTACAAGATCCTTGGCTACGGCAAGAGAGTTACCGGTTGCGGAAAAATAATAAATGGCTATAGTCATTATTGGTTACCTCCTCAATTTAAAATATTGCGGAAAATGGTTTTTCGTTAATGTTGAAACACCTTTTTGATGGCTATGTCTACCAATGAAGGGTCCCAGTTATGCCGTAAAAGTTCTTCTTTGATATTATGGGAACTTATATCTTGCGATTTTTTCACAGCTATAAAAGTAATTAGAATTTCTAAATTATATTCCTGAATTTTATCAAGCATAGTTATCGTAGCGCATTCTTTATCGCCCCGGTTTAAAAAATAAGCAATTAGGGCAAAAATTAAAGGCATAACCAAAATAAAAATAGCTCCGGCAAATAAAGATAACTGGGTGCGGCCCAAAATATACGCAGCGCCGCCCCAGAAACAATCGAAAAGATAATGCGCTACTATCAGCGGGATAATCCCATATTTTAAAAATATAAATCCAAAGAATAAACCAATAAGGCTTACTTCAAGGACTCTAAACCATACCGGAAATATTACATATCCGGTATGCCCCAGGCCCCACAATAACGAAGTTAGTATAACGGCAGCTACTGCATTTTTGAATAATTTCTTTGTCAGGCTTATTCCAAAAAGCCGAAATATTATTTCTTCATTAAAGCTCGCGGTGAAACTTAGCGCAAATACGCTAAGCAGCGGCACATAAGCAGAAGAAAACTGGGCCAGCTTAAACCATTCCCTCCAAACACCCAAATACCTCTGCCCAAGATAAAACGAAACTGCCTGCAGCCCTAAAGTTATAATTGTTATGATATAGCCGAGCATTACGGCCTTGCTTATGTTTCTATTAAAAAAGTTTGCTTTAATGTAATGCAGGAAAGAAATATGTTTGTTTTTGGGAAAAACCTCATTGGATAAAAATTCCCCGGCAATAGCAGGCATAATAAAACCGACGAACAACAAAAGAATATTTAAAGCTGCCCGCGTTAAATGAAGCCCGATAAACGATGACATCCGCGTGCTGGTTGGATAGGCCATTAAAACATCCTGCAAACCGTTAAAAATGTCGGCAAAATTAATTATCGCAATAGCCAGCGCTAAATAACAGAACCATTTTTTTACGGGCCGCGCTATTACATCATATCGCCTTCGAAGGACAATATTGACGGAAACCATCGTCAAAAGCACTAAAAGAATAAAATAGAAATTATGAAGATACTTTCCTATGATTAACTGGTTTTCGGCATAGCGCTGGAAGCTTTCCGGAACTTCCAGCCTATTCTTATAACATTCTCTTATCTCATTACCCGATACCGTAACACCTGCAAGCAGGTTGGCTGTACCCTGGCCTTGCTTCCAGGGTATATAAATACCTTTTTTCTTCCATGAAAAAGAATAATCTGTCCTATTTTCAAACCGCTCTGCCCTTTTTTCATCAAAATCATATTGCGCAAAATCAAACCCGTAGTTATTTTTTAAAAACTCCTCTGCTTTTTCTTTTGCGGCGCTTTCTTCTATCGCCGGCCTTGCTTCTATATCTTCTATCAGATGCGTAAAGCTTAAAATATCCCCGCTCCTGGGGCTGACCATTACAACATAACCCTCTTTCTCTAATTCCTTAAAGAATCTTATTTGCCAAAAGAATAAATCATAATTGTGTTGTTTTATAAAATCTTCTTCCCCTTTCGCGCCCAGAGTTATTTGCAGATAACGGTTGAACCAGGCATCCACATCAAAGATGATTACCTTTGAATATTTTTTGGTATCTATGCCTTTTGAATTAAGATAGCTTTCAGCCGCGCTTATAGCTTTTTGTTTATCTATTGATAAATTCAGGAAGGAAAAATGAGGATATTCTAATTTCTGCCAGAAACCAAAACAAAGAAATGCCGCCAGAATAAAAACGAACCATTCTTTGGCTTTTAAATTCATATCCTATAAGATAGATGTTTAGGCGGCGGGTTGAATAAAATAGTAATTTTTAAAACTATCTTTCGCACAAAGTTAACATAGCATAGCTTTGAATGAGCATATCATTCTTCTAGCTGCGAAACGGCCGTATCCGGGCTGTTCCAGGAAAATATCCTGTTTAAGAGCAGGATATTTTCCTGGCATATTCTCCGCTTCGCGGAGCCTCTCCCGAAACGTACTTCGGTTGTCGGGCCAGCCGGACATGATTATCCTTGATTTCAGTTTTTATCCGATTTCTTTTCTACTATTTACTCGCAAGGCTCACGTTAACTGCGCGTTTGCCTTTGGGATTTTGTTCAACTTCGAAAGTAACTTCTTCCCCGCCGGTTAAACTTTCAAATGTAATGCCCACAAGATTGTTCTTATGGAAAAATACATCTGTGCCGTCGCTATCAGTTATGAAACCAAAACCTTTTTCGAGAACCAATTTCTTAATCTTCCCTGTATGCATTTCGAACCTCCATTTAATGAGACTTGCAATCCCCCATACTCCCTGCATGAAAAATTGCCTAGTCGAACACGACACCCTGTTGGGTAGTCGAACACGCTACTCAAAGGCCTTCGGCACGTTGGGTAGTCGAATTATCCTCAAACAAAGCAAATAAGGCTGAATTTGTATTGAAATAAAGCTTAGTGGTATTCTACTGCAGAAAAAAGGTATGGTCAAATGATTAAGTATTGTGTCCCCGGAATTAGCCCCTACATCGGCTTTCCTGCAAACAATGAATAAATGAAAAATCCCGCTGCGCCTATTAATAAAAGTATCACTATCCACCCCACTGTTAACATTCCCGGGCTAAGAGGCACGAAAAAATGATACCATTTATCTCTTGTAAGAACATCTGCCTGATTATTAATTCTTATCTTTTTATCAGTTAAAACCTGGGCAGCATCTAAAATCATCGAAAAAACATAGAAAAGAAAACAAACCAAAGCAGGGAAATATGCATGGTCAGCATCTCCGCTCTGAATTAACCAGATTGCCGAAATAAGTGTCATAACAAAGAATATCAAAAAGATAACAAGCCTTATCCTGCACAATCTTTTTTCGCTTAAAGTAGCCGGCCTAATCCAGTGTTTCTCGCTATGCATTTTAAACGCTCCTTTCTATTGCGTATTCCCCTATGCCTGGAACTTGCGGTTATTTTACTGCGGGAAATTAATGAGTGCAACATTTTTCGGGCCAATATTGGCGCAGACAAAATGTTAGCATGAATTCCTGACTGCCGGCAGGCAGGAACCCTGAGCTAAGCCGAACGGGATTGGACGGTTAAATAATTAAGTATTGTGCCCTGAATTACTTTATTGCTCTTTAACAAAATTATTAACATAGCCTTCGTCAATTTCAAAAAAATTGCCATAAAGATAATCCTGCGGCACTTCAAAAGAGTAGAAATCTCCAATGCTTCTGCTCAATTCGTTTATCTTATTATAATCATTCGGCCGGTATGTTATACCTATTATTTTGTTGCGGTACATTGTGGGTTCGCTAATTTTAAATTTTGCTACCGGAGCAACATAATCATAATCACCGTTTTCATTTGCGTAAGGCAAAGTATGATGTTCTTCAAAATCTACCAGCTGTACCTGCACTTTGATATATGAGGAACCTTTGGTAAACGCATTAGCAGATAAAAGAATAACAGCAAAAGCTATAAATACTATTTTTTTCATTTCACCGCAAATTACTTAATGCTATCGGATAATCTCCATACCTTAGAGCTCGCGGTTATTTTACTGCGGGAAAATGCAGGGGTCAATGGGTTTAGTTAGTAGGTTATTAGGTTGATAGGTTTTCAAATAATTAAGTGCGTGTCCCCGGAATTTTTAAAAAATATTAAGGAATTTGATATGGCTTGTTTTTTATGGCTAAATATGTTACTTCTTAGCTGAAGAATGTAATTTGACAATTTAACCACTGATAAAGGCAAACTCCGAGTAATCGGAAGACGCAAAGCTATAGGGCCCAGACGCTAAGTCGGGGGAGCCTGGCTGCCAAAGGGGAAAACTAAACCTTGAGTTTACCTCAAGGTTTTTTTACTTTATAGCCCCAAGCTTTTGCGCTTGGGGCTTTTTTTGGAGAAATATATGAAAAAGTTAATTTTTCTTACAATTGTGATGTCCTTAATGCAAACAGTCTGTCTGGCAGGCGAAAGCGCAACAGTAAGAGTTTCAGTCATTATCCCGGAACTACCAAAAACTGTCGAAAGTAAAGATAAAGCAACCGTGGCCAAAGAACAAAATGAACAACCTTCAAAAAATACTGTTATTACCAGCGTAGAAAAACGCGATGGAAATCAGGCAGTGGTCCAGACAAGTATTGCCCGCTAAATTATTTTTTGCGTAAAGGAAAATGGTGTATGGAAGTAATTCCTTCCAAAGCTTTTATTTCTAATTTAATCGGCGTAGTGGGAATATATTCTAAAGGTAAAGAATTGACGTCTAACGTAAGCGTATGCATACCGCTGTTGATTCCACCAAAGAAATAAACTCCGTTAGCATTAGTGGTCAGTGTGCGTTCGCCATCTAACCTTAATTTAACTTTAGCTAAAGACCTCTCCCCTTTGTCAAAGCTGTCATTACCGTTCTCATCGTAAAACACTATGCCGTAAACACCTGTCTGCGAAGATACACCAAAATATATTTCTTTTTCCCCTCCACGAGAAGTATCCACCTCAACTGCCGTGAGTGTAGTAGGAACATATCCTCTGGGAATGGTTGAAGTATCCAAAGAAGCGGTTATTTTTTTGGCACGTACACTCGTGCTGGATTTCCCCTTGTCGTCAGTTTCTATTGTTTTTGGCCCGGCGATAATCTTTACTCCTGGAACGGGTTCCTCTTTCTCGCCTTTTTTACCATCACCGTTTGAATCCTTAAAAACATATCCTTCGATTTTTGTGCTTGGCGCCCATCGAAAGAAACTATCCCACAACAAGCGCACACCTAAGCGTATATCAGCTTCTATGAACTTTTCTGTATCCTGGTTCTCCGCCCAAACATTACGCACTCTAGAATCAAGAAATAGCTGGCTATCACGAGTAGGGTTATAAGTTAAATTAATATTACCCTCGAGGCTATCTTCACCGGAAAGAAAAGAATGTAACGAATTAGATTTTTCTTCATCGCGCCAATAAACCCTTATATTTGAAGAAACCTTAGGTGAAATGGCACGGTAAAAATCTATGCCCGTTTCTCTAACCGACGGGGTATCATGTAAATCAGTGGAAAGTTCATCGAGCCACGAATAATTATAATTTGTATAAAAAGAAACATCCGGCGTCAAAGAAAATCGCACCCCCGATAAAAGGCCATACCTTTGATAATCAGAGGTTTGAGATGAAGGGTTAATGCTTTTTTGATAATTATAGCCCAAAAAACTCGAGATAGAATGCTTACCAAAAAAATCCAAATCAAATACTTTATTATAAACAGTCTGTGCCGTTAAATTACGATGCGGGGACAATAAGCCCGGAGTATTAGAATAATAAATACTCGTATTTATGTTTGCGCGGTGCGGTAAAGTAATATTAAAATAACTATTCCAATCATAGTTTAAGGCATCATAGTTAGAGGGATTAAAAAGAAGCCTGTTGCGGTATACATCCAAAGAAGAATATAATGAAAAATAATCGCGGGGGAACCAATTAGCTTCGAACAAGCTCCCCATTTCCCCTGCGCTGGGCGGCCGAGAAACAATATTAACGAATTTTTTATCAACATCGCGCAGGCTCATTTTCAGGTTAAGTTTGGGTAAGCGCAGCTGCGAACTCAATCTTGCGGCAACAGCATCTTCATCAGAAGCAAATTCACTGGTAATCAAAGCATTCTTTAAATTATGCTCTGTCTGCACGGAAAAAACCTTGTCTTTCAAAAAATCTTCCCGGTCTTGGCCGTAGCCGTGAGCATAGTTAAAATACACTTTATTCTGCTTTTCCGGGAAAAGCCCTATACGTAATCCCTCTACATACGTATTCTCTCGCGGTACTACTCCCGGAAACAGGGGGCTTTGAAAATATTTTTTTTCCTGGCCGTAGATAACCGAATAGTCTACCAGGTGGTTAAACGCCGGGGACTCAAATGAAAAACCCCTTAGGGTGCTTCCAGGAAAAGTTAAATCAGAAAATGATTTTGAAAAATCAAAACCGCGTAAGTCAAAATCATTGAAATCACCCACATGTCCATCTTTTAGGCCCACCGTATAGCCTGAAATTTCTTCTAATTGATTTGATTTTGACCAGCTTACTGACGCATCAAATTGTCCGTAAGGTGTCGAGCCTCTAAGGCCGCCATCTTGGTTGAATAGTAACGTTTTACGTTTCATTGTCCCCAAACGCCTGCCCTTATAATAGCTATCCCAATCAGAATTGTACCAAAAATCAAAACCATCGGCTTGCTCCCATGCATTTTCTTTCTCGGAAACTAATAAAGCAGGGCTAATTTTTACATCAAAGGTCCAGCGTTCTCCGCTATCCCAAACATGAAAAAAAGTTGACCCGAATTTTTCAGCGGTAACAATCAACCTTGATGAACCAGACTTTTTAACGGAAACAATATCGGGAGAAACCGCCATAAACCGCGTTATATTTTTACCTTCGATTATAAAAAAGTTCCCGAAATATAATTGGACAGTTAAAGGAAAGGAATCTTTGAATTTTTGATCCAAAGATATGGTATATTTCGGTTTATTCTTTTCTGAAGGCTGTTTGCTCTTAAGCATTAACTTCTTAGCTGTGGAGGGTTTCTGAATTTGCTTTTCAACCGCTTGTACAGATTTTTTTTCTTTTGCAGGCTTATCTGACAATATGCTTATCTTTTTTTTGGGTTTTGTTTTTAACTTATTCTGCAGCAATTGTGGGCTGGCGGATATTTTTTTCTGTAATACTTTGGGCGGAATGACTTCTGGGCTGCTAAAAGGCTTTTTATCAGTTCCTTGAATTGCAGAAATATATTCCTGCGGTTTCGGGTTATAAGGCTGCACAATGGCTGCAAGCTTAAAATAATGCAAGGCATCATCTTTTAAGCCTCTTCTATAGCTTTTTTTCCCTAATTCCATGAGATATGAAAAAGATAGAGATTCACAGAATACAGGAAAACAAGCGCAAGGCAGGAAAAGAATTATTATGAAAATTGAGGTTATCCTGGACACTAATCTCGGACTGCGAGGATGCTTAATTCTCCGGTTGGTGATACGGAAAAATCAATCTCTTTAACCGCAGCTTCCCCTCCTTCTAGGTCGAATGTAATTACCATTGTATATTTGCCTTCGGAAATTTTCTCCGGTGCTTTAATGATAACTTTTGTTTTATCTTGCGGTAAAAGATATAGCTCATTAATCTGCCCTCTATCTTCAACCATTTCGTTGGAATTAATAATATAATACGTTCCTTGCACATGGAGAAAAGTATTGCCCTTATTTACAAATATACCTCTGAATGATTTTAAATCCGTGGTAATTTCATTAAATTCGCCTTTTTTTTGCAGGTTCTGCGGTTCAATAAATATGATAGAGCCCACTCTACCTAAAATATCTATACCCTCACCTTTATCGTTTAAAGTTCTGCCTATAGCAGTCTCAAAGAAAATAACTCCGCAATGCACCCTTTCAATATTTTCCTGAGGCTGTAAAACAAAATTTACGATCCGATGTTCGTAAGGCTTAAGAGCAAATTCAGTTTCAGATACTGTCAGCCATGAAGAAAGAGAAAAACTTGAAGTTCCCGAAGCCAAGAATTCTTTACTTCCGTCAAACGGCTCTACATAAATAAAATCTTCAGCGTAAACCTTTATACGCACGTCTTTGTCGCTATTGTTATCTACGGTAATAGCGCCGCTATAAGCCTTTCCTTTGTCTAACTGGATATCGATTTTAGGATTGTCAATCGTTAAGGAAAAAACGGAAAAGGGTAACAACAACGTTAATACACAAAAGAATAAAACTTTTGCGCAATACGCTGCTGTTACCCTGAATTTACTAAATCTAAAAAATTCCGCTCTTATCATTTTCTTATTTAAGCACTACTGAAAAAGTTACTGTGCCGGTATACGTTCCTGCTGGCTTGCTGGTTGTTATCGGTAATGCGCCTGCAGGTTCGCCGGCTGCTCCTGTAGAAAGTCCATAATAGGATCTTATAATCCTGCTCTCGCCGGAATTTCCGTTGTAAATAACTTTGTTTGTGCCGTATGACAATGATGCTGACCCTAAACTATCCCCTGCCGGCATAGCCCCTTGCGCTATTCCTCCGATAGTATCTGCGGTTATATAATCAGGCGTCATAATCAAATGGCTGTTTAAATCGTTTCCGCCGGTTGAAACTACACCGTTATTAGTCTGCTGAACGGTATATGCCCTGCCGGAAGTGGCTGGCAGAAGAAAAACCGTAAAGTAATCAGATGCCACCCAAATATTATTGGTAGTATCAAACGTCAACGTACCATAATCAAGGGAAGTTGCATCGGCTGAACCCGGGCCATAAGGATCCGCCCCTGCTGGAGCTGACCTTATCCAATAGCTTAGTTCGAGCGTTGAAGGCACTACTGCCCTAACTGTAACGTCAGCTGTTGAAGCAGCGTAGGCTAAGCCGTTTAGGCTAATTAAACACACAAGAAGCAAAATATACATGAAACGCTTCATCTCTTCCACCTCCTTTTTTCCAGTTAATAAATATTTATTTTTCTACAAGCGCGTAACTAATCTTTGCGAAATAGTCTCCGGCCCTGACATTTCTTGGCGCCTCTATCCGATAGCGTAAAATAAAATTTGACGGGCTGCCTTCCGGGTCAGAAATAAAAACAGTGGTATCGCCTAAACGTACTGTGTCAAGTTGCGTTATGCTTACCTGGCCGGGCATATCTTTAACGCTTTCGCCTTTTATTTTAAAAGAATCCAAGGATATGATGTCCCCCTTTTCATTGGCAAGCGGCGATACAATCTTTTGAATCACGGCATATGGCCTGCGTAAATTGGATTTGATGTTTACAGCAACTTCTTTTTCTACGGCTACCCCGGGTTGTATATTCTGAAAAAATAAACCGGAACCTACCTGCGGGGAAACTTCAATGTCGAATATAGGGGCTAATTCAAATTGCAATTCTGCCGGAAATTGCTTTATAACAGCTCCTTGAGACTCAATAATATAAGTAAGCCTTGCTTTAAAATTCCCGCCGGGAAGGTCTTTAATGGTTTCCTTATCAATATGATAATTTATCACTATATCGTCGGCCTCTCCGCGCCTGCCTGACATATATAACTGTGTTGGTTTTTGTGACAATGCATTAGGAGCAGAAATCAAAGATTCACCTTTTTGGCTAGTTGCACTAAAATAAATTTTTTCTAACGGGAATATTTCCCCTTTTTCATTATGGAATGGTTCATTTATTTGCTGTGTAATTTGAAATTGCTGGCCCATGTCTTTGTCCGATTTTATTTCTATCGAGCCATCACTTCCGCCAGAACGAGAATTAAAACGCAAAGTATGCGCGCTGTGCGAAGAAGTATTTATGGTGAAATTTACTTTTCTCTCCACGGAAATATAACAATTCAGAAATGCGTTCTGCTCGGATACGCCACCTTCTACGGGCGTTAAAGTATAAAAAATCTTGCTGAAAAAATTTCCTGAGGCATCAATGTCAGAAGGGTTAATCTGGTAAACGACGACGAAAGTATCCCCGTCTCCTTGCGGCGAAGAAGCATAAAGCACCCTGTCAAAACTATCCAGCTGCACAGGAGTAGTTTGGTAGAGGGTGCCACGGGTATTTGAACCGCTTAAAGCGTAAAAAGAAACAGCATTACGCCCCAGGATATCGCCTTGGTCATTACGAAAATCTCCCAAAAGTTTTTGCCGCAATTCATAACGCTTATTTTGGTCGGAATTGATACGCAGCCGCACCTCAACATTGACCGGTTCAGACTGAACTCTCGGAAAACGTATACTGCTTGAACCGTCAACCGGAATGGCATTTATGGAAAATTCTGCGTATGCGCCCGGCAATGTGAAAAAATTGACAGCTAATAAAAGAAAAAGGAAAGTATCTATTAAAAAATAGCCTTTCCTTTGACCGCGTGGCTTAATCATGGTGTATTTACCTACCTCCAAAACGGCTAACTATAGCATGGAATTTATATTCTTTCAAGCAATAATTTGGTAGGCTTTTTCCGAGCTTTTCTATTGGCTTTTACAGCTTCACCACTTGGCCACGCTATTTATCTAACATCTGAAGGTCTGACCCCGTTATCCTGATAGCTGTCTCCAGAATTCAAAGTTCGGAGCATCTAGCGAGGGATTAAATTTTTGTAAATATATACACCATCCCCTTGGAACCTCTATTATCTTCAAACGCAATCCACAATAAATCATAAGTGCCTGCATCAACCCCACTTAAAAATTCTCCTGCACAGTTTTTTAGCATAAAATAAGCAGCGTGAGCAGCCCCTCCAAAAAAAGCATTTGGGTCTTTGGGATTTTCTATAACTTCCATTGGTTTACAAACATTATATTCCGCATCAGGCACAGTAATTGCAAATTTACGTTGCAATGCTTGAGCGATTGCCAAAACTAAGTCACCGGCAGTTTCGGAGCTGGACAACGCAAATTGACGGAATACATGCATCTTCACCGGAACGCCCCGTAATTGCCCGGAATATAATTGCAATCTATATAAAAATGATACATTAAGCGCGCTGTTAATTGTTTGGGGATTTTGTTTCTTAACAGCGCTGTATGGATTATTCCTTTGGGAAGGTATGAACTGAAACGTATCTATAATTTCCTTTATATTGCTTTCCAATCCAGCATCGATAAAATATCTGATAATATACTTTAATCCATTATTAGCTACAGATACTATCCCAAATAAACTTGTAGAACCTAAATTGTCAATATATTGAAATTCTCCCCACACGGTATTTCTTTCGCCGGCGATATTTTTACCCAGCAATACCGGGGAAGCTTTCACATTCATGCTAGAAATCGTCTCTCCCAACCATTTAAGCATAGAATGTTCCTCGTGTTCTTTAGAGTAAGGGATTTTTTGATTTATTTCCTTAATCGAAATGCGCAATCTAATGTCGCGGTTATCTTTTTTATTTTCCAATAAAATATCATTGCTATTACGAAGAAAATCGAATAATTTTTTTTCCTGTTTCCAACCTTCTGGTAAATCTATGGAAAATCCGTATTTTTTGTTACGATATCTGAACCCTTTAACCCCAAAATGATTGTCGCAATTGCTATTGTTAGTTTCTTCAGTTAATTTAGTTTCGGTTTTTTCTTGTACATAGTTAAAGCGCGAACCGCCGCAAGCGGCACACTGGATAGTTCCTTCTGGAATATCAGCATCGCATATCGCACAAACTTTTTTGCCTTCCGTTCGTTTTGACGTAACAGGTTCGACCCGATTGGTATCAACTGAGCCGTTGTCAACTCTCGGCGTTTCCCGAAACGGCACCAACCCGGTTTCCCACCAATATTTTGCATCCGCTCTGGCGACTTCCAAATCAATACCTCTTAACGTTGCTGCTTGTTTACACATCATTATCGGGCTGGTTGTTCCTTGGGGCAAGAATCGCACAAATGAGCCGGCACCCAGTTTATTAAGCGGATCCAACTCGGCCATTTGTTTTAATTTCAGTTGCAGCTGGGCATAAGTAAAACAATCTCGACGGAAATCAATCAACTTCCGGCTGATATACAGATAGCCTTCTCCGGGAGGAATTACTGTATCGTGGCAGGGGCAATTTTTGTCAGAACAAAACCCTTCTTTTGGCGGGCGAGGCACTTCAAAATAGTCCATCTTTGGCTCCTGTTTTTAGAAACTATTTTCTGTAAAACAGAAATCATATACATCTTCTTAAATAATTAAGCGTGTCCCCGGAATTATTTTTTTAGCCTTCTATTTTTTCCATGGGCTTATTGCAGCAAACCAATTCTCCTCCGCCCACTTTTGTTACGGTAACTTCGTTACCGCAAACATTGCACCTATACTTTTCTCCTACTTTCTTTACCGCCATAAAAACCTCCTTTTGGATATTATTATTTTTTCCTAAATTTTCCAGGCAGATGACATACAGGCTCAATGCCTTGTTTTTCGTAATAGCGCTGGTGGTAATCTTCTGCTTTATAGAATTTTTTTGCAGGAACAATTTCTGTGGCTATTGGTTTTTTAAACTTTCCTGATTTCTCCAACTTTTCTTTAGAGGCGCGCGCAAGGCGTTCCTGTTCTGCGTTATGATAAAAAATTACTGACCGGTATTGACTGCCTATATCCGGCCCCTGCCTGTTTGGCGTGGTTGGGTCGTGGATATCCCAAAAAATATCTAAAAGTTCTTCGTAAGAAATAATTTTTGGATCATATTCTATCTGCACCACTTCAGCGTGGCCGGTTTTATCACTGCAAACATCTTCGTAGGTAGGATTTTCAAAATTGCCGCCCATAAAACCAACCGTTGTTTTAACCACCCCAGCAGCCTTGCTAAATGCCGACTCTACACCCCAAAAACAACCTGCGCCAAAAGTAGCTGTCTCAACCTGCTTGGTAGTACTTTTTGACATAGCTGTCACAAACTTTAAGGCAATTGCGTTAATGCAATAACGTTTTCCTGTCGGAGCTGGCCCATCATCAAAAACATGGCCCAAATGCGCGTCACATCTTGCGCAAAGCGCCTCAACCCTCTGCGCGCCAAGGCTATTATCAGTTACCAGTTTAATATTAAGCTCTGACACCGGTTCCCAGAAACTCGGCCAGCCAGTGCCTGATTCAAATTTAGTTTCATAACGGAATAAATCAGTACCGCAAGAAACGCATTGATAAATGCCGGCTCCTCCTTTGGGCGGAAGCGGGCATTGGCCGGTAAAAGGTATTTCAGTTCCTTTAAGGCGTGTCACGCGGTATTGCTCAGGGGTAAGGATTTTCTTCCATTCATCATTGGTCTTATAAACTTTTTCCACTTCTTCAACCTTGCCTGTTGAAGAATTAAATATCTTTATTTTTTTGCCTTTTGCGGGTTCTTTCATGTTCACCCCCATTATTAAGGGAAGTACCAATAATATAGCTAAAGCTTTTTTATAATACATAACAATACCTAGTTACATTCTCCACATTTTTATCTAACCGGCAAGTATTTTAAGCTGGAATAATTTGACTTTTTTCGCCAAAGGCGGGGCCTGGCCCTGGCTGCTTTGCTGCCGGACACAATCATCCTACCTTTCAGTTTTTCCGCCTTTGTAAAATATTAATGTGACTAACAGCACCCGCTCCATTATTCCCTATTGTCATTTATTCAGCAACATAACATAAAAGAATATGGCGAATAGAATAATAACTATTATTATAATTTTAAACGGGTTAACCATTTTAGGATGAAGTATTGGGTCTTTTTCGGAAGATGTTGTTACGGGATATTCTCCTACAAAATTAGCTAATAAAACCATCGCATCCATAATTGCTATAATTTGCTCTGGCATAAGCCGCTTAATACCTTGTTTGACGAGAGAAATCTTATTTTCGCCGACAAAAACACCTATACAATATGCAGTTATAAGCCCTATGGCAGATATGATATCTTTGCGTTCTATAATATCGTTGAGCATATTAGTATTTGTTGTTTTTATAAGTATCTTTCGGCCATTTACATCAACTTCCTTGAAAGGTAATACCCCTTCTTTCAAGGCATAATAATCAACGCCATCACCGCCAATATACTTGCGATTTATGCGCATTGAAGATAATTTCTTATCGGCGGTAGCTCCGATATGATAGCCGTGGCCACCGTGTTTGCCTTTATCAACTAAGCTTATATTAAAAAAATATCCTTTATACCTGGCGTTAACGGTAAGTTTTGGTTGTGTGATAAATAAACTATCGCTCGGTGTCACATCAGCATCTAATAATTGGCCGCCGATTTTCTTGGCTAAAATCAAAAAATTATTCCTGTCGCGGTTATACTGAAGACGCACCAAAAGAACACCGATAACTATTGTTGCACCAATAATTAAATATGGTATGAGCTTAACATCCATAAGAATAATTCGTTTAAAAGTGAAAAATTAGAATATTTTCAAATGATTAAGTATTGTATCCCGGAAATTATTACCTCTCTATCGTCTTCTTCGCCCGAGAATTCTTAAAATTCTAAGGAATAAATTGATTATATCCATGTAAATTGCCGCTGCGCTATCTATTGCATTATCAACAGTTTTAGGAATATTATTGGCTCTTCCCCAATCATATCCAATATAACCGCAGAAAATAAACGCAACCGCCCAATCAATCCACTCACTGTGGATGCGTAAAACAAAAATTTGGAAAAGCTCAATAATAATCACTATTAATAAAGTGATAAATAACATAAAACGAATCGATTGAAAAAATTTAGGAAACACTACACCAAGCATCATCATAATAATAGTGACTACGGCAGTTATTTGTATTGCCTGCAACACTAAATTTGGCTCATATCGGCTAACAACTATATTGACTATCAATCCAAACGGAACAACAACAAAGTTATACCCCAGAAAACTAATTGCCGGTTCTTTTGATTTATTAAAAAGATAAATACCGAAAAAACACGAAGCAAAATAACTAATAAAAAATATCCACGGATTAATTTTCAACAACCAGGCAGTATCAACGTGGCGAACGATTAACCAATTGATTAAAAATCCCCAGCAAAGTACAAGGCCAATAATTAGATTATAAGTTTCGCTGCTCACAATTGCCCCATCCGTAGAGCTACGGTTAAAAATATCTGATTTTAGCATGTGTGCACCTTCTTTAAAGTCAAACTTTTATATTTAAAATAAGAAAGCGTTGGGTTACCAACGCTTTGATGCCAAATCAAAACTGCATTAATCCTCACGCCTTAAAATTATGAATATTTTACTGCGAAAAATGAAAGTGGTCAATGGAGTTGGGTGGTAAATTCATAGACTAGAAGATAAAGTTACGGTAGCTGTCCCCAGAATCGCAGATTATACTGTACCAATTTTGCGCTATCCCATTTTATCGTTTGTGATATACTATTTTTATGACCAAAATAACAATGCCCAAAAATAGCGCACTTTTAGAAGAAATTGAAGCCGCGCTAGCGATTTATTACGACGAAAACGACTGGCTTTCAAACAATGTATATAAGACGCGATTAAAAAAGGCCATCGGAGAACATCAATATTCATCTTCGTATACTAAAAAGGCTCAAATTCTATCGTATTTCGGATTTGTAGTTTGGGAAGACCCCTCAGACAGTAGATCTAAAAGAAGGATTACGGCAAGTGGGAGAGAATTCTATTTGAATATAATGCGTAAGAACGAAGGCGGGATACAAAAAAACCTTCTTGATTCCATAGAAAAAAATATATTTGGTAAGAATGTTTGCGGTTGTCCCAGCTCCAATTCAAATGTAGAGCCTCCCGCATTATGCATAAGGGCAATACTTGATCTCGACTATATTACATACACTGAATTTGCGTTTCTATTATGGAATTTAGCAGATAAAGGAGAGGATTATAATAAATCTGTAAGTATCATTAAACAAGCCAGACAAAAGAGATTACCGCTTAAAATACCGAGCGAAGCGAATCAATATATGGATGCCAAGCCAATCATGACTTTGGTAAGGTGGGGTTTTTTAAGTGAAATTCCCGGACGAAGCAAGCATATTACAATAAATAAAAATGTGTTGGATAATTACAAAGAGCGACTTCTAAAACTATCTATATATAACGATAAGAAACAACCCCGGGAAGAGAAATTTACAATTGATGTTCCTCAAGTCGATGAAATCGAGGATTTATACGATTACGTAGACGAACAACATAATAAGACGGTAGAAAAAGCCGCGATTTTGGATGAAAACTCAAAAATTTTACATGACCTAAACAATCGAAAACCAGAAAGCATATATACTAAAAACGGCAAAAAATACAAAACCGACCCTAGGCTTATAAAAACCGCTAACAAAATAAATAATTATCACTGCGCGATCAATGGATCCCATAAAACCTTTAAATTGAATTCCTCCATCGATTATATCGAAGGACATCATATAGTGCCAATGAAAGCGCAAAAGGATTTTGAGCCAAATCTTGACAGGACGGAAAACATAACGTCTTTGTGTCCAAATTGTCATAAAGCAATACACTTTGCGGCATCCGAATATAGAAAAGAGCTGCTTAAAATAATATATACGGATAGCAGGAAGTCGGCTCTTAAAAAGATAGGGATTGATATTTCCTTGGAAGAATTAAATAAGAAGTATTACAAGTGAAGGCTAGAACAATCTTAGCAATTCAAGCATTAGAGATTTAACCAGATTAGGTGGAATACCTTCCCCGATCGCCCTTCGTATTAAAGTTTCGCTTGCCCAGTCAGGTATATTCCAATTTGTTGGTATCGACGATACGATAAGCAATTCATAAATCGATAAAACCCTCGGGTCCGAATACAAGGCAGCACCATTCTTTGATCTGAGAGCCCTCCCGGGATGCACGCAGCAAAGGGACGAAATAACCCCGTTATTCTGAATCACCGTTCGACAAGGCTTATTCCAAGCAAGCCGCCTATAATGATTATGATGACCAACAATTCGCTTTCCATTTTCTAATTGTGGGTAATAGACGGGGTTATCGAATGCCGTTTTACCGGTAGGCGTATGAATCATCCACTGAACTTGCTTCCACGAATGCGTAGGGGGGTAATGCCATTTTGAAACTTTTAACCCCGCTTGTTTCTTTTCCGCAAAATTAGGAAACTTCTTTAATGTAAAATCTAATCCTTCTCTGAGGTAAGGGTCCAGCGACGGTAAATGGCCGATAGCTTGTTCAAGCGTTACCTCTTTCTTTTTAGCGGGAGGATTCCATTTGATGTTTTTATTCTTTTTGACCAATAAATTAATATTCCTCTGTCTCATTTGAGGTACTCCGTAATCTCCCGCCCTAATAAGCGTTTCATCATTAAATCTATACAACGAATTTAATTCTGTTTTAATGTACTCGGGTATGGTAATTATCTTATTACGAATGATAATCTTTGTCTGAAGTTGTCTAGGGACATTTTCTAAAAAAATATAGTCTGGCTTAACTTTCTTGATAACGTCGATTGCGTAATAAATCAATTGGTTTCTCTCGTCAAATTCGTTCCTGTTACCAGCCACGCTCATTCCTTGGCAGGGTGGTGTCGCTATAATAAAATTCACCCCATAGGAGATAGATTTTTTAACAACTTCGTCCCTAATTTTATCGTTAGTAATATCTCCACAAATCATTTCTGTGCGTGGATAAACATGCCGATAGAATCTCGCTCTTTCAAAGTTTATTTCATTTGCCAATAATATATTAATGCCTATATCTTTGAACGATGCTTCCGCTACACCTATATTGGCAAATAATGATAATCCTTTTAGTTTTTTCATTTGATTAACTCTTGAAATGTCTTTTTTACAAACAAAGGCGGGATACCTTCTCCGATAACCGATCTTAAAAAGGGCTGCGATACATTGTTCGGAACCGGCCAATTATCCGGTATTGTCATGATTTTCATGATTTCATATAAAGTTAAAGCGCGCGGATCGGAATAAAGTTCCTCATTTCTTTTATTCTTTCCAAGATATCTTCCCGGATGAACGTTATTTTGAGATGAAATCTTTCTATTATCCATCGTAACCGTATAAGCAGGAGTATCCCAATTTTGACGTTTATATGTATTTTTATAGCCTCTAACCAACTCGCCATTTGCTTTTCTTGGTTTGTAGATTTTATTGTCGAATGCCGAACAGCCTGTCGGTGTTCTCATCATAATCTCGACTTGTCTCCTAATATGATGCGGGGGATTGTGCCATTTAGATATACGCTGAGCTGCCGCTTTTCTCTCGTAATATTTTGGAAATAGCTTCTTAAGCTCGCTGCAAGATATATCTTTTACAAAAGGATCTACTATAGAAAGACTGCCTATGGCATCTTTCATCGTAACGATTTTCTTATCCTTAGGAGGAATTGTCCAAATTTTACGTTGATCTCTTCTCGTAAAGAGTATAATCGCCCGCTCTCTAAATTGAGGAACAGAATAATCTTTCGTATCAATCGTATAAATATTTATATGATAATATTCAGATAATTTTCGACCTATTAAATCCGATATTAATATTTCTTGCCCCTTGTGGGATATTTTAGTTACTAATAATGTCGACACGTTTTCAATAAACGCGTATTTTGGCCTAACGGTCGTTATTATGCCGATTACTGGAATAATTAAATTATTTCTAGGATCCCATTTTCTTTTCTGTCCAGCATTGCTCATACCCTGACAAGGTGGTGTCGCTTTTATTATATCGATTTTCTGTTTTATGCCTTCCTCTATCAATTTATTATATATTCTATGATCCGTGATATCGCCACAAATCATGTTTGCTTGAGGATATATCTGAGAATATAAATTAGCTCTCCTCCTAACGAGTTCATTTGCGACAACAACTTCTATCCCTATTTTATCTAAATAAGCTTCGCCAACCCCAATATTCGAAAATAATGACATGCATTTCATATAAGATTAATTATCCTTTTTGGTTCTTTGATTATATATTATCGCGATTTTTTGCGCGCACTTCTGCGGATTTTTCATGATTTGAAAATCCCAAAATCTTATTACTTTCCAACCGTCCCTTCTTAATGCCTTGTTAACCGATATATCCCTTTCGATATTTCGCAATATTTTATTTGTCCAATAAGCCTTTCTTCTCTTAAAGTTATGAATGCTTGTCTTCATTTTTTTGTATCCATGCCAAAACGAAGAATCGCAAAAAACCGCTATTTTATATTTTCTCCATACAAAATCAGGTTTCCCATATACGTTTTTTAAATACCTTCCGTACCCTTTTAGTCTAATGCTTCGCAATGCCGATAGCATGATTTTTTCGATAGAAGTATTTTTCGATCTAACTCTAGACATCGTGTAAGAAATAATTGCTTTAGAGCGCTGGCTCATTATTCTATCGCTTTGTAATTCTCTTTATTCGCGCTATGTCGTCATCCGTATAATATCTGTAATTATTCATCGGATCTCTTTTTGCCTTTGGAAGCTTACCAGACTCTTCCCAATTAAAAAGGGTCCTCTTGTTGATATCAAGAAGACCCGCTACGTGTTGCGCTGTATATCTACCATTCTTTTGCGTATTCATACTTTAGCATAGTTTAGCATACTTTTCATAGTTTGGCAAAATAAAAAAACCATCGCCATTTCTAGCGAAGGTTTTAATTATTTTTATGTGGCAGTTCCCCCTTCAAACATACCACCCAATATTTATCGTTCATAATAAGTTTACTACACTATAATTTTTCGTCAATAATTTAGTTATGAATTAGATGTATTTTACTGCAAGAAATTTGGGTGGTCAATGGGGTTGGGTGGGAAGTTGACAGGTTAATAGATTGTTAGGTTGATAAGTTTTAGAATAATTAAGTATTGTGTCCCCGGAACTCCCTTAACAAAGTTGGGCAGATGACAGTATTCGCAAATTCTTTATACTTTTTTCTAGATATTTTCGCTTCTGTAGATCTAAATCTTCGAAATCATTAGAAATAAATAATTTACTATCTGAAACTATTGCTATACAAATAAAAATTCGGTCAAATGTGTTTCTTATACATTGGTTTACTAATTTTTTATATTTTTTGTATTGAGATTTTTTAATTATTTTATAATTTTTGCTTGATAATATTTTCAATAAAATACCATAAGCAAATTCACCATGTCTTATGTGAGTAAAATATTCATGTGCTATATGGCTTTGGTTCTTGGACTGAACAGGATCGAAACCATCATCTAGGCATAGCAAGATGTTACAATTCGATAAATACCCTATAAATTCTTTGGATGATTTGCAAAATTTAATTTTATCATTGTTGGCATGCATAAAAACATTAGTATCAACAACAATGTCGTTTATATTAGTTATATGCATTATTTATTTTTCATTGTCGCAAATCGAAGAGACTCCGCCATGGCTTCCTCAAAAAAACCCTTGGGCCAATCATTATTTGGAAATTCTCCATTTTTATCTATAATTATTCTAAAAACTTTGTTTTCATTGCCAATCTTTTCTGTAAAATAAATAGCCACATCTTCAGGGCTAATATCTCCTTTTTTTATAAGGCTGCGTAATCGCAATATAAAATGCTCACTATGTGTTTCTATTATAAACTTACGTTTTTCTTTAATCATACTAACAAAAAATTCCGCCAAACAAGTTTCTAATTTTGGATTAAGATGAATTTCTGGTTGCTCTGTTATTATCAAATCACCATCCTTTGCGATAATTGTTTGTACAATTAGCGGTAATAATTGCGAGAGTCCGAATCCTGTATCAGCAATATTTACTTCAAATGGTCTACCTATGGGTTTTACTTGAAGATCTATCAAGGCATGTTTTGCTATCAATTTAGAAGTAATATTTTTTGCTAATCCAAAATGTTTAATCCAATAATTTAATAGTTCACTCTGCTTTTTAGATTCTTTCATTCTAAACAATAGAGATGGTGTGTATTCCCCTCGCGATCCCACCTCTAAGGGCCGCTCACCCCTAAATTCATAATATCTTTTTGGACTCTCTCTTAATGGCCCTATATATCTTATTGATGAAAGAAATCTGGATAATTTCATTTCAATATAGCCTAGTGTACGTAAATAAAGTCCGCACGCACCACTGAATATTAAACGGATAGCAGTCTCTGATTTTGCTTTTTTATTGCTAATAAGTAAAGCTAATTCATCACTTATAATTGAATCATCAAACAAAAAATGCCTTGGTTTCTGTTCCAATATTGTTTTATACAGTCTTCTATCTCTTGCGGTCCTTTGGTGAAATGGCTTACAAAATTTTATTGAATAATTACCACGCTTGTTTAAAGTTCTCTTTATTAATAAACGACCTAAATAATCTTCAATAATGAAACTAATCAATTGTGGTGAGTTTTGTTTTTGAGAAAATGTTAATGAAACTTTACATGGTGGGATATTGCCAATTTTATTATTTTTCTTTAATTTCATATCTTTAGTTGTAAACTTAAAAGAAAAATGTATTTTCCCATTATTCAAATGATTATGAATTAAATCATGGAATGTACCTGCGTCTACATAATTACTATTCGTTAATAGAGGTAAAGTACTATCCGCCGATTTAATTGTCTGATTAAATATTATCAAAGGTTGCAATAAAGATGTTTTTCCTGACGCATTAGGACCAATGAAAATTGTTAATGGTTTTAACTCAATCCATCCACTATTTTTAAAAGCACGAAAATTTTGCCATCTGAATTCTATTTTTCTCTCTATTTTTTTTCTTTTTTTCATACCTATTGCCTCCATTTAAAACAATAAAACTTACACACCTTTATCATTTAGTTTATACAAATTGAATGACTCCGATAAAACAATACTGAATTTTTCACCTGAATAAAAAAGCGTCAGTTTCCTGGCGCCTTTGATGTTAACTTCTAATTGTATTTGAGAAAACTGTGTCCGCAAACAATCGTCTAAATATATACCTCTCTCTTTATGCTGTCAACGGTAAAATGTTGGGGCATTGTTAGGTTTATAAGTTGGTAGGTTAATAGGCGATAATGACTAGATTGCTGGCAGGGTTGACTTTCCCATCAAATAGCTATCAACATTATACGCCGCTTGCCTTCCTTCAGCGATAGCATGCACAATCAGCGATTGGCCTTTGTGCATATCGCCTGCGGAGAAAACACCTTTGACTTTGGTCATAAAATGCTCGTCGGTTTTGACGTTACCACGAGCATCATATTCAACGCCAAGGTCAGTAAGCAGGGGGCTGTGTTCGGGGTGGATAAATCCAACTGCAAGAAGTGCTAAGTCAGCTTCTATTTCAAATTCAGAATTTTTGACTTCTTTCATTATCGGACAGCCTTTGGTGTCTTTTTTAAATTCAACGCGAACACAGGAAAGTTTTTTTAATTTGCCTTCCTCTCCGATAAATTTTTTAGTAAGAATACTCCAATCGCGATTAGCGCCTTCTTCATGGCTAGTTGAAGTTTTAAGCAATAACGGATATTTTGGCCAGGGATAATCCATAGTTCGGCATTCGGCAGGCTTTGGCATAACTTCAATTTGCACAACGCAAGAAGCACCCTGCCTGTTAGCTGTGCCAACGCAGTCTGCGCCCGTATCTCCTCCGCCAATAACTACAACTTTTTTTCCTTTGGCATCAATTAATCCCTCGCAGAACCCAGATGGATGCATTTGTATTTCTGCTCGGGAGGCTCCCTTGGAGGTCGGCACCTTATCAGCTGATATTTTTTCTTTGGCGACTCGCCTGTTCGATTGTGTGAGATAATCCATAGCAAAATGGATACCGGATAATTCTCTACCTTCGATTTTGAGGTCGCGGGCAACACGTGAGCCGCCGGTTAAAACAATTGCATCAAATTCTTTTTTAAGTTTGCTTGCTTTTATATCAACACCTACATTAGTGTTTGTTACAAATTCAATGCCTTCTTTTTCTAAAAGATTAATACGTCTATCAATAATCCATTTCTCAAGTTTAAAATCAGGAATGCCGTAGCGTAAAATTCCGCCGATTTTATCATCACGCTCAAAAACTGTAACACTATGGCCTGCTTTATTTAACTGCGCTGCAGCGGAAATGCCTGCAGGCCCAGAGCCAATGACTGCTACTTTTTTATTTGTGCGCGTTTTAGGCGGAGCTGCACGGATAAAGCCTGCATCAAAGCCATATTCAATTATGGCTAGCTCATTTTCTCTTATAGTTACAGGGTCGTCATTTATTCCTAAAACACAGCCATATTCGCATAAAGCCGGGCAAAGCCTGCCTGTAATTTCCGGTAAATTATTGGTTGCATCTAAAAGCTGAAATGCCCGTTTCCACTGATTACGAAATACCAAATCATTCCATTCAGGAATGTAATTACCAATCGGACAAGCGAAGTTGCAAAAGGCAGTGCCGCAATCCATACAACGCGAAGCCTGTTCTTTTGACGCTTCATCCGAGCGCGGCAAAGAAACTTCTTTGTAGTCTTTTACACGCACGCATACAGGACGGTATTTTACGCTTTGACGTTTTGTTTTTAGAAATCCTCTTACATCACCCATTTTTTTATTAATTATTGACTAATCCAGCCTCAGCTATATACATTTTAAATTTCATGACGCAACAAGTGCTTATGAAATTTAAAACGACTCCGGCTGGACAGCTTCAGTGCAAATTTACAGAAATACTGCAAATTTGCACTTCGCTAGCCATCCGATACTTCCGCTAAATCCAATTTCCTCTCAAATTTCTTTGCCGAGAGAATTCGCTTATATTCCAGCGGCATAACTTTGACAAATTTTTTAACTTCTTTCTTAAAGTCATCGATTAATGCTTTGGCAACTGAGCTCTCTGTGTATCGGTAATGGTTATGAAGCAAATTATAAATATTTGTTTCATCATCTTTGGAAAGAGCCTCAAACTCTACCATTTCCATATTGCATTTTTGCCGGAAGTTTCCTTCTAAATCATACACGTAAGCAATGCCTCCGCTCATTCCGGCTGCAAAATTCCTTCCGGTTTTGCCGATTATAACCGCAATGCCGCCGGTCATATATTCGCAGGCATGGTCCCCAACTCCTTCAACCACAGTGTGCAAACCTGAATTTCTTATGCAAAATCTTTCCCCTGCTACACCTCTTATATAAGCTTCGCCGCTGATTGCGCCGTAGAATGTGGTATTACCCATAATAATATTATTCTCCGGCTTAAAATCGCTTTTTTTATCCGGGTAAATTATTATTTTTCCGCCGGATATGCCTTTACCAACATAATCATTTGCCATTCCTTCAAGCTCAAAAGTAATTCCTCTTGCTAAGAATGCAGCAAAGCTCTGTCCGGCAACTCCATTAAATTTACATTTTATAGTATTCTCTTCAAGCCCGCTTTCGCCATGCACTTTTACAACTTCACCGCTAAGCATTGCGCCAGTTGTTCTATCTGTATTTTGGATAGGTAGTTCAATATTAACGGATTTGGAATTTTCTATTGCCTCTTTCGCAAGTTTAATCAATTTCAAATCTAAAACCTTGCTTATTCCGTGGTCCTGCTTAATTGTGCAATGTGTCTCAACTGAGACAGAAACGCTTGGTTTGTAAAGTATTTTAGAAAAATCTATTGTCTGCGCTTTCCAAAGTGAATTTTCAGAATTAGCTTCAAGCAGTTCAACTCTGCCAATCATATCGTCTAATTTACGTATGCCTAAGCTCGCCATTATTTCGCGTAATTCCCGCGCTACAAAATTAAAGTAATTTATCAGGTATTCCGGCCTGCCACGAAATCGCTTTTCAAGGATTTCGTCCTGCGTAGCAACACCAACAGAGCAGTTATTAAGATGGCAATGCCGAAGCATCACGCATCCGCAAACAACTAAAGCTGCTGTGCAAAAACCAAACTCTTCTGCGCCTAAAATTGCGGCAATTGCAACATCGCGGCCGGTGCGCATCTGTCCGTCTGTCTGCAAGCGCACGCGGGAACGCAAATCATTTAAAACAAGCGTTTGGTGGGTTTCTGATAAACCTAATTCCCAGGGAAGGCCTGCGTGTTTAATTGAGCTTAAGGGCGATGCGCCGGTTCCTCCGTCTCCTCCGGAAATTAAAATCATGTCAGCGTGGCCCTTAGCAACGCCTGCGGCAATTGTGCCGACGCCGATTTCAGAAACAAGTTTTACACTTATGCGCGCTTTGGGATTTATATTCTTTAAGTCAAAAATTAACTGCGCTAAATCCTCAATTGAATAAATATCGTGATGCGGAGGCGGTGAAATCAAGGTAACTCCGGGTGTAGTGTAACGAGTGCGCGCAATTATTGCGCTGACTTTATGCCCGGGAAGCTGTCCGCCTTCGCCCGGCTTTGCGCCCTGGGCTATTTTTATCTGAAGCTCATCCGCGTTAACCAGATAATTTGCAGTAACGCCGAAACGGCCTGAAGCAACCTGTTTTATTGCGCTTCTTAAAGATTCGCCGCTTGGAAGCGGATGGAACCTTTCCGGGTCTTCTCCGCCTTCTCCGGTATTTGACTTTGCGCCTAATTTATTCATTACAAGCGCGAGGGTTTCATGCATAGAGCGGCTTATTGAGCCAAAGCTCATCGCTCCGGTTACAAAACGTTTAAAAATTTGCTCTGCAGGCTCAACTTCTTCTATTGGAATTGGATTTGCCTTTTTGAATTGCAGCAAACCGCGCAAAGTAGTCGGATTTTTTGATTGGTCGTTTATAAGCTTTGTAAATTCTTTGTATTTATTATAATCATTAAGGCGTGTTGCATCCTGTATCGCGGCAATTGAAAGCGGATTCCAAAGATGGAATTCTCCGTCTCTACGCCACTGGTAATTTCCGCCCACAGCAAGTTCTGTATTAAATTGCTGGCCTTTTAAAAAGGCTTCCTGGTGGCGCAGTAATGCCTCCTGTTCAATAATGTCAAAACCGACTCCTCCGATACGAGAAACAGTGCCGCCAAAACTTGTATCAATAACTTCCCGGTTTATGCCTAAAGCTTCAAAAATCTGCGCGCCGCGGTAGCTCTGTAAGGTAGAAATTCCCATTTTGGAAAGGACTTTTAAAATTCCTTTCTCAACTGCGTGGATATAATTGTGCAAAGCCTTTGCAGTTTCTAATTTTACGTCTCCTATTTTAACCAAATGCTTTACAGCCTCGTACGCAAGATACGGATTAACACAGTCAGCGCCGTAACCGAATAAAAGCGCAAAATGATGCACTTCGCGCGGCTCAGCGCTTTCAACAATAAGCGCAATCTGCGTGCGCAAAGCTTTTTTAACCAGATATTGATGAACAGTTGAAACGCTTAGCAATGCCGGAAGAGCAGCGTAATCTTTGCTTACGCCTCTATCGCTTAAAATTACTGCCAGATAGCCTTCCTTAACCGCCTTTGTTGCTTCAATGCAAATTTGCTTTAAGGCTTTTTTAAGCCCGCCTTTTTCTCTTGCCTTAAACAGCGTTGGAATAACTTTAGTTTTAAAGCCGTTAATACTTATGTCTTTTATCTTTAAAAGCTCGTCGTTAGTCAGAATAGGATTTTTAATCCTTATTTTATGGCAATGCTCCGGGGTTTCCTCAAGAAGGTTTTGTTCAGGGCCGATATAAGTTTCAAGGCTCATTACCAATTCTTCACGAATGGGGTCTATGGCAGGATTGGTTACCTGCGCGAATAATTGCTTAAAATAAGTAAAAAGTAATTGCGGCTTTTGCGATAAAACCGCGTGAGGCGCGTCATTACCCATTGAGCCTATCGGCTCTTTGCCTTCTTCAGCCATAGGTTTGATGAGCATCTTTAAATCTTCGCGGCTGTAGCCGAATGCCTTAAGCAAAACAGCCAGCTCTTGGGGAATAGTTTCAGCTGTTTTTGATTTAGCTACATCCTCAAATTCAACCATATTATCCCTGAGCCAGGTGCTGTATGGTTTTTGGCTGGATATATTTTCTTTTAAATCTGCGTCGGAAATTATACAGCCCTTTTGGGTATCGATAAAAAACATTTTTCCAGGCTCAAGCCGGCCGGAAATTAAAATATCTTTTGGCTCGATATCCAAAACTCCCATTTCTGACGCCATAACCACGAAATCATTTTTTGTAACAATGTAGCGGGCAGGACGCAGGCCGTTTCGGTCCAATACTGCGCCAACGCTTGTGCCGTCTGTAAAAGCAATCGCTGCAGGGCCGTCCCATGGCTCCATAAGACAGGCGTGATATTTATAAAAGCTTTTCAGCTCCTTATTCATGAGCTCATCCTGCTGCCAGGCAGGCGGAATCAACATCATCATAGAATGAGCTATACTTCTGCCTGAAAGCGTAAGTAGTTCAAACATATTATCCATCATCGCAGAATCACTGCCGCCGCTCATTATAATTGGCTTTATTCTTTTAATATCCGCGCCGAAAGCTTTACTTTTAAGAAGCCTCTCGCGAGCTTTCATCCAATTGACGTTTCCGCGAAGAGTGTTTATTTCTCCGTTATGAGCAAGGAACCTGAAAGGCTGGGACAAATCCCAGGTTGGGAAAGTGTTTGTGCTATAGCGCGAATGCACAACTGCTATTGCGCTCTTTAAAGATGCATCTTTAAAATCAAGGAAGAAATCTTCAAGCTGGCCGGGCATAAGAAGGCCCTTATAAGAAAAAGTGCGGCTTGAAAGGTTTGTAATGTAAAAAAATGATTTTTGTTCGAGAGCAGATGCGCGGATTGCGTTTTCTATTCTTTTCCTGATTATGTAGAGTTTACGCTCAAAAACCAATTGGTCTTTTATCTGAGGATTCTTTTGGCTTTGGCTAAAGGAAGCCAAACCACGGCCCTCTGGCCTGCCGATAAAGACTTGTTCTATTTCCGGTTCGGTTTCGCGGGCAGATTTACCGATTGAAGAATTATCTACAGGAACTTCTCGCCAGCCAAGAAGGCGCTGTCCTTCCTCAGCAATTACTTTGGCAAAAATATCCTTGCAGAACTTGCGGTCTTCCTGATTTTGCGGCAAGAAAACCAAACCAGTGCCGTATTCTCCGGCAGCAGGCAAATCTATTTTTGCGTTAGCGGCTGTTTTTTTAAAAAATTCATGCGGAATCTGGATAAGCAGGCCTGCGCCATCGCCTGTTTTGGGGTCTGCGCCTGTTGCGCCCCTGTGAGAAAGCCTTCGTAAAACCTCAAGCGCCTGTTTTACCAGAGTATTGGTTTTTCCGCCTTTAATATTGCATAAAAACCCAACGCCGCAGGAGTCGTGCTCGAACTGCGGATAATATAAGCCTTGTTGTTTGGGGAAATGATTGTATTGCATTTTAATATGCTTTCCATTGCTCCGTCTGAATTCCTAATTTCTTAATCTTGGACCTTAAGGTATTACGATTTATGCCTAAAATTTTTGCGGCTTTCAGCTGGTTGCCTTCGGTGCGCGCCAAAACAGAAGAAATCAGGCTTTTTTCCATCTCTGTAACCGTTGCCTTGTAAAGCTCTCCGCCGTTATTTTTTTTGATATAATCTCCCGAGTCAAAAAAATTTGCCCCAAGATTGCTGCCTTGCTGGTTCATTCTTTTTATAATTTTAACCAGCCCGCCGCTTGCCAACTCATCAACGAAAGCATAGCCTGCTGTGGCTAAAGCGCTTGAAAGTAAATCGTAAATTCTTTTTTCTTCCTCAACAACTATCAGTGTTATCATTTGCATCTCTCCCTGTAATTTAAGCAATCTCTGCGTAAAAAATTGGCACGCAAAATTAAAAAATAAGGTTAAGGCAAAGCACCTTAACCTTATTCAGGCTTTTATTTTAAAAAGAGCATCTCTCTGTATTTGGGCAAATCCCAGTGCTCATCGGAAATAACACGCTCCAAATCATCAACGTGCTTTCTGATATGCTCCATCAAAGGCTTAAGCTCTTTAAAATAAAGTTTGCCCTTGTCTTCTGCCTCAAGCGAGCCAGCCTTTTCAAGAAGCTTAACTAATTCCTTGGTATTTCTTCGGACATAATAAATCTTGGAAATAACCTCGGCTAAATGGCCTTTATTGTCTTCAATTGCTTTCTTATCAAATTTGATTTTGGCTGTTTTTGCAAGATGCAAAATCTGAGAAAGATTATCTTCTAAAAGTTTTGCATATTCCAAACTTGCGGGTATCACGCTTGCATTAACCATTTCATTTAAAGTGTTTGCCTCTATTTCAATAACCAGCGTGTAGGTGTGAACCCAGATGTGGTAACGCGCGATGATTTCTTCTTCGGTAAAGACTTTATACTTCTCAAACATCGCAATATTTTCTTTTTTTGTTAAGGCACAAAGCGCTTCACAGGTTGATGCAACATTCGGAAGACCTCTTTTCTTTGCTTCCTTAACCCATTCCTCGGAATAGTTATTGCCTTCGAAGCGTATCTTTTGCGTATCTTTCGCGACTTCAGCAACCACCTGCAATACCGCTTTCTTAAAATCTTTTCCTCCGGAAACTGCCTTTTTTATCATTTGCGCTACATAATCAAGGCTCTCCGCAACTATAGTGTTAACAACCGCAATAGGTGTCGAAATGTTCTGTGAAGAACCGACTGCGCGAAATTCGAATTTGCAGCCAGTAAAAGCAAACGGAGATGTGCGGTTTCTGTCGGTCGTATCTTTATTAAACCTGGGCAGACGGCTCATGCCCAAATCCATTACATTTTTCTTTGAGACTTCTTTTTTTGCGCCATTAGTCATGTTATCTAAAATACCTGACAGCTGTTCGCCGAGGAAAACACTGATAATTGCAGGTGGCGCTTCATTCGCACCAAGGCGGTGCTCATTTCCTGCCATGGCAACGCTTGCGCGTAACATATCTGCGTGGACATAAACTGCACGCAGGACTGCAACAAGCACTGTAAGAAACTGCAAATTATCTTCCGGGGTATCTCCGGGATTAAGCAAATTGTTTCCGTTGTTATCTGCCAGCGACCAGTTTAAATGCTTTCCGCTTCCGTTTATGCCGGCAAAAGGCTTTTCATGCAAAAGGCAAACCAGATTATGCCGCAGAGCAACTTTTTTCATCAAATCCATCAAAAGCTGGTTATGGTCGGCAGCGATATTTGATTCTTCGAATATCGGAGCAAATTCATATTGATGAGGAGCAACTTCATTATGCCTTGTCATAACCGGAATGCCGAGCTTGTAGGCTTCCTCTGCTACTTCATACATAAAATTAAGCACCCTTTCTTTTATCGTTCCGAAATACTGGTCCTCAAGCTGTTGGCCTTTTGGAGAAGATGCACCAACCAGAGTGCGCCCAGTCATAATCAAATCCTGGCGCAGGTTGTAATAATTTTTATCGATAAGAAAATATTCCTGTTCCGGGCCGCAGGTAGAAAACACTTTTTTCACATTCTTGTGGCCGAAAAGCTCAAGCAGCCTCAAAGCTGCCTTGCTTAAAGCCTCATCAGAACGAAGCAATGGTAGTTTTTTGTCCAATGCTTCCCCGTTATAGGAAATAAATATCGTAGGTATGCAGAGAGTTTTGCCGAGCTTGCTTTCGATGATAAAAGCCGGGCTTGAAGGGTCCCACGCGGTATATCCTCGCGCCTCAAATGTCGCGCGGATTCCGCCCGAAGGAAAGCTGCTTGCATCAGGCTCGCCTTGTATTAATTTATTCCCGGAAAATTTTTCAATTACTTTGCCCGGGCCGGTAATTGAAATAAAGCTGTCGTGCTTTTCTGCGGTTAAGCCTGTCATCGGCTGAAACCAGTGCGTATAGTAAGTTGCGCCCTTAGCCATAGCCCAATCCTTCATCGCGTTTGCTATTTCGTTAGCTTGTTCAAGTGTTATGGTTTTACCTTCCGACATCCAAACCTTAAAAGCCTCAAAGGTTTCTTTTGAGATGTGCTTTTGCATAGTTTCTATGCTGAAAGTATTTTCGCCGAAATACGAAGAAACCTTTTTCGGTAATTCAACCTTTTCCAAATCGATGCCCTTAATCTTAAATAGCGCTTCCTGTCTTACTGCCATGTTAACCCTCCTAAAATAAAAATAGCGTTCGCCACCCCCACACCAATATTTGCATTGGTGTGGGGGCAACGAACGCCTATGTTCGTATTTTATCTGTCCGCCTTCGCTTTTCTAGCTTCGACGAGACTATGCCTAATTTCGCACTACAACGTGCTCAAATATATAGCACTTCGCTACACATATACAAGTAAGTAGCATACGGCTTTGGTAACCGTTAATTTTGGCGCTAATTGCACTGTTTTTTGCATAGCAGGCTTTGCTTTTTTAGCTTTCTAGCCCTCAAGGACACTTTCTTTTTTCTGCGCGCGCCTGCCATGCCCAAAATTGAACTAAAAAAAGGGCGTTTCTTTAAGAAACGCCCTTAAAATTTACACTTACAATGTGCTTACATTAATACAAGTAACTGATACTGCTATCTGGTAACTAAATAAAACCGATTATGAAGCTTAATATATCTAAATGTAATCATAAATATGTTAAGATTCAATTGTTATTGCACTTAACCGAAAAAATGCAGTTGCCAGTCAAAAAGTTTCATAATCGTCGAAGCTATATTCTGTTAGTACTTTTCGCTGAATAGTTGTTCAGCGAAAAGTAGGTATGAGCATTTTTTCGGTATACCCCGTCGTTATCCAAAATTTCCTTTGGAAATTTTGGTGACGGCCCTTCGGGCAAAAAATGCACGCCTGCCCCGCCGCTGGCGTGGCGAGCAGGCATTTTTTGGGTTAATTAGAAATATTTATTTGGCGCTTAAGATAATTAGCTAAATCTGCCACCCACGAATCAATTGCTCTATACCAATTATCTAAATCTTCGCCCATTACGCCGGAAGCGCTTTTTTTTGTAACAGGTAATTTGTAATCATCGGAGAGGGTAAATACCTTATCTCCTGACTGGGCATCTAGCAGTTCACTTTTAAAAGAAAAATCTGCTGCAGGATTAAACTGGCTCTCGCCTGCTACCGCACCTGATAATTTAACGTTAACTATCAATGCTTTACTGCCTCCTATATCGTTTTTGCTGTCTTTTACATCTAATGTCAGGCCCATAAATTGTTTAAAACGTTTGCGTAGCTCCAAAGCAATCCGGTTACGTACTTTATCCGGGTCATTGCTGCCGCCTGCCTGCGCATCATTAAGATTAGCCGTTTCTACTTTAATATCGCTGGTATCAACTTCATCTATGCATATTGCTTCATAAGTTTTACGGTCGATATTCGGGCTAAGCCACGTATTTGGAAATCGTGAATTTTGCGAAAAAGCGGAAAAATTGAAAACAATGCCGATAGCGGCGATACAAAAAAATAAAGCAATTTTATTCATAACGATTTTTTTGCCGATGTAAACGTTTTCTAAAATTTTCAATTTTTTTCTTGCCTTTTTAAAGCTGCCGGGCGTAGAATGAATTCAGTGGGATTCGCCTCCCCGTTATGTTTTCAAAAGAGGAGTTTTTAACTCCTCTTTTTTTATCTTTTATACAATCCGATTAATTCTGCTTTCTCCAAAATATGCCCTTCCATTGCTTTTTCAAGATCTGCCTTTGTAATACCTTCTTTTAAGTTTAATAAAGCGTCCAAAGCATATATTTTGAAAAAATAGCGATGCGTGCCTGAAGGCGGGCACGGGCCTCCATAATTTCTTTCGCCTGAAGTATTAGTCCCTGGTTTTCCGGGCGTACCAGCTTCCTCTATTTTGCTTGTAACCGGAATATCAAAAACAACCCAGTGCACCCAGGTTCCCGCTGGAGCGTCAGGATCATCAACTATCAATGCAAGGCTTTTTGCGCCAACAGGAATACTTTCAATAGTCAAACTCGGGCTTATATCCTTGCCATCACAGGTAAATTTTTTAGGTATGTATTCGTTATTTTTAAAATCCGGGCTCGTTAGTTTCATAGACATACCCTCCTCTGCATTAGCAGTCAGCGCGGCTGCCAACAAAAACAAAACCATCAAAAGAAAAAACCTTTTTCTTTTCATAATTATCACTCCTTAATTTGGTATTTTACTGCTTAGAGGATTATATTCAAGAGGGATTATCCTTGGATTAATTATTAGCAGATATCCGGCAGTTAACTTAACGCACAGCCTCAACAGCTATACCGATATTCTGGACTTGAAGGCCGTTTAAAACATCCAAAACCTTTGCCACGTCTTTAAAAGCCGCGGCCTGGTCAGCCTGCAGCAAAATGCGGACAGTCGAATTTTTAGCTTTACTGACTTCTATGGCATCAACAAGTTCATCCAGAGTTACCGCTTCTTTTTCAAAGTAAACTACTCCGTTTTTTGCTACGGAAATGTTTATAACCCTCGTATCGTCGGCCGGCTTTGCGGTTTTTGCTTTTGGAATATCCACCCCGAGTTTATGCAGTCTATTCGTGTTGAATGTGTAAAGAAGGCTAAAAGAAATGAAAAAGAAAATAAACATATTAAGGATAATATCGGTCATTGCAACCGATTCAAGCGTGCCCATGTATTCGCGCCGGCCTGAAATTTTCATTTTTATATTTTAGTGTTGTTTTCTGCTATTACTTCAAGCAGCTGTATGCTATGGTTTGTAAGGTCGTTTGAAATAATTTTAATGCGGCTTACAAAATAATTGTAACAAAGATAAAGCGGTATCGCTATAATTAAGCCGGCTGCCGTCGTAATCATTGCTTCATATATGCCGGAAGCAAGCGAAGAAACCGTTACGCTTGCGCCTGCCTTTTCCCAGGTCATAAAAGCGCGGATAAGCCCGGTAATTGTTCCAAGAAAACCCAGGAGCGGCTCAATGCTCACTATAGACAAAAGTGCTCCCAGCCTTTTTTCAAGTTTATAAACATGGTTGTTTCCCGCCTGTTCCAGGGTTTTCTCAAGCCTGTCGAGCGGCAAGTTCCTGCGTTCTATACCGATTTTGAAAATTTTTGCCAGCGGATGAGGGTTTCTTTCGCAAAGCTCTAAAGCTTTCTTTGTATTACCCAGTTTTAAGTCTTTAAAGACTTCCTCGACAAATTTAAAAGTATCGAGGCCGGTTTTTCTAAAAACAATAAACCTTTCAATCGCTATTGCAAAACCAAAAAGCGAACCGAGGATAATTGGAATCATAACCGGTCCGCCTTTTATGATAAAGTTAAACATTTTATTCTCCTTTTTTAGCGTTTAGGTTAGAATGTACAACGTGTTTAATATCTTTGTATATAGCCCCCAAAATAACATCGGCCACATATTTTACCGCAATCTTCACTTCTTTGGAAAGATTATTTCCCACTTTAAGATTTTTGGGCTGGATGCCTACAACCATAATCTCGCAATCAATATAATTTTTTAAATAATCAATCATGATATTCATCGGCAGCTGGTGCGTGCAAAAAGAAACTCCTTTTATGTTTTCAGGGCCGAACAATGAAACTTCTCCGCTTTTCCTGGAAATATCTGCGGCGTCAATTATTATAAGATGAGTTGGTTTTAATTTTTTTATTTCTCCGGTAAGGTTTTCCGGGGCAGTTTCTCCGAAAAGTACAGCGATTGCGGGCTTTTTGCCTTTTTTAATTTTTTTATCGATAGCTTTTGCCGCAAGCATGCCTGCGGCATCGTCGCTGCGAAGCTCTGAGCCGACTCCTAAGACAACGACACGTTTGGCGCCTTTTAGTTTATTTATCAGCTGGGTTATGAGGGGCTGCATGGAATATTATCTTTAACTTATTATCGTCCAATTGTGCAAGCTCTACGTCTTTTGTGGCCTCCAGTGCTTTTTTCGGGCAACTATCAACACATTGAGCGCAATAAATGCACCTGCCTAAATCAATGTGCGCCTCAAATTGCTTTTCCCCTATTTTCTTTATATCTATAGCGCCTGTCGGGCAGTCTTTTATGCAAAGCCGGCAGCCTATACATTTCTCAGGATAATATCTAAGCTTGCCCCTAAACTTATCAGGCATATCCAACTTTTCGTAAGGATACATTATGGTGACAGGCTTTTTCAGTATCGACTGAAGCACCTGCCTTATCATTTTTCCCGGCCTCATCTTACCAACACTCCTTTTAGAACAAGGTTAAATAACAACTGCAGAAAAGCAAACGGAACCAGATATTTCCAGCAGAAATTTACCATCTGGTCAATACGCATTCTCGCAAAAATAGTCCTGGCTAAAGAAAGCAATGAAATTATGAATATTATTTTACAGAGGAAAATAAAAAAACCAATACATGCGCCGAATTCATAACCAAAAGGTAAAAATACTGCGGATAAAAGAGCGCTTCCCACAACCATTTCAACGTTTAATGTAAGGCGCAGAAATGCTAAATGCCGGCCGCTATATTCGGTAAACGAACCTGCAACAACTTCGGTTTCTGCTTCGGGAATATCAAACGGGCCTTTTTCCAGTTTCGCAAGTATGGCTATAAGTGAAACACCAAAACCTATGAGGTTAAAAAGCCAGTAAAACGGATGGCTACCGTAAAAAACACTAAGCTGCGATATTGACCAGGTATCAGCAAGTAAGGCCGCTGAAAGAATACCTATGAATAACGGGACTTCGTACGCAAACAATTGGGTAAGGGAACGCACCGAGCCTATTCTTGCAAAAAGTGAAGTCGAATACCATCCTCCGATAAAAAATGCAAGCGTTGGAATAGTCATAAGATAAAGTATGATGATTAAATCAGAATCGAAATAAAAAAGCGAGTGCGCCCTGTAAAGCGGAATATATAAAAAAGCACAGACTGCCGACGAAAATGCAAATATAGGCATCATTTTAAACATTCTCGGATTTGCCGCGCTTGGGATAAGTTCTTCTTTGGCAATAAGCTTGATAAAATCGGCAAAAGGCTGAAACCACGGCGGACCAATTCTATTTTGCAGCCTTGCGTAGATTCTTCTGTCCAGAAATTCCGCAAATTGCGACGCAACAGCTAAAAACAAAAACCCCGGGAATATTAATATTGAAAATAATTGGTAAAGCATTTTAAGTCGGCTTTAACTTCTTGTTTAGTTTAGTAAAATCTATACCTTGTTTTTTATACCAGTCTATGCTGTAACTGCGCAGCGCCTGCCACTCCATAACTTCTCTTTTTTTAGTAAGGGAATTATTAAGCGCAACTACTCTGTCCGTACAGGAAAAACAGGGGTCTATCGCAGCTATAACTATAGGCATGTCAGCCAGGTACCTATCACGAAGCATATATTTAACCGTTCTTATATTAGCAAGCGTTGGCGCTCTTACTTTCACCCTTTCCGGCTGTTCTGTGCCGTTTGATTTAACATAATGCACATCTTCTCCACGCGGCGCTTCATACCTGCTTATTGCTTCGCCTGCGGGAATCTTGCGCGGAGCTTTTACGGAAATTGGCCCTTGAGGCATATTTTTAAGCGCCTGACGGATAATTTTAAAAGACTGCATAAGTTCTTTAAGGCGCACAACGGTGCGGCCATACACATCACAATGGTTGTCCGTTACTACATCAAACTCAAGTTCTGCATAGGCTGCATAGGGGTCGTCTCGCCTTATGTCGTAATCTACGCCGGAAGCTCTGGCAGTCGGGCCGACTGCTCCGAGCCGCAAAGCTTCTTCACGGGTCAACATACCTACACCGGAAAGCCTTTTTATTATCGTAGTTTCCTGGGTGGCAACATCAATATAATATTTAGTTCTTTCCTCAAGTATATCTACGGCTTTAAGGACTTCAGTTATTTGCGCTTCATCTATATCGCGCCGGACTCCGCCGATACAATTTATTCCGTAATTTACGCGATTTCCGGTAAGCATAGCCAATACATCCATAACTACTTCTCTATCGCGCCAGGAATACATAAGAAGAGTATCAAAACCTATCTCATGGCCGGCAACGCCAACCCATAAATAATGGCTGTGCACGCGTTCAAGCTCGCCTATGATAGTGCGGATATAAAGCGCTCTTTTAGGAACCGCTAAGGCAGCGATTTCTTCAACTGCCTGGACAAAACAGGTTGAATGCGTATGTGAGCATATTCCGCAGATGCGCTCAATAAGATAAACGTCCTGGACATAAGTTCTTTGTTCGCACGCTTTTTCTATGCCGCGATGATTGTAACCAAGCCGGACGTCAACGCCCTTAATCTTTTCTCCTTTTAAGGCAACACTGAAACTCTCCGGCTCTTTTAAAGCGGGATGCTGCGGCCCTATGGGAATTCTAAATTTTTTTTGTTCGCGCATTTTTTTCTCCTTAAATTTTCCGACGATGTCGGAAAATTTAACCCGAAGCGCTTCTGTTAAATTTCCTGGCCAGAGGCCGCGAAATTTAACAGATATACAGGCGCGAGGGGTAAACATGTAAACAAAGAAACAAATTCGTACGAATATCCGCCTCTATTTTTTATCCTGCGGTTTCCAATCTTTGCGCAAAGGAAATTCATCATGCGGCCACTCATCAGGCAACGGATACCTTGATCCCGGAGGCAAAGTGTCTATTTCAAAACCTAATAAATCCATTAATTCTCTCTCGTAAATTTCTGCTCCGGGAAAATATGGCGTTATCGTCTTAAGCACGGGGTTTTCTCTTGAAACAAAGGTTTTTATGTTAACGACAACGCCGCCTTTTCCGGAAAGATGATAAATAATGCCAAAGTTCGCCCCTTCATCCATGCCGGTAATTGTACAAAGGTGCAGGAAGCCGGAGGTTTTTATCAAATACTCAAAAACTTCGAAAAATTTTTCCTGCTCTACTTCCACGAAAATGCGGCGGGCACGCTGCACTTTGACTTTACCGTCAAGGTAGCTGAATTTAGCAATTAATTCCTGCTGTATTTTATTTTCCGTATCCATTTTTATTTTGGTTTTTTATTATCTTCTTTTTCTTCAAGGCTCTGCAACAGCTTGACTACTCCATCAATTATAGCCTTGGGACTTGCAGGGCATCCCGGGACATACGCTGATACCGGTAAAACCATATCTATTCCTGACTCTACGTTATAACAGCCTTTGAATACTCCGCCCGAACAAGCACAAGTGCCGACTGCTACTACAAATTTCGGCTCGCACATTTGTTCGTAAATCCTGCGCAGCCTCCCGTGCACCTGCTTTGTTACCGGGCCTGAACAGACAAGAATGTCTGCGTGGCGCGGAGTTGCTTTAAGCTGAACGCCAAAACGCTCAAGGTCGTAACGCGGGGTAAGAGTGGCAATAATTTCTATGTCACACGCATTACAGGCGCCTGTATTAAAATGCAAAATCCAGGGCGATTTTATGCGCGCCCAATTTACTACTTTTTTAATTACTTTCATGCTACTTCCTGAATAAAATTGAAAGCCCTACAATAATACCTATAATATAAACAACCGCCATATTGAATGACTTAATGGTTTCAAGCGGAATAGTTACAATTATCAGCGTTCCCACGTGAGCGAGCGTAAAGAAAAAAGCAAATGGGAAAAAGTTACTATAGTCCGGCTGCGCCATATGGTCATACAGGTCCTCACCGCAGGCGTAGGCTTCTCCACTTCCCTCGCTTTTCTTTTTCCCCTTAAAAGAAAGTTTAGAAAAACAAAAACTAACCAGTCCGGCGGTAAGCAAAATTATAGAAAATGCAATTGGCGGAGTTAATAACAAGTTTCTCATTTTATTTATCCGTATCTACGATTTTCCTTGTATCGAGCGAATTATTATGGCTGTGAATACCAATTACAATACCTACCGCAACGGTTATGGCAACAGCTTCTATCACTATCAGACTGATTACTACTGCCTGCGCCAAAGCAGTGCGGCCGCTGACGAAGCCTGCAATTATTATTAAAAGCGTAACCGCCTTGATAAGTATTTCCACGCCCAGCAATGCCCGGATAAGATTAAAAGTTATCGAAATGCAATATATGCCTATTATAAAAAGCATTATCACAAAAAGCAAAAATGGCCAGAATATCTGTAAAGCTTCAACGTTCATCTTTCCCTGACTCCTTGAAAAGAATAACCACGCTAAATGCGCCGATAAGCAAAACTATAATTTGCCCGGCAAGATAAAGCGGCCGTTCGTTCCACAAAAGCGTGCGCACATTCTTTTCTATTTCGTGAGGCGGCAATTTAATACTTAATTTCACAGTTACTAAACTCAAGGCGATGCCTACGGCTACTATTATAAAAGGAAGATACCAGAACCTGCGGATTCTGTCTTTCATGTGCTGCATCACTTCCTGTTTGGTCAAAGGATGCGTAAGGCTTATGGTGCTTACAAAAAGCACGGGAATAAGCCCGGCGCAGACAGAAAGTTCAAATACTGCTGCAAGATTGGAATTCAGACGAAACATTATTATGGAAAGCACAAGGCTCATAGCAGCCAGGCCGATTGCCGAACGAAGCAGGCTTCTTGTCATTGTCGTCCAGAGCGCAGCCATTATCAAAATTATCAGTATTGCTATATTTAAATTCATTTAAACACTCCTGAGCTTGCCAGCGGCAATATAAATTTACCGAGCACGAACGGATACAATAAACCCGTAACAATTATTATCGCGGCAAGTATAATTGCGGCCAGGCTGAATCCGAATTCGGCTTCTTTGATTTTGGAGAACCTTTCATTCAGCTTACCAAAGAAAACCAGCCTTTGCATAGAAAGTAGATACGCTAATGTAAGTGCGCTTAAAACGATTGCTAAAATTGCGTATACGGGATGCCCGGATAATATAAGAGCCATTACGATTAAAAGTTTGCTCCAAAATCCTGCTAAGGGCGGCAAGCCCGCAGCTGAAACAAAAGCAAAAACAGAAGTAAGCCCTGTAATTGGCATAACCTTGGAAAGACCGCCTAATTCATGCATATGCGTAGTGCGGGTTCTGCTTTCAATTGCCGCGGAGTTTACGAATAAAAGCGATTTAAAAATTGCATGGTTAAAAATATGAAACGCAGCGCCGGCAAAACCCAATGCCGAACCTGAGCCTATGCCTAAAATAATGTATCCTATCTGACTGATACTTGAAAAACCAAGCATCTTTTTAAAGTCTTTCTGAACCAAAGCCGCTAACGCGCCTATAACTATAGAAACCATTCCGATAAAAAGAAGAGCGCTGTTTACGTGAATATTCGGCCCGAATACGTCATTTACTATGCGCATAAGCGTGTATATTCCAAGCGCTTTAGAAATTATTCCGGCAAAAAGAACCGAAACAGCTGCAGGCGAATGCGAATATACTTCAGGAAGCCAGCCATGAAAAGGAACAACGCCCGCCTTGATGAAAGTTGCGCATACAAAAAGCGCAACCGAAAACATAATCATTAAATTCGGGGTTTGAGCGCTGATTGCGTTATGGATTACGGAGAATTGTGTATCTCCGGAAAGCAGCAATATAAGAGCAATTGAGGCAACCAATAAAACACTTGCTACGGTGGACAGTATAACATATTTAAAAGCTGCTGACAGCGCTTTTATGTCTTTATCGAAAACTATCAGGATATAAGAAGTTATGGCAACTATCTCAAGAAAAATATAGAGCGAGAACATATCGCGTGCAAGGCATAACCCATTAAGCCCTGCCTGGGTAAAAAGCAAAAGGTTTACGAAATTAAACCTTTTTCTCTCCGAATCAATCATGTAAGTTGCAATTACCAAAGTTACGAACAAGACAATTGCGGATGACAAAAGGATAATCAGGCTTAAATTATCAAGCGCAATATTGAAATTGAAGAATACTCTTGCCGTAAAAATATTTAAAAAATCCGGAGAAAAAAGGCGCAAGGCCAGCGCTATCTGCGCGCAAAACAGCACATAAGCCCATGCAGTAATTGCTCTCCGGAAATAACTAAGGAAGGGCAGATTAAAAAATAATATGCTGAAGAAAGGGACTGTAATAAAAAGTGCTAACATGAAATACCTAAATATTTTTCTAGTAACATTTCGCTAAAGCCCGCCGCTATTATTGGCCTCCAATAAAGGGCGAAGGCGAATAATTCTACCTGAATAAATACACTAAATAAAAAGTAACTGCCGCAAACCCAAGCAGCGACCACATAAGATAAACCGGATAATTATTTCCGCGCAGCCTTCGAAGAAACGATCCTGTGGTATAAAACACCTTAACTGTGGCTACGTCGTAAAGAGCGTTTATCAGTTTGTCGAATTTAAAACTAATTTTCGACAAAAACCGCATTATCTTCAAACCTATTTCATAGGGGTCGAAAAACCTTCTTTCAGCTTTATCATAAATTCCGGATAATATCGGCGCATTTCTTATGTGATCAGTGGCATGTAAAGCGCCTCTATTTAAACGTACCCCGAAAATATGGTTTAAAAGCGCAAGTATTAACACTACCAGAGTTGCGATAATAAGTTTTATATTAATATGGAAGATATAACTATGCTGGCTATCTTGTAAAGAATTTTTAACTATGGGTATTATCAGCTGATTTAGCGGCAGGCTATTCACAAGGCCAAACAACACACAAAAGAAGCTTAAAACAATCATAGGAAAAAGCATCTGCCATTTAACCTCGCAGATATTTTCATGGCTTTGTGAAACTTTCCCGAGGAATACCGAGTGCCCGAGTTTAAGAAATGACGCTGCAGTTAAAAAAGAGCCCCCTATTGCGGCAAGATAGAATATCAATCCTCTTTCAAGCGCGCCATCATAAACGAGCTCTTTTGAGAAAAATCCGTTAAAGGGCGGCACTCCCGAAATTGAAGCTGCAGTTATGATAAAACATATAAAGGTAATAGGCATTTTCCTGCCGAGTCCGCCCAGCTCGGAAAGTTCGGTTGTATTTGTTTGTTTCTCAACTGCTCCACCCGTCAAGAATAAACCGCTTTTATAAATTGCGTGGTTAATCATATGAAACAGGCCGCCGACTATGCCTGCCGGCACAGCTGTTCCTATGCCTAAAATCATATACCCGACCTGGCTTATAGCGTGATAAGAAAGAAGGCGTTTATAGTTTTTCTGAATAAGCGCCATCATAACTGCAAGTATTATAGTCAAAATACCTATCCACATAAGCACAGTGCTTAATGCAGAATTGGCGCTTAGCCTGAACATATCAAGCGAAATCCTTGCAAGCAAATAAATTCCGAGGAGTTTTTCAAGGGCTGCCGGAACCAGCGCCATAAAAGGAAGCGGTGCCTGGATTGCAGCGTCGGGTATCCAGCTGTGAAACGGCATAGAGCCTGCTTTTGAAATAGCGCCTATCATTAAAAGCAAAAAGGCAAGGCTCGCAAGCCCGCCGGAGGCAAGATGGATTTTAGAAATAGTCAAGGTACCTGCAAGATGCCCGGCAAGAATAATACCTATCATCATACAAAGGTCGCAGATGCCTGTAATAATCAAAGCTTTACTTGCTGCCTTAAAAGCTGTTTTTGAGCCGACTGCTATCATACCGAACAACACCAGAAGCAAACCTTCCCAGAAAAACAAAAGCAAGAATAGGTTATCGCAAATTAGCGCTCCGTTTGTTAAGCCAAGAGTTATCAGAAGATATGAATAGAATTGCGTTCTGTGCTCTCTGTCATTCATAAAAACAGTTGAATAAAGCGTAATCAGAAAAGCAAAACCGGCGGCGGCAATAAGCATAAAAGAACTAAAATTGTATAATCTTACGGCAAATTCAAGGCCGAAATTAAGCCAAGGCGCGGCAAATGAAAAGTTTTTTCCAAACAATAACGCAGCCAGTATTAAATTTGCAAAGGTAACAATAAACGTAAATATTGCGTTAAACTTTTTCAAATTTTGCGGCAGCAGAAACAGAATAACTGCCCCTGCAATTGGAATGGCTACCAGCAAACTGATATATAAAGGTAAATGCATCATTTAAATGAATTTCTTCTGACTAAAACCCGAGACTTCTCTACATCCATCCCGCCTTCGCTATCCTTCGGCTGGCGGCCAATAGGTTCCGTGATGCTCCGTGAAAATTTTCCATCAAAATTTTCACGGTATAAAGGCATCCCGGAAGATAAGCGATCCGCATTTAACCATGGCTTTGCCATGTTTATCTGCGTATCACTTAACCCTGCCAGATTTAAGACGCTTAATTGCGCAATTTTAAAAGGATAATAAACGAAGATTCCGCTCGCAAATGAAAGTATGCCTAAAATCAAAACTGCCGCAATCATGCTGTGGGAACCTTCCCTGGGCAAATTTCCCTGCCCTTGGCCCATAAACACCAGATTAAACAATCTTACAAGATAAAGCACCGTCATAAATGCGCCTATAAGAAAAACAAAATTAATCAGCATATGCCCGCTAGTAACGGCCGAAGCAAATACCATATATTTGCTGAAAAATCCGCCAAAGGGCGGAATACCCATTACTGAAAAAGCGCAAAGTAAAAAGGAAATTGCCGTAAGCGGCATAGTTTTTATAAGGCCGCCTAATTTGGTTATATCTTTTATCTTTGTGTTCTGTTCAACAATACCGGCGCAAAGGAAAAGCCCGGCCTTGGAAATGCCATGCATAAGAATATATAAAAGCCCGCCGGCTATGCCTATAATAGCATTTGTGCTTAAACCTAAAAAAATAAAAGCTATCTGGCTTATGGTTGAATAAGCAATTATTCTTTTGATATCGGTCTCAACCAAAGCGCACCCAGCCGAGACAATCGCGCTTAGCGCCGCAATAACCGGGACAACGGTATGCCATATCTGGTCTATGTTAAAGGTAAATACAAAAAGGCGGGCAAAAACATACACGCCGATTTTAACCAAAACTGCGGCATGCAGAAGTGCAGTAACCGGAGAAGGTGCAACGCCTGCATCGGGAAGCCAGGACTGAAAAGGCAGGGTGGCTGATTTAGAAAGTATACCTACCAAAATAAAAAGAACCGTGAGGTTGCTAACGGGGCCGCCATTAAGATTATTTTTTATACTGCTTAGGTCAAAAGAGCCTGTTTGCTGATAAACCAGCAGAAACCCCGCAAGCATAAGCAGCGCGCCGAATACCGTCATCAAAAACGCCTTATCGGCGCGCATGACATAATTTTTTTCCCTGAAAAAGCCGATTAACCGCCAGCTGCAAATTGCAGTAAGTTCCCAGAATATATAGATAAGAATAAGGTTGGAAGAAAAAACAAGGCCCATCATTGAACCCAGGAATAAAGTAACCATCGAATAGTATTCGGTTTGATGCTCGTAGTGGCTAACATACCCAAAGGAATAGAATACGATAATTGAGCTGATCAACGAAGAAACCGCTGCCATAAAAACAGCCAGCGCATCGGCAGTAAAAGAAAGATTAAGGCCCAAAGGAAACTGCCTGAAAAAAACAATTTGTTCGCCGGAGTATATTCGTGGAAGCATAGTTAAAGAAAGACAAAATGAAGCAAAAACCAGGCAAAAGGCGAGGGCATTTCTCAGGCGCTTATCTAAAAGGCCAACAAACGGCAATATGGCCGAGCCTACAATCGGGATAAGAATAGTCAGGATTAAAATAGTTTCAGGCATGTTTATAAAAATAACCCATTTCAAGCTTTTTACGCCGGAAATGGGTTGATTGGATCCTCCGGTTTTTTATTATAGTCAGGCGCTTTCTAGGAAAATAGCAAATAGACCCTAACAATAAAGTGAAATTTTACTCTTATTGATGAATTTGTCAATATTTTTTGCTGCTTCGGCCATCCGTTCTTCTGAAAAATATCAGGACAAACCGCTCCTTCATTCCTCTATCACTTCAGGCAGTTCGATTGCCGGGGCGGATTTCACTGCCTTGCTCTTTGCTTTTAATAGCTTGATGGCCACAGGCGAAACTGACAAAATTATTATAACAAATGTAACTACTGCAAAATTATTCTTGATAATGGGTATGTTCCCAAACCAGAACCCCCCAAAAGTGAATACGCCAACCCACGCTATTGCGCCGATTACGTTATAAGAAATGAATTTGAGATAATTCATCCTGCCTATACCAGCCACAAACGGAGCAAAAGTGCGCACTATCGGCACAAATCTTGCTATGACAATAGTTCTTGCTCCATACTTTTCGTAAAATTTATGCGTATATTCTAAATATTCTTTTTTTAGAAACCTGGCGTTTTCATATTTAAATATTTTGTGGCCAAAGTGTTTTCCTATAGCATAATTTACGCTATCGCCGATGATAGCTGCTAAACTAAGAATAACAAAAACTGTAAAAATATTGAATAAATCCTTGGCAGCAAAAGCGCCCACTATGAAAAGAAGTGAATCGCCGGGCAAAAAGGGCGTCAAGACAAACCCTGTCTCGGCAAAAATCACGATGAAAAGCAGGACATATGCCCATGAACCGAAGTTCTGGACCACATAGATGAGGTGCTTATCAAAATGAATAATCAAATCAATAATATCTTTGATACCTGACATAGGCAAAAATTTCTCCTTAGTGGCTATACCACTTTTTACCTATAAATAATTTGTATCGACGGAAGGGAAGCGCAATCTATACTTGAGAAGGTGAAACTTTTCAAGACGCGCAAAGTAACGAAAAATTTTCCTTGGGCCTTATAGAAACTGAAGATTACCATATTGTTTTATGCTTGTCAAGCTCTTGGTTGCTTTCGAATCATCCGTAAATATAATTAAGGGAGGCCTTTATCCTCTTTCCAACACTTGAATAATTTATGGTTAGATACGAACTATCCTATCGCAACAGAACCGCGGTCTTTGGTACGAATTCGTATACACTCTTTTAAATCCAAAACAAAAATTTTGCCATCTCCGGTTTCACCGGTTTTTGCGCCTTTTTCAATTGCTTTTATCGTAGGCTCAACAAAGTCATCATTGACTGCTATCTCAAGACGGATTTTTCTAAGCAGATTGCCTGTTTCTTTGCTCCCCCGATAAACTTCGGCAACCCCCTTTTGCCTGCCGTGGCCAAGCACCTCACTTACGGTAAGCAGGTTGATTCCAGCCCTATAAAGCTCTTCTTTGACTTCCTCTAATTTGTATGGCTGGATTATGGCGATAATTAATTTCATTATTCCTCCTTATTTTCAGCTTTCAGCTGCCCTTCAAAGAGCACCCCTTGGGGGGACTGAAGGCTGAAAGCTCTTTATTCCAAAACCGTATATGCCCTTTCGCGATGCTGCGTCAAATCAAGGCCAATCAATTCCTCTTTTTCATTCACTCGCATGCCTACCAAAATATCAACTACCTTATAAATAACCAAAGTGCCTATTGCGCTAAATAGTATCGTGACTACAACTGCAAGCAGCTGCACCAACAGCTGTTTTGGGTTACCAAAAAACAACCCATCAGCTCCAAGCGGGTTTACAGCTTTTGAAGCAAACAATCCTGTTGCTATTGCTCCCCAGATTCCGCCTACGCAATGAACACCAAAAGCATCCAACGAATCATCATAACCCAGCTTTGGTTTTAAAATGCTTACTGCCGTAAAACAGAATACACTGACCAAAAGCCCTATAACTATTGCGGGAACTATGCTTACAAATCCTGCCGCAGGCGTAATTGCAACCAGGCCCGCAACAGCTCCACTGGCTACGCCGAACATAGTTGGCTTACCATTACGAAGCCATTCCAGAAGCGCCCAGCTTAAACCTGCAGCCGCAGCGGCTGTATTGGTTACTACAAATGCATTTACTGCGATGCCATTTGCGCCTAAAGCGCTGCCTGCATTAAAACCGAACCAACCGAACCAAAGCAAAGCAGTCCCCAAAATAACAAAAGGAAGGTTGTGCGGAGCCGGAATATTTGAATCAAGATTTTTCCTTCTTCCTATTAATAAAGCGGTAACAATCGCAGCTATTCCTGCATTTATATGCACGACCGTGCCGCCGGCAAAATCAAGCGCACCTAAATTACGTAACCACCCTCCCATGGCCCAAACCCAGTGGCAAAGAGGATCATAGACAAATGTTATCCAGAGTATTGTAAATAGTAAAAAAGCAGAAAATTTCATTCTTTCGGCAAAAGCCCCGATTATCAACGCAGGCGTAATTATCGCAAACATTGCCTGAAAAATCATAAAGGCCTGGTGGGGAATAGTTGATGAATAATCCGCATATGGAGTAAACCCCACACCATTTAATCCAAACCAGCCAAACCCGCCCCAGAAGCCTTCAACCGGCGCGAATGAAAGGCTGTAGCCAAAGAGAACCCATTGCACGCTCACAACGCACAGGATGATAAAACATTGCATAAGTATGCTTAAGATATTTTTCTTACGCACCATTCCGCCGTAAAAAAATGCTAAGCCTGGCGTCATAAACATGACCAATGCGGAACAGACAAGAACCCATGCAGTGTCTCCGGTATCGATTTTGAGCTCTGCTGTTTGCGCAAAAACAAAAGGCGCAATCGTAACACACGCTAGGAATACCGAAATCGATAAAAAAAATTTTGACAGCCTCATACTTTTTTATACCTCCTCCGCTGTTAAATAAAGCCTTCCATAAATCCCCGGCCTTAAGGCCGGGGTATTAGCACGGCCAATTCCCAAGCGGCACTCCTTTTATCCCCGCCCTAGCCACCAGGCCGGAGGCCTGTTGGGCTAAAAGTGCCGCGGGGAATAAAAAAGCGCCTTCTTTTCCAATCATGGATTTGAAGACGCCTGCGTCTAAAATAAAAAACGGCGTTCTTTTACGAACGCCGTTACTTTACACTACGATGTGCTTACAACAATACAAGTAAAACAGAAGCTATCCTGGTAACTAAATTCATGAAATCTCTTTTTTTATCGCTGCGCATTTATTTTTTATTTTATTTTTTATTTTTACAACCATTACATGCGACATGCCAAAACGCTTGCCGATTTCTCTTACGGTTAGATCATCAAGGCACAGGCTGATTATCTCTTTTTCTTTTTCAGAAAGCTTCTCATAAATATCTTCCAAAAGTAAGCGGTATTCGAAAGAAATACTGCCGGTATCTATGCACTTTGACGCAAGGACATCTTCCAGGGTTCCCTCATTCTCGTTTATGACGGTACTTAAACTTGTGGATCTGGAATCTATTTTCTTATAAACCTTTCTTATGTGATTTTTAAGGAAAAAAAGGCAGCCTTGTAAAATATAACTGTCTGTCTTGCCGGATAGTTTATTCCTGTTATATTTTTCCCATAAGCTCAACAATGCCTCCTGATACAAATCATCATCATCAAATGACGTATATCTTCCGTCAAGCTTTTTGGTTATTGCCCTTAATTTTGGTGATATTTTGGCTATTAAATCCTCAAATTCCATCATATTTACCTCTAAATAAAAAAGCCCTCAAAATAAGCATTCTTAGCCTGTTTTGAGGGCGTCTTTGTCCTCTAAAAATAAAAAATCCCCAATCTTTTGGATTGAGGCTTCTTTGCCTTAAACGTCTTTGTTATATATTTATAACATATAAATACCGGCCTGTCAAGTTCCTTTGATCTCGTGCGAAAGTATTATAGCCTCAGCAACGTCCTTCATCGTAAGACGCTTGTTCATGCTTGCTTTTCTAAGAAGCTCATAAGCCTGCTCTTCAGTGAGGCCTTTCTGTTTCATCAGTATGCCTTTCGCCTTTTCTATTTTTTTACGTGCCTCAAGCTCTTCCTGAACAATTTTCGTTTTAACCATTAGCTCGGTATTTTCTATGGCAACTGCAGCCTGATTGGCAACCGCAGTTAAAAGGTCAATATCGCTTTCACTGAATTCATACGATGTGGTTGTGTAGCAATTAACAACCCCTATAACCCTGTTTTTTACCATCATCGGCACGCTGAGCATTGAGGTTAGTTTTTCTTTCTTGGCCAAAGTCTTTTCTTTGTAACGGCTATCCTTTAAAACATCCCGTATCACAATGGGCTTTTTTTCTTTAGCTACCAAGCCCACAATACCCTCGCCTACCATCAGCTTTCTTTCCTTAAGATACTCCTCACTCATCGCCTGGGTTGCCCTGATACGCAGTGCCTGTTCCTTTTCATCAACCAGCCAGAGAGAACATATCTTGGCATGCATTACATTAGCGGAAAGAGTAACGATGAGTTTTAAAATATCCTCCAGGTAAAGATCGCTGGTTATGGCTTTGCCAATCTTACTTAGCGCTGCGAGGTATTCTTTATAAGAACTTTTTTTCATAATAGTGCCTTTTTGATATGTCATATTGTAGCAACTTTTAATATAAAATCAACACTTAAGCTTTCTCAGGCTCTTAAAGAACCTGAACAAACCAAAGATAGCAATACCTGCCGATAACAACTTTTAGGGCATATAAACTTCACACATTTCCAACAGGCTTTACAAAAACCGTAGATTATGCCTATTTTTTAAGCAAAAAATGCTATATTTTTCAATGTTTTTGCCTCTTTGTAAAAATCTTGAAAAAAATACTTGACAATTGTAAATGAATGTTTTACAATTGTAGCGTAATAATAAAATATTGGTTTACAAAGCGAAAGGCCTGCCTTTTGGCGGGCGGGGAGGTTACAATGGAGCAGGAATATCTCAGCCCAACAGAGGCTGCTAAGGTTTTAGGTATAAGCCGGCAAGCAGTTATTGAACGTATTAAGCACGGCAATCTTTATGCTGAGCGGGTTGGAAATCGCTATATTATCCCTAAAAACAGCCTTGCCGCAAACGATCATTCCTCTATCAATGAAGAGGTGCATGACACCGGCGACAATACCAAAACAAAGATAAATAAAAACGAACTCATCGGAAACATTTTGGAAAGGGTGCGTAAATTGGAAATTGCAATCATACAGCTCTGGTTTGTCGATATTTTAGGAATATTAAAATGCATATCCATAACCCCGGGGGAATTAAAAGATGTTTTAGGCCACGGAAAGGGTTTTGACGGCTCCTCTGTCACCGGATTTGCCGAAGCCCAAGAATCAGATATTATAGCAATGCCTGATCCTGCAACTTTTAAAATACTCCCATGGACGAAGGAAGGCAACCTTACCGCCAGGCTTTTTTGCGATATATTAAACCCGGATCTTTCTCCCTATGCAGGAGACCCGCGCCATGTTTTAAAAAGAGCTTTGGCTAGAGCGAAAAAATTAGGTTTTACTTTTTATGTCGGCCCGGAAATCGAATATTTCTATTTCAAATCGGACAAAAGCCCGGAAATCATAGATGAAGGCTCTTACTTTGAGCTGATACCAAACGACCTTGCCGATAACATGCGCAATAAAACTGTAAGAATTCTGGAAGAAATGGGCATTACCATGGAAGCCACCCATCATGAAGTTGCCCCCAGTCAACACGAAATAGACCCTAAATACAATGACGCCTTAACCATGGCTGACAATGCAATCACCAGCAAATACGTAATCAAGGAAATTGCCCAACAAAATGGAGTCTATGCAACTTTTATGCCTAAACCGCTTTTTGGGATAAATGGCTCAGGTATGCACGTGCACCAATCATTGTTCAAAGAAGACCGCAATATGTTTTTTGATAAAAAAGACAAGCATCACCTTTCCTCTGTTGCCAAGGAATTTATTGCCGGGCAATTAGTCCATGCGCGCGAAATCTGCTCTCTCACGGCTCAATGGGTAAATTCCTACAAAAGGCTTGTTCCCGGATATGAAGCGCCAGTATACATTTCCTGGGCACAAAGAAACCGCACCGCGCTTTTAAGGGTGCCACTTTATAGGCCGGGAAATGAAAAAGCAACAAGGGTCGAGCTTCGCTGCCCGGACCCCTCTTGCAACCCTTATCTTGCTTTTTCAGTAATGCTTGCTGCTGGCCTCGAAGGCATTGAAAAAAAATATACGCTAATGCCGCCGGTTGAACCTAACCTTTATCATATGGCTATGGAAGAACGCGAAAAAAGGGGGGTTGAATCGCTACCCGGCAACCTGTTTGAGGCAATACTTGAAACAGAAAAAAGTAAATTTATAAAAGAAGCCCTAGGAGAACATATCTTTACCAGGTTTCTCTTTAATAAAAAGAAAGAATGGGAAGAATACCGGATACAAATTACGCAGCACGAAATTAAGAAATATCTTCCTCTGCTTTAAGGCTACTTAGATAGTGAAAGGGCAGCTTTAATGAAGTTCTTAAATAGCGGGTGGGGGCTCTCCGGCCTCGATTGAAATTCCGGATGAAATTGGCAGGCAACAAACCAGGGATGCATAGTTAACTCTACTATTTCAACCAGGTCTTTTTTATGGTAAATTCCCGAAAAGACCATTCCCTTCTTTTGCATGGCTTCGCGATAATTATTGTTAAATTCGTATCTATGACGGTGCCGCTCGGATATTTTTTCCTTCCTATAGACATCATAAGCTTTTGTGCCTCTTTTTAAACGGCACTCATAAGCTCCCAAACGCATTGTAGCGCCTTTCTCCTGGATTTTTTTCTGCTCTTCCAGTAAACTTACTATCGGATATTTTGTATCTTTATTGAACTCTGTTGAATTAGCATTTTTGAATCCGCACACGTTCCTGGCAAATTCAATAACCGCTATCTGCATGCCAAGGCATATGCCTAGATATGGGATATTATTTTCCCGCGCGAATTTGCTGGCAGCAATTTTTCCCTCAATGCCACGATTGCCAAAACCGCCCGGAACTAAAATCCCTTTAACACCTTTTAAATATTTCTCAACTCCGTATTTTTCGATATCTTCCGAATCTATTCTTTTGAGCACTAATTTTGTATCATTAGCCAGGGCGCCGTGGATAAGCGCTTCATATATTGATTTATAAGCATCCTGAAGCGCGATATATTTTCCAACCACGGCAATTTCTACGGTATGCGAAGGCGATTTTATTCTTTTTAGAACATTGCGCTCCCAATCGCTCAAGTTTCCATCTGGATGTTTAATGTTAAGCAGCCTGGCTAAGAGTGAATCCAACCCTTCTTTTTTAAAACTAACCGGGACTTCGTAAATCGTTTTCGCATCAACCGCATTGATGACACAACCTGCATCGACATTACAAAAAAGCGCTATCTTTTCCTTTGCATCTTTGGTGAGCGCTTTTTCCGTCCTGCAAACAATTATGTCAGGCATAATTCCTATTTGCCTAAGCGCCGCAACGCTATGCTGGGTTGGCTTAGTTTTAATCTCTCCGGCTGATTTTATGTAAGGCACAAGGGTAACATGGATATTGATTGCATAGTCATGGCCCAACTCCAAACGTAACTGTCTTATTGCTTCCAAAAATGGCAAACTCTCTATATCGCCAACTGTGCCGCCGATTTCAACGAGTACGACGTCAACCTTCTGATTGAGTGCTACTTTCTTTATATGATGTTTTATTTCGTCGGTAATATGCGGGATAATTTGAACGGTTTTACCAAGATAATCGCCTTTTCTTTCTTTGGTAATAACCGAATAGTAGATTTTTCCGGTAGTAATATTATTATCTTTGGTCATTTTAGCGTTTGTAAAACGCTCATAATGGCCCAAGTCTAAATCTGTCTCTGCGCCGTCGTCAGTTACGTATACCTCGCCATGCTGATAAGGATTCATTGTTCCGGGGTCAACGTTGATATAGGGATCGCACTTAATAAGAGTAACTGTTAGCCCCTTTGATTCCAATAATTTTCCTATGGAAGAGGCAGTAATGCCTTTGCCTAAGCTTGATACTACTCCACCGGTAACAAAAATGTATTTTGACATATTTTCCTCGCTTCGCTCGGAAAGAGTACAGAATACTGAGTACAGATAACAGAAAGAATTTTATTCCTCCTCTGTGCTCTGTCCTCTGTTGTCTTATAAAATAGAGAGAGGCATCCTCTCTACCGCCTTGTAACTTTACGTAGAAAGGACGCCTCTGTCCTTAACAATGCCACTAAAGGACGCCGTTATCCGGTATTCTAACTTTGAAAATATTAGGGAACCTAAAATAAAAAAAGGCGTTTCTTAAAAACGCCTCTGTTTCCTAAACTTTGAGCACATACGTTGTGCCCAAATCATTTTAAAAATAACATATTATTTTTTGTTTGTCAAGGCAAAAAAATACGGGGGAAAGTTTTACCTTTCTCCCGTATGCTATTTGCTAGGTTATTAATTACACAAGCCCCTGGGCAAGCATGGCATCAGCCACCTTAACGAACCCTGCCACATTAGCTCCTTTTACGTAGTCAACGTACTTGCCTTCCTTGCCATACTTTACGCATTGCTCATGAATAGCAATCATAATACTGTGCAATTTGCTATCAACCTCTTCCCTGCTCCAGGAAAGCCTCATGCTGTTTTGCGACATCTCCAAACCGGAAGTTGCCACCCCTCCCGCATTAGAAGCTTTGCCGGGTGCATAGAGAATTTTAGCTTTTTGAAATACTTTAATTGCTCCAGGGGTAGACGGCATATTTGCGCCTTCTCCGATTGCCATACAGCCATTTTTAACCAGTGTTTTTGCGTCAGTTTCATCTATTTCATTTTGCGTGGCAGAAGGAAATGCGATATCACATTTAATACTCCACGGCCTTTCGTTTTCGAAATATTTGCAGCTAAACTCTTTCGCGCATTCTTTGATGCGGCCGCGGCGTTCATTTTTAAGGTTCATCAAGCATTTCAGCTCTTTTTCGTCAATGCCGTCTTTATCGTAGATAAAACCGTTGGAATCAGAGAGCGTTACAACCTTAGCGCCCAGCTGATGTAATTTCTCAACGGTATATTGCGCAACATTACCCGAACCGGAAACCGCGCAAACTTTCCCCTTCAAGGATTCGCCTTTTGTTTTAAGCATCTCCTGCACGAAATATACGCAGCCATATCCGGTTGCTTCCGGCCTGACTAAGCTTCCGCCCCACTGTAAACCTTTACCGGTTAAAACTCCGGTAAACTCATTGCGCAGGCGCTTGTATTGGCCATACATAAAACCTATTTCGCGCCCGCCTGTTCCGATATCTCCGGCAGGAACATCTGTATCAGGGCCCACATGCCGGAAAAGTTCAGTCATAAAACTCTGGCAGAATTTCATTACTTCATTATCGGATTTACCTTTAGGGTCGAAATCAGAGCCGCCTTTTGCTCCGCCCATAGGAAGTGTAGTTAAGCTATTTTTAAAAACCTGTTCGAAGGCCAAAAATTTTAATATTCCCAAATTAACACTCGGATGTAAACGTATGCCGCCCTTATACGGGCCTATGGCGCTATTCATTTGTATACGAAAGCCCCTGCTTACCTGAAACTCGCCGCGATCATCAAGCCAGGGAACCCGAAACATTATTACTCTTTCCGGCTCAACCATTCTTTCGAGTATTTTTGCTTTTTCATATTTTGGGTTTGCCTCAACGTATGACATAACCGATTCAACAACTTCACGTACCGCCTGATGGAATTCCGGCTGTCCTGGGTCTCTTTCAATTACCTTCTTCATGAAATCATCAACTTTCTTAGACATGTATCCTCCTTTGACTAACTCTGTCTTATAACTTTATTCTAACACTGAATAAAGTTAACGCTGATTGCATAACTTTTCAATTATAGATTTGGCTGCCTTTTTAGCCATGCCCATTGCTTCTATAACTGTTCCTTCACCACCAACAATATCACCCCCGGCAAAAACATTTTTTATTGATGTTTCCATGCTTTCCTGTTCGACAATAACATCGCCGTACTTATCTGTTTTTAACGATGGGGTTACTTTAGTCAATATTTCATTTGCATTTAACCCTATGGCAACCACAGCTATATCACAATCTACTTCGAAATCGCTTCCGGGAATTTCTATGGGTTTTCTTCTTCCGGAACTATCCGGTTCGCCCAATTCACATTGCAAGCAACGTAATTTCGTAACAAAACCTTTTTCATCGCCCACAAATTCCTGCGGCTTAACTAAAAGTTTAAATTTTATGCCTTCTTCTTTGGCATGTTCAATTTCAAGACGCCTTGCCGGTAGTTCAACCTCGCTTCTTCGGTAAAGAATAGTTGTATTAGGGCTCATACCGTTCATTTTCTGCAACCTCAGAGCGCATCGCGCCGCATCCATTGCGGTATTGCCGCCGCCTATAATAACCATGCTTTTGCCTATATTGACCGGGGTATGAGCTTTAGGAAATTTATAAGCGGACATTAAATTTACTCTGGTTAAAAATTCATTGGCAGAATAAATATTGCAAAGGTTTTCCCCTTTAATGCCCAGGAAAGACGGTATGCCTGCACCCAAACCTAAAAATACCGCGGAAAAGCCGTCTTTTAACAATTCATCCACATCTTTATTCCTGCCTACAATAAAATTCGGTATAAATTCAACGCCCATTTTCTTAAGCGAATCTATCTCGTAATCAAGAATATTTCTCGGCAGCCTGAAAGGAGGTATTCCGTAACGCAGTACTCCTCCTAACTTATGTAAACCTTCGTACACAATTACTTTTATACCGGCGCGCGCAAGTTCCCCGGCGCAGCAAAGACCGGCAGGCCCGGAACCGACTATGGCTACCTTTTTAATTTGAGGGCCGCTGCATGCAGCTTTAGATGGGCTTGGATGCAGCATTCCGTAATCACCCGTAAAACGCTCAAGAAAATGAATGTTTATTGCCTGAGCAGATGCAAAAGGCAAGCCTTTCTTGCTTAAAACACATGCTTTACGGCATTGATATTCTGCAGGGCACACCCTTCCGCAGATAGAAGGAAAATTATTTTTTTCTCGGATAGTATTATAGGCTCCGGCGTAATCTTTCCGGGTAATTTTATAAATAAATGTTTTTATGTCTATTCCAACCGGGCAGCCTGAAATACAAAGCGGATTTTTACACTGCAGGCATCGTGCCGCCTCGTGCAAAGCTTCATCTTCGTTATAGCCTAAAATAACCTCATCGAAGTTTCCAGCTCTGATAGAAGCTTCCACTTCCTTAATTTTTACAGGTTCTTTTTTTACCATAAAAAATTATTTTATTAATAATTTACAAATATGCTGTTCTTTGTCGAAATATATCTTGTTTCTTTTTATTAACTCATCCCAATTGACCTCGTGAGCATCAAATTCGGGGCCGTCAACACAGCTAAATTTAGTCTTTCCTCCAACGCTTACCCGGCAACACCCACACATGCCGGTTGCATCAACCATAAGAGCGTTAAGGGAAACAAGAGTTTTTACATTAAATGGCTTTGTGGTTTCGGCAACCTTACGCATCATCGGTATTGGCCCGACTGCATATACAAGGCTATACGGCGCGCTCTTGTCACTTTTAATCAATAAATCTTTCAAGATATCTGTAACAAAGCCTTTTTTTCCGTAAGAACCATCATCTGTTGTTACATAAAAATTGTCCGATACTTTCTTTAACTCTTCTTCCAATATAAGCAGTTCCTTGGTTCGTGCGCCTAAAATAGTAGTTACCCGGTTACCCTTGGCTTTAAACGCACGGGCTACAGGATAAATTTCTGCAATACCCACACCGCCTCCGACTATAAAAACATCCTCATTTTCATGAATTTTTGTAGGATGCCCGAGGGGCCCAGCCAGCGCATACAAAGAATCGTTTGGCTCAAGTTTACCCAAAAGCCTGGTAGTAAGGCCGGCTTCCTGGAAAATTATGGTAATGGTTGTTTTATTTGAATCGATATCTGCTATGGTTAGAGGTATTCTTTCGCCCTCCTCCGTCACCATAAGCACTATGAATTGGCCGGCTTTTGCTTTCGCAGCAATATCTTTAGCGGGAACTTTTATCTGCACTATTCTTGAACCGGAAACGTCTGCCAATATTTTTTTCTCTAATATTTTTATGCTCATTGCTTAAATTTTGCGCATTAAATGTTTAAAAACTAAACAACCAGAATAAAAAAAATAGCGTCCCCTCCTGTGTAGAAAGGACGCCTTTGTCCTTGAAATTAGTCTATTTTACGATTAACACGCTAAATGTCAATAATAAATTTAAAGTATATGAAAAGATTATTGCTCTTTGACAAATTTTTCCCCATCCCACGCCCAACTCTCCCATTCACTACCACGGCCGATAACAGAACAATCTTTCCCGCCATTTGCGTTTTTTCCTATTTTTACCCTTGGGACAGTATCGAAATCTGTCTCGACATCGCAATTACTGCTGCCTAAAAAAATCTGCGTCAGTTTATCGTTCTTAAATTTATAGATAACAAGATGAGAAAAGTTTTTCCCCGTGTCGTAATAAATAAGCATTTGCTTTAAACCGTCACAGCCCAATTCGGCAAATTCAACCCGGTTAAATTGCCCGGTAATTGTAAAGTTAAATGTTTTCGGCTCTGCATTTCTATTCCTGACAGGCTTGGTTACCCTAATTACCATATCCCCATGCGCCACAAAACGGTCCTCAATCTCGACCGATTCTTCAATCATATCGCTATCTAAATCAAGCCTATAAGTTTCTATATTCTTATTTTTCGCAGTTTTATTTTTATTCGTAGTGAGACAGCCTCCAAGCAAAAACAAAATCAACATCACAGAAACCGGATTAACAATTTTCATATTCTCTCCCTTGTTTTCGCTTCACGCCCGGCCAAAAGCCGCCCATTAAAATTCTATGTTCGAAAGAATATCTTTAAGAAGATTTCTTTCGATATCGATTATCTCTTCTATTCCTTTTTTTCCAAGGTCGATTAGCGCATTTAAATCATCTTTTGAAAACGAACCATGCTCGCCGGTACCCTGTAATTCTATGAATTCTCCCGAAGATTTCATAACAATATTCATGTCAACTTCAGCCTCTGAATCTTCTGCGAAATTCAAATCAAGGATATATTTACCTTTCCATATTCCAACGCTTACCGCACCCAAAAAATCAGTTATACACATTTTGCTTATAGCCCCCGCTTTAAACAGCTTATATAAACTATCGCAAAGAGCACAGAATCCGCCAACGATCGAAGAAACACGCGTGCCCCCATCAGCCTGTATAACATCGCAATCAATATAAATTGTACGTTCGCCGATATTCCTTAAGTCAACTATACTTCTCAGCGACCGGCCGATTAGCCGCTGTATTTCCATGGTTCTTCCGGAATTCTTATCCCTCGGAATACGCACCTGCGTTGAACGGGGAAGCATTCCGTATTCGGAAGTAACCCATCCAGTTCCGGAATTACGCAAAAACAAGGGTACGTTTTTATCGATAGTTGCCGTACATATCACACGGGTTTGCCCAAATTCAATAAGGCATGAGCCGTCTGCATGTTTTATAAAATTTCTTTCTATTTTTATTTTTCTAAGTTCTTCAAACGCTCTACCGTCAATTCTTTTCATATTTACTCCTTAATTTCTTAGCCTATGGCTAAAAAATTAACTTCCGAGGCGCTTTGGAAAAATTTCCTGTCCCAAACAACAGGAAATTTTTCCAGTATACAGGCGCCCGGAAGTACGTTTTAGATAAGCACATTATTTTCTCAAGTGTACCCACACACAACAAAAATGCTAGTGCGAATTAACCCCGAAAGCCTGCTGGGTAGGCGCAAAGGGCAAATATAGCTTTCCCAAAATTATTCCTTGAAAAAATCCGTAAGGCTTGAATAGTCTTTTTTCTTGGCTGCATCTTCACGCATCGAAAAATCATCGTCATTCTTCTTAAAATATTTATCGTTTAAACCGAAATAATACATGGTAAATATTACTGCATAAAACCCTATTAAACCAAAAACATGCTTTGAATGTTCTGTAGTAAGAGTAAGGATAATATCCAAAATTGCGAAAATAATAAAAAGACAAAGCGTCAATAATTTCGCGTAAGTTTTTAGCTTTACTAAAATTATGCCAATGAGTACATTGGCAGCTGCGAATAAAAAAATCCCTGCTCTTATGAGGAAATCATATGCAAAAGAATCTGTTCCCTTGAACACAAACATAATTATCAAAGAAACTACGCCTACAGAAATATTAATCCCGGCTATAAGTATGACTGCGAGCGGAAGTTTCCGTTTTTTATTGCTTAAGGAGAAATAAAAGTTTGCGCATACAAAAAATAAAATTAAAAAAAATACCACGAAAGAACCCAGACTCAATAAAGGCTTTAGAATTTTAAAGAAAAAAATTGAAAGCATAGCTATTCTCCTAAACGTTTGTATAAATCGCTTCCCCTGCTATCTATGGCAACAATCAGAGGAAAAGCGTTTACTTTAAGCTTATAAACCGCCTCCGGGCCAAGCTCCTTGAAACATACAAGCTTTTTCGATAGAACCTTTTTAGCCAAAAGCGCGCCGCAACCTGCCGGTGCGACAAAATAAGCGCATTTATATTTTTTTATCAGCTCGCGTACCTTTTTTGACCTGCGGCCTTTTCCTATCATTGCCGCTATGCCCATCTTTAAAATCGGCTCAACAAACTTATCCATCCGGCTTGAAGTAGTAGGGCCGCAGGAGCCGATAATCTTATCCAGGGGCGCTTTGGTTGGGCCGCAATAATAAATGATTTGGTTCTTTAAATCTAACGGCAGTTTCTTTTTTCCCTTAATCAATTCAACAAGTTTTTTATGCGCCTGGTCTCTTGCAGTATACACGTAACCTGAGAACAAAATTTCTTCTCCTGCCTTTAACTTCTCTAAACCATTATCTTTTACCATATCAGTTCTTTTTCGCATTTCAGAATTATAAATTCCAAGCTCCAAACACCAAATTCCAAATAAGTTCCAATTCCCCAAATTTCAATGCCCTAAACGCGTAAGGCTTGTAATTTGGAATTTGTGATTTGGAATTTTTCATATATTATGCCCGCCCCACATATTCTCCGGTTGAGGTGTCAATAGTAATAATGTCCCCTTCTTTTATAAAAAGCGGAACATTAAGCTTAAATCCGGTTTCAAGAGTAACCTGCTTCCTGGCGGTTCCTTCAGTGTCCCCTCTTAAACCGACAGGCGCCTCTGTCACAGCAAGGTCAACTCTAGACTGTAGCTCTATAGAAACAGGCTTATTGTTGTAATATAAGAATTTTATTTCTGAGTTTTCCTTAATATAATTTTTAGCATCGCCCACAACCTCTTCACTTAATATAACCGTCTCATAGGTTTCCATATCCATAAAATGAAATCCGCTGCTGTCATGATACAGATATTGGGCTTTTTGAGCTTCCAATCTTGCTTCATTGACCTCATCATCGGGGTTGTAACGCTGTTTTATAACCCGACCGTCCTTTAAATTCTTAAGGTAAACCTGATAGCATGCCCTGTAATTGCCCGGCGTCCTATGGTCCATATCAACCACTATAAAAAGCGCGCCTTTCTCGTCAATAACTGAACCTTTTCTTAGCCCTGATGCTTTCATAAAATGCCTCCGTATGTTTATATTCTTTGTAATTTATTACTTTTAAACTGTTTCCTTACTTTTGGCAATGAAAAAAACGCGCAATAGATAGCCGGGAAAAGACAAATACGGACAAAAGTATCAAAAATCCAATACATTCTGCTCTGCCTGCTTATTATTGCGAATAAAACCATAACAACCAAACCGAATAAAATTATTCCGCATTGAAAAAGAATGAATATTATCCTGGCAAGATTCTTTGACATCAGAATAAACACGCAAACTATTATAGTCGAAATTATAAACGAAAAAAACAGCTGATAAGGCATGAACGCGAGATCCTGGTAAAAACCCAAAGGAGAGATTATCAAGCTTTTAAACAATGAAAAATGCACAACATCATCTATATGTAAAAGCACTTTACGGCTCGCCGGAAGCAAAAGCAGTAAATTAATAAATAGCACAAACGCCGTAATTATCCTTACCGCAAGCAACCACTTATTTTTCATCTGTAATAATATTCTTAAACCTTCGGCCTGCGCTGCGAAGAGCATGACAGCTTATATTTATCCCTACAGGAAGCCCTGCTATATGGGTGGCAACAGTTTTTATCTTGACCGCTAAAGCCGTGTGCCTGCCTCCTAAACCCATTGGCCCTATATTTAATGCATTTATTTTTTTAAGCAGCCTTTTTTCGAGGTTATCTAAAAATTTATCTTTATTTGGAAAATCTATCCTGCCAAGAAGGGCTTTTTTAGCCAGAAGCAACGCGCAGTCAGATGTTCCTCCTATTCCAATTCCGATGACGAAAGGCGGACAAGCTTCCGGCCCTGCCCTTTTAACGCTTTCGATGATAAAGTCTTCAATCTCAGCCAGGCTGACAGTTGGATTAAACATCTTAAGCTGTGATTTATTTTCGCTGCCGAAACCCTTTGGGAAAATAGTTATGTTTATGCCTTTTTTGTCCGGGTTAAAATCAACATGCGTGATTGCACCTTTATAAGAAGGGCTTTTTCTTGCAAGCGGCAAAACTGCAAAAGGACGCAGGAAATTTTTGCTATAAGCCAGAGAAACTTGCTTCTCGATATTTTTTATAGATGAACAGGATATAGATTCATCCTTGCCTACTTCAATAAAAATAACCGGCAAACCGGTATCCTGACATATTGCAAGGCTCTCCTTTTTTGCAATATTTGCATTTTCCAAAATCCAGCTTAAAGCTTTTTTTGCTTTTTTATTTGTTTCGACGGCATAAGCTTTGCTCAATAACCTCACAATGTCTTTCCGGAGAGAAAAATTTGCCTCTTTGACTAATAGCTCAATATCGTGCTTTGATAAACGCTTCATTTAACACCCAATATTTTATGCAGTTGGCACGTAGTTCTTACATCTATATGTTCTTTTTGGCAGATATCGGCTAAAAATATAAGTTTCTCTTCTAAAAATTCCTCGAAAGGGTTTTGCGACTGGAGCACAAACGGCACATCCGGTTTTATTTTTTTAATTATTCTTATGGATTCAAAAATATCATCCGCTTCAGTATCTTTACCGATTATAGCCTTGATAAACACTTCTTTCGTTGATGCGATTTTCAAAAACTGCTCATGCGGCTTCCAAAAATTAATCAAATTGGTCGAGGAAGGCAATTTAAAATCCATTGCTATTATATCAACAAAATCGATAACTTCTTTCAAATTTTCATACATGATTCCATTAGTTTCAAGATACACGGTTTTACCGCAGCCCTTAAGCCTGGTGCCCAAAGCTTTTACAAAATCAACGTGCATGAGCGGTTCTCCTCCTGTTAAAGAAACAGAATTACACTCATCCAAAGAAAAGATATCCGCCAACGCCTCTTCAATTGTTTTTTCGCTATAACTGGTTAATTTTGTATCGCAGAAAGAACAATGAATGTTGCAGCCGTAGAAACGGACAAATATCTGCTCAATACCCTGATATATGCCTTCACCTTGTATACTTTTAAAAATTTCTGAAATTTTTGCTTTCATATAATTCTGGTTACGTTGCCATATCATTTCTCAATAACGGGTCTTTCATTCCCAATTGCCTGAATGCTTTTATTCTAAATCTGCAACTATCGCATTTCAAACAAGGCATATTGCCGCCCTTATAACAAGACCATGTATATTGAAACGGAACCTTCAGCCTTAATCCTAATTGAATTATTTCTTTTTTGTTTTTGTTAAGCAAAGGGGCGGCAATTTTCATATCTTTGTGTTTTAATCCTTCTTTCAGGGCTTTTTCAAAACTTTTTAAGAATTGCTGCCTGCAATCAGGATATCCCGAATAGTCCTCAACATGCGCTCCGATAAATATCGATTTTGCGCCTGTGCTTTCCGCAAGAGAAGCAGCATAGCTTAAAAAAATTATATTTCTTCCCGAAACATATGTAAATGGGATTCCCGGGCTTTTCAAATTGCGGTTTAAAGGAACTTTTATTTTTTTATTAACAAGGCTTGATTTTGCCCAATTCAATTGTATTTTTATAACATAATATTTTAGATGATTCAACCGGGCAATACGCACGGCAGAATCTATCTCTTTTCTGTGCCGTTGATTATAATCAAATATAATGGCGGTTAGCTTGTTGCCTCTATTTTTTGCATAATATAATGTAACAGCGGAATCAAGGCCACCCGAAAGGAGTATAACAGCTTTTTTCTTAACAAACATGGCGGCTTACTATATTGTTTCTTTGTAGGAAGCGCAAGAAGTGTCTGTTTCCCACACGTTTACTTTTTTCAGTTTACAATCTTTACCTTTAAATTCCTTCTTTAGTTCATTAAATATATGGCAGGCTATATTTTCTGAACTGGGGTTATTTTGGCTAAAATATTGCAGTTCATTCAAATGCTTATGGTCCAGTTCCTCAAGAACTTTGGCGGTAATTTTTTTTAATTCGCTGAAATCCATAACCATACCGGAGGAATCAAGTTTTTCCGAAGAAACAGAAACCTCAATTTTCCAGTTGTGCCCGTGCAGGTTTTCGCATTTACCCTGGTAGCCACGCAAAAAGTGCGCTGCGCTAAAATTTGAAATTATTTTTATTTTGTACATATTTATGTTTATTTTTACTGTAAATTATTAACAACTCTAGGTAATGGTATTTTTCTTTTCAGAAACAATCTTGCAAGCCTCATAAAAGCTTTTGGCTCATCGCTTACATAAAATTCTCTTTTGCCTGTTTTGCCTTTACTGCTTCTTAGCAGATTGCTCCGGGCAAGTATTTCTTTGGCGTGCAAAGCAACTTCCGTTGCTGAATCAACGATATAGATTCCCTTCAAGAAAGACGCAATTTGCTTTTTTAAGAGCGGGTAATGCGTGCAGCCCAATATAATTACATCCGCACCGGTTGATTTCAGATTTTTTAGATACATCTCAACGATATTTTGAGTGGTTTTTCCTTTCAAAATCCCCTCTTCAACCAGAGGCACAAATAAAGGACAGGCTTTTGAATAAATTTTTGCCGATTTATCGTTTTTCAAAATAGCCTTTTCGTAACTTTTGCTATTTATGGTTGACCTTGTTCCTACAACTGCAATTTTTTTGTTTCTGGATACCTTAAGCGCTTTGGTTGCCCCGGCCTCAACAACACCAATAAGAGGAACGCTAAAAATGCCCGTAAGGGAATCAAGCGCAAGGCTGGATGCGGTGTTGCAGGCAATTACAATAATTTTCACTTTTTTCTTTAGCAGAAAAAGGATGTTTTCGGTGCTGAATTTTATTATGGTAGATTTAGATTTATTTCCATAAGGAACCCTTGCTGTATCTCCGAAATAAATTATATCTTCATTGGGCAATAATTTTTCTATTTCCTTAAAAACAGTAAGGCCCCCTACGCCTGAATCGAAAATACCTATTGCTTTATTTTTCATAATTGAACCTCCTCGGGCTACCCCACAGGCGCCCTACGGGCAGCCTGTTGGCCTAAAGCCCGTGGATTTCTGCGCGTCGATTAAAGCGTTTCCTGCGAATAAAGCGGCTAAAGCTGCTTGTTGCGGCTTGCAAAGTTGTTATACTGTTTATTCATAGAAACTACCGCCAGAGCGATTGCTTCTGCGATCTGCCTTTGATAAGACTCTTTCCTGAGCCATTTTTCTTCATACTTGTTGCTTAGATAGCCGGTTTCAACCAGCACCGAAGGAACATAAGCAAGCCGTAAAACATAAAAAGGCGCTCTTTTTGGAGGGCGCACCGAAAGCCCCATATTCCTGAAAGAAAAATAGAGTGAATGCGATAGCTCAACCGATAGCGAATAGTTCTTGGTCAGTAATAAATCCCAAAGAATTGCTTCTGTGTCCGCGTTAATCCTGCCTGAGCAAAAATTGTCTTCCTTCGTAAGCTTAAGCGCCCGCTCCTGGCTGTTAAAACGGTTTGGCGAAAGATAATACATCTCTGCGCCTCTCAAACGCTTAGATTTATTTGAATTACCATGGACACTTATAAAAATATCGGCCTTATTGCGCTTTGCCACGTTAACTCTTCCCTGCAGAGAAATAAAAATATCCCTATCGCGCGTAAGTATCACCTTAAAGCCGCGTGCCTCTAGTTCCTCTTTAAGGTATTTTGCTATTTTTAAATTTAAGTCCTTCTCCTTCATCCCCCGGCAAGATATAGCCCCGGGGTCATTGCCTCCGTGTCCGGGGTCGATGACAACCGTATGTATAGTAAATATAGATTTATAAAACACCGGCTCTTTGGAGAAAACTTTTGCTTCAAGATCCCGCGGCACGAAGAGTTTTCCGTTTATATATTTAGGTGAGTCGGTAAGGCCAAAGGTTGAGCCATTGAAGTAAACTATATTTGAGTTTAAAATTAGCCGTATATCTTTTTCCTTGGAAAATATTTTCACTACGTCATCCAAGGTATCAAAATCATATTGAAGGTTATGTTTTTTGCAGAAATCTCCTACATATACATAATCCTGCGAGCCATAGCCAATGCCCCGGTGGCCGCTTGAAGTGGTGGCACAAGCCGTAAAAAATAAAATTAGGAGCAAAAGATACAATCTTTTCATAACAAAAATTATATCATTCCTTGCGTAAAAAGCAAAAAAATTAACCTTAAACAACCTTACGCCAGTTTGACAAAAAAAACAAAACCAACCCGGATTTCTTGGTTTTTATGACAATATCTGTATGTAATCAGCCTAAAATTAATGAGTGCGGATTGAATTATTACGCCAGACGGAAAAGAAGAGATTTATCTTCCAGGGTAAGATAGGTAGCCTTGCTTATAATTTTCAGTTTCTCGACATTTTTATTCAGCGTTTCCCGTGAAATACCTTTTATATCGTTATCATAATTTGAAGCAAGCAAAAATACATAGAATGTATTTTTATCCGCGAACGCAGCCTGATAAGAATGGTGGTTCCAGTCGCTGCCGACAAAAACAAAAATCATTTTTCCGCCGAACGCTTTGTCAAAAGCCCTGTTTACCTTTGCAATTATTTCTTTGGAAGGATGAAAATAAAGGACCACCTCTATAAACTTTTGTCTCCCGCTGATGCTACCCTTAACTTCGTTGATAACTTTGGATAAATTCAGGGAAATTATGTCATCAGTCCGGCTTCCTTCGATTTTTCTCATTGTATCTTTATATTTTTCTACAAATTCCTGGTCAACAAAATTTATGTCTTTAAAGGCGCTGTAAAAAGCAATAAATACCTGGAAGAAATACATTTGGCTCATAAGGGACGCTACCGGATTATTGATCTTAACCTTGAGTTTAACGGGAAGGAACAAGCTGTTTTTAGCCTTTAAAAGGCCGGTTGTTTTTACGTTGAAGTTTTCTTTTTTGGAACCCAATGACTCCTGGAAAAGCTGCACAATCCAGGAAGAAAAACTTTCGCCAAGTTTGCCTTTTACTTGTGGGAAAAAATAAGGCGGCTCCTTATCTTTATACTTTTCGGCAAATAAATACGCCTCATTGCGCGCCGCCTCAAGATAAGAGAGATAACTATCATAAACCTCTTTAAGCTTGCGGAAATCTTGCTTGAGAAGTAAAAATAAAGGAAGGAAAAATATAAGTGTGTGGGGACAGGAAAATCTTCCGCCCACATCGCTCTCGGCATCAAATTGAATAGGCATTCTTTGCGCCTGCTCCCAGCCTAAAGAATTGAGTTTTTCGTGCGCTGCAGGATCAGCCAGCCATAAAAAATGTTTCGGCCAATTTGCGCCAAAAAATTCCCGCAAGGCCGTGGATAACAACTGGGTTTCCTGAGTTGTGCCTGATTTCGAAATAGAAATAACTAAAGTTTTATTTATATTTTTAATTTTCTTAAGTATGGCTTTGGTTGCGGCCGGGTCCAGGCTATCAAGAGCAAAAAGTTTATGCCCCCTAAAAAGGGAAAAGAGTGTTTTAATTCCATTGATAGAGCCCCCCATTCCTATGAAAATAAAATTTTCTTTTCCGGCTAGAAGCGGAGAAACTTTTGATAAAGAATCCTTTATCAAATTAAATGGCGTAACCCTGACCCAACCGAGGCGTTTCTTGCCGTTGTCGAAACCTATTTTGCCATAAGGATTGCTTGAAGAAACTTCTTCTTTTTCTTTTCCTTGAGCATCCAAAAGATATTGTTCCAATCTGCTAATCATAAGAAATAAAATTATAACAGAAAAATCTTTAATTGCAAATTTGAAGTGAACCTCCTCGGGCTACCCCACAGGCCGAAGGCCTGTTGGCCTAAAGCCCGAGGCTTCTTTATAACCCCGCCTTCGCTATATACCGGCGGGATAATCGATTCGTATTCATCCACGGGCTTTAGCCCGTGGATTTCTGCGCGTCGATTAAAACCAGCACACCTTGTTTCTGCCGGACATTTTTGCCTGATATAGAGCCTTATCTGCGGTCTCCATCAAAACATCAGAATACAAAGTATTCTGGGGAAAACAGCTTATGCCGGCGCTTATAGTAACGCTTAGCGTTTCGTCGAATGCTTTTATTATCTGCTGAGAAATTTTGCTTCTTATTCTTTCCGCAACTACAATTGCAGCCATTTTATCTGTTTCCGGAAGAACCAGAGAAAACTCCTCCCCTCCAAATCTAGCCAAAGAATCTATTTCTCGTATATTCTGCTTTATAATTTTTGCTATTTCTTTCAAAACCGCATCCCCTACTAAATGGCCGTATGTATCATTTATCTTCTTAAAATTGTCTACGTCAATCATGATAAACGAAAGTTTCAGGGAAAAATTTTGGGCGCGCTTAAACTCCTCCATAAATCTCATTACGAAATAACGCCGGTTGTATGTTTCAGTCAAACCATCATATATGGAAAGTTGCTGGAATCTATCATAGAGATTTATCCTTTCTATACAAAGTTCAAGCAATTTCCGTAAGACATCCTTATGTTCAATAATTTTTTTTGAGGCGGTTTTTACATACAAACCATTCTCTTCCCCGTCAAATACAAATTCCAGATATTTGCTTCTATCAGAAGGGCAAACAAGCTCAACCATATCCACCTCGCCCAAATATTTTATTTCCTCAGAAAATGCTTTAAAAAGTTCTTTCTTGTCGAGGAAAGGCGAAATCTTACGCATAAGATCGTAGAAAAAGAAATGCTCGGACATTTTCTTTTCCAAACCGTCTATGTCTTTCTTTAGGGGATTTAATTCCTTATCCAGGGCATCTATTTTATTCAACAATTGTTCTTTTTTCCTGAAATTCTTATGCAAAAATCTTTTCAGCAAAAAAACTTCCTCGGCGATAAATAAAACTATAAGTAGAAAAATTACTGCCCAGTGAAACATATTCTATTTTTCCCTTCTTTTTTAGCTTTGTATAAATACTGATCTGCCCTATTAATCAAATCGTTCAATTCGAGCCCGTCTTCCGGATACAAAACAGCCCCGAGAGATACTGTAAAATTTATATTTTTCCGGCGAAAACTTACCTTGGCGCGTTCGGTATTATTGTGTATATTTTGCGCGACTTCAATAAGCCTTTCTTTATTGCATTCGACAAGAGCAACAACAAATTCTTCCCCTCCAAACCTTGCAATAATATCCCCATTCGAACCCACCGTTTCAATCAAGACAGCAGACAGGCGCTTTAAAATAATATCTCCCACTATGTGCCCATAGGTATCATTTATGCTTTTAAAATCATCAATATCAATCATAATTATTCCCAGATTACTCTTTTTGTAATCTGCGCGCTTTAGTTCTTCTTCAACACGTTTATAGAAGTGGCTTTTTATAAACAGAAATGTCAACGAATCCCTTATAGCAAGCTCTTCAGCCTTAGCAAAAAGAGTAGCTCTTTCCAAAACAACAGCGGACAAATCGCACATATCCCGCAGGAGGCGGGAATCATCAAAAGAAAAAGTAGAAGGCGTATTGCTTTCAATACGTACAGTGCCAAGAAGAGTATCTCCTACGGATACGGGGCTTGCAATAAGAGAGCGGATTTTTCTTTCCCGAAATGCAGCTATTTTATTACAATCGAACCGGAAATCTTTGAGCAAATCATCTATTATCAAAGATTGATTGTGCTTAAGCAGCCATTTCTCGATAATATCACCGTATTTTTCTTTGATTATGCGCTCTTCTTTCTTAAAAGAAAGCTCGAGAGAAAGCGAACTTTTGTGAAGAGTAAAAAGCATTATGTTTTCTGCGGATGGAAACAAACGGCACAAAGACTTAAGCAAAAAATCCAATATTTCCTGAAAATTATACAACTCTACAAGTTCGTGGGAGACTTCAAAAAGCGATTCTATTTTTTTTGATTTTTCTGGAAGTAAAACCGTAATTTTTTTCTTTTCGCAAATTTCCTGGGATAAAAGGTTTATTTTTTCTTCAAGTTTATCGGTTTCACTTTGAAAATTTGAGGCTATTTTGAAATTAATTTTGCGGAATACCCAAAAAATTACGAGGAGCGCAATGACGCCGGCTGCATAGAGCAAGACACTTATCCTGCCTACAACAGCGGTTATTGAGGCAAAACTTAAAGCCAACAACAAACTTAAGGTCGCGATAAAATTATACAATGGTTTCTTCGGTGGCCGGATCGAAAAAGTGAACCCGCTTCATATCGAAAACAACCTCTATCATGCTTCCGATAGAAGGTATATTCGAAGCTTCAACCACTGCCACAAAGATGTGTTTGCCGGTAGAAAGATATATGTAGTTCTCTGACCCCATAGTTTCAACCACATCGCAAACTACAGCAACCGTGTTTTCAGGGGTAGAATTTGATGCAAATAATTTATCATAGATATTTTCCGGACGGAGTCCGGCTATTACATCTTTATCTATATAAGCTTTAAGCTTATCATACATTCCTTCAAGTATTTTAATCTTGAAATTCCCTTCGTCAAAGTACATTCCTCCATTCTTCTTTATGACTTTCCCTTTCAAAAAATTCATGGGAGGAGAACCGATAAAGCCTGCGACAAATTTATTGACCGGGTTGTTGTAAACATTTAGCGGCGTATCCAGCTGAAGTAAATTGCCGTCTTTCATGACTGCAATTCTATCGCCCAAAGTCATTGCTTCTGTCTGGTCATGCGTTACATAAATCATTGTAGTCTGAATCTTAAGATGCAGCTTATGAATTTCTGTACGCATTTGCACGCGAAGTTTCGCATCGAGGTTGCTTAATGGCTCGTCAAAAAGAAAAACCATTGGTTTTCTTACAATCGCACGTCCGACAGCAACTCTCTGGCGCTCTCCTCCGGAAAGCTCTCTGGGTTTTCTATTCAATAAGTGCGTTATGCTTAATATCTGAGCTGCTTCCTTTACCCGTTTATCTATATCTGTTTTTGCGTAATTACGAAGTTTTAGAGCGAATGCCATATTTTCATAAACTGACATATGAGGATAAAGCGCATAGTTTTGAAAAACCATTGCGATATTTCTATCTTTGGCGGGAACATTATTCACCAGGCGGTCTGCAATATAGATTTCCCCTTCTGTGGGAGTTTCAAGCCCGGCAATCATACGTAGAGTAGTTGACTTACCGCACCCTGAAGGGCCAAGGAGAACAAGAAATTCTTTATTCTCAACGCCCAAGCTTACATTTTTAACAGCAAGTGAATCGCCGTTATATTGTTTGACTACATTTTTAAGGCTAACTTGTGCCATATTTTTATAAATTAGTGGGGAGCGCAATTATTAATTAATAATTAAAATGCTAAACAAAGCATAATTTTATGTTTTACTCAAAGAGATGTCAAGTCAAATAATATAATAATTTTGATAAAGTGGCTTTTAAATCTTTTCTGCTTATAACCATATCCAAAAGGCCGTGCTCTAAGTTAAATTCAGAAGTCTGAAAACCTTTGGGTAAATCCTGTTTTATTGTTTGTTTAATAACACGCGGCCCGGTAAAGCCAATAAGAGCTCCGGGTTCGGCAATAATTACATCGCCTATACCGGCAAACGACGCCATGACGCCTGCCATTGTCGGATGCGTAAGCACGGAAAGAAAAGGAAGATGCGCTTCTTTTAAGCGATAGAGGGCTCCGCATGTCTTTGCCATTTGCATGAGGCTAAGCAATCCCTCATACATTCGCGCTCCTCCGCCAGAACCTGAAACAATAATTACCGGAAATTTCTTATCAATTGCGTGTTCTATAAGACGGGTAATTTTTTCACCTACCACAGAGCCCATAGAACCCATAATAAACCGCGAATCTGTGACTCCGAGAGCAACGCTCTTTTTATCTATCTTAGCCTCTCCTACTATTATCGCATCCTTTAACCCCGTTAGTTCAGTATCTTCTTTTAATTTATCCTTATATGATTTGGGCCCTGAAAAATTAAGAGGATCAGCCGACTCAAGGTCTTTATAAAGCTCAACAAAGGTACCTTCGTCGGCAAGCAACTCTATACGTTGCCAGCAAATAAGGCTAAAATGGTAATTGCATTTGGGGCATACTTTTAAATTTTCCTGTAATATTTTATTGAAAATAAGGTGGGAGCAGCTTGGGCATTTACTCCAAAGTCCGTCAGGTATTTCTTTTTTCTTCCTTGCCAAGGTATAACGAAAAGGTTTTTTAAATATCCTCATAGGATTATTTTACTTAAATTTAATATTTATACAACCTTAAACCCCGAATCTTCGTATGGCTATTCCGCTGTATACTTTGGGATAAAAATATGTTGATTTCTGCGGGAGCCGATAGCCTTTGTTCGCTATTTCAAATACCGCAGAAAGTGATACCGACTTTAAGATGAAGGCGGTTTTATCATTTCCCGCAAATTTTTCCGCTTCTTTTATGTCATGTGTATATTGGATACCCCCTTCCTTCTTAAACATAGGAAAAACGAATTGATGCAGAAGGTATGTATTGAGTTTTTTATATGGCGAACCAGGAAAAAGTTTATCAAGCACGGCTTCATTTCTCAATTTCAGAAAATAAAATTTCAACTTATGGTAAATACCAAAAGAAAATTTAATTTCGCGTTCAAGCTTCTTGGTAAGAAGGACATCGTTTTTTACTTCTTTTACATCAAAATACTGTTTAAGTGTTTTAAGCGCATCATAAAAATCAGGCACAGAAATTACCCTGTGAGTAGGTAGTATCACAAGCCCGGCTTGAGCGTCTGTTATGTAGCTCATTATGTAATTTAAATTTTTAAAACGGCTTTTGTTTCTTTTGTAATAACCGGAGGCTACCTCAAAACGGTGATGGCCGTCAGCTATTACAAGATTTTTGCCGTTTATCTCTGAACATATTTTATTTATGATATCCCTGTCGGTTATCTTCCAAACCAGGTTTTCGTTGGAATCTAAATCTTTAAATTTCATAAACGGCTTTTTACCGCGATACCGTTTGTAGAGCGCGTGAAAATAATTAATTTTTTTCGGCGCGATTACGAATATCGGGCTTAAATTGGCCTCAACTTCCTCTATTACTTTTTTACGATCTTCCTTGGGGGCGCTCAAAGTATATTCATGAGGAAAGATTGCTCCTTTCGCATTCATTTTTAGAAGAGAAAGAAAACCGAAACGGCTGTATTTAGCCGTTCCTATTTTGAATTTCTGTTCGTAAAGAAAAATGCATTCGCAATCTGAATCTACCAGCACTTTACTGTTAATCCAGCTGCGCAGCCTGTTACCTATCTCTTCGTAATTGTTGTTTGTTGCAATAAGAATATTGGAAAAATTATACGAGGATTTTCTCTTAAGCAATGCGAGCTGTTTCCTGCTTATGACGTCATACGGCGGGCAAGCAAGTGCGGAAAGCTTTTTGAAAAGCAAAGGATTGTAATATGTAGCCCTAAAAGGCCTGATTGTGTCTGCCATTAAGTTTTAAGTTTTGCGTAATTTTGTAAAGTTTAAGGAAAGAGAGTCGGGTTATTTTTTATTGCAGTGTTTGCTATTCGGACAATCACAGGATTTGTTTTTTTTGTAATCCGTGACATAGAAACCGCTCCCTTTAAAAATCAGGCCGCTGCCTGCGCCTATCTTCTTTTTGCTTACGGCTTTACATTTGGGGCATTCTATCTTTTTCTGTTCGCTTATTTTGTGAAAAGCCTCAAAATGATGTCCGCACTTGGTGCATTCATAATCATATGTAGGCATGGTAAAAACCTCCCTGATATTATATACGCAAAGCTGCAAGTTGCAAGCTTAAACACTGATTATCACGAATTAAAAACGAATTTACACAAACAGGAAACATATTTATTCGCGGTAATTCGTCAAAAATTCGTGGTTATTCGTGTTTTTAGGATTCGCCCCGTTCTTTCGCTATTTCAAGTAAAACGTTTCTCTCGTTAGCAGAAACCCGTTTTGGTATTTCTATTTCAACTTCAACCAATTCATCCCCTACTCTTTTGGTACGAAGGTTAGCTATGCCTTTTCCTCTGAGCCTAAAAACTGCATTTGGCTGGGTGCCGGCAGGAATATTCATTTTGACATTACCCGATAAAGACGGCACTTCTATTTCTGCGCCAAGTATAGCTTTAAATACGCTTATTTTTACCTTACACCTTACATCATCACCCTGCCTTTGAAAAAGAATGTGCGGCTTTACTGCTATATGCAGGTATAAATCTCCGTATCCGCCTTCGCCGAAGTTCCCCTCACCCTTTAGGCGAAGAACTGAACCATCATCTACTCCCTGCGGTATTGTTACTTTGACCTGCTTCTTAGTTTTGAGCCTGCCTTGGCCGGAACATTTAGAGCACCGGTTTTTAAAAATTACGCCTTCCCCACGGCAATTGGGGCAAGTTTGCGTGAAACTTATAAATCCCATACCGCTGGACACTACGCCTCTGCCGCGGCAAACGTTGCAAGTTTCTTTTTTCGAACCAGGCTGAGCACCGCTTCCATTACACTGTGAACAATTTTCGAAGTGATAGAAAGAAATTTCCTTCTCTGCTCCAAAAGCAGCCTCTTCAAGCGTCACCGACATTTCTAGCTGTACGTCTTCACCGTGGCGCCTGCGGCTTTGACCTTGACGGCTGGAAGACCCAAAAACATCGAAACCAAGATCAGAGAAAAATTCCTCAAAAACACTGCTAAAATCTCCCTGGGCACCTCCGGCCTGGCGGCCTCTAAAAATATCGGAAAAATCGGCGTTTTTGAAAATATCTTCAGTAGAATAACGCGAATCAACACCCGCATGGCCATACTGGTCATAAAGTTGTTTTTTGCTGGGATCGCTTAATACACCATAAGCTTCAGAAAGTTCTTTAAACTTTTCTTCGGCTTCTTTCTTTTTTTCAGGAACAACCCTGTCAGGATGATATTGCATAACCAGCTGCCGGTATGCCCGTTTTATGTCTTCAACGGAAGCAGTTTTCTTGACACCCAAGATTTCGTAATAATCTCTTTGCGTACTCATTTTTTAGTTGTCAGATATCAGTTTTCTCAACCAACAGGTTGACCCGCTTAAATGTTTTTATAAGGTGGCGGGGCTGTCAGCTGCCAAGAGCTGACGCCTCTTCCCTGCCGGCAGGCAGGGAAGGCTGATAGCTTATTTTTTGTCTTCTTCCTTAAAATCAGCGTCAATAATATCCTCTTTCTTCTCCGGCTCCGGGCCTTCCTGGCTTGGGCCTGATTGAGAACCGGCCTGAGGGCCTGCTTCAGTTTTAGCTTTTCCTTGCTCTTGCTGTTTTTGAGATGCATTCTTATAAATTTCCTCAGCAAGCTTATGCGCCGCTTTGGTTAAATCTTCCATGCTCTTCTTAATCATATTTATGTTTTTATCTTTGACCGCTGTTTTCAAATCATTGATCCTTGCTTCGATATTAGCACGTTCCTCTTGCGAAATTTTATCACCGTAGTCTTTCAATGATTTCTCTGTTGCGTAAATCAGCTGGTCTGCCTGATTTACTGTTTCTACTTCTTCTTTCTTTTTCGCATCTTCAGCTGCAAATTTCTCTGCGTCATGGACCATCTTATCTATCTCTTCTTTGGAAAGTTTCTTGGGGGCAGTGATACGTATGGACTGCTCTTTCCCGGTGCCTAAATCTTTGGCTGAAACATGCACTATTCCGTTTGCATCTATATCGAATGCAACTTCGACTTGGGGAACGCCACGGGGCGCAGATGGAATGCCTACCAAATCAAACCTGCCAAGCTCAACATTGCCCTCTGCATCAGCTATAGTACGTTCACCTTGGATTACGCGTATGGTAACCGCAGTCTGGTTATCAGCTGCGGTTGAAAAAATCTGCGCTTTTCGCGTAGGTATGGTTGTATTTCTTTCTATAAGCTTGGTATTTACTCCGCCTAAGGTTTCAATACCTAAAGAAAGCGGCGTAACATCCAAAAGCAGTACATCTTTCACATCGCCCTTAATAATTGCCGCCTGCACAGCTGCTCCCAGCGCAACGCATTCCATGGGGTCTACGCCGCGTTCGATTTTCTTACCGAAATAATCTTCTACGAATTTCTGGACTATCGGCATTCTTGTGGGCCCGCCGACCATAATAATCTTATCTATTGATGTTTTATCGCTAAAGGACACTCCTTCCTTTTCAAAAGCGGCTTTTGCATCCTTTAAAGCCTGTTCTAGCGGCCCGCGGCAACGCTCAACAATTGGGCCTACCAATTCTTCGATTTTTGCGCGGTTAATTGACATCGTAAGATGTTTGGGGCCGCTGCTATCTGCAGTAATAAAGGGGAGATTTATATCGGTTGTAAGAGTGCTTGAAAGCTCTACCTTTGCTTTTTCAGCAGCTTCCCTTACTCTCTGTGTTGCCATTTTGTCATTACGTAAATCAATGCCGGTTTCGCGCTTAAACTGATTAACAATGTAATCAACTATAACGTTATCCATATCTGTTCCGCCAAGCTGGGTATCGCCGCTTGTTGCCATTACTTTAAATCCGCCTTCTTTCCACATTTCCATAATAGTAACGTCAAGCGTTCCACCGCCAAAATCAAAAACCATGATTTTTAATTCTTTTCCCGCTTTTTCAAGGCCGTATGCAAGGCATGCCGCAGTTGGCTCGTTAATAACCCTAAGCACCTTAAGCCCCGCTATCTCGCCTGCATCTTTTGTTGCTGTTCTTTGGTTGTCATCAAAATATGCCGGACAGGTAATAACTACCTCTTCAACTTTATCTCCAAGGTAGCTTTCCGCGTCCTGTTTAATTT